>Ga0326728_10000184_pt1 | contig 257594 bp, 227 predicted proteins | sample MB3enrmetagenome_FD_207602 | JGI IMG/M metagenome (GOLD analysis project Ga0326728, IMG submission 207602) | Lab enriched peat soil microbial communities from McLean, Ithaca, NY, United States - MB31MN | ecosystem: Environmental > Terrestrial > Soil > Wetlands > Peat | place: USA: New York...
GGGACCGGGGTGGCGCCCGGGGCAGGGGTGGCGCCCGGGACCGGGGTGGGGCCCTGGACCGGGGTGGGGCCCGGGACCGGCGTGGGGACCGTTCCGGGGGACGCCTTGGGAGCCGGGGTGGGCAGCTGGCTCAGGTCGACGCCCTCGCCTTGGCCTGGGGCCTGGGGCTGGCCCCCGAGAGCCTTCAGGGCGTCGGCGGCCCCCGCGGGCAGGTTCGACCCGGGGACACCCAGGATGTTGTCGGCGGCGGAGAAGGCCCAGTCGCTGATGAGGGTCTTGCCCTTGTAGGTGATGAAGCTGTCCTTCTGGCAATGGCTCTTGACCCCCACGATGGGGAGCCCGGTCTTGTCTCCGGAGGCGCCGGGCTGCACGGCGGTGATCAGGTCCCATTCCCCGTCCGGGACCATGGGATCCTGGTACAGCTTGCGCAGAATGGGCGGACGGAGCTTGGTCAGGTCCTCCAGGCTGAGCGGATAGCCGCCAGTCTTGGCCTTGTACACCCGGATGGCGCTGGCGATGGCCTCGCCCCGGAAGATCAGTTCGGCCTCCTGGTCCCGCTGGACCTCGGTGGCCACGCTGGGCATGGCCACCATCAGGAAGATGCCCATGATGGTGATGAGCGCCAGGAGCATGACCATGATGTAGCCCCGCTCGGCGGCGGATCCTGCGGACTTCAATGATGTTCGTTCGGCCATGGGCGGCACGGTCCCCGATCCAGTTTAGGCAGCGCGTCAAAATAATCCGTGCTTTTCGGATTATTTTGACGCGGTGCCTTATGCCGGGACCCGGCTGGTGTGTCCAGGCTGTTTTGTCCGGTTGGCCTGCTGCTTCGGAGGATCAGGCGCCCTGCTGGCCGGCTTCCACCATCTTGACGAATTCCTCCACCATCCTCGGATCGTACTCCAGCCCCGCCAGCAGGCGCAGTTCCGCCAGGGCCGCCGACACGGTCTTGGCCGCCCGGTAGGCGGTCCCGGTGGTCATCATCTGGAAGGACTCCACCAGGTGGATGATGCGGCTCTCGATGGGGATGGCCTCCCCGGAGATGCCGTCCGGGTAGCCGCGGCCGTCCCAGCGTTCGTGGTGGTGCCGGATGATGCGCAGGATGTCGAAGGGGAAGTGGAACCCCTGCAGGAAGGTGGAGGCCAGGATGGGATGGGTCTGCACTTTCTCCAGGTCCTCGGCGGTGAGGGCGGGCTTGTCCAGGATCTTCAAGTCCAGGAGCAGGGTGCCCACGTCGTGGAGGATGGCCGAGATGGTCACGGCCTCCACCTCCGGGGAGGTGAGCTCCAGCCGGCGGGCCATGGCGCGGGACAGTTCGGCGGTGTTCAGGCTGTGGGCGCGCAGGTTGGGCAGCTTGCTGCCGGCGGAGGCCAGGATGCGATGGCTCACGGACAGGAAGGACGTGTGGTAGCGCTGGTGCAGGCGGCCTTCCTCCAGGTACAGCCCCAGCAACCGGGCAACGCTCTGGATGAACTCCTGTTCCTGGGATGTGAACGGATTGTCCTCGGCGCGGAACACCATCAGCAGGTCCGGCTTCCCGAACTGCTCTTCCAGCATGATGGGCAGCAGGGTGCAGAACGGGGTGGCGAGCGGTTCCAGCTCGGGCTCTTCGGCCTTGGACTGGCACTGCAGGTCCGGCTGCTGCAGGTCCGGGCGCTGGGTCTTGGCCTGGGCCACCACCTGGGCCTCCAGTTCCGGGGACAGCGGAGCATGGCTGCAGACCAGCAGCGGGCGCTGCTCCATGGGATCGAAGATCCACATGGCCACGGCGGCGGCGGGCACCACCTGGAACAACAGGCGGGCGGTTTCCCAGAAGAACGTGCGCTGTTCGGGGAAGGTGGGCGGGGCGGGGATGCGGATGGGGGTTTCCGCCTGGACCCGGGCGGCCTCCACCTCCGCCACCGGATGGGGTTCCTGGGGAATGGGCGGCGGGTTGGCCGTGCGGATGACCTTGACCACCTCCTCGCAGATGGCCATGGCGGGAACCTGCATGCGCTCCGGGCGGTACGGTTCGTTGCCCCGCGGGTCCCGCTGGACCAGCAGGCCGATCCAGTCCCCGTGGTCGTAGATGGGGGCGATGAAGAAGTGGGGATTCGGCTTGCCCTGGACGAACACCTGGACTTCGGGGAAACTGCCGGCGTGGTTCAGGGCGAAGCAGCGCTTCTCCCGTTGGGTCATGAGCATGAGGGGGTCGTTCAGGGCCAGGCGCGGCGGGGGCGGAAGGGCGCGCGGCCAGCCGAAATGGGTCATCAGGCGGAACTCCCGGTGGTCGGGCGCCACCAGATAGAGCGCGGCCTTGGTGCTGCCAAGCTCCTCCAGGCACCCATAGATCACCTGGGACAGCTGGTGGATGAGTTGGTCGTTCAAAGTCAGAGCCGTGAGCTGCATGGGGCGCTCCCTTGCCGGAATCGTCCGGCTTGGAATGGCGGAACGCGGGCCGCCTTCGGAGAGGCGTCTAGACTTTCTGGACGTTGGTCGCCAAGGGGCCTTTGGGGCCCTGGGCGATGTCGAATTTCACGCGGGTCTTCTCGTCGAGGGTGCGGAGGTTGCCATTCTGAAGCGCGGAGTGGTGGACGAAGATGTCCGGGCCACCCTCGTCGGGCGTGATGAACCCGAACCCTTTTTCGGCATTGAACCACTTGACGATGCCTGTGGACATGGACCCTTTCCTTCCTGGAGCAGCAGGTCCCCGGCGGGGGCTTGTTGCCGCCAAGGCTACCGGGGCCGGCAGCGGGTTTCAATGACTAAATTGGGATACTGCAACGAAAAGGAGCGGCCCTGGGGCCGCCCCTCGAAATCGCTGCCCGACGCGGACTGGAGCTTTGCCACATTGGACGCCAGGGGACCCTCCTGGCCCCGGGCAACGTTGCAGAACGATCCGCTGGTGGGGCAGATCATCGAAAAGCACTCTATCGAGTCACCGGTCGCGAGACGACAGAGAACCCGGCTGTGCAAAGCGGCCCGGCATGGCCAGGACGCCAGGGATGGCACGCTGCTCAGAGCTTGACTACGTTGGTGGCCTGCGGACCTTTCTGGCCCTGCACGACGTCGAAGCTGACGCGCTGATTCTCCTGCAGGGTGCGGAAACCCCGGTCCTGGATGGCGGTGTGGTGGACAAAGAGATCGGCGCCGCCTTCATCGGGCGTGATGAAGCCGAAACCCTTTTCCGCGTTGAACCACTTGACGGTGCCCTGAGCCATATCAACTTCCTAGAGAAATGAGCCTGGTGGATCTTCGCCTGACACCTCCCAGGCGAGGGGTCATGGCACTCCAAGGCCGCCCTTGGGCGGGGGGTGGAGTATGGGAAAGAGAACTGAGGATTTCCAAGAGAATAATATAAACCAAACAAAAGTCACCTAAGAAAAGATGGCCCGGCTAAGTTTTGTTATGAAATTCAATATGCCTTCACCGCCGGCTCCACTGCCGGGCATCCGCAAACAGGCGCACCGCCCGGATGGAGCGCGGCGCCCGCCGGGTGCAGTCCGGCTGGCACACCTGGCAGGTGGGGCAGGAACCTCCCGGGGCGGCAGGGCCGCTACGCGGCGTGGTCGTCCTGGCCGGGCTGCTGGCTGCAGGCGCAGGGACGGGCTTCCCGGGGCGCTTCGGAAAGGGCGCTCATGTCGACCCAGTGGCTGGCGCAACGGCCGGTGGATGCCCGGGTCACGTGCACCTGGGCCTTGTCCCGGTCCAGGTCCAGGGCGATGACTGTCACCAGCGCGCTGACCCCGCCCCCCGCAGGCTTCCAGAGCATGCATGAGCCAGGTCGAATTCCATCCATGTCAAACCTCATACGGTTTATTTTCGCGCGTCCAGCCAAATTTTGCAATGGTTCAAGGTTCTTTATGGGCCATGCGACAGGCGGGGGGCAGGGCGGCCAAGGCCAGGACCATGGCCACAGCCCAGCCCAGGCGGTAGCCGGCAGGGCCATAACGGCCGCAGGCCCAGCCAATGAGGGCGCCCAAGGCGAGGGCGCCGATGCCGATGCCCGAGTCGAAGGCGAACAGGGTGGCGCCGAAGGCCGCCCCGCGCCGGCTGGGTGGCGCCGTTTCCAGCACGTGGGCGTTCACCAGGGTGTGCACCATGCTGTAGCCTGCCCCGTACACCAGGGCGGCCAGCACGTGGCGCGGCACCCCGCCGGGCAGAAAAGCCAGGAGCCCCAGGCCCGCCACGGTGGTCCAGAGCATGCCCGGAAGCAGCCTGGCAGGGGATCGGCCGAAGCCCACCGCCGCCATGAGCACCCGCATGCCCACCATGCCCAGGGCCATGCAGGACAGGAAGGCGGACCCGGTGGGCACGCCCAGCACCGGCTGGAAGCCCTTGGCGAGGGCCTCCTGGGCAGAATAGGTGTTGAGGGCGCCGTAGCCCAGGGCGGTGGCCAGCAGCACCCCGGCGGGCGCCAGCATGGACCGGTCCGGGAATCCCAGGGAAGCCTGGCGCTGCGGGGGTCTCGGCGGGGCCGGGGGCAGGCTGAGGGCCAGCAGGCCCAGCACCCCGAACACCAGGGCCAGGCTCCAGGCCATGGGCGCGAAACCCCAGCGCTGGAAGACCGCCAAGCCCACCGTGGGGCCGAACACCACGCCCATGGGGCTGGCCAGCCCATACAGGGAAAGCCCGTCCGCCCGCCGCTCCGGAGGCAGCACCTGGCCCAGGGAAGAGGCGGTGGCGGTGAGCAGCCCGGACCATACCACCCCGAGGGGACAAGCCAGGAGGTAGAACGCCCAGGGCGCGGTGAGGAAGCCGCAGGCGGCCAGCAGCAGCCCGAACCCGGCCGCGCCGACGGCCGCGGTGCGCCGCTGGCCCATCCGGTCGCCCAGGGGGCCAGTGACCAGCGCTCCCAGGGAGGAGCCGGCGGTGAAGGCGGTCATGAACCGGCCCGACTGGCCCAGGCTGGCCCCCAGCCGGCGCAGCTGCAGGGGCACTGTGGGGAACAGCTGGAAGGCGGCGAAGAAGGTCAGCAGCGTGATGCCCGCGACCAGCGCGAAGGATCGGGTGAGGAGGCGCGGCCTGGAACCGGCGGGAGACGCCACGAGCTGCCTCCCTGGAGCCTATTTCTTGGTCTGGGGCTCCGCCAGCGCGGCCTGCTCGTCCTTGGGCAGGCGCCACACCCAGCGCCCGGTGGTGCGGTCGAACAGGTCGATGAGGCACAGCCAGTTCAGCAGTCCGGCCACCATGATGTAGGAGGCGCCGTACTCCTGGGTGAGGTTGCGCACCGGTTCAGTGCCGGTGCCGCCGAAGCAGGCGGCGAACAGGGCGTAGATGGGGCCCACCCCGGCCGTGGCCGCGGCGCCCAGGGTGGGCATCCACTGCAGCGGGGAGAGCTGGGGCACGAACACGCCGCCCTTGACGCCGTCCACGGCGCCGTAGGTGAGCTCCAGGAAGGCCAGCACGCCGAACACCACCGTGACCCCGAACAGGGCCTGGGCGCGGCGTTTCTGGCCGATCATCCAGTACCCGGCCCCCGGCACCAGCCAGTTGGCCAGCAGGGGCTTCCAACTGGCCGCCAGGGCCTTGCCGTGGCGCAGGGGGGGGAGGAGGCGGAGAGTGGGCGTGGCTTCGCTCATGGCACCAGTCTAGCGTGCCCTTGGCATCCGCATAAGGTCCCCCCTGATGGCCCTCCGTTGGTAAAAGCAACCGTGTCCGGTCAGGCGCGTCCCGGTCGGCGGCAGATCGCGTCGGCCGGGTTCCCGGGCCTCGCGCCGCCCCACCGGTGCCCGGCTTCGCCAGGCCGCGCTGGGCGCGGTCTGGCGAAGCGCCCGCTGGCTCGTCGGGGCCGGCCAGAGACGTTCGGTAGCGGTGACTTCGGGGCGCTTTCAAGTTGACGCGTAGATCACCGACCCCCAAGTCCGATGCGGCTCGACGGCAGGTGGCCGTGAATCGGAGTGCGCACGCACCCCGATTCACGGCCACCAAAGGTGTGGCGGCGCGGACCCACGGAACCCGCATGGCGGGCCTGCCGCCGGGCCGGGACCCGGACGCCCCGGCAGGACTAGTCGGAAGCGAACGGCAGCAGGGCGATGTTGCGCGCACGCTTGATGGCTTCCACCAGCATGCGCTGGTGCAGGGCGCACACGCCGCTGGTGCGGCGGGGCAGCACCTTGCCCCGTTCGGGGGTGAAGCCGGTGAGGGTCTTCACGTCCTTGTAATCGATGAAGGTGGACTTCTCCACGCAGAACTTGCAGAACTTGGAGCGCCGTCCACCGAACGCCTTCTTCTTCTTGGGCTTGCCTTTGGCGTCAGACTTGCGCTTCATCCCATCACCTCTTCAAGGGAACGTTCCTTGATCCCGGCCTGCGCCTTGCGCCGGCCTTCCCGCTCGTACCGGGCCTTCTGGCGTTCGGCGGCCTTGCCCTGCTCGTCCATGCGCACGGACAGGTACTTGATCACCGAATCGTGGTTGCGCATGCGCCGCTCCAGTTCGGCGATGAGGTTGGGGCCCGCGTTCATGTCGAACAGGGTGTAGTAGCCCTCGCTGAACTTCTGCACTTCGTAGGCCAGCTTCTTGCGGCCCCACCGTTCGGTCTTGAGCAGTTCGCCACCCTGCTCGGCGATGATCCCCTCGAATTGCCGGACTAGCTCGTCTGCCTGTTCGTCCGTCAACGTCGGGGAGGCGATGAAGATGGTCTCGTAGCGACGCATCATTCCTCCTCATGGATGTGAAGCCCCGGCCCGGGCCGGAGCAAGGAGGTCCCCGCGATCGGGGACGCGAACCGCCATTCTCTCAGGGATTCCCAGTGGAATCAAGGGATCCTGACGCGTCCTGGGCCCAGAAGGCCGCTGCGTTCACCTGCCCGGCCAGGGCGCCCAGGTCATCGGCCTCCCGCAGCAGGTCCATGAACCGCGCGAAGGGCGTGTCCATGGCGTCGATCTTGGCCCATTCCGGATCGGTCCATTCCTCCAGGACGAAATCCACCAGGGGCCGGCTGAACGGGCCGATGCCCAGGCGGAGGCGCGGGAGGTCCTGGCGGCCCAGGCGCTCGAACACCGACTTCAGCCCGTTGTGGCCGCCGTCGCTGCCCTTGGCGCGGAACCGGCCCAGGCCCAGGGGCAGGTCCTTGTCGTCGTAGAGCAGGATCATCCGGGCCGGGTCGTAGCCCGCAGCCGCCGCCTCGGCGCAGGCGAGGCCGCTGAGGTTCATGTAGGTGCCGGGCACCAGGGCCTGGAACGGCGGGCCCAGGCCGTAGACCGTGCCGGAGCCCAGGCGGCGCAGGACCCGGGGCGCGGCGCAGTGCTCCTGCATCCAGCGCATGAGCATGAGCCGGCCCAGGTTGTGCCGGGTGGCGGTGTAGGTGCCGCCGGGATTGCCGAGAGGAACGAGCAGCCACATGGACTGGGGAGTGAGCCGAAGGGCGGGCCTGGAGGCCCGCCCTGACCGGTTCCTGGGGCTCCTACTTCCTGCCCCTGGGGGCGGGGGCCGGGGCGGCGGGAGCGGCGGCGGCGGTTTCGGCGGGTGCGGCGCCTTCGGCGGCAGCCGCGCCCTCAGCCGGGGCCTCCTCCTCGTCGGGGTGCTTGCCCTTCACCGAGCAGATCACGTTGTGGGCATCGCCGTGGAGGGTGAGGCGGGCGTCCAGGGTCACCTGGTCCAGGCGCATGGAGTCGCCGACGCTCAGGTGCTCCACGTTCACGTCCACGTGCGGGGGGATGAAGCCGGGCAGGCACTCCACCTCGATCTCCCGGTGGGTGAAGTCCAGGATGCCGCCTTCCTTCACGCCGATGGGGGTGCCCTGCAGGCGGATGGGGATCTTCACCCGCACCTTGTGGGCCGGGTCGACGCGCATGAAGTCCACGTGGCTCAGCCGGCCGTTGATGGGGTTGCGCTGCACTTCCTTGATGATGACGTGGCGCTTGATGTCCGTGCCTTCCCGCTGCAGGTAGAGCATGGTGTTGAGGCTGGTGTCGCTGGCGATGACCCGGGCCACGATCTTGGGGCTGATGGCGATGGCCACCGGGGGCTCGTTCAGGCCGTAGACCACCGCGGGGATCAGGCCGGACTGGCGCAGGCCCCGGCTGGCGGACTTGCCGGTCAGGTCACGCTTGGCCACAACAATGATTTCGTCGCTCATGGGTTCCTCCTACCTGGCCGGGGATCCGGCCCTCTCGTTGGGATCGGGGGCTGGTCCAGCCCCGTGAAAACGCGAACGCCCAGCATACCGCGAGGGTCGGCTGGGCGCAAGCATTCGATCCGGGGCCCGGGGGCCCCGGAAGGGGACGGCTACGGGGCCTTGATGTCCAGGGACTGGATGACCTTGTTCTGGAACCACATGTCGGCGTTGTTGGCCGTGACCTGCAGCACGAAGTACTGGGACGTCACGGGATCGCCCTTCCAGTCGAACTTGTAGGTGCCGGCGATGCCCTTGAACCCGGACAGGGCGCGCACTTCCTTGGCCACGTCGATCCGGTTGGGCAGGTTGCCGCCGTTGGCCTTGATGCAGTTCTCGATGGCCATCAGCATGATGTGGGTGGCGTCATAGGCCTGGGGGGCGTAGGTGTGCGGCTCGTGGCCGAACTTGGCCTTGAACTCCTCCACGAACTTCTTGGTGTCGGGGTACAGGCTGGCCGGGCCGCAGAGGGTGGAGTAGTACGTGCCCGTTCCCTGCCTCAGGAGGTCGCCGCCGATCTTGAGGGCTTCGGGGTCGTCGAAGGCGTCGTCGGACAGGCACATGCCCATGTAGCCCTTCTGCCGCGCCTGCTTGAACATGGCCGCGCCCTGGTCGAAGATGCCGCCGAAGTAGATGACGTCGGGCTTGGCGGCCAGGATCGGGGACAGGATGGCGTCGAAGTTGTACTTCTCCTCCGTCCCGGTGAAGCCTCCCACCTGGATGCCTTCCTCTCCGCAGGTCTTCTTGAAGTATTCGGCGATGCCCTGGCCGTAGGCGGTCTTGTCGTGGACCACCCAGGCTTTCTTGATGCCCTTGCTCTTGGCGAACTTGGCGCCCACCGCGCCCTGCACGTCGTCACGCCCGCACACGCGGCTCACTTCCAGGTAGCCCCGGTCGGTGACCTTGGGATTGGAGTTGGCCGGGGAGATGTTGGCCAGGTTGGCGGCGTGGTATTCCTCGGAGGACGGGATCTGGACACCGGAATTGTAGTGGCCGATGATCCCCAGGACGTCCGGATCGCTGACGATGGCCTTGGCGTTGGCCACCCCGGTGTCGGGGTTGGCCTGGTCATCGTACGGGGAAAGCTCGATCTTGAACCCCATCTTGTTGAGCGGCCCGGACAGTTGCTCGACGGCCAACTGGCAGCCGCCTTTGATATCCACGCCGATCACCGAGAGGGGGCCGGAGAGCGGAGTCTGGGAGGCAATCTTGATGGTCTGACCTGCCTTTGCCGCTCCCAGGAGCAGGCAAAGGGCCGCCGCTGTCAGCGTGGTGCGTAGGATGGCTTTCTGCATGGTGGCTCCTGTCTAAGCATGCCGTGTTTCAATACTTGGAATGAGCGAGTTGCAGGATCGGAGTCTGGGTAGAGTCATGGGGTCCGTGTGCGTGCGTCACCTCCTTCCTGGGGGGGCCGGACGAGCCCGGCCGCCGCCCGTGTCGAAAATGCCGGCAAGCTGCGGCAAGTGCAAGCAAGCGGCAGTAGATTGAAAATTTAAAACTGTGGTTCTGAAGATGGGGTAAAGCCTATGGACCGCAGGTCATCCCTCACAGGTACAATTCCCTTTTTCCGGAAGCGAACTGTGTTGGCCAGCACCCTGGACTGTGCTGATGCCCTGGCCATCACTACGGCGGGAAAAGTGTTTGTATAATCCCTAAACGATATTTTCTGTTTTTTTTAAGCTATTTAAGAATGAAGATCTTCCATCTGGTTTTCCCGGACGGCCGCCCGGGTTTCCCGGGGACCCTGCTGTCGACAAGCCGCCAGAGCCTCATCCATGAGGGTGAACAGCCTGTCGTTGTCGCAATAAGCCACATTGAAACGCATCCAGGGGCAGGGCGACAAGTCGGTCCGGAACAGGTGGCCGGGTGCCAGCAGGATATTCTGGGACAGAGCCATCTGGGCCAGCTGGAGGGTGTCGACGGTTTCGTCCGCGGGCCGGGCCCAGACGAACATGCCGGCCCCGGGCTCGAAGAACAGCTTGAACCCCGCGTTCTCCAGCCTCCGGCAGGTGCGCTCCTGGGCCTTGGCCAGCCGGTCCCGGAGCTGTTCCAGGTGCTTGCGCAGGTGGCCCTCCATGAAGATGGCGTGGACCAGGCGCTCGTTGATGGCCGAGCTGGACAGGCCCGAGACCAGCTTGTAGTACACGAGTTCCTCCAGCAGGCCCGGCTCCGCCACCACGAACCCGACCCGCAGCCCCGGCGCCACGGACTTGGAGAAGCTGCCCACGTAGACCACCCGGCGCAGCTGGTCGGCGGCGGCCAGGGTGACGGAGCGCCCGGGAACCAGGTCCGCGGACACGTTGTCCTCCACCACCCGGAGCCCGTGGCGCTCGGCCAGGCGCAGGACCTGGAACGTGGTGGCCACGCTGTAGCTGGCCCCGGTGGGATTGTGCAGCTGGGTGTTGGTGATGTAGAGCTGGGGTTGGTACTGGGTCAGCAGGTTCTCCAGGACGGCCACGTCGGGGCCCGTGGGCGTCATGGGCACCCCGACCAGGTGCAGGCCCCTGAGCCGCAGCGCCAGCAGCAGGTTGCTGTAGCCGGGATCGTCCACCAGCACGGTGTCCCCTTCCCGGGTGAGCCGGCGCACCACCAGGTCCAGGCCCTGGCTGGCGCCATGGGTCAGCAGCACCTGGGCGGGGGCGGCATCGATCTCCAGTTCGGCCAGTTGCCGCGTCACCTGTTCCCGGAGCGGCTCGTAGCCTTTGGGGGGCCCGTACCGGACCATGCCGTGGGGGCTCAGGGCCAGGTGGCGAAGTCCCTTGCGCACTTCCTCCAGGTCGTGCCAGCTCTCCGGCAGCCAACCGCAGCCGGCCTGGATGCCCCCCTCCCGGTGTTCCAGGATGTTGCGCAGCAGCCAGTTGTCGTCGATGGCGTGCTGGTGGATCATCTCCGGGCGCATGCCGGGCAGGTTCAGGCCCCGGCCCGTTTCGGCCACGAAGAAGCCCGCGCCCCGTCGGGCGGTGAGCAGGCCCATGGCCACCAGGCGGTCGTACCCTTCCACTACGGTGGAGGTGGAGACCGCATGGGTCCGCGCGAACTCCCGGATGCTCTGGACCCGGCTGCCCGGACGCCATTGGCGCGACAGGATGCTCTGGGTGACCGCGCTGACGATCTGCTCCACCAGGGGCTTGCCGGAACTGGGATCGAGGTTGATCATGAGTCCCCCCCTAGTGAAAGAAACATGGACATCGGATCGTCATGGTGCCGGGACCATAACAGTCGACCGGTGCGGTTGGCACAGTTTGGCCGTGAAGTTCAGGAATTGTACCTATAACTCTGCCGTCACTCCTTTATCTTTTTCAAGGGAACCAATGGGGTTTTCCTTCCCAGGCCGCAATTTTTGTTGAATTGGTCAACCTATGGAGGTCCAGCCATGGCCGATACACTCAAGAAGCTGATGCCCTTCATCAACGGGGCGGCGGTGGAGTCCAAGACCAGCAAGTACATGAACTGTTATGACCCTTCCACCGGAGACGTGATCGCCCAGGCACCCCAGTGCACCGCCGACGAGGTGCTGATGGCCATCCAGGCCGCCCAGGACGCCTTCCCGGCCTGGGCCGACCTGCCCCCCAGCATCCGGGTCCAGGTGCTGTTCCGGATGAAGGCCCTGATGGACAAGCACCTGGACGAGCTCACCTACCTGGTGGCCAAGGAGAACGGGAAGTGCTGGAACGAGGCCATGGGCTCGGTCCTGAAGATCACCGAGGCCATCGAGTTCGCCTCCGGCATCCCGCACCTGATGAAGGGCGCGACCCTGATGAACGCCACCCCCGGCTTCGACACCAACGCCTTCCCCGAGCCGCTCGGGGTCTTCGCCGGCATCTGCCCCTGGAACTTCCCGGCCATGATCCCCCACGGCTGGATGGCGCCCATCTGCATAGCCACCGGCAACACCATCGTGATCAAGGCGGCCAGCTTCGTGCCCCAGAGCGCCCTGCGGATCATGGAGCTGTGGCAGGAGGCGGGGCTGCCCAAGGGCGTCATCAACGTGGTGACCTGCAGCCGCAATGAGGCGGAGATCCTGCTCACCCATCCCGCCGTGCGGGGGGTCTCGTTCGTGGGCTCGACCTCCGTCGGGCTGCACATCTATTCCACGGCGGCCGCCAACGGCAAGCGGGTGCAGGCCCTCACCGAGGCCAAGAACCATGCCCTGGTGCTCAAGGACTGCGCCCTGGAGCGGACCGCCAGGGGCATCATCAACGCCACGTGCGGCTGCGCCGGGGAGCGGTGCATGGCGCTGCCGGTGGTGGTGGCGGAGGAGCCCATCGCCGACCAGCTGGCGGCCCTGATCAAGAAGCACATGAAGGAGCTGAAGGTCGGCCCGGCCTACGACAAGACCTCCCAGCTGGGCCCGCTGGTGACCGCCGACCACCGCAAGTTCGTCTCGGACTGGATCCACAAGGGCAGGGACGAAGGCGCCCAGCTGGTCCTGGACGGCCGCGGGCTGGTGGTCCCCGGCTTCGAGAAGGGCTTCTACCTGGGGCCCACGCTGTTCGACCATGTGCAGCCGGGCATGTCGGTTGGCGACCAGGAGATCTTCGGCCCGGTGTGCTGCATCAAGCGGGTCAAGAGCTTCGAAGAAGGACTGGCGCTCATGAACGCCAACGAGTTCGCCAACGGGTCGGCGATCTACACCCAGAGCGGCCACTACGCCCGGGAATTCGCCCGCCGGAGCCACGGCGGGATGGTGGGGGTCAACGTGGGCATTCCGGTGCCCATGGCCATGTTCTCCTTCACCGGCCACAAGCACTCCTTCTTCGGCGACCAGCACGCGGTGGGCCTGGACGGGGTGCGCTTCTTCACCGAGACCAAGACCGTCACCACGCACTGGTTCGAGGACACCGCGACCGCGGCCGGGGTCGCCAACACCTGGGACGGCATGATCTCCATGCCCGATGACAAGCGCTGAGCCATAGCCATGCAGGCCGGCGGGCAGCCCTTGCGGATGCCCGCCGGCCTTTGCCAAAGGAGGGAATCCATGAACGGCGAGGAAATCGTCAAACAGAACCGGGACTACACCCTGTTCTCATGGTCGGTCCAGAGCACCACCAACCCCATCCCGGTCACGCGGGCCCAGGGCGTCTATTTCTGGGACGCGGACGGCAAGCGCTACCTGGATTTCGCTTCGGGCCTGGTGTTCCTCAACCTGGGCCACCAGCACCCGGCGGTGGTGAAGGCCATCCATGAGCAGGCCGACCAGCTGTGCTGCATGCAGCCGGCGTTCGCCACCGAGCCCCGCGGCAGGCTGGGCCAGATGCTGGTGCACGTGGCGCCGCCGAGCCTGAAGAAGGTCTTCTTCACCCTGGCCGGCGCGGACGCCAACGAGAACGCCCTCAAGATCGCCCGGGCCTACACGAAGCGGCCCAAGGTCCTGGCCCGCTACCGGTCCTACCACGGCGCCACCCTGGGCGCCGCCGCCCTCACCGGCGACCCGCGCCGGGTCGCGGCCGAACCCACGGCGCCGGGCGTGGTCCACATGCTGGACCCGTTCTGCTACCGCTGCCCGTTCGGCCACGACAAGGCCACCTGCCACCGGGAGTGCATCAAGCACGTGGAGGACATGGTCAAGTTCGAAGGGCCGGAGAGCATCGCGGCCATCTTCATGGAAGGGGTGACCGGCACGGTCAACGGCACCTACGCGCCTCCGGACGAATACTGGCCCGGCGTGCGGGCCATCTGCGACAAGTACGGCATCCTGCTGGTGGCCGACGAAGTGATGAGCGGCTGCGGCCGCACGGGCAAGTGGTTCGGCATCAACCACTGGAACATCCAGCCGGACATGATGACCCTGGCCAAGGGCATCACCTGCGGGTACATCCCCCTGGGCGCGGTGCTGGTTTCCGGGGCCATCGCCGACCACTTCGAGAACAAGATGCTGTCCTGCGGCCTGACCTACAGCTCCCACACCCTGGCCTGCGCGGCCGGGTGCGCGGCGATCCAGGCGTACAAGGACGAGGGGGTGATCGAGAACGCCGCCCGCCTGGGCAAGGTCCTGGACGAGATCCTGGTGGACCTGAAGGCCCGCCACCGGTCCGTGGGCGATGCCCGCAACATCGGGCTGTTCTCGGCCATCGAGCTGGTGAAGGACCCGGCCACCAAGGAGCCGCTCATCGTGCCGGAGATCGCCAGGCAGGCCCGCGCCAAGGGGTTGTCCATGATGATGCCCGCCAACATGATCTCCATCAGCCCGCCCTTGATCATCAATGAGGCGCAGTTGCGGGAGGGCATGCAGATCATCGACGGCCTGCTGGACCTGGCCGACAAGGCCCTGTGAGCGCAAGGGGGTAACCGAAAAAGTTACACGTTTCAACCCGGATGGCCGAACCCCAGGATGAGGTCCGGCCACCGGGCTGGAGCATAATGTAGGCCATGAGTCGAACTGCGCCCAAGCCGGAAAATTACCTGAACCGGGAGTTGGCCTGGCTGGATTTCAATGAGCGGGTACTGGAGGAGGCTGAGGATCCCACCGTGCCCCTGCTGGAGCGGGTGAAGTTCCTGGCCATCGTCTCCAACAATTGGGATGAGTTTTTTATGGTGCGGGTGGCTGGCATCTGGCGGCAGATCGACGCCGGGATCACCCAGCCGGGCCCGGACGGGCAGACGCCCCGCCAGCTCCTGGAAGCCCTGTCCACCCGGATCCACGAGCTGGCCGCGCGCCAGCACCGGGTGTTCCACCAGACCATCGAGCCCCTGCTGAACGCCGAGGGCATCTTCATCCACAAGCCCGAGGAGCTGGATCCGGTGCAGCGGGACTACACCCGGGACCACTTCGAGCGCAACCTGCTGCCCCTCATCACCCCCCTGGCGGTGGACACGGGGCATCCCTTCCCGCGCCTGGGCAACCGGGTCCTGGTGCTCATGGCCGAACTGGAGGCGGCCGAGTACCTGGAGGAGCAGAACCTGCCCGTTTCGGCCCTGGCCATCATCCACGTGCCCCTCACCGGCTCCCCGCGCTTCCTGCGGGTGCCCTCGGCCACCGGCGGGCACCATTTCGTCATGGCCGAGGACGTGGTGCGCCTGCACCTGGAGCAGGTCTTCCAGGGCTACTCGGTGCGCAACTGCCACGCCCTGCGGGTGACCCGGGACTCGGACGAGCCGGTGGAGGAGGACCCCAACGAGGACCTGATGAAGCTGGTCGAGGAGCACTTGCGCAGCCGGCGGCGCGGGGCCGTGGTGCGGCTGCAGTACGAACAGGGGCTGAGCCCGGTGCTGCTGGAGATGCTCATCGAGGAGCTGGAACTGGCGCCCGAGGACCTGTACCCCACCGGAGGCTTCGCCGCCTTCTCGGACCTGATGCAGATCTACGCCCAGCTGGACCTGCCCCACCTCAAGGACCCGCCCCTGCCGCCCCTGCCGGTGCCCCAGCTGGACAGCCACGCCAGCGTCTTCGACCTGATCGCCCGCAACGACATCCTGGTCATGCATCCGTACCAGAGCTTCGACGACAGCGTGGTGCGGTTCCTGCGCGAGGCGGCCGACGATCCCAAGGTGCTGGCCATCAAGACGACCCTGTACCGCATCAGCCCCACCAGCCCCGTGGCCGCGGCCCTGGAGCGGGCGGCGGAGCGCGGCAAGCAGGTGGCGGCCATCGTGGAGCTGCGGGCCCGGTTCGACGAGGAGGCCAACATCGCCTGGGCCAGGCGCCTGGAGAAGGCCGGGGTGCACGTGGTCTACGGCATGCCCAGCTACAAGGTCCACGGCAAGGTGTGCCTGGTCATCCGCCGGGAGCCCGGCGGCTACCGGCGCTACTGCCACCTGTCCACCGGCAACTACAACGAGCGCACCTCGCGCCTCTACTCCGACATCGGCCTGTTCACCGCCAAGCCGGAATTCGGCGAGGACCTCTCCAACCTGTTCAACCTCCTCACCGGCTACACCCGCCCGCCCCGGATGCACCGCCTGATCCTCGCCCCCCAGCAGTTCCGCCAGGCCCTGTACGACCGCATCGACCGGGAGCGCGCCCACGCCCGGGCCGGCAAGGCGGCCCGGATGGTCCTGAAGGTCAACTCGGTGGTGGATCCCTTGATGATCCAGCGGCTCTACGAAGCCAGCCAGGACGGGGTCGCCATCGACCTCCTGGTGCGCGGCGCCTGCAGCCTGCGCCCGGGGGTGCCGGGCCTCTCGGAGCAGATCCGCGCCGTGTCCATCATCGACCGGTTCCTGGAACACGCGCGGGTGTACCACTTCCAGAACGACGGCGACGGGGAGACGCTCCTGGCCTCCGGGGACCTGATGCCCCGGAACCTGGACCACCGCGTGGAGGTGGCCTTCCCGCTGGTGGATCCCATCGTCGCAGCCCAGGTGGTGGAGATGCTGGAGCTCCAGCTGCACGACACCACCAAGGGGCGGATCCTGGGCCCGGACGGACGGGTGCTCCGCCGGGGCCTGGATCCGTCCTGGCCGCCCCTGCGCAGCCAGTCCCGGCTCTACGAACATGGGCTCTTGACCAGCGGCGTCCGGGCCATCACCCAGAAACTGCCGGATTCCTGGGATTCCGAAATCTAGGAGTGTGGCAGGCTATAGGGGGATGGAGACGTTCATGGGGACGAGAATCAGTCGCGCTGCCGTTTATGATTCGCTCAACAATTACCAGGTGCCCGGGGTGGACGCCTCCCTGGTGGGGCTGAAGGCGGTGCGTGGCATCGACGTGGGCGACGGCACGGTCACCCTGCAGTTGCACCTGCTGGACGCCTACAAGGACCGGGAGGCGGCCATCCGCGCAGGGGTGGCCCAGGCCCTGGGGCAGGTGGCCGGGGTGGAGCGGGTGGAGGTCCAGGTGGAATGGGAGCGCACCCCCGAGCCGGAATTCAAGAACCTGCTCACCACGGTCAAGCACTGCCTGGTGGTGGCCTCCGGCAAGGGCGGGGTGGGCAAGAGCACGGTGGCCGCCAACCTGGCGGTGGCCATGGCGGGGCTGGGGCTGAAGGTGGGCCTGCTGGACGCGGACCTGTACGGGCCCAGCATGGGCATGATGTTCGGCATCAAGGAGACGCCCGAAGGCACCGCCGAGGGCAAGATCGTGCCCATCGAGAAGTTCGGGATCAAGCTCATGTCCCTGGCCTTCCTCATCGACGAGAACCGCCCGGTGATCTGGCGGGGGCCCATGCTCAACAAGGCCCTCACCCAGTTCCTCGGGGACGTGCTGTGGGGGGACCTGGACTACCTGTTCATCGACTTGCCCCCGGGCACCGGCGACACCCAGATCTCCCTGGTCCAGAACGCCAAGGTGGACGGCGCCATCGTGGTGAGCACGCCCCAGGACGTGGCCTTCCTGGACGCCCGCAAGGCCATCGGCCTGTTCCAGACGGTGAAGGTGCCGGTGGCGGGGGTCATCGAGAACATGTCCAGCTTCCACTGCCCCCACTGCAACATGGAGACGCCCATCTTCGGGCACGGCGGGGTCCAGGCCGCCGCCAGGCGCATGGGACTGCCCTTCCTGGGGGAGATCCCCATCGACCTGGCCATCCGCATGGGCGGAGACGAAGGCTGGCCCCTGGTGGCGAAACACCCCCAGAGCCCCCAGTCGGAGGCCTTCCGGAGGATGGCCAGGACCTTGCGCGCCGAACCATCCTAGGTCAGGTGCAGTTCCTTCTGGACGGCCGCCTGCCATGCGGGAAGGCGGTCCGCCAGGCCGGCGCTGGCCAGGTAGGCCTCGTCCAGGCTCACCCGGGAGAAGGCCAGGTGGTCGGGCTTCTGCCCGCACAAGAAGTCGGCCACGTGCACCGCCAGGGCCGGGCAGAAGCCCTTGGACGGCTGGCGGCCGATGGCGTGGTGGTGGGCGGCGGCCTGCACCACCGGCCCGGGCAGGCCCCACAGGGCCAGGAGGTAGGCGCCCACATCGCTGTGGGTGGCGCCGAAGGCGTGGAACTCGGCGGTCTCCAGGTCGCCGCCGGAGCGCTGGAGGGTGTCCAGCGCCTGGCCGTAGTCGTCCGGGAACCGGGAAGCCAGGATCAGGATGCCCACGTCGTGCAGCATGCCGGCGGTGAAGCACGCGTTGGCGCTCCGCAGCCCGGGGTCCTCGGCCAGGGCGATGCACCGGCTGGCCGCCGCCACGGACAGGCAGTGCTGCCAAAGGTGCTGGAGGGTGAAGGACGGGATCCGGATGGCCCCCACCTGGCCGAACAGCCCGTGGGCCAGCACCAGGGCCTTGAGCATGTCGATGCCCAGGCAGGCAACCGCTTCTTTGGCGCAGGTCACCGGCTGGCGGAAGCTGAAGAAGGCGGAGTTGGCCAGTTTCAGGATCATGGCGGTCATGGCCGGGTCCTGGGCGATGACGGCGCCCACCTGCTCGATGGAACCCCGGTCGGACTCCATGAGCTCGGTGATCTGCCGGTACAGGTCGGGCACCGCCGGCAGCTGGCCGATGCGGGTCACCAGCTCCCGCAGGTGGTCGTTGGCCACCTGGCGGCCCTGGGCGCTGGCGAATTCCAGGATGGATTTCAGGTAGCGCAGGTTGCAGGGCTTGGCCAGGAACTGGTGGGCCCGGGCCAGGCCCCGCAGCGCCGCTTCCCGGTCCCCGTCCGCGGCCAGCAGGAACCGGACGGTGCCCGGGGAGCGGGCCATGACCTCCTGCAGGAACCGGGTTCCGTCCATCTCGGCGAGGCGCAGGTCGGCCACCACCGCCCCGAAGAATTCCTTGGCCATGGCCCGGAGGCCCTGGGTGGCGCCGGCGGCGAACACCGTTTCCCAGTCCCATCCCAGCAGGTAGGCCTGGCGGCGCAGCTCCCCGAGCTCTTCGGGATCGCTGTCCACAAACAAGATCCTGCCTTTGGACGCCATGAACCACCTTCCGGCCCCGGCTGCCGGGGGTCAAGGTCAATTATTAATTAATTCAAATAAATGTGGCAAGAGTCTGCTCAATTTTCCAGTTTATGCACCTTCTTGATCACATACCGGGGCCGGTCCCGCACCTCCTGGTAGATCCGCCCGATGTATTCCCCCAGCAGGCCGAAGGCCAGGAACTGGGCGCCCACGAAGAAGAACAGCACCGCGAACAGGGTGAACACGCCCTCCACCGTCCCTTCCGGGTGGAGCACCCGGTACACCAGGAGCACGATGCCGAACCCGATGCCCAGGGCCGAGACGATGACCCCCAGCACGCTGAGCATCTGCAGGGGCAGGAGGGAGAAGCTGGTGAGCAGGTCGAACTGGAGGTTGATCAGCTTCCAGAACCCGTACTTGGAGTCCCCGGCGGCGCGCTCCGCGTGCTCCACCGGCACCTCGGTGATGCGCTTGGCGAAGCTGTTGGCCAGGGCCGGGATGAAGCTGGAGCGTTCCCTGCACAGGAGCATCGCGTCCACCACCTCCCGCCGGTACGCCCGCAGCATGCAGCCGTAGTCGTGCAGGCGGACGCCGGTGGTCTTGCGGGTCACGGCGTTGACGATCTTGGAGGGCAGGGTGCGGAACAGGCTGTCGTTGGCCATCCGTCCCTGGCGCCAGCCGCCCACGACGTCGAACCCTTCCTCGATCTTGGCCACCAGCTTGGGGACCTCTTCGGGGGGATTCTGCAGGTCCGCGTCCATGGTCACGATCACCCGGCCCTGGGCCACGGCGAAAGCGCCGAAGATGGCGGCGTGCTGGCCGTAGTTCCGGTTGAACTCCACCACGCAGACCCGGGCGTCCTCCCGGGCGATCTCCTGGAGCAGGTCCAGGCTGCGGTCCCGGCTGCCGTCGTCGGTGAAGACCACTTCCCAAGGCCGGTCGGGATCGGTGAAGTGCCCTTCCAGCACCGCCCGCAGGCGTCCCCACAGGTTGGCGATGTTGGCTTCCTCATTGAAGATGGGAATGACGACGCTCAGGTAGGGGGTCATCCGTAACTCCGCATGGCAACATTCTACCCTGGGATCAGGTAGGATCATGGCAGGCCGCGGCGCCCGGACGCCGCGAAGCCGAGTTGGGAGCCTGTACATGAACCGGCCGGCGCTTGCGGTCCTCTTTGCCCTCCCGTGTGTCTGTGCCCAGGCCCAGGTCCTCCCGGCGCCTCCCAGCACCGAGGCCGAGCGGGCGGTGGTGCGGGAGATCAACAAGATCCGCGTGTTCCCCAGGGAATACGCCAAGTACCTGCGGGCCCTGGGCACCCATTTCGAGGGGACCCTGTGGCGCCTGCGCAACCACGTGCCCATCCGCACCCACGAAGGGCGCGCGGCGGTGCTGGAGGCGGCGGAGTTCCTGGAGAAGGTCCAGCCCGTCCCGGGGGTGGTGGCGTTCTCGGAAGAGCTGCACCTGGCCGCCTGGGACCACGTGGCGGACCAGGGCCCCACGGGGCAGACCGGGCACGTGGGGGCCAACGGCTCCACCTTCCGGCAGCGCATCGAAGGCCGGGGCCAGCCGGGCTCCCTGATCGGGGAAGTGATCAACTATGGCGACGAGACCCCGCGCATGATGGTCATCCAGCTGGTCATCGACGACGGGGTGCCCGGCCGGGGCCACCGCAAGAACATCTTCAACCCGGACTTCAAGGTGGCCGGGGCGGCCATCGGGCCGCACAGGACCTACGGCACCATGGTGGTGGTGGACATGGCCGACGCGTTCACGGCCAAGCCTTGAACCTTGGTCAGTCGTGGCCGTGCTCGCGCTCCACGATGACGATGCCCCCTTCCTGGTACTTGCCCACCATCCCCAGGGTGGCCAGCAGGGCCGGGCGGGTCAGGATGTCCCGGCTGGGGCCGCAGGCCACCGCCCGGTGGGCCAGGAGCATGGTCCAGTCCCCTTCCGCCGCCTCGTCGATGTCGTGGGTGGCCACGATGACCGCGCCGCCGGCGGCGGCCAGGTCCCGCAGGTGGCGCCGGTAGGTGTCCCGGGAACCGGCGTCCAGGTTGGCGGCGGGCTCGTCCAGGCCGTTGGGGATGGCGGTGGTGACCGTGAAGGCGTCGCCAACCAGGTCCCGCACCGCCGCCCCGAGGATGGAGTAGGTGGCGACGATGGTCTTCCTGCCCGCGGTCGCGGGAGGGCGGCTGCGGCCGCACCCGCCCAGCACGGCCACGAGACTCGCCGCGGCCACCAGCCGTGATATCCATCGACAAGTCATTGCAGCCTTTCCATCCTGGTTCGGGCCTGGGGAGCGGGTGCAGGGGGCCGCCGGGTCCAAGATCAAACTCTATACCAAATGGAAATCATTTTCATTAATTCCACCAGCGCCGGGGCCCGGGCCGTGCCGGACCCGGATTGTTCTTGACAGACCCCTAACCAAAGGTATCTTCATAACATATTTCAATTAGCCTGACCGTTCACCAGCTTCGCCCGGGATCTCCCATGCAGGAGTCCGAATTCGCCTCACGCCTGAAGCAGGGTTTTCCGGCCTTCACTCCGGCCGGGAAGCGGGTCGCCACTTACCTGCTGGCCAACCTGCGGGAACTGGCCTACGAGACCGCCGACGGCATCGCGTCCCGCACCGGGGTCACGGGGATCACCGTCGGGCGGTTCCTGCGCCGCCTGGGCTACCGGAACCTGGATGACCTGAAGCGGGCCCTGCGCGGCGGCCGGCCGTGGCTCATGACCGACCGGCTGGGCTCGTACCGGGCCCTGGCGGCCCAGGGCGACACCCTGGCCCGTTCCCTGGACCTGGAGAAGAGGGCCATCGAGGCCGCCTACGACCTGGCCCGGACCCCGGAATTCCAGCGGGTGGTGGAGCGGATCGCCGAGGCTGAGGCGGTGTTCCTGGTGGGCATCCAGTCCACCCGGGGCATCGTCAACTCCCTGTTCTGCCACCTGGAGTACATCCGCCCCCGGGTCTACTATGTGGACGGCCTGTCCGGCACCTACGTGGAATCCCTCAACTCGGAGTTCTCATCACCCTACCTGGTCATCACCGACTTGAGCGCGTACTCGGTCATGACCCGGCGCCTGTGCGCGGCGGCCTGCGCCCGCAACCTCTCCGCAGCCCTGGTGTGCGACAAGTACTGCACCTGGGCCCGGGACTACCCGGTGGACCTGCTCCAGGTGGAGACGGACGTGGGCCAGTTCTGGGACACCCTGGCGCCCCTCTGCTGCCTGTTCAACCTGATCGGCGACGGGGTCATCGCCCGGCTCGGTCCCCGCCTGGACCAGCGCCTGGTGCGCAACAAGAGTCTGCAAAAGGAGTTGGGCCAGTTCGAATTCTAGGGGGTGGCGGTGGCTGAGGCAGTGGAAGGTCGGTTGGTGGAGTTGACGGCGGAACGGCATCGCCTGGTCATCGGCCTGGCCTATGCCGCCCCCGGGAACTTCACCGGCCGGGCCATCTACGCCAACACCTGCTGTCTGCTGCGCCGGGAGGCGGCCCAGGGGCTGGCCCGGGCGGCGGAGCTGGCCGCCCTGTGCGGGTTCAGGCTCAAGGTCCTGGACGCCTACCGCCCGCCCTGGGCCCAGGAACGCCTGTGGCGCCACCTGCCGGACCCGCGCTACGTGGCGGACGCGGAAACCGGATCCAGCCACAGCCGGGGCGTGGCGGTGGACGTGACCCTGGTGGACGGCCAGGGCCGGGACCTGGACATGGGCACCCCGTTCGACGCCATGGAGGAGCCGGCCCGGCACTTCTTCCCGGCCCTGCCGCCGCCGGTCCAGCGCAACCGGGCGGTGCTCCTGGGGATCATGACCCAGGCCGGGTTCCAGGCCAGCGATACCGAGTGGTGGCACTACCAGTTGCCCGGCGCCCGCAGCTACCCGATGCTCCAGGACGACCGGGTGCGGCCCGCGGGGGAGGGCTCTCAGCCTGGAAAGGAGGGGTGAGATACAGACCCGCGGATCCCAGCTTCCCCCCCGCGTTCCGGATGGACGCATGAAGGACCAGAAGAGCAACGCAACGCACCGCTTTCCAGAGGAGACTCAACCATGAACATCCACACCAGCAACTACGCGAGGGCGGGGCGCCGGGTCGCCTCCGGGATGGTCACCGCCCTGCTCGCCCTCGGCGCGGCCTGCGCCTGGGCCATGACCCCGCCCGACACCCTGGTGCTGGGCAAGTCTTCGGATCCCCAGATGCTGGACACCTGCATCTCCGAGGACAACAACGACTGGACCATCACCTATCCCTCCTACCAGCGCCTGATGAAGTACAAGGGGTCCAGCACCACCGTCGAGCCCGACCTGGCCACCGGCTACACCGTCTCCAAGGACAGCCTGACCTTCACCTTCAAGATCAAGGCCGGGCAGAAATTCGACGACGGCAGCGCGCTGGACGCCAACGCGGTGAAGTTCACCTTCGACCGGCTGATGAAGCTGCGCCAGGGGCCCTCGGAACCGTTCCCCTCCGACCTGAAGTGCTCCGTGATCGACCCGAATACGGTCCAGTTCACCATGGCCAAGGTCTGCCCTTACTTCCTCTACGTCCTGGCCAACAACTGCGGCGGGATCATCAATCCCAAGGTGATGGAGCACGAGGTGAACGGCGACAACGCCAAGGCCTGGCTGGCCGGCCACACCGCGGGCTCCGGGCCGTTCCGCATGTCCGAGTGGGTGAAGGGCCAGTCCCTGACCCTGGAGCAGAACCCCTACTACGCCGGCAAGAAGCCTGTGCTCAAGAAGATGGTGGTGCGGATCATCGGCGAGGCCGCCAGCCGCCGTCTGCAGCTGGAGAGCGGGGACCTGGACATCGTTGAGACCCTGCCCGTGGACCAGTTCGCCGAAGTGGCCAAGAAGCCCGACCTGGAGGTGGCCCAGAACCCGTCCCTGCTGTGCACCTACCTCTACATGAACAACTCACGGCCGCCCCTGAACAACCCCGAAGTGCGCCAAGCCATCTCCTACGCCGTGGACTACAACGGCATCATCAAGAACATCATGAAGGGACAGGCCAAGCAGATGCGCGGGCCCATCCCCGAAGGCATGTGGGCCTACAATCCCACCGCGTTCCAGTTCTCCACCGACATGGCCAAGGCCAAGGCCCTGCTGGCCAAAGCCGGGGTCACCAACCTCACCATGGGCTTCCTGTATTCCAACCGCGACCCCAACTGGGAGCCCATCGTCCTCAGCACCCAGGCCCAGCTGGCCCAGCTGGGCATCACCGTCAAGCTGGAGAGCATGGCCAACGCCACCATGCGCGAGCGGCTCAACAAGGGGGACTTCGACCTCTCCATCGGCAACTGGAGCCCCGACTTCGCCGATCCCTCCCAGTTCATGAACGCCTGGTTCCAGTCGGACCGCAAGGGGCTGTCCGGCAACCGCTCCTTCTACGACAACCCCAAGGTCGACAAGATGGTGCTGGACGCCACCACCACGACCGACCAGAAGTTGCGCACCAAGCTGTACCAGGAGGCCGAGAAGATCGTCATCGACGACGCCGCCTACGTCTACCTGTACCAGAAGAACTCCCAGGTGGCACTGCGCAAGAACGTCAAGGGCTTCGTGTTCAACCCGATGCTCGAACAGATCTTCAACATCGACACCATGAGCAAGTAGCCGTCCCCGGCCGGGGCCCGGCTCCCCGGGGCCGGGCCCCCCTCCCCTCCCTTTCCCGCCCGGGGTCCGGCGCCGGACCCCGGGTCGAGGTTCTCCCATGTCCTACCTGCGGATCATCGTCAAGCGGTTGGCCTTCCTGGTGCTGGTGGTGCTGGGCGTCTCGGTCATCACCTTCGTGGTCTCCCACCTCATCCCCGGCGACCCGGCCCGGCTGATCGCCGGGGACAAGGCCACCGAGGACATCGTCGCCGGCGTGCGCCGGTCCCTGGGCCTGGACCGGCCCCTCGTGGTGCAGTACTGGCGCTATCTGGACGGGCTGCTGCACGCGGACCTGGGCATCTCCATCCGCACCTCCCGGCCGGTGCTGGAGGACCTCAGGGCCTACTTCCCGGCCACCCTGGAACTGGCGCTGGTGGCGCTGTTCCTGGCCACCCTGCTGGGCATCCCCCTGGGCATCCTGTCGGCGGTGTACCGCAATAAGACCACCGACCAGGCGGTGCGCACCGTGGCGGTCACGGGCATCTCCACTCCGGCCTTCTGGCTGGGCCTGATCCTGATCATCGTGTTCTACGGCAAGCTGGCCGTGCTGCCCGGCGGGGGCAGGCTGCCCGAGGGCCTGGATCCCCCCGCCAAGATCACCGGCTTCTACATCCTGGACTCCCTGCTCACCGGCAACCGCGCCACCCTGGTGGAGAGCGTCAAGCACATCATCCTGCCCGGGTTCGCCCTGGGCTTCGTGCACCTGGGCATCGTCGCCCGGCAGATCCGCTCGGCCATGCTGGAGCAGCTGGGCGAGGACTACGTGCGCACCGCCCGGGCCAACGGCCTGCCCAAGTGGACCGTGATCCTGCACCACGCCATGCCCAACGCCCTGATCCCGTCCGTCACCATGCTCGGCCTGGCCCTGGGCGACCTGCTCTACGGCGCGGTGCTCACCGAGACGGTGTTCTCCTGGCCGGGGATGGGGGCCTACGTGGTCAACAGCATCCAGGCCCTGGACTTCCCGGCGGTGATGGGATTCGCGGTGGTGGTCTCGTTCGCCTACGTCATCCTCAACCTGGTGGTCGACCTCCTGTACATGGTGATCGACCCGAGAATCAAGGAGGCCGGCTGATGGCCACCGCCCTCACCGAACCGCCCGTGCCGGCCCCGGCCCCGGCCGGGACCCTCGGCCTGGGCCACCAGGCCGGCTTCCTCTGGTACCGCATCCGCCAGAGCCCCTTGACCATGGCCGGGCTGGTGGTCATGGTCGCGGTCCTGCTGACCATGGCCCTGGCCGGGGTGCTGGCGCCCCACAACCCCAACCTGGTGGACCTGGAGCACCGCCTGCTGCCGCCGTCCCGGGTCTACTGGTTCGGCACCGACGAAGTGGGCCGGGACCTGTTCAGCCGGATCCTGTACGGCAGCCGCCAGTCGGTGGCCGTGGCCCTGTTCGTGGTGCCGGTGTCCAGCATCATCGGCTCGGTGCTGGGCTGCTTCTCCGGTTCGGTGGGCGGGGTCGTCGACACGGTGATCATGCGCTGCACCGACATCGTGCTGTCGGTGCCCTCCCTGGTGCTGACCATGGCCCTGGCCGCGGCCCTGGGGCCGAGCCTGTTCAACGCCATGCTGGCCATCACCGTGGTGCGCATCCCGTTCTACGTGCGCCTGGCCCGGGGCCAGGCGCTGCTGATCCGGGAGCTGAACTATTCCAGGGCGTCGGTGGCCTTCGGCGGCTCCCGCTGGCACGTGGTGCGCTGGCACGTGCTGCGCAACGCCCTGCCGCCCATCATCGTCCAGGCCACCCTGGACGTGGGGGGCACCATCCTCATGGCCGCCGCCCTGGGCTTCATCGGCCTGGGCGCCCAGCAGCCCACCGCCGAGTGGGGCGCCATGGTGGCCACCGGGCGCAACTACATCCTGGACCAGTGGTGGTACTCGGCCTTCCCGGGCTTCGCCATCCTGATCACCGCCATGGGCTGCAACCTGTTCGGCGATGGTCTGCGGGACATCCTGGACCCCCGCCAGAAGGGCCGGTGACCATGGCCAGCATCCTGAGCATCGAGAACCTGAGCCTGGAGTTCCCCATCTACAAGGGCGCGGTCAAGGCCCTGAACGGCGTCACCCTGCGCGTGGAGCCGCGGGAGATCGTCGGCGTGGTGGGCGAATCCGGCTCCGGCAAGTCGGTCACCGCCATGGCGGTCATGCGCCTCCTGGTGGAGGGCGCCTACCGGGTCACCGGCGGCACCGCCGCCTTCCTGGGCCAGGACGTGCTCCGGGCCCCGGAGGCGGACATGCTCAAGCTGCGCGGCAGCCAGGTGGCCATGATCTTCCAGGAGCCCATGACCGCCCTGAACCCCACCCGCCGGGTGGGGGAGCAGATGGTGGAGGTGATCCGCCTGCACCGCCCCATGGCCCGGGCCCGGGCCCGGGAGGAGGCGGTGGCCCTGCTGCGGGACATGCACGTGGCCGACCCGGACCGGATCCAGCGCAGCTACCCGTTCGAGCTCTCCGGCGGCATGCGCCAGCGGGTGATGCTGGCCCTGGCCTTCTCCTGCCAGCCCAAGCTGCTCATCGCCGACGAGCCCACCACCGCCCTGGACGTGACCGTGCAGCGCCAGGTGCTGCTCCTGATGCGCGAGAAGGCGCGCGAGAAGAACGCGGCCATCCTGTTCATCACCCACGACATGGCCGTGGTGTCCCAGTTCTGCGACCGGGTCTACGTGATGTACGCCGGCGGGGTGGTGGAGGACGGGCCCACCGCCCAGGTGATGGCCGAGCCGCGCCACCCGTACACCCGCGGCCTGCTGAACGCCCTGCCCGACCGGGTCGGTTCCCGCACGGCCATCGAGGCGATTCCCGGCAGCGTTCCGGACCTGACCCGCCTGCCCACGGGGTGCCCCTTCGCCGACCGCTGCCCCCTGGTCCGGGAAGCCTGCTGCGCCCGTCCGCCCACCATGCCCCTGGACCTGGAGGGACGCCATCACGCCGCCTGCTGGGCGGTTCGGGAAGGGGTGCGGCCATGACCGCGGAACCGATCCTCACCCTGCAGGACCTGCAGGTGCACTTCCCGGCGGGCAAGGACTGGCTCGGCCGGACCACCGAGCGCGTGCACGCCCTGAACGGCGTTGACCTGGAGCTGCGCCCGGGGGAGACCCTGGGCGTGGTGGGGGAATCGGGCTGCGGCAAGACCACCCTGGCCCAGGTGCTCATCGGCCTGGTGCGGCCCACCGGCGGGCGGATCCAGCGTCCGGGCGCCAACGGGGACAGGGGGACCCGGATGCAGATCGTGTTCCAGGACCCCCAGTCCTCCCTGGACCCGCGCCTGCCGGTGTGGCGGGTCATCGGCGAGCCCCTGCACGTCCAGCGCCGGGGCCGGATCACCAGGGCGGAGCTGCGCCGGGCCGCGGCCGAGGTGGCGGCCCAGGTGGAGATCCCCCCGGACTACCTGGACCGCTATCCGCACGAATTCTCCGGCGGCCAGCGCCAGCGCATCGCCATCGCCAGGGCGCTGATCTCCGGCCCGGAGGTGATCCTCCTGGACGAGCCCACGTCCGCCCTGGACATCTCGGTGCAGGCGCAGATCCTCAACCTCCTCAACGACCTGCAGCGCCGGCACCACCTCACCTACGTGCTCATCTCCCACAACGTCTCGGTGATCCGGCACATGAGCGACCGGGTGGCGGTGATGTACCTCGGCCAGATCGTGGAGCTGGGGGACTGCGCCCGGGTGCTGGGTTCGCCCCGCCATCCCTACACCCGGCTGCTGCTGGAATCGGTGCCCCAGCTGGGCGTGCCGGTGGGCGACGACGCCGTCTCCAGCAGCACGGAGCTGCCCAGCAACCGCCACCTGCCCAAGGGCTGCTTCTTCCGCGACCGCTGCCCCCTGGCCCGGGAAGGCTGCGAGATGCGCCAGGACTTGCGGCCCGTGGCCGGGGAGGCCGGGCGGCTGGTGCGCTGCCACGTGCAGGAGGCGGCCGTCAACGACTTGTTCATGGGAGACCGCCATGCCACTGGGGCCTGAACTGCGATTCTTCGACCGGACCAAGGTGGAGCACCGGGGGAAGACCTACGTCTTCTTCGGCGGCACCGACTACCACCGCCTGGGCAGCCACCCGGAAGTGCTGGCCATCGTTCGGGAGGCGGCGGAGAGCCAGGGGATGGACTGCGCCGGGTCCCGGGTCACCACCGGCAACCACCCGGCGCTGCTCGCCCTGGAGGCCAAGGTGGGCGAGTTCCTGGGCGGCCGGGAGACGGCCCTGTGTTCCGGGGGCTATCTTTCCAATACCGTGGCCCTGGAAGCGGTGGCGGAGGACTACCAGCACTTCTTCCTGGACGCGTCCGCCCACGCCAGCGTGGCCACCCCGGCCGAAGGCATGCCCCGGAAGGCCCTGCACCGGTTCCGGGCCCAGGACCCCGAGGACCTGGCCCGGCAGCTGAAGCGCCACCTGCGCCCGGGGGAAAAGCCCCTGGTGCTCACCGACGGGGTGGTCTCCGGCTACGGCCAGGTGCCGCCCCTGAAGGCGTACTGGGAGGCCGTGCGGGACCTGGGCGGGCGCCTGCTGGTGGACGATTCCCACGGGGTGGCGGTGCTGGGCGCCACCGGCAAGGGCAGTCCGGAGGAGGCCGGGCTGCCGCCCCAGGCCTTCCTGCAGACCGGCACCCTGTCCAAGGGGTTCGGGCTGTTCGGCGGCTTCGTGGCCGGCGACCCCGGGATGATGGAGAAGGTGGCCGGGCGCAGCCGGGCCTTCGTGGGCGCCACCCCGATCCCCCCGTTCCTGGCCGCCGCCGCGGTGCGCGCCATCGGCATCGTCCAGGAACACCCGGAACTCATCGCCACCCTCCAGGCGCGCGCCGTGGCCATGAGCCGGCGCCTGTCCGCCCTGGGCTTCCCGGTCTCGGGCACACGGGCGCCCATCTTCTCGGTCACCTACCGGGACGAGGCCCGCAACCGCCGCCTGGGGGAGATCCTGGAGCGGTACGGCATCTACCCCACCTTCATCAACTATCCTGGCTGTCCCCCTGGAGGGCACTTCCGCTTCGCCCTGTCCAGCGTCCACACGGACGAGGAAGTGGAGCGCCTGCTCCAGGCCATCGCCGATTCCCGAGGAGAACAACCATGATCTCCGGCGCCTCCCAGCCCTCCGCCCTGCGCATCCAGGAGATGCGGGTCCACCGCTTCGACCTCCCGCTCAGGGAAGTCTTCACCATCGCCACCATGAGCCTGGCCACCGCCCAGAACCTGCTGGTGGAGCTGCGCACCAACCAGGGTCTCACCGGGTGGGGCGAGGCCTCGCCGTTCCGGTCCATCGTCGGCGAGACCCAGATCATCGACCTGGCTGCGGCCCACGAGCTCAAGCCCCTGGTGGAAGGATGCAACCCCCTGGAGGCCGGCGCCCTGATGGACCAGCTGGAAGCCCACCTGCCGCACAACAGCACCCTCAAGAGCGCCGTGGACATGGCCCTGTTCGACCTGGCCGCCCAGGCCTGCGGGCTGCCCTTGTACGCCTACCTGGGCGGGCGCCGGCGGCCCATGGAGACCGACCTCACCATCGGCATCGGCGATCCGGAGCAGGCGGGGGAGAAGGCCCTCGCCTACCTGGCCGAAGGCTTCCGCATGATCAAGGTGAAGCTGGGGCTGGACGCCCGGGCCGACCTGCGGCGCCTGGAGAACGTCCGCCGGGCGGTGGGCCCGGACCCATGGCTGCGCATCGACGCCAACCAGGGCTGGGACCGCACCCGGGCCATCCGCAACCTGCGGGCCTTCGAGCCCCTGGACATCCAGTTCTGCGAGCAGCCGGTGCGGGCCGACGACCTCCAGGGGATGGCCCAGGTGAGCCGCTCCGCCGCCATCCCGGTGATGGCCGACGAGGCCCTGTTCTCCCCCGCCCAGGCCCTGGAGATCATCCGCCAGGACGCGGCCCCGTACTTCAACATCAAGCTCTCCAAGGCCGGAGGCCTGCACCAGGCCCGCAAGATCGCCCACCTGGCCGAGGCCGGGCACCGCCCGTGCATGATGGGGTGCATGTCCGAATCCCGCCTGGGCATCACCGCCGCCGCCCACTTCGCCAGCGCCCACCCGGTGATCGAGTTCTTCGACCTGGACTCGTGGTGGGAGCATGCCTCGAACCCCATCGTCGGCGGGGTCACCTACCAGGGCGGGGTCATGACCCTGCCGGACGCGCCCGGGCTCGGGGCCTGCCCGGATCCGGATCACCTGCGGACCCTGGAACGGCTGGCCTGACGAATCAGTGCCCGCCCCCGCGCAGGTGGCGGGCCAGCTGCAGGTTCTCGGTCTGCATGTGGCAGACCACCCAGTCCTGGATGAAATCCAGCAGCTGCGGCGTCAGCCCGGCACCGTCCGGCAGGTGTTCCGCCACGTTGCCGGTCATGCGCACCCATACCGGCTGCCGGTCCCCCTTCACCATCCGCAGGTCGCAGGCGAAGGTGTCCCCGGACTCCAGGAACCGGCTCCAGCGGGACTGGAAGGCCTCCTGGTCCGGAGGGAAGATGCAGGCCGCCAGGGCCGGGAAACCAGGGACTGGCGCTCGGTGCCCAGCAGGATGGCGGCGGTGAGGTTCGCCTCCCGGATGATGCCGTCCCCGGACAGGGCACAGTAGCCCACCGGGGCCCGGTCGTAGAGGCTGAAGTAGCGGGCCCGGGCGGTTTCCAGTTCCGCCTGGGCCCGGCGCAGGTCCTCGTTCTGCAACTCCAGTTCGATGCGGTGGACCTGCAGTTCCTGGAGCGTCCTCAGCAGGGTTTCGGGCGGCTGGGCCGCGAGGTTTCCGGGCGCGGGGCCGGGCATCCTCCTGGCCTCCTCCTCCGCCCGGCGCCGCAACTCGGCCGCCCTGGCCATGGGGTCATCCCGGCTTGCCATGCTCCACCTCCTGGCCCCCTTCCCCTGGACTCGGATCCCGGCCCTCCTGCGCCGCGCCCGCTCCGGGCCCGGTCAAGTCGACCCCCACCCCCAGCCACTTGCCCACCTGCCCGGTCCCGTCCCGCAGGCCGAGCATGCGCGTCTGGAACCAGCGGTAGTCGCCGTCGTGGTGGCGCATGCGCAGGTCCGCCTGGAAGGACAGCCCGGCCTCCGCGGCCTGGTCCCAGGCGGCCCGCGCCCGTGCCCGGTCCTCCGGGTGCACCTGGTCGATCCAGCGGAACGCCAGGTTCTGGGGCCCAGGAATGCCGATGTAGTCCGCCAGGCGCGGGCAGACGTACTCGTAGATCCCGTCCGGACGGCAGGTCCAGACCAGGTTGAGCATGGATTCCGCCAGCAGGCGGAACAGGTCCATGTTCTCCTTGAGGGACTGCTCCGTGCGCTTGCGGTCGGAGATGTCCAGGAAGGTGACGACCGCCCCTTCGATGATGTTGTCCAGGGTGCGGTACAGCTGGATGCGCAGGCTGTACCACCTGCCCTCCGTAGTCTGCACCTCCGCTTCCTTGGGGGCGAGCTGGTCGAGGACCTCCCGCAGGTCCGGCACCAGGCGGTCGTAGCCCACCAGGTTGGAGACGATATGCCCCACCGGGCGGCCCACGTCCGAATGGATCAGGTTGATGATCCGGGTGGCGGCGGGGGTGAAGCGCAGCAGTCGCAGCTGGTGGTCCACGAAGATAGTGGCGATGCCGGTCCCGGCCAGCAGGTTGTTCATGTCGTTGTTGGCCCGGGACAGGTCCACCACCTTGGTCTGCAGCTCGGCGTTGACCGTGGTCAGCTCCTCGTTCACCGACTGCAGCTCCTCCTTGGAAGTCTCCAGCTCCTCGTTGGTGCTCTGGAGCTCCTCGTTCACCGACTGCATCTCCTCGTTGGCGGACTTGAGCTCCTCGTTGGAGGTCTCCAGCTGCTCGTTGGTGGCCTTGAGGAAATCCTCCTTGGCGCGCAGCTCCTGGCGGAGCGCCTCGATGCGCAGGTCCGCGTCCGGCGCCAGGCCGGTCTCGGCCGGTGCCTGGTCAGCGCGGCTGTCCTCCTGCTCCTGGGCCTGGGAGAACACCACCAGGTACAAGGTGGCCTCGCTGCGTTCGCCGCCCGCCTTGACCGGGCGCACCGCCACGTTCACCTTGACGTGGTTGCCGTCGGTCTTCACCCGCAGGTTCCCCGCCTCCACCGGAGTCCGGCTTGCGACCGCCTGCTGCAGGGCGTGGCCCAGCCCCAGGCGCAGGCCCTCCCGGGCCATGTTCAGGATGTTGTTGATCCCCGCCTCGCCCGGGGCCGGCTCCAGGTACTGGCCCGTGTGGCCGTGCAGGTAGAGGATGTCGCCCCGCTCGTCAACCAGAGCCCCGGACTGGGGCATCTGCTTGAACAGCGCCTGCTCGGTCAGCTCCCGCACGCTGGGCCTGGCCGGGAAGGCGGCGCCCTCGGCCTCCGGGTAGAAGCGCCCGCCCCGGCGCTGGGCCAGCTGCGGCATCACCGGGCCCAGCTCCGACGGGCGGGTGCCCAGCAGCGTATCCTTGCGCAGGAAGAGCTTGGCCTTGCGGTCCACCGCCGTGAACAGGTCGCTGTAGTCGCCGATGGTCTCGGACGTGCCCTGGAACAGGAATCCGCCCGGGTTGAGGGCGTAGTGGAACAGGGGGATCAGCTTCTTCTGCAGCTCGGCGCTCATGTAGATGAGCAGGTTGCGGCAGCTGATCAGGTCCAGCTTGGAGAACGGCGGGTCCCGGATCAGGTCCTGCTCGGAGAACACCAGCATGTCGCGGATGGATTTGTGGATCCGGTACGCGCTGCCGTCGGGTTCCACCGTGAAGAACCGCCCCAGGCGCTCCTGGGCCAGGTCGGCGGCGATGCTGGCGGGATAGAGGCCGGTGCGGGCATTGACGATCCCGTTGGGATCGATGTCGGTGGCGAACACCTGCACCCGGAACGGCTGGCGCAGGATCTCCATGCGCTCCTGGAGCAGGATGGCGATGGAGTAGGCCTCCTCCCCGGTGGAGCAGCCCGGCACCCAGATCCGCACGTCGCCGCCCGCCGCCTTGCCCGCGAACAGCTTGGGTATGGCCTGTTCCTCCAGCACCTTGAACTCCGCCGGGTCGCGGAAGAAGCTGGTCACCCCGATCAGCAGGTCGTGGAACAGCGCATCCACCTCGGCCTGGTTCTGGCGCAGGAAGGCGGCGTACTCGTCCTTGGCCTGGATCTGGTGCACCGCCATGCGCCGCTCGATCCGGCGGTGGATGGTGTTCATCTTGTACTTGGAGAAGTCGTGGCCGGTCTGGGTGCGCATCAGGATCAGGATGCGCTTCAGGGTGTTCTCCGCTTCCGGCGCCTTGGCCGGGGTGGTCACCGGCGGGTGGCCGAAGGCGTGGGCCACGTAGGCCATGAGCTGGGCCGCCATGCGCTCCGGCGGCAGCACGTAGTCCACCAGCCCGGTGGCGATGGCGCTGCGGGGCATGCCGTCGTAGTCGGTGGTGTCCGGATCCTGCGCCATGGCCATGCCGCCCTCGCCCTTGACCGCCCGAAGGCCCTGGGTGCCGTCGCTCCCCGAGCCCGAAAGCACGATGCAGATGGCCCGCTCCCGCTGGTCCCGGGCCAGGGAGCGGAAGAAGAAGTCGATGGGCAGGCGCTGCCCCCTTGGCGCCGCCGGCTCCTGCAGTTGCAGGGTGCCGTTCAGGAAGGCCATGTCCCGGTTGGGGGGGATGATGTAGGCGCAGTTGGCCTCCACCTGCATGCCGTTCTCCACTTCGTAGACCCGCATGCGGGTGTAGCGGCGCACCAGGTCCGTGAGGATGCTGTTGTGGTCCGGTGCCAGGTGCTGCACCAGGACGAAGGCCATGCCGGGATCGGCATCGGCGGGCATGCCGGAGAAGAACGCCTCGAACGCCGCCAGTCCCCCGGCCGAGGCGCCGATGCCGACCACCGGGAACGCGGTGCCCGGGTCCGGGGCGATGGCCAGGTCGCAAGCGGGTTGCGCCCCGTCGCCGACCTGCGGGCCCTCCCGTTCCGGCGCCGGACCGGGGTGCTTGGGGTTCCTGTCGGGATCACGCTTCGTGGTCATGTTGGCTTCCCCGTTTTCAAGGGTTGCGATCAGGTGCCGCGCCGCTGCCGAACCGCGCCCGCCGGGCCTGGGCCGTCCAGGGGGCGGAGATTTGAAGCGTTTCCGCGTCAGAGCGGGAAGGACCGGCCCCAGAGGATTCTGGATCTCATTTCCTCCAGGCGCCATAAGGATCTTCGCCGGTCGGGCGAGGGTGCATCAAGCCGGGGACAGCACCAGGGCCCAGTAGCCCACATCCACCCAGCGCTCGAGCTTCCAGCCCACCTGGGGCAGGTGGGCCGCCTTCCGGAACCCGAAGCGCTCGTGGAGGGCCACGCTGGCGTCGTTGGGCAGGGCGATCCCGGCCAGGGCGGTGTGGAAGCCGCGCCGCCGCAGGTCCGCCAGCAGGATCTGGTAGAGGCTGGCGCCGATGCCCTTGCGGGCCTGGCCCGGAGCCACGTAGACGGTGACCTCCACCGCGTGCCGGTACGCCTGGCGCTCTTTCCACTTGCTGGCGTAGGCGTAGCCCACGAGGGCTCCGTCGTCCTCCCGCACGTACCATGGATAGGCGTCCTGGGCGCCGCGGATGCGCTCGGCCATGGTCGCGGCGGAAACCGGCTCGGTCTCGAAGGAGATGATCGTCCCGGTCACATAGGGGTTGTAGATGCGGGCGATCGCTTCGGCATCGGCGGGGCTGGCGGGACGGATCATGATCTATTTTAGTGCCGGTTCCAGAGCTAGTACTCCGCCGGCAGGTGGTTGAGCTGTGCCAGAGTGTAGACCGGCCCGTCCTTGCACACGTAGCTGCTGCCTGTGTTGCAGCGCCCGCACTTGCCCAGGCCGCACTTCATGCGGTTCTCCAGGGTGGTGTAGATGCTGTCGGGAGTGAAGCCCAGCTTGGCCAGCACCGGGAGGGTGAGCTTGATCATGATGGGCGGGCCGCACACCAGGGCGACGGTGTTGTCCGGGCTGGGGTTGAGCTTCTCGACCACCAGGGGCACGAAACCGATCTGGCCCTTCCAGTCGGGGGTCTCGCCGCCGGGATCCACCGTGACCACCAGGTTCACGTCCGGACGCTCCTGCCACTCCTCGAGCTCGGGCTTGTACACCAGGTCGGCCACGGTGCGGGCGCCGTAGACGATGCTGACGTCCTTGAACCAGTCCCGCAGGTCCAGGCAGTTCCAGATGACGCTGCGCAGGGGCGGCAAAGCGATGCCTCCGGCGATGAACAGCAGGTTCTTGCCCTTCCAGTCCTCCATGGGGAAGACATTGCCGTACGGGCCCCGGAAACCGACGATGTCGCCCACTTCCTTGTCGGCCAGGGCCCCGGTGACCCGCCCCACTTCCCGGAAGGTGCACTCGATGTAGCCCTTGCGGGTGGGGCTGGAGGCGATGCAGAAGGTGCTCTCGCCCTCGCCGAAGGCGCTGTACAGCCCGAACTGGCCGGTCTTGAAGTCGAAGGCCTGGGCCGCCGCCTCGTCCACGAATTCCAGGCGGAAGGTGCGGACGTTGGGGGCCTCTTCCGTGATCTTGGCGATCCGCATCAGGTAGGGCAGGTAGATGTTCTTGTCAGTCATGGTGTCACCCTATCCTAGGCCTTGGACGCTTCGACGAGGTGTTCCTGCAGGTTCATGTCCACCGGGCAGGCGCGGGTGCACTTGCCGCAGCCCACGCAGCCCAGCATGCCGTAGCGCTCGGGGTAGTACGAGAACTTGTGGTAGACCCGCTGCCGCCAGCGCTGCCCCTGGGTCTCCCGGGGATTGTGGCCGGAGGCGTGCAGGGTGAACTGGTGGTAGCCGCAGGAGTCCCAGGCCCGCAGCCGGCGCCCGGCTTTGGGGTCCGCCTCCTCCTGGATGTCGAAGCACACGCAGGTGGGGCACACGAAGGCGCAGGCGCCGCAGCCCACGCAGCGCAGGGCCTGGTCGGCCCACAGCGGGGTGTCGAACAGGGCCGGCAGCTTGGCGGTGAGGGCGGGCTGGTCGAAGGCCTGGGGCACGTCCGCCAGCAGGGCGGCCTTGTCCACCCCGTTCCCCGGCTGGAACGCGTCCGGAGCCAGGGCCATGAGGGCCTTGCCCTTCCCGGTGAGGACTTCCGCCAGGAAGCCGTCGGCGGTGGGGGTGAGCAGGATGTCGCTGCCCTTGGTGGAGCCCGGGCCGCCGCCCACGGAGGTGCAGAAGCAGGCTTCGTCCTTGCGGGTGCAGCTGACCCCGATGACCGCCAGCTTGTCCATGCGGGCGTTGAAGAAGGTGTCCCGGTAGTCCCAGTTGAACACCGCGTCCAGGGCCTGGAAGCCGGCGGCCTCGCACGGGCGCACCCCGAACAGGACGGTGGGGGCGGCGTTGGGGACCGCGTCCTGCAGGTCCACCTGGCCCGGCTGCGTGGTGTAGCTGAGCAGCTTCTCCACCTTGGGGAACACCGTCCCCTTGCCCGACAGGGTCGTCTGGATGTAGTCCTTGGCCACCTGGGCCGGGCTGGTGACCGGGTTCAGCTCGGAACGGCCGTCCCGGTCGGTGGGGGCGAGGATGCGCCTGCCGTCGGCCTGGATGGCGGCGAACAGGGTGTCCAGGGATGCGTTGGAAAGCTTGTACGTGTCGGCCATGGCACCCTACCGGATGAAAGACTCTTTGTCGTCGGGACGGAACGTGGACAGCGCATAGTCCAGCTTCACCGAAGCGCCGGCTCTCTGGCCGAACTGGGTGTGCACGCTCTCCTCAGCGCTGAAGGTGAGCAGGTGGATGGGGATGTCCACCGGGCAGGCGCGCCCGCAGTCCCCGCACTCCACGCAGCGGCCGGCCAGGTGCATGGCCCGGACCGTATGGTACTCCAGGTTGCCCTGGGCGTGGCTGGGCACCGGCACCCACTGGGGCCGGTTGCAGTCCATGGTGCAGTTCTCGCAGTAGCACATGGGGCAGCTGGCGCGGCAGGCGTAGCACTTGACGCAGCGGGAGAACTCCGCCTGCCAGAAGGCGAAGCGCTCGGCCCGGCTCATCTTGCGCAGCTTGTCCAGCATTTCCTTGTCCTTGGCGGGCAGCTGGTGGGGTTCCAGGGCCAGGCGTTCCTCGATGGCCTGGGCGGTGGGCAGCTCCTGCACCTGGCCCGAGGCGTCCACCGCCAGGGCCAGCAGGTCGCCCTCCTTCACCTGGTGCTCGGCCGTGAGCTGCAGGATGGCGCGCAGCACGCTCGGCTTGGCCGCCACCGCCACCCTGCCCAGGCGCTTGACTTCCTTGCGGGTGACGTAGGTGGCCAGGTTCTGTTCGCAGGCCTCGTCCAGGACCAGGCGCTCGGCCTGCTCCGGGGTGCGGGCGAAAGCCGGGCGGCGCCGGCCGTAAGTCCCGGCACAGAACCCCAGCACCGCCTTCACCTCGCCGGATTCCAGCAGCTGTTTGGCTTTCTCTTTCAGTTCCATGGCCATGTCCTCACTCGACGCCCGCTGCGACCAGTTCCTTGTATTCGCTGTAAGGGCCCATGGCCCGGATGTTGGAGGTGACCTCGTTCACCAGCTCGGCCCACCGGGCGCCCTCGGCCGCCGACACCCAGGAGAAGGTGATCCGGTTGATGTCGATGCCCATGAAGTCCATGAGGTCCCGGTAGACCATCCAGCGCCGCCGGGCGTGGTAGTTGCCGGAGGTGTAGTGGCAGTCGTTGGGATGGCAGCCGCTGATGATGATGCCGTCGGCGCCCCGGGCGAAGGCCTTGGCCAGGAGCATGAAGTCGATCCGCCCGGTGCAGGGCAGGCGCAGCACCCGCACGTTGGACTGGTACTTGATGCGGCTGGTGCCGGTCAGGTCGGCGCCGGCGTAGGTGCACCAATTGCAAACGAAGGCGGTGATTTTCGGTTCGAATTCGGCCATGGCGCGATTCCCCTAGAGGGTCTGGATCTCGGCGAAGATCTGTTCGTTGCTGAAACCCTGGATATCGATGGCCTTGGTGCGGCAGGTGGCCACGCAGGTGCCGCAGCCCTGGCACAGGCCGGGGTTGACCTTGGCGATGGTCTTGATGACGCTGCCGTCCCGGGCCTTGATCTCTTCGGCCTCGATGGCCTGGTAGGCGCAGGCGGTCTGGCACAGGAAGCAGCCCACGCACTTGGACCAGACCGGCGGCGGCATGCGGTTGACCACGGCGATCTGGGGCTCCCGGGTGAGTTCGTCGTTGCTGAACAGTCCGGCCACCTTGGCGGCGGCGCCGCTGGCCTGGGCCACGGTCTCGGGGATGTCCCGGGGCGCCTGGCAGGCCCCGGCCAGGAAGATCCCGGCGGTGTTGGTCTCCACCGGGCGCAGCTTGGGATGGGCTTCGGCGAAGAACTTGTACGGGTCGTAGCTCACGTGCAGCTTCTGGGCCAGTGCCTCGGCCCCGTCCTGGGACTGCACGGCGGTGGCCAGCACCACCATGTCGGCCTTGATCTCCACCGGACGGCCGCCCTGCAAGGTGTCGGCGCCCATCACCACCAGCTTGCCGTCCTCCTCGAAGATGCGCGAGACCCGGCCGCGGATGTAGCTGACGTCGTCCTCCTCGATGGCCCGGCGCACGAACTCGTCGTAGTCCTTGCCCGCCGAGCGGATGTCCATGTAGAACACGTAGGCCTTGCCGTGATGCACCTTGTGCTTGTACAGCATGGCGTGCTTGGCGGTGTACATGCAGCAGATCTTCGAGCAGTACGGCACGCCCTTGGCGCGGTCCCGGGAGCCGGAGCAGGCCACGAACACCACCGTCTCGGGCTCCTTGCCGTCGCTGGGGCGCTTCATGACCCCCAGGGTGGGGCCGGAAGCGGAGGCCAGGCGCTCGAACTGCAGCCCGTCCACCACGTCCTTGTGCCTGCCGTAGCCGTATTCCGGGAACTGGGAGGTGCGCATGATCTTGAACCCGGTGGCCAGGACGATGGCGCCGATGTCCAGGGTGACCAGCTCGTCCTGCTGCTCGAAGCGGATCGCCTTCGTCGGGCACATCTTCTCGCAGACCTTGCACTTGCCGGTCTTGAAGAAGGTGCAGTGCTCCTTGTCGATGACCGGCTTGTTGGGCACCGCCTGGGGGAACGGCACATAGATGGCCCCCCGGGTGCTCAGCCCCTCGTTGAACTCGTCGGGGATCTTCTTGTTGGGGCACTTGGTGGTGCACAGGCCGCAGCCGGTGCACAGCTTCTCGTCCACCAGGCGGGCCTTGCGGCGGATGGTGGCCTTGAAGTTGCCGATGAAGCCCTCCAGCTTCTCCAGCTCCGAGTAGGTCATGAGGGTGATGTTGGGGTGCCGGGCCGCCTCCACCATGCGCGGGGTGAGGATGCACTGGGAGCAGTCCAGGGTGGGGAAGGTCTCGGACAGCTGGCTCATGTGCCCGCCGATGGAAGGGGACTTCTCCACCAGCACCACCTGGTGCCCGGCGTTGGCGATGTCCAGGGCCGCCTGGATGCCGGCGATGCCGCCGCCCAGCACCAGGGCGCGCTTGGTGACCGGCACGCGGATGGGGGTGAGGGGCTCGTTGCGCTTGACCTTCTCCACCATCACCCGCACCAGGTCGAGCGCCTTCTGGGTGGTGACCTCGCCCTTCTCGTGCACCCAGGAGCAGTGCTCCCGCAGGTTGGCCATCTCGCACAGGTACGGGTTCAGGCCGGCCTCGGCCACGGCGTTGCGGAAGGTGGGCTCGTGCATGCGCGGGGAGCAGGCCGCCACCACCACGCCGGTGAGCCTGTGCTCCTTGATGGCGGCCTTGATCATGTTCTGCCCGGGGTCCGAGCACATGTATTTGTAGTCCACGCTGTGCACCACGCCCGGGACCGAGCGGGTGACTTCGGCCACCTTGGCGCAATCGACGGTGCCGCCGATGTTCTCGCCGCAATGGCAGATGAAGACGCCGATACGTGACATGGTCGTTCTCCCTCAGGCTTTGCTGACTGCGACGGGTTGCAGGGCAAGGGCGGGCACCATGTGCCGGTGCAGGCCCAGCGCAGCGGGATCCAGGCCCATGGCCAGGCCCAGGGCCTGGGTGATGAACAGCACCGGCATGTGCTCGGTCCCGGCCAGATGCTGAGCCTCGGCGCCCTGCCGGCCGCCGAGGTAGGCATTGATCTCCGGCCGGCGCATGTCCAGGTTGGAATGGCACATGGGGCAGGCCACCACGATGGCCTCGGCGCCGTGCTTGACGGCGTTGGCCACGATCTTGCCGGACATGCGGGCCACGATCTCGGTGCGGGTCACGGAGAAGGCGGCGCCGCAGCACTCGGTCTTGTAGTTCCAGTCGACGGGCTCGGCGCCGGCGGCGGCGGCCATCCGGTCCATGGACGTGGGGTCCTCGGGCCGGTCGAAGTTCACCACCTTGGGCGGACGCACCAGCAAACAGCCGTAGTAGCAGGCCACCTTGCGCCCCAGGGGGGCCACGGTCTTGGCCTTGAGCACCTCCTGGAAGCGGTCCAGCACCTCCAGGATGTTCACCACCGCCACCTTGCCGGTGACCGGCATCTCGATCACCTCGGCCACCTTCCTGGCCTCCTCCGGATCCGCTTCCAGGGCGGCCCGGGCGGAGGTGAGGCGGTTGTAGCAGGCAGCGCAGGGGGCCAGGACCTCGGTGAGCCCGGCCTGCTCGGCCTGGGCCAGGATCCGGGCCGGGAGCGCCAGGGACAGGGTGTGGTCCAGCACGTGGGCGCTGCTGGCGCCGCAGCAGTTCCAGTCCGGGACCTCCACCAGCTCCAGGCCGATGACCTTCGCCACCGCCCGCACCGATTCGTCGAATTCCCTGCTGGAGCCCAGCAGGGAGCAACCGGGATAGTAGCCGATCTTCATGGTTTCACCCTCCCGCTACCTGACGTTCCCGAGCGTGCGCCGGAAGATCCGTTTGATGGCTTCCCGCCCCTGGATCAGGTGGGGGACCAGGGGCAGCTTGCCCCGCGTGAACATCTTGGGCGCCAGGGTCACGTCCTTGAGGAAGTGCCGGCTGCGCAGCTTGTAGTCGGCCACCAGGCCGATCTCGTAAAGCCTCCCGGTCTGCTCCACGGAATCCATGAAGGCCCGGTGGAAGGCCAGGATGTCCCTGCTCCTGGGATGGGCCAGGCCCTTGGCCACCGCTTCCCGGCGCAGGTGGTCCATGACCTTGGGCACATCCACTTCCTGGGGGCAGCGGGTGGAGCAGGTCTCGCAGGCCAGGCACAGCCAGATGCCCTCGCTCTGCAGGGCCTTGCGGTCCAGTTCCGGGTCGCCCATCTGGACCATGCGCAGCACCTGGCAGGAGGTGGAGTCCATGTCCTGGGCCACCGGGCACCCGGCCGCGCACTTGCCGCACTGGTAGCAATGGTTGAGCTTGACGCCCGTGGCCTGCTCGACTCGGGCTTTCAGCGTATCCCCATGGGCAGAAGGGTGGGGCGCACTGGTCATGGGACTCTCCTGGAGGCGGTGCATCCTCTCGACTTTCCTCCTGATTCGCTGGGTGCTTTCCCCTGCTTCAAGGAGGATTCATTGGCTTCTTTTCTCAATATGTAAGCGATTATGCGACTCGGATAGGGTGCATCGGGAATTAAACCGATAAATTGTGATCGATATCAATCGGGGGAATCGCCTCTCTAAGTTGACTAAGGCTGATTTGTATTTTTGATTAATTGGGACCGCCCGAAAACCCACCTCCCTCCCGCGCCGGTGCGCCGTCCCGGCCGTGATAAGTTGGAACCCCATGCAGCCGTGGCCTCTGTCCCTCAACCTGCTCCGCCTGTATCCCAAGCGCCTGGCCTCGGCCGCGGCGGGGTGGGCGGCCGCCAGGACCCTGCCCGTGCCTCTGCGGGCGCCGCTGCTGGGCCGGTTCGCGCGCGCCTATGGACTGGACCTGGGGGAGGCGGAGCGGCCCCTGGAGGCCTACCCAAGCCTGCAGGCTCTGTTCACCCGCCGGCTCAAGCCGGGGCTGCGTCCCCAGGCGGACCTGGCGGGGGGGGGCGTCAACTGCCCGGTGGACGGCCGGCTCATCGCTTCCGGGGTGATCCAGGCCGGGCAGGCCATCCAGGCCAAAGGATTGCCGTACCGCATCGACGAACTGCTCAAGCACGACCCGGCCGCCCGCCGCTTCGAAGGGGGCCACTACCTCACCCTGTACCTTTCCCCCAAGGACTATCACCGCATCCACGTGCCCCTGGCCGGGCGGGTGCGGGCCGTGGGGCGGGTGGAGGGGGAGCTCTGGCCGGTGAACGCCGCCAGCACCGCCCACGTGCCCCGCCTGTACGAGCGCAACCGCCGGGCCACCTGGGTGGCGGAAGGCGCCGGCCCGGACGCGGGACTGGAGGTGGCCGCGGTGCTGGTGGGGGCCACCCACGTGGGCGGGGTGGTCATCGACCCCCGCTGGCTGGAAGGCCGGCAACTGCCCCGGGACGGCGCCCTGGCGGTGGACGGCCTGCCCTGCCGGCCGGGGGAGGACCTGGGCACGTTCCAGTTCGGTTCCACCGTGGTCCTGCTCATCGGCGGGCCGGAAGCCGCCCGGTGGCGCCCCGCGGTGCCCGAAGGACCCGTGCAGGTAGGGCAGCGGCTGGGCCGGTACCATCCTTAGACTAATGACATGGAAGAGACGACCCTGGAATGCTTCGAACCCCTCTGGGAAGCCGGCGGCGACCTGGCCGGAGCCCTGGAGGCCCTGCTGGTGTCCAGCGGCGAGGTGGTGGACATGGCCAGGCTGCGGGAGCTCACCGGGCTGGGCGAAGGAGTCCTGCTGCAGGGGCTGGAGAAGCTCCAGGAGCGGCTGCGGCCGCCCCGGGGCCTGCGCCTGCTGGAGGTGGGCGGCGGCTGGCGCCTGGCCGCGGCGCCCGAGTACCAGACCCTGGTGGCCAAGCTGGTCACCACCATCCGCAGCGGCAGGCTCACCCCCGCCCAGGTGGAGACCCTGGCCATCATCGCCTACCGCCAGCCGGTGACCATGCCGGAGATCAACGAGCTGCGGGGCGTCACCAGTTGCGCCAACCAGGTGAAGAGCCTGCTGGAGCGGGAGCTGGTGGTGCCGGTGGGGCGCAAGGCGGTGGTGGGCCGGCCCATGCTGTACGCCACCGACATGAAGTTCCTGCTGCATTTCGGCCTCAAGAGCCTGAACGACCTGCCGCGCCTGGCGGACTTCGGGGACGGCAACCTGGAGGCCCAGGCCCTGGCCCAGCTGCAGGCCGCGGAGCGGCCCCCGGAGGGAGGGCTGTTCGACGGCCTGGAAGACGGACCTGAGTCCGCCGGGGAGAACGAAGCCCATGAGTGACGTGAGCTTCAAGGGCTGGACCCGGCCCGGGATCCGTCCCCCCGGCGGCCCGGAGGCGGAAGCGGGGGAGACCCTGGACCACCTGTGCGGACACTTCCGCATCTTCCAGTACGCCAAGGGCCACCGCTTCTCCGGGGACGACATCCTGGTGGCCTGGTTCGGCACCACCCGCTGTCCCCAGCCCCGGCGCATCGCCGACCTGGGCTCGGGCATCGGCAGCGTGGGCATGGCCGCCGCCTGGCGCTGCCCCGGGGCGGTGGTGCACACGGTGGAGGCCCAGGCCATCTCCGCCCGCCTGGCCCGCAAGAGCGCCGCCTACAACGGCCTGCTGGACCGCTTCGTCATCCACGAGGGGGACCTGCGGGACCCGGACCTGTTCCTCGGCGAGGAACCCTTCGACCTGGTGTTCGCCTCGCCCCCGTACTGGCCCATGGGCACCCGGGTGGAGGCCACCCATCCCCAGGCCGTCCCGGCCCGCCTGGAGGTGCGCGGGCACATCGGCGATTACGCCTGGGCCGCCGCCCGGATCCTGGCGCCCGGAGGGGTGTTCGCCTGCGTGTTCCCCCTGGACCAGGCCGAGCGGGCCGAGCGGGCCTACGCGGACGCCGGGCTGCTGATCCTCCAGCGCCAGGAGGTGCTGTTCAAGGAAGGGGAGCCGTACGGCCTGGCCCTGTATGCCGGGAGCCGCCGGGCGGATCTGCCCGAGGGTTTCCAGGAGGCGGCGGCCCTGCCGGCCCAGGCGCCGCCCATCACCATCCGCCGCCGGGACGGGCGGGTGCACCCAAGCATCGCCATGGTGCGGCTGGTGATGGGGTTCCCGCCGGGACTGTAGTTCTCACCGGGGCCCGGCCAGGCAGATGGCGGCGGCGCTGGCGGGGGCGCTGCCGTCGGTGAGGCGGGTGGGCACCGGGCCGGAGGGGTCCACGCGCCACACGGTGGCGAAGGCCGCCTCGTCATCCATGCCGCCGGAGCGGGATTCCTCCCCGGCCACGTAGACGGTGGTCCCGTCCACCGCCAGGGCGTGGGCCATGGCGAACCGGGAGCCGTCGGAGAGCCGCACCGGCGAACCGTCGCGCCAGAGCGTGGCTACCGGCAGGTAGGCGGCCGGATTTCCCGTGCTGTCGAGCGCCGGCGCCCCGGCCGACTCGAAACCCGCGGTCAGCACCGCGCCTCCGGCCACCACCACCGCCTCCGCCTCGGCGTTGCGGCGGCCGTCACTGAGGGGGGGCAGGGGCACGCCGTTCTTCCAGACCATGGCCACGTTCACCTGGCCGTTGGACTCGGTGCCCGCCGCGTACACGTCCGGTCCGGAGACGGCCATGGCCAGGACCCGCACCATCCTGGGACCGGTCAGCGGGGTGGCCCGGCCGTTTTTCCAGAGGGTGGCCGCTGGTCGCTGGTGGTCCCGGCAGCCCGCCACCAGGATGTCCGGCCCGGCCAGGGAACGGTGGGCGGCCCGGGCCGGGAAGGCGGCGGCTGCGAGCGTGGTCAGGGCCAGGCCAAGCCCGAGCGCGGATGGGGAGGGGGTGGAACGGAGCGGCAAGGGAAACCCCGAAATATTAAAAAATTATTCAAAGCCTTGCCTTTGTCAATGGCATCCATGGCCAGCGCCGCCCGGAAATACCCTTATCGTGGTACTAATCAATCAAGCGTATTTTCCCTTACGTGCCCCCGCCCGAAACTGGCATAATACCTTCTGCCCCTTGAACTCTCCTGTTCTGCACTGGATTCCTGCAGGCTCCCCGGAACCAACCCGCCATGCGTATCCTCCTGGTAGACGATGACCGGCTGTTCCTGGCCTTCATGGTTCGCAGCGTGCGTGCGGCCCGGCCCGGATGGGAGGTGCGCACCGCCACCGATGGACTCCAGGCCTTGCGGATGCTCAGGGCGGAGCCGGCGGACCTGCTGGTGACCGACATCGCCATGCCGGTGATGGGAGGCCTGGACCTGCTGGCGGAGATCCGCCGGGACCCGGCCCTGGCCGGGCTGCCGCTGATCTTCATCACCTCCCACGCGGATCGGGCCACCATGCGCCGGAGCATGGTCGGCGGGGCGGACGACTACCTGACCAAGCCCATCGCCTCCGATGAACTGATCACAGCCATCGAGAGCCGCCTCCAGCGCCTGGGGCAGGTGGCGGCCGGCCCGGGGACCGCCGAAGTGCTGGGCGGTCCGTTGCGGGAGCTGCTCACCGGCCGGGAACTGGAAGTGCTGGCGCTCATCGGCCGCGGCAAGGTCACCAAGGACATCGCCGTGGACCTGGGCCTGAGCCCGCGCACGGTCTGTGTGCACCGGGCCAACATCATGCGCAAGCTGGACCTCCACAACGCCGCCGCCCTGGCCGCGTTGGCCATCCGGGCGCGGGTGTCCTAGGGCGGCCCCAATCGTGAAATCGCCCAAAGGTTACGCTTTCGACACCGGTTTCGTCAGTTTCGCCAGGGGCTGGGATCCGCTGCGAGCCGTCCCCGGAAATGGAGCAGGGAGGCCCCGCGGGATGACGCGTTCCCGGGTTTGGCTTGAAACTTTCTTCGTTTCGGTCGCTTGCCGATAAACCGGTTGGGAGCATGTCATGGATCGAGGAACGTGGATCGGGTTTCTGCTGGGCCTCGGCCTGCTGGTGCTGGTCATCGCCTGGGGCCCCAATCCCAGGATCTTCCTGCACCCGGCGAGCGTGGTGGTGGTGTTCGGGGGCATCATGGCCTCCACCCTGATCCGCTTCCCCCTGGGCAACGTGCGCTCGGCCCTGGCGGTGGCCTCCCGGGCCTTCTTCACCCAGGCGGCCACGCCCCAGGCCCTGGTGACCCAGCTGGTGGGCCTGAACCAGCGGGCCCGCCGGGACGGCTTCCTGAGCCTGGAGAAGAACCTGCCCGAGGATCCCTTCATGCGCCAGGGCATCCGGATGGTGGTGGACCAGACCGGCCGGGACTACATCCACGACGTGCTCACCCAGGAGATCCACGCCACCCAGGAGCGCCACGCCCTGGGCCAGGAGATCTTCCGGTTCATCGCCATCTCCGCCCCCAGCTTCGGCATGGTGGGGACGCTCATCGGCATGGTCCAGCTGTTCGTGAGCATCAAGGACCCCGCCGGCATCGGCCAGGGCATGGCCCTGAGCCTGCTGTCCACCTTCTACGGCGCGGTGGTGGCCTACCTGTTCGCGATCCCCATCTCCGGCAAGCTGGAACTGCGCTCCCGGGAGGAGCTCCAGAACAAGCGCCTGATCCTGGAGGGGATCCTGGGCATCGCCGCGGAGATGAACCCGGGTCAGCTGGAGGCCCAGCTGAACGCCTCCCTGGCGCCCCGGTACAAGACCCGGCGCTTCGAGGCCTTGAATGGCTAGGGTCGTCCTGGGCCCGGCCCGCCGCAAATCCGACGTCGAGCAGCTCTGGCTGATCACCTTCGCCGACCTCATGGTCCAGCTCATGGCCTTCTTCGCGGTGATCTATTCCTTCTCCGCCCAGGACGAGCAGAAGCTCCGCCTGGTGCTCCAATCCTTCCAGCACGAACTGGGGGTCAAGGGGCAGGGCGTCCTGCCCGGCGCCACCGGGCTGGATCCCAACCGCGCCGCCGATCTGGAAAAGCACCTGGCCGACCTGAAGCCGGTGGCGGGGGAGGACGTGGGGGTGCGCATGCGCGTGGTCAGCTTCCGGGGTGCGGTGCTGTTCCCGGAGGGGTCCGCGGTGCTCCCGCGGGAGTTCCAGCCCATGCTCACCCGCATCGCCCAGATGACCCGGGACTACCCGGGCTTCACCCTGGTCTGCGAAGGCCACGCCGCCCCCGGCGAGCGGGGCCGCGCTCCGGACGTGGACGCCCTGGCCCTGAGCGGCCTGCGGGCCCAGGCGGTGATGCGCATCCTGGCCGTCCAGGGCCTGGATCCGGCCACCATGGCCGCCGAAGCCCACGGCGACTCCCAGCCGGACGGCAACCCCGACACGCCCGAGGGACGCGCCCTCCAGCGCCGGGTCCGGTTCCGGTTCCAGAGGCTGGCGGAGCGGTAGGGAGTGCGGGCTGGGTCCCGCACCCGGGCTATTCCTCCGGCTCCTCGTAGTCGGCGTTGTGCCAGACGTTCTGGACGTCGTCGCTGTCTTCCAGCAGGTCCACCAGCCGGAGGAAGGACTTGAGCTTGTCCCCGGCGATGGGCACCTGGTTGGCGGCGGCGCGGATGATCTTGGCCTCGATGATGGGCAGCTTGGCCGCGTCCACCGCGTCCTTGACCGCCTGGTAATCGGCGGGATCGGTGGTGATCACCCAGGCCCCCCCTTCGTCCTGCACGTCGTCGGCGCCGGCTTCCAGGGCCACTTCCATCACCTTGTCCTCGGACACCTCCGGCTCCACCACGATCTGGCCCCGCTTGGTGAACATGTAGGCGACCGAGTTGGCGGCCCCCAGTTCCGCTCCGAACTTGCTGAAGTAGCTGCGGATCTCCGGGGTGGTGCGGTTCTTGTTGTCGGTCAGGGCCTCCACGATGATGGCCGCGCCCCCGGGACCATAGCCCTCGTAGAGGACCTCCTCGTAGGTGACCCCTTCCAGTTCGCCGGTGCCCTTCTTGATGGCCCGCTCCCAGTTCTCCTTGGGCATGTTGCTGGACTTGGCCAGGTCCACCGCCAGGCGCAGGCGGGCATTGGCCGCCACATCACCACCGCCCAGGCGGGCGGCCACGGTGATTTCTTTCAGGACCCGGGTGAAGACCTTGCCGCGCTTGGCGTCCAGGGCACCCTTCTTGTGTTTGATGGTTGACCATTTGCTGTGGCCGGACATGGGGACTCCCGAAAATGGATTCGTCTTTCAACCGCGAAGGGCGCGCTTGGAGACCCGCGCGAACGGCGGCGGTTCCTGGCGGATCATGGGCCGCTCCAGCATGAACTGGTACCACTGGTCGCCGTACACCTTCATCTTCATGGGCCGGTTGTTCTGCAGGTTGTTGCGGTTCACCAGCAGGCGCTCGTCGTCCTTGAGGACCTTGAGGCCCTGGTTGAGCACCTCCACCGCCTGGGCCTTCTCCTTCATCTCGGTCAGCACGTAGGCGTACACGGCGTAGAGCAGGCTCTCCTTCTTGCCGGACCTGAGGGCCGCCTGGAACGTGGTCTTGGCCTGCTTCTTCTCCCCCCGCTTCCACTGCAGGATGCCCAGCATGGCCTTGGCGATGTAGTGCTGCCGGCTGGCGGAGCGGAGCAGGGGTTCCGCTTCGGCGTTCTTTTTGCGCAGGTACTGCACCACCCCGACCTGGCCGTCGATGGAGCCCTTGACCAGGAACTGCCATTTGTTGAACCGGTAGCCTTCCTTCATGATCTCGATGGCCTGGTCGAACTGCTGTTTCTTGAGGAGCTCGGCGGCCCGGTTGAAGACCTGCTCCAGTTGCCGCTGGACCCTGCGGCCAAGGTAGATGAAGAACCCGAGCCCCGCCAGGATGCCGATGGGCGAGGCGATCCAGAAACTGATCTTCAACAGGGACAGCAGCAGGGCCGCGACGATGGCGACGCCAAGGCCCGAAAGAAAATTCAGCACAGGAACTCCCCGGGGACGGGCCGAAAACCGGCCGAATGCCCATGATACCTGCACTTTCCTGCTTGTTCCAGTTGTTAGGCCAGCACCCCGGTGCGCAGGCGCGGGGCGCGCCGGCGGCGGACGATGCGCCGCGGGGCCGGAGCCGGCGCCTCGGTCACCTTGCGCGGGCGGCCCGGAGCGCGCTTGGGCTTCTCGCCGGGCTTGCGGGCACGGACGGCTTTCTTCGCGGGCTTGGCCTTCTTCAAGGCTTCCTTGCGGGCGAGGGCGTTGGCGGCCCGGCCGGTGACCACCACCCGGCTGCCGTCCTTGAGCCGCTTCACCTTGCTTCCGGGCTTGCGGCCCCGCTTGACGGTCATGACCAGAGGTTCCGACTCCAGCAGCTCCCGCTCCAGCCGGGCCTGCAGGGCCAACATCTCGCCGTTGTCGGCCTCGTGGTCATGCCGGCACAGGTGCAGAAAGCCGTGAATCACCAGCGTCTCCACTTCCCGGCGCCTGCTGACTCCCAATTTCTTGGCCATTTTATCGGCCACGGGGAGGCTTATCACTAGGTCGCCCAGGTGTTGGACTTCGCCTTTTTCAGGATTTGCGGGAAAACTCAGGATATCGGTGGTTTGGTTGATCCCACGGTGCTCCCGGTTCAGCTTGCGCATGGCCCGGTCGTCCAGATAACTGATGGAAATGCCTTCCGCTTCGGGAGCAAGGCGGGTTCGCAGTTTTAACAGCAGGTCGCCCAGGGATCGTTCGCCGGGTCCTCTCAGTTTGCTGCGACTGGACCAATCGATCTTAAAGGGCTTGGTATCCGCGTTCATCCTGTCCTCGCTAAAAAAAAGTCATCCTTATGGGACTAGTATTCGAAGCGATTTTTTTTTTGTCAATAGCCACATTACAACGGGCAAAATTCTTTTAAAGCGAAAGATGATGAATTCCGCACCATTCATAAACCTCCACCCCCGGTTTTGGTTGGGCGTGAAGGATGAATGGGCCAGGAGACCGGACAATCAACCCAATCTATTCTCCCGGGAGGAAGAGCCCGGTATTTTGGACTGATGGAACCGACCCTGCCCGAATGGACCCTGGAACCCCTGGCCCTCTACCTGGAACTGCTGGACCGCTGGAACTCCGCCCAGGCGCTCACGGCCCTGGGGAAAGCCGACCGGTTCGAAGAGCTGATCCTGGATTCCGCGGCCTTGTTGCCTTGGCTGCAGGATCTTCCGCCCCATTCCCGGGTGGTGGACTTCGGCACCGGAATGGGCATTCCCGCCCTGCCCATCGCCCTGGCCCGTCCGGACCTGGAGGTGGTGGCCCTGGACAAGTCCCGCAAGAAGATCGCCTTCGTGCGCCAGGCGGCCTTGGAGCTGGGATTGGGCAACCTGGTGCCCCTGGCCGGCCCGGCGGAGGCGTTGCCCCCCTTGGGGGCCCACGGCGGGGTGGCCAAGGCGGTGGGGACCTTGGACCTGCTTGGGGCGTGGTGGCGCCGCCATGGGCGGCCGGGAGCTCCCTTCTGGGCCCTCAAGGGCTCCCAGGGGCCCCTGGTCCCGCCGGCCGGCTTCAGCCTCAGGATCCACCCCTACCGGCTGCCCAGCAGGGGGGATCGGCTGGTGGTGGAGCTGCGCGCTAGCGGGTGAGGAGATCCCCCACCATGACTTCCTTGGTGCTGCGCAGGATGCGGCAGGTGGCGGTGCGCTCGCCGGTATGCACCACCATGAGCTGCCCGAGGTAGTAGTTGGTGGTGGGCTGGCCGGGCCTGATGGCCCCCGTCTGGCCGGGCTCGGCGCCCTCCAGGGGTTCCGTGCGGGCCGTGAGCAGGACCTCGCCCACCTTGAGGCCCTGGTTGGCGCCCTGGTCTATGATCACCATGTCGCCGCCGGCCGCCACCGCCTTGTTCATGCGTATGTAGATGACCTTCGAGACCGGGGGCTTCATGCGGATCGGGCTGGCCACGTCCTGGCGCAGGGCGTTGGGGATGGCCGCCGGCTCCGTGTACGGCGCCGCCCAGCAGTCGGCGGTGATGCCGTCCATGGACCGTTCGATCATGGCCACCGACTGGTCCGGATAGACCGTGGTGACCCGCACCACGCCGCGCTGCTCCAGGATGTCGCCCAGGACCGCGGTATGGCGCGTGTCTTCCGGATGGTAGAAGCGCCGGGCGACCACGGCGGTCACCACCAGCCGGTCACCGGCCTTCACGCCCTGGCTGGAGCCGCCGCCGATGTAGACGTTATCCCCGTCCGCCAGCTCGTACCGGGACTGGTCCTCCTGGCCCACGAGCCTGAAGGCGCCGATCTTCTTGAAGTAGGCCTCGGCGGTGCCGGGCACCAGGTAGGGCATCTGGATGAAGTCCTGGAAGGAGAAGCCGTACTCCTGCAGCACCGGCTTGGGGACGCGCCGCAGGTCCGGCTGCAGTTCCGAGACCTCTCCGGGCGCCATGGGTCCTCCCGGGGGCACGACGCCCCGCCCGGGCTCCACCACCAGCGGATCGCCAGGGTAGATCCAGTGGGGGTCCTTGATCCACTTGTTCAGTTCCCAGATCTGGGGCCACGCGAAAGGGTTGCCCAGGTACTTGTTGCCCAGGTCCCACAAGGTGTCGCCCTTCACCACGATGTGGACCTGCTGACCCTGGGCCGGGGCGACCTCGGTGGGGTACTCCCACTTGGACCAGTGGGCAACGACCTTCACGGCCTGGGCCGGCCCCTGGGAATCCACCGGGGGCGCGTCGCTCCCGCCGGTCTGGGCGCTCAAGCTGAAGGTCAGGAATGGGATCGCCGCGAGTAGACCAAGCCTTTTCCTCTGACCCATGTGGTTCTCCCTGGTAAGAATGGAGCCATTATAGGTTCAACCGATGGAAATGATTCTGGTTAGTTTTCGGGTTGACTGGAAGCACGAAAATAAAGAATCCAAGCCTGGGTCCCGCCCATGGGCACCGGAGCCTGGGCGTACCGGGCCAGGCACCCCCCGGCCGGGCTGGCCAGGAGGTCGAGGACCATCTGCCGGAGTTCCGGCGATGACCCCACGATCACGTGTAACGTGCGCCACCCCAAGGCATAGCCGTCCAGGATGCGTTCCTTGAGACGCTCCTCCGCGTCCCGCCGGGCATGGCCCCGGAGGTCCAGGCTGCCGTCCACCACCACCGCCATCCCGGCCGCCAGGTGGATCTGCACCTGGGGCGGGACGGCGGGAGCGGCGGGGGCCTGGGCGGGGCTGGCCGGTTCCGGCGCGACGGCCTGGGCCGCTGCCGGGGGAGGGGCGGCCGGGGTCGGGTCCGCCGGGGGCGCCGGAGCCGTCTCCGGGAGGGGCGGAGCGGCCGCCGCGGGAACCGGTGCCGGGGCCGGCGCGGGCTGGGCCCGGTCCGGGTGGAGGGGTTTCATGCCCTTCAGGTCGCCCATGGCGGCGTTGAACTCTCCACCCCCGGCGGGAGGCGGCGGCGTCAAGGCGGTGATGGGCTCTTCCCGCAGGGGCGCCTGGGCTGGGCGCTTGGCCCGCACCCCCATGGCGGCCAGGAAGACCTTGTCCTCCTCCTCCATGGACCCCGAGGCGGGGGCGGCGGGTCTGGCCTTGGGCGGGGGTGCCGCCTTGGCCGGGGGGTCCTCCTCCTTATCCAGCGTTTGTTTCAATTTCGCCAAGTCCTTTTTCCAAGCCATGGTCAGCTCCGTTTGGAACTAGGGTATCCCGCTCTGGCTCGGCGGCACCACCTTTGCGAAACTTCACTCAACCGGGTCCCGGCTCCCGGGTCCAAGGCATCGGGAGGTCCCATGGCAACCCTGCGCTTCTCCGTCATCGCCCTGGCCCTGGCCCTGGGTGCGCCCCTGGCGGCCCAGGAGGCCAATTTCGGCCTCGGCCTCAGCCTCTCCTTCCCCACCGGCGCGTTCCACAGCACGAACTACGCTCCCAGCGGAGGCGTGACCGTCCCCTCCAACGAGAGCTACGACACCACCGTGGGCGGGGAGTTCACGGTGAGCTTCCCGGTCCAGCCCAATTTCGCCTGGCGCCTGGACATCTATGCCCAGGGCACGTCCGGGGAGGATACCGCTCCCGGGTACGCCAGCTACGATCTCCGCCACACCCTGTTCAGCCTGGGCGGGGAGGCCCAGTGGTTCCTGGCCGACGGGGACGCCTACCGGCACCGGGGCACATTCCTCCTGGCCGGCGCGTCCATGGACCTGGAACGGTTCACCCTCGACTACGACTACCCGTACTGGACCAGCTACAGCGTCAACAAGACCCGCGCGGGCGGGCTCCTGGGCTGGGGCTACGCCTTCCGCCCCTACCGCGGATGGCACAGCGACGTGGAAGTGGCCTACCACAAGACCCTGGACCCCGGCTCCACCGCCTACAATTTCCCCACCCCGCCCACCCCCGCGGCGGACTTCCTGCGGTTGACCTACGCCATCATCTTCTAGCACACCTTGCGGAGCTTGCTCCGCCAGGTGTGCTGGTGCCTGGGACCGGCGTTCAGATTCCGATGCAGCCGACGGTGCCAGGCGTCAATCGGCCGGAGCGGGGGCGGGTTTCTTGGCCTTGGCCTTCTTGCCCGGCGCCGGATTGGGGGCGGGCGGTTCCTCGGGTTTCCCTTCCAGCCCGTCCACGAACCGCTGGCAATCCCGGTTGGTGGGATCCAGGCGCAGCAGCCTGCGCCCGTAGGCCAGGCGTTCGGGGCGGGGCCGGGCGTCATCCGCCTTGACCTGTTCCAGCTTCTCGGTCACATAGGCATGGACCGAGCCCAGGCTGGCGATGTCGGCCTTCTCCTTGGCCAGGAAACCCTGCCAATCGGCCAGGGCGGTCGTGTAGGTCTCCTGTTCCTTCCGCAGCAGGGCGAGCAGGCTGTCGATCTCCTTGAGGGACTTCTCGCTCTGGGCGATGGCCCGTTGGTGTTCGTCCAGGAAGCTGCGGATCTGCCCGCGCAGCTTGATCTGGTCCGAGTTCAGGCCGGGCAGGGCGTCCAGGTCATCCAGGCGCTTCTGCTGCTGGGCCACCTCGTCCCGCCACTGCGTGAGCTTCTCCTGATGCTCGGTCACCAGCTTGGCGAAGGTGCCCTGGGCGTTGGCCACGTTCTCGGCCGCGGCGTGGCTGGCTTTCTCCAGGTGCGCCACCGCGTCCTCCCAGGCGCCTTCCAGCACGCAGGCCCGGGCGGCCAGGTTGTGCACCGCCACCAGGGCGTGCATGGCGTTGTAGTCGGAGGGGTTCACGATGCCCTCTTCCTGCTGGAGCAGAGCCTCCGTGGCCTTGCGCACCGGGACGCCCTGGCCCTTGTCCAGGTCCTCCTCCCACACGGCGTGGTTCTCCTTGAACCGATCGACCAGCGGCACGCTTTGGCCGGTCAAGGGAAGGGCCAGGGCGAGGAGGGCGGGGAGGAACCGTTTCATGGGGTCGGGGCCTTCTGCATGGTTCTTGGGAACCGGAATCGGGATGGATCCGTCATCGGAGGGACAGCGGGAAAAGGGTTTCGGCTTTGCGCTCCAGCATATCCGAACCGGCGCCCGGTCAGGAAAAGGTCAGGTTGGAACTGCGCTCCAGGATGAGCAGGATCAGCCGCTCCAATTCATCCACCATCAGGAACCTCAGGGTGGTCTTGGCGAAATGCTGGGTGGCCAGGTTGCTGGACTCGCCGGCTGGCAGGCCTCCCCGCAGGATGAAGAAGATCCTGCCCTTCTCCAGGCGGAGCACCTGCTTCCACGGCAAGTGCCCGGCGCCCATGCGCGCCGCCAGGGGACGGGGCAGTCCCGCGTGCTCCACCGTGATGCCGGCCTCATCCACCACCACCTGCGTGCCTTCGATGAGGATCAGGCCCAGCAGGGCGAGCAGCACCAGGCACCCGGCGGCCAGGCACAGGAGCACCCCGGCCACCAGCCACACCCAGAGGAGGACCGTGGACTCCCCGGCCGCGGCCGCCTGGCGCAGGCTGCCGGTGAGCCGGGGCAGGCTGGTGAGGAGGAGAAAAAGCCCCCGGATCCCCACCAGCCAGGAACCCGCGCACAGCAGGGCGGTGATGGCGCGCTGGGTGAGGCTGGGCCGGAAGACCAGGGGCGTGATGGCGGTCATCGGTTCAAGCTTCGGCCATTTCCGCCAGGATGGCGTCCGCGGCGGCGGCCGGGTCCTCGGCCCGGGTGATGGGGCGTCCCACCACCAGCCAGGTGGAGCCATCCCGCAGGGCCTGGGCGGGCGTGACCACCCGGGCCTGGTCCTGGGCCGCCCCGCCCCGGGGACGGATGCCCGGGGTGAGGCGGAGGAAATCCTCGCCGCAGGCGCCGCGCACGGCCACCGACTCCTGGGCCGAGCACACCACCCCGTCGCAGCCGCATTCCTTGGCCAGGCGGGCCAGGTGCAGGGCCATGTCCCCGGGGTCGGTGGCCAGGCCAAGGCGGGTCAGGGCTTCCCGGTCCAGGCTGGTGAGCACGGTGACCCCCAGCAGGCGGGTCCTTCCGCCCCGCTGGCGATGGGCCCGCACCGCCTCGGCGGCGGCCTCGATCATGAGCGGCCCGCCCTGGGTGTGGACGTCCACCAGGGCCGGGTCCAGGGGCAGGAGGGCGTCCAGGGCCCGGTGCACCGTGGTGGGGATGTCGTGCAGCTTGAGGTCCAGGAACACCGGGGCGAAGGTCTGGATGTCCCGGACGAAGGCCGGCCCCTGGGCGCAGAACAGCTCGAGGCCCACCTTGAGCATGCCCACCCGCCCATGGAGCCGGCGGGCCAGGGCGATGGCCTCCGCGGCGGTGGGCACGTCGAGGGCGACGACGAGCCGGTCAACGATGGACTTGTCGATGGTCATGGCGATTCTCCCGGAAGGGATGAGGAACGCGGTCGGGTCGTGGACATTCTGTCAGGTTTGACCGCGGACGGCTCACCCGAGCCCCGCCCCCTGGAGCAGGCCGGTGACGGCGCTCCACACCAGCTGGGCCCAGTAGTGCAGGCCGCGCCGGGGGGGCTGGGCGGAATAGGCGGAGTGCAGGCGGTCCTTCAGCAGGGGGTAGTTGCCGTCCGGGTCCAGGATGGCCGCGGTGACCGGGCTGTCGAATTCGAAGGTGACCCAGCGGTCCTGGGCGTCCCAGGTGAGGCGCTGCTCGGTGCGGTTCTCCAGGCGCACCCAGAGGGTGACCGGCAGGCTCAGGCCACCCCGGCGCAGCAGGGTCACCCGCCCGCGGCGCCCTGGGGAGGCCGGCTGGGGGGGCGCGAACACCGGACCCTGGGGGGACTCCATCCAGCCCCCCTCCAGCACCTCCCGGGCCTCCACGTTCTGGATGACGATGTCCAGGGCGTCCGTGCCGGTCACGAAGTCCCGCCAGAATCCGGACAGGTCCTTGCCGGCGACCCGTTCGGCGATGCGCTGGAAATCCTGGGACGTGGGATGGCGGAACGCCATCTCCCGGGTGTAGTCCCGCAGCAGGCGTTCCACCGCCGGCCGTCCCAGCATGGCCTCCAGCTGGTCCAGGACCAGGGGCGCCTTGCAGCTGGCGGCGGCGGCGGCGGACCGCAGGTCGTGGGCCAGGTAGCCGGCGCGGGCCAGGGGGTCCATGGAAGGGTTGCGCCAATAGCCGGCCAGCTCGCCCGCGTCGGTGCCCACCTGGAACCGGCGGCTGGCGAACAGGGCCTGGTAGGTCCTTTCGGTGGCCTTCTCGGCAAACCAGGCGGAGAGGCCCTCGTCCAGCCAGGGTTCCTCCGCCGCATCCGTGGCCAGCATGCCGTAGAACCACTGGTGCCCCAATTCATGGATGGTGGCCAGTTCCGGCCGGATCCGCCAGGCCAGGGGGTCGAACCTGGGCAGGGAGGCGGTGACCAGGGTCGGGAATTCCAGCCGGTCCCCGGTTTCGGCGCCCCTGGGCACGTTCACCAGGGTCAGGGCCGGGTAGGGGTAGGGGAAGAACCATTCTCCGGCGTACTTGAGGGCCGCCTGGACCGCCAGGCGCTGGCGCTCGAAGCTGCCCTGGTAGCGGAGCTGGAAGAAGCTGGACACCCGGATGCCCCGGTATTCGAACGTGCGGCGGACCCAGCCGTTCCTGGGCATCGCCGCCCAGGCGAAGTCGTGCACATCCTCCGCGTGCAGTTTCCAGACCTGGTTCCCCGGGCGCCCGGGGTCCGGCTCCTGGGTCTCGAGGGCGTCCGGGCGGCGCGGGGTGCCCGTGTGGGCCAGGAGCAGGGCGCCGGGCAGGGACAGGTCCACGTCGTAGGTGCCGAAGTCCGCGTAGAACCCGGTGCCGTAACGGTAGGCCCGGCAGTTCCACCGGTCCCCCTCGTACACTCCGGCCTTGGGGTACCACCGGCTGCCCAGGAGGAAGTCCCGGATCCGGCCGGAACGGCCGTGGGCCTGGGGGAAGCGGCTCTCCCATGCGATGTCCAGGCTGAGGGTCTCCCCCGGGGCCACCGGGCGGGGCAGGCGCACCCAGTACACCGTCTGGTCCTCGCCGGGATGGCCATCCAGCGCGCGGTTCTCCAGGTGGACCGAAAGCAGGCGGCAGTAGCCCCAACAGCGCGGGTCCCCGGTCTCCCAGCCCCCCGCCCGGGGGCCCAGGGCCCCGCCCTTGTCCTTGAAATAAAGGCTCTGGGGGCCCTTGAAGGCGTTCAGGTAGAGGTGCAGGGGGAACTCGGCCGTGGGTGCGGTGCCGGTGTTCCTCCAGGTGATCGTCTCCTGCCCGTTCAGGACCTTGTCCTGCCAGTCCAGGGCCGCCTCGATCCGGTAGTTGGCGATGCGCGGGGAGCGGGGCCGGTCGAACCAGTGGTCCGGAGTGCGGGCCTGCACCAGCGCCGGCGCCAGCACCAGCACCAACCCCAGGAACACCCCCCGCTTCCCCATGCCTACCTCAGAACCGCCTTTGAGATTAGCGCGTTTGGCCCGGAGGGTACCGCCAGAACAGGCTTGGCAAGATCAGCCGAGGGTGCTATCGTAACTATTCCGGCGCGGGGTGGAGCAGTCCGGTAGCTCGTTGGGCTCATAACCCAAAGGTCGCAGGTTCAAATCCTGCCCCCGCTACCAATCGAGAGGCCCGACCAACGGTCGGGCCTTCTTGTTAAGTGAGCAAGGTATTGATAGATAGGCCCGTCGCGCGGGCCTCACTGGCCTCCAGCCCCATGCTTGGCCGATGGCGCCAGAGCTGGCTCGGCGGTTGAATCCGCTTCCGCCACTCCTTTCTCCGCCGTTCTGGCGCTCTGAGGGGCGGGAATGCCCCCCTCCGAGTTAAGAGGCAGGCCTTCTCGGCCCGAAACCCTCTGCCCGGATCCGCGGAACCCGATCCAAAAGGCCCGCTGTTCCGACCAGGCCGGAAGCCGCGCCACCAACAGCAAATGGTGGATGGTCAAATGAGCGACCGCTGGCGTGCCCTCCAGAATTTCCTCCTGGATGTCCGGGGCCAGGAAGGTCAGGGCCACCAGCTGGGAGACCCGGGCCTGGGTGACGCCCAGCAGGCCGGCCAGCTCGGTGAAATCGGTGGCTTCCTCCTGATCCACAGCCCTGGCCAGCCGATGGCCCAGCGCGAGGCTGGTGGCCCCCGGGGAGGCAGGAGCTTGCAGCAGGAGCCTCTTTGGTTCGGACCGGGCCCGGAAGGCCACCGATCCACCGTTTCGGATGCGAAAGAGCGGGACTTCGATGTCCATCATGGGAGATCCTCCTCCGCGTCGAACGTGAGTGAGCCCAGATCCCGCAGCCGGATAGCCAGGCGCCCTTTCGCCTCGTCGACCCGGACTTCTTCAACCAGGAGCCTCACCAGGCGTTGCCGATGGCGAAGGTCCAGGATCTGCCACAAGTCGTCGAATCCCCGGATGGTGTCCGGCAGCTCCGGGAATCCGCAACGAAGCCAGCGCCTCACCTCGGACTCTTGACCCGGCGCGGTCAGTGCGGCCCGGAGATGGTCGACCACGAACCGTTCGATGGCCTCCGCGGGCAACTGCTTCGTCGGACAAACCTTCTTCCCCTTCTTGTCGCGGGTCGTGCAACGGTAATACCGATGAATGCGACCATCCCGGTGCGTCGAGGCGCTGGTCATCAGCCCGCCACAGGTGCCACAGCAAAGGGTCCCCCGCACCAGGTAGGACGGATTGAACGAGATGGCCTTCTGGCGACGGGCCTTGGGTTCCAGCATTTTCTGAACCCGTTGGAAAACGTCGGCCTCGATGAGCGCGGGGTGCTCCGCGGTAACAAATTCCCCGCGGCAGTGCAACTCGCCGAGGTACAGACGATTTCGCAGGATGCGAAGCACCAGGTCCTTCGTCCAGGGACGCTCCCTTGGTTTCTGGATGGTCTTCAAAGGGACCCCCTCATCGTTGAGGCGCGCACTGATCGATAGGGCACTCTGCCCTTCCAGATACCAGGCGAACACGAACCGAACCCAGGATGCCTCCGACTCCAGGATCTCCAGCTTGTGATTCCTCACCACATACCCCAAGGGGGCGTACCCTCCGGTCCACTTCCCCTTCTTCCGCTGGGCCAGCACTTTGTCGCGGATGCGTTCGGTGATCATCTCCCGCTCGAATTCGGCAAAACTCATGAGCATGTTCAGGGTGAGCCGACCCACCGGGTCCGCCGTGGAGAAATTCTGGGTGACACTGACGAAGGCCACTTCATGTTGGTTGAAGTGTTGCATCACCTGGGCGAAATCCACCAGGGACCTCGACAGGCGATCCACCTTGTAGACCACCACCACGTCGACCTTGCGCCTACGCACGTGATCCATCAGCTTCTGGAACCCGGGCCGGTCGGTGTTGGCGCCGGTAAATCCGCCATCGGAATAGTCTTCCGGCAGACCCTCCCAACCTTCGGTGGCATGGCTCCGGATGCAGGCGTCGCAGGCCTCACGCTGGGCATCCAGGGAGTTGAAATCCTTCTCCAAACCGGCGGCCGTGGACTTGCGGGCATAGATGGCGCAGCGCAAGACCGGGGTGACTGCTGCGAATTTAGCGGCCATGGTCGACCTTCCGGGTCGTCAGTCCGAAAAACAGAAACCCGTTCCAGGCAGTGCCGGTGATCTCCTTGGCGATGGCGGACAAGCTGCGGTAGGTCCGGCCGCGGTAACGGAACCCCGTGGCCAGCACCTCGACCTCGTGGGCGACGCCGGCATGCTCCCGGGTCAGCAGGGTGCCCATGGCCGGGAGTCTGGGATCCAGGGGCTTGGGGGCAGATGGAAGGGCAGGGGGAGCCGCCTGCCTCGCCCCAGGGGCCCTCCTGGGGTTTCGCTTGACCGGCAGGGACGTCGGCGCCAGCGCTTCGATCCGGGCCTGGGCCTGCGGAGAGAGCCCGCCCTCCACCCGCTCCTGGATCCGGAAGGCCAGTTTTTTGCGCAGGAAGGCCAGGTTCTTCGAGCGGGCCTCGGTACCGAACAACTCTTGATAAAGTTCCCGCAGGGGCACGAGCCCCATTCCCGCCAGCGCCGCCAGCTCGCGGGCGACTTTCTTTAACATTCGGCCCTCCTGGGCCAGGGCTTCGCCCGGTTCGGTAGGATCCATGAACCACCTCCGTGTCCCCGTTCTCGGGGTGGTCCATGGACGCTCTGGTACGCCGGTGAGTCAAGCATGGAAAGAGCCCCAATGGGCGTTATCCAAGGGATTCAGAAAACGTAGGGCCATCCCGGGGCCCAGGCCCCGTAGACCATCCGCCGAGCATAGGCCGGGGATCCCATGCTCGGCGGCATCTCCTCGAGTTGGCGGAGGAGCTCATCCGAAATAATCATGGGCCGGTGCTCTGCCAGGTAGGCCAATGCTTGCGAGGTGGAATCCACCTGGTCATCGAACCGGCCCTTGGGGAAGGCACCGAGTTCCGAGAGATAGTCCGCCAGCCATGGGGCCTCAGCCGGCAGGAGCACAAAGCCATTCTCGATCATGGCCGTCTGGGCATGCATCCTCATCTCTTTGTCGCCTGTGGGCTTGATCCCCACCAGGTGGTACATCCCCTCCCGGCGGAGTTCCTGGATGAGCGCGGTCCCGGAGGCCTGGTCCTCGATGAGGATCTTGGTCGGATGGAACTGGTCCTGCATCTGTCGCACGGCTCGCTTCAAATCCGGGAAATCCAGACGCTTCCGGAACACATGGAGCAGGTAGAACTTTTTATTCAGGCGACCCCACGTCGTGCAGACCGAATAATCGCTCAGCTCGGAGATTTTATTGGCGGTATCCCAACTCTGAATCACCTGCTCGAACTTCTGAGGTGGGTTGATGTAGGTCCCCCACCAGGCATCCTTTACCATCCCGCCGCCGTAAGGCCGGGGGGCCTGCTGGTATTGGGCCGACCAGTCGTACTCTCCCATCCCGGCCCGGTATTCTTCCAGCACTTGAAGGGGTTCCCGTTCAGGCTGCAAGGCTTCACCGGGATGGCGGGTGTGGGTGGTCGTTTGGCCGAGGCGGTGAATGGTGTGGTGTTCCTCAACCACCGCGATCGCGGGTAGGGACAGCACTTTCCAATGTTCAGTCGCCGCGAGGTGGCCGGCTAGGTCGTCCTCGTGCAGCCGCTGCATGATGAGAAGAATGCAGCCGGACCCTTTCTGATTCAACCGGCTCAGCAGGGTCCGGTGATACCAGGTGTTCACCTGCTCGCGGGCGGCGTCCGAGATGGCTTCGTCCGGCTTGATGGGATCGTCGATGATGATGAAGTCGGCTCCCCTGCCGGTCAGGACGCCGCCGACCGAGGAGGCCATGCGGAACCCGAGCGCCGTGGTGCTGAAATCATCCACGGCCATTCGATCCGGGGCTAGGCGGGTACCAGGAAAGAGGGAGCGGTAGGTCGGCGACATCATAACCCTGCGGGTGTCCAGGGCATGTTTGTTAGCCAGTTCCTGCCCATAGCTGACACACAAAATCTCCGCCGAAGGCTTTTGGCCGAGAATGAAGGCCGGGAAGGCCACCGAGGCGCAGATGGATTTCAGATTGCGCGGTGGCAGGGTGATGATCAGGCGACGGGTCTCGCCGCGCAGGCACGCTTCCAGTTCACTGGCGACCAGCTCGATGTGCCAATTGGGCTGGAAAAGCGTGTCGGGATTCAAAACCTGGAAGGTGGCACTGATGAAGGCCGTGAGATCGTTCCGATAGAGCGCTCGGCGTTCATTTGCCGTCATCTGGAAGGTCTGAGGGTTCATGTTCGGCATCCTCCTGGGTGAGAAGTTGTGTAAGGCTGGTTCGGGCCGCCCGCTGCATGCGGTCAACCAACCCGGCAAGAAGCTGCTGGTCCTCCTCGTGGACGTGATCCTGGGCAGCTGGCTCAGGCTGTCCGAGCGGATGGAGGGTAAGCAGTTGGGCGACGAATTGCATGGCCCTAAGGTCGCCGCTGGCGGCCTTGTTCACGGCCTGCTTGACCACCACCTCCAGCTTGGACAAGGAGCGGGATCGGCCGTTCTCGGTGACCACGACGCGCTCGGAAACGGCTGCCTCCAGGGCGGAGGCCAGGGTCACCAGCCCCTTGGGGCGGCCCTTGGGGTTGCCCGACCGCCCGGGTTGGAACTGGGTGGCCTTGGGCGGCTTCCGGTAACCGACCTCATAGGTGGGCCTGGGCTGGGTCATCTGGCCTCTCCAGCTTGGTGCGTTGGGGACTCCAGGGCGGCCTGCACGCGGGCCTTGAAGGAGGTCCCGGAGGCGGCATGCAGGGCATCCCGTCCGGTCCAGGCCTCCCAGCGGCGGACGATGGTATCAACATAGAGGGGCTCCAGTTCCAGGCCGTAGCAGATCCGACCCACCCGCTCGGCGGCCATCAGGGTGGAACCACTCCCCAGGAAGGGGTCGAGCACCAGGTCACCGCGGCTCGAACTGTCCATCAGGGCATCAGCGATGAGGGCGACCGGCTTGACGGTGGGATGCAGGGCGAGCAGGTTCCCCTCTTCGGTGTTTCGGCCGAAAGAGTTCACTCCGGGGTAGTGCCAAACGTTGCTGCGGGAGCGGCCGTACTTGCCCAACTGTACGTTGTTCTGATGCGGAGCAGAGCCGTTCTTGAACACCGCAATGAGTTCATGTTGGCTGCGGTAAAAGGAGCCCATGCCGGCGTTGTCCTTGACCCAGACGCAGAGGTTCTTGAATTCCTGGAACACGGACTGGCCGGCGGCGAGGAGCTCTTCAATATGACGCCAGTCCATGCAAATGTAGTGGAGAGAACCCGGTTTGGAACTCCCGGCCGCCAAGGAAAGGGCCGCGGTGAGGAAGTCGGTGAACTCGTCGGCGCTCATTTCACCGCAGGCCATGGCGAAATCCCGGTGATGAAACTGGCCCAGGCCGCTGACGTGGCCCTCGATGGGCACGTTATAGGGCGGGTCGGTGAACACCAGCGCGGCCTTTCGCCCGGCCATCAGCTCACGGTAGCTGGGCACCTCCAGGGCGTTTCCGCAAAGGACCCGATGTCTGCCAAGGAGCCAGAGGTCGCCCGGCTTGGAGACTGGAATCGTTGAGGGTGGCTCCGGGATTTCATCCGCGGCTTCAGGATCATCCTCCTTATCCTTCAAACCCTCGATGCGCAGATCGATCTCAGCCAGCTCGAATCCGGTGACATCAAGCCTGAAGTTTAGGTCCAGAGTTGAGAGTTCCTGGAAAATTTCCCCCAGAAGCTGATCATCCCAGGTGGCAATCTCGGTCAAGCGGTTATCGGCGACCATAAATGCCTGGGCTTGCTGTGGGGTCAAGTGATCCAGGGCGAGGGTCGGGACCTCGACCATCCCAAGGCTCTGGGCGGCCAATACTCGGCCATGCCCCGCGATGATTTTCCCCTTCCCATCGACTAGGACCGGCACATTGAACCCGAAGCTGCGGATGCTGTCAGCAATCCTGCGGATCTGAAGCGGAGAGTGGACCCGCGGATTCTTCGGATCAGGGCAGATTGCCGCAACCTGCTGGTAGACGACTTGGATTCTGGGGATCGGCGTAGGTGGGTAGGAAGGAAGGTTAAACCTAGGGGCCGATCGGCGCATGACGTCGCAGGGTTTGTTTCGTAATGGTTCTTTGTGTTTTCGCATGCAGGGCCTCCTATAAACGCCTTTGAGCGTTCCTAGTCAGACTGCATCAGCGGCAGTTCTATTTTTGTCCAGCCTCCGGCTGGATTAAATCTCCGAGGTCTTTCTTAACGATCTCGTCGAATGTGAGCCCGGCGGTCCAAGAGGTCTTGTGGCTCGGGTCAATTCGGTCAAGCCATTGAAGGGCATCTTTCGATAATGGCGGGAGTTCTCCAATGATGGGGCTATACCCCAGAAGGATTTTTTCAGAAGATGAATCCAGTTCAACACTTTGAATTTCTTTACCGGGTAATGCAAATACGTCAACTAGGCAATATAACCAAGCCCTTTGGTGCTCTTTGTTGGTCATTTGGAAAGGGGTTTTTGAGATCATTGAAGAATTAATTTGAGCGAAAGTTGGAACCATTTTAATGACTGCAAGCCACGAGCGCGGTATTCGTATTACAGCCCCAAATCCATTATTCAAAAAATGACTTTTTTTGAAAGGGAAACGATTCAAAATTATCTCACGATATTGATGTATAGGCTCTGCATCGACCTGGGTGCGAAATTCTTGTTTCACTTCAAAGGGCTTACGCCCGGGGTTAGCTTTACACCAAGAGTCTGCCTCTTCTGATGCTCTATCCCACTTGCCCTGATGTCCCATGGAACGGTCTCCACAGCATCGTCTTCGCACAGTTTCGGGAGAGAGCCGGCACCAATGCCCGACTGCCTCGTAGGCCTCGGTGCGTTTCAGCCGCTCAGGCAGTTTGCCTGCTCCATCAAGCAGCATCAGAGTAGATACCATCCAGCGGGGTTCTTCCCGCACGAATAATTCCTTCCAGCCGGCTCCCCTTAAGATTCCCGCCTCTAAACGTGCAACATCTCTCTCATCTACTGGGCCGCCGATCCAATAGGCGAAATATGTTGCCACTTGAAGCCAAGGGGGAAGGCGGTGCCATTCGGTCCCGGAGGGGGATGTTCTTCGTCCGATATTCATCACACCTCCAGTAAACTGGATCCCTTGAGTGCCTCCAGCGGTCATCTCTAAATCAATCGGAAAGTGTCTCACATCTTCGATGCAAGGTCATCCAGCATGATCCAAGACGAATCAAACGGTTCATGCGGCAAAGCTTGGGGTTCTAGAGTTTCGAGCTGGCATGAAGAACGATTCAGCCAAATATCCCCAAAACGCGCTTAATGGATCCCAACCCCAGCCAAGTGGGAAACCTCATCCTTTCGATGGAGTTGCGGGGAATGGTCATTATTTTTTATTGCGGTGCGAGGCTCCCATGCTATTGGATTCCCCCAACGTAGCAGACGTCGCCAGTCCCCGCGCAAGATTCTCAACCCAAAGCTTTGCCGAGGAAGACTTCTCCTTCAACTCGGCCACTGCTCGCCCCATGGCTCGTTCGAGTTCCACCTTGATTTCTGTCGACAACTGCGCAACCCCGGATTCCCACTCGCGAAGCTTCAGAGCCTCCATCTTCGTGACGAGGGAACGCCCATGCGAGGGAATTACCACGCGCTTCAAACGCCTATCATCCGGATCTTCACTTCGTTCTACGAACCTAGCCTGAACGAGGCGTTCCACGAGATGGCTGGCCGTCGCGTTCGTGAGCCCAAGCATTTCGGCAATGCCAGTGACGCTCTGCGGGCCGGCCCAGTGGAGTATGTTCAAAGTGATCCACTGAGGGAGTGTCGCCCCAGCTTCATTGATGAGGGCGTAAGTCTGTCGTTCGCCACGCTGGCCAAGCAAAATAATCAGCTCCCCCATCAGGCCCGGGCCAGCCGAGGTGGAAGGGGGTATTTTGGGCATCACGTCGCTCCTTAATGAATATCTTAAAAGTTTTAAGCTAATCGAGCAGCACGGATGGGTGCGGATTGGCAGGATCCCAAGGCCTTGCCCCACATCACCGATATCCTCTGTCTGTTTAACCCTTTCGAACCGAAGCTTTTCACGCCAGAGATCCTCAGGTATCGGCGCACCAGTTTTTCGGGAAGAACGCAACGCCTGGATCCTGGCCAGCAGGTCCTAAATCTTAATCTTTCCAGTTCATTGACGTTTAGTAAACTGGGTGGTAAGAAGAGATCAAGCGCTACAGGAATAGGCATTGTCGAACTTGATCAGAAAGGCGGGCCGCTCACGCAGGCACGCCGAAATCCGAATTGGTTCAGCGTGGTGTCCCTCTCTTAGCAATGGAGACACAATGAAGAAGCTCCTAAGCCAATTCAATCTTGGCGATACTTATGAGATCCAGGCGCGGGTTCTTCCAGCCATGCTTGTCGTACTGCCGGTCTCCGTTCTCGTCGCCCAGATCGGGATGGCGAAGCGAAACTGGTTCGCCATGATCGGATGGGGTGGGGGACTCGAAATCGTTCTGGCTGTGCTTGTCTCCAAAGTAGGCCATGCGCTTGGCGCGCGCCTTCAGAGTCGACTTGAAACGGAATGGGGTGGCCTTCCCACCCACACTTGGCTGCGCCCTGAGGACAGAACCCACTCAGAACAACAGAGAAGGGTATGGTGGAAAGCCCTACTTTCCCTAACTGGCCTCGACATCGAAAGGGCGTCCACTGAGAATGGTTCCGCCGAAGTGGACCGAGTTATTGGCGACACCGTGATGGCCGCGCGGAACAAAATCAAAGGGAATAAGAAGGCAGGGTTGGTTCAGACGTACAACATTGCCTTTGGCTTTGCCCGTAATCTTGCAGGCATGAAATGGTTGACGATTGTCATCTGCCTGGTGTGTTTCGTCATTTCCGCCTTCGGCTCCTATCGATGGAACTTCGAGATAACGGGGACCGTCATTCATGTTTTATTTCTGGTTATTTCCGTAATATATTTCTGGCTCGCCAAATCCTATGTGCGGCATTGCGCCGTTAGATACGCGGAGTTCTTCTTCGCGGCCGTTACGGATATCACTGGCCAAAAAGGGAAAGGAACAAATTGAACATGGGCTTCGGATAGATTATCCGCCAGTGCGCAAGAAGGCCGATCGAAAAGAGTAGTGACTTCTAGCTAAGCGTTTCTTGAATACCAATCCTACCGCGTTGTCACCTTGTTCTTGCCAGTATAAAGCAACCCTGCAGACGAAGCACAGTGTTCCGTTTGGGAAAATGCGCACAACAGGTCTAGTGGCCAATTTTAGATAATCAGGGCCTACCCAGGCCTCTTTCGGGTCGAAGTTCTCTTTCCAGTCGCCTCCAATCAGGCACATGGACGCTCAATAGCGCTTTGAACATCCTTCCGTGGGTGGCATACCGCAGGTGCAACAATTCATGCACCAAAACGAAGTCCTGGAACCGCTCATCCTGATCGACCAGGTCTATAGCCAGCGTGATTGTTCCAGCCGAGGAGCAAGATCCCCACTTTCGCCGCATTGCTTGGATTCGGATGGTCCGTGGATTAACTTTCAGCTTTTCAGCCCAGGTGAAGGCCCGACGTCGAAGCTCTTGTGAAGGGTACAAGGTGATCTTCATTCCTCCTCCTCCACAAGCAGAAGCTTTACCACCTGATCGACGACTCGGGCACGTTCGTCCTGAGGCAAGGCCAGCAGAGGCTTATAGAGCGAGGCGCGAAGCCGCCGCTGTTCGTCCGTGTTGACCATCGCGTTGGGGAAGCGAGCAAGCATCTCCTCGGCCTCCCCTGCCAATGACAGCGCATCAATGCTGGCAGCCTTGATGGCCGGGTCCTCGCGCAACCCCCAAAAAACACCGAAGGCTTTGGCTGAAAGACCGCTGTCTTGCGCCGTCTTCAGTGCGGCGTCTTTCTCTGCGGCCAGAGCAGCGAGTTGGTCCATTGCAGCCAAGGCGCTCGTCTTGCGTTCTTCGAGATCCTTCAGGATACGTTCGGCGCGCTCTTTCAGCGGCTGGAGCACTGGTGCAACTGCTGCGTTCTCGTCGATCTCCTGCTGTAAGCCGCGCACGAGGTTGAAGACCTTGCCTTCGTAGGGGCCCTTCTCACTGCGGAGCGATTCTAGGGTTTTAACATCGAAGGTGACGCCCTTCGTGAGGCATCCCAATCCTTGCTGGAGGGCACTTTCTTCTATAAGGCGGCGGGTTTTGTAGGCCAGATCAGCCACAAAGCCAACCTTTTCGGCATAGGCGTTTCGCACCGCCGCATAAAGCTGGCTGAGGTGTTTGTAGATCTCGACATGGTCTCGCAAATCGGGCGATGGAGAGAGGATCTCCCACAGTGCCTCGATTTCCTTGTATGCTTCGAAAAAGGCTTTGCGAACCTCCGGGGTGAGGAAACGGCCAAAGACGAGACGCTCCAAACGCTCGTCCGCGCGGCCTTCTTCTCCAGCGTCCAGGTATTCCTTTTCGGCCAGGGTGATCTTCTTTTTGAAGTCCTGCAGCAAGACGTCGAGGTCCTCGATCACGCCATTCACATCGCTGGAATCGAACTGCAGCGCCTTCTTCAACTCGCGCAGCACTCCCACGAAGTCCACCACCAGACCCACACGCTTCCGCACCCCATTGATATCGACATAGGGACGATTCGCGCGCGCGATCGCCTGCAAAAGCACGTGGTCGCGCATCGGCTTATCAAGATACAGACAATAGAGAAGCGGTGCATCATAGCCAGTGAGCAGTTTGTCAGTGACGATGAGGATCTTGGGAACCTCCGTGGACTTCTTGAATAACAGCCGCACATCCTCCTCCTTGTCGGAGGAAATCTGAAGCTCAGCCACCAAGGGGTGATCGATAGAATCGTTCGCGCTCTCTGTGTAAACCGGCACAGACCACTCAGGCGGGAGCAGCTTATCCAATGCCTTCTTGTACTTGGCGCAGGCCTCGCGGTTGACTGCGACTAGAAAGGCCTTATATCCCAGCGGCAGGACATTCTCCTTGAAGTGCTCCGCTACGAAGGACGCCACCCTTTCGATGCGATCGTCCGCACACAGGAAAGTGCGCAGCCCCACCGCACGGTCCAGCACCTTGTTGAGCTCCTCGATATCGGTGACGTCTTCGCTGTCAGCCAAGGTAAAAAATTCCTTGTCCAGCTGTTCGGTCGAAACCGTCATCGTGGAGGGCGCCATTACGTGCTTGATGGGCAGTGTGGTTTCGTCGGCGATGGATTCCGCGATCGAATACTTGTCCAGGTAACCCAGCTTGTCCTGGGCGCCAAAGATTTTGAAGGTGCCCTCGCCCTGGGATGTACGCGCAATGGGCGTCCCTGTGAAGCCGAGGATCGTGGCCTTCGGAACGGCGGCCATTAAGTAAGTGCCGAGATCCTTGGCCACCGAGCGGTGAGCCTCGTCGATGAAGACATAAACGTTATCCCGAACACAACTGTCCTTTCGGACAGCCTCGAACTTGTGAATCATCGAAATGATCAGGCCCCGGAAATCCGCGTCCAGCAGCATTTGAAGTTCAGTCTTTGTGTTAGCTCGTTTCACTGCGATGTCCTGCTGCTGCATCTCGCCAAGCAGTCGTTCAACCCAGCCCTTAAGCTGTCCCTCCAACTCCGTCCGGTCCACTACCAGGATAACGGTGGCGTTGGCGAAGCACGCTTTGTCTTGCAGGATTTGCCGAGCCGCTGTCAGGAGGGTGAAGGTCTTGCCCGAACCCTGGGTATGCCAAATCAGTCCACGATTCCGAGTGGCGTCCTGGCAGCGGTCAAGGATCGCATCGATGGCCCGGCGCTGGTGCTGGCGCAGCACCGATTTGCGAGTCTCACCATCCTGTACGTAGAACAAGATCCAGTGCTGCAGGGTGCGAAGGAAATCGGTGGGCTCGAAGAACGCCTGCACCGCGAATCGGTATGTCTCCTCTGGGGCCTGCTTCCAGCGCGCCATATCGCGCCGATTGGCGTTCCAGGTAACGCCGTACCAGTAATCGAGCATGTGCGTCACGTTGAAGAGCTGAGGCGCAGCAAGCAGTTCCGGCGTCTCCAGTTGATAGCGGCGCAATTGCTTGATGGCCCGCTCGATGGCATCGCCATCCTTGGGGTTTTTGTGTTCGACGATGCAGGCGGGCACGCCATTCACTAAGAACATCATGTCCGCACGGTTGCCCTTTCGGGCCGGAGGCTTGAGTTTCCACTCCCAGGTAGCATGGAACATATTGGCTTCGACGTGCTCGAAGTCGATTAGCTGAACCCGGCAATGCCGCTTCTCGGCCTCATTGTACCACTGGCGCTCGCCGCGAAGCCAGGCCAGCAGTTCACGATTGCCCTCGATGGTGGCTGGCAGGGCATCCAATGTTTCAACCACTGAACGCACCGCGCCCGTGGACATCCATGGGTTGAAGATCGTAAGGCTGCCTTCCAGCACGTCACGAAAAAAAACGCCCGCCTCGCCGCCGCGTTTGGTGCGGGCATCCTCCGGCGAAATCGCCGTCCAGCCAACCTCCACGGCGTGTTTTACCATCGGGAACTGTACCGTACCTGCTTCGCTAATCTTGAGCATGCTCATGTTTCATTCCTCTCTTGGAAAAAATGGCCACCATGGTTCCAACGACCCCTCCAGGTTGGCCTCGTCGCAATAGACCCAGAATTTCATGCCCTATTCTCCAGCCGCAAGGGTCGTCAGATCTCGCTCATTCAACCGAATCTCCCCGGTCACCAGCTCGTGCAGCAGCGTTCGAAAGAGTTCTTCCAGCACGGCCCGCTTCTTCCGATGCAGTTCGATCTTGCGGTCGAGGACGTCAAAAATTGCGACGATCTCTTCCTGTTCCTCGGCTGCCCGTGGGTAGGCCAACAGGAGATCGCGTACGATATCCAGGTTAAGGTTTTGCTGTTGCCCACCATGAGCCATTGAACGGATTGCCTCGTACCGCCAAGCGAGGAAGTGATACAGGTAACGAGTCAATACGGAATTGTCATTTGCGGTGATTGCCGCGCTGGCCTGATTGCACGTAGCCTCAATGCCAAGGATCGCAACCTTACCGCGTGTCATGCCCTGGCCGTACATTGCCATCAGAAGTGTCCCCACTGGCAGAAGCCTTGCGGCTGAGTTCTCAAGACCGTATGGCGTGATGTTCTCCTCGGTTTGGGTGATCAGGCAGTAATCCACCTCGCCTGTTTTGACCCAAGGGATCGTTCCACCCACCCAGAAGTCAGGGTTACTTCGGGATGGGGTCCCCCCTGAAACAAGGGAGTGGTGTGCACCAAGTGGATCCACAATCCAACTCTCCGGCACCAGACCGATTTCAGTTTCCTTCAGCGGTTCGTCGCGTATGCCACGCGTGAATATTTCGCGCATAGCAGCACGCTTAAGTTCCTGAGCGGTATGCTCCGAACTCTCACACGCAATCATCAGATCATGCACGCGCCAAAGTATTTCTCCATTGGTACGTTGTTCCTGTTCGTCCAAGCTGAGGACCGGAAATTGTGAGACGTGTTGCCACGAGGTTCTCGGATGATTTGCGCCGGTCACACCCGACATAGCATGTTCAACAAAATCCGGAGCATGCACCAAACACGCAAGAAAGCGAGGATCGACACCTGGCCTTGGTCGGAAAACCAAAAGTTCTGTAGAGCAAACGCCATTTGTTTCGGCAAGGATCGCTTTGTCCAAGTACGGACGCAATTTGCTATATAGGACGTCGCCAGACCTAAAGGCAAACTTTTGGCTCTGCACCTCACTCGCCCGGCCGATAGCTACCGGTCGCATTCGGCCCGGCCCAAGGTGTTCCAACCCCAGGTACACAACCTCCTCATCAACCTCTGTCGGATTGATTTGTTGTGTCACGAGTTCGCAGAAGTCCGAAAATGTTGCCGTCCCATTCATACAAGCCGCCGCAACTTAACGATCACGGCAGCCAGTTCAGAATCTAAATCCCTCTCAGTCTTCAGCGCTACGTCATACCGGTCAAGGAATGTAGCGAGGTCGGCTCCCTTTGGATCTCCTCCACCAGTAGCCCATCGGCTCGGACTCAGGGTGTAATCCGCCTCCTCGGCCTGTGCCCGGGAGATAACAGCAAGCTCGCCCTCAATGGCCTCGCCTTTGAGGAACTTGGCTGCCAATGGCCGGATGTCCTCCTCAGGTAAATAGTTTTTGGGACGGCCCTTACGGAATTGCTTGCTGGCATTGAGCAGAACGATCTTGTCCTTGCGCGCGGCGGGCTTGCGCTTGTTCAAGACAACGATCACGCCGGCCGCCGTGGTGTTGTAGAAGAGGTTCTCGGGCAGCAGGATCACGCCGTCAATCAGGTCATGATCCACGAACCATTTGCGGATGTTGCGCTCCTTGTCTTCATTTTTGGAACCGGAGCCCCGGGTTACGGCCCCAGTGTCGAGCACGACGGCGGCCCGACCATTACTATCCATGCAGGAAAGGGTGTGCTGCAACCAGGCCCAATCCCCTTTACCGGTAGTGATGCCGCCAGCCGCTCGGAAGCGGTCAAAGGGGTCGTTGGCGAATAAATCCGGCGCGAAGGGCTGGTTCCACATGGGATTGGCCACCACGAGGTCGTGCTGGCGGATCTTGCCGCTGGCCTCGCGAAACTTGGGGTTAATTATGGTGTCACCCCGGGCCAGTTCCACTTCCATGTCGTGGATGATGGCATTCATCTGCGCGATAGCGTAGGTGTCCGCCTGCAGTTCCTGGCCCGATAGTTTTAGTGGCACGCGACTGGTGGGATCCAGTTCTCGGGCTACTAACTGGAGCTTGATCAGGAGCCCGCCAGAGCCGCAGGCAAAGTCGTGGCATGTGTCCCCTGGCTTTGGGCGCAGGATGTGCGCCATCAAGAAACCCACTTCGGTGGGCGTGAAGAACTCGCCTGCGGTCTGGCCTGATCCTTCGGCAAACTTACGGAGCAAGTACTCGTACGCACGCCCGAGGAAATCCGGTTGCACGTCGGCCAATCCCAGGCGGTACCGAGGGTCTGAGAAGGTTTCCACCACTCCACGCAGCTTGGCCGGGTTAATGTCGCGCTCACCGTTGCGCTCTGCTGCGAAATCTACAACGTCGATAACGCCAGAGAGAGTTGGATTCTGTTTTACAACCGCACGAACGGCTTTGGTCAGATGCTCGCCGATGTCCCTGGGGGAGGTCGGACGGCCCCGCTCATCCATGGTCCAATCAAAGGCGTCACGCCCACTGATCACGCCCCAACGCGCCTCCGGTGGCAGGTAGAAGCGCAACAGGGAGTGGTCCGATTCGACGATCTCCAATGCTGTGGTTCGGTCGCCATATTCCTCGGCGAGACGCCCGATTTCGTCGTCGAAGACGTCCGACAGGCGTTTCAGAAAGAGCAAAGGCAGTAAATAGTCCTTGAACTTGGCAGCGTCCTTCTCCCCTCGGATGGAGCAGGCGGCATCCCAGAGCATTTGTTCCATAGATTTGGTGTTGGGCATCGGACTCGCCCCCCGCCCACGGCGACGAGGTGCCGAAAGGTCAGCCGTCCTGGCGTCCTCGCCACCGACCTCCAGCCCAACCCCCTGGGCCAGGGCCAGAATTGCGGCTAGGGGTGCACGCTGGGGCTTGGACAGCCCACCTTCCCATCGATTGACAGTTGCGAAGGAGACCCCTAGGCGCTCGGCGAGTTGTTCTTGGGTTAGATCCAACCCGGCGCGCAGGCTTCGAAGAAGATTAGGAAGATGGAGTGGTTGTGTCATGTTTGTTATGTTTGCTATAATTTGCTTGACTGTCAAGTAAATAGGACTAGATTCGATTGAAGAGCGGCACAGTTTGCCCCTAAGGAGTAGTTCATGGCCACCACGCACAAGATCACTTGCTACCCTGTGGGAAACGGCGACACGACCCAGATCACTCTTTCTGGGGGGCGCCGGGTCCTTTTCGACTTCTGCCACCGGAGTAACGCCGAACAGGATGAAACGGCGCCGATCAATCTCATGGCGCGCCTAAGAAAGGACTTAAAGGGCGTTGGACGTAACTATTTTGATGTAGTGGCTTTCACCCATGGCGACTCGGATCACATTGCCGGAAGCACCGAGTTCTTCGAACTCAATCACGCGGAAAAATATCAGGGCGGTGATCGCATCAAGATTTCAGAACTGTGGGTGCCGGCCGCGATGCTGCTGGAGGCGACAGATAAAGACCATCAGCAGGAAGAAAACGTCCTGCTGCGCCAGGAGGCACGTTATCGCCTCTTGGAGGGGAAAGGAATTCTGGTCTTCTCGAAACCACAGGTCCTTATGGATTGGTTGGAACCAAAGCTCAAAGAACGCGGCGAACCGGCAACTGCGCGTGACCAATTTTTTGTGGACGCGGGGAGGTTAGTGCCAGGGTTTACCTTGGAAAGGGATGGTGTCGAGTTTTTCTGCCATTCCCCATTTATCAAACATTGCGATGATGGCGACATCATCCGAAACCAGGCCTCGCTCATATTTAATGCCCGCTTCCTTGCAGATGGTGCTCTTTACGATTACCTACATGTGGGTGATGCGACGTGGGAAGAACTCGAAGACATAGTCCAAATTTCCAAATACCACCAAAATGAAGACCGCCTGGCGTGGGACCTTTTCAACATCCCACACCACTGCAGCTACCATGCCCTGAATGAAGAGGGCCAAAAGGGTGGCAAGGAAACCGCTCTAAAACCGTTGGTGAAGGAACTGCTACTGCAAGGAAAGGCCGATGCCTATATCGTCTGTAGCAGCAAACCTATCCCAGACATGGAGGCCTCCTACGACCAGGTTCAGCCGCCTCATATCCAGGCCAGGAAAGCGTATGAGCGGTATTTGAAGGAAGTTGGCGGGCGCAAATTCCTGATTACGATGGAAGAACCTAACACAAAAAACCCCGAACCAATCGTTTTCGAGATCACATTTGGCGGTGTCGCTTGGAAACGTTCGGCGCTGATCGGGGCACCTGCCATGATCACCTCAGTTCCCCCTCGGGCAGGGAAATGAGCATTGCTTATTATGCGTTGAACAACGTAGCGGAGGTCGAGAATGCTGATGCACTCTCCATCCCTCGCGCACGCGAGTTAGTTGATGCGGTAAAGCACCAGCGCGATTATTCGCTGGTGCGGCTTCTTCGTCATCCAGCAGAGGGAATACCTTCCACAGAATGCCTCATCATCGATGTGGAGTGCGATGGCATACCGCCCAGGAATCCTATCGGGATCCAGTATCGCGAGCGTTTTGCCCTGTGTGTGCCGAGCGATCGCAGGAGATTGATCGATGTCCTAGCGCTCCGTCAAGATTTCCCAATCCTGATGCACCAGAATCAGGGCGTGCCCGGCGCACCAGCAAGCTTATGTCTTTACTTCGAGCCAGCGCCTGAGGTAACGCGTACATGGACCCCGCAGGCGTTTCTACGTCGCATTCAATGGTGGCTGGAAAAGAGTGCCAGTGGCGAGTTGCATCCAGCTGACCAGCCAGTCGAGGGCCTTTTCTTCGCCAGCAATTACGAACTAATCTTGCCATGGAATTTTGCGGAGTTGCGCAAGAACCCGGAACAGCGTTTTGTGGTCATGCGCGCGCAGGATCGCCCAGACGGGAGCTTCACGGGTTTTTTGAAACCCAGTTCGGAAATTCCCGCACGGTCGAAGCCCATCGCACACATCGATCTAACGTTGCCGCCGGTCGTACATGGCTTCGTCGAGCAAGATCCAATAACCCTAGGACAATTGGCTGACATTCTGGCCAAACGTGGTGTGGATCTTATTCCGCCCCTAAAGGCATCACTGCAAGAAAAGGTCGGCGTTGATGGCGTGACAGCTGCGGGCGACGACAAGGGTGCAGTCATCCTCTTGCACATCCCAATCTGTCGAAGCGCTGATACCGAACCTGAAAGCATCACCTGCCGGGCATTCCTTATTCCAATTGGATCACTTGAACTAGGTGTTGCTATTGGCGCGCTTCTTATACACCAGCAGCGGTACTTCAGGGACTTGATGAACCTGCAGCCTCCAATCACATGGCGGGAACACCCCGTACTGCCAATGAGCGTGCTGACCCAAAACGATGGTGCTGCGGCGAGACTTCAGTCCGGCATCCCCAGTGAAGGTCCGAAGGGGGTCTTGATCGGTGCGGGCTCACTCGGAAGCGCGCTTCTCAACCTCTGGGGACGAGGCGGCTGGGGGCACTGGACCGTCATCGACAAGGACCACCTTAAGCCGCACAACCTTGCGCGTCATATCGCGTATGCGTATCAAATTGGTGAGGCCAAGGCCCGGATCGTCTCGGGACTGCACACGGCGGTGATGGAAGGGGCCAGCAAGATCGTTCCGGTAGTGGCAGATGCCTGCGATTTCACCCTGCCAGCGGTCGCTCATGCGCTCCATAGCGCTACATTGGTTGTGGATGCCTCCACCACGCTTGAATATCCTCGCGCCGCAAGCATGGTCGAAACGTTGCCGAGGCACTTGTCTGTTTTCATCACACCAAACGGTAATGCTGCCGTGCTTCTCGCAGAGGATGCAAAGCGAACCTTTCGCCTACGTACGCTCGAAGCCCAGTATTACCGTGCCATGATCCAATCGGCTTGGGGTGAGGTCCACCTCGTTGGCCATACGAGGACATTCTGGAGCGGTGCAAGCTGCCGAGACATCTCTCTGGTAATGCCTTATTCTCGGATCTTGGGCCAGGCAAGCACCCTCGCCGAGCAGATCCAGACTGTAGCGGCGAGTGAAAACGCCTTGATCCGCATTTGGCAACGCGATCCCGTTCAGGGCGGTGTCGAAGTGCACGATGTTCCAGTGGTTACCGAGCGACGCATTGGGCTGGGCGGCTTCGATCTATTCATCGACGATGGCATTGAACTTCACTTGCGGTCGTTGCGTCAAAAAGGCTTGCCCAGTGAGACTGGTGGCGTCCTCCTTGGATATTACGATTTCAACATTAAGGCCGTTGTCCTCGTCGCAGTTTTGCCAGCACCGCCAGACAGCAAGGCTAGTCCCGGATCTTTCGAGCGCGGTATTGCCGGTCTGGCCGATGCAGTTAACGACGCCGAAAGGCGCACGGCGGGCATGGTCGGCTACATTGGCGAATGGCATAGCCACCCGCCTGGAAATTCCGCCTCACCGAGCAGTTACGATCTTGCACAACTCATCCACCTGGCGCTCGGCATGGCTGACGACGGCTTACCTGGGATCCAGTTGATCGTTGGGGAGGACGACTTGCGGGTTGTCCAAGGCGCGGTGAAGTAACCTTCCCGGACAAATGACTAGATATTGGTGACATACAGCACATGGAACATCAGAAATCATTGATTTGGTCTCAAGACCTACGGTTGGCCCGTTTCTATACTGGCGCGACCCTGCTTCGAACTTAGCCAGGAAGAGATTGAGCGAGATCCTAGCGCTAAACACCATTGTTGGAGTTCGAGTTCGTCCAGTCGAGGCTCGCCCCGCTCGCACTTGGACACAAAGGATTAGGGGGCTGTCAAGCCCAACCACATCGAAATTCGGAGGGAATTGGGGATGAGTTACTGAGCGATTAGGGGACCCCGAGCACTCCTGTCCCTGCGGGCACTTAGGAGGAAGTCCACCGTTTGGCCAGCAGCATCCACAGCCCGATAGAGGTAATGCCAGACACCCTTGATGCGGATGTAGGTCTCATCGACGTGCCAATCTCCCCACGTGGGTTTGAGCCTCCTTCGAATTCGCCGGTCCAGTTCTGGCGCGTAGGCCTGAACCCAACGATAGATGGTGCTGGCGTCGACCTGAATTCCGCCTTCGGCCATCATCTCTTGGAGATCCCGATAGCTCAGCGAGTAGGCCAGGTACCAGCGGACGCAGAGCAGGATCACCGGGCTCGGGAAATGGCGGCCTTTGAAGGGTCTCGAAGTGCACATCGGCTCAGTCTAGGCTCCCAGCGAGGAGAGGCGGCAAAACTTTGCAACAGAACCAAATCCGTTATTTATGTGATACTGGTCCAAATTACTGGTATCCAGGAGGCATTGTGGGACTCCGCACTATTGCTGTTGTGATTGGAATTGAAGACTATCAGTTCTCAGACCCTCCCAATGAAATGCATGGGGTTCTCTACGCGAAGTCGGATGCCGAGGCTATGGCGGAAGTCATCCAGGAATCATTCGGCGTCCACGGGGAGGATCTCAGCCTATGGATCAATCAGAATGCCACTGCCAGTGCTTTTCAGAACGAACTGCGCTATATCGTTTCAAGCTTGGGACCCAAAGATCGTTTCATCTTTTATTACGCTGGCCATGGATTCCATTCGGGGGTAACGAATCATTTGACAACCTGGGATTCTCATCCTTACAATCTTAAGGAAACAACCATTCCATTAAGAGAAACGCTTCTGGATCCGTTGTTAGAAAGAAATTGCCGGGAATCACTTCTTTTTCTGGATGCATGCAATGTTGATCTCCCAAAGGATGTTGGTTCCCGTGATAGCTTTTCAGGAATTAACGCCAGTGAGTTGAGAGATTTCGTTCAAAAACAGGACCATCATGCAATTTATATGGCTTGCTCGCCTGGCGGAAAATCCTACCCAAGCCCTGCGCTTAAACATGGAATCTGGACGGCACATCTTTTGAAAGCCCTAAAAGGGGAAGCAAAAGAAGCCCTTAATGATGGCCTTTCCTTAACTGATGTATCCCTTCGTGATTACTTATACTCTTCAGTAGAAAAGTATGTTCGAGAGAATACCATGATCAGAGGCACCCAAGTCCCCTGGGCTTCGTTGAATACACCAACCACATTTCAGATACTCGAATTTAAACCCGTGATAGAGCTTGGCCTGGACACTATCCATTGCTTGCATCTAGTTCTAGAGAATTACTATCTCCGCAGAACGTCTACGTTGCCTTTTCACAGCCTTCCAGGATTTGACAAAAAGCGGGGGCACTTCATTCCAGATCGGATATCTAATCAGGCAAGCAACTTTGCATCCCAGCTGCTTGCGGAGGAAATCGCGAAGGAGTCTAATCAGGTTTTTGAAAATTCTAAATCTATGTTAAGCCTCTCCCGCAAACAGGTCACTCGAAAAATTAGTGATGGCCAAGCTAGCGTGGATACGCCTTTATTTCGGATGGATTGGTCAACAAGTCAGAACCCTCAGGAAGCGACCGAAGCCATAATAAATCGTATTTTAATTTTACTAAAACCATTTGACCAGATACCACAATCAATAGACGGTGTTTTCCCTGTTGCTCCAGAAGAAGTTATCATTCCTTTCACCGGCAAAATGGAATATGATGATATCGCAAACAACTTTGAAGAAATTGCCCAAAGGCGCGGTTTGACCTTTAAGGAATACCAAGATGACCAACGTCTAGAATTAATTTTGAAAGATGGTATTACTATAATTATTGATTTACCGAGCTCAGAACTTGCTGTTATCCCCAGAAAAGCAAGCGGTTGCATCTCCCTTCTCACAGAAGTGAGGAACAGTTTGTCCGCATTTGGGTTGCCGATGGCAACCCTTTTTCAACAGGGGTCCAAGGGGACCTTGAACAGTTGAAGGCCAAAAATTTCTTAACCAAGGATTCAGGCGACAGGCTGCATCTACAATTTATGATGCCAGTAACTGATTATAGGTATTTGGCGGAAGAGATGGAACCTCCAAGCCCTTTGAGAAGAACATTACCTCGCTGCCCTTATACCGACCCTTAGCGCTGTAGCTTAGTGTGTAGCCGACACTCCTGACGTTTTGGTACAGGTTCCTAATGGTTGGTACATCATCGTATGAAACCATCCATTTGATACCTGCGAGTTTTTGCACCTCCTTGGCGACCTTGCGTGATCCGATAGAGCCCCAGGGAGTGGTGTAAGAGCTGGGGATAAAGTCCCAGGGAGTGGTGTAAGAGCCGGGTAGGCAGACAGATGGCCACCGTTTCCCGTATGTTTGGTTTTGCGAACTGAACATAGGAGAGAAAACGATGGCCAGGGACAGTGTGGAGGGCCTTGCGGCCCTGGGCAAGGCTTTGGAAGAAGGCAGCGGGGATTTCCTGCGCCAGTTCGTAATGACGACCTTGGAGCGGATCATGGACAGCGACGTCACGGCCCTCTGCCAGGCCGAGGCCGGGGAGCGTTCCCCGCTGCGGGAGAACCATCGGAACGGATACCGCGAGGGGACTGGGAGACGCGCTTGGACACCATGGCCCTGAAAATCCCGAAGCTCCGGCAGGGGAGGTACCTCCCGGACTTCCTGGAGCCCCGCAGGCACTGGGAGCGGGCCTTCATCAGCGTGGTGTCGAAGCCTAGGCGAGGTATTGCTTCTGGGTCTCATCAAGTTCCCGCTGGATATGCGCCTCAATGCTAATCCCTATGCGCCGCAAATGTTCGTAGTCCACTTTCGGGTGCACCTCTAATGCGCCTTCGTCGCTAAAGGTGATGAGCCCGCGATCGAAGACAAAATCGTAATTTACGGCAAGCAGAAGACCATTGCGGGGGTCCATGCGTTCTCATCCATTAGAGGAGCCCCATGGCTTGATGTGGGAGGCGCGAAGGAAGGCTGCTGATGGCCATAGCTCAGTTTCGGCTCGGGCGCAAGCCGTCGGTGGGACAGGCTCTGCACGGCGGTTCGTTCGAGGTCGTCCGCCAGCCCTTCTGCCCAGCCACTCCATCGAAGCAAGAATGAGTCCATCTACTGTCTCCGGGTGGTGGGGGACCGGCGGGTGGACGCCAAGGACTACGGGCGGGCCCGGGAACTCTGCGACCAGTGGAACGCAAACTACCGCCGGCCCCGCGCCCACCAGGAGATCCCCACCATGGCGGACAGTGCCGGTGTCCAGGCGTCGGGATTACTGGCGCTGGGTTACCAGTTCGATCTAGAGAAAGGGATCCACCAGTCCCTGTTCGAAGACTTGGTGGGAGGCGCGGTCTTGGCCTCCTTCTCTTTTTGGAAGATGGCGAAGGAGGAATTCGGCCTGTAGCGCAAGCGAAGGCCTCACCCCCCTCCAGGGTGGTGGGGCCTTCCAGGTGGAACTGAGGAAGGGGGAATTCGGACGGCTCTGGTGTCAAGCGTGCCGTGGGGTGTACGGGTCGCCCTTGAGGTCCAGCAGGTCCTGCAGGGCTTCCAGGCGAGGAGTCTGTTCCCAGGTGAAGTCTTCCCGTGCCCGGCCGAAGTGGCCTTAGGCCGCGGTGGGCAGTTACTTCGGCCGGCGCAGATCCAGGTAGGTCGAACAGGCGCTTCGCGGCAAAGTGGATCGTGGCGGGCATCAGCACTGGGGTCTCGTCGCAGGCATAGCCGAACATGAGTCCCTGGTCCCCTACGCCCTGTTCCTGGTGGAGGTCCCGGCCCACGTCTACGCCCCGGGCGATGTCGTCCGCCCGCTTTCTTTAGGGAGAACAGGCTGGCCCATCGGCTCCACCGCGATCGAGAAAAAGCTCGGCGGAAGAAGGGGTTTAGAATTCTAGTTGCAACGCAAAGGCAGCAGGCACCTAGACAATAAATTGGGGACATATGGGGTATTGGATCTATTGGATCGAGAAGCAAGAACTCGCCTACCTCAAGCGGTGGGAGAGATTCTGGGCGCTTCATACTCAGCTTCCAGTTGGGGACATCGTCTACCTCTACGATGGCAGCGGGATTGGCTGGTTTGCTATCGCCGGAGAGGAACCAGAGGGCAGTTACAAGCAAGCGGCATATTTGGTTCAAACTCCATTCGAAATGCTGCATATGGAGCTTTTGAGTCGGTCTTCACTTAGACAGATCATGAATGGAATGCCCCTTCTAGGGCTCGAGCAGGCTCGGCTCATGCCCATCAGCGTGGAGGACGGCGAATGGATTATGGAGGCGTTCGAGGGGGGCCGCGCCGCAAGGCCCCTCAGCACCCTTCCACAAGGGGGGGTACAGTTGCCCCTCTTGGATCAGCTTGATGAACAGGTGGATTCAAATTGGCAGGGCCCCACGGAGGCGGAACGCATCACCATCGAGCGGTTGACCCAAGGAATCTTCAGGGACCGCCTGATGACTTATTGGGAAGGCGCTTGCTGCGTGACCGGGATGACTGCACCCCACTTCCTGCGGGCCTCCCACATCAAGCCATGGGCCTTGGCGAAGGACGAGGAGCGGATGGACCCACACAACGGCCTTCTGCTGGCCATTAACTTTGATTTCGCGTTCGACCTTGGCCTTATCTCCTTCGATGACACCGGAGCGGTCATCATCCATCCGAGGGCAGAAATTCCTGCCCTTGACGCTATCGGGGTGAGGGCGGGGACCAGGATTCGGAGGGATCTATGTCCAGCTCAGTGTGCATACCTTGAACACCACAGGAAGGAAGTGTTCGGGCGCTGGGTTAGAAATCCAAGGCCGCGCGCCGATTCTCCTCAAAGCATGCTCATCCCGAAAAGCCGTTCCCTGTCGTAGAGGACGGGGCGCATTGTGTTCTCTGTCAGCAGGATCTCGATCACGCCGCGGCCACAGACTCAAGCAGTTTGAAACCTTCGTCGCGTCGATCACCGAACGTGAGTTGCGGTAGTTTAGGGAGAAGTTCGCTCGCCAACGAAATACCTTCACCGATCTCAAGACGATGACCGAGGCCGTCGACGGAACGCTCAGGGGAATCCGCATTGAGCATGAGGCGGTGACCGACGCCATTATCGCCGCGTTAGCAGCAAACGAGAGCCGCCGCGCGGCTGTCGTCGCAGCATTTGCCGACGACAAGGACCTGGCAGCTGATTGTTCCGCCCTCGTGTCGGCCGCTCGGGAGGCTGGGATAATTCGGAAGCGACGCTAGAGTGGAACCTAGGCACTGCATACCCAGGCCATGAACATAAGATCCAACGCCTGGGAGGGGCGTTTCTCAGCCAGACAGGCTGCGATGTTCTTGCTGTGGGGCGGAGCCGACAGCGCCTTCAACAGGGTTCGAAATTCCATCTTCAATTGGACCGAATTTTGGGGTTGGGTCATGTATGGATGTGAGAAACTAAAGGAGTGAGCCGGCCCATGATCCGAGCGGGGACAATTCAAGAAGCGCAGCCAACCTTGGGGCAGTGGGTTTTCGTCGATCTTGGCTTTGCATCGAACGCCAAGAGCTGCGGGTTGTCGATAGGACAATTGGAACCTGAGGAATTGACATTTGCTGATCTTTCTTCGCGGCTGCGAGTCCTAGCTCGGGAGGAAGGGCCACCCCTTAACCTCGTGTTGGAAGCTCCGCTTTCCGTGGCTTTCAGTTGCGCCGGGAACCCTGTTGGACGGTCCATCGAGCAGCGCGAAGGTCAGACACCCCGCTACTGGTATCTCGGCCTGGGTTGTGGCGTCTTAATGGCGGCGACCTACCTTCTTCAGTCGCTTCGGGAGGCCATGCCGCGCCGGGAGGTCCGCCTGTTTGAAGGCTTGGCGAGTTTCAAACCCAAAGGAGAAAAATCCTCCCACGCGGCGGATGTACAGAAACTCCGGTCCATCATTTTTGAACCTGATGCACCGCCAGGAAGGATCATCGCCCCAGAGACCTTACGGATTAACCCGACCGATCAGCTGCGTTCGGCCTTCGCCGTATCGGGGATGGATTTCGGGATCCCTCCTGTGCTGATGGTAGAAGGAGTATCCCATATGGAAAAGAAGAGTTGATCCCCAGAGTTGAACCTTGGGTGATAGAACCTTCCTTCCGGAAACGCAAGAAGCCTCACAGGCAGAAATAGGTAAAATGCCTTTCCCAAAGATTCAGGTCATTATCTATTTCAAGCGGGCAGAGCCAACAATTGTTATAATAATCGCGAACGCAGGGCTAATCGGATTCTCTCACCTCTGCATCCAAACAAGGAGATCCTTAAATGCCTAGCCACACCCACCCCTTTCTGGCTGATTGTGAGGCCATGGCTGATTTGTATCTATGGCCACTGAAGGAGAACCTGAAGAACTGGTATCCCGATATTGAGAGAAACCAATGGGATGCCTTGAAATTTTTCCTGGGATGGTACGCCTTTGAAAGGCAGGGAAGTTCGCCCGACTACCCCATCATTGCTGCCGAGGTGATGGATGAAATGCATAAGAAGCCTCTTGCCGGCGGATGTGCTCAAGCCGCCTGGGAGGCATTCAAAGCTAAACTTAACAGCAACAAACTTAACTATGCCAACAATCCACTATGTCCTAAAGGAAGCACATATCAAAGAAGATTTAAAGATAAACTAATTAATTCGGTGGTCTCTCAATATTCTGTTTTAGAAATTATTCCTAAATCATCTCCAGATCAATCCATGGTCGTTTGGGCTAAGGCTCACTTGCAAAATGATACCCTCCAAGTGGCTCATGGCGAACTCTGCCGAATCAATGGTGTCAACAGCAAGATAGCGTCTTTTTTCTTACGCGATATTGCAGAGTTGTACCATATTTATCCAAAAAGCCAACGGGCATTGCTGCAACCTGTTGATATTTGGGTACGCTATGTTGCAAATGCATTGTCTGGTAAAACCCTCAGCGATCCTGAGTGCGCGCAATTTTTTGTTGATCATGCCCAGCGTCCGGAACGTGCAAATCAAGGATCCTGGTTTTTCTGCGCCCGAATTGCTTTCTCATCTAGATTCAAGGTTGGGAAAAGTATCGAAAACAAGGAATATCGGAAGAATTTGGTTCGTGATCATTTGAGATCTGCGATTAATTATAGCCAACTGGGCCAAATATTTGCGGAACAACAAGAAATTAATTTAAACTGAAGTCCATCCTGAATACCTGATGAATGTTGGACAGGCATTCATAGCGGACAGCTAGTTGCCGAAATATGTGGAGCCAGGCGAAGGTCTTCTCAACGGCTCTTTTGTGAATTTGACGGCGGGCCGGGCTTTCCCCCTCCCCAGTTGAGGGATTGGTCGCTCCACGGGCCGGTGGCGAAACTTTCCGCCATTAAAGGCTGTGACACTGCAGAAGCTACAATTCAGTGGGCACCCCCGCGTGGTTTGGATCGAGGCGAAGTAGTATCGGCCGGCAAAGCACGCTGGATTCCCCTCCGGGGAACGGGCTGGGCCCTCCCTCTGGGTCCACGTCCTTTCCCCGCCCTGGCCTTCGTGAGTGGCTGACTTATGAGGGGTCAAAGGAAATCGGCCGGTCTGCGAACCCCGAGGAAAAGGTCCAGCGGCTGGATGGAGTAGCCAGGATGGGCCAATTCCATATGTGCTGATAGTTCTTTAAGGACTGGGTGGTCCCCATTCCAGAGGGGGTGGCTTGGAACCAGCACCTTCCGGTGGTGGCTAGATACGAAGCAGGCCGCGTCCCCCGTTTCCTCGCGCCTAAACCCGAACTGTTGGAGCGACCTGCAAAGGGATGTTTCCGGGCGGTTCACAAGGCTCCGCCAGTGGCCGGGGAGGCCATCCACGGGCTCCGAGGTCGGGTCCAGGTGGGTAGAACTGTCCTGGGCCAGCCTCGCCATGTCCAGGGCTAGACGCCAGTCTAGGAGCCCGTGGTAGGGCAGATTGTAGAACTCGCGCAGGCAGTCGTTGCAGGAGGTGTCGCACCGTTGGAGGTGGGCATCCTGGATCCATTTGGCGGTCACGCTGCCTTCATCGAGGCCGCAGGCCATGGACAGGAGGCCCTTGAAATGCTCTGGTTCGGCCAGCCAACGGCAATAGCCGGCCCCGTTTTCGAGGCTGTCGCTGAGAAAGGCCTGGCCCCTGGGCTGGTTACCCACCTGTATGGTCCGCGTGCCGGCCTGCAACTCCTGGACATCCGTGTCCAGGAGGGCGGAGGCCGCAACCCTGAGGAGGAAGGCGAAGGAATACCATGCAGCTCGGCCGGATACCGTACGGGGATCCGCCTGAGTTCCCTTCGGCCAGTGGGCGATGTCCACCAACATGACGTCCGTGTGGCGGCGGGAAAGGAGGGCAATGCGGTGGCCTTCCTGGATCGGAGGCTGGGAAAGGTAGTCCCTGATCGCATAGGCGCCGTTTCCGGCGGTGCGACCCACTTTGACGGGGAAAAGGTCGAACCCACCCTCTCCTCCGTTGTCGTTGATGGACAACACCTCGGTGGCCCCCGACTGGACGAGGGCATTGGTCTCAGGGCTGAATGCCAGGTGGGTCTTGTCGACGCAGATCATGGGGCGGGTCGACCGGGGCGTGTACTCGAACGTCCCATCGAAGTCACGGCTGTCCCAGTGGCAGAAGAAACCTCGAGGCTCCCGGGCGTCCATGGTCCGGAGGGTGTTCCCGCCACAAGCAAGGCAGGTGCTGACTTCGGGCTGTTTTCCGCCATCGGGCGGGGGCAGCGGTTCGGGTAGAGTCACGACGGCCTGGCAGGACACGCAAAGGCCGATTCTTGAATTCTCGACCGGAGCTCCGCTTTCATCCAGCAGGGGTGGGGTAAGGCCCGGACCCGCAGCTACCTCCTTTCCCATGGGGAAGAAATCGGCCAACCCGAGGGCCGTGAAGACCCGCTTGTCCTTCACAGTTTCGGATCCCGGGGCGAACTGGCTGATGGCGATATCGAGGTCCCGATCCACCGTGCCCTGCTCGGGGGGCCAGGGGTGGGCCTTGTAGGGGATCTGGGTGTACAGAAGCCGCACCCGGGTGGGAAACCCGAACATGGGAAGGATACCGGCGCTCGCCAATCGCTCGCTGAGGGCATGATGCGTGAACCGCCTGTCGGAGACCACCCGGTCGATTTCGGGGATGAGTCCGTTTCCCACGTAGGCCACCATGGTCGGGCGGAGAACGGTTCGAAGGTCGGGCATGTCAGCGGTGGCCGGGGTCGCAAGCAGGCAGTCCACTGCGGCTTCCGCAATGAGGAGGCCATCCTTCCCCTTGAGAAACTGCTCGACGCGGTCTCGGATACTCGGCCAGTCCACGGCCCTGCCGAATTGGCCGTGGACGCTTTCCCCTCCTTGGAGAGGGTCATCTGCCTCGAGTTTGAGTTTGCGGAAGGCGAGCCGCAGCATTTCCTTGGCCACTACCCGCTTGAGGATCTCAGGCTGTCGCAGGTCGATGTAAGGGGCGGGCGGGGCGTCACCGGTGATGGATTCCGGACGGCGGAAGTAGAATTCGTCGTGGCTCCGCCCCCGGCAAAAAGTGACGGCTAGGGATAGCCCCGTCCCACGGCGGCCAGCACGGCCCACGCGTTGCTGATAGTTGAACCGCCGCGGGGGCATATTGGCCATCATGACGGCCGTCAAGGAGCCGATGTCCACTCCCGCTTCCATCGTGGTCGTGACGCTCAATAGATCAATGCCCTGCACCAGGGGGATCTCCCCATGGATGGGCAGAAATACCTCCTGGAACCAGCGTTGCCGGGTGGGTTTTTCCTGCTTGTCAGTTTGGCCTGTGAGTTCCTCGCTGTGGAACCTGAAACCTTCGCCGGACTCCTCCGCGAGATAACGGTAATAATCCAGGGAGCGCCTGGCCCTGGCGAACCCAAGCGGAACATTGCAGTCGGGGCAGGCCCCGGCGGCGCGGTGGAGGAAGAAGGCGCCGCAGGTTGGGCACGACCACCCAGGAGTTCCCGTTTCATCGCTGGAGGTGCTGGCTGGAATTTCAAGCCAAAGGTGCTCTGGATCCACGCCGGGATTCCGGAGGCCATCGAGCCAGATGGACGAACTGCGGAGGGTTTCCTCCACCGCCTCCTTGGCCAGGCCAACGTTGGCCAGGTAATCCTGGAGGCCCCGCTGCAGGGGTTTCCGCTCTCCCTGGGGATCGATGATGAAGGCGGGCCAGAACCTGTAATTCCGCCGGGTGCAGAAATTGCGGACGACGACTTGGCAGGCCTCGACCAGGGACAGGGGTGTGCCAACTGGGGGGCGGAAGGTGGCCAAGCCCAACCCCAAGGCCTCGAAGGAACGGTTGGTGTCCGGGAAGAGGCTCTGGACCAGCTCGCCCAAGAGGGTGTTCTTCATGTCCACCAAATGCTGGCCTTCCGCCGGCGTAGGAACGGCCTTGGGAGCAGCGGAGCCGCTGGTCCAGTCAAAGCACTGATACCAAGACTTCCATTGGTTTCCTTCTTTAAACCACAATCGGTCCGATCGGGTTCCGCCGGGACAGATGCCCAGTTCCAGCAGCCGTCTCCAAACGATGTCCCGGATGTTCCGGAGGGGAACCCGGGTGGGGAACCCCCAGACGATGTCCTGCATCTCCTTGCCCAGTTGGGCCACGCCCATACTGGCCTGCATCAAGTTCATAGCGAGCCCGGGATAGTCGGCGGAGAACCGGGGCAGGTAGGCCTGGGCGAGGGCCAGGTCATTGAACTCCGCGATGGCTGAGGCCAATCCAGGATTCAGCGAGGACAAGGTGGACGCAAGGCCCGGAGACATGCGGGAGAACTGGGACAGGACAGCAAGAAGCCCTTGCTGGAACTCGTTCTGGGCGTCCATGAGGCAGACACGAACCATATCCCGGAAATGGTCGAGTTCCATGCCCGCCGACAACTTGGCTGCATCCTGCCTGCTATCGGAAAAAATGACCAGCTTGCGGGAGCGCTTCCCCCTCGTGAGATTAGGCATTTCGCGAGCGAGCGCGCTGGCGATCACCTGGCTGGAACGCTGGAACCCCGTCCGGTGCTTCCGCAAAGGGCTTTCGGCCGGGCTCCACCGGAAATCCCGGTCGCATCTTGGGCAGATGGGGGGAAGGGCGGGACGTTGCTCTTCGCTGATGATCAGGAGGCGGCCCTTGAGGCTTGAAGGCGGGGCCGAGCCCGCCTGCGTGCTTACGATGCCCGTGTAGATGTCGAGGGTCGCCTCTTTCCAGGCATAGTGCGCCCTGCCGCTCTGGTAGTTGGGATTCGCCGCCTGGTCCCGGGTGGGCCAGAACACCAGGTAATCCTTGTGTCTGTGCCCTGATGGAGGGCGATCCGGCAGGGATTCCAGGTCAGGCTGGTCCGGGGTCATGACCCTGAGATTTTGGTGATTGATCGTAATGGTCTTGGCGAAACCCGCCAGGAAGATCTCTCCGCAGCAACTGCACACCAGGAGATCCAGGACCCGGGCACCGCAGGTGCAGGTCAGGCGATGGCGGGGCTGTAAGGCGCCGCAGTTGGGGCGGGGCACATCCTTCTGGCGGGTCGGCGCGTTAAAGGACGGGTCGGTGCAGGCCGGGTTCGAGCACACCCAGAGGTTTTCCAGGTTCCGAAAGAAAAGATGGCCCCTGAGAGGCTGGGGCGCGGTACTATTTTCCGCCCTGCTGATGGCCAGGGCCATCAAGAAGCCCCGGATGGCGTCCGAGGGTTGTGCGGATCCGCTCCCTGCGTTGAAAAGGATCCTGTCGAGCTCAGAGAGGCGGGTAGCCCTCACGGAGCCGTTCGCAAGAAAGCATGCCTCGCGGAGGGCGTCGATGGCCAGGTTGATTTTCAAGCCGCGGCCCAGGGCCTGCTCCAGGGGCTCTCCCTGCTTGGCGGGGCTGCCAAGGATGTTCGCGAGCGTTGCGATGGCCTCCCTTGAACATGGATCTTCAAGGTTCGGTGGCTCTTTGGTGGCATGGACATTGGGCTGAATTGTCCGGGCGAATATGGAAAAGGCATGCTCAAGACCTTGAATTCGCTTATGCGCGTCGGCCTGGGGAGGCACCTCTCCTCCGGAAATCAGTTCGAAGCGGTCGCTCCTCCCGAAGAACTCGTGGAGGAATTGGGTCGCCTTGGCACCCTGATCGAGGCTGGCGGAGGTCGCCATGATCTGCAACTGGTCGGAAGCCGGGTTGAGACCAAGGCGGTCGAGAAACAGGCGGAGGATGTAGGCGACCTCCGTTCCCGGCGTGCCCCGGTAAGAATGGAGTTCGTCAATGACCAGGAAAAATGTGTTGGCAGGGTCATCCTGCAGCCATCGGCGGGTCTGCTCGAAAATGGCGTCCTCGATCTCCCGCATCAGCATGATGTTGAGCATGGAGTAGTTGGAAATGAGGATGTCCGGCGGGGTTTCGTGCATATCCCAGCGGGACCACATCTCTCCACCCTCGATGCATGGGAAGTGATACTGGATGTCGGGATCCACGGCGGGATCTTGGAGCGCCGCCTTGACCCTACTCCATGCGTCGTCCTGTCTCCGAAGTTCGCCCTTCAGGCGCTTGCAGGCTTCCCTTTCAATTGGGCCTGCAACGGGGGTCTGGCCAGTGTACCGTCCGAAGAGGATCCGGTTGCCCTTGCACTGGGTGTCCAGAAACGCATGGGCATGGGCGCTGTCTAGGGTCTTCCTTAGGCGGCGGAGTTGATCCTCGACCAGGGCATTGAGAGGATAGAGAATGAGGGCTCGGACGGCGTGCGGCCTTTTCGAATGGCCCCACTGGGAAACCCGGTCTCCCTCCTTCCGCCACCAATAGCGTTCCAAGGAGTCCCCGCAAGGACGCCACCCAAGGGATTCCTTGGCGAGCCGGGCCATCAGGGGGAGCAGGAAGCACTCCGTCTTGCCCGATCCGGTCCCGGTGGTGACGACGATGTCCTTGCCTCGGTTGACCACGGCGTCGAGGGCATCCCATTGGTGCCGGTGAAGGAAATGTGTGGGTTCTAGAAGGCCGGCTCCCAGTTCGGCCAGGCCTACGGCATCCGGTCCCAGGCGCATGGCCGCGTCCCTGAGGCTGAGACCGGAGGAGGGGTAGATCGGCGTCGGCTCCACAAGCGGCTCCTGCGCAATGATCTGGGTGCCGTCCAGGATCCGGGACCGTTCGGTATCGAGGGAGGGATACCTGAACGGGAATGCGCTTTCCACGTAAAGGCGGTAGATGCTTTCCAGGCGTGCATGGGCTCCGACGAGGTCAAACATCAAATCGTCCCCAGATTCAGCCTCAGTTTCGAAGAGAGATCGACCGCCAATGCCCGGGTAACGCCGGCATAGGACAGAAGTCGCGTACGTCCGGATCCCTCTAGAGACTCGGGCAGGAGTCCGCTGGCAAGGACCAGGGCCCGTTCATAGGGCATTGGCCAACGATCCTGGATGGGAATCAGAAGGTTTTCCTTGGAGGAGTGGTACCAGGCCTTGCACATCCCGGCCCGGTGGCGAGCCAGGAACCGGAGACCGTAGTAGTCGCCTCCGATCCAGCGGTCCTGCCTATCGTCCCGGCAAGCCAGGATGTCCACCGGTGGGATCCGGCTCGAGAACCGGTATAACCCAGGAGCAGGTACCCCTACGATCGGCGGCATCGTTTGGAAGGAATCGGAGAAGACGCTGTAGACGCGGGTGTCGAACCTGCGGAGGTCCGTTTCAGTCCAGGCGGGCAGCATGAAAACCCAGGTCTCGAGATCGGGAAGGTGATCTGCGAGAAGCCGCGAGGCGCACCCGACCTGGAGCAGGGTCTGCCCCGAGGTGAGCGTCACTTCCTGATTGCCCGAGTAGACGTTCACAGCGGATGGTCCCCCCCGCTGTGGGGTTTCTTCCAGGTCGAAGTTTTTGTCCAGTTCGGCCAGAAGGCTGGGAACGCGCTGACCGGCCAGGATCTTGTAACCGGCTTCGACGACCGGTTCGATCAGCACGGGAGGGAGGAAGCCCCAGCGGTTGTCCTTCGAAGGCTCGTATTCCAAATGGCCGAGAAGGACCATTCTTCGTACGATCCCCCATGGGCCCCCTTCCTTGCCGAGATCGAGCCCGAGGGCCTCCCCCGCGGCCCGGACCTGCTGTAGATGACCGGTCCCGGCGGCGCTGCACCACATTATCAGCCTGGAGTAAGCCTCGATTTCGGCCGGACCGGGCATGGCCTCATCGAAATCGGCAAGGTCCGCAGCGGATAGGGACGGCTCGCGGTCCTCGTCGTCCCATTCAACGCTGGGCCGCTCAAAATGAATGGGCACGCTGAAGCCCTCGCTTGCGGACCCGCGAAGGAACCTGTTGGCCTCCTCGGGGCTGATCAGCGGCATGGTCCCGAAGTTCCGGACCCCTACGGCCCCCAGGATCTCCCGCGCCGCGGCCTCGGGGACGAACTCCCGGTTCCTGCTAGCAGCGTCTAAAAACAGCCCGAGGTAGTACTCTAACTGCCTACCGCGTGGAACCTCGTACTTCACCATGGGAAAGACCCCAGCGAGACGCCGTTCCTCGACTTGGTTTCGGATGGCCTGGCAGGTCAACATCCGCTTCTGCTGGTTTCCATGATGCAGGGCGAGCAGGACTTTCCAATCAGCCATGGTGCTTACCCTCCGTGATGGCAAGGACGGGAGCGACCATGGCTCCACGGACGGGAACGCCGGCGGTGGAGTGCGGACTCCGGTTGCAGGCATCCTCCGGCTTCGGATGGGCCTGGATCTGGTCCCATGGGATGATGTTGAACATGCGGGAAGCCAAGATGGTGCCGTCGCACGTGGCGGCGAGGTGATAAGTGCCCGCCGGCAGTGATTTGGGTAGCGAATGGTCCTGCTGTGCCGGGAGTTCCACGGGGGGATATTCCTTGGTGGAGGAACTCAGGCGAAGTTCGAACGATCGATCAAAGCCATAAACTTTGACGCACGGAGGGCATCCCTCAAGCCAGGCGTTCTGGTTCTTGTCACGGAGACCACCGGCCAGGCTGATCCCGGCCGTGGATCGGGGCGCCAGGAAGTCGGCAAGCGCCTTGCATTGGGGCGTCGAAATGAAGGCTCCCCATTCATAGGAGAGCACCATGCAGCCGTGGAATTCGACCCATTCTCCCGCCTGGGCCCGTACTGCCCAGTCGATGAGCTTGGCTTCCCTGAAACGTTGCATCTCAGCATCCATGAGCCCGGGACGGGTCAGCACCAGCAGCGAATCGCCTAGTTCGAGGAAGGGCCTCCAAGTCGCCCAGGCCCCGCCCGGGTCCTGTGGGTCCTGTTGAAGAACCCAGAAATCTTTCATGGGGAAGATCATCCGGTGGACCATCGGGTCGCCGAGGATATCGAATTCCTGTGCCTCCGGAACGAACGGGTGGGTCTCCCATGCGGGGGAAAAGAATCCAGGCCTTTCCAAGGTGAGGGGCACCGTTGTGCCGTCCGGCCCGGCCTTCACTTCCAGGTTCGAGACCCGCCTGCGGGCGGGCTCCTTGGGGAATGCCCAGTATTTCGCTTGGCCGAGATAATCAACTGTTCGATAAAGACCGCATTCGATGACCCTTGAGCGCATGGCCTGTTGCACGACCCCAGCCTGCGAAACCGGCCTCCAGCTGCCTTCCTCGTAAACCCTATGGCATGCCCGGCAGAACTCCCATACTCGGGCTGGTGAAGCATGGTTTAATCCTTCCCTTAGGTGGGCCCGGAGGTTGGGTTGGCGGGAAAGCCAGTAGCCCAACTGGTCCGTGCTCATGCGGGAGGGCAAGCTGCCTTGGTGGTAGAGTTGCCTCAGAAAATCCGTATCGGAATCTCTCAGGATGGCCTGCGAAAGGGCATAGTGAATGTATTTTTGGGATCCCAGTCCAGGTTCTGCAGTCGGCTGGAATCCCAGCGCAGTCAAGTAGTGATTCCAGTAATGCCAAGGCTGGACTTCGGCCCCGGGCGGCAATCCTTCCGGCCGGCCGGGATTTCCGCGTAGGCTCATCACCTGGGATAGTCTCTGGAAGTAATTGCTGTCGTTGACGCTCTCATCCTCCCGCATCTTATAGGCGGCCAGGACCAAAACGCCAAGGAAGGCAACGCACCATGGCACATGGGCAGATGGCTTCGAGATTCTTGAAACGTCGATCGTCGTTCGGCTTGGATTGAGGCAATAGCCTGAAACCGCCTCGATGAAATCCTGGGTGGGCTCCCCCGCCGGTTGCTCATCCAGGAAATCTGTAGCGATCTCAGCCAGGGCTTCGTCATCGAGGCTCAAGAAAATGGGGGACCCTTTTGCAAGGCCGGCAGTGAAGTAGGCAGCGATGGCTTTGTTCCAGGCGCCATAACTAGCCATTCGAAACTCCAAGGAGAATTATGTAAGTTGGGAAATATTCATTTAATTTATCAGCTGGTGGCAGGAAATTGTTGAATTTTGGTTTTACTATATGCTCGGGTAGGGATCCTCGGTATCTGGTTTGGCTGGGCCTATCAAGGAAGGTCACCGCATGATCCCTTCAGGGATGAAGATCGCTTGGCCGGGAAACAGAGCCGGGTGGAAGACCTCATCCAGAAGGAAAAGTCGTACTGAGCGAATATCCATGGGGTCCTTTCCCGTGTGGAGACCAAGGGGCTGGTCCAGAGTTGGGTTGGGTATGAATCGATATTACACGATCCCTATCTAGGCAACCCTGGGGATTGCTCGGCTATTGGCGTCAGCGATGATCGAGAAGGTCCAGTATCTGGGGAGCTACGCAGGTAGGGTCATGGATGCCTTTGGGGTGACAGGTTTCAAAGTCTCTGGGGACGGCCACTTGCGCTTTACAGGTCCAGGCGGAGGCTGGCGCGTTGACCCAGGCGGCTGGATCGTCCGAGCCAATGATGGCACCCTGTGCATAAAGTCGGATCACAGCAAGGCGTGCAGGATCGTCAGGCGGGTCCTGGATTAATTGAAGTTGTCTTTTTTTGAACCCAACTTCATCAGGAGGTATTCGACCCGCAAGGAGGTTGAATGGCTTGAGAGTTTTTTTGATGAAATATTGGCATGTTGCGATTTCCGGTCAGGCCGGACCGAACGGTCAGCCTCCCGGTTCCGGCTGCTATGGGGTCGTGATGTCCATCTCCCTCAACTTGCGGTAGAGCGTGGTCCGGCTGATAGACAGCGACTCCGCCGCCTTGCTGTGGTTGCCCCCGGCCACCCGCAGGGCGTTGATTATGGCTTCCCGCTCCAACTCACGGAAGGTCTGCACCGCTACCGGGGGAGCCAGTCTGGAGTGGCCGACACGGGCGGAACCCGCCTGAGGTGCCGACAGGTGCGGCTGGATCACCGGCCTCAGGGTCAAGATGAACTCCGCCGGTTCGCCGCCGCGCTGGCGCACCACCCGCAGACTGGTCGAGCAGTTGAGCGGCGCGTTGTCCACCAAGATCACCCCGGCCAGATCATCCAGTTCCACGCCCTGTTCCACCGAACGGGCCAGGAGGTCGGGCAGCCCGATGTGGTCGGTAAGGGGCCGGCCCACCAGCAACGAAGGTCGCACGCCCAGTAACCGTCCGCCCTGGACGTTCAGGTGGGTGACGATGCCCTGGGGGGTCCAGGCCAGGATGCCGTCCGCTACTCCGTCCAGGGTCGCCAAGAACTCGCTGCCCTGGACGTTGGCCTCACGGATCACCTGCTCGGCGAGGAGTTGATTCTCGACCGCCTTGGCCGCAGCAAACACTAGCCCCAACGACTGGGTGCCGTGCTGTTCCAGCCGGCACAACAGGCCGAGGATCCCGATCGGGTTGCCGACGGGATGAAAAATGGGCGCGCCTGCGGTGAAGAGGCCATGGAAGCAGCGGAGGAAGTGTTCCGCGCCAACAATCTGGACCGGTACGGCCTCGAGTAGCGCCAGGGTGAAAGCGTTGGTGCCTATCCTGCCCTCATCCAGGTAGGCGTCGGTCCGAAACCCGAGCGCCCGGGCCTCATTCTCCAGGTCGCCATCACCGAACAGGTCGGAGAGGCGGCCGGAGCCGTCGGTTAGGATCAGTAGGGCGCCGGAGCCCTGCATGTATTGGCAGACATCCTCCATGATGGGACGCGCCACCTGGCGCACGAGATTTTGCTGGGTGGAGGCCAGCGCCAACGGGCCGGCGGCGTAAGCCCACTGCGGCGTGTCCTGCGGCTGCAGCCGGGCAGCGCATCGGCGCCAGGAGGCCGCAATCATGGGGTCCAGGTCCGGCGCCAACTTGCCGGAATCGATGAACAGATCCCAGGCGGCCTGCATGCGGTCCCGGACGATGGGTTCACCAGTTGGCTGCATTCAAGGCCCCCCTGTCCCCGCCAGCCTGGTGCTATGAGCAGCGATGACGATCCCGACCACGTTGCGTCTCCATCTCAGGCCCAGGTGTCGGCGCAAGCCTGGAGCAACATCCGGGCCGAGGTGGCACCCGGATCCTGGTGGCCGGCACTGCGCTCGCCGAGGTAGCTGGCCCGGCCCTTGTGAGCCACCATAGGCACGGTCGCCAGCATCCCCTTGTTGGCCGCCGCTGCCGAGGCGCGCAATGCCTCGGAGCAACTGGAACCTGCAGCCTCCTGCAGCGCCCGCAAGGCCGGGACAAGGGTGTCAACCATAGTCTTGTCGCCCTGGGCCGCCTTGCCTCGCAGGATCACGCCTTCCACTCCGGCCTCGAGCACTCCAATCCATTCGGTCAGTCCCAGTTCCAGCTTGCCGCAGGCGGCCTGGCCCATTTGCAGGAACATGGTGCCGTACAGGGGCCCGCTGGCACCGCCGACCGTGGAGACTAGGGTCATACCGACGGCCTTCAAGACCGCCCCGCAATCCTTGTCAGCCAGGTCCGGCAGTTTACCCAGGACGGCCTGCATCCCCCGGTCCATGTTGCTGCCGTGGTCTCCGTCGCCAATTTCGGCGTCGAGTATGTTCAGTCCCTCCCGGTTTTTTGATACGACTAACGCATAGGCACGAACCCAGGCGAGTAGGTCGTCGCGTAAAATCACCGGGTATCCTCCAAAGCGGGTTGGGGGTGAGCAGATTGCCGGGGCTCCCCTGGGCCCGGCGATTGTAACGTTCCTGAACACTGCCAAGGGTTTCTATGTGCCAGTATGGGAGGCGCCACGGTGCCGTGTCAATAATCCATACTGCCTAGCTGGCGAGGAGTGCTGAAGACAGCCGGCTGGGAACCGGAGCTGTACCAAAAATAACCATCCCCTTGCCCAGGTTGGTGTTGGAAGAGCAGAAGGCGCGCCAAACTTAGCCCCTGACCACGGCGGCAACGCCGTCCACCAGGCGGCGCACGTCCTCCGCCTGGGTGTACATGGACATCCCAGCTCGGACCACACCACCCTGGTTTTCCAGACCCAGGACCTCGATACACCGGGCGGCGTAAAAGTGCCCATCCCCCACCGCCACGCCCCCTTCACCCAGGCGCCGGGCCAACTCGTGCGAGTTCACGCCCTTGACGGTGATGGAGACCGTGGGTGCCCGGCGCCCGCCGCTGAAGTCCGGACCCCATACGATCACCCCCGGGATGGCCCGCACCTGGTCGTAGTAGGACATGGCCAGAGCTCGCTCCTGGGCTTCCAGGGCGTTCATGGTGCATACCAAGCGCTCCCGCAAGGTGGCTCCCTCCCCGTACCCAGCCAGGAACTCCACCGCGGCGCCTACCCCGGCCAGGGCCGCGTGGTTCAGGGTGCCGGTCTCAATCCGGAACGGCGCGGCCGGATTTTGGGTACGCAGGCGTTGGGTGGGCAACTCCTCCAGCAGCCCCGCGCGGGCGTAAAGGACTCCCACGTGAGGTCCATACCACTTGTAGGCGGAGCATAAAAGGAAATCTGCGTCCAGGGCCGCCATGTCAATGACGAAGTGCGGCGCCGCGCCCACCGCGTCCACCAGCATCCAGGCGCCCACGGTCTTGGACAGCCGGCGGGCCAGGGCCAGGTCGTTCACAGTGCCCAGGGCGTTGGAGGCGTAGCCTATGGCCACAAGGCGGGTGCGGGGGCCAATCTTTCGGGCCAGGTCCTCGGGATCCAGACTGCCGTCTGGGTGCATGGCCACTTCCTTGATGGTGACGCCCGCCTCGGCCAAAGCCAGCCAGGGGCCGCGGTTGGCCTCGTGGTCCAGCTGGGTAATGACCACCTCGTCCCCCTGCTTCATGGTCCGGGCCAGGGCCCGGCTCAGGCTGAAGGCAAGGGAGGTCATGTTGGCGCCGAAGGAAACCTCTTGCCAGGATGGAGCGCCCAGGAAAATTGCCACCCGCTTCCGGGTCTCATGAATGATCTGGTCCGATTCCCGGGAGGTGATGTACTCCCCGTGGACGTTGGCGTTGCACTGGCTGTAGTAGTTCGAGATGGCGTCGATGACCAACTGAGGCACCTGAGTTCCGCTAGGACCATCGAAGAAAGCCAGAGGCCTGCCTTCGACCATCCGTCTCAGGCTCGGAAAGGCGCTGCCGCAGGTGCTTAGAGTGTGGGTGGCGGTAGTCATGGAATCCTCCGGAGATATCCTCGCAGCATGCAAGAATTAAATATTAATGTTAAATCTCGTTGATGCACACGCCCTCGTCGCTAGCAACCTTACGGAAGAAGTTACGACGGCTCAGGAAGGTGGAAAGGCGCAGGTGAAGGGAGGTTCGATCTGGAAATTGAATTTTTTAAATAATTTACCAGAAGGAGCAGGTAGCTGGTCTGCACCCGTGGATCGGCCAGGAGGTCATGGCCGTGTCCTTCAAGGGAGATGTTGCCGGTCTCCAGGATGTAGGCGCGATGGGACAGTCCCAGGGCCAGGCTGGCGTTCTGCTCCACCAGCAAGATGGTGAGACCATAGCGACCGATGGCTGGACCTGGATTCTGGCAACGAATGGGTGAGAAGAAATTAAAGGGGTTGGTTTTTTGGGGCCGCTGATCACAGCCTTTGTGATCAGCGGCTGGATTAGGCATACCATTTTTTTTTTGTAAACTCCAGCTCTAGCTCTTGGGAGCGTAAGACTCTAAGATCTTGAACTGGCCGTCTTTGATTTGGATGAGCAGAACAGGCTTGTTGTACGGGTTGTGGTTGGACTTATCGTATGTGAATTTGGCCGCGGTGAAGACTGGCAGGTCCTTGGTGTTCTCAATTGCATCACGGAACTTTTCCTGGCTCCAAGCGCCACCATTGGCAGTGACCACTTTGATGGCGTTTTCCATGATTTTTATGGCGTCAAGGCACAGATAGCCGTACTGGTTCACTTCCTTCCCGGGGTGCTTCTGCTTATATTCGGCGTTGTATTTGGCAAATGCAGGATCATTGACAGAGGCGATGGTGGTGAAAATGGAGCCGTCGAGTTCCTTGCCGGCGAAGGGAAGGATCTCCTCGATCATCCAGCCGTCGCCGCCGACCATCCGGATGTTCATGTTCATGGCCTTGGCCTGCTTGGCCATGAGTCCGGGATCCTTGAAGTTGTCGGCACATGCCACCAGAACATCTGCGTCGGTTCTCTTTACCTTGGCCAACTGGGCGCGGAATTCCTGGTCGCCCTTGTTGTAGCCTTCGTCAATCACCACCTGGCCGCCCAATTTTATGAATTGATCCTTAAAAAACTTGTGCAGGCCAACAGTGTAGGGGGACGCAACGTCGGTGAGGAGGGCAGCCTTGCGCTTGCCCATCTTGTTATAGCAGTAATCCGCCAGGGCTGTGCCTTGGTAAGGATCAATGAAGCACACCCTGAACATATACGGATGGAGTTTGCCGGCCTCATCCACAGTGACGTTGACGTTGGTGGCACTGGTGGCGATCGTCGGCACATGGGACTCATCTGCGATCTTGGCCATGGGGATCGCCCCGCTCGAGAAGCTGGGTCCGATGATCCCGACGGCCTTGTCCTGGTCGATCAGGCGCTTGGCAACGGCCACGAACTCGGCCGGAAGGGACTGGCCATCGTAGCAGATAAGTTTAAGCATCCAGCCGTTGATACCGCCGGCGGCATTGACTTTCGCGACCTCATCTTCCAGGCATGGAACGGATCCATCTCCGATGTAGGATTCCTGCCCGGTCAGGGTGGTGGCGTAGCCGATGGTCAGTGTACCCTTGCTGGCGGCACACAAGGGCAGGAGGGCGGCCACAAGGAAGGCCATCACCCCCACGTTAAGTTTGGAACAGATTGCCATATGTCTCTCCTATGAATTTTGGGGCCGGACGCTCCCGTTCGGCTTGGGGTGGGTTAAGTTGAGACCTCCGGGAGCGGAGGTGGTCCAAGACAGTGAAGTTCGGAGCAAGGGAAACCACGTTAGGCTAAATTCTTCGGGCGATCGCGGATGGAACCTCGGCGGGCCTGCCGCGCTTTGGTGGGGAGGAGGATCGGGGATGGCAGCATGAGTGATGGCCTGGTATCGATATTTCTGGGCTGAGCTGCCACGGGACCAGGCTGGATCGCCAGAAGTGCCGATTCACCCAGCGAAGGAAAATCCAGGGTGCGGATCTTGCGTTTGGCGTCTGGAATCATTGACGCGCCCATGCTGAGTTCGTCAATCCCCAAACCGACCAAAATGGGAATCGCCCGGAGATCCCCCCCGAGTTCGCCGCAGAGTCCCACCCATTTGCCCTGGGCATGCCCGGCCTCCACTACTTGACGGATCAACTCCAGCACCGCGGGCTGGGAGGCGTCGGACAGAGCGGCCACCAGCGCGTTGCCGCGCTCGGCTGCCATGGTATATTGCGCTAGGTCGTTTGTTCCGATGGAAAAGAAGTCCACTTCCGGAGCGAACTGGTTGGCCAACACAGCCGCGGCGGGCACCTCAACCATGATGCCGGTCTCCAGGCGCGGGGGCACTGCTAGGCCGCGGTCTTGGACTTCAGCCTGGGCTTGGGCCAGGAGCGCCTTGGCGGCGCGAAGTTCGCCCAGGGTGGCGATCATGGGGAACATAACTTTGACCGGGAACAACGCAGCTGCGCGGACAATGGCTCGCAGTTGCACCTTAAAGAATTCCGGATTGGCAAGGCACAGACGGATCGCCCGCCAGCCGAGGAAGGGATTGGCTTCATAGCCGGTCTCCAGGAACGGCATCGGTTTGTCCCCGCCCACATCAAGGGTGCGGATGATGATCGGGCGGCCGGCCATGGCCTCGCCGATGGCACAGATGGTGGCGAACTGATCGTCTTCATTGGGAGCGGTCTGGCGCCCGGAAAAAAGGAACTCGGTGCGCAGCAGCCCTATGGAGTCCGCACCAGCTTCCACTGCAGCCCAGGCGTCGGCCAGCGAACCGATGTTGGCGCCGATCTCCACCCGCCTGCCGTCGAGGGTGATGGCTGCTTCCATTCTGTGGACTCTGGCCTCGACCGCTTCGGATCGGGATGCCTCCTGCCACTCGGCGAATCCCGCCAAGGCCGGTTCATCGGGTTCCGGTATGAGCCTCCCGTTCCCCGCATCCACCAGCAGGGGCGTATCTTCGAGGATGCCCAGAACGGCTTCACCTAATCCGACAATGGCCGGAATCCCAAAGGCCCGGGCCAAAATGCAACTGTGGGACGTGGGGCCGCCGGTGGCGGTGCAGATGGCCAGCACCATGGCTGGATCGAGCTGCGCCGTTTCGGCCGGGGTCAAGTCCGAGGCAATCAGGATTCCAGGTGATTCCAGGATTGGGCCCCCCTGGAACCCTCCCGTGAGGACATTGGTCACCTGCCGGCCAACCGCTTCCAGGTCCGCGGCACGGGCGCGCAGATACTCATTGTCCTGGGAGCGGTAGGCATGAGCCATGGCGTCACTGGTGCGCTGCCATGCGGCCGCCGCGTTCAAATGTTCTTCGAACACCAGTCGGTGAGCCGGGTCGCAAAGGGCCGGATCATCGAGAAAGAGGAGATGGGCCTGGAACAGGTCCACCGCGCTCCGATCCAGGCGCTGGGTCACGCTAGAAAGGGTGGCCTGTATCTGTGCCCGCACCTCGCCCAGCGCCTCAAGCAACCGTGCCCATTCCGCCTGTGGATCGGTAATCCGGTCTTGGGGAATGGCCGGGGCTGGGATCCGGAAGTGGCGCGCCGGTCCCGCAGCCATTCCTATGGAACCGCAAAGGCCAGTGTAGCCACCCGCCCCAGCAGAGTTGCCCTCCGGTAACAGGACGCTTGGGGTGATCGGCGCGGGCTCCTCGTCCCGGTCGCCGAAATGGTCCTTGGCCAGTGCTTCCAAGGCTTTCAGGGCCACCTGGGCTTCAGGGCCGGTGGCCACGATTTCCATCGTATGCCCCTTGGCCAATCCAAGCATGGTCACAGAATTGATGCTGTTCGCCGCCACCGGGCCGCACCCAAGGGAAAGGTTCCGGACGAGAATCCGGGCATTAGGGAAGCGACCCACCGTCTGCACGAATCGTGCTGCCGGCCGTGCGTGCAGTCCGAGGCGGTTGGAGACCGTCCATTGCAGCGCCAGGGTGCTCGGGTCCGCTGGGGCCTCGACCGGTTCCGGCGGTACCTGGGCGGCACCTGCGGGGTACAAATGATCCATCTTATAGGCCAAGGCGCCCCGAGCTTCGGCCAGGACCTGCGCCATGGTGCTGCCTACCCGTGCTTGCACGGCGGCGGATATGGCGCCTTCCACCAGGGGTGCCTCGCATAGGACCACGTTGGGGCGCTGGGCCGGGAGCAGGAGATTCAGCGCCATCTCCGCGCTGAGCACTGCACTGCCCAGGTCCATCAGTACCAGGACGCCGTCCTCGGAATACACTTCTTCGATAGCCTTGGCCACTAGGACCGGATCCGTTCCCAACGGGCGGCCAGGTAAGGCCATGCCGCCCGCCGATGCGAGCTTTACCTCGGCCCCGGCCATTTGCCGGGCCAGTTCCATAATCCCATCGGCCAGTTTGGCGCTATGGGAAACAAACACAATCCCAATCATTTACAGCTCCATTGCGGGTTTAGGCGGGACTTTCTTGGTCGGCCCAGGTATCTGAGGCCGCGTTCAGGAGGAGCAGGGAGGAGGTCGCCCCTGGATCCTGGTGCCCTGAGCTATGCTCCCCGAGGTAGCTGGCCCGACCCTTTGTAGCGACCAGTGGGATCGTCGCAAGCATGCCTATCTCCGCCGCCAGGGCGGAACTCCTCAGGGCTGGGCCGAACCCCGCGCCCTGCTTTGCGCATACCTTAAGGGCTTCTAAGGCAGGCACGAGGGTATCGAGCATGGTCTTGTCACCGGGTTTGGCCTTGCCGCGCATAATCACGCCATTGACTCCCGCCTGCAGAGCCGCTACCCAGTCCGGGAGGGACAGTTCAAGCTTGCCGGTGGTCGAGTTCGCCATTTCCAGGAAGAAAGTGCCATACAAAGGGCCACTGGCCCCACCCACGTTTGAGACCAGGGTCAGGCCCACGGTCTTGCAGATGAATCCGATATCTTTGTCCGCCACCTCGGGGAGTATGGTCTGAACCACCTGGAAACCCCGGTCCATGTTGCAGCCGTGGTCGCCGTCGCCGATGGCCGCGTCCAGTTCGGTAAGGTGTTCCTTGTTTGCGCTGATGGCGGCCGCATAGGCCCGGATCCAGGCAAGCACATCTTCTCGTTGGATTGTTCTGTTTTGCACTCAACCCTCCTTGTTGATCTGCGAATGGTGGAGCCCTGGTCCGACCGTTGTTTCTTTTAAATACCCGGGTTTCAGACGCCCCAGCGCAAGGCGGAGGTTTTGACGGGCGCGTCCCACAGGCTGAGCAGTTCGTGGTCCATCCTGACCAGGGTGATGGTGCAGCCAGCCATATCCAGAGACGTCATGTACGAACCCACGAGGTTCCGAACAATCTTGATTCCCCGCTCGGAGCAGAGCTTCGTCAGTTCGTGGTAGATCACGTATAGCTCGATTAGAGGGGTTCCGCCCAAGCCGTTCACGAAGGCCAACACCGAATCCCCATCGGCAAACGGCAGGTCCTCAAGCACAGGGGTAACCAACTGGCGGGTGATTTCCGCCGCCGTCTGAAGCTTAGTGCGACTCCGGCCGTGTTCCCCATGAATGCCGATGCCGAGCTCCATCTCGTTCTCGGCAAGGAGGAAGGTCGGTTTCCCGGCCTCTGGGACAGTGCAGGAGGTGAGAGCCAGCCCCATGCTGCGGCCCTGGGCGTTCACTCGGCGACAGATTTCTGCCACGGCTTTGAGCGGGAGTTTTCGCTCGGCCGCCGCCCCCGCGATCTTCTCCGCGATGACGGTCACCCCCGTGCCGCGCCGGCCGGCCGTGTAGAGGCTGTCCTGGACCGCCACATCGTCGTTAATGACGACAGCTTCCACCTCGATAGCTTCGGCCCGTGCCAGATCAGCGGCCATTTCGAAGTTGAGCACATCACCCGTATAGTTCTTGATGATGTGGAGCACACCTGCTCCTCCATTTATGGCCTCGGTGGCCGCCTGGATCTGGTCCGGGGTCGGCGAGGTGAACACGGGTCCGGGGACCGCAGCGTCCAGCATGCCTAGGCCCACGAACCCGCAATGCATCGGTTCATGTCCGGAGCCGCCCCCAGAGACCACCCCCACTTTTCCCTTTACCGGCCCGCCGGCTCGGACGATGAAGTTGGGATCCTTGTGGACCCGGAGCAGGTCGCCATGGGCGGAGCTCATGCCTAGCAGGGCCTCTTTCACCAAGTCTTCGGGCCTGTTGATGAATTTTTTCACGGGTGACCTCCCATGAAACTTGCGATTAACGCGCGTCGCTTCGGGCCGAAGGTTGCGCGAACCGACCCTTGCGCTTCTTGCCGTCTTGACCGATGCCCTCCCGGAGGGTGTGTATCGAAAAACTGTATCAAATTAGGACAATTTCAACGGATCTGATACAAAATGATAGTGTCACACACCCCGGTAGTCAATTATTTTTGAAAAAATTGTTTCGTTTAGGAACCAAAAGTCCGATATTGTATTATTTTGTTACACATTGGGAATTCCGCCAGGTGGATGGGAGGGCACTGTTGCAAAGATTCCCCCCTGCCTACTGGGCCCCCTTTAGACTGAGCAGATGAGCACCTCGACCCCATTCAAAGGCCGCCACTTTCCCAATTCGGTGATCCGGCTCTGTTGCAAACATCGGGATCGATCGAGAACGTTTCTCAACGTTTCCATTCAGGGTGCTTCCTGCCCGGAGTAGAGTTATCGGATGACCACTTCCAGAACCTTCTAGGGCCGCCACTTTCCCAAGCCGGTGATCCTGCTTTGCATCCGCTGGTACCTTGCCTACGCGCTGAGTTACCGGGATCTCCAGGAGATGATGGCCGAACGCGGCATTGAGGTCGACCCCAGCACGATTTACCGTTGGGTCCAGGCTTACACGCCAGAACTTGACCGGCGAATTCGAAGGAAGCTCAAACCCACGTGGGGAGATTGGCACGTCGATGAGACCTACATCCGCATCAAAGGCGTTTGGCACTACCTCTACCGGGCTGTGGATGATGCAGGGCAGACTGTGGACTTCCTCCTGAGCGCCCACAGGGATACCTTGGCGGCCAAGCTGCTCTTTGAAAAAGCAGTCATGCGACCACACAACGATTTCCCGGAAACCGTGATTGTGGATCGTAATCCGGCCTATCCTGCCGCCTTGAAAATCCTGCAGAAGGAAGGTCATCTCAGCCCGACAGCCCAGTTGAGGACGGGCCGAGCTCTCAACAACCTAGTCGAGCAGGATCACAGACGAATCAAACGGCTCGTGCGGCCAGGCTTGGGGTTCAAGAACTTTGAGTCAGCGAGAAAAACGATTCAAGGGTACGAGGCGATGTCAATGATTCGGAAAGGCCAAGTGGAAAAGGTGAAGCGGAGGGACGGAAAGGCCCTCGCGTGCTTTAGGGGGGAATCCAGGTTTCCCTGATCTCTCCTGAGCAGGGAATCGGGATTCCCTGTTCGTAGGGGTAGGGAATTCGGCCAGGATCCGACTGATGAGGCAACATCCACCAGGCTCTCCGGAGAGATCCGAGCAGTGGAATTGACCAGAGCTGGGCGAAAACCGCGAATTTCCCTGAAAAGTTCCCTGTTTCAGGGAATCTCAGGGGAAGCAGGGTTTGCAGGATCCACTGCACTACCAATCAAGAGGCCCGACCAATGGTCGGGCCTTCCTGTTAAGTGCGCAAGTTATTAATGGATAGGCCCGTCGTGCGGGCCTCAGAGGTCTCCGGCCCCATACTCGGCCGATGGCGCCAGAGCCGGCTCGGCGATTGAATCCGCGGCCGCCACCCCTTTCTCCGCCGTTCTGGCGCTCTGAGGGGCGGGAAAGCCCCCCTCCGAGTTAAGAGGCAGGCCTTCTCGGCCCGAAACCCTCTCTCCGGATCCACGGAACCCGATCCAAAAGGCCCGCTGCTCCGACCAGGCCGGAAGCCGCGCCACCAGCAGCAAATGGTGAATGGTCAAATGAGCGACCGCGGGCGTACCCTCCAGAATTTCTTCCTGGATGTCCGGGGCCAGGAAGGTCAGGGCCACCAGCTGGGAGACCCGGGCCTGGGTGACGCCAAGCAGGGTGGCCAGCTCGGTGAAATCGGTGGCTTCCCCCTGATCCACGGCCTTGGCCAGCCGATGGCCAAGTGCCAGGCTGGTGGCCCCCGGGGAAGCAGGACCTGGCGGCAGGATAAGCTTTGGTTCGGACCGGGCCCGGAAGGCCACCGATCCGCCGTTTCGGATGCGAAAGAGCGGGACTTCGATGTCCATCATGGGAGATCCTCCTCCGCGTCGAACGGGAGTGAGCCCAGATCCCGCAGCCGGATGGCCAGGCGCCCTTTCGCCTCGTCGACCCGGACCTCTTCAACCAGGAGCCTCACTAGGCGTTGCCGGCTCTGTTGCAAACAGCGGGATCGACCGAGAATGTTTCTCAACACTTTGATTCTGGGTGTTTCCTGCCCGGCGTAGAGTAATCGGATGACCACCTCCAGAACCTTCAAGGGCCGCCACTTTCCCAAGCCGGTGATCCTGCTCTGCATCCGTTGGTATCTTGCCTATTCGCTGAGCTACCGCGATCTCCAGGAGATGATGGCCGAACGTGGCATTCAGGTCGACGCCAGCACGATCTACCGCTGGGTTCAGGCCTACGCGCCAGAGCTTGACCGGCGAATTCGATGGAGGCTCAAACCCACGCGGGGAAATTGGCACATCGATGAGACCTACATCCGCATCAAGGGCGTCTGGCACTACCTCTACCGGGCCGTGGATACCGTTGGACAAACGGTAGACTTCCTATTGAGCGCCCGCAGGGACACCTTTGCGGCCAAATTGTTCTTTGAAAAAGCAGTCTTGAGGCCCCACAACGCTTTCCCGGAAACCTTAGTCGTGGACCGGAATCCGGCCTATCCGGCCGCCTTGAGCATCCTGCAGAAGGAAGGTCATCTCAGCCCGACAGCCCATTTGAGGACGGGCCGAGCCCTCAACAACCTCGTCGAGCAGGACCACAGACGAATCAAACGGCTCGTGCGACCAGGCTTGGGGTTTAAGAGCTTCGAGTCGGCGAGAAGAACGATTCAAGGGTACGAGGCGATGTCAATGATTCGGAAAGGCCAAGTGGAACAGGTGAAGCGGAGGGACGGCAAGGCCCTAGCGAGCTTTGTCGAGGACCTTTTCGCGGCGGTTGCCTGATCGGGTTCGAGAGGAGCGAATCTTTGTCCGTTTCGAAATTTGCAACAGAACCGGCATGGCCATGCACTCCGTCCAGTCGGTGGCGATATCCGTGAACACGATGGTGTGCACGAACTCCCCTTCCGCCGAAGGCCCTCCGTGCGTTACCAAGTCGGCCTCGAGGAAGCCCGGTGGCGGGTCCCCCCAATCGGCAAAGGTCCGCACCGGCACTTGGGGTCTGACCTGCGAGGACAGGCTTGGCCGCGGAGCCTTCCGCTTTTCGAGCGCCTCCCTACGAGGCCTGAGGAGCCGGTCGATGGTGGCGGGACTGACTGTCTCCACCCGGGCCCGGAGCAATGGGTCGAGGCTCAGGTGGCCGTGCCGTTCCATCGCCCCCAGGAAGCGGGGGATCATGGCCTTGAGGCGCTTGCTGCAGACCCGGTCAGAAGCCTCCCAGAGAAGGATCAGGACCTCGCGGACGGCCTCGTCATACCGACGAGCCGGGGGCTTTGCCGCTCCCTCATCGCCCCTTATCCTTCGGGACATCATCTGAATGGCGTGCTTCCGGTGGTGCCCCGTTAAGGAGACCAACTCGTTTAAAATCATCCCCTTCTCATATCGGGTTCCCTTCCAGTATCGGTCCCGAAGCACCCGAATCAGTTCCCGACGCGCGTCGGAACTCAATGGACGGTCCATCCTCCACCCCCCCCAGTAGGGAGCCGGTGAGGCAACCAACGGCTTGGTTCCTACCGGGTAACCGAAACCATGAGTCAACGAGGTGCCATGGGTAGGGGAAGCCATGAGGCAATGCGACGTATTGACTCATCGGAGAACCCTACCGGACTAGGTTTTGACGGAAAAGTCGTTATCCCTCATTCCGGCCTGATCCCGGAGTTGGCTCAGGAACCAGGCTCTCGATTCCAGGCACTACCTTTGGCCTGGAATGGATAGGGCAACGCAGGGATGCGACCTGAGCGGCTCCAGGCGCGCCGCACGGTGGGAGCCGGCATCTGCCGGCTCCTTATGCTCACCGGGGGCGCCTGGTCGGTCCCGAAGCACCCGAATCAGTTCCCGACGCGCGTCGGAACTCAATGGACGGTCCATCCTCCACCCCCCCCAGTAAGGAGCCGGTGAGGCAACCAACGGCTTGGTTCCTACCGGGTAACCGAAACCATGAGTCAACGAGGTGCCATGGGTAGGGGAAGCCATGAGGCAATGCGGGGGTTAGTTCCGCCCCGCCGTCAACATTGCAACAGAACCTGCCGGATTCCCTCGGGTTTCACTCACCGGGGGTGGCCGCGTAAAGCAGCCGCTCTGGGAACCCGACTTTAGGTTGCCGCCTGGCCGGTCCCGGCTTCAGGGGCTGCACTGAAAGACTGCAAGGCAAGGTAATTGATCCCGAATCGATGGATCTTTTCCATCTCTTTGTCCCACTGGTCGAAATGCCGCTCCTCGTCCGCGACCAGGGTTTCGAACACTTGTTTTGTCCCGGAGTCAGAATTGGTCGCACAGGTGTTGGCGGACTTGTTGTAGTCCTCGATGCTGCCAGTTTCCATGTGCATGGCCTTCACCAGCATGGCTTGGGGATCGGTGATCTTCTCTACCGGACCGGTGGGGACCATCTCCACCTCAGCCTTGAGGTAGAGGATTCGGTCCGCCAACTTTTCTATGTGCATCATTTCTTCGATGGCAGTGCGCTTGAACAGAGCCGACAAGGGAGTGAGCCCCTGATCGTCAAGGTGGAAGTGAAAGTACATGTACTGGTGCACTGCCTGGAGTTCATCAGCGATTGCATGGTTAAGCAGGGCAATGCTTGTGTTTCTGTCCATGAATACTCCTTGAGCGGTTGAAGCCTCCATTCTAACATGCGGGCCATTCAGGCCGGATCTCAATGACCATTCCCTGATCTCTCCCGAACAGGGAACTGTAATTTCCTGTTCTAGAGCGTAGGGGATTTAGCTCGGAACCAACGGAAGTTACAGCATCCACAAGGCTCTGCGGAGGGGTCGAAGCAGTTGCGTTGGCCGGAACTGGGCGAAAACAGCAAATTTCCCTGAAAAATTTGCTGTTTCAGGGAATCTCAGGGTAGGCAGGGTTTCCAGGAGTCACCCCGCTACCAATCGGTGCGAAGAACAAAGCCTCGAACTTCAGCAGTTCGAGGCTTCGTTATGGGCTTGGGAGGGGGTCATTCCACCCCGTCGCCATCGTTCAGCAGGGCCCGGAAAAGCCGTCGATCCAGACCGTGCTTCTTCATCCGGTAGCTCAGCCGTTGCCTGGAAACGCCCAGCAGCGCGGCCGCCCGGGAGAGGTTGCCCCGGGTTTCAGTCAGCGCCTTCTCCAGGGTCCGCTGCTCCACTTCCGACTGGATGGTGCGCAGGGAGCCTCCCGGGATGGCGGGAGACGTGGCGCCGGCCGGCCCGTGATGGGGCGTCCGCTCCGGGACGGACGGGATCCCCTCCGGAACCGCCGGGGCCTCCCGGCCCGGCCCGGCCTTCTCCCACCCGGCCCGGGAGGCCCGAGCCAGGTAGTGGGGCAGGTGGGCAAGCTGGATGGTGGCCGTGTCCCCGACGATGTTCATGGCGCCCTCGATGATGTGCTCCAGTTCCCGCACGTTGCCGGGCCAGGGGTAGGCCTCGAACACCTCCTCCACCGCCGGCGCGACCCCCTCCACGTGGCGCCCGAACTCCTGGTTGTACTTGTTGATGAATTGGCGCGTGAAGATGGGGATGTCGCTGCGCCGCTCCTTCAGGGCGGGAATGTGCAGCAGGACGACGCCCAGACGGTAGAAGAGGTCCAGCCGGAGCCTCTGGCCCTCGATGGCCAGGTGCGGATCCTCGTTCACGGAACTCAGGAGCTTCACATCAACCTCGCGCTCTTCCAGCGACCCGACCCGGCGCACCCGGCTTTCCTGCACCACGCGAAGCAGCTTGGCCTGGAGACCAAGGGCCATGGAATTCACTTCGTCCAGGTACAGAGTCCCCCCATGGGCCTTCTCGAAGAGCCCAGGCTTGTCCGCCGCCCCGGTGAAGGCTCCGCGGACGGTACCGAACAGGAGCCCCTCCAGGAGGTTCTCGGGGATCGCAGCGCAGTTGAGCCCCACGTAGATCTGGTCCTTCCTCGGGCTGTAGTTGTGGATGGACTGGGCGAAGAGTTCCTTCCCGGTCCCCGTGTCGCCGTGGATCATCACCCGGGATGGCGTGAGCGCGGCCATCTTGGCGGTGCGGATGCTGTCCAGGAACACGGGCGACTCGCCGATGATGTCCTGGAAGGTGAACCGCGTTCCGTTCCGGTTGGGGTGGGACCGGGTGCTGTCCACCAGCGAGCAGATGGAGGTGATGGTCTCCTCCATCAGGTTGTAGCCCCGCACGAAGGAGATGGAACCCACCAGGCCGTCCGCGGTCCTGAGGGGGAAGATGCTGTTAAGGCCATCATCACCGTCGGGTTCACCGACGATCGCTACAACGACGACATCCACTACAAGGGGGGCTGCCTGCTCAACGACAACCTCTGGTGGGGGGCGATCATGCTCGCCTACCAGGTCCGGCCCGGAGATCCCGCCCTGCTGGGGAAGGCCTGGCGGGAAAGCTGGCTCCACCGCCTGCAGAACATGCCGTTCTGGCCGGAACTGTGGATGCGCCATCCGGTTCGCGACGCCTACTGGCGCCACGGATCGGTCTGCGAGGACTGGCCGGCCATCCAGGTCCCGGTGCTGGCCTTCGACGGCTGGGCCGATTCCTATACCAACCCGGTGCTGCACCTGATGGAGCACCTGAAGGTCCCCCGCCGGGCCATCATCGGCCCCTGGGTGCATGCCTATCCTCACGACGGCACCCCGGCCCCGGCCATCGGGTTCCTCCAGGAGGGCGTGCGCTGGTGGGACCATTGGCTCAAGGGGATCGAGAACGGCGTGATGGACGGCCCCATGGTCCAGGCCTGGATGGAGGACAGCCAGAAACCCTCCCCGGTGCGCCCGGTCAGCGCGGGCCGGTGGATCCCGGCCAAGGCCTGGCCCTGCGAGGGAATCCGTCCCACCCCCTGGTACCTGGCCTACGGCCGCCTCGACGGCCGGCCCCAGCCTGCCGCCGCCGCGGTCAGGCTGTGCACCCCCCAGAACCACGGCCTGCTGGCCGGGGAATGGATGGGGGCGGGGGTGCCCGGTGAGTCCCCGGCGGACCAGCGCATCGATGACGGTCAGGCCATGGTGTTCGACGGCGACCCGCTGAAGGAGCCGCTGGAGATCTTCGGCTACCCGCAACTGGAGGTGGAACTCTCCAGCGACAAGCCGGCGGCCATGATCTTCGCCCAGTTGTCCGACGTGGCTCCGGACGGCTCGGTGCAACGGATCAGCTACGGTCTGCTCAACCTGACCCACGCCCAAGGGCACGACAAGGTGGTCCCGCTGGTTCCCGGCAAGCCGGTCCGGGCGTCGGTGAAACTGGACGTCATCGCCCACCGGTTCGCGGCCGGCCATCGAGTAAGGCTCTCCCTCGCCACGACCTTCTGGCCCATGTTCTGGCCCATGCCCGAGGAGGCCACCCTCACCCTTGCCCTGGACACGGCCCGGCTGGTCCTGCCCGTGCGGACCGGCGGCGGCGAGACCGACGGGCCCGTCAAGGAGCCGCAAAGCGCCCCCCTGACCCCCCACACGGTCCTCACCCCGGGCCGGGTGGACCGCTCGGTGAAGTACGACATCGTGACCGACACTTGGACCTGCGTGACCGACGGGGTGGGCGGCGTGTTCGGGGAAGGCATCTACCGGTTCGACGAGATCGACACCACGGTGGAGCACAACCTGCGCCGTGAATTGACCCTGCGCAACGGGGATCCGCTGTCCGCCCGGTACGACCTCTACCAGACCATGAAGATCGGCCGGGAGGGCTGGAAGATCGACGCGGAGATCACCGTGTCCCTGCGCGGGGACGCGACCCACTTCATCCTCACCGGGGAGATGGACGTCAAGGAAAACGATACCCCCGCGTTCCGCAAGACATGGAATGAGCGGATCCCGCGCCAGGGGCTCTAGGGAGGCTGTCCAAGTTGCAGGCCCGGGTCCCCCTGGGCGCCCGTGGTTCGTCGCCGCCGACGGGGTCGGCGGCGACGGGGGGAATCATCGGGGGACCTTTGGCCTGTGCTGCCGCAACCTCTCTTCGATGAGCCGTGATGAGGGTTGAGGTACCGGGCTCTCCCCGGCGGCCCATGGCTGCGGCGGCGAGCATCAAGTGGGAGGGATCGGTGGAGGATGCGCGCCGACGCTGATTACTGAGGCGGCTCCCTCCTGCGCCGACCACCTCGGATTCCAATCCCTCCCGTCGATGCCAGTTCGCGCCAGCGAACTGACATCGACGAACAGGGCGATGGGCCGGGACACGGATGATTACGTAGACGGGCTCCTGGTCCTGTCCCGCCCGCTGTTCAGTCGGTCAGGGCGAAAACCACCTTCTCGTTGCGGAAGCGGTCCTTGACCAGGAACTTCACCGTGGCCACGGTCCGGTCCGGATTGAATTCCAGGGTGTAGTGCTTGTCCTTCTCCAGGGAGCCGGGAACGACGTCCACCTTCTTGATCCGGTCCAGGCCGGCCTCGGCGGCGGTGAGGGTGATGCTGTCCTCGGAGCGGAGGTCCGCGGACTTGTTGAAGTCCTCGTCCTTCCAGTTCACGCCGGCCCGGTCCCGGGAGAACACCGGCACCACGATGACGCCCTGCTGCACCAGCTCCTTGCGCGCCCCCACCAGGTAGTGGACCGAGTTCAGCATGGCCTGCTGGGTGGCGTTGGCCGCGGTCAGGTCGGCCAGGTCCTTGGTCAGCTTGGTTTTCTCCGTGCGCAGGGCATCGATGTCGACCGTGAGCTTCTGGGCCTCGTCGGTCAGGTTGGCGACCTGGGCTTGGAGCTCCTGGGCCTTCTGGTTGGCGGTGTCCCGTTCGCCCTCGATCTGGGCGCGGTCCTGGGCCTGGAGGTCGGTCGGCGACATGTCGGCCTTGCCCTGGGCGACCCAGGTGCCGTAGACCCCGTTGCTGTAGAAGTGGTAGACCTCGAACCCGGGTTCTATCTTGTCCAGGATCAGGACCTTGCTGATCAACAGCTTGGCCTTGTCCTCGTTCACGCCCCGCTTCCTCAGGTAGCGCATGGCCATCCCGTAATGGCTGTCGTCGGCCTTGGCGATCTCGGGCCTGGGCAGCACGGCGCGCAGCTGGGCGATCTTCTGGTTGAGGGTCTTGATCTCCTTGTCCTTGTCCAGGACCTCCTGGAGCAGCGCCTGGTAGGAGCTGTTCTTCTCCTCCTTGATCCGGGCCTCCAGGGCCTTCCTCTGGTCATCGGTGAGCTGCAGGGTGTCGGGGTTGGGAGCGACATTGTTGACGCCGGCTTCGGCGAGTTTGCGGGTCTCCTCGGCACCCTTCGCGCTGGCCTGCTGGTTGAGCTTCTCGAGCTCCGCGGCCTTCTGGGCCATCTCCTTGACTTCCTTGTTCTCGCCGGTCCGGTTGCAGGCCGGCGCAACCAGCAGGATGGACACGGTCAAGGCACTCAGAAAGTTTCGATTATTAATCTTAATGAACACGATCACCTCCGAATGTTGGCAAACGATGATACCGCTGGGACCTCAGCATAGGGACACCCGGGGGCGGTCGCAAGGAGCTTATTTGGTCTGGTTGAATTTATTGCACATCATCATTACAACAATTTCATGTTGCAGGGCCGCGCGGTTGTCGACAGACCGGGTTTTTTTATCGGGCCTGTATGAATGGGCTGGAAAGATGGCGCTACTCTGCGGATACTCCAGGCTTTTGACCCGGCCCGGGCGTTCCGGCGCTCCCGTTCGCCGTCGATGCCCGGCGCAAGGAGGCCCTGGCGGGGGGCCTGGACGCCCCCCTGGAAGGGGTGAACGCCATCCGCGGCTGCAAATGGGCGTAGCATTTGGCCAAACCCTGGCTGACTTGAGACCGGAGTGCCCTTTCGGCCCGCTGACCGGGCCCAGCCCGTGCAAGGAGGGAAATAATGAAATCCACATGGTGGAAGGTCGCGGGTCCCTTCCTGCTCTGGCTGGTGATCACCCTCGTCCCGGTGCCCGGAGGTCTGACGCCCGCGGCATGGCACTATTTCGCCCTGTTCGCGGCGATGATCCTGGCCCTCATCCTGGAACCCATCCCGGCGGCGGCCATCGGCGTGATCGGCATCGCGGCCGCCGGGGTGATGCGCTACGTGGACCCGGACCCGGCCAAGTCCATCACCTGGGCGCTGACGGGGTTCTCCGACCGCACCGTGTGGCTGATCTTCGGCGCGTTCGTGTTCTCCATCGGCTATGCCAAGAGCGGCCTGGGGCGCCGGGTGGCGCTCCAGCTGGTGCGGCTCCTGGGCGGCAGGACCCTGGGGCTGGGCTATGCCATCATGCTGGCCGACCTGGTGCTGGCGCCCGGCACCCCCTCGAACACCGCCCGCAGCGGCGGGACCATTTTCCCCGTGATCCGCAACATCCCCGGCCTCTACGGGTCCGCCCCCGGCGCCACGGCCCGGAAGATCGGCTCCTACATCATGTGGGTGGCCTTCGCCACCACCTGCATCACCAGCTCCATGTTCGTCACCTCCCTGGCGCCCAACGCCGCGGCCCTGGCCATCGTCAAGCAGACGGCCAAATTGGACATCACCTGGACCCAGTGGTTCATGGGCTTTCTCCCGATGGGCCTGCCCCTGCTGCTCCTGCTGCCGCTCCTGGTCTACTGGATCTATCCCCCCGAAATCAGGGCGAGCAGGGAAGTCCCCGCCTGGGCCGGGAATGAGCTGGCGAAGATGGGCGCGGTGAAGGTCCAGGAGATCGTCATGGCCTGCCTGGTGGTCCTGGCCGTGTTCCTCTGGATCGTCGGCTCCAACAAGAGCCTCAGCCTCCCCATCCTCGGAAGCAATTTCATCGACGCGACCGGGGTCGTGCTGGTGGTCATCGCCGGGATGATCGTATTCAAGGTCGTCGAGTGGGACGACATCCTGGGCAACAAGGGAGCCTGGAATGTGCTGGTGTGGTTCGCCACCCTGGTGGCCATGGCCGATGGCCTGAACAAGGTGGGGTTCGTCACCTGGGTGGCCAAGTTCGTGGGCGCCAGCCTCACGGGGATCCGCCCGATCGCGGTCATGGCGATCCTGGTGGCGTTCTTCTTCCTGATCCACTACATGTTCGCCAGCCTCGCCGCCCATACCGCCGCCGTGCTGCCGGTGGTCCTCGCTTCGGGCATGGCCGTCCCCGGCCTGCCGGTCAAAGCCTTCGCCATGATGCTCTGCTTCTCCCTGGGCATCATGGGGGTCATCACCCCGTACGCCACCGGCCCCGCACCGGTCTACTACGCGGGCGGCTTCATCTCGCGCAAGGCCTTCTGGGGCCTGGGCCTGGTGTTCGGCCTGATCTTCCTCGCGGTCCTGCTGCTCATCGGCCTCCCGCATCTGACCTAGCAATCACTCATCATTTACCGGGAACGCGTCCAGCCCGAGCGATCTGCATCGCCCGGGCCGCGGCCACCGTCTCCCCGGTCGGCCCAGGTGACGGAGAAGACGTCAATAGGATATGATCCGGGACTTAGCCGTGCCCGTCAGCCAGGTCCTTTGATCAAGGGGTGTCCATGTATAACAACATCGTATTCGGCATGGCCGGTTCGGGTGGGGACGGCATCGTCTCGGCCGGCGATTCGCTGCTCCAGGCCGCCGCGGCGGAGGGCTACCACGGGGTCATGACCAAGAGCTTCGGCTCCCAGATCCGCGGCGGCGAGTCCTCCTGCCGGGTGCGCATCAGCACCACGCCGGTCCTGAACCCAGGGGGCAACCTGGATGTGGCCGTGGCCCTGAACTGGGAGGACTTCCTCAAGTTCGGAGCCGAGCTGCCGGTGAGCGGCAACACCGTAGTGATCTACGAAGCCGCCACCAACATTCCCGAGCACGCGATCCCCCTCGTGGGGGTGACCCCGCTGCAGGTGGTGGCGGTGCCCATCGCCGCCATGGCCAAGGCCACCGCCGGCACCGAGCGGGCCAAGAACACCGTGGTGCTGGGGCTCATCGCCGGCTGGTTCGGGATCGGCGCCGTGGCGGTGATGAAGGGCATCCGCAAGAGGCTGGCCAGGAAGGGTGAGGAGCTGGTGGAAGCCAACCAGCGCGCCTTCGACGCGGGCCAGACCTTCGCCCTGGAACACCCGCTCAAGGCCAGCATGACCATCGCCCCCGCCGTTTCCAAGGGCTCGGTCAAGCTCATCACCGACGGCAACGAGATGTGCGCCGCCGCGGCGATCTTCGCCGGCTGCCAGTTCTTCGGCGGCTACCCCATCACGCCTTCCACCGAGATCATGCAGTTCCTCACCGACCACATCTGGAAGTACGGCGGCGCCGTGCTCCAGGCCGAGGACGAGATCGCCGGCATCGGCGCCGCCGTGGGCGCCTCCTTCGCCGGCAAGAAGGCCATGACCGCCACCAGCGGCCCCGGGCTCTCCCTGAAGTGCGAGATGATGGGCCTGGCCAGCATCGCCGAACTGCCGCTGGTGATCGTGGACGTGCAGCGGGGCGGCCCCTCCACCGGCCTGCCCACCAAGACCGAGCAGTCCGACCTGTTCGCGGCCGCGTTCTCGGCCCACGGCGACGTGATCCGGCCGGTGCTGGCCCCCACTTCGGTGGCGGACACCTTCCGCACCACCATCGAAGCCTTCAACCTCGCCGAGCACTTCCAGACGCCGGTGATCATCCTGTCCGACCAGGAGATCGCTTCCCGCAAGGAGACCCTGGACCCCATCGACACCGCCCAGTTCGAGATCACCGAGCGGCTCGTCCCCACCCAGTCCGAGCTGCACGACTACAAGCGGTTCCGGCAGACCGAGAACCACATCAGCCCCATCAGCCATCCCGGCATGCTGGGCGGCACCTACCTGGCTTCCGGCATCGAGCACACGGAGAACGGCGCCCCCACCAACAGCGGCAGCGTCCACCAGCGCATGAACCAGAAGCGGACCCTGAAGTTCGAGCCCCTGAAGCAGCGCAAGGACCTGTTCGAGATCTCCGGCAACAACGACGCCCCCATCGCCATGGTGGCCTGGGGCAGCGTGGCCGGGGTGTGCCGCGAGGCCCTGGCCCTGGCCAAGGCGGAAGGCATCAACGTGAAGCTGATGGTGCCCTACCTGCTCTACCCGGTGGCCGAGAGCGCCTACCTGGATTTCTTCGCCCCGGTGCAGAAGGGACTCATCATCGAGCAGTCCCACCTGGCCCAGTTCCACAAGCTGCTGCGCATGCACCTGGACCTGCCCAAGGGGGTGCGGTCCATGGCCCGCAGCGGCGCGAACCCGTTCCTGCCCGGCGATATCGTCGTGGCCCTGCACCATCTCCTCTCGGAACTGCAGCGCAGCCACGAGGGCAACCTCCAGCCCCAGGAGTGACGATGACCATGAACGCCAGCAGTGCCGTCGAATACCAGCCCAAGGACTACAAGAGCAGCCTCAAGCCCATCTGGTGCCCCGGCTGCGGCGATTACGCCGTGGTGCAGGCCATCTACCGGGCCCTGGCGGCCGTCGGCCGGCCGCCCCACGAGATCGCCTTCGTCTCCGGCATCGGCTGTTCCAGCCGCATCCCCGGCTACACCACCGCCTACGGCTTCAACAGCGTGCACGGCCGGGCCCTGCCCATCGCCCAGGGCATCAAGATGGCCAACCCCGGCCTGCTGGTGCTGGCGGCGGGCGGCGACGGGGACGGCTTCTCCATCGGCGGAGGGCACATCGCCCACACGATCCGCCGGAACATGGACATCGCCTACATCGTGATGGACAACCAGATCTATGGCCTGACCAAGGGGCAGCTCTCGCCCACCTCGCAGAAGGGGCGCATCACCAGCACCTCCGTCCACGGCAGCCTGGAGGAGCCGGTGAACCCGCTGCTCTACGTGCTGGCCTACGGCGCCGGCTTCGTCGCCCAGGCGGCGCCCACCGACCTGCCCGGCATGGCCTCGGTCATCGAAGAGGCGATCCGCTACCCGGGCTTCGCCTTCGTGAACATCCAGTCGCCCTGCGTCACGTACGGCGAAGAGGCCCAGCAGGTGAAGGGGCTCAAGGCCATCAGCGAGAACCTGGCGGACCTGGGGCATGACTCCGCGGACCGCCTGGCCGCCATGGACCTGGCCCAGCACTACGGCAGCAAACTCTACCTGGGGGTGTTCTACCGCAATCCCGAGCCGCCCCCGACCTACACCGACCTGGTGCAGGAGCGTCAAGCCCAGCTGGCCAAGGACGCGCTGCCCAGGGAACGCATCCTCGATCTTTTCATCAAAAAGTGATTGGGAGGCCCCATGCCCATCCGTGGCATTGATTTCAGCGCGCTGTCCCTGATGGACGCCCTCGACCTGGCCATCCTGGTGGAGAACGAGGCCCAGGAACGCTACGAAGAGTTCGCGGCCCAGATGGACCAGCACCGGACCCCCGAAGCCGCCAGCTTCTTCCGCTTCATGGCAGGGAACGAGGCCAGGCACGGCCGGGAGCTCGCCGCCCGCCGGGCCAGGCTGTTCCAGGGCGCACCCCGGGTGGTCACCCCGGCCATGATCTTCGACGTGGAGGCGCCGGACTACGACGCCGCCCGCGCCTTCATGAGCCAGCGCCGGGCCATGCAGGCCGCGCTGGCCTCGGAACGGAAGGCCCGGGCCTTTTTCGATGCGGTCCTGCCCGGGATCAAGGACCCCGAGGCCCACGCCCTGTTCCTGGAGCTGCGGGACGAGGAAACCCAGCACGAGTCCCTGGTGCAGGCGGAGCTGGACAAGCTGCCGCCGGACAGCGGATTCCAGGACGATGACTTCGTGGACGAACCAGCGGCCCAGTGATTTCCCGGCCGCCCATGGTCCCCGTCCGGAGCGCCGAAAGCGCCGCTGCCGAAAGGGCGAACAGCCTCACCCACGGGGTCGGCGCCGGACTGAGCGTCCTGTGCCTGGTCCTCCTGGCGGTCTCGGCCGCCTGGCACGGCACGGCCCGGGACATGCTGGGGGGCACGGTGTTCGGGCTGGCGCTGGTGGTCCTCTACACCATGTCCACCCTCTACCACGCCCTGCGCAATCCGCGCGCCAAACGGGTCTTCCACATCCTGGACCACTCCGCCATCTACCTGCTCATCGCCGGCACCTACACCCCGTTCTGCCTGAGCACCCTCCGGGGCGGCTGGGGCTGGAGCCTGTTCGGGATCGAATGGGGCCTGGCGGCGCTGGGGATGCTCTTCAAGGCCTTCACCACGGGGCGGTTCCCGGTGCTCTCCACCCTGGTCTACCTGGCCATGGGCTGGATGGCGGTGGTGGCCGCGCTGCCGTTGTACCGCGCGCTCCCGGCGGGGGGGCTGGCCTGGCTGCTGGCGGGGGGCGCCTGCTACAGCCTGGGGGTGGTGTTCTACGCCTGGCGCCGCCTGGCCTTCCACCATGCCATCTGGCACCTGTTCGTCCTGGCCGGCAGCCTGTGCCATGTGGTGGCGGTCCTGGGCTTCGTGATCCCCAGGGGGCATTGACCCAGGTCAGGCCTCTCCCGGTTCCAGGCTCCCCCGGGAGAAGGACAGTCCCAGCACCAGGAAGCCCAGCACGGCGTAGCCCAGGGCGAACTGGAACGGCACCGCCCGGGCCCATCCAGGGAGGTTCCAGGGCAGGTACATGGCGCCGTCCGGCAGGGCGGAATGGACCAGGCCGAAGAAGGCGAGGGCCGCGAGCAGGAACAGGTAGGCGGCGGTCCTCCGGAGGCGGCGGTCGATGAGCTCCGCCAGGAACGCCCCCCACAGCATGGCCGTGAGGATGAAGCCGTTGCCGAGGGCCACGGTCACCAGCATCTCCGGCAGGGTTGTCCCGGCGGCGTGCATCAGTTGCTGGAAATGGGCCGGGTCCACGATCCCGGGGGTGCCGAACTTGATGGCCAGCAGCCGGGCCAGGGTGGGGAAGAAGGCGAAGGCCACGGCCCAGGTGTGGCGGCGCGGGACCGCCTGGAAGGACTGCACGACGATGTCCAGGCCCACGAAGACCAGGATCGGCGCCAGCACGGCGCGCGGGATCAGCTCCACGAAGAACGACACGTAGCCGAGCATGCCCCCCAGGCCGATGAAGAGGCCCGTGAGCAGGGCGTACCCGCACCGGGCGCCCATGCGCTTGTAAGCGGAATGCCCGATGTAGGGGGTGGTCTGGGCGACGCCCCCGCACAGGCCCGCCAGGATCGTCGCCAGGGCCTCCACCAGCAGGACGTCGCGGGTGCGGTAGTCGTCCCCCGCCACCCGCGCGCTCTCGGTCACGTTGATGCCGCCAACCACCGTGAGCAGCCCGAACGGGATGGAGAGGGGCAGGTACCGGAGGGCCAGGCCCAGGCCGTGCCGGAACAGCAGGCTGGGCACCGGAAGGCCGAAGTGCAGGTGCAGGGCAGGCAGAGCAGGGGCCCCCCCGCCCACCAGCCCCAGGGGGCCGGCGGCGTAGTAGAGCCCGGTCCCCGCCAGCACCGAGACCAGCACCCCCGGCAGCCGCCAGGGCATCCGGATTCCCGCCACCAGGGAGCAGAACACCAGGCCCAGGGCCACCAGGCCCACCAGAGGCAGCTCGAAGATGTCCAGCAGCGGCAGGAAGCCCAGCAGCGCCACCCCCAGTCCGGCCAGGGAGCCCAGCAGGCCGGCCTGGGGCACCAGGCGCTGGACCGAGCTGCCCAGGAACGAACAGACGGTCTTGGCCACCCCCATGAGCACCATCGTGGCCATGCCCAGGTACCACGTCGCCAGGGCCGCCTCCCGTTCGGGGATCCCCTGGGCCTTCATGCCCAGGAACGCCGGGCCCAGGATCACCAGGGCGATCCCCAGGGTGGAGGGGGTGTCCAGGCCCAGGGGCATGGCCGTGATGTCCTTGCGGCCGGAGGCCCGGGCCAGGCGCCGGGCCATGGCCACGTAGGCCAGGTCCCCTGCCAGCACTCCGAACGCCGTGCCCGGGAACATGCGCTGGAACACGATGTCCGCCGGGTAGCCGAACCCGAACACCAGGATGCCCGCCAGGAACGAGAGCACCGAGAGGTTGTCGAACATCAGGCCGAAGAACCCGTTCAGGTCGCCGGGAACGAACCAGGCGTAGCGGTCCGGTGGGCGCATGGAAGCTTCGCGTCCCCTGCCGGCTCAACGGCCGTCGGGTCCGGTGACGAAGGCGAAGCGTTCGAACCCGTAACGCCGGCGCCCTCCTTCGAGAAGGGTGTACGCCCCGGTGCCGTCCAGGATCTGCCGGGCCCCCCGGGCCACCTCCAGGAGGATTTCCTTCCCGATGGCCGGCTCGTTGTGGGCGGGCATGACCAGGTCGTACTGGGGGAACAGCCCCACCAGGCGGTCATAGCTCCCGACCAGCAGCTCCAGGTCGCCTCCCGGCAGCCAGGTATAGATCTGCCCGGTGTAGAAGAGGTCGCCCAGGAACAGCATCCGGGTCCCGGCATCCAGGAAGCACACCGAGTCGGGCGAGTGCCCGGGGGTGTGCAGGACCTGCAGTTCCCGGCCGCCCAGGTCCAGCACGTCCCCCTCCCGCAGCCAGGGGCCCACCGTGTAGGGGGGGATGCAGAAGGTCTCCGGGTCGAACAGGGGCGGCCAGGGCTTCCACACCAGGGAGCCGCCGATGTAGGTGCGGGCCTTCTCCCGGTTATAGCCCAGCCGGGAGGCGCGCCGGGCGATGCCGGCGTCGTCGTCGAAGGCGGCCACCTGGTCGAACAGGTAGTTGGAGCCCACGTGGTCGATGTGGCAGTGGGTGTTCGCCACCCGGATGGGCAGGTCGGTGAGGGCGCGCACCTGGGCCCGCAGGTTGCCGATGCCGTTGCCGGTGTCGATGAGGAGCGCTTCCCGGGTTCCCAGCAGCAGGTAGCAGATGGACTCCTCGTACTGGCCGTCTTCGTAGATGGCGAAGGTGCCTGCGTCCAGGCGGTAGACCGAGAACCAGCCGTCGGAGCGCGGGTCCAGGGTCAGGTGGCGGTACGCGGGCCGGGGCAGGTTCCGGGTCCAGTCCGCCGGCTTTAGGGCGCCGGCCCCGTTGGCTTCGGTCATGACGGTTCTCCTAGGAGGGTGACAAGGTATTATCAGGCCCCTTGCAGCAGGGCGGTGAGGGTGCCGATGCGGTCCAGGCGCTGCAGGTCCCGGATCAGGTCCAGGGCCGGACGGGCCTGGCCGGGCGGGATGGTCTCCGCCGCCAGGCCCAGGAACTTGGCCTCCAGGTCGGCGTCGGTCATGGGGTTCCCGGCGTCCCCGTAGGCGCATTCGACCCGGGCCTGGTCCTGGTCCCCGCCCGGGCCGGCGATGCGCACCTGGGCGCCGACGATGGCCTGGCCGTTGAAGAGCGACTCCATCAGGGGGTCCTCCTCCAGGGCCACCTTCTTCATGAGGGCGCGCACCGCCGGGGACTCCAGCAGCAGCGGGTCGTGCCAGCGGGGCCCGGGCTCCAGGCCCAGGAGCACCATCGCCACGGCGTACGGCAGGCTGAACTGGGCGTCCACCAGGTTCCGGGGGGCGTAGTCCCCCAGGTCCTCCAGCGCCTCCCTGGCCACCCCCACCCGGATCTCGCCCAGGTCGGCCGCGGCCCACCCGCGGCGGGCCAGGATCGCCCGCACCCCGTCCAGGGCCGCGTGGATCCAGCGGCAGCAGGGGTAGGGCTTGAAGTACAGGTCCAGGATCCTGAACTCCTCCCCCAGACCGGCCACCAGCTGGTCCGGGGCGCAGCGGTCCGAGCCGGCCATGCGGAAGAACCCCTTCTCCCCTTCGAAGATGGACCGGGGGCCCAGGAACCCCCCCTCGGCCAGCAGGGCCGCGTTGATGCCGCTCATGGACGGCCAGGCCACCATGTCCTTGGTCCAGGACAAGGGGCGGTCGTCCCAGTTGCAGCCCTTGGTGCTGGGCACCGGGGCGAAGGCGCCGCAGAGGCCCAGGGCGTGCACCATCCGCTCCAGGTCCAGGCCCAGCAGGTGGCCGGCGGCGGCCACGGCCCCGAACCCCTGGGTGGGCCCGTAGCCGGACACCAGGGCGCGGCGTTCCGGTGAGGCGCGCAGGGCCATGCCCACCCGGGCCACCACCTCGTAGCCGGCGATGACCGCCGACAGGACCCGGGCTCCGGAGGCCCCCACCGCTTCTCCCACCGCCAGGGCGGAGGCCACCACCGTGGGGCCGTAATGGCCCTGGCGGACGATGCCCCCGTCGAAATCCAGGGCGTTGGCGGCGATGCCGTTGAGGAACGCAGCCCGGTCCGGCGCGGCCCGCCAGCCCAGGCCCAGCACCGTGGCGCAGCCTCCGTCGCTCCAGCGCCGCGCCGCCCGGCTGGCGGTGGCCGCCAGGGGTGTACGGGCGCCCCCCAGGGCGCACCCCACCGTTTCCAGGATGCAGCGCTTGGCCTGGGCCACGGCGGCGGGCGGGCAGTGGTCCAGGTCCAGGCCGGCGGCGAAGGCGGCCAACTGGCGAGTTTCGGTCATGCGACCTCCTGGGCGCCAAGGGAAGACCCTCCCCTGGCGGGGAGCAAGCTGGTCATCCGTTAAGATTGTCTAATGTTTACACAATAAGCTTCCAGGCCCATCCGTGACCAGCCCCGTCACGGGACCGGGAACGGGTCCTGGCTGCCCCGGGCCAGCCGGATCAGGCGGTTGAAGGCCTGGTCCAGGGCCTTGGCCTTCCTCGGGTCCAGCAGGCCGCGAACCAGGTTCTTGGTGCCCCGGTAGGGCAGGTGGTTGTAGGTGAGGGTGGCGTCCTTGCCCCGGGTGCGCACCTTCAGGTCGTAGGTGTCGTAGCCCTCCGGGTGGTGGCAGGTGGCGCAGAAGATGTCCACGTCCTTCAAGGGGATGACCAGGCCCTTGTCGGGTCCCCGGGAGTGCGTGACGCGTTTCCGGTAAGTGAAGGTGGCGCCATCCGCGGACAGGGAAAGTTCCCGCACGAAGTAGGTCCGGGTTTCCAGGGAACGGATCTCCCGGTCGATGAAGGCGAAGGTCTCCTCCCGGGACTGGGCCCAGGCCAGGGCCGGACTGAGCAGGAGAAGGAGGAGGGTCTTGGGCGCCTTGCGCATGTCGGTCCTCCGGGGAGCGGTCCGCGGCAATAATTTAATAATATGATCAACGTGATCGCAGGCGGTTTCCCGCGTTCATGATCATAAAATAAATTAAATATTAATCAAGATTGAGTGCCTATTCCGGCAGATTCCTCTGGATCCATGGCCGCTGGCTCCTTGGTGGACAGGGGGTGATGGCGAAGAAGCGGAGGCCATCATCTGGGTGGCGGTCAAGGTGCGCTTCTCGAGTCCGGAAGCGGGGCTTCTTCTGAACTTCCGAACCCGGCCCGGTCAAGAGGGACGGAAGCGCGTGATCAACACCGAGGCCTGGTTTTTTTTCCCGCGTCTCCGTCCCTCCGCATCCTCTTTCCCAGCATTTTCTGGGTTGGTGACGAAGCAGAGTTCCAGAAGACCCCAGTCCCCGACCATTCCCCAAACGGCGATACGCCGAACTCGCGGTCGCCATGAATTGGATCCGGCGCCCCCGGCCGCCACGGAGCCGGCAGCGGGGGCGATCATGGCCCGCCAGGAGGCCTTGGAATCGTTATGCTCCTTCCTCCCATACAGGCCTCGGCCGGGAAACGCACAGTCTGCCTGGCGAAAAGATGAATCGTATCTATAACTGTAGGCATCCAGCCACTACAGTCAGATAGGACCGTGGCTCCGGCTGCCCTGCTGGCCGTCAGGACCCATGATCGCCATGCCCGATCCCCAGCCCCAGGAGGAAACCATGGACACCATGGAAAAGTACCGCAAATTCGTGAACACGGCCTGCGTCAAGGCGGTGGAGCCGGTGGTGGCCGTCCAGGCCAAGGGCGCCAAGATCACCGATGAGAACGGCCGGACCTACACCGACCTGTTCGCCGGGATCTCGGTGGTGAACGCCGGGCACTGCAATCCGGAGGTGACGGCTGCGGCCAAGGCCCAGATGGACCGCCTGGTGCACGCCAACGCCTACACCTATCACATCCCGGTGGTGGCGGACCTGGCCGAGAAGCTGGCCCAGATCACGCCGGGCCGGCTGCAGAAGAGTTTCTTCGGCAGCGGCGGGGCCGAGGCCAACGAAGGCGGGATGCGCCTGGCCAAGCAGTTCACCAGGAAGCAGGAATTCATAGCCCTCCAGGGCAGCTTCCACGGGCGTTCCGTCGGGACCCTTTCCATCACCGGCAACTGCGGGCGCAAGCGGGCGGGGGGGCCCTACCTGCCTGGATGCACGTTCCATCCGGCCCCCTACTGCTACCGGTGCCCGTACGCCCTGGCCTACCCGGGCTGCGACCTGCACTGCGCCAAGGACCTGGAGCGGACCATCCAGTTCTGCACCGCCGATAACGTGGCGGCCTTCATTGCCGAGGGCGCCATGGGCGAGGGCGGCATCATCATTCCCCCCCCGGGCTACTTCCAGGCGGTCAAGGAAGTCCTGGACCGGCACGGCATCCTCCTGTTCCTGGACGAGGTCCAGTCGGGCTTCGGCCGCACCGGCAAGTGGTTCGCCGTCCAGCACCACCCCGTGGAGCCGGACATCCTGACCATGGCCAAGGGCATCGCCGACGGCTTCCCCCTCTCCGCGGTCATCGCCCGGGAAGAGGTCGCCGATTCCTTCCGCCCCGGCGACCACCTCTCCACCTTCGGCGGCAACCCGGTGTCCTGTGCCGCCGCCCTGGCCAACATCGCCTACTTCGAGCGGGAGAACCTGTGCGGGCAGTCCGCCCGCAAGGGCGAGGCCCTGCTGGGCGCCTTGAAGGAACTGCAGAAGACCCAGCCGCGCATCGGCGAGGTGCGCGGCCTGGGCCTGATGGTGGGGGTGGAACTGGTGCGCGGCGCCGACAAGGCCCCGGATCCCGAGGCGGCCGGCAAGGTGCGCGGGCTCATGCGCGAGAAGGGCTTCCTGCTGGGCGTGGGCGGCACCTACGGCAACGTCCTGCGCCTGCAGCCGCCGCTCGTCATCGAGGCCGAGGACCTCGAACTGGCCGTGGCGGCTCTGGCGAAGTGCCTCAAGGCCCTCTAGCTGCTTGAAGGTTCGGGTTCCCCCAGCCCTGCTGGATCGCTGATCGCGATCCAGCAGGGCGGATGGCCTTGCCGGAGGGTAGTCATCGGCTGGGTTCCACCTCCGGGACACGTACGATCAGGTCCCGGTTCAGAACCGCAGGTCCCGCTCTCCGGCCTTGATGCGCGCCAGGTATTTCTGGGCGGCCTCCTTGGCCTTGGGGTTGGTGATGCTGGCAAGTTCCCGGTCGATCACCCCGGCGGCCAGTTCCCGCAGTTCCGGATCGCCGTAGTCCTCCGCGTACTCCTGCAGGGTGATCAACGCGTTGGGCTGGCAGACGTTGGCGATCTGGCCGGTCTTGGCCAGGCGCATGAACCGGTCCCCGGTGCGGCCCTCCCGGTAGCAGGCGGTGCAGTAGCTGGGGACGTACCCGCCCCGCAGCAGGTCCTTGAGGAACTCCGCCGGGGAGCGGTGGTCGGCGGGCTCGAACTGCGGCACGGACTCCGGCTCGCCCAGCTTTTGCTCGTGGGCATAGCCTCCGACCCCGGTGCAGGAGCCGGCGCTCACCTGGGAGATGCCCACGGCGATCAGCTCGTCCCGGTAGCCCACGGGCTCGCGCGTGGACAGCAGCATGCCGGTGTAGGGCACCGCCAGGCGCAACACCGCCACGATCTTCTTGAAATCGCCGTCGCCCACCAGGTAGGGGAAGTCCTTGGCCAGCACTCCGGCGGCGGAGCGGATACGGGGGACGGAGAGGGTGTGGGGGCCCACTCCCTTGGCGGCCTCCAGGTGCTCGGCGTGCATGAGCATGCCCACCGTGTCGTATCTCCAGTCGTAGAGCCCGTACAGCACCCCCAGGCCCACGTCGTCGATGCCCCCCTCCATGGCCCGGTCATGGGCTTCGGTGTGGTACTCGTAGTTGCGCTTGGGGCCGCCCCGGTGCACCGCAAGGTAGGTGGGCTTGTGGTAGGTCTCCTGGAACAGCACGTAGGTGCCGATGCCGACGTCCTTCAGGAGCTTGAAGTTCGCCACCGTGGTGGCGGCGATGTTGACGTTCACCCGCCGGATGGCGCCGTTCTCGAACTTCAGGGAGTAGATGGTGCGGATGCAGTCGAGGATGTAGTCGATGGGGCAATTCTTCGGGTCCTCCCCGGCCTCCAGGGCCAGGCGCTTGTGGCCCATGCGCTCCAGCACCCGCACTTCCGCCTCCAGTTGGGCGGGATCCAGCTGGTGCCGGGGAATGTCGTTGTCGTGGTTGTAGCCGCAGTAGGAACAGCGATTGACGCAGAAGTCCGAAAGGTAGAGCGGCGCGAACATGACGATCCGCCGGCCGTAGATGTGTTCCTTGATCCGGCGCGCCAGGGCGAAGATCTCCCCCAGGATGGCCGGGTCCTGGACTTCCAGCAGCACGGCCGCCTCCCGGTGGGCGAGGCCGCCGTAGCGGGCCGCCTTCTCCAGGAGGGAACGCACCAGGCCCGGGTCGGCGGCCTTGATCCGGGCTTCCGCCAGGGTCTCCAGGATCTCTTCGTGGTTGATGAAGGCCCCGGCTTCCGGGGATCTGGGATCATAGGTTGGCATGGTTTCCTCCATGGGCGGCGGGGGCGGCGTGGCTCTCCCGGGAGAGGGCGGACTTCACCGCGATGTTGGGCACCCTGCCCAGGCGTCCGGTGAGCGCGGCGAGCTCCTCGACGGTGCCGTCGACGATGAGCGAGATGACGGACAGGCCCCGTTCGCGATAGGGGATGCCCATGCGCCCGACGATGAGCGCGGCGAACTCGTGGAGGAGAGCGTTCACCTCGGTGGCGGCCGACAGGTCCTCCACGATGATTCCCACGACCCCCAGGCGCTTGGCCATTGCGAACCCCTCCGTCGACTTCCGAGCCTCTCCGAGGGCATTGGGGAGAGCGCAGCCTGACGGCGGAATTCTGCCTTGCGCTGCTTCCCGCTCAGGTGTGAGGCTTCGCGGTCAGAGCAATTCATTCTATGCCCCGCCGGAGGGGTTTCCCTGTGTCCGCAGTCACATCTGCCCGCCTGGACTTGAACATTACAATCGTCGGAAAATCCGGCGCCGATGGCTTTACAAAATGCAGGGGAACAGAGGAAGGTGGAATGTCATGCACCTGACCAGCCTCACCCACAGGAAGCAGCTGTTCGAACTGGCCACCCGGTGGTTCGGCGATGCCCCCCGTCCGGAGGACGGCCGGTTCCTGACCCAGGCGTTCACCTTCGAGAACATCCTCACCAACGACACGGTCCGGGCCCTGTTCACCGCCATCAAGAACGCGGTGCACCCGGGACCGGTGCAGATGGTGCGCGTGCGGGCCAAGGACGAGCTCCGGGACACCATCGTGCGTTCCTGCACCAACCCCGGCCCCCGGGAGACGGAGCTGTTCCGGCAGTACCGCCAGCGGCCGGAGGAGTTCTTCCCCGGCACCCCCACGGACGTGATGGTGGCCTTGCGCAACGACGGCTCGATCCTGGGCATGGCCCGGGTCAAGCGCCTGCGCCGGATCGCCGAGAAGGGCTCCCGGAGGGTGGCCGACAAGCTGGCGGGGGCCATCAACGAGCGGGCCAACGCCATCGCCCTGCGCCGGGCCGAGAACTACGGCATCCCCCTGCGCCAGCTGCTCTCCAGCAAGACCGAGATGGCCGAGGACTTCGCCCAGGCGGAGCGGATCGTCTCCCGCACCTTCCAGGACGGGGTGCTGGTGTTCCAGCCCGAGGACCTGCGCATCGACGACGGCATCGGCTTCAAGTTCGTGGGCACCCCCGGGGAGCTGCACACCATCGAGGCGGCCATCCGCAGCCATCCGGCGGTGCTGGCGGTGCAGCGGGAGGAGCACCACGGCCTCTACAACGACATCAACCTGCTGGTGGACCTCGAGTTGCCGCCGCCGGAACGGATCATAGACCAGGAGCGGGGCCGGGACTGGGCCTGCCTGGGCGGCCGCGGCCTGGACCCCCGGGAACTGGCCCAGGGCTTCCCCGCCTACGTGCTGGAAGGGGAGCGCAGCTTCCGCGCCGAGGTGATCCTCACCACCCGCGCCGACCTGGTGGAAAGCGAATTCGGCAGCGCCATCCACGAGGCCAGGATCCTCGAGCAGCGCCAGGGCAGCTATTCCGGGCGGATCGCCAGCAACGCGTCGTTCCTCATCAGCTACATGCTCATGCTGGCCCTCTCCCCCACCATCGAGACCCCCGCCCACCTGCCGGTGAAGATGTGGGGCCGCTACCTGCAGGACGTCTACTCCGTGGCCATCTGGCAGCTCTTCGGCATCACCCTGGGCCGGGACCCGATGGATTTCCCGGCGCTGTGGACCACCGGCCTCATGCACGGAGAGGCCGCTATACTTGAGGATTCTCACCGCGCCGGGTGACGGGTCGACAAGGAGTTGCCATGGGAAGCGCCATGGAAAGCGCCAAGGAAGGCAGTTCAGGGGCAGGGTTCACCTGCGGCGAGCTGGCGGAGCGCCTGGGCGGGACCCTGCGCAACTGTCCGGGCGACCGGGTGATCCGGGAAGTGCGGGCGGTGGAGGAAGCCGGTCCAGAGGCCCTGAGCTTCCTGGCCAATCCCAAGTACCGCGCCAGGGCCGTCGAGAGCCGGGCCGGCGTGATCCTGGTGGACCCCAAGGCCGACCTGGGGGACCGGCCCCAGCTGGTGATGGACAACCCCTACTGGGGCTTCGCCCAGGCCATCGGCTGGCTGCACCCGGAACCGGCGCCCGAGTGGTCGTCCGGGCCGGTCCACCCCACCGCCCAGGTGGGGCCGGGCTGCCGGATCGCCCCCGGCGCCACCGTCGGCGCCCGCACGGTGGTCGGCGCCGGCGCCCGGATCCACCCGGGCGTGCACATCGCCGAGGACTGCGTGCTGGGGGAGGACTGCGAGCTGTTCCCAGGGGTGGTCCTGTACCGCCGCACCCGCCTGGGGCGGCGGGTGCGCATCCACGCCAACTCGGTGCTGGGGTCGGACGGCTACGGCTACGTGCCGGTGGCCGGCCGGCACGAGAAGATCCCCCAGGCCGGCTGGGTGGAGGTGGGCGACGACGTGGAGATCGGCGCCTGCACCACGGTGGACCGGGGCGTGCTGGGGCCCACCCGCATCCAGGCCGGGGCCAAGGTGGACAACCTGTGCCAGATCGCCCACAACGTGGACGTGGGCGAGCACTGCCTGATCGTGTCCCAGACCGGCATCTCCGGCAGCACCACCCTGGGCCACCACGTGACCCTCGCCGGCAAGGTGGGCACCGCCGGGCACCTCCACATCGGCAGCAACACCGTGGCCACGGGCAACACCATGATCGGCAAGGACGTCCCCGACGGCAGCATGATCTCCGGCTACCTGGCCCGGCCCCACCGCCAGTGGATGGAGTGCCAGGCGGCCCTGAACCGCCTGCCCGTCATCCTGAAGGCCCTGCGCCGGAGCGGGCAGGAGTAGCGATGCTGGAGCGGTTCATCTACGCGGACTGGGAGGCGCCGCCCGAAGCCATGGGCTTCGAGATGGCCCTGGGCGAGGTCCTGGAGCGGATCCGGGAACTCCTGCCGGGGGTCCTCCAGGGGCGGGACGCGGCCCTGCGGGATCCGGCGGCCATGCCGGCGGCGTTCTGGGACCAGTGCACGGAACTTTACCTGGTCACGCCGGCGCTGGTGAACGTGGCCCTGAACTACAAGATCTGCGTGGAGCAGGGGCTGCCGCTGCACCCCACCCACTATTTCGAGGTGAACGACCTGAACCGGTTCACCGAGACCTACCATCCGGCCATGGCCACCGAGGCCCATGGCCTGTTCCTGCACGCCATCCGGGCGGCCCGGGCGGTGTACGCCCTGGACCCGGAAGCGGCGGAGCTCCTGGCCCTTTTCCGCAAGGAGGTGCCCCTGATCCTCCAGGGGTTCATCTACGCCAGCACGAAGGACAAGTACACCTGGCGGGCCTCGGATCCGCGCAAGATCGCCAGCCTGGCCGACGATGTGCGCAAGGCCATGCAGCCGGCCGTCATCGTCGGCGCCGCCCACGGCTCGATCATTTCCGGGCTGGTGTTCGCCAACCTCATGGGCGCCCCCCTGTACTTCATCCGCTTCTCCATGTTCAAGCGCAACGACCAGGTGCCGATCGTGTCGCCCAAGGACATGGCCTTCCTGCAGGCGTACCGCGAAGGGCCGGCGCTGCTGTTCGACGAGGACGTGGCCAAGGGCACCACCCTGACCAAGTTCTCGGAGACCTTGCGGCCCCTGTTCAAGCTGTGCAATACGGCCAGCGTGCTGCGGCACACCCTCTCGCCCTGCCGCCCCGACTTCACCGGCTACGCCTGGAATGATTGAGGAGATTCCCATGGGTGACCCCACGACGGGTCCGCTCGGCGCCATGGTCCCGGCCGATCCCGCCCTGTTCTACCGCCGGGATGATCCCCATGATCCGCGCCTGGGGGAGCGGGTCCTGAGGGGACCGGGGGCCCTGGACGGGCCCCAGGGAACCGGGGCGGTGGCCCTGCTCGGCTGTCCCCAGGATGAAGGGGTGCGGCGCAACAAGGGCCGGCCGGGGGCGGCCCAGGCTCCGGCGGAGATCCGCCGGGCCCTGTACCGCTACCCGGTGTCCGCGGCCCACCAGGGGCTCCGCCTGGTGGACCTGGGCGACCTGCCGCCGGGGCCCACCCTGGAAGCCACCCACGCGGCCCTGCGCGCCGCGGTGCGGCACTGCCTGGGGCGGGTGGCCAAGGTGGTGGTGCTGGGCGGAGGCAACGACATCTCCTACCCGGACTGCTCCGCCCTGGCGCTGGAAGTGCCGGAGTTGCTCGCCTTCAACATCGACCGGCACCTGGACCTGCGGGCCGACCCGGTGCCCAACAGCGGCACGCCCTACCGCCAACTGCTGGAAGAGGGCTTCCTCAAGCCCGGGGGGTTCCATGAGGTGGGCATCAATTCCTTCGCCAACTCCCAGGCCTACCTCCAGTACGCCCAGGAGCGCGGGGTGGGGGTGCACCTCCTGGCGGAACTGCGGGAGCGGGGCGCAGGCGCCACCGTCCGGGCCCTGGCCGAGGCCAGCGGCGCCAAGGCCCTGTTCTTCGGCTTCGATCTGGACGTGGTGCACGCCGCCGAGGCCCCCGGGGTGAGCGACCCCAGCCCCATGGGGCTCACCGCCAAGGAAGTCTGCGAAATCGCCGACGTGGCGGCCCTGGACCCGCGCACCCGGATCCTGGAGATCAGCGAGGTGAACCCCGCCTTCGACCGGGACGGCATCACGGCCAAGCTGGCCGCGAACATCATCATGCGGGCCCTGGCCCAGGAACGGTGAGGTCCCGGCCCTGGTCCGGTTCGTGGCTGGCGGCAGGGTACAAGGAGAATGGCCAGCACCATGGAGTTTGAAGATCAAATAATCCGAAACCCATTGGGTTCTTCAATCCCATAAAAATAGTGTCTGGTCCATCGGAGCGCTCGTCCGGCCGTGGTGAAATTGAGACGCTCTATAAATTGAATTTATGGATGGATCACCCGGAACCGGCCGAAACCGCGTTTAATCAAGCACTTCTCGTTGCAAAAATAAATTAATACTGAAGAAACATGATCAACATAAACCGTGCTTTTAATCACGATTAAGCCCCTTAGCTCCTTTAAGGAGTTAAGATTAAATAGATCGATAAGTTCTAAATACTTCCGGCTGGTCCGGAAGTGATGGACGGCCATGGACGGAGAACCAATGCTTGCGCAGGTTCCTTTCGGATCGGCTCGCCTTCCTGGCGCGGGCGGCCATGCCCGGGCCCGGCGGGCACCGGGCCGACGCGCACAGGCGGGCGCCGGGGAAGGCACCTAGATGCGCACGCGGATCGGTACCCGCCTGATCCTGGGGGCCGGCCTGGTGACTTCCCTGGTCATCGGCGTCATGTCCTTCATCACCATGCGCTCCCACGCGGACCAGCTGCTGTTCGAGCTGACCCAGAGCGCCAACCAGGTGAGCGCAACCATCAAGGGCGCCACCCACGACGACATGCTCGAGAACCGCCGGGAGGACCTGCACCGGCAGATCCGCAACATCGGGGAGCTCAAGCAGGACGGCATCCGGAAGGTCCGGCTGTTCAACAAGGAGGGCCGGATCATGTTCTCCTCCGAGCGGGAGGAGATCGGGACGGTCCTGGACGTGCGGGCCGAGGCCTGCACCATGTGCCACGCCGAGGGCAAGCCGCTGGAACGCCTGGACATCCAGCAACGTGCCCGGATCTACCGGGCTCCGGACGGCTCCCGCATCCTGGGCATCATCAACCCCATCCCCAACGAGCCCTCATGCTGGACCGCCGATTGCCACGCCCACAGTCCCCAGCAGAAGGTGCTGGGCGTCCTGGACGTGAACCTGTCCATGGTCCAGGCCGACCGGCAGATCCGCTCCAGCCGGTCAGTGCTCCTGAGCCTGGCGGTGCTGGCGATCCTGGCCAGCAGCCTGATCATCTGGTGGCTCAACCGGATCCTGGTGCTGCGCCCGGTGGCGGCCCTGGTGGAAGGCACCCGGCGGGTGGCGGAAGGGGACCTGACCACCGTCATCCCGGTGACGGCCAACCACGAGCTGGGGGACCTGGCCAAGGCCTTCAACGCCATGACCCAGAGCATGTCCGAGACCCAGCGCCAGCTCACCCAGGCCGACAAGCTGGCCTCCGTGGGCCGGCTCGCCGCCGGCATCGCCCACGAGATCAACAACCCGCTCACCGGCGTCCTCACCTATGCCTCCCTCCTGGCCAAGCGCTACGAAGGCGAGGGGCAGACCAGCGCGGACCTCGAGGTGATCGTGCGGGAGACCAAGCGCTGCCGGCAGATCATCCGGGAGCTCCTGGACTTCGCCCGGCCCACCCCGCCGGCGCGCAAGCCCACCGACATCAACGAAGTGGTCCGCCGGGCCCTGGCCGTGGTGGCCAACCAGCTCGTCGAGAGCAGGGTGGGCCTGGACCTGTACCTGGATCCGGACCTGCCGGAAGCCAATGCCCAGGGCAACCAGATCCAGCAGGTGCTGGTGAACCTCCTGATCAACGCCGCGGACGCCATCGGGCCCGAGGGCGGGCGCATCCGGGTGGTCACCGGGGTGGCCCAGGTCATGCCGGTGGGGGAGGAGGCCATGCACTGGGACAGCGGCGCCAGGCCCATGGTGGAGATCCGGGTGGAGGACACCGGCTGCGGCATCCCCGCCGAGGCGCTCCCGCACATCTACGAGCCCTTCTTCAGCAGCAAGGGCACCAAGGGCACCGGCCTGGGTCTGGCCGTCTCCTGGGGCATCATCGAGAGCCACGAAGGCACCATCGGCGTCCAGAGCGAACCGGGTCAAGGCACCCGGTTCACGGTCCGCCTGCCCTTGGCGCCCGGGGCCGCAGGCGGCCCTGGCCCGTCCCGTCCTTCCCAGCCTCTTTCATAGGAGATCTTCCATGACCGTCCTTCTCGTCATCTTCATGCTCCTCGCGTTCGTGGGCATCGACTACCTGGTCCGCCAGGGGACCCAGCGCATGCGCGCCAAACGCGAGCGCCAGGCCCGCGAGGCCATCCTGAACCAGGCCATCCGCCTGGAGTTCAACGACGAGGCCAAGAGCCTCAAGCGGGTCGAGGTGGACCGGCCCAAGGCCCGCATCCTCGCCGTGGACGACGAAGCGGTGGTGCTGGACTCGTTCCGGCGCATCCTGGTGCTGGAAGGCTACAGCATCGACACCGTCGAATCCGGACCTGAGGCCCTCAGCCTGGTCCAGCGCAACGACTACGATTTCGTCTTCACCGACCTGAAGATGCCCGGCATGGACGGGGTCGAGGTGGTGAAGGCGGTCAAGCACCTGCGTCCCGACGTGGACATGGTCGTCATCACCGGCTACGGCACCATCGAGACCGCGGTGGAGACCATGCAGCACGGCGCCAGCGAGTACGTGCAGAAGCCCTTCAGCGCCGACGAACTGGCCGAGTTCGTGAACAAGCTCCTGATCAAGCGCCAGGCCCGCTTCGCGGCCCTGCGCCAGCCCACCGTGCGGGTGGTCTCCCCCAGCCAGGCGGAAGACACCTCGGTCAACGACTACTGCGTGCCCGGCGGCGCCTTCATCGCCCAGGGCCACACGTGGGCCCGCATCGAGCCCGACGGCCAGGTGCGCATCGGCATCGACGATTTCGCCAACAAGGCGCTGGGCGCCGTCGGCAACGTGAACCTGCCCAAGCCCGGCGCCGTGATGAGCGCCGGCGACCCGCTGTTCTCCTTAAAGCGCGGAACCGAGGAAGTGCGGCTCCAGGCCCCGGTGAGCGGCACCGTGCGGGAACTGAACGCCGGCCTGCTGGCGGAGCCCGAGCGGATCGCCCACAGCCCGTACAAGGATGGCTGGGTGTGCCGCCTCGAGCCCCGGGACCTGACCGGCGAGCTGGGCCGGCTGCGCATCGGCAAGCCGGCGGTGGATTGGTTCAGCCAGGAAATCAGCCAGCTCCAGACCGAGAAGGCCGCCCAGGAGGATCCCGCCAAGGCGGTGCCCTGGGCCGTCCTGCAGGAGAAGTTCTTCGCCCGGGACCTGGTCCGCCGATGATCCCCTAGCCCGACCCATTGGAGAGCCTGAACATGACAGCCGAGAAGAAAGCTCTGCTCATCGATATCGCCGTCTGTATCGGATGCAATGCTTGCCAGGACGGGTGTAAGGCCGAAAACAAGCTGCCCGAAGGGGCGGAAAAGCTCCTGTCCCCCACCGCCTTCACGGCGCTGAGCGAGTACGACGGCAAGTTCGTGCGGCGCATGTGCCAGCACTGCGAGGTGCCTACCTGCGTGTCGGTGTGCCCGGTGGGCGCCTTCACCAAGACTCCCGCCGGGCCGGTGCTCTACGACGCCGAGAAGTGCATCGGCTGCCGCTACTGCATGCAGGCCTGCCCGTTCCGGGTGCCCCGGTACGAGTGGAAGAGCACCCGGCCCCGGGTCCAGAAGTGCACCTTCTGCTACCGCCGCCTCGCCCAGGGCAAGCAGACCGCCTGCGCCGAGGCCTGCCCCACCGGCGCCACCAAGTTCGGCAGCCGGGACGAGCTGCTCCTGGAGGCCTGGCGGCGCATCGACGCCGAGCCGGGCAAGTACGTGCGCAGGGTCTACGGGCAGAACGACGTGGGCGGGACCTCGATCCTGTACGTGAGCCCGGTGCCGTTCGAGCAGGTGGGCTTCGACGTCCACCTGAACCAGTCGCCCATGCCCCTCCTGACCGCCAAGGCCATGGACAAGGTCCCCAACGTGGTGACGGTGGGCGGCGTCATGCTGGCCGGCATCTGGTGGATCACCAAGCGGCGCGAAGAGGTGAGCCGGCACGAAAACCGGGATTCCAAGGACAGGGAGCATTAGATGAGCGCTTTCCGTTTTCCCCGCATCACCTTCTGGCGCGTAGTCGCGGTCCTGCTGATCGGGTCCGGCTTCATCTCCGCCGTGGCCCGGTTCGCCCTGGGCCTGGGCGCCACCACCCACCTCACCGACGAGTTCCCCTGGGGCCTCTGGATCGGCTTCGACTTCCTGGGCATCGGCCTGGCCGCGGCCGGGTTCACCATCGTCGCCGCGGTGCACCTGTTCCACGCCCGGGACTACGAGCCCATCGTCCGTCCGGCCATCCTCACCGCCTTCATCGGCTACCTGCTGGTGGTGCTGGTGCTGGTGATCGACCTGGGCCGGCCGGACCATTTCTGGCATCCCCTGGTCATGTGGAACCCGCACTCGGTGATGTTCGAGATCACCTGGTGCGTCATCCTCTACACCACCGTGCTGTCCCTGGAGTTCGCCCCCATCGTCCTGGAGAAGTTCCAGATGCACGCGCCCATCCGGTGGATCCACAGCTGCTCCCTGCCGTTCATGATCCTGGGGGTGGTGCTTTCGACCCTGCACCAGTCCTCCTTCGGCTCCCTCTACCTGATCGTGCCCAACCGGCTGCACCCCCTCTGGTACTCGCCGCTCCTGCCGATCCTGTTCTTCATCTCCTGCATCGCCTCGGGTCTCTCCATGATCATCCTCGAGACCCTCATCCTGTCCCGCGACGGGCGGCGCCTCCTGCCCGACTCCCTGCGCGGCAATCTGGCCAAGATCGTGGTGGTGGCGCTGAGCGTCTACCTGGTGGTGCGCTTCCAGGACATGGCCTCCCGGGGCGTGCTGCACCTGCTGGGGACCCTGGACTACCACAGCATCGCCTTCTACGCCGAAATCCTGGCGGGCTTCGTCGCCCCCCTGGTGCTGCTCCTGGTCCCGCGGGTGCGCGGCTCGCGCCGGGGCCTGTTCATCGCCACCCTGCTGGTGCTGGTGGGCTTCGCCACCAACCGCATGAACACCGCCATCACCGGCATGGAGGACTGGCCCAACCACACCTACTTCCCGGCCCTGCCAGAGACCCTGATCATGCTGGGGATCGCCGCCGTGGGCTTCAGCGCCTTCTACCTGATCGCCCGGTTCCTGCCCATCTTCCAGGAGACCCACGAGCGCCGGGACCAGGAACTGGCCTGGGACGAGAACCTGACCACCGAGGGAGGGTCCTAGCCGGCCGCTTCCAAGGGGGGCGATAATGCCCCCCGGAAGGAAACAGCCTGATGGACCCTGCACAGCCCCCGGCGGAACCCCTCGACCTGGACCCGGAGGACTGGCCCGGCACCCGGGCCCAGGCGCACCGGATGCTGGACGACGTCCTGGACTACGTCCAGAACGTCCGGGAACGCCCGGTGTGGCGGCCGATCCCGCCGGCGGTGCGGGAGGCCATCCGCCAGCCCCTGCCCGCCGGGCCCAGCAGCCTCGAGGAGGTGCACCAGGAATTCCTGCGCCTGGTCCTGCCCTACGCCACCGGCAACGTGCACCCGGGCTTCATGGGCTGGGTGCACGGGGGCGGCTCCGTGGCGGGGATGCTGGGGGAGATGCTGGCGGCCGGGCTCAACGCCAACCTGGGCGGGCGGGACCACATGCCCATCGAGGTGGAGCGCCAGATCCTGCGCTGGCTGGCGCCGGTGTTCGGGATGCCCGAAGGGGCGGGCGGCGTGTTCGTCACCGGGTCCTCCATGGCCAACTTCATGGCCATCCTGGTGGCCCGCACCGGCGCCCTGGGACCGGAGGTGCGCCGCCGGGGCCTGGCGGGGGGCCCGCGGCTGGCGGCCTACGCCTCCACCGCCGCCCACAGCTGCGTCCGGCGGGGCATGGAGATGTGCGGGCTGGGCAGCGACGCCCTGCGGGTGCTGCCGGTGGACCGGGCCGGGCGCATGGGCCTGGGCGCCCTGGCCCGGGCGGTCGAGCAGGACCGGCGGGACGGGGCGCGTCCCTTCCTGGTGGTGGGCACGGCCGGCACCGTGGATGTGGGCGCCATCGATCCCCTGGAGGACCTGGCGGCGTTCGCCAGGGACCAGGGGCTCTGGTTCCACGTGGACGGGGCCTACGGCGCCCTGGGCCTGTTCGCCCCGGCGCTGGCGCCGCGCCTGCAGGGCATCCGCCAGGCCGACTCCATCGCCATGGACTTCCACAAGTGGGGCCAGGTGCCGTACGACGCCGGCTACCTGCTGGTGCGGGACGGCGCCCTGCAGCAGGCCACCTTCGCCTCCCAGGCCGGGTACCTGCGCCGGGAGACCCGGGGCCTGGCGGGGAGATCCCCCTGGCCTTGCGATTTCGGGCCCGACCTGTCCCGGGGCTTCCGGGCCCTGAAGACCTGGTTCACCTTGAAGGTGTACGGCACCGGCCGCCTGGGCGCGGTGATCGGGCATACCTGCGCCCTGGCCCGCTACCTGAAGGAGCGGGTGGAGGCCCGCCCTGAACTGGAGCTGATGGCACCGGTGGACTTGAACATCGTCTGCTTCCGTCTGCGGGGCCCGGACCCGGACGCCCTGAACCGGCGGGTGGTGGCGGAACTGCACGAATCGGGCCTGGCGGCGCCCTCCACCACCGTCCTGGACGGCCACCTGGTGATCCGGGCGGCCATCGTCAACCACCGGACCCGGCGGGAGGACCTGGACACCCTGGTGCAGGCGGTGCTCGACCGCGCCTGAATTTTGCTGAAATCGCATGAGTTGATAGAATTCCCTGTTCCCGGGAGACCGCGATGCCCAACCTTTCCGATCCTCTGCGGGTGCGCGGGCTGTACCTGCGCAACCGCCTGGTGATGGCGCCCACGGCCACCGGCCTGGCCCAGGACGCCGCCCCCAGCCCGGCCCAGATCCAGTGGTACCAGGACCACGCCCGGAGCGGGGTGGGGCTGGTGGTAGTGGAATCCTGCGCCGTGGACCCGGACGCCCGGATCATGGCCTTCAACCTGGGGCTGTGGGAGGACGCCCAGATCCCCGGCATGGCCTCCCTGGCCCGGGCCATCCAGGCCGAGGGGGTGCCCGCGGTGCTGCAGCTCGTCCACGGCGGGGCCCGCTCCCACCGGACGGACCTGGCCCAGGAGCGGGTGGGTGCGTCGGCAGTGGCGCTGCTTCCGGGGCCGGCGCCCCGGCCCATGACCGACGCGGAAGTCCTGGCGGCGGTGGAGGCTTTCGCCCAGGCGGCGCGCCGGGCCAAGGAGGCGGGGTTCGCCGGGGTGGAGATCCACGCCGCCCACTATTACCTGATCTCCGAGTTCCTGTCCCCGTACGCCAACCGCCGCACGGACCGCTGGGGTGGCGACCGGGCCGGGCGGGCCGCCTTGGCCCTGGCGACGACCCGGGCGGTGCGCCGGGCCGTGGGCCCGGACTGCCTCATCTCCTGCCGCCTGCACTCGGTGGAGCGTTTCGAGGGCGGCCTGAGCACCGAGGACGCCATCTACGTCGCCCAGGCCCTGGAGGCGGCAGGGGTGGACCTGCTGGACCTCTCGGGCATCGGAACCTCTTCCATGGGCGAATGGCAGGGGCAACCCTACCTGGTCACCAGTTCCCTGCTGCCCAAGGACGCGCCCGGGGGCACCTTCGGTCCTTCCGCCGGCCGGATCCGCGCGGCCGTGGGCATCCCGGTCGTCACCGTGGGCAAGCTGAGCGAACCGGGGGCGGCCCAGGCGGTCCTGGACCAGGGCCAGGCGGACCTGGTGGCCCTGTCCCGGCCCCTGATCGCCGATCCCCTGGCTGCAAGCAAGCTGCTGGCGGGCCAGGACGACGCCATCATCCGCTGCAAGGAGTGCCTGTCCTGCTTCGCGGCGATCCGCAAGGGCCCGATCAGATGCTCGGTGAACCCGGCGGTGTGATCATGACCCCGGGCCCGGTTCCAGCCATCGTCGTCCTCACCGGCGCCGGCATCTCGGCGGAAAGCGGGCTGCGCACCTTCCGGGACGCCGACGGGCTGTGGGAGGATCACCGGGTGGAGGACGTGGCCACGCCCGAAGGCTTCCGGGCCAACCCGGCCCTGGTGCACGCGTTCTACAACCAGCGCCGGGCCCAGCTGGACACGGTCCAGCCCAACCCCGCCCACCTGGCCCTGGCCCGCCTCGAGCAGGGCTGGCCGGGCGGGTTCCTGCTGGTCACCCAGAACGTGGACGACCTGCACGAGCGGGCCGGAAGCCGGAACCTGGTCCACATGCACGGGGAGTTGCGCAAGGTGCGCTGCCTGCACTGCGCCCGGGTGCTGACCTGGGCCCGGGACACGGCCGTGGCGACCCCATGCCCCCACTGTGGCCGGGCGGGCGGACTGCGGCCCCATGTGGTCTGGTTCGGCGAGGTGCCCCTGGAGATGCCCCGCATCCAGGAGGCGCTGGAGCGGTGCGGGCGGTTCCTGGCGGTGGGCACCTCCGGCAACGTCTACCCGGCCGCGGGGTTCGTGGAACTCGCCGGGCCCCGGGCCCACACCGTGGAACTGAACCTGGAACCGTCCCTGGTCAGCCGCTGGTTCCGGGAGACCCGCCTGGGCTCCGCTTCGATGACCGTGCCGGCCCTGGTGGACCAGTGGCTGGGAACGGTCACCTGAATCTCGCTGGGCAGGCCTGGAATATGCTGGCGGCCCACCGCCCGGGGATGTGGGCGCAGCTGCTGTGATCCTTTGCACATAACAGTCCACAAGTGATCTACAGTACAACCCGGGCCACCTGCCCGGAGCAATTTGGTCTTTGCGAGTAGACTTTTTTGGTTGATAATTCACCAAACCGTACTCTTAACCGGGAGGTTTCGAATCCCGGTTTGTCAACTTACCGAGGTTGTTCACGTACCGTGTCCAAGCCAGGAGCCCGGGGAAGCCGGTGCCCCTGCCTTGGACACGTTCTTTCCTCTTAACAGCAGTTTTCAGGAGGCATCATGAAATCATCTCTAGTGTCGGCCTTCGTCGCCGTCGCTCTCGCCGGAGGCTTCGTGGCCTGCGACCGGGGCGCCAAAGAAATCAAGATCGGCGGCGTGGGCCCGGTCACCGGCGAGGCCGCGACTTTCGGCGCATCCACCAAGAACGGCATGGAAATGGCCATCGGCGAGTGGAATGCCAAGGGCGGCGTCCTCAGCAAGCAGATCAAGCTGGCCTTCGCCGACGACAAGGGTGACCCCGCAGAGGCCGCCACCGTCTATACCAAGCTGATCGAGCAGGACAAGGTCTGCGCCATCGTCGGCACGGTCATGTCCAAGTGCTCCCTGGCCGGCGCCCCCATCTGCCAGAACAGCAAGATCCCCATGATCTCCACCTCCTCGACCAACCCCAAGGTCACCCAGGTGGGCGATTACATCTACCGGGTGTGCTTCATCGATCCCTTCCAGGGCACCGTGGGCGCCAAGTTCGCCTTCGAGAACCTGAAGGCCAAGAAGGCCGCCTGCCTGTTCGATGTCGGCAACGACTACACCAAGGGCCTGTCCGAGTTCTTCAAGGCCAAGTTCACCGCCCTGGGCGGCGAAGTGGTGGGCTATGAAGGCCACGCCACCGGCACCACCGACTTCAAGGCCCAGCTCACCAAGCTGCTGGCCGCCAAGCCGGACGTACTCTATGTGTCCGACTACTACAACGACGTGGCCCTGGTGGCCAAGCAGGCCCGGGAACTGGGCTTCAAGGGCCCCATGCTCGGCGGCGACGGCTGGGATTCTCCCAAGCTGGTGGAAGTGGGCGGTGCGGCAGTGGAAGGCTGCTACTTCACCAACCACTACTCCCAGGACGACACCAGCCCGATGGTGCAGACCTTCGTGAAGACCTACCAGGGCAAGTACGGCGCCGCGCCCGACGCCCTGGCGGCCCTGGGCTACGACGCCATGAACGTCATGCTGAACGCCATCCAGACCGCCGGCGCCACCGACGGCGACAAGATCCGCGACGCCATGGCCAAGACGGACATGAAGACGGTCACCGGCCAGGTGAAGTTCGACAGTGACCGGAACCCCGTGAAGTCCGCCGTCATCATCGGGATCAAGGGCGGCAAGCAGGTGTTCGAAACCACGGTCAACCCGTAGCAGCCGGTTTTCCAACAGGGGGCGCCCAACCGGGCGCCCCCTTTCCAAGAGAGGGGATACCTTATGGGTTCAATATTCAGCCTCCAGCAGATCATAAATGGTCTCCAGCTGGGTGCCATCTATGCGCTGATCGCGCTTGGCTACACCATGGTGTACGGCATCGTCCGCCTGATCAACTTCGCCCATGGTGACTTCTTCATGGTGGGCGCTTTCGCGTCCTACGGGGCCTTCTTCGTGTTCCACGCCTTCCTCAGGCAGGGCAACCCCATGGCCTTCCTGGTGCTGATCGTGGCCATGGCCGCGGGGGCGGCGGTGTCCATGCTCTCCAACCAGTTCGCCTACAAGCCGCTCCGGTACAAGCCCAAGCTCTCCAGCCTGGTGACCGCCATCGGCGTGTCCATGCTGCTGGAGTACCTGTTCTCCGCTCTGCCGGTGATCGGACCCTCGCCCCGGGGCTTCCCGGAATTGCTGTTGAAGCACGTCTACCGCTTCAGCAACTTCGAGATCTCCAACTACGTGATGATCGACCTGGTCGTGGCCGCGGCGCTCATGACCGGACTCACCTTGCTGATCATGAAAACGCCCCTGGGCCGGGCCATGCGCGCCGTGTCCCAGGACAAGGACGCCTCCAAGCTCATGGGCATCAATGTGGAAATGGTCATCGGCTTCACCTTCGCGGTGGGCGGCGCCTTCGCCGGTGCCGCCGGCCTGCTGGCCGGCCTCACCTACCCGCGCATCCAGCCGTACATGGGCATCCTTCCCGGCCTGAAGGCCTTCATCGCCGCGGTGCTGGGCGGCATCGGCAACGTGCCGGGGGCCATGCTGGGCGCCTTCATCATGGGCCTGGCCGAGACCTTCGCCACCGCCTACAACTCGCTCCTGGGGGAGGGGATCGCCTTCGTGATCCTCATCGTCGTGCTACTCATCAGGCCCACCGGCCTCCTCGGCGAGAAGATCGCCGACAAGATCTAAGGGAGCTGGCATGGACAAACTCAAACAATCGCGTTTGCTGATCGCCGGGTTTATCTTCTATGTGCTGATCCAGATCGGGGCTTCGACCGAGATCATCAATGGCTACTTCATGGTGATCATCGAACGCTCCTTGATCTTCGTGATCCTCGCCATCAGCCTCAACCTGATCAACGGCATCACCGGGCAGTTCTCCCTGGGCCACATGGGGTTCGCCGCCGTGGGCGCCTACGTCTCGGGCACCCTCACGACGCTGGTGTTCCAGCTGAACCCCCACACCCCGGGCAACGGGATCCTGTTCGCCCTGTGCATCATCGTCGGCGGGTTGGGCGCGGCCGTGGTGGGGTTCCTGATCGGCTTCCCGTCCCTGCGCCTCAAAGGCGACTACCTGGCCATCGTGACCCTGGGCTTCGGCGAGGTGATCCGCACCATCCTCAACAACATCTCCTACGTGGGCGGACCCCGCGGGCTGCTGGGCATCCCCAAGTTCTCCACCTTCTTCACCATCTTCATGTTCACGTTCTTGACCATCGTGCTGCTGCGCAACCTGGTGGTCTCCTCCCACGGCCGGGCGATGCTCTCCATCCGCGAGAACGAGCTGGCCTCCGAACTGATCGGGGTGGACACCACCCGCTACAAGGTGCTCGGGTTCGTCATCGGGGCCTTCTTCGCCGGCATCGGCGGCGGGCTGCTGGCGCACCTGCTGCAGATCGCCCACCCGACCCAGTACGGCTTCTACGCCTCGGCCCTGATCCTGATCATGGTCTACGCGGGCGGCATGGGCTCCCTCACCGGCTCGGTGCTGGCGGCCTTCTCCCTGACCTTCCTCACCGAGGGACTGCGGGTGGGCATCGACTGGCTGCGCGACACCGTGGGGATCCCCATCGGCACCGAGTGGACCATGGTGATCTACGCCATCCTCCTCATCCTCATCATGTTGTTCAGGACCGAAGGGCTCATGGGCATGCGGGAATCCAAGATCCTCATCATTGAGGAGAAGATTGTATGAACGGAATCCTTTCCATTCAGGAAATGAGTCACTGGTTCGGTGGGTTGAAGGCCGTCTCGGATTTCAGCTTCGACGTTCCCGAAGGCGTCATCTACGGCCTGATCGGGCCCAACGGCTCCGGCAAGACCACCATCTTCAACCTGTGCACCGGCATCTACACCCCCACCCAGGGCAAGATCCTGTTCGAGGGCAGGAACATCACCGGCAACATGCCGTACAAGATCGTGCAGAGCGGCATCGCCCGCACCTTCCAGAACCTGCGCATCTTCGGCAACCTGTCGGTGGTGGACAACATCCGCGCCGCCCGGCACTTCACCTCCAAGTCCGGGCTGTTCGCCTCCTTCCTGCGCACCCCCGGCTTCATGAGGGAGTCCAAGGAGGTGATGGGCGAGGCCATGCACCTCATCGAGCTGATGCACCTGGAGAAGCGGGCCAGGGACCAGGCCAAGAACCTGCCCTACGGCGAACTGCGCCGCCTGGAGATCGCCCGCGCCCTGGCCACCAAGCCCAAGCTCATCCTCCTGGACGAGCCGGCGGCGGGCATGAACCCCAAGGAGACCGAGGACCTGTCGGGCCTCATCCGCCGGGTGCGGGACGAGTTCAAGGTCACGGTCTTCCTCATCGAGCACCACATGAAGTTCGTGGCCAACCTGTGCGAGCAGGTCAAGGTGATCGACTTCGGCACCACCATCGCCGAAGGCAAGCCCCAGGACGTCATGAAGGAACCCAAGGTGCTCGAGGCCTACCTCGGGCGGAAGGCGGTCGTATGCTGAGCGTCAAGAACCTCAAAGTCACCTACGGCCGGATCGCGGCCATCACCGACGTGTCCTTCGAAGTCCCCGAGGGCAAGATCGTCACGCTGATCGGGGCCAACGGCGCCGGCAAGACCACCACCCTCCGGGCCGTGAGCGGCCTGGAAGTGCCCGCCGGCGGCAGCGTGACCCTGCGGGGCCAGGACATCACCGGCTTTCCCGCCCACCAGCTGGTGGCCCGGGGCATCTCCCACGTGCCCGAAGGCCGCAAGATCTTCCCCACCCTCACCGTGCGGGAGAACCTGGAACTGGCCGGCTGGGTCATCAAGGACAAGAAAACCGTCAAGGAGCGCATGGAAGAGGTGTTCCAGATGCTGCCACGCATCAAGGAGCGCATCAACCAGCTGGGCGGCACCCTGTCCGGCGGCGAGCAGCAGATGCTGGCCGTGGGCCGGGCCATGGTCACCGGCGGCGACCTCATGCTCCTGGACGAGCCCAGCATGGGCCTGGCTCCGGTGCTGGTGGACGAGATCTTCGACAAGATCGTGGCCATCAACAAGAAGGGCACCACCGTGCTGCTGGTGGAGCAGAACGCCAGCGAGGCCCTGGAGATCGCCGACTTCGCCTACGTGCTCGAGGTGGGCTACACCACCATCTCCGGACCGGCCAAGGACATCGCGGCCGACCCCCGGGTGCGCGAGGCCTACCTGGGCGTGTAGCCGCCCCACCGGAAAGAGGAGCGGCGGGAAGGAATCCCGCCGCTCCTCTTGTCGGTGTTGGGGTTGGGGCTACGGATTGACCGAGGCGCGGTACACCTGCTTGCCGCCCTTGATCTCGATGATGACGGCGGACTTGATCGGGTTGCGGTCGGCGTCGAACTTCACCTGGCCGGAGACCACGGCCATGTCGGTGTTCTTGAGGGCGTCGCGGATGGCGGCGCCGTCGGCCTTGCCGGCGCGCTTGACCGCGTCCAGCATCAGGTTGGTACCGTCATAGGCCAGGCAGGCCAGGGCGTCCGGGTCTTCGTTGTACTTGGCCTTGTACTTCTTCACGAAGTCCTGCACCACCGGGCGGGTGTCATCCTTGGCGTAGTGGTTGGTGAAGTAGCAGCCTTCCACCGCCGCACCGCCCACTTCCACCAGCTTGGGGGAGTCCCAGCCGTCGCCGCCGATCATGGGGCCCTTGAAACCCAGTTCCCGGGCCTGCTTGGCGATCAGGGCGGCGTCGTTGTAGTAGTCGGACACGTAGAGGACATCCGGCTTGGTGGCCAGGATCTTGGTGAGCTGGGCCTTGAAGTCGGTGGTGCCGGTGGCGTGGCCTTCGAAGCCGGTGACCTCGCCGCCCAGGGCGGTGAACTTGGCCTTGAAGAATTCGGACAGGCCCTTGGTGTAATCGTTGCCCACGTCGAACAGGCAGGCGGCCTTCTTGGCCTTCAGTTCGTCGAAGGCGAACTTGGCGCCCACAGTGCCCTGGAACGGGTCGATGAAGCAGGCGCGGAAGATGTAGTCGCCCACCTGGGTCACCTTGGGGTTGGTGGAGGTGGGGCTGATCATGGGGACCTTGGCGTTCTGGCAGATGGGGGCGCCGGCCAGGGAGCACTTGGACATGACCGTGCCGACGATGGCCGAGACCTTGTCCTGCTCGATCAGCTTGGTGTAGACGGTGGCGGCCTCGGCCGGATCGCCCTTGTCGTCGGCGAAGGCCAGCTTGATCTGCTTGCCCAGGACGCCGCCCTGGGCGTTCCATTCGGACACGGCCAGGTCGATGCCGTTGTGGGTGGAAGCGCCGAAGGTTGCCGCTTCGCCGGTGACCGGGCCTACGCCGCCCAGGTTGAAGGTCTTGCTGCCGCTGTCACAGGCCAGGAAGGTACCGGCTACGATGACGGCCATGGCCGCCGAGAATGCAAGAAACTTCATGGGGCACTCCTTGTGGAATGGGAGGTTGGAGGGATGGGCCGGGTCGGGAACGTGCCGCGGTCGTGGGAACGGGGAGCGAATGCCAGCAAGCGCTGGTAATTAGAGAGCGCGACGGAGAAAAAACCTGCTTTGGGAATCCAGTCATAGAGAATTTCATGCTTTACCACCTTGTCAAGATAAATCATCGGGGCAGGTAGGTTTTTTTCCTCCTTCTGTATGCTTTATTCTCACCGTACGGCCTCATAAAATGGTAATTGCCAGGCGCGGGTGGTCAGAGGCTCCCGCGCTTGGCGATCAGGGCGTCCACCACCGTGGGATCGGCCAAGGTGGTGGTGTCGCCCAGGTCCTGGAAGTTGCCGGCGGCGATGCCGCGCAGGATGCGCCGCATGATCTTGCCCGAGCGGGTCTTGGGCAGCCCCGGGACCACCAGGATCGCATCCGGGGCGGCGAAGGGGCCGATGTGGTGGCGCACCTCGTTGCGCAGCTCGCCGATGAGCTCCGGGCTCTCGTCCCACCCGGCATGCAACAGCACGTAGGCGAAGACGCCCTGGCCCTTGATCTCGTGGGGGTACCCCACCACCGCCGCCTCGGCGCAGGCGGGATGCATGACCAGGGCGCTCTCCACCTCGGCGGTGCCCAGGCGGTGGCCGGAGGCGTTGATGACGTCGTCCACCCGGCCGGTGATCCAGTAGTAGCCGTCCTCGTCCCGGCGGCAGCCGTCCCCGGTGATGTAGTAGCCGGGGAACTGGCGCAGGTAGGTGTCCACGAAGCGCTGGTGGTCGTTCTGGATGGTCCGGGCCATGCCGGGCCAGGGGTGCTTGATGGCCAGGAGGCCGGAAACGCCGTTGCCCTGCAGTTCGACTCCCTTCTCGTCCAGCACCGCCGGCTCGACCCCGAAGAACGGCAGGGTGGCGGAACCGGGCTTGAGGGGGGTGGCGCCCGGCAGCGGGCTGATGAGGATGCCGCCGGTCTCGGTCTGCCACCAGGTGTCCACCACCGGGCAGCGGTTCTCGCCCACCACCGTGTGGTACCAGCGCCAGGCTTCCGGGTTGATCGGTTCCCCGACACTGCCCAGGACGCGCAGGGAGGACCGGTCGTAGCGGTGCACAAAGGCATCGCCCTCCCGGGCGATGGCCCGGATGGCCGTGGGGGCCGTGTAGAACTGGGTGATGCGCAGGCGCTGGACCATGTCCCAGTACCGGCCCGCGTCCGGGTAGGTGGGGGTGCTCTCGAACAGCACGGTGGTGGCGCCGTTGCAAAGGGGGCCGTAGACCACGTACGAGTGCCCGGTGATCCAGCCGATGTCGGCCACGCAGGCGAAGATGTCCCCGGGCCGGTAGTCGAACACGTAGCGGTGGGTCAGGGCGACCTGCAGCAGGTAGCCGGCGGTGGTGTGGGCCACGCCCTTGGGCTTGCCGGTGGACCCGGAGGTGTACAGCAGGAACAGGGTGTCCTCGCTGTCCATGTGCTCGATGGGACAGAAGGGCCGCTCCCCGTCCATGGCTTCCCGCAGCCATACGTCGTGCTGGGGGTAGAAGGGGATCTTGGTGCCCGTGCGCTTGACGATGAAAACATTCTGGACGGTGGGGCAGGCCATCACCGCCTCGTCCACGGTGCGCTTGAGCGGGAGCACCTTGCCGCCGCGCACACCTTCGTCGGCGGTCACCACCGCCCGGCAGCGGGCGTCGTTGATGCGGTCCCGCAGGCTCTCGGCGCTGAATCCGGCGAACACCACGTTGTGCACCGCGCCGATCCGGGCGCAGGCCAGCATGGCGTAGACCGCCTCGGGCATCATGGGCATGTAGAGGGCGACCCGGTCGCCCTTGCGGATGCCGTGGTGGCGCAGCACATTGGCCAGCCGGCACACTTCCCGCTGCAGTTCCCGGTAGTCGATGGTCCGGCCTTCCCCCGGAGTGTCCGATTCCCAGATGATGGCCGGCTGGCTGCCCCGGTCAGCCACGTGCCGGTCCACGCAGTTGTGGCATACGTTCAGGCGGCCGTTGAGGAACCACTGCACCTGCCCCCACTCCCAGTCGTATTCCCGCACTTTGCTGAAGGGGTGGAACCACTCCAGGGACATCCTGGCCTGGTCGCCCCAGAACGCTTCCGGTTCGGCGACGCTGCGCCCGTACAGGGCCTGGTAGGCCTCCAGGGAAGGCACATGGGATCCATCCTGGGCGGCGGCGGAAGGAAGGTAGAGCTCATGGGTTTCACGAGGCTCGACTTCGGGGGATGGACTCATGTTCGCTCCTGTCAAGGAAGAGACGGTGCCGGACAGCCTATCGTAATTTCTTGATTTCATGAATACCCCAATGCGGGAAATTTCATGGAGAAAGTCAGCGCTGCCGCTGGGCGGGTTGGGCGGCGGCCGGTGCCGGGCCTGGAGCGGTAGACTGGGCCCATGGAGGGACCGACCCCGGCCGAACAGGCCCTCCAGCTCCTGTTCGAGTAGCTCCACCCCCGCCTGGAGGACGCCGCCCACGCCCTGGCCGGACCGGCCGGGGCGCCGGGACTGGAGAAGCTGAACCGGAAGCTGCAGCGGGCCTGCGAGGGGGCCCGGAAAGATCAGCGGGTCGGCACCGGCCCCGCGGCGGCCCTGGCGTACTGGGCCGGCCAGGGCACCAGCACGCCCAGGTCCTGGGCCGCCGCCAAGGGCCAGCGGGGGTTGCGCAGCAGTTCCCGGCCCAGGAACACCAGGTCCGCTGAACCCTCCTCCAGGATCTGCCGGGCCTGGGCCGGGCGGGTGATGAGGCCCACCGCCGCGGTGGGCAGGCCCGCCTCCCGGCGGATCCGGGCGGCGAAGGGCACCTGGTAGCCGGGGGCCATGGGGATGGGGGCCTTGGGCACGTTGCCCCCGGAGGAGCAGTCCACCAGGTCCACCCCCAGGGAACCCAGGAGCCGGGCCAGTTCCACCGACTGGTCCGGATCCCAGCCGCCCGGCACCCAGTCGGTGGCGGAGAGGCGCACCAGCACCGGCAGCTGCTCGGGCCAGACCGACCGCACCGCCGCCGCCACCTCGCGCACCAGGCGGGTGCGGTTCTGGAACGAGCCGCCCCAGGCGTCCTGGCGGCGGTTGCTGAGGGGCGAGAGGAACTGGTGCAGCAGATAGCCGTGGGCCGAGTGCACTTCCACCACCTGGAAGCCGGCGGCCTGGGCCCGGGCGGCGGCGGCCCGGAACGCCTCCACCACCTGGCGCAGGCCGGCTTCATCCAGAGCCCGGGGCGGGTTCCAGCCGGCGGCGAAAGGTTCCGGTCCGGGGCCCACCCCCTGCCAGCCTCCCTGGTCCGGTGGAATCACCCCGCCGCCCTTCCAGGGGGCCTCGGTGCCGGCCTTCCGCCCAGCATGGGCCAGCTGGATGCCCGGAACCGCCCCCTGGGCGCGCACGAATGCGGCCAGCCTGGCCAGGGGCTGCACGTGGCTGTCCTGCCACAGGCCCAGGTCCTGGGGGCTGATGCGCCCTTCGGGGGCCACCGCCGTGGCCTCGGTCATGACCAGCCCGGCGCCGCCCTGGGCCAAGCCCCCCAGGTGTACCAGATGCCAGTCGGTGGGGTGGCCGTCCCGGGCCGAATACTGGCACATGGGCGACACCCCGATGCGGTTGGGGAGCGTGAGACCGCGCAGGGTGAGAGGATCGAACAGGTCGGCCATGGTCCACTCCTGGTAGAAATAATGATTCAGTCTCCCCCGTTAGGATATAGGCTCATAACGTCGGCCCCCACTCGAGGCACCCATGGGCAGAATCATGATCATCGACGACAGCCGTCTGGCGCGCACCTTCTCCGCCGCCAGCCTGCGCAAGGCCGGCCACGACGTGCTGGAAGTGGAGCCCACCAGCATCTTCGACGTGCTCAAGGCGGTGAAGGAAACCACCCCCGACCTGCTGATCATGGACTTCATCATGCCCAACTGCCCCGGCACCAGCCTGGCCCGGGCCTGCCACGAGGATCCCGGCCTGCAGGCCATGCGCATGCTCGTGCTCACCGCCCACCGGGACGACGAGGTGACCCGCCGCCTGCAGAATCTCGGGGTCGCCGAAGTCCTGTATAAGCCCTTGGATTCCCAGACGCTCACCGACGCTGTGGCCCGGGCGCTGGGCGCGGACGCTCCCTGACTCCAGGCTACTCGAAGGTCAGCACGCCGCGGTCCTTGCGGTAGGCGAACAGTTCGCCGAACCGCCCCCAGGCCACGAGGGTCTCGAAGGTGAGTTCGGGATCCTCCATGGGCAGCCGGCCGGAGATCTCGTGGATCAGCTCCTCCTTGTGCAGCTCCCCTTCGCGCAGGTCGAGCAGCTCGCGCACCACCCGGAACAGCTTCAGGTCCAGCAGCTGGCGGCGCCAGATGTCCTTGCGCTCGTCCATGCCGGCCTGGACGAAGGTGCGCCCCAGGGGCGTGAGGAGCACCGCGCGCTTGGGCGTCTCCACCAGTTCCAGCATCTCCAGCCCCTTGACGGCGGTCAGCACCTTTTCGAACGGCACGTGGGTGTGGGCCACCACCTGGAAGAGGTCCGCGCTGCCGCCGTGGCCGTCCAGGAACTCCAGCAGGCCCATCATGTCGGCGTACTGGGCGGAGGGCAGGGGTTCCACCAGGTCGGTCTCCACCGCCGGCGCCACGGTGGTGACCTGGATATCCGGCAGCTCGGCGCTGGTGATGATGTCGTGCAGCTGGTCCACCAGGCGCATGAAGTCCGGGGAGCGGGTGTCCCGGGGCCGGGGCAGGGGGTTGTCGACGATGGTGCGGATCCGGCCGGGGTTCGCGGACAGCACCACGATCCGGTCGGCCAGGAACGCCACTTCGGGGATGTCGTGGCTGACCATCAGGATGGAGGACGGGTTGCGCTCGCGGTCGTCCCAGATGTCCAGCACCTCGGCCCGCAGGCCCTCGGCGGTGAGGGCGTCCACGGAGCTGAAGGGCTCGTCCATGAACAGGATCTCGGGATCCACCGACAGGGCCCGGGCCATGCCCACCCGCTGCTTCATGCCCCCGGACAGCTCGCGCGGGTAGGCTTCCTCGAACCCTTCCAGCCCCACCATCTGGATGGCGTGGTTGGTGCGGCGCTTGATCTCGTCCCGGTCCAGGCCCTTGGCCTTCAGCACGTTCTCCACGTTGGCCTCGACCGTCATCCAGGGGTAGAGGGCGAAGCCCTGGAACACGATGGCGGCGTTGTCCAGCAGGCCTTCGTGGGGCTGGCCGTGGTAGAACACCTGCCCCTTGGTGGGGGCGATGAGGCCGGCGAAGATGCGCATGATGGTCGACTTGCCGCATCCGGAGGGGCCGATCAGGCACACGAACTCGTCCCGCTTGACGGCCAGGTTGATGTCCTCCAGCACCCGCAGCGGCTGGCCGGTGCCCCGGTCGAAGGACTTCTGGACACCGCGGAGTTCCAGGATGAGGGTGTCGGCCTTCGTCCCGGTCCTGGTCGTGACGCCCGTGGCCGTGTGGTTTTCCATGATTTCCTCACTTGTCCAGGGAGAAGCGGGTGAAGGCCAGCTTGTAGCAAGGCTTCCAGACCAGCCGGTTGAAGGTGACCACGATGGCGGACATGAGCAGGCAGCTGGCGGCCAGGACGGTCAGGTTGCGGTCGTAGGCCGCCTTGCTGATGGTGGCGCCCAGGCCGAAGGTGCTCAGGGTCTGCCCGTTGAGGTTGTAGTACTCGGCCACGATGCTGGTGTTCCAGGCGCCGCCGGCGGCGGTCACCCAGCCGGTCACCAGGTACGGGAAGCTGGCCGGCAGGTACAGTCCCTTGAGCCTCTGCCAGCGGCTGAGCCCGAAGCTCTGGGCGGCCTCCCGCAGGTCGCTGGGAATGGCCATGGCCCCGGCGATGACGTTGAACAGGACGTACCACTGGGTGCCCATCAGCATCAGCACCACGCACCCGTAGCTGAGGCTGACGCCCATCTTGGCCAGGGCGACGATGATGATGGGGAACAGCATCGGGGCGGGGAAGGAGGCCGCCACTTGCACGATCGGCTGGAACACCTTCGACAGGCGGTTGGACAGCCCGATGGCCAGGCCCGCGGGCACCGCCCAGAGGGTGCCGATCAGGTTGGAGGCCAGCACCCGCAGCAGGGTCACCCCGCCGGCCTGGAACAGGCTGCCCCACTCCCCGCGGCTGATCTTGACCAGGAACTGGACCAGGGCGTAGGCGGCCCAGAGGATCAGGATCCCCAGGGCCCCCAGGGCCAGGTTGGCCAGCCAGCGGAAAAGGCGCTCCTGGGTCCGGTGGGCGCCGGGGCTGGGCACCCGCTTCTGGGGGTAGCCCGACTGGCCCAGCTGGCGCCGGCGGCTCCGCCGCATCTCCCACAGGCGGATCAGCCGGGAGCGGCGCAGGATCCGCAGCAGCCAGCTGCGGGGCGAATCCCCCTGGCTGGTGTCCTCGATGCGGAACCGCTGGGCCATGACCACCACCGGCCGCCAGAGCACCTGGTCCAGGAACACGATCATGACGATCATGGCCACCACCGCGGAGATCATGGCGGGGACGTTGCCCTTCTCCACCGCCACGCTCATGTACGAGCCCAGCCCGGGCAGGCGGAAATCCTGGTCGCCCAGCTGGAACGCCTCGGTGATCATGAGGAAGAACCAGCCCCCGGCCATGCTCATCATGCTGTTCCAGACCAGGCCGGTGGTGCCGAACGGCAGCTCGATCCACTTCAGCCGCTCCCACCAGTTGAAGCCGTAGATGGTGCCGGCTTCATGGAGGTCCTTGGGCACCGACTTGAACGAGTGGTAGAGGCTGAAGGTCATGTTCCAGGCCTGCCCGGTGAAGATCATGATCACCGCCGCCAATTCCAGCCCCAGGTTGCTGTGGGGGAACAGCCCGACCAGGGCCAGCACCACGCCCGGCATGAACCCCAGGACCGGGATGCTCTGCAGGATGTCCAGGATCGGGATGAGGAGCTTCTCGGCCCGCCTGTCCTTGGCGGCCCAGAAGGCGTACACCAGGGTGAAGGCGAGCGAGATCACGTACGCGGCCAGGCCGCGCATCATGGAGAAGAAGGTGTACCTGGGCAGGGCCCAGGGGCTCAGGTCGATCTCCACCACCGGGCGGTGGTGGCCGGTCCACTGCCGGCCCAGCGTGACCAGCCCGAACAGGATGGCCAGTCCGGACAGGATCACCACCAGGTCCATCAACCGGCGGCGCCGGAACGGAAACCCCAGGATGCTGGCCTGGCCCCGCACGGTCTCGAGGATGTGGTTGAACATAGGGGGCCCGTCACGGAGAATGGTTGGAAGATGAAACAAATTCCTCAGGGATTGTCCCACACGGGTGCGACAACCCTGTTACTTAAGGTTCAAACTGTAGCTTAGGACAAGCTGGGCCGGGGGAACGCCATGGACACCCGTACGATGGGCTTCAACACCAAGCTGGTGCACGCCGGCATTCCGGATGACGCACTGGGGAGCGTGACCACGCCCATTTATCAGACGTCCACCTTCGCCTTCCGGAACGCCCGGCAGGGGGCGGATCGTTTCGCGGGCAAGGAAGAGGGGTTCATCTACAGCCGCATCGGCAACCCCACCACCGCCGCCCTGGAACAGAACGTGGCCCAGCTGGAGAACGGCTTCGGCGCCACCGCCACCGCTTCGGGCATGGGCGCGGTCGCCACGGTCTACATGGCCCTGCTCAGCCAGGGGGAGCACATGGTCAGCACCGCGTCGGTGTACGGGCCCTCCCGGGTGCTCATGGAGAAGCACATGGGCCGGTTCGGGGTGCAGTCCACCTTCGTGGACACCACCGACCTGGAGGCCCTGAAGCGGGCCATCCGCCCCACCACCAGGCTGGTCTACGTGGAATCCCCATCCAACCCGGCCATGCTGGTGACCGACCTGCGGGCGGTGGCGGAGATCACCCACGCGGCCGGAGCCCTGCTGGTGGTGGACAACACCTTCGCCAGCCCGTATCTGCAGAAACCGTTGGATCTGGGCGCGGACGTGGTGCTGCACTCGGTCACCAAGTTCATCAACGGCCATGCGGACGTGGTGGGCGGCGTCCTGGTGGCCGGCACCGAGGCGCTGCACAAGCAGCTGCGGGCCATGGTGGTGATCATGGGCTGCTGCATGGACCCCCACCAGGCGTCCCTGGTGAGCCGCGGCCTCAAGACCCTGGCCATCCGCATGGAGCGGGCCCAGGCCAACACCCTGGAGATCGCCCGGTGGCTGGAGCGGCACCCCAAGGTGGAGTGGGTGCGCTACCTGGGCCTGCCCAGCCACCCCCAGTTCGACCTGGCCCGGCGCCAGATGGCCGGTCCCGGCGCCATGCTGTCCTTCGGGGTGAAGGGCGGGGTAGAGGCGGGGGCCCGGCTCATGAACGCGGTGAAACTGGCGGCCCTGGCCGTGTCCCTGGGCGGCGTGGAGACCCTCATCTGCCACCCCGCCTCCATGACCCATGCCAGCATGGGCCCGGAAGCGCGCCGGGAAGGCGGGGTGGCCGACGGTCTGGTGCGCTATTCCGTGGGCATCGAGGACCTGGCGGATCTCATCGCGGACCTGGAGCAGGCACTGGACCAGGTGTAGCCGAGCGCAAGGCGTCGAGCTTGCGGCGCACCTGGTCCCGCAGGGCGGCGCCGGTGCTGGGAGGGGCGGTCGACGGGCGGCGCTTTTCCGGCGGCACGTAGGGATCGTACAGGGGGCCCCCGGGGGCGGGGAGGGCCATGGGCGCCGGGACGGATGGGGCGGCCAGGGGCGCCAGGGCCCGGCGCGTGGCCGGCGGGGCCGGGGGGGTCCAGGGGCCGGTCCAGCCGGAGGCGGCCTGGTAGAACGCCACCAGATCCGCCTTCTCCAGGGGCCTGGAGCAGTCGTCCAGGTACACCATGTGCCCGCCCGCATAGAAGCGCACCCCCAGGTTCGGCTGCGCCCCCAGGCGGCCCAGGTCCAGTTCGGTCTGGTAGAAGGGGGTGGCCAGGTCGTGGTAGCCGTTGAGGGAGAGGATCTTCAGGTCCGGCTTCTGCTGGATGGCCGAGGCCAAGTCCGGGATGGTGTCGGGCAGGTTCTTGTCGTCGTGGCTGAAGTCCCAGGTATCGTTGGCCGCCCCGCTGGAGACCTGGTATCCGGCCGCGTCCGGATAGCCCAGGTCATTCTGCAGGTAACGGCTGATGACGGTCTTGAAGGAGGGGATGATGAAGGTGCTCGAGGGGTCCCCTTCGCTGGCCAGGATGCAGCCCGTCGGGGCGTTCACCCGCGCGTCGTAGCGCCCGACCAGGGTGCCGGGCACCAGGTGGGCCCGGACATCCCCGGGCTGCAGGTTCAAGTCCTGCGTCCACAGGTTCGGGGCGATGCCGGTGTCCGCGTGCAGCTGGTCCACCAGGGCGGAGTCCGGAGGCGTCTGGGCGGTGAGCCAAGCATTCACTGCGGGGGCGTAGGAGGAGGCGGTGAAGGCGCGCACTTGCCCCAGGAAGGCGGTGAGGTCCCCGGGTTCGGGAATGTCCAGGTCATAATAGGCGCCCACGGCCGCGTAGGTGGGCACGAACCCGGCGCAGCTGATGCCGTTGCCCATGTCGCCGTTGGTGTTGTAGTCCAGGACGGACGACTGCAGCACCACCCCGGCGGGAGGCTGGCCGGCGGCGCAGAGGAGGTTGGCCAGCACGGCGGTGCGGGGCGTGCCGTACGATTCCCCGAACAGGTACAGGGGCGAGGCCTGGCGCTGGTTGGCGGCCAGGTAGGAGCGGATGAAGTCCCGGAACACCGCCGCGTCCGGGTCCACGCCCCAGAAGTCCCGGTTGGTGTAGGGCGCCACCGCCTCGGACAGGCCGGTGCCCACCGCGTCCACGTAGACCAGGTCGGTGGTGTCCAGCAGGCAATCGGAGTTGTCCACCAGCGGGAAGGGGGTGGGCTCGGTGGTGGCCGGGTCGCCAGTGACCAGGCGGCGGGGCCCGAAGGAGCCCAGGTGCAGCCAGACGGAAGACGACCCGGGGCCGCCGTTGTAGAAGAAGGTCACCGGGCGCCGGGCCGGGTCCTGGCCGTCGGCGGTGTAGGCCACATAGAAGAAGGCCGCCTCGGGTGTCCTGCCGTCCATGGCGATGGCGGTGAGGTGCCCGGCGGTGGCCGTGTAGGGGATGGCCGATCCGTTCAGGACGAGGGTGTGGGCGGTGCGCGAGGCGTCCTCCCAGGCATTCTGCAGGGACGCCTGGGGCTCGGGGGAATACTTGGGCGCGGTCACGCCGCCGGTGCCGCTGCAGGCGACGAGGGCCAGGAGGATGGAGCCGGGGAGGGCGGGACGGATCCAGGATCGCATGGGGGCTCCGGGGTTCGAGAGGGACAAGGATAAGCAAATTCCCCGGAGAAAGGCTTTGATAATTTTTAATAAGTTTCTTGTTTATAACAATTATATAACCGAGTTGGACTGGATGGGCTGGTTGCAGGCTGAGTGCAATAGCGGAACCATTTCAGCCTGCCACACGGTGTGCCGGCGCGAAAGGGTTCCGCTGATTCGATGGCTAGGTGTCCTCCGCCTCCGGCTCCCCCTCCTCCGGTTCCTTGTTCCGCCCCCGCGCGCCGTCCGTGGCGAGGCGCTTACGGATCCGGCGCAGGTCGGTCTTGTCGTAGGGCATCAGCAGCACGGGCTTGTTGTGCTCCAGGGTGACTCCGTGCAGCTGCTGGTAGAACGCCAGGTGGTGGTGGTTGATGGTGCTCTCCAGGATGCGGTGCCGGGAGAGTTCCGAACGGTGGATCAGGTCGCGCAGATTGTCGTTCGCGGGCGCCACCAGGCAGATGTAGAAGATGTACTTCACCTCGAAGATGGTGAGCTGGGACATGAGGATCCGCCAGTACTGGAGGCGCGTTGCATAGCTGGGCAGCTCGTGCTCGATCTGCTCCAGGAGGCATTCAAGAGTGCCCAGGTAGCGGGTCTGGCGGCTGAGGATCCGCTGGGTCTCCATGAACAGCTTGAAGTAGTAGACCTTGTGGTCCTCCGGGTCCTGGGTGTCCAGGTAGTGGCTGTAGCGCTGCAGGGTGGTGTGCAGCTTCTTGATGAGGAAGGTCAGGCCGCCGACCCCGTTGTAGATGGTGCCGGTCTTGTGGTCGACGATGCGGATGTCGTCCAGGTTCTGCCGGTAGTAGCCCAGCAGGCGGTAGAACGAATCCTCGAACCGCTCCTTGCGGAAGGTCTCCTGGGATTCGGCCAGCTCATGCCGCTGCAGGTAGATGGTCAGGATCAGGCCGGCGAAGGCCAGGCCCGAGAAGATGGTGTTGATGAAGCCGAAGCTCTCGCCGAACAGCCCGCTGCGCCCCATGGTGAAGTCCCGGATGGGCCAGTTGACCCACAGGATCAGGGCTCCGTAGACGAACGGAATGCCGATCACCACGCCGAACAGGATCGAGGCAATCCGGTTGAATTTCATGGGAGCCTCCTGGGAGGCGGCGGTCGGCAGGATGGCGCGGTCGGTTCCCTCCCAAGGTACCAGCCGCCGGTCGACGGTCAATCCGAACCGCCCAAAGACCGGGGTGAGCTGATCCCTTCCAGCTTGGCCCGGATCTCCTGGAGGCTGAACGGCTTCTGCAGGCTGGACACACGGGGGCGGCCGGCCAGCAGGGGCCCGAGGGAATCGTCGCTGTAGCCGGTGGCCATGAGCACCTTCTGCTCCGGACGGAGCTCCAGCAGGCGGGACAGGGTCTGGGCGCCGTTCAGCCCGGGCATGTTCAGGTCCAGGATCACCAGGTCCACGTCCAGCCCCGAGCCCAGGCGGTCCAGGGCTTCCTGGCCGCCCTCGGCCAGGTGCACTTCATGGCCAAGGGCCGTGAGCATGGGGCCCACCGAGGTGCGGATGAGTTCGTCGTCGTCCACCAGCAGGATGCGGAGGAAACGGGGGGCCGGGGCCCCCGCTCCGGCAGGCGCCGGTTCGCTGGCGGCCTCAAGGCCGGCCAGGGCCGGGAAGCCCAGGATCACCTGGGTGCCCCGCCCGGGCTCGCTGCGGATCTCCAGGGTGCCCCGGTGGGCCTTCACGGTCCCGTAGACCATGGCCAGGCCCAGGCCGGTGCCCTTGCCCACGGGCTTGGTGGTGAAGAAAGGCTCGATGGCCCGGCGCGCCACCTCGGGGGTCATGCCCTGGCCGTCGTCCTGGACCTGCAGCACCACGGTCTCCCCTTCCATGCGGGTGGCCAGGCTGAGGGTGCCGCCTTCGGGCATGGCGTCCACGGCATTGACGCACAGGCTGATGAGGGCATGGCTGAGGGCGCCGCCGTCCCCTTCGATGCAGGGCAGGGGCTCCTGCAGGTCGGTCATCGTCCGGACCCGTTTCAGGGTGGTGTAGTTGAGCAGGTGCACCACTTCCTCGACGATGACGTTGAGGCTCACCGGGCCTACGGCCTCCAGGTCCCGGCGGGCGAAGTAGAGCAGGCTCTTCACCACGTCCCGGCCGCGGTTGCAGGCGCGGATGATGGTGTCCAGGGGCTTGGCCTGGGGATCCTCGTCGCCCTGGGCGCTGCGCAGGGCCGACGCGAGGCCCAGGATGGCCGCCAGGACGTTGTTCATGTCGTGGGCCACGCCTCCCGCCAGGCTGCCGATGCTCTCCAGCTTCTCGGCATTCTGCAGTTCCGCCTGCAGGCGCCGCTGCTCGGCTTCCGCCTCCACCTGCCGGGTGCGGTCCTGGACGATGCCGATGATCCGTACCGCCCGCCCCTGGGCATCCCGCAACACCTGGGCTTCGGACCGCAGGTGCAGGACCCGGCCGTCCCGGCGGGTGACCCGGAACTCCAGGCGGTAGTCCTGCCTGCCGTCGAGGGCGGCCTGCACTCCCGCCAGGAACGCCGCCCGGTCCTCCGGGTGCAGGTAGGTCCGGCACCAGGTATCGAACGTGGGCGGGTTCTCGTGGCGCTCCAGGCCGTAGAGCTCGTACATCCGTTCGCTCCATAGGTAGGTGCCGTCCTCCAGGTTGCGGTCCCAGATGCCCAGCTGGCCGGCCTGGGCGGCCAGCTCCAGGCGCCGGCTGCTTTCCCGCAGGGCCTCCTCCGCCTGTTTCTGGGCGGTGACGTCCCGGACCAGGGACAGGTTGCACAGCTCGCCCCGGACTTCCAGGATGGCCGAGGAGATCTCGGCGATGAGGGTGCTGCCGTCCTGGCGCCGCAGGACCGTCTCGAAACCCACGGCGATGCCGTTGGCTTTCAATTCCACCAGGTGCCGGTCCCGCTCCCGGGCGTCCACCCATACGCCCAGTCCTCCGGGGAGGTTGGAGCGCCCGACGACCTCGTCCCGGGTGTAGCCGAACACCCGGGTGTAGCTGGGGTTGCAGTCCAGCATCACGCCGGTCTCCAATTCGGTCAGGTCGATGGGGTCGGGGCTCATCCGGAAGATGTTGGAGAATTTCTGTTCCGAGGCCCGCAGGGCCTCCGCCACCCGCTTGCTCCTGGTGATGTCCCGGGCCACGCCGAACAGGGCATAGGGCTGCCCCGACGCGTCCAGGATCGGGCCCTTGGTGGCCAGGAAATCGGTACTGCCCGCGGTGGTGGTCAGCCGCTCCTCGTAGGTGCCCACGTCACCTTGGTTCATGACCCGCTGGTCCTCGGCCATGAGGGCCTCCGCCTCGGCGGGGGGGAAGATGGCCCGGTCATCCTGGCCCAGCACCTCGGCCGGGTCCTTGCCCACCATCTGCCCGGCGGCGCGGTTGAACAGCAGGTAGCGCCCCTGGCGGTCCTTCACGTAGATGGCGTCCGGAGATGAATCGCTCACCACACCCAGCAGGTGCAAGGCGCGGAGTTTCTCCTGCTCCTGGCGGCGGTTCCTGGCCTCCCGTTCGGCCAGGGCGTGCCGGTCGCGGGCCAGGGCCGCGAACAGCAAGACGGAGGTGACCAGCACGAACACCAGGCCCTTCAGGGAACTGGCCAGCACCAGCTGCCTGGGATCCTGGAACAGCCACCCGATCGCCCGGTCGGACAGGAGGATCCACAGCCCGGCGAACAGGGCATAGCCCAGGACGATCCGCCGCACGGGCCGGAGGCGGTCCGCCCCCAGGACGGGCCCCGGCTCCGGCGCTTGGGCGCCGGTCTGCTGGGGGCGTGGGGCATTGGACACGTTGGCGCTCCATGGCTCCGGCACGGCGGTGGGCCTGCTTTGCGGGGATCAGAACAGGGCGGTGCCGTCCATTTCCGCCGGCTGGTCCAGCCCCATGAGTTTCAACAGGGTCGGCGCCACGTCGGCCAGGGCGCCGCCGGCGCGCAGCTGGAAGGTCTCGAAGCCCCGCGCCACCAGCACCGCGGGCACCGGATTGGTGGTGTGGGCGGTGTGCGGGTCGCCCTTCTCGTCGCGCATGCACTCGCAGTTGCCGTGGTCGGCGGTGACCAGCAGGGCCCCGTCCCTGGCCAGGGTGCGCCAGGCCACCTGGCGGATGGCGTCGTCCACCACCGCGCAGGCGGCGGTGGCGGCGTCCAGGTCCCCGGTGTGGCCCACCATGTCGGGGTTGGCCAGGTTGCACACCATGAGGCGGTAGTCCCCACCGTCGATGGCCTGCAGGAGCCCGCGCACCACCTCGTGGGCGCTCATCTCCGGCTGGAGGTCGTAGGTGGCCACCTTGGGCGAGGGCACCAGCCGGCGCTCCTCCCCCGCGAACGGCTCCTCCCGCCCGCCGTTGAAGAAGTAGGTGACGTGGGCGTACTTTTCCGTCTCGGCGGTGCGCAGCTGCTTCCAGCCCCGGCTGGCCACCAGCTCGCCCAGGAGGTTGGTGAGGTTCTGGGGCGGGTAGGCGACCGTGACGTAGGGTTCCAGGTCCCGTTCGTACGCGGTGAAGGTGGCCAGGCGCACCTTGGGCATGCGCTCGCGCCGGAAGCCGTCGAAGGCCGGGTCCACCAGGGCGTGGCACAGTTCCCGGGCCCGGTCGGCGCGGAAATTGAAGAAGAGCACCCCGTCCCCGTCCTGGACCGGCTGGAAGGCGCCCAACTGGGTGGGGCGGACGAACTCGTCGGTCTCGCCCCGGTCATAGGCGGCCCGGATGCCCGCCTGGGCGTCATCCGCCTTGAACTCCGGCGCCCCGTCCACCATCATCTTCCAGGCCCGCTCCACCCGGTCCCAGCGCTTGTCCCGGTCCATGGCATAGTAGCGGCCGCAGAGGGAGCCCACGGTCACCAGGGGGGTGTTGCGCAGCTGGAACTCCAGCCACTGCAGGTAGCCGTCGGCGCTCTTCTGGGCCGTGTCGCGCCCGTCCAGGAACGCGTGCACGGTGGCCGGCACGCCCTCGGCCTGGGCCCACTGGGCCAGGGCCACCAGGTGGTTCTGGTGGCTGTGCACGCCGCCGTCCGAGACCAGGCCCAGGAGGTGCAGGCGCCGGCCGGAGGCCTTGAGCTCCTCCAGCAACTGGCCGATGGGCCGGTTCTCCCGGAAGGTGCCCTTGCGGATCGCCGCGTCGATGCGGGTGAGTTCCTGCCACACGACCCGGCCGGCGCCCAGGTTCATGTGCCCCACTTCCGAATTGCCGAACTGGCCCGCCGGCAGGCCCACGCCCTCCCCGCCCGCCTCCAGCTGGGTGGCCGCATAGCGCCGGCGCAGGTCGTTGAGGTGGGGCATGCCGGCCACGAAGGTGGCGTCGAAGGCGTTGCGGGCGCCTTCTCCGAAGCCGTCAAGGATGAGGAGGGTGATGGGGCCTTGGATCATGGCTGGCTCTCAGGGGACCTGCTCGCCGTGGGGGTTGCAGAGCAGGAAGAGCACCGCCATGCGCACCGGCACGCCATTGGTCACCTGCTGCAGGACTACGCTGTTGGGACCGTCCGCCACCTCGGAGGTGATCTCCACCCCGCGGTTGATGGGACCCGGGTGCATGACCGCCACGTCCGGGCGGCAGAGCTTCATGCGGGCGGCGTTGAGCTGGAAGAACCGGGCGTATTCCCCCTGTCCGGGGATGAAGGCGCCGGTGCCGCGCTCGAACTGGCAGCGCAGCGTCATGACCGCCTCCTGGGACGGCAGCACCGCGTCCAGGTCGTGGCTGATGGCGACGCTGGGCCAGGTGTCGCGGATGCCCCCGGGCACCAGGGTGGGTGGTCCCACCAGGGTGACCCGGGCGCCCATCTTGGTGAGGAGCCACAGGTTGGAGCGGACCACCCGGCTGTTGCGGATGTCCCCGACGATGGCGATGCGCAGCCCCTCCAGGCGGCCGAAGCGCTTGCGCAGGGTGTAGGCGTCCAGGAGCGCCTGGGTGGGATGCTCGTGGGCGCCGTCGCCGGCGTTGACGATGCTGGCCTTCATGTGCCGGGCCAGGAGGGCGTGGGCGCCCGGGGCCGAGTGGCGCATCACGATCAGGTCCGGGTGCATGGACTCCAGGTTCAGGGCGGTGTCGACGAGGGTCTCGCCCTTGCTCAGGGAACTGGTGTCGGCGTCGAAGTTGATGATCTCGGCGGACAGGCGCTGCTCGGCGATCTCGAAACTGTTGCGGGTGCGGGTGGAGTTCTCGAAGAACAGGTTGACGATCAGGCGCTTGCGCAGGGCCGGGACGATCTTGATCTCGGGCCGCTCGCACACCTCTTCGAAGGCCAGGGCCTGGTCGAGGATGGCGGTGATGTCCTGGGGGCTCAGGGGCTCGATGCCCAGCAGGTGGCGGTGGGGGAATAGGTAGCGTTCGCTCGTCATGTCAGGCCCGCCGCTCCAGGTAGACCCCGTCCAGGCCGTCCACCTCCTTGACTTTCACCGAGATCCGCTGGTCCAGGGGCACGTCCATCCTGAGGCCGACGAAGTCCGGCTGGATGGGCAGCTGGCGCCCGCCCCGGTCCGCCAGGGCCGCCAGCCAGATGCGGTCGGGACGCCCGTGGTCCAGCAGGGCATCCATGGCCGCCCGGATGGTGCGGCCGGTGAAGACCACGTCGTCCACCAGCACCACGGTGCGCCCCCGCAGGGTGAAGGGGATCTCCGTGGGCCGGACGATGGGGCTGCCAGCCAGTTCCGACAGGTCGTCCCGGTACAGGGTGATGTCCAGGATCCCCAAGGGGATGTCTTTATGCAGGAGCTCCCGGAGCATGGGCACGAGGCGCTCGGCCAGGTGCAGGCCACGGGTGCGGATGCCCACCACCGCCAGGGAGTCATTGTTGCCGAAGGCAGCCACGATCTCCCGGCTCATGCGCTGGAGATGGACTTCCACCTGCCTGGCGTCGAGCAGGCATGGTGACGGGGTTTCGGGCATGGCACCTCCACGATCAATTTGGCCTTCCCAGTGTATCGGATGCGGCGGGGGGTTGCCCTGGCCAGAATCCGGCCTGAACTTTAATTTATTGCATCCAGGAAACTTCTGGGTTCGGCCAGGGCGCCCGAAGGAAGCTACGCCTCGGTGATGAGCGCCCGGAGTTCGTCGTTGCCGAACTCCGAGCTGCAGGCGATCACCACCGCGCAGTGTCCCGGCTGGCTGGGCGGCAAGTCCACCTGGGCCGCGAAGCTGCCGTCCACGTCGGTCTTGCCGGTGGCGAGGGTGCCGGCCTTCTTGAAGCTGGAGATGAGGCGCACCGCCACCTCGGCCCCGGGCACCGGGCTCTGGCTGACGCAGAGCCGGGCCCGCACGCCGAAGGTGAAGGCGCGGCCGAACACCGGCCGGATGGGCCGGTCCAGCACCAGTTCCAGGGTGTCCACATCCCCTTCGTGGGTCAGGTACTCCAGGATGGCCTGGTCCAGGGGCCGGTCGCTGAACACCTGCTGCTCGGCCAGCCGCGTGTCGGCCTGGGTGGCGTCGTACTTGCCGTTCTTGATGTCCCGGATGACGGCCCGGTGCTGCTCGTCCATGCGCGCCTGGATCACCGGGTCCGGCACCGGCCCGTCGGCGAGCAGGTCCTCGTAGCTGCCCCGGCAGCTGTCCAGGATCTCCCCCCCAAGATAGATCAAGGTCTCGAACTTGGGGTTGGCCAAGCCCTTGTCCTCGGTCTGCACGTGGAAGACGCGGCTGCCGTGGCGCACGTCGCTGTTGTAGCCGGTGATCACGGGGCGTCCTTGCGGCGCAGCCGTTCCGCCAGGTCGGGCATGATCTCCCAGGCGATCTCCCGCAGCGCCTGGTCCCCCAGCCGCGCCACCACGGCCCGGGCCAGACGGTCCATGAGCGCCGGGTCCTCCAGCAGGGCGGCGAGGGCCGCCGGGGCCGGTCCCTCCGGCGGGGCGGGAGCGCCGGGCGCGCCCGGTCCGGCCGCCGCCCGCAGTTCGTCGCCAAGCTGCCAGGAGCCGGTCTGGATGCCCGGCGCCGCCTCGGCACCGGCGCCCGCCAGGGGCGGCGGTCCGGAATCCAGCAGGTCCGTGAGGGTGATGCCGTCCGGGAACGGGGCCGGGGGCGTCGCCGCCAAGGGGCCGGGCGCGGCCGGGACGCCGGCGGCCAGGGACACCAGGGTATCGCTCTCGTCGGACCAGTCCATGGGCTGGGCGGCGCGGCGCCCCTCGTCCGCATCCACCAGGGCGGGCCCGGGCCGCAGCAGGTGGTCCGGCGCCGCGGCCAGGTCCGGCAGGTCGCCGGAGGTCACCGGGCTTTCCGTCTCCGCCAGCGCGGGCAGGTCGGACAGCGCGTCGGTCAGGAGGAATTCCGGGACCGTCATGGGGATCAGGTCCACGGTCGCGTCTTCCAGGGCCGCCGGGGCGGCTTCCGGCTCCGCCGGGGGGGCGGGCATGGGCAGGTTGCGCAGGCCCTCCAGGTCCAACTCCTCCAGTTCCAGGATCTCCCCCAGGTCCCCGGGCAGCTCCCGGGCCGCCGGGGGCTCCTCCTGCACGTCCCCGGGCTCCAGGAGCAGCAGGTCGGCCTGGGCTTGGGCCTCCGCCGGCGGGGGCGCCGGGGGCTCCGGCAGGATGACGGGGCTCTCCAGCAGCCGCCGGACCCGGTCAGCCAGGTCCCGCAGTTCGATGGGCTTCTTGAGGAAGCCCTGGATGGGCGCCTGGCGCACCCGCTCCGGGTCCACCACGTCCAGCACGCCGGCCATCATGGCCACGGGCATGCGCCGGGTGGCGTCGGTCTCCCGCAGGCGCTGGAGCAGCGCCCAGCCGTCCATCTCCAGCATGGAGGTGTCCAGGAGCGCCACGTCGAACCGGTCGCCCCGGTCGACCAGGGCCATGGCCTGGGCGCCCGAACCGCAGGAAATCAGTTCGACGTCGCTGGAGGCGAGGAGCGTCTCGGCGATTTTGTGGATGCTGGGGTTGTCGTCCACGAGGAGGAGACGGGGCATGGGAAACCTCGGGGGGGCCGGTGTGGGGACAATGGTCTGCGCTAACGCTAACAGAAACCGGCTATGGGAGTTTCAAGGAGTTTCGTACCGCCAGCAGCCTGCGGGTGGGCAACAGCCGTTCCAGGATGGCCCGGTCCCCCACCCAGACCCAGGCTACTCCCGCGTACTCCCGCACGGCCACCTCCGGCCCGTCCGGAAGCCAGCCCCGCACCGAGGCCCGCAGCTTGGTGGCGGTGAGCCATTCGGACCGGTTGCCCTGGAGCAGGGCCTCCCGCTGGCGCTCCTTGGGCAGGGAGGCGTCCTTGCCCCAGCGCTGGTCCCAGGCGGTGACGGCCAGGTCGGGGGCGAACCAGGTCCAGGCCGGGTCGCAGGGGGGCCAGGGCGGGGTGTCCGCCGGCACCGGCTCCCACTGGGCCCGGTCCAGGGGGCTGGTCCTGCGCACCCCGAGGTCCTTGCGGTCGATCCCCTCCAGGCCCATGCGCAGCGGCGGCTGGGCGTGCAGGGTGCCGTTCCCGGCCGCTTCCCGGCGCCACCGGCCGTCGGCGAGCGCCCAGAGGGTCCAGGTGTTGCCGCCCCCCACCCAGAGCCGGTCCTTGCGCGGGAACCACATCCGGCTGCCGGGCGGCCAGGGCACCAGGACCCGCGGGCCCGGGAGGTCCTTGCCGTCGTCCCACAGGCTCTCGGGGCGGGTGATCCAGCCCCTGGGCGGCGGCGGCAGGCCCTTCTCGTCCCAGGAGGCCAGGGTGGATGGGGGCATGTCCCCTTCCACCCGCAGGGCGGTGAGCAGCAGGCCGCCCTCCCGCCCCGGGGCGCGCAGGCCCAGGAGCACCGCCTTGCCGTCCCAGCTGAACCGGCTCCAGGGGCCGCTGTCCGAGGCCCAGAGCACCCGCCCTTCGGGAATCTCCAGCAGCCGGGTCTCGAACCGCCGGGGAGCGAGCATGAGGGTCACCAGGAGGCGGTTGCCCTTGACCGGGTCCAGGCGGGCCGAGGCGATCGGCGCGTCGAACCGGTAGTGGCGCCATTCCAGGTTGCGCCAGATGACCACTTCGCTGTGTTCCTTGGGGCCGTTCAGGGCCAGCCCCTGGTCCCCCAGGTAGGCGGAGGCCGGCTCCCAGGGCATCTCGAAACCCCCGCCGAAGGGCCAGGGCTTCTCCTGGTCCGGATCCTGGGCACCCTGGAAACGCGGGGCCCAGCCATCCAGCAGGCGGTACTCGGCCAGGGTCTCGAAGCTCTCCATGGACAGGTCCATCTCGGCATCCGGAGCCGCCGCCCCGCCCTCCCGGATGGACCGGGGAGCCTGCACCAACGCCAACAACAACAGCATCGCCGCGATGAACATGCTGGCGAACAGGTAGCGTTTGGGAATCACCGCTGGCTCGAACCTCCCAGGACATGATGCAATCATTTGGCGAGGGCAACCCATGAAACATGCCGGACCTTTGGAAATCGAGGTGAAGGTGCGCGTCCCCTGCGTCCAGGCGCTGGAACCGCTGCTGGTCCAGGCCGGTTTTCGCCCGGTGCACCCGGCGGCGCTGGAAGCGAACCGGCTATGGGACCGGGCCGGCGAGCTGCTGGCCCAGGGCAGCGCCCTGCGCCTGCGCCGGTACGGCGGCCGGGCGGTGCTCACCTGGAAAGGGCCCCGGGTGGCCGATCCCCGGCTGAAGATCCGGGCGGAGGTGGAGACCGAGGTGGCCGACCCCGCGGCCATGGAGGAGATCCTGGCCGCCCTGGGCTTCGCTCCGGTGCTGGAGATCGTCAAGACCCGCGCCATCTGGCAGCGGAACCAGCTGGAGGCCTGCCTGGACCAGACCCCCTACGGCTGCTTCCTGGAACTGGAAGGTTCCCGGGAGGCCATCGACCAGGCCATGGCCCAGCTGGGCCTGGACGCCGCCCAGGTGGAGCCGCGCAGCTACGCGGCGCTGTACTCGGGCCGGGACCGGGACTGAATTTACGTTTTATTTTCAGTCCGGTAGCCGATCCGCTCGATAGGGGCACGGCCCGGTCACGGCGCGGCGGGAAGGTGTTGGCCAGGAGGTGATCCATGGCTCCCATCGAGGTCCAGACCCCCGCCCCGCCCCGCTACGAGGTCCGTCCGCTGGGGCCCGGCGATTTCGCCCACCTGAAGCGCCTGGAGCAGGAGATCTGGAGCGGCGACGGCGCCGGCATGCTCTGCCCGCACTACCTGCGCCTGTGCACCGATTTCTACTCCGAGTGGTGCTTCCTCGCCCTGGACGGGGACCGGCCGGTGGGCTACGTCCTGAACTTCCCCAGGGGCAAGGTGAACTACTGCGCCACCCTGGCGGTCCATCCGGAGTACCACAAGACCCGGGTCAACTACCTGCTGATCCGGGCCATGGTGAAGAAGCTCCTGGAGGAGGACATGGAAGAGTGCCGGTTCCTGGTGGAGCCCGGCAACTGGGACGCCCGCAACGTGCACGAGGCCCTGGGCGCCCGGGTGGTGGCCCAGGTGGAGGATCATTACCTGCCGGGCGACCGGCGCCTGTGGTCGGTGATCGACCGGGGCGACCTGGAACGCATCCGCGCCCGTTACACCCGCCTGAAGCTGGTGTCCTGACCGAAGCCCTGGAGGTGGCTGTTGCGACCGGAGATGTTGCTGGAATCCCTGCGCTCCGGGGTGACCCCGTTCCTGGGGCTGCCCATGCAGGCGGAGCCCGGGCCGGTGCCCGGGGTGGTCCTGGGCGCCCCCTACGACGGCGGGGTGCTCAACCGCCCCGGTGCCCGGTTCGGTCCCTGGGCCATCCGCAACGCCACCCTGGGCCTGGGGAGGCTGCCCATGCCGGCGCGCCTGCAGGGACAGGACGAAGGCGGGCGCGGCCCGGCCGCGGTGGACTGGGTGGACGGCGGCAACATCCCCACCCTTCCGTTCAGCATGGAGGCCGCTCTGGACGCCGTGGATCAGACAGCGGCGGGCTGGATCCGGCAGGGGGCACGCACCCTGATGCTGGGCGGAGACCACCTCATGACCCTGGGGGCCGTGCGGGCCCACGCCCGGCAATGGGGACCCCTGGGGCTCCTGCACCTGGACGCCCATCCGGACGCGGGCCAGGGTGAGATCTGGGGCGCCAGGCAGCACCACGGCACCTGGCTGCGCCAGGCCGTCCAGGAGGGTCTGCTGGATCCCAGGCGCACCGTGCTGATGGGCCTGCGCGCCCCGCGTTTCGACAGCGAGGAGCTGGTGTTCCTGCTGGACGCCGGGGCCCGCCTGTGGACCCCCTGGGACCTCCAGGATCCCCGCCTGGACGCCCAGCTCCAGGGGGACATCGCCCGGGTGGGGCAGAAAGCCGCCTACGTCACCGTGGACCTGGATGTTCTGGACCCGGCCTTCTGCCCGGCGGTGGCCGAGCCGGTGCCCGGAGGGTTGACGGTCCTGGAGGTGTGCGCGCTCCTGCGCCGGGTGCATCGGTGGACCAGCCCCTGGGTCGGCGCCGATATCATGGAGCTGGCGCCCGCCTTGGACAGTTCCCAGACCTCGGCGCGGACCGCCGCCCACCTCGCCCTCCAGCTGTTCACCTGAGATCAGCGGGACGTTTCTCCGGAGGAACCCATGGTTCAAGCCTTAACCCTCCTGGCCCGGCAATCCCACGGCCGGCCCCCCATCGGCTGGGACGAGGTTGTGGTCGGCTACGATTTCGGCCTGCTGGAGCCCCGGGAGATCCAGGACTGGGCGCTGGGGCAGCCGCACCCGGGGCCGCGCTGCCTTGAGCTGGAGGCCCTGGACGGGGAGCGGATGGCGGGCTTCGAGGCGGCCCTCTGGGCCGCCTGTGCGGAGGGCGCCGGCAAGGTGCCCCGGCCGGGAGGCCGGCGTTGGGCCCGGGCCCAGGACCGCTGGCGCGCGGCCCTGCTCCAGGACGCCCTGGACGCGCCCCTCACGCCCGAAGCCCTGGCCGTGGCGGTGGAAGCCATCTACGACCGGGTGGGCTGCCCCGAGGACATGCTGGGCCTGTGGCGGCGCACCAGTCCCTGGCAGCCCCTGCCGGCGGACGCCGACCGGGATGAGGTCGTCCGCTTCCTCCGGCAATGCGAGCGGGACAGCGCCGCCAATTTCTGAACCAAGACCGCGCTTCCTGCACCCTGGTCTTGAGCCCGGCGTCCTCGTGGCCGCCCAAGGGCCTTCCAGGGAGGCAAGGTCATGCAAGAGTCCAACGGCGGATCCATGGGCGGGTCCTTGGCACTGTTCCTGGCCGGCGCCGCCATCGGCGGCCTGCTGGTCGCGCTCAACACCCCCAAGACCGGCCCGGAGCTGCGGGAAGACCTCCGGATGCTGGGGCGGAAGGCGAAGAAGAGGGCGCAGGACCTGGCCGAGGACGCCCAGGAAGGCTGGGGGCGGATGCGCGAAAAAGTGGGCGAGGCCGGCCCTGAAGCGGCCGAAGAAGCCCGGGCCAGGGCGAAAGAGTTATAGAGCCTGACTAGGAAACCTTGCGTGTCCCGGACTTTCGCCCTTGTGCGTCGGCCGCCGACGAACCGCTCAACATTGGGGGGCGTTCAAGCCACGCCGGAGCAGGGCGTCATGGAAGGAGCCGCAACCTCAGGCAGTCAGGCTCCTAGGGCGCGGCTGCGGGCGCGGGCTCGGGTGCGGGGGCCTTGCGGCGGGGCAGGTGCGGGTCCTTGCTGTCCTGCTCGAGCATATGGCGCAAGGCCGGCTGGTGCTGGGCCATGGCCCAGAGCTGATGCCCCGCCTCCCGGGCTTCCCGGATGGCCTTGCCGGCGTCCTGATAGCGCTTGAGGTTGTACAGGGCCACGATGCGGTTGGCCAGGATGCGCTCGTCGTCCGGCTGGGCGGCCAGGGCCTGGTCCAGGAAGGCCAGGGCGCCCTCCGGGTCCGGCGCCACCGCCGCCACCGCCTCGTCCAGGGTGGCGTACTTGGGCTTGGCGGGGGCCGGGGCCGCCGCGGGGGCGGGGGCGGGGGCGGGCTGGGCGGCGGCCGCGCCCGGCTGGGAACCCGGTGCCGGCGCCGGTGCCGATGCCGCGGGGGCCAACTGCAGCGGCGACGGTACCGTCACCGGCAGCGGCGGCGGGGCGGGGGTCCGCCGGCGGTGCCGGGACCAGAACCAGAATCCGCCGCCGGCGCCCAGGGCCACCACCAGCAGGACGGCCACCCAGGCGATCCAGGCCCGGGAGCGGCGGGGACGGTCCGCCCGCTTCCGGGCCGGGACCGGCAGGACCTTGCCGGACTGCAGGTTCCACGGGGCGTCCCGCTGGGGCGTCCAGGACGGGTTGCGCACGGCCCGCAGGGCTTCCCCCAGGGCCTCGGCGGTGGGGTAGCGCCGGGCCGGATCCTTGGCCAGGGCCTGGCGGGCCACTCCCGCCAGGGCGGGGCTCAGGTCCGGGAACAGCGCCGGGTCCAGGTCGGGCGGTTCTTCTTCCCGCAGCCGCTTGGTCACCGCCGCCGGCGTGGGCCCGTCGAACGGCCGCACTCCGGTCAGCGCCTCGTACAGGATCACGCCCAGCGGGAACAGGTCCGCCCGCCCATCGGGCTTGCCCGCATGCAGGCATTCGGGGGCGGTGTAGCGCAGGGTGGCCAGGTGGGCGGCGGCTCCGGCCGGATCGGTGATGGCGGTGGTGAAGCCGCCGTCCATCAGCTTGGGGGCGGGGCGCCCGGCCACCCGGCTCATGCGGATGTTCACGGGCTTGAGGTTGCGGTGCAGGATGGCCCGCTGGTGCAGGTAGGCCAGGCCGTCGCACAGCTGGGCCAGGAGGTCCAGGACCTCCTTGGGCGTGAGGGCGCCTTCCTGCAGCATGGTCTCCAGGTCGCTGCCGGGCAGGTAGTCCTGCACCAGGTAGAGAGTGCCCCCTTTTTCGCCGAACTCGTGGATGGTCACCAGGTTGGGATGGTTGAGACGGCTGGCGGCCTGGCATTCCCGCAGGAACCGGGCTTCCGGGTCCGGCGGCGGCAGCGCGGACCGGCGGATGACTTTCAGGACCACTTCCCGGCCGATGATGGTGTCCCGGGCCAGGAAGGCCTCGCCCAGGCTGCCCTGGCCCAAGGGCTCGGTGATCTCGAACTTGCCGATGCGGTCGATGCGGTGGGTCATGGTGGGCGGTCCTGGGGAAGGGGCATTGGGCAGGACAACGATACCGCAAGCCGCCCCTGTGGGCGCTAATGCCGCTGCGCCAGCAGCCAGGCCTCGTCCCGCACCGGGATGCCCAGGGCCTCGGCCTTGGCCAGCTTGGAGCCGGCCTTGTCCCCGGCCACCAGGACCGTGGTCTTGGGGGAGACGGCGGCGGTGACCTTGGCCCCCAGTTCCTTGAGCAGGGCTTCGGCCGCGTCCCGGCTCAAGGTGGGCAGGGTGCCGGTGACCACCGCCACCTGTCCGGCCAGGGGCAGCCCGGAACGGTCCCGGGGCCGCGGAGGCTCGGGCTCGACGCCCATGGCCGCCAGGGTCTCGGGCAGGTCCGGGTGCAGCTGGGCGAAGGCCCGGATGGCGGCGGCCACCTTGGGGCCGACCTCCTCCACCCCCAGGAGCCGGCCTTCCTCCGCGTTCCAGAGCTGGCGCAGGTCCGGGAAGGCCTCGGCCAGGAGCTCGGCGGTGCGCTGGCCCACGTAGGGGATGCCCAGGGCGTGGATCCAGCGGGCCAGGGGCCGGGTGCGGGCCCCGTCCAGGGCCGCCATCACGTTCTGGGCGCTCTTCTCGGCCATCCGCTCCAGGCCCGCCAGGTAGGCCAGGCCCTGGGCCGGGTCGCCCAGGAGCCGGAAGATGTCCCAGGGCTGGCTGATGCGCTGCCCGGCCACGATCTGCTCCACCAGGGCGTCCCCCAGCCCCTCGATGTCCAGGGCCGCACGGCTGCCCAGGTGCTGCAGCCGTGCGGTGAGCTTGGCCGGGCATTCGGGGTTCTGGCAGCGCCAGGCCACTTCCGCGTCGGAATCCTTGCCCACCGGGCCCCCGCACACCGGGCACGCGGCCGGGACCGCCGGGGGGAGCGCGCCGGCGGGCACCGATCCGGGCACCACCGCCACCACCTTGGGAATCACTTCGCCGCCCTTCTCCACGAACACCCGGCAGCCGACGCGCACCCCCAGGCGCTCCAGCTCGTCGGCGTTGTGCAGGGTGGCCCGGCGCACGGTGGAGCCGGCCACTTCCACCGCCTCCAGTTCCGCCACCGGGGTCAGCTTGCCGGCCCGGCTCACCTGCCAGGTGATGGCCAGCAGGGTGGTGGTGGCCTGCAGCCCGGGATACTTGAAGGCGATGGCCCAGCGGGGCACCCGGTCGGTGGTGCCCAGGCGCTCCTGCAGGGCGCGGTCGTCCACCTTGAGCACCACGCCGTCCGAGTCGAACGGCAGCAGCAGGCGCTGGTCCCGCTGGGCCTCGAGGAACGGCAGGAGGTCCTGGAAGCTGCCGGAGGCGTGGGCCGGCATGCGGTTGAAGCCCCAGGCGGCCAGCTGGTCCATGGCCTGCTCGTGGCCCGGCGCCCCCACCACCTGCCAGGGCAGGAAGGAGAGCCGGCGTTCTGCGGTGATGCGGCTGTCCAGCTGCTTCATGGCGCCGGCGGCGGCGTTGCGGGGGTTGGCGAAGCGCGGTTCCCCCCGCCGGTCCCGTTCCCTGTTCAGCTCTTCCCAGCGCCGGCGGGACAGGAAGACTTCGCCCCGCACCTCCAGCTCCGCCGGCGCCCCGTCCGGCAGGCGCAGGGGGATGTCGGCGATGGTGCGGGCGTTTTCGGTGACGTCCTCGCCGGTCTCCCCGTCGCCCCGGGTGATGGCCTGGACCAGGGCCCGGTCCTGGTAGACGAGGGACAGGGACAGGCCGTCCACCTTGAGTTCCGCCGCGTAGCGGAGGGCGGCCCCCGGCAGGCTTCTGGCCACCCGGGCCTCCCATTCCCGCACTTCCGCTTCGGAATAGGTGTTGTCCAGGCTCAGCATGGGGGTGCGGTGGCGGGCCTTGCGGAAGGCCTCCAGGGGCTCGGCCCCCACCCGCCGGGTGGGGCTGTTGGGGTCGGCCAGGTCCGGGTGGCGGGCCTCCAGGTCCCGCAGTTCCCGCTCCAGGGCGTCGTATTCCGAATCGCTCAGGACCGGCTGGTCCAGGACGAAATAGCGGCGCCGGTGCTCCAGCACCCGGGCGGCCAAATCTCTCATGTATTCCCGCGTCTCCATGGTCTGCCTCGACCCTCAGGGATGGTTGAAGACCTTGCGCAGGTAGGCCAGGAAGGTGGCGTCGGTGCACAGGGTCTTGCCGGGGGAGTCGGAGAGCTTGGCCACCGGCTGCCCGGCGCAGGAGATCATCTTCATGACGATGTTCAGGGCCGGATGGGGGGTGTCGTTCATCAGGTTGGTGCCGATGCCGAACCGGGTCCGGATCCGGTCCCGGAAGTGCCGGTGGATCTCCAGGGCCCGGGCCACCGTCAGGGAGTCCGAGAACACCAGCTGCTTGGCGGCCGGGTCGATGCGCAGGGCGCGGTAGTGGGCGATGGCCTGTTCGCCCCATTGGATGGGATCCCCCGAGTCGTGGCGCAGCCCGTCGAACAGCTTGGCGAAGTACAGGTCGAAATCCGCCAGGAAGGCGTCCATGCCCACCACGTCCGTCAGGGCGGTGCCCAGGTCGCCGCGGTACTCCTGCACCCAGCCCTCCAGGGCGGCCTTCTGGAAGTCCCGCAGGCGGGAGCCGAAGGCCTGGTAGGCCTGGATGTACTCGTGGGCCATGGTGCCGGCGGGCACCAGGCCCAGCTTGCGGGCCAGGTGCACGTTGGAGGTGCCGGCGAAATGGTCCGGCAGCTCCCGGGCCAGGGTGGCCACCACCTCCTCCTGCCACGTCCCGGAATAGCGCCGGCGCAGGCCGAAGTCCAGGAGCCGGAACGGGTGGGTTCCGGCGGCGCCCGGCTCCCGGTCGCACGCCCGGATCAACCGGATCTTCTCCCGCAGCCGCCGGCGGGCTTCCTCCAGGATCCCGGGGCCGGCCGGCAGCCGGCGGCAGTAGAGCTCGTTCACGATGTACAGGACGAACACCTCGAAGCTCATCACGTGGGCGATGGGCCCGGCCCCGGTGATGGCCAGCTCCCCGTCCCGGCCCTCCACCTTCACGAAGTGGCGCTGGAACCGGAAGATGGACAGGAAGTCCACGAAGTCGCTCTTGATGAAGCGCAGCCCGCGCAGGTACGCCAGCTCTTCCGGGGTGAACGCCAGGGTGCACAGGTGGTCCAGTTCCGCCTCCACCGCGTCCTTGAGTTCCGCCAGGGGGAACAGGGGCGGTTCCCGGCAGACGAAGAGGTATTCGGCCTGGGCCCCCGGGTGGCTGTGCAGCAGCGCCTGCCACATGGTGAACTTGTAGAGGTCGTTCTCCAGCAGGCTGGTCACCACGGGGGGCGCAGAAGGGGTGGGCATGCCACCAGCCTACACCTTACCGGCGCGGTCACTTCATCTTGGCCCGGTAGCTGATCGCCATCACCGCCCCGATGCCCAGGAAATAGCTCAGGGTGCTGCTGCCCCCGGCGCTGAAGAACGGCAGCACGATGCCCTTGTTGGGCAGCAGCCCGATCACCATGCCCACGTTCACGAACAGGTGCAGCCCCAGGATGCCCGCCGCGCCTACGCAGAAGTAGGTCTCGGCGGAGGACTTGGCCACCCGGGCGGTGTCCAGGATGCGGGCGATCACGGCGCCGAACAGGCCCAGGGCCAGGAGCACGCCCAGGAACCCGCGCTCCTCGGCCCACACGGAGAACACGAAATCGGTGGTCTTCACCGGCAGGAAGTTGAGCTGGGTCTGGCTGCCGCTGGTGAAGCCCTGGCCGAACAGCCCGCCGGCGCCGATGGCGATGCGGCTCTGGTTGATCTGGTAGCCCTTGCCCTGCAGGTCCGCGGACGGGTCCAGGAAGGTCAGGACCCGCTGCTTCTGGTAGGGCTTGAGCACCTCCCGCCAGGCGAAGGCGCCCATCAGGGACACGCCCAGGAGGCCCAGCGCGACCCACCTGGCCTTGAGCCCCCGCAGCAGCGGGACCAGCACCAGGATGGGCAGGAAGCTGATGGCCATGCCCAGGTCCGGCTGCTTGAGCACCAGCAGCATGGGGAAGAACACCAGGGCCGAGGCTCCGGCCAGGTCCCAGGCGGTGATGTCCTGCAGGGGCCGGGTGCCCAGGCGGTGGGTCACGAACAGCAGGGTGAGCCATTTCATCAGTTCCGACGGCTGCCAGGTCATGCGCCCGATGATCAGCCAGCGCTGGGCGCCGCCGATGCGGTGCCCCGCCACCAGCACCGCCACCAGGCTCAGGATGCCCAGGACGTACAGGACCAGGGCGCTGCGGAAGGTGCGCAGGGGGTTGACCGCCGCCACCAGGCCCAGGGCCAGGAAGCCCAGGAGGTTCCACACGGTCTGCTTGAGCCACAAGGTGGATTGGGTGGTGCCGCGGCCGGCGGAGTACACCGTGAGGGTGCCCATGACGACCAGGACCACCATGGGCAGCAGCAGCTGGGTGTCCAGGAACCGCAGGCGCTCCCTCATCGCGCGGGTTCCTCATCGGCGCCCGGTTCCGAGTCCAGGCGGAAGGCGTCGGGCAGCTTGGCGCTGGGGGGCGGCATGGGCTTGGCCATCCGGTCGATGAACCAGTACTGGCAGAGCTTCTTGACGATGGGAGCGGCGGATTCGGCGCCGAAGCCGGAGTTGGCGGCCACGACGGCGAAGGCGATCTGGGGGTTCTCCCGGGGCGCGTAGCCGGCGAACAGGGCGTTGTCCCGCAGGTTCTTGGCCAGGGCGGCGTAGTGGGCCCGGTCCACGAAGCCGACCACCTGGCTGGTGCCGGTCTTGCCGGCGATGGTGACTCCGGGCAGGTCGATGCCATGGGCGGTGCCCGAGTGCACCACCTCGTAGCAGCCCTCGTCCAGCACCGCCCAGATCTTGGGGTCCAGGCCGGTGTCCTTGGGCGGGGGCGGCTGGTAGAAGGAGATGCCCCCGTTGTCGCCCCGCACCCCGTAGAGCAGGTGGGGAGTCAGCAGCTTGCCCCGGGTGGCGATCATGGCGTAGAACCGGGCCAGGGAGATGGGCGTGATGGCGTTGGCCCCCTGGCCGATGGCGACGCTGATGGTCTCGCCGGCGTACCACTTCTCGTGCTTCACCTGCCGCTTCCACTCCCGGCTGGGCACCCGGGAGACCGCCTCGTGGGGCAGGTCGATGCCGGTGCTTTCCAACAGGCCGTACTTCTTGGCGGTGTTGAAGATGTCGTCGATGTCCAGGCGCGCGCCCAGCTCGTAGAAATAGATGTCGCAGCTCTTGGCGATGGCCTGCACCAGGTCCAGGGTCCCGTGCACCTTGTCGCAGCGGAACTCCCGGCCGTAGAAGTTCTTGTGGCCGTTGCAGGTGAAGGTGGTGGCGGGGGTGATGATGCCCTTCTCCAGGGCGGCCAGGGCCATCAGCAGCTTGAAGGTGGACCCGGGCGGGTAGCGGCCCTGGGTCACCCGGTTGAGCATGGGGCGGTCCGGGTTGTCCCAGTACTCCTTCACCTGGTCCTGGGTGAGCCGGTTGAGGAACACGTTGGGGTCGTAGGAAGGGCTGGAGTACATGGCCAGGACGCCCCCGTCCCGCAGATCCAGCACCACGCCCGCGCCCTGGGTCGTGCCGAAGGCGTCCTTGAGCACCGTCTGCAGCCCGGCGTCCATGGTCAGGTACACGCTGTGCCCGGGAATGGCCTCCTGCATGCCGTAGGTGGCCACCTCCCGCCCCAGGTAGTCCACCAGGATCCGCCGCTGGCCGTCCACCCCCTTGAGCTCGTCGTTGCGCGACGCCTCGAAGCCGGTGCGGCCGACGATCTCCCCCAGCTGGTAGTGGGCGGGCTCCCGCTGCAGCTCCTCGGGGGTGACCTCCCCCACGTAGCCCAGGGCGTGGCCCGCCAGGTCCTCGCCCAGGTACACCCGCCGGGGCGCCACCTCGATGCTCAGGAAGGGGTACCGGGCCCGCAGCACCTCGGCCCGGGCCAGGGCGCTGTCGTCCAGGTTGTCCTGGAGCACCAGCATCCGGTTGCCCGCCGCCTGGCGGGTGGCCGCGATGCGCCGCTTGAGCTGGTCGGGCTCCATCTGGAAGGCCTGGGCCAAGCCATCGATCTGGATCGGGTCCCTGGGCAGGTCCTCGTACTGAATCACCAGGTGCAGGGCCCGGCGGTTGTCCACCAGCTTGTTGCCGTTGCGGTCGAAGATGATGCCCCGGGGGGCCGGGGTGGTGCGGGTCTTCACCGCCTGGGCGATGGCCAGCTTCTGCATCTCCCGCCCTTTCCAGAGCTGCACCCGGGCGTAGGCCAACGCGAGCCACAGGATCATGAACCAGGCCAGGGTCTTCATGATGCCGATGCGTTTCTGGATCAGGGTGCGGGAGGGTATCGGCAAGGGTCTACTTCCTGTGCAAGGGTGGGTGGAGGCGCAGGGCCAGGGTGGCCCAGACGGGGGTGAGCAGCAGGGACCAGAGCCAGCCGGTCCCCCAGGCGTGGAATCCGGCGGCGAAGGTCACCGAGACGTACACCAGCAGGGTGTGGATGAGCGTCAGGGCGGCCTGGCGGCCCCAATAGGGCTTGAGGGTGTGGGGGGGCCAGCGCAGGGCCAGGGCGTAGGCCAGGAGGCAGGCCAGCATGTTGCCGAAGGCGGTGCCGCCCAGGTGCGGATAGAGGCGCAGGGCGCCTTCCAGCACCCAGCCGCCCGCCGCGGCCCAGACCAGCCCCGCCAGGGGGGAGGTGAACCCCGGGGCCAGCCCCAGCACCAGGAAGGTGTTCAGGACTGCCTGGGGGCCCGGCCAGGGGGCCGCGAGGTGGATCCCACCCAGGCACAGGAGCGCCAGGAAGAACCGGCGCACCTTGGGCGCTGCGGAAGGGGCGCTCATCGGGCCTCCTTTCCGGACCCGGGTCCTTGGGTCGGCTGGGCGGGCAACTGGATCTCCATCTGGGGATGGGGCGGCAGGACCAGGACCAGCACCAGCCGGTCCAGGGGCGCGGCCAGGACCACCTCCACGTGCAGCTCCACGTCCTGGGGATGCACGTCGCTCACGTAGCCCACCAGGAGGCCCCGGGGGAAGTTCCGGTCCAGGCCCGAGGTGAACACCGGCTCGCCCACCTGCACCACTTCCTGGTTGCCGATGTAGCGGATGGCGGCCTTGCCCGGGCCCAGGCCCTGGAGCACCCCGGTGGCCCGGCTGCGGGCCAGCATCACGCCCGTGGAGGCATTGTAGGCGTCCAGGGGCAGCAGGCTGGATTGGGTCCGGCCCACGTCCCACAGGCGGCCCACCACCCCCTCGGGGCAGATGACGCCCTGGTCCGGCACCAGCCCTGCGTCCCGCCCCTGGTCCAGGATCATGCCGCCGAAGGGGGCCCGGCGCACGTTGGCGATCACCCGCGCGGCCCGGAAGTCCAGGGGCAGGAGTTTCTTGAGGCCCAGCAGACGGACCGCCTCGTCGGCTTCGGCCAGCCGCGGCGCTTCCGCCGCCCGGGCGGTGAGCAGGGCGGTCACCTGGGCCCGCAGGTTCAGGATCTCGCTCTGGGCCTGGCGCAGGTTGCCCACCCGCTGGCGCCGGTGGGCCTTCCAGTCCTCCCACCGGGTGGAGACGCTCCGGGACGGTGCGGCCAGGATGTCCAGCAGGTGGTTCCAGCGCCCGGAGGAGCCGCGCCCCAGAAGCATCCAGAGCAGGTGGCCCAGGAGCAGGACGACGATGGCCCAGCGGCGCCGGCCCGTGGGGCCCAGGCCCCAGGGGCGCTCCCTCATGGGCGTCGTCGCGGGACCGAATAATGCATAGACAGACTCCTAGTCCAGGATCTGGATCCGCCGCAGGAAGGGGATGTCCTCCAGCAGCATGGCCGTGCCCCGCACCACGGCGGTTTCGGGGTTCTCGGCCCGGTAGCAGGGCAGGTGGGTCTCCTTGCTGAGGCGGATGTCCAGGCCCTGGATCTTGGAGCCGCCGCCGGTGAGGCAGATGCCCCGGTCGATGAGGTCGGCGGCCAGCTGGGGCGGAGTGTCGTTGAGGGCCTTGCGCACCAGGTCGATGATGGCGCTGATGGGCTCGGCCAGGGCCTCGCGGATCTCCATGTCGTTGAGGGTGAGGGTCTTGGGCAGGCCCTCGAACTGGTCGCGGCCGGAAATGCTCATGGTCCGGGTCTTGTCGGAGGAATAGGCGGAGCCCAGGCTCCACTTCACTTCCTCCGCCGCCGCCTCGGAGATGAGGACGTTGTACTTCTCCCGGATGTACTTGATGATCGCCTCGTCCATCTCGTCCCCGGCGATCAGGATGGAATCGGCGAACACCTTGCCGTTGTAGGAGATGACCGCCACGTCGGTGGTGCCGCCGCCCACGTCCACGATCATGCAGCCGCGCTTCTCGTTGATGGCCAGCCCGGCGCCGATGGCGGCCACCATGGTCTGGTCCACCAGGAACACCTCGCCCGCCTTGGCGTCATAGCACACCTGCTTCACGGCCCGCCGGGCCACCTGGTGGGCACGGGGGGGCACGCTCACGACGATGCGGGTGCGGGCGAAGCCCCGGTTGGGCCGGGCCTTGCGGATGAAGGCGGCGAGCATCTTCTCGGCGGCGTCCACTTCATAGATCATCCCGTCCTTCATGGGCCGGATGGTCTGCACCCCCTGGGGGGTCCGCCCCAGCAGCTGCTTGGCCTCATCCCCGACCGCCTCCACCTCGTGGGTCAGGGTGTTCAGGGCTACGATAGAAGGCTCATACACGATGATCCGCCCGGCCTGGCGGGTGTAGATCAGCACGGAGGCAGTTCCCAGGTCAATGGCCAGGTCGGAGGTGAACAGATTGGACCAGAATTGGCTTGAAAACGGGTGGGGCACCGGACACTCCGAGGGAACCTCTTAGCCTGCCATGGTTTTGCCCTGGAGGACAGGCCGGCGGCGCCAACCACGCCGTTCCCGTCGGCTCCCGGGGACGATCACGCGCCTGCGGCGGCCAGCAACTCCTGGACCAGGACCGCCGGGTCCAGGCGCTGGGGCAGGTCGCGGTGGTAGCCCCGCACCCAGGCCCTGCCGTTGACCAGGACGAAGGGGATGGCCCGCTTGCCGGTCTCCGCTTCCAGGCGTTCGGCGGCGCCGGGCACGGTCTCGATGTCCACCAGGGTGTGGGGCACTTCGTGCTCGGCCAGCCACCGCTCCAGGCGCCGGCAGTCCGGGCACCAGGTGGCGCTGAAGACTTGCAGATCCAAGGATTTGAGTTGATCAGGGACGGTCATTCGGGGATCTCCGCTAGGAAAGGTGGCCGCTCGCTGTCATTCTGGAACCTTGGACTGCGGGAGTGAAGCATGGAAATGCGCGCGGCGCGATGGTTCGGTTTGGGCGGCCTGGTGGTGCTGGGCCTGCTGGGCTGCGGCAAGGTTTCCGAGGACCATGGCAAGGTGCTGGCCACCGTGGCCGGGGAGAAGATCACCGAGCAGGCCTTCGACAGTACCGTGCGGGCGTTCCTTGGGGACGAGGCCAAGGCCAAGGACCTGCTGACCAACACGGCCATGCGTGAGCAGCGCAACCAGATCCTGGGCACCCTGGTGAACCAGAAGGCGCTCCTGGCGTGGGCCAAGGCCGAGGGGCTGGACAAGGACCCCAAGGTGCAGGTCGAGGTCACTTCCGCCCTGGCCAACGCCTATTTCCAGGTCCTGGTGGACCGCCTGGTGACCAAGGCCGAGCCCACGGACGACCAGCTCAAGGCCGTCTATGACGAGTATGCGGCCCAGGCCAAGGCCGCCAACCAGGCCCAGGGCCTCCCGCCCTACGAGCAGGTGAAGGGCCAGCTGCCGTCCCTGTGGAAGCGCAAGCAGACCCAGATCGCCCGGGACGCCCTGCTGGCCCAGCTGAACCAGCGCTACCCGGTGGTGTTCGATCCGGACTACCGCCCGGCGCAGATGCCGTAGTTTCCTAGATCCGGTTGGCGGTGAACTCCGCCAGGGGACCCTGGAAGTCTTCCACCCCGGCGTCGGTGACCGACCAGATGCGGGTGGCCACTTCGTCGATCAGGTCCTCGTCGTGGGTCACCAGGATGACCGTGCCCTCGTAGCGCTGCAGGGCCGTGTCGAGGGCGATCACCGCCTCCAGGTCCAGGTGGTTGGTGGGTTCGTCCAGCACCAGGAAATTGGGCTTCTGCAGCATGAGCTTGCAGAACATCAGGCGGCAGGCTTCGCCTCCGGACAGCACCTCGGTGCGCTTCATCCCCTCATCGCCCCGGAACAGCATCTGGCCCAGGACACCGCGGATGGTCTCCACCAGGGCGTCCGGGTCGAACTGGCGCAGCCAGTCCGCCAGGGTCCAGCCGTCCGGGATGGAGTCCCGGAAATCCTGGGCGAAGTAGCCCACGTTCACCTCGTGGCCCCACTTCACCTCGCCCGCGTCCAGGCCCCGGTCCGCCTCGGTCACTCCAGGCGCGTTGGCCAGCAGGGCCTTGACCAGGGTGGACTTGCCCACGCCGTTGCGGCCCATCACCGCGATCTTCTCGCCCCGGGCCACGTTGGCGGTGAAGTCGCGGAGCACCTCCAGCCGCCCGCCGGCCAGGTCGTAGCCTTTGAAGACGCCTTCGAATTCCAGGGCGTGCCGGCCTCCGGGCTTGGCCTGGTCGAACTTGATGTACGGGCGCTGGATGTTGCTGCGGGCCAGGTCATTGGGGGTCAGGCGCTCCACTTCCTTGCGCCGGGAGGCCACCTGGCTGGAGCGGGTGCCCGCGGCGAAGCGCTGGATGAACTCGTTCAGCTGGGCGATCTTCTTCTCCCGCTGGGCGTTCTCGGACTCCAGGCGGGAGCGGATCTGGGTCTTCTGCATGACCATGTCGTCGTAGCCGCCGGTGTACTGGATGATCGTCTGGTAGTCGATGTCGGCGATGTGGGTGCACACCCCGTTGAGGAAGTGGCGGTCGTGGGAGATGACGATCAGGGTGCCCTTATAGTGGATCAGGAAGTTCTCCAGCCAATGGATGGAGTCCAGGTCCAGGTGGTTGGTGGGCTCGTCCAGGAGCAGGGCGTCGGGATTGCCGAACAGGGCCTGGGCCAGCAGCACCCGGACCTTCTGCCCGCCCTGCAGCTCGCCCATGGCGCGCTGGTGCAGGTCCTCGGGGACGCCCAGCCCGTCCAGCAGGATGGCTGCGTCGCTCTCGGCGGTGTAGCCGTCCTCGTCGGCCACGACCCCTTCCAGTTCGCCCAGGCGCATGCCGTCCTCGTCGGTGAGCTCGGCCTTCCCGTAGATCCGGTCCCGCTCCTGCATGGCCGTCCACAAGGGCTTGTTGCCCATGATCACCGTGTCCAGCACCCGGTACGGGTCGAAAGCGAACTGGTCCTGGCTCAGCACCCCCATCTTGCGCGGGCGCTGGAGGGTGCCCGTGGTGGGCTCCTGCTCCCCGGTGACCAGGTTCATGAAGGTGGTCTTGCCGCTGCCGTTGGGGCCCGTGAGGCCGTACCTCCGCCCGGGCGGGAACGAGGTGGTCACATCCTCGAACAGGATCCTGGCGCCGAAGCGCATCGTCAGGTTCTGCACCGCCAGCATCCAAGCCTCCGAACCCTCTATATTAGCGGGAGCGGCGGAAAGGTCGAGGTTCAGGGTTCCCGCCGGCGCTTGGCGGCGGCGGCCAGGATCTGGGCGGCCAGGAGCAGCAGCCCCAGGTCCCGCGCGATGTCCCAGCGCATGTCCGCCAGGCGTTCCGGGGCGGGAAGGGGCGCGGCCTGGGTATGGAAACAGCCGCAGTCCACCGGGTGGCCGCGGGCCAGGTTGATGGACAGGGCGGCCACGAACACCAGCAGCAGCGTCCCGGCCCAGGCGCCGGCGGCCCGGACCCACAGGCCCAGGATCAGCGCCAGGCCGCACAGGAGTTCCAGCCAGGGCAGCACCAGCGCCGCCGGATGGACCAGCCAGGCGGGGGCCAGCCGGTAGTTCCAGATGGCCTCGGCGAATCCGGGCGGGTCCGCGAGCTTGGGCCAGGCCGCGGCCACGAACACCGCCCCCAGGGCGATCTGGGCGCGCACGGTGAGCCAGGGGTGGAGGAGCTTGGCCGGGGTCATGGGCGGGGACCTCGCTGCTGGGGCCGGCCGCGCCGCGCCCAGTCCGGGAATCCGTCCCGGTAGATGAACAGGTTGCGGTAGCCCAGGCCCACCAGCTTGTCGGCCAGCACCCGGGAGTCCTGGCAGTCGCCGCCGGCGCAGTACAGCACCAGGGGGGACTTGGCGGCGGGCTTGGCCCGGGCTTCGAAATCGGTGATGCGGGCGTCGGCGTCCGCTTCCCAGATGGGCACGCTCCAGGCGCCGGCCACGTGACCGGCCTGGTAATCCGCGCTGCGCCGGGCGTCCAGGAAGGGGATGTGCAGCTGGAAGGCCTCCCAGGCGTCCTGGGGGGACAGGTCCCGGATCACCGCGTCGGGCGCCGGGGCGAAGCGCGCCGGGGCCCGCACGGCGGAGGTGGACGGCTCCGGAGCGGGAGCCCGGGGCGCCGGGGCCGGGGGCGGCGGGACGGGCCGGGGCGCGGGGGTGGCTTGGGGCGCTGGAGCGGGCGCCGGCGCAGGCGGCGCGGACCCCGGGGGCAAGGCCGGGGCCGGGGCGCCGGCGGGGGGCGGCGCCCCGGCGGCCCAGGCGAGCCGGCGGTCGGGGCGGGCCAGGCTGTTGCCCAGTACGGCGCACACCAGCGCCGCACCGAGCAGGATCAGGGCACGGAGAGGGTCTGACACCGGCTTGGCCATGGTGCCGCCAGCTTAGCAAACTGCAGAGCTCACCGCAGGACGACTTTGCGCCGGGTGCCCGTCGGCGCCCGCTCCAGGCCCCGCAAGGCGGCCCGCCAGGCGCGCCAGTCCAGGTCCAGGCCGATGACCACCGCCGCCAGGGGCGGCGGTGCCGCGCCGGACGGGGCGGGCAGGGGGCTCACTTCCAGGCGGCCGTCGGCCCATTGGAAGGCCCAGCGGTCGCTGCCGTCATGGCGGGGGGGCCAGCCTGGGAAGGCGCAGATGCCCTTGGCGCGCAACAGCTCCCCCTGGGCCGGAAGGCGCTGGAACAGGGCCTCCAGGCCCTCCGGGTCCACCGGGTGGTCCCAGCGCAGGGTCAGGGCCCGGGCGGCGCCGAACCCGCACGCGGGCTCTCCGGCCAGTTCCGCCGGGACCGCGGGCAGGGAACCGCTCCAGGGGTCCACCGGGTCCGCGGCCACGCCCATCCGCGCGGCCCGGATCAGGTGGCGGGGGAACGCGGCCCGGATCTGGCTTTCCCAGGCCATGGCCAGGCTCGGGTCCAGGTCCGCCTTGCTCACCAGGACCAGGCTCGCCAGGGCGGTCTGGCGGCGCAGCAGCGGCCGTTTGGCCAGGTGGTCCAGGGGGGCGAGGGCCGAGACCACCGTGAGGCAGCCGGCCAGGCGCAGGCGGCCCTCCAGGGACGGCTCCTGGTCCAGGTCCACCAGGTCGGTGGGGTCCGCCAGCCCGGTGGTCTCCAGCACCACCCGCCGGGGCCGGGCGGGCGCGGGCAGGTCGCACCACCGGGCCAGGGTCGCCACCACGTCGCCGCGCAGGCTGCAGCAGGCGCAGCCGTCCACCAGGTTGGCGATGTCCGCCAGCTCCGGCCGCTGGGGGTCCACCAGGGCGCCGTCCACGCTCACGGCGCCGAACTCGTTGATGAGCACCGCCACCCGGGTGCCCCGGGCCAGTTCGGCCTTGAGCACCCGGTTCACCACGGTGGTCTTGCCGGAGCCCAGCGGGCCGGTGACCAGGAGCACCTCGAGCATGGCGGTCTTCCCCTTCCTCTTCCATGATGCCTTCCCGGCCCGTTCATGGGAGCCTAGGTGCATGGACATGCTGGATGGGAGCTACCTGGCGGCCGTTGCCGGCGCCGGCTGCCTGGCCCGGGCCCTGGTCCGGGGGCTGCCGCCGGACTGGCGCCTGCGCCTGGAGGCACGGATGCCGGAACGGGCCCCGGGCTGGATCTGGGTGCAGGCGGTGAGCGTGGGGGAACTGCTGTTGGCGGACGGGATCCTCGGCCGGCTGCGGGACGCGGGGTACGCGGTCCACGTGACCACGGGCACCCGGGCGGGGCTGGAACTGCTGGGCCGGCGCCTGCCCGGGTGGGACCAGGGCACCGGGCGCGTCACCGGCGGGCCCTTTCCCCTGGACGACCCCCGGGGGCTGGCCCCCTTCCTGCGCCGCCCCCCGGGCGCCTTCATCAGCCTGGAGACGGAGATCTGGCCCGGCCTGCTGCGCCAGCTCCAGGTCCGGGGCATCCCCGCGGCCATCGTCAACGGCCGCCTGACCGAGCGCAGCACCCGCCGGGGCCGGGCCTGGATGGCCCGGGCGGTCTCGCGCCTGGGCCTGGTGGCGGCCCGGGACGAGGCCTCCCTGCAGGTTTTCCGGCGCCTGGGCGCGCCCCGGGCGGCCCTGGGCGGCAACCTCAAGGCCGACCTGCCGCCGCCCCGCCCCCTGCACGAAGGCTGGGCGCCCTTGCGGGAAGCCTGGAGGGACGACCCGGTCCTGGTGGCCGGCAACACGGTGGAGACAGAGGAGGAACTGGTCCTCGAAGCCTGGGCCCGGGTCCGGGAGACCCGTCCGGGACTGCGCCTGGTGCTGGCGCCCCGCCAGCCCCGGCGTTTCCAGGCCGTGGCCGGACTGCTGGAAGCCCGGTCCCTGGGCTTCCTGCGGGCATCCGCGCCCTGGCCGTCCGGCCCGGGGCCCTGGGCCGGCACCCCCATCCTGCTCCTGGACACCCTGGGGGAACTGGCCGCCGCCTACGGGGAGGGCACCGTGGCCCTGGTGGGCGGCGGCTGGGCCTGGCCCGGCGGGCACAACCCCCTGGAACCGGTGGTGTGGGGGCTGCCGACCCTGCTGGGGCCCGGATACGCCAATTTCCGGGACCTGGTGGGGCCCCTGCTGGAGGCGGGCTCGGTGCGGGTGGTTCCGGCTGGGCAGGTGGCCGAAGCGGTCGCCGAGGCATTGGGCGAGGGCACCCTCCGCCCCGGCGCCCAGGGCCGCTCGGGGCGGCTGCCCGAAGCCCTGTCCGGAGCATTGGAAAAAACTTGGCAACTTCTTACAAACATCCTGCCGGCTCCCGGCTAGAGTTGAATAGAACGACCCTATGCCGACCACTCCGCCCCACATCATCCTGATCGACGACGACCCGGACGTCCTGGGCCTGGTGGGCGAGGCCCTGACCCATTTCGGCATGAAAGTGCACCCCTTCGGGGACGCGCGCCGGGCGCTGCGCGTCCTGGAAGACCCGGAATCCCCCCAGTTCGACCTGGTGATCACCGACATCACCATGGACGGCCTGGACGGTTTCGACGTGATCACCCAGGTCAAGTCCCTGAAGCCCGGGCTGCCGGTGGTCCTGATGACCGGCCAGGCGTCCCTGGACTTCGCCATCCGGGCCGTGCGCATGGGCGCCTCCAACCTGTTCCAGAAGCCCATCAGCCTCCGCGACCTGGTGAACAGCGCGTTCCACCTGGTGGACCTGCACCGGGAGATGCGCAGGGCGGCGGTGGGGCTGCGGGGCCTGGTGGAGGAGCACCGGCATTTCCTGTTCCGGGCCACGGAACTGGACATCCCCAGCATGGTGGGGCACCTCACCGACCGGCTGGTGCCCCTGGGCCTGGCCAAGCCCACCAACGTGGACGTGGTCGGCATGGCGTTCCACGAGGCCCTGGTGAACGCCCTGGAGCACGGCTGCCTGGAGATGGACTCCAGCCTCAAGGGCGACCTGTTCGAGGAGCAGGACACCTTCGCGGCCACCATGCAGCAGCGCCGGGCCGATCCCCGCTACGCCGAACGCTGGATCGACGTGGCCATGCACGTGACGCCCGAGCGCCTGGAGGTGGTCATCACCGACGACGGGCCCGGGTTCGACGTTTCCATGGTCTCCCGGTACACCAAAGCCAACCTCAGCGAACAGTGCGGCCGCGGCCTGGCCATGATCCACCTGGTCATGGACGAGGTCCACCACAACGACAAGGGCAACCAGATCCGCCTGGTGCTGCACCGCAAAGAGGCCAAGTGACGATTAGGCCTTGCCAGGAACCTGGATTCGTGGTCCGGTAGGTGGACAATGTCCCCTGGAAACATCCTTCCATTCCAGCGCAAGCCGGACCCCCCCGACGATGGGCCGATCATCCTCGGCAAGCTGTGCCGGGACGACTTCGAACTGTGGGTCTGCGGCGCTCCGGACGGCCGTCTCACCTTGAAGTGGTGGCGCTGGCGGGAAGACATGGAGCGCTTCCAGGCCTTGGAGGACGGCGGCCTGACCTTGGACCTTGCCGAACTGCGGCCCCTGGCGGACCTCCTGGCCTCGGTTGGCGGATTCCTGGACCGCGGCCGCCTGCCGGGCTCCTGATCCAGCCTCCGGGTTCCGGTCGGCGGCGGGTTGTTGCTGCCGGGTTCCGTGCCTCGCGCCATCCAACGGTGGTGGCCGTGAATCGGAGTGCGCTCGTCCCAAGCTCCTGCGCGCGCACTCCGATTCACGGCCACCGGCCGTGGAGCCGCATCGGACCCTGGGTTCGGTGATTTGCGCGTTGGTCAGAAAGTGTCCCTGCAGGCTGGCGGGACTTGGCGAGTCCCCTTGGTTGGTCAGGCACGAAAGGGCCTATGAGGTTTGGAGAAGCGGTTCCCGCAGGCCGCCCCGAAGTCACCGATCCCTGCGCCCCCCGGTCGGCCCCGACGAAATAGCGAGTGCTTCGTCAGGCCGCCCGCAGCGCGGGCTGACGAAGCCGAGCACCGGTGGGGCGGCGCAACATAGGGGAACCCGGGCGACGGACCTGCCGCCGCACCGGGACACGCACCCCGCGCCAGGACTCGATCAGAGCGCCTGTTCGATGAAAGCCTTGAGCTGGGGCTTGGCCTGACCGCCCACCTTCTGGTCGACCTTCTGGCCGTTCTTGAACAGCAGCAGGGTGGGAATGGACATGATCCCGAACTGCCCGGCCACCACCGGGTTCTCGTCCACGTTGATCTTCACGATCCTGGCCTTGTCCTTGAGCTCTCCGGCCAGCTCATCCAGGATCGGGGCGATCATCCGGCAGGGGCCGCACCACGGGGCCCAGAAATCCACCATCGTGACGCCCTCGGCCACGGTCTTCTGGAATTCGGCATCGGTGATGTGCTTAACGAGATCGGACATGGGTTTCCTCGAAAAAGCCCCTACGGTAGGGGGATCAGGTCGGTACTGCCGGTGCTCCACTGGGCCAGGGTGAATACGTTCATGAAACGGTCGTTGCTTACCCGCAGGCGCTGGGTGAGCACTTCGCAAAGGGCGTAGAGCACTTTGATGGCGAGGCCGGGGCTTGCCTCCAACTGGGTGCGCAGCTCGGCCAGGGGAATGAAGAAGATCTCCGAATCCTCGTTGGCCACCGCATCCGCGGCCCGGGGGTGGTAGTCGATCAAGGCCATCTCCCCGAAGAACGCGTTGGGTTCGAGGATGGCCAGGGCTTCTTCCCCGGTGCTGGTGTGCCTGGATATGCGTACGGTTCCGGAAATAATGATGAATAAACCATCACCAAGGTCCCCTTCCCGGAAGATCACCTGCTCCCTCCGGTAGCCCTTGGTCTCCCCGATGGCCAGAATCCGGGCAAGCTGCGCCGAGTCCAGGTCTCTGAACAGGGGACAGATTAAAATTGTTGAATTGTTTATCAAAACGTATCCAGATGGACCTGTCCGACAATATCCAGGCCGAAGCCGCCGAGTCCAATGTACTTCTTTTCCTGCCGGCTGAGGAGTCGCATTTCTTTTACCCCTAATGATTTCAAGATATGGGCTCCAACGCCCACATCCCGGTCGCTGAGCGCCCGGGGGGCGGGCTCTTCCCCGGTGCGGGGACGCCGCAGGTAGACCAGGATCCCCCGCCCCTCCCGGGAAATGGCGTCCATGGCCCGGTGGAACAGGGTGGGCGTCACTTTCCCGAACCCGTCCAGGTCCTCCGGCAGGGTCTCCTGGTGCACCCGTACCAGCGGGGCCGGGCCGGCGGGGTCGCCCAGGACGAAGGCGAAGTGGGAGCTGCCGTCCAGGAGGCTCTCGAACCGGTGCACCTCCAGGCGGCCCCAGGCGGTGTCCCGGGACGTGCTGGCCAGGAGGCGGATGATCGGGTCCTTGCGCAGGCGGTAGGCCACCAGGGCCTCCACGGTCACCAGGGGCAGGCCGTGGCGCTCGCAGAAGGGCGCCAGGTCGGGTACCCGGGCCATGGTCCCGTCGTCCTTCATGATTTCGCAGATGACCCCGGAGGGGTGCAGGTCCGCCAGGCGGGCCAGGTCCACGGACGCCTCGGTCTGGCCGGTGCGGGCCAGGACCCCGCCGGCCTTGGCCCGCAGGGGGAACACATGGCCCGGCTTGACGAAATCCGAAGGCTTGGCGTCCGGGGCCACAAGGGCCTGGATGGTGCGGGCCCGGTCATGGGCCGAGATGCCCGTGGACGTGCCTTCCCGGGCCTCCACACTCACGCAGAAGGCGGTCTCGAACGGGCTGGTGTTGTCGTGGACCATCTGGGGAATGTTCAGGCGATCAAGAAGCGGGCCCTCCAGGGCGGCGCAGATGAGGCCCCGCCCGTGGGTGGCCATGAAGGCGATGGCCTCCGGCGTGACGTACTGGGCGGCGATGGTGAGGTCCCCTTCGTTCTCCCGGCTCTCGTCATCCACCACGACGATCATGCGGCCCTGGCGGATGGCCGCGATGGCCGTTTCGATGGAAGAGAAGGGTGCGCTCACGTGGGTACCTCGAAGCAATGATTCTATTTCATATTGCCACTGGACCGACACCCGGAGGGGCGGGCTGGAGCCATGGTAGGATTTCCCGGCCAACCATCGCTCAGGCACGAGGGGATGTCCATGTCCCAGGGTCTCATCCAAGGTTCCATGCGGGAAGCGCCGCTGCCGGACATCATCCAGCTGGTGAGCCAGGGGGGGAAGACCGGCTGCTTCCACGTGGCGGACGAGTCCCGGCGAGCCATGATCTACCTCCAGGGGGGGCGCATCATCCATGCGGTCACCAGCGACAGCGAGGGCCTCGAGGCTATGTACCAGGTGGCGCTGTGGCTGGACGGCACCTACCTTTTCGAGGAAGGGGACGACCCGGTGCCGGCCACCATCAGCAAGCCCAACCCGTCCATTCTCATGGAGATGCACCGACGCATGGACGAATGGCGGGTGCTCAGCCAGAAGATCGGCTCCCTGGACCTCTATCCCGTTTCGAACCTGCTGGCCGGCGAGGTGCCCTCCGGGACCAACCCCCGGGAGGCCAAGCTGCTGGCGCTGCTCACCGGCTACTACACGGTGGAGGAGCTGGCGGGTTTGCTGGGGCGGCCGGTGCTCAGCCTGGCCAAGGACCTGTACGGCCTGATCATGGCCGGGCACGTGGCCCTGAAGGGGGTGCGCAGCGGCAAGCGCCCGGACCTGCCCAAGCCCGGGCCTGCCGGCGGTGCGGGGCAGGGCGGACCGCCGCCCCAGGCCCCGGCCTCCACGGCCACGGTCCCCACCCCGTTCCGGGAGGAGCCCCATCCGGCGCCCCCCAAGCCCCCGGCCCCCGTCACGGATCCGGTGAAGCTGGCCAAGCTCACCCATTTCGCCCACCGGATCATCCAGACCGCCAGGGCGGTGCTGCCCCCAGAGCATTATGAAATGCTCAACAAACTCTTGGCCCGGGCCAACCTCCAGCTGGTGCAGGGGGAAGGCCCCGAGGCGGTGAAGAACCTCGCTTTGGCCGTATCCCGGGGCGCCGTGGAGGCGGGTTGCGACAATGAACTGGTTAAGACCCTCAATGCCCACCTGAAAGCGTTATTCTCCAAGTAGCCCCCAGGAGTGCCCGTGTTCCGCCCATTCGCTTTTCTCGCATCCTTCCGCCTGCTCTGCGGCGTGGCGCTGGTGGGCCTGCTCGCCGCCCTCGGCTGCGTGGACAACAGCGGCGGCGGCAGGAACCTGTACCTCTTCGAACCCAGCACCGGCACGGTGATGGCGTGGGACGACATCAACGCGGTCTACGGCGTGGGCGCAGGCGCGACCGCGCCCAGCCCGGACCGGACCATCCAGAGCGCCCAGCTGAGCGGCATCACCCTGGCCTGGGGCGGCCTGGCGGTGGACAGCGCCCAGAACCTCATCTACCTGGTGACCGAGAGCGGCACCGTCTTCGTCATCACCAAGGCCAGCTCCCAGAGCGGGGTCATCTCCAACGTCACCGACATCTACAGCTTCACCCTGGGGTACTCGTCCCAGCAGCTGAGCAACGCCGTCTTCGGCCAGGTGGCGCTGGACGCCACCAGCAACACCCTCTACGCGCAGGAGACCACCTACGACGGCAAGACCACCCAGGTCTGGGTGGTGCCCTCCGTCAGCTCCATCCCCAACGGCTCCAACATCGATCCCTCCGTGTTCCCGCCCATCGGCCTCGGCTCCGACCAGTGGGGCGTGGGGGTGGCCGCCGTGCCCGGGGGCGGCGTTTTCGGCCTGTTCGCCAACGGCCAATCGACCCTCTACGACTACCTGGGCAACGGCTACACCGGCGCCCGGCTGCGCCTGGGCTCCCGCTCCGGGTTCGTGGACGCGAACCCCCTCAACAACACCAGCTCCAACGTCCTGATCGGCCCCAGCACCCTGCTGGCCACCATGGCCACCGGCACGGCGCCCACCCCCGCCTCCATCGCCTTCGATCCCCAGGCCACCGACCTGTACGTGATCGATGCGGGTTCGTCCTCCACCACGGCGGCGGTGCTGGTGTTCCGCCAGAGCCAGTTCACCCTCAGCGGCAACCTCAACCAGAGCCCCAACCGCTCCCTGGGCGATGCGGCCGCGAACGTGCAGAACGTGCGGGTCCTCTCCCACCCGACCAATTCCGACTGGCTGCTGGGGGCCAACATCGTCACCGCCGCCACCACCACCAGCACCGGCGACGGCGGCCCGACCCTGCTCATCTGGAAAACCCCCAGCACCGGCGCCGTATCCTCGGTGGCCGTGACCATCCCCGGCGTCACGACGATCCGGGGCATGGCCCTGGGCGGTACCTCCTAGCATGGTGTTCCTGAGGCTCCTGGGGCTCCTGTGCCGGGACGTGGCCAAGGACCTGGTGCGCAACCGGGGCCAGCACCTGCTGGCGGTGCTCACCCTGGCCCTGGGGCTGTTCCTGGCCGGGGGCGGGCTGCTGCTGGTGCAGGGGCTGAACCGCTGGGTGTCGCGCATGGAGAACCTGGCCAAGATCACCGTGTTCGCCGGGGACGGCGCCAGCCTGGACCAGGCCGAGGCGGGGCTGCGGCGGGATCCGCGCTTCACCCAGGTGAAGCGCATCTCCTCCGAGGACGCCACCCGGCGCTTCCTGGAGACCTCCCGGGAGGCGGGCCTCGTGCTCAAGAGCCTGGGGGAGCCCCTGCCCGAGACCCTGGAGCTCAGCCTGCGCCAGGACCTGCTGGCCGCCCACCGGGCCCTGGAGGTGGGGGAGAGCCTCAGGGCCCTCCCGGGCGTGGGGGACGTGGTGGTGGACCAGGAGCGCCTGGAGGGGCTCCAGCGCTCGGCCCGCATGCTCCGTTCGGCCCTGGCCTCCCTGGGCGCCCTGCTCATGGTGGCGGCCGGGTTCTCCACGGGCAACGTCATCCGCATGAGCGTCCTGGTCCGGGAAGAGGAAATCACCATCATGCGCCTGGTGGGGGCCTCGGAGAGCGCCATCCGCACCCCGCTGCTGGCGGAAGGGGCGGCCCTGGGCCTGGCGGCCAGCGTGCTGGCCATCCTGGCGCTGCTGGCCTTCTGGCTGCCCCTGGACCGGGGCGTGGGCAACATCTCCCCGCTCCTGGTGGAACTGGCCCGGATGGGCTTCTTCTCCGTCAGGAACATGGCCGCCCTGGCCGGGGTGGGCATGGTCACCGGCGCCCTGGGCGCCGCGTGGGGCTTCTGGAACACCCAGCGCGCCCTGCGCCAGATGGAGGCCATGCTCCAGGAGCGCGGCGCCTAATCCCCTCCGAGCAGGCGGGCGGCGGCCTCCAGGGCGGCGGGAGGGCCGCCCAGGGCCAGCAGGTCGTCCGCCTGGAGCTCCAGGTCCGGGGTCAGGGTGACCGGGCGCCCCTGGCGCATGAGGCCCAGCACCGTGGCGCCGGTGATCTGTTCCAGGGCCAGCCCGCCCAGCGGGCGGCCCAGGTAGGGACACTGCCGCCCCAGGCGCAGGGACGCCATCTGGGCGGGAACGAGCGAGGCCGGCGGCTGGTCCGCCTGGGACCAGGGGGCCTGGACCCGGTTCAACAGCCATTCGGAGCCCACCGCCCGGCCCGGCGGGAATCGGCGGGAATGGGCCCACAGCAGGCCCAGGGACCCGGCGGCGCCGCCCAGGAACACCAGGAACATGGGCACCTGGGGCAGGAACGGCTGCAGCAGGGCCAGGGACGGGGCGCCCACCAGGAGCAGCAGGGTCAGGCCCAGGGCCGCCCGCAGGAGGCGGAGCCCGGCCTGGGGCGGGGCCGCCCGTCCCGGAGGGGCCAGGATCCGCTCGGCCAGGTGGAAGGCCCTCCCGCACAGGGCCCAGGCCAGGAACACCAGCAGGCCCCCCTGGACCACCGCCAGCCCCAGGTCCACCCGGGGGGTCCGGAACCAGGCCTGGTGCTGCTTGAGCAGTCCGGCGCCGATGACCACCGCGTTGATGAGCGCCGCGTCCAGGACCAGGTAGAGGAAGGGCCGGCGCATGGGGGCCGGTCCCCGGCCCAGGGACGAGCGGCCCAGCCTGGCCGCCCAGGACTGGTAGGTCTTCAGGTACCAGTTGAGGCGCTCGGGCAGGCGGCGTTCCAACGCGGCCGACCAGGCGTCCCCCCGCCGGAACAGGGTGGGGCCCAGCAGGGCCATGACCAGGCACACGCCCACCGGCACCGCCAGGAAGTCCCGGCCCAGGAACCCGGCGCTGACCCCGGCGCCCACCAGCACGAAGGAGAACTCCCCGGGCTGGGCCAGGGCCAGCCCGGTGCGGAAGCCGGCCCGCAGCGGCAGGCCCGCCAGGGCCCCGCCCAGGGCGGCGCCCAGGGTGTCGCCGGCCAGGACCACCCCGGTGAAGGCCAGGATGGGCACCGCCTGGGCGGCCAGGGACTGGGGTTCCAGGAGCATGCCCACCGCCACGAAGAAGATGGCACCGAAGATGTCCCGCAGGGGCAGCACCAGGTGCTCGATCTTGGGCACGCGCCCGCTGGCGGCGGCCAGCATCCCCGCCAGGAAGGCGCCCAGGGCCAGGGAGCAGCCGGCCTTGGCCGCCAGCACCGCCGCGGTGAAGCAGACGCCCACCGCCGCCACCAGGAGGGTCTCGTCCCGGCCCCGGTCCGCGGCCCAGCGCAGCAGGCGGGGCACCACCAGGCCGCCCACCCCCAGCAGGCCGGCCAGCAGCAGGGCCACCCGGGCCAGGGTGCGGCCCAGCCCCTGGGCCCCGAACGCACCGGCGGCGGGGGTGGCCACCAGCCCGGCCAGGAGCAGGACCGCGAACAGGTCCTGGACCACCAGGACCGACAGCACCCGGTCCCGCAGGTGCCCCCGGGCCCGGTGCTCCTCGAACAGCTTGGCGATGATCATGGTGCTGGAGATGGCCAGGGCCGCCCCCATGAACGCGCACTGCAGGAGGGTCCACCCCAGGGCGCGCCCGGCCATGAAGCCGAGCCAGGTGCTGCAGCCCAGCTGGACCGCTCCCAGCAGGATGGCCGCAGGGCCCTTCTCCAGCGCCTTGCGCACGTCGAACTCGAGTCCCACCGAGAACATCAGCAGGACCACCCCCAGCTCCGCCAGGGTCTGCACGTTCTCCACGTCCGCCACCAGGGGGATGGGCACGTGGGGGCCGACGATCATCCCCGCCAGCATGTAGCCCAGCACCGCCGGCTGGCGCAGGCGGCGGAACACCAGGGTGATGACCGCGGCCACCCCCAGCACCGTGGCCAGGTCCAGGATGAGTCGGGGAACGTGGGGTTCCATGCCACCAAGATACTGTCTATTTATACCAAGTTCCCCAGCAGGCCAGGAACGATTTCAAGGTATCGGGTTTCCCTTGATGGTGAAATGAGCAGTACATAAACCAACCAACCGGTCGGCACAGGTCAGGCGGCATTCCAGGATGGCGCTGCGCAGGGAGGCCCGCAGCACCGTGGCCTGGGCGGTCACCTTGGCAGCCGCGGGGTCCAGATAGCGGATATGCAGGTCCGACGTGGCGAACGGCATCCGGCCGTCGAAATAGCTGCAAAGGGCCACTGCGCAGCTGATGTCCGCCAAGGTGGCCAGCACTCCCCCGTTGACGATCCCGCCGGTGCCGTTGACCGTCTGGGCGGTGGGCACCAGGCTCAGGGTCGCCCCGCCCGGCTCCAGGGCATCGATGCCCAGGCGCCAGTCGCGGGTCAGGGGGAAGGCCCGGAAACGCTCCCGCACCCGCTCCAGCAGGTCCGGGGCGAGGGGGGGCGGGGTGCGGGTCTTGACCATGGCCAAAGTATATGTGGAAGTGAGTCCGGACTACACTTTGGCCATGTCCGACCTGCATCCCTCCGCGGCCCAAGGCTTCACGGCCGGCGCTGGCGCCTATGCCCGCGGCCGTCCGGACTATCCGGAGGCCCTGCTGGCCTGGCTCGCCGGGGACCTGGGGCTGGGCGAAGGGCGGGCCTGCGTGGACCTGGGCGCCGGCACCGGCAAGTTCACGCGGCTCCTGGTGCGCACCGGGGCCCAGGTGACGGCGGTGGAACCGGTTGCCGCCATGCGCCGGGAACTGGCGGCGGCCTTGCCCGGAGCGCGGGCCCTGGATGGCACCGCCCAGGCCATGCCCCTGCCATCCGGCAGCCAGGATGCGGTCGTCTGCGCCCAGTCCTTCCATTGGTTCGCCGGACCCGAAGCCCTGCGGGAGATCCACCGGGTGCTGCGTCCCGGCGGGTCCCTGGGCCTGGTCTGGAACGTCCGGGACGAATCGGTGGACTGGGTCTCGGCCATCACCCGGATCCTGGAGCTCTTCGAAGGGGACACGCCCCGGTTCCATACCGGCCGGTGGCGCCTGCCCTTCGCCGCCAGCCCTTTCACGGCGCTGGAGGAGACCTGCTTCTCCCACCAGCACGCGGGCCCGCCCCAGGAGGTGATCATCGACCGCTGCCTGTCCGTGAGCTTCATCGCCAAGCTGGCTACCGGCCAGAAGGACCAGGTGGAAGCGGCCCTGCGCGCCCTGATCGCCGGCCATCCGGACCTGCGGGACCGGGAGACCGTCGCCTTCCCCTACCATACCCACGCCTACCGGTGCCGGTCCCTTTCGAACGTTTGCTGAATCCGGCCCCGGGGGCGGGTTGGACCCACCCCCTTTTCCAAGCCAACGGAACGGACGGACGATTGGGGGGACCCGAACGCCCCCCAGGGCACACCTCAGGCCCACCCCTCCCGGGCGAAGCGGCGGAGCTTCTCGTCGGAGGTGCGCAGCGCCATGGCCCGGGCCACGAACCGGCCCACCGGATCCCCTTCCAGGTTCACCGCCTCCCCGCAGGCCATGGCCTCCAGGCGGGTGCGCCGGACCGTTTCGGGGATGAGGGCCACCGTGAACCAGTCGGACCCGCACTCCACCACCGTGAGGGAGATGCCGTCCACGGTCACGGAACCTTTCGGGGCCATCATGGGCGCCAGGTCCAGGGGCATGCCGAAGCGCCAGACACCCTCGTCCCGGGTGCGTTCCAGCAGCCATCCGACTCCGTCCACGTGCCCCGCCACCAGATGCCCGTCCAGGGGATCCCCCACCCGCAGGCTGGGCTCCAGGTGCAGCAGGGCGCCGAGCTGGAGCTGGCCCAGGGTGGTGCGCTCGAGGGTCTCCAGGGACAAGTCCGCCTCCCAGGCGCGGGGATCCCGGGCCACGGCGGTCAGGCAGGCGCCGTTCACGCAGAGGCTGGCTCCGGCCTCGGCCCGCTCCAGCACTTCCGGCGGCGCGGCGATGCGCAGCCTGGCCCCGGAGGGGCGGGACTGGCGGGCTTCCAGGGTGCCCAGGTGGCGGATCAGGCCGGTGAACATGGATCCAGTACTACCACAGCTCCCGGTCGGCGGTATGTTGGTCCCGGAACCTGCACCATGAAGATCTGGAAGGACCGCCAGCTCACCCTGTCCATCACCCGGCTGGGCCTGGAGTACCTGGCGGCCATGCTGCTCATGGGGCTGTTCGCGGTGAACACGGGCAACAACCTGCTCTACCTGGTCTTCTCCCTGATGCTGGGGCTGTTCCTGGTGTCCGGCTGGACCAGCCGGAGGGCCATCCGGGACCTGGAGCTGGCGGGGGTCGAAGAAGGCAACCTGTTCGCCCGGGTCCAGGGCGGGGTGAAGATCCGCCTGCGGGACCGGGCGCCATACCGGGTCCGGTGCCTGGAGGTGCGCCTGGATTTGGACGGCGGCAGGGTGGAGCCAAGCTTCTACCCCGGTGGCCGGCCCGGCGGCGAGGACCGCCTGCTGGTGCTCCAGGCGCTGCCGGGGCGCCGGGGCCGCTGCCGCGCCGGCCGGATGGAGCTGCGCACGGCCTTTCCCTTCGGGCTCCTGGAGAAAGCGTGGAGTCTCCAGCTGGACACGGAACTGCTGGTGCTGCCCCACCCGCGTTCCTTCATGCCGCGTCCGGGGCCGTCGGGAGACGCGGCCGCGGCCCGGCTGCGGGCCGGCAACACCAGTCCCGACGGAACCCGGCCCTTCAGGGAGGGGGACCCCCTGAACCGGGTGCACTGGAAGCGCACCGCCCAGCGGGGCGCCCCCTGGGTGCGCACGTTCGAGGACGAACTGCCCGCGGGCATGCGCCTGCACCTGGACCTGCGGGCCTGGACCCCGGGGCCCGAGTTCGAAAAGGAGCTGGAATTGCTTTCGGGCGGGGTGCTGCGGGCCCGCCTGCAGCGCCGGGAGGTCACCCTGTGGGTGGAGGCGGGCAGCGGCGGCCGGGCCTACCAGGGCTGCACGCCTTGCTGGCGCGCCCTGGCTCTGGCCCAGCCGGATGCTTTCCTTGGTCCCCGAAGGGCATTACCATGAACCCAATTCCTTTTGGCTGAGGCGTTCATGTCCTTTATCGACCCCTACTCCCCTGCCTGGGAGCCCCTGCTGAAGGCGGCTTGGCAGGCGTGGGAACGGGCCTACGCCCCCTATTCGGGCTTCCGGGTGGGGGCCGCCCTGGCGGGGGCGGACGGCACCGTCGTGCCCGGATGCAACGTGGAGAATGCCTCCTACCCGGTGTGCCAATGCGCCGAGCGCACCGCGGTCGGGGCGGCGGTGAGCCGGGGGATGGGGGTGGGGGACCTGAGGGCCCTGGTGGTGGTGACCGAGGCGGCCGAGCTGTCCCCTCCCTGCGGCGCCTGCCGGCAAGTGCTGGCGGAATTCGCCGAGGATCTGCCCATTCTGCTGGCCAACCGTCAGCACCGGTCCCTGTGCGGCCTCCGGGAGCTGCTGCCCCAGGCCTTCACCGGCCGCAACCTGACCCCCTGAACGGTACCGAGGCGATTGATGGTCATTGACCGCAACAAGATCTCCAAATCGGCTGAAACCTACATGGCCGCCGGCCGGGTGGACCGGGCCATCGAAGAGTTCCTCAAGCTGCTCGAGGACCGCCCGGACGACAACCTGCTGAACCGGGTTGGCGACGCCTACCTGCAGGCCGGCAAGGCGTCCGAGGCGGTGGACCTGTTCCGGAAGGCCGGCGCCGGGTTCGAGCGCGGCGGGTTCAACGCCAAGGCCACCGCCGTGCTGAAGAAGGCCCACCGGGTCGCCCCGGAGGACATGGAAGTGGCCGTGCGCCTGGCGGAACTGTACCGCCAGACCAACATGATAAAGGAAGCCATCCAGGTCCACATCGAGGTGGCGGACATCTGCACCCGCAAGGGGCTCATCAAGCGCGCCCTGGAGGAGTTCGCCAAGGTCGTGGAGATGGACCCCAAGAACCTCAAGAACAAGGTGAAGCTTGCGGACCTCTACAACAAGGAGGGCATGCAGGAGCGGGCCGCCGCCATCTACCTGGAAGTGGCCGAGGCCTTGGCCCTGGAACAGATGCACGCCGAGGCCGGGCAGATCCTGGAACGCGCCCGGAGCATGGTCACCACGCCCCAGGTGTTCCTGACCTCGTCCCGGCTGTGCGTGATCCAGAAGGACCTGGCGGGCGCCGCCAAGCACCTGCGGGACGGCCTGGCCGCGAACCAGCGCAACCCCGAGCTGCTGGACGCCTTGGCGGAGGTGGAACTCCAGGCCCGCAGCCCGGAGCGGGCCCTGGAAGCCCTGGCCCAGGTGCCCCAGCTGCCCGAGAAGTCCCTGCAGCTCTGCGAGCGGGCCCTGCGGGAACTGGCCCGGGCCGGTCAGGTGGAGCAGGGCCTGGAGCTGTTCAGGCCCATCGGCAGGGAATTTGCCCGGCGCGGGCTGGGCGAGGCCGCCGGGCGGGTCTTGCGCCTGGCCCTCCAGGGGGCGCTCCCCGCCGAGGCCTGGCTGCAGTTGGCGGAGATCGCCCACCAGGGCGGCGGCCGCGCCGAGGAGGTGGAATGCCTGCGCCACGCGGTGGCCGAAGCGGCCGCGGCTGGCGACCAGGCCCTGGCCGAAGCCACCGCCCAGAAGCTCGAGGGCATGGGCGTGCGCAGGGAGGAGGTCTCCGCGCCTTTCACCCCTGCGGCTCCCGCCGAGGCCGGGTACCAGGAACCGGAACTGTCCCCCATCACCTCCATGGAGGACGAACAGGAGACGGTCCTGCGCATGCAGATCCAGAAGCTGCAGCGGGACGCGGCCAAGCACCTGCAGAACCGCTACATGGACAGCGCCATGGACACCTACAACAAGATCCTGGAGCTGGATCCCGCCAACCTGGAGGCCATCACCGCCATCGCCGACATCCACCGGGCCAGCGGCGTGCTCACCCGGGTCCAGCTGCACTACGTCAAGACCGCCGAGAAACTGGCCCCCATGGGCTACCGTGCCCTGGCCATGGAGATGCTGGACCGGGCCGAAGCCTTGTTCCCGGGCTCCACCCGCATCTACCGCCGGACCCTGGGCCTCATGGCGGCGCCGGTGCCCATGCCCTTGCTGCCGTCCGCACCCCTGGAGGAGCTGCCGATCCTCCCCCTGGAGCTGGAGGCCCAGGGCTGGCCGGAGATCCCGGCTCCCCCGCCCGTACCCCTCGGGGAATCCCTCGTCCCCCTGGCGGAATTGCCGGAGCTGCCGGAACTGCCGGAACTGCCGCCCTTGACCGGGTTCCACTGGGGCGAAGCGGCCAGCCGGCTCCCGGACCAGGCCCCCCGGGTCCCGCCGCCCCTGGACGAGGTGCCGCTCACCATCCCGGCGGCCCAGCTGACCGTGTCGGAGGTGAGCGAAGACCTGGCGGCCATCCTCTCGGACATCGACTTCCAGATGGACTACGGCAGCCCCGAAGAAGCCCTGATCGAGATCGGGAACGCCTTCAGCCAGTTCCCCGACCATCCGGAACTGCTCAAGCGCCGGGCCCTGGCGGAGGAGGCCCTGCGCCGCATGGGCCACGGGACGCGGGTGGAAGCCCCCGCGACCGCCGCCGCGCCCACCTTCTTCGACCTCACCGACGTGCTGGGGGACGCCCTGCTGGAAAGCGGCGAAGGGGAGGAGATGCACGACGCCACCCACCTGGTGGAGAAGATCCAGAGCGTTGATGAATTGTTCAATGCTTTCCGGGCCGGCGTGGAGCAGCAGGTCAAGGGCGACGATTTCGACACCCACTACAACCTGGGGATCGCCTACAAGGAGATGATGCTCCTGGAACCGGCCATGGAGGAGTTCAAGGTCGCCATGCAGGACCCGGAGCGGACCCTGGAATGCTGCTCCATGCTGGCCATCTGCGAGCAGGTCCGGGGCGACCTGGAGGCCGCCGTCCAGTGGCTGCGCAAGGGCATCGAGGCGCCCGGGTTCCCGCCGGAGGATGCGGTGGGCCTGCGCAACGACCTGGGCAGCCTGCTCCAGGCCCTGCACCGGGAGGACGAGGCCCAGGAGCAGTTCCGGCTGGTGCACGAGCTCGATCCGGATTACCGGAAAGTGTCGAAACGGATGTAGCCACCCCGGATACTGCGACTCTATATTGATGGGACGCCGGAGTTCCCATGATCGCCGATGGCTTTCCCCCCGTCTCCCTCCCGCCCCACCTGGCGCGGTACGTGGTGGACCAGGAGTACCAGGCCTATACCCCCCGCGACCATGCGGTCTGGCGGCACATCCTGCGCCGGCTCACGGCCCACCTCAAGGACAAGGCCCACCCCAGCTACCTGGACGGGCTCGCCGCCGCCGGCATCGGCGTCGAGCGCATCCCCAGCCTGGAGGAGATGAACGCCCGGCTGGCGCGCCTGGGCTGGGGCGCTGCGGCGGTGCGGGGCTTCATCCCCCCGGCGGTGTTCACCGAACTGCAGGCCCGGGGCATCCTGGCCATCACCGCGGACATCCGCGCCCACGAGCACGTCGAGTACACTCCCGCGCCGGACATCGTCCACGAGAGCGCCGGCCACGCGCCCATCCTCAAGGATGCCCGCTACGCGGCCTACCTCAAGCGCGCCGGGGTGGCGGGTTTCAAGGCCATCGCCTCCCGGGAGGACCGCTCGGTCTTCGAGGCCATCCGCAACCTGAGCGTGGTGAAGGAGGACCCGTCCTCCTCCCCGGCGGACCAGGAGCGGGCCCAGGCCCGCCTGGAGGCGGCCCTGGCCGGCCGGACCTACGTGAGCGAGAGCACCAAGGCCAGCCGGCTGTACTGGTGGACCGCCGAGTACGGCCTGGTGGGCACCCCCGAACGGCCGCTCATCTACGGCGCCGGCCTGCTCAGTTCCATCGGCGAGGCCAGCCACTGTCTCACCGACCAGGTGGAGCGCGTGCCCCTGACCCTGGACTGCGTGAACCAGGATTTCGACATCACCCGCATGCAGCCCAAGTTGTTCGTGGCCAGGGACTTCGATCACCTGTTCGAGGTGCTCGAGGCGTTCCAGGCCACCCTGGCCTGGAAGCGGGGCGGCGATTTCGGCCTGGAGGAGGCCCTGCGCGCCCGCACGGTGAACCACCTGATCCTCGAGGACGGGCGCGAACTCACCGGCCAGGTGGCGCGGCTCATCCCCGGTCCGCCCCGCGGCCGGGGCCTGGATACCGTGCTGGCGGTCCTGGAAGGGCCGGCGCTGGTGTCCCGGGAGGGGCGCGCCCTGCTGGCGGAGCCCTGGCCCGGAAGCGCCCTGGTGGCCTTCGGAGCCCGGCCCCAGGGGGAGGGGCCCGGTCCGTTCCGGCTGAGCCTGCCCGGCGGGGTGGAAATCCAGGGTACCCGGGTGGACGCCCTCCGGGTGGAGAACCTGGAAGGCCGGTTCCAGGGCCGGACCCTGGACCTGCCGGCCTCGGCGCTCCTGTGCCTGAGCGGGGCCCTGCCCGGCGTGGCCGGAGGACCGGCGGATCCGGAGGCCTGGGACCGCTGGTTCGGCGCCCAGGACGCCTTCGCCGCCGGAGAAGCCGAATCCCTGGCCCGGCGCCGCAAGGCCGAGGCCCTTCCGCCCCGCCTGGCGGCCCTGTACCGGGAGGTGGCCCGCATGCGCCAGGAGGGGCATTCGGACTTCGCCCGGCTGCTGGCCATCCGGGACGTGCTGGGCCAGTTCCCCCAGGACTGGCTGCTGCGCCAGGAAGTGGGGGAACTCCTGGACACGCCCGCCACATAGACTAGGAGTGCCCGATCCACGGGCCCAAGTCCTCCCTGGAGCAAGATCATGAGCTGGACGGAACAAGACCAGGCCCTGCACCGCGCCATCAAGACCCCGGATTTCCTCACCGCCTTCAACATCGTGAGCCGCATCGTGGGGCCGGCGGAGGCCATGAACCACCACCCTGACATCAGCTTCGGCTGGGGTTACGTGAACATCACCCTCACCACCCACGAGGCCGGCGGCGTAACCGGCAAGGACCACGCCCTGGCCGCCAAGATCGACGAAGCCATCAAGCCGTTCGGAGTGTAGCGGGGAGGGTACGGGTTCCGCCCGGCGGCAGGTCCGTCGTGCGGGTTCCGGGCGTCGCGCCGCATCGGACTTTGGGTTCGGTGATTTACGCGTGGGTCAGAAAGCGTCCCTGCAGGCTGACGGGACTTGGCAAGTTCCCTTGGCCGGTCAGGCACGAAAGGACCTATAAGGTTTGGAGAGGCGGTTCCCGCGGGTCGCCCCGAAGTCGCCGATACCTGCGTCCTCCGGTCGGCCAGGACGATCAAGCGAGTGCTTCGTCAGACTGCGCGCAGCGCGGGCTGACGACGCCGAGCAACGGTGGGTCGGCGCGAACGGCCTGGAACCCGGGCGACGGACCTGCCGCCGACTGGGACCCGGACGCTCAACCGACCAGGAGGGTCCCGCTCCCCCCCCACGGCTGCAACGCCTGGGGGGCGGGTTGGATGGGTTTTCCGGGGCGCTGGAGATGGGTCAGTTCCAGGGCGGTGGCGTCTCCTGCGGTCAACCAGGCGCCCTGGCGATTCCAGGCCAGGGTGCCGGGCCGGGCGGAGTCTGGACGCAGGTCTCCTACCCCGCAGACCTTCAGCACGGTGCCTGCCAGTTCCAGTTCGGAGCCCGGCCAGGGCTGCAGGGCGCGCACCTGGCGGTGCAGGTCCGCTCCGGGGCGGGACGGGTCCAGCCGGGCCATGGCCTTGTCCAGCTTGGGCGCCAGGGTGGCCAGGACCGCGTCCTGGGGGCGGGGGTCGGCGCATCCCGCCGCCAGGAGGGGCAGTTGGGCCGCCAGCAGGTCCGCCGCGTCCCGGGCCAGGACCTCCAGGAGGCCTTCGGCGGTGTCCCGCCGGGTGACGGGCCGGCGGGTCTGGGCCAGGACCGGGCCCTCGTCCAGGCCGGGAGTGAGGCGCATCAGGCTCACGCCGGTCTCCGGGTCCCCCGCCAGGATGGCGTGGTTCACCGGCGCGGCGCCCCGCCAGCGGGGCAGCAGGGAGAAATGCAGGTTCCACACGCCCAGGGGGCAGCTGTCCAGCATCCAGGAGGGGAGCAGGTGCCCGTAGGCCACCACCACCCCCAGGTCGATGGCCAGGGATTCCCACAGGGCCCGGGTTTCCGGCGCTTTCCAGCGCTCCGGCTGGTGGACCGGCAGGCCCAGCTCCAGGGCCGCCCGCTTCACCGGCGGGGGCTCCAGGCGCCGGCCCCGCCCCTGGGGCCGGTCCGGGTTGCAGAACACCGCCGCCACCGGGACGGCGCCGCCCAGGGCCCGCAAGGCCGGGACGGCGGCGGCCGGGGTGCCCAGGAAGGCCACCCGCATGCTCACGGGTCCTTGGTCTGCTGCTTGCGGTAGCGGCGCTGGAGCACCTGGCGCTTCACCGGGCCGAAGTACTCCACGAACAGCTTGCCCCGCAGGTGGTCGATCTCGTGGCAGAAGGCCCGGGCCAGCAGGTCCTCCCCCTGGATCTCCTCCCAGGAGCCGTCGGGCTTGCGGTTCTTCACCCAGACCTGCCTGGGGCGCTCCAGCACCTCGTGGATGCCGGGGATGGAGAGGCAGCCCTCGGACCCCACCTGGGACCCTTCCTGGCGGACGATCTCCGGGTTGACCAGGACGATCCTCGCCGCCGGGTCCGAGCCGCCGGAGGCGTCGATCACCGCGATGTTGAGATTGACTCCAACCTGGGGCGCGGCGATCCCCACGCCATCCTCGGCGAGGGCGGTCTCGAACAGGTCCGCCACCAGCCGCTCCAGTTCCGGAGTCCAGTCCCCCACGTCGCTGCTGTTGATTTTGAGTCGGGGGTCGCCCCAGGTGATCACTTTCCGCACTGCCATCGGTGCCTCGAATGAATCAGTTTATGCCAAACCCCCCAGCTTTGATAACCTAGTAGATTCCGGCCCACCGCCCGGCCCCGCGGACCCCTGGAGAGACCATGCTTCGCAACTTCCGCCAAGTGTTCAAAGGCAACCAGATGCCCATGACGGTCGTCATGATGGTCGTCCTCGTAGGCATGGTGGCCTACCTGGCGCCCAGCCACGGCAATCCCGACGCCCCGGACAACGTGGTGGCGCGGGTCTTCGGCCGGGACATCATGAAGCGGGACCTGGACCGGCAGATGGGCATCATGATCCGCAGCCTGGGCCGCAAGGTGAACCTGGAGGCCCTGGGGCCCATCATCCAGTCCCAGGCCCTGTCCCGCCTGGTGCAGGGCAAGCTGGTGCAGGAGCTGGCGGAGCGGCACGGGGTGGTGGTGACCGACGGCGAGATCAAGGCGGCCCTGGAGGCCAGGTTGCGCCAGATCGGGTTCGTGGACGAGAACGGCCAGCTGCGGCCCACGGCCGAGATCAACGAGATGCTGCGGGAACACGGCATGAGCCTCAAGGAGATGGAGAACGACACTGTCAGCGACCTGGCGGCCCAGAAGCTCCTGGACCAGGCCGCCGCCCGGGTGCCCGTGGACGCCGCTTGGCTGGACGTGGAGAACCGGGTGCGCAACGAGAAGATCAGCTTCGAGGCGGCCACCCTGGCCCCGGACCCGGCCCCGGTGCCGGACCCGGGCACGGCCAAGCTGGAGGCCTTCCTGAAGGATTCCGGCGCACGCTTCCAGACCGGGCCCCGGCGGGTGGTGGACTACGTGGCGCTGACTCCCGCGTCCCTGGGCATCCCCGCCGCCGACGACGCGGCGGTGAAATCCGTGTACGAGGCCCGCCACGCCCAGTTCGTGGAACTCAAGGCCAGCCACATCCTGTTCAAGGCCGAATCGGACGCGGAGGTGCCCGAGGCCATGAAGAAGGCCGCGGAACTGCGGGCCAAGCTGGTGGCCGGCATGGACTTCGCCAAGGCCGCCGAGACCCTGAGCGAGGACCCCACCGCCAAGGTCAACAAGGGCGAGCTGGGCTGGTTCCAGCTGGGCCAGATGGACAAGGCTTTCGAGCAGGCGGCCCTGAACCTGAAGGAGGGCGAGATCAGCCAGCCGGTGCGCACCCGCTTCGGCATCCACCTGATCCGCCTGGAAGGGCGCCGGGAGAAGAGCTTCGACCAGGTGAAGGACCAGTTGAAGGACCAGCTCACCCGGGAGCGCTTCACCACCAAGGCCAAGGACAAGCTGGAGCAGCTGCGCAAGCGCACCGGGGACCGGGGCGACCTGGCCGCCGCCGCCCGCAACCTGGGCCTGGCCAGCAAGACCAGCCAGCCCTTCGCCCGGGACGGCGCCATCGATGGGCTGCCCGGCAGCAGCGTCCTCACCGGCGAGGCCTTCCGGCTGGAGGTGGGCCAGGTGTCCAGGATCCGCGAGGTCCAGGACAGCTACGTGGTGTTCCGGGTGCGGGAGGAGCGTCCCATCGCCGTGCCGCCCCTGGGCGAAATCAAGGACAAGGTGCTGGAGGCCTGGAAACTGGAGGAGGCCCGCAAGGCCGCCCTGGCCAAGGCCCAGGCGGCGGTCAAGGCCGGGGACCTGAAGGCCATGGGCGCTCCCGCCGAACAGGACGGCGTCACCATCGCCGGGCTGGGGGAACTGGGCCGGCATCCGGCCATCCGCAAGGCCCTCCTGGAGACCCCCGTGGGCCAGCTGACCCCGGTCCTGTGGACCCCCGACGGCAAGGCCTGGGCGGCCCGCATCAAGGCCCGGACCCCGGCTCCGGCGCTCACCTTCGCCACCCGCAGGGCCCTCGTCGAGCAGGTGCAGGCGGAGATGGCCCAGAAGCTCGTCTACGCCGAGCTCCAGAACCTGGAGCAGGACGGGGACCAGCACCCGGGCTTCAGTTCCCTGTACGGGCGCCTGAACGGCATCTGGCGCAACCAGCAGGCCCTGGCCGCCGTGCCCGAGTACCTGGCCGACATGGGCGGGCCGGAGGACTGAGCCCGGAGTCTGCAGTTGAAGCTTGGCGGCTCCAATCTTCAGCCGGGCCTCACCGCTGCGCCCGGGGCCGGGCAGGGAGGAACGGGACGGACAGGCCGTTGATGAGGTCCAGTTCATCCCCGGCTCGTTCTTTTCCCAGTGGGGTTTTCGCGTTCGGCTACCGAATGACGAATCAGGACCAACCGGCGTTCCCGGGTCCAGCGCACCAGCTTGATCCGCGCCTCGGCCACCGCCAGCCCGTCGCCCAGCCTTGATTCGATCAATACAGGGATTGGATATATCGAAGGCCCGCCGTCGCTTCGGCAATCCCATCTCCGATCGACCGATATTCAAAGACCAGCATCACTATGAACAGTTTCCTGGCTTCCGGCCACTTTCAACCCTAGCCTTGTGGTTCCGGGTTGGCCGCTTTTTTCCTTCCTCCCGGCAGCCCTCCACCCACCTCCCCCCAGGAGCCCGGCCATGACCCTGCAAGGCAAGACCCTCCTCATCACCGGTGCCACCCGGGGCATCGGCCTGGCCATCGCCCTGCGGGCGGCCCGGGATGGGGCCAACCTGGCCCTCCTGGGCAAGACCCGGGAACCTCATCCCAAGCTCCCCGGAACCGTGTTCACCGCCGCCGCGGAGGTGGAGGCGGCCGGAGGGCGGGCTCTGCCCCTGGTGGCCGACGTGCGCTCGGAGGAGCAGGTGCAGGAAGCGGTGGCGCGCACCGTCAGCGCCTTCGGCGGGCTGGACATCCTGGTGAACAACGCCAGCGCCATCGCCCTCACCGGCACCCTGCAGACGGAACTCAAGCGCTTCGACCTCATGCACCAGGTGAACGTGCGGGGCACCTTCCTGTGCTCCAGGGCCTGCCTGCCGCACCTGAAGGCCGCCCCGAACCCCCACATCCTCACCTTGTCCCCGCCCCTGGACCTGCGGCCCAAGTGGTTCGCGCCCCACCTGGCCTACAGCCTGGCGAAAATGGGCATGAGCCTGTGCACCCTGGGCCTGGCCGCGGAATTCCGGGCCGAGGGGGTGGCGGTGAACTCCCTCTGGCCGCTCACCCTCATCGACACCGCCGCGGTGCGCAACCTGCCCGGCGGGGAGGCCCTGCGCCGGGCCAGCCGGCGCCCGGAAATGATGGCCGACGCGGCCCACGCCATCCTCTCCCGCCCGGCCCGGGACTGCACCGGGAACTTCTTCATCGATGAGGAGGTGCTGCGCGCCGAGGGGGTGGAGGACTTCGCCAGCTACGCGGTGGACCCCCGGGCGCCCCTGGCGGGCGACTATTTCCTGCCCGAGGCGGTGCTGGCGCGCACCTCCACCAGGCTCCTCTGAATCACCGCCTGGCCTTCCAGGCGGCGAACTGGGAGGACAGCAGGCCGTAGCGGGCGAAGTTGCCGTCGTGCAGCGCCGCCAGTTCGGCCAGCGCCGCCGCCTGGAACCCGGCCCGGTCCTCCCTGGGCAGCCGGGCCTGGGCGAAGACCAGGATGCGCTGGCCGGCGACCGCCTCGGCCAGGCCCTCCAGGACCGCCTCCCGGACCAGGAGCCGGACCTCCTCCCGGTAGCGCAACCGGAACGGGTCGGGGGCGGGCGCCAAGGGGGTGCGCCACCGCTCCGCCGCTTCGGCGCAGGAGGCCGCGAACAGGGCCCGCAGGGGTTCCACCCGGGTCCCTTCCCGCAAGGCGGCCAGGGCCGCCGCCAGGGCTCCGGGCACCGCGTCCTCCAGGGTCATGGGGGGCAGGCCCCGGTCCAGCAGGGGGAGGTTGGCGGCCAGCAGGGCGGCGGCCCCGTTGCCGGTGGGAAAGGGTTGCAGGTAGGCCAGGTGGACCAGCAGGAAGAAGCTCTGCTCGTAGGGATCCCGGATGCCCCGGGCGGTGTCCAGGAGCACCTGGAACTGGGCGGCGACCAAGGCGGCGTCGGCGGGCGGGCCGCAGGGGCTCCCGGGGATGGCCAGGGGGCCCCGGCGCAGGCGGCCCTCGTCCGCCGGGTCCGGGAGCAGGTTTTCGGCCAGGAGGGCCGACAGGTTGCACAGGGTCGGGGCGTCGATCCCGGTCCCGCGGCCGGGATCCAACAGGAAGTCCGCTGCCGCCAGGACGTTGAGCAGGCACTGGGCGATGCCCCATGGGAGCCCCGGGGGCGGTTCGGGCCTTTGGGCCGCCTGCTCCAGGTCCCGGCGGGACCACCGGTGCCCCTCCAGACGCCCGCAGCCCCAGGCCAGTTCCACCCGCAGGCGGCGGCGTCCGGCCAGGGTCCGCAGGCCGCCCCCGCCATGGGCGCCCTGGGGCAGCCGGGAAAGGAGCTCCGGGCCCAGGTAGCCGGCCCCGTCCGGCGGGTACCCGGCCAGGAACTCCGGGCGGTACGCCGCGGTGGCGATCCCCCCCTCCTGGGCACGGCGGACGCGAGGATTCGGGTGCGGTGGCAGGGGCAACCCTGGGCCCACCCCCCCCGCCCGGTCCCGGCCGGGGGCCGTGGGCGCCGCTGGACCCAGGAAATATCGCCGGGCCTTGGTCTGCCCTTCCAGCCGGGCCTGACCGCTCTGCCCCAGCAACACCAGCAGGCGGCGCACCGTCTGGGGGTCCAGGGATCCCAGGCCGGCTGCGCCCTGCAGTTCCTGACGGGTGAGGCCCTCCGGACGCTGGCGCAAGGCTTCCATGAGCTGGCGGGCACGGGTGGCGGCGGGACCGGATGGCGGCATGGGCGGATGACCGGGTTGGTGCCTTTCATTCAATCAAACGTGCTTGATTCGATCAAGCGCGAATCGGTTTGTGATCGAAAAAAATCAAAACCGTGAGGACTGAACGAATCCATGGCTAGGCCCAGGAGTTCCGAAACTTGCCTTCCTCTCTTGACAGAAAATAATTAATACATATTTTATCCACAATTTGGGGACCAGACCATGCGCTTGCCGGGCTTTCTGTTGACTCTGCTGCTGGGGCTCATCCTGGCCTGTCCAGGAGGCGGCGGCGGGGTAACCCAGGCCACCAGCGCCCAGCCCTCCGGGCCCGCCACCCCCCCGTCCCAGACACCGCCCTCCGGGCCCGCCACCCCCCCGTCCCAGACACCGCCTTCCGGGCCCGCCACCCCCCCGTCCCAGACACCGCCTTCCGGGCCCGCCACCCCCCCGTCCCAGACGCCGCCTTCCGGGCCCGCCACCCCCCCGTCCCCGCAGGACGCTCTGGCTGCGCTGCCCCAGGACTTCGTGGACCGCCATGCCCATGACCCGGTATATGGCCCCATCATCCGTGCCTACCAGGACCAGCTTCAGGCCCTGAAGACCGACACCTCTCGGTTCGGGGATTTCGAGGAGGTGCCGCCGGATGGCTCGGCGGGGTACGCCGAAGGGTACTTCAGCTTCCAGTCCAGGGGTCAGGAGTTCGAATACATCGATGGTATCGAACGCCCGGTGATCCATTCGGCCGCCTGGTCTGCGGACCTCATGGTGCCAGTTTATGAAAAATTGTTAAGCGCCAAGGGCAATGATTGGGATCCAGCCAAGACCCGCCGGGTCACCGCCTACCTGTTCATCGGCAGCCCGGCCGAGCCCAGCCAGCTGGCCAAGACCGGTGGATTCTGGTGCCAGCTCATGCGGCCGGACCCGCACAACCCGGCCCGGCCCACGTTCGCAGCCATCATGGACGCACCCAAATCCCAGACTTACGTCAGAGATCTGAGCCGGGCCTTCAACCTGGCCTCGAACCTGATCCTGATCGGCACCAGCCACGGCGGCTTCGTGTCCTTGACCCGCTCCGTGAACGTGGCGCGGTATTACGCCTCGAGGTCCGGGTCGGTCGGCAAGCCGGAGCGGCGGGGGTACGTCTACGTGGCCTTGGCGGCGGGAGGCTTGGATGCGTCCCAACTGCGCGGGATGTGGCAGCACGAGCAGGAAGTGGCGGTGCCGGGCATGGTGCCGTGGAGCCGGGTGGTGGCCTGGCGGGCCTACGTGGTCAACCCGGGCACGGCGGACCACCCGGCGCCCCCGGAATTCACCGGGCCCCTGCACGTGCGCGCCGGGCTGCAACCGGCGGATCCGGTCGCCTACCACCGGATCGTCCTCGAGCTGAGCCGTAAATCCCTCTACACCAGGGTCTTCGAGAAGGGACGGGACTGGCGGGCCAAGCTCTCCGCCTTCAAGGACCCCGCCTACGTGCACGAGTTCAGGCAGGCGCACCCCAAGGTCGAGGCGTCCCATCCGTCCCTGTGGTGAACCCCTTCACCAGCCCCCCCGCCACCGTGTCGTTGCTGTCCTCGCCCACCAGGATGAAGGCGCCGGTGGGCCGGTTGGCGACATAGGGATCGGCCGGGACCGGGTGCTCCAGGCGCAGGGACACTTCGGCAATGTCGTTCATGACCAGCTGGTCCGCCGCCTGGGGCTTGAGGGTGGCCAGGTCCAGCCGGGAGCGGATCCGGACCAGGCCGGCCCGGGTCTCCCGGGTGCCTGCGCGCAGCAGCAGGCGCGCCTCGGCCCGCACCGGCGCCTGGGCGAACCAGCACACGGTCGCTTCCAGGTCCCGGCCCAGGGCCGGCGGGTCGTCCGGGTCCGCCAGCAGGTCGCCCCGGCCCACGGCCAGGGCGTCCTCCAGTTCCAGCAGGACGCTCTGGCCGGCCCGGGCCGCCTCCAGGCGCCGGTCCCCCAAATGGATGGCCCGCACCCGGGTGCCCTGGCGCCCCGGCAGCACCAGCACCCGGCCGCCCGCCTGCATCGTTCCCGACTCCACCCGCCCGGCGTAGCCCCGGAAGTCCGGGGCCCGGTCCGGGTCCGGGCGGCACACCCACTGCACCGGGAACCGGAACGGCCGCTCCGGCTGGTCCGGGGCCAGGGGCACGGATTCCAGGTGTTCCAGGAGGGTCGGCCCCTGGTGCCAGGGCAGGCGCCGCCCCCGCGTGACCACCATGTCCCCTTCCAGGGCGCACAACGGGATGCACTCCAGGTGGGGAATGCCGAGTTCCCGGGCCAGGGCCAGGCCCTCCTCCCGGATGGCTTCGAAGGCCGCCCGGGACCAGCCCGCCAGGTCCATTTTGTTGACCGCCAGGACCAGGTGCCCGAGGCCCAGGAGATGGGCCAGGGCCGCGTGCCGGCGGGTCTGGGTGCGCACGCCCTGACGGGCGTCCACCAGGATCACCGCCAGGTCCGCGGTGCTGGCGGCGGTGACCATGTTGCGGGTGAATTCCTCGTGCCCGGGCGTGTCCCCCAGGATGAACCTGCGCCTGGCCGTGGCGAAGAAGCGGTAGGCCACGTCGATGGTGATGCCCTGTTCCCGCTCCGCCTGCAGTCCGTCCGTCAACAGGCTCAGGTCCAGGCGCCGGGCGCCGCCCCGGCTGGACACCCGGTGCAGGGAATCCAGGGCGTCGGCCAGGATGGCCTTGCTGTCGTAGAGCAGCCGGCCGATGAGGGTGCTCTTGCCGTCATCCACGCTCCCGCAGGTGATGAAGCGCAGGAGGCCCGGCTCGGAGACGGCGGGGGCAGCGCACGCGTCGGTCATCAGAAATAGCCCTCCCGTTTGCGCAGTTCCATGGACACCTCCGAAGTCTGGTCATCCAGGCGGGTGGCGCCCCGCTCGCTCAGTTCGGCGGTGGCGGTCTCCAGGATGATGTCCGCCAGGCCGGCGGCCTGGGATTCCACCGGGACCGTGCAGGGAATGTCCCCCACCGTGCGGAACCGCACCCGCAGGTTTTCCACCTGTTCCCCCTCCCGGGGCGGGGTGAGGGGCGTGACCGGCACCAGGGCCGAGCCCCGGCGCACCACCGCCCGGATGTGCGCAAGGTAGATGCTGGGCAGCTCCAGGGCTTCCCGCTCGATGTACTGCCACACGTCCAGTTCGGTCCAGTTGGAGAGGGGGAACACGCGCATGTTCTCCCCGGGCCGGCACCGGGCGTTGTACAGGTGCCAGAGTTCCGGCCGCTGCCGCCGGGGATCCCAATGCCCGGACCGGTCCCGGAACGAGAACACCCGCTCCTTGGCCCGGGCCTTCTCCTCGTCCCGCCGGGCGCCGCCGATGCAGGCGTCGAACCCGAACTCCCGGATGGCGTCCAGGAGGGTGACGCTCTGGAACGCGTTGCAGGACTGCCGGGGATCCCGCAGCACCACCCGCCCCCGGCGGATGGACTCCGCCACCGTGCGCACGAGGAGGCGTTCCCCCAGTTCCCGCGCCCGCCGGTCCCGGAACGCGATCACCTCCGGGAAGTTGTGCCCGGTGTCGATGTGCAGGAGCGGGAAGGGGAAGGCGCCCGGGCGGAAGGCCTTCTCGGCCAGGCGCAGCAGGCATGCGGAATCCTTGCCCCCCGAGAACAGCAGGACCGGGTTCCGGCATTGGCCGGCCACTTCCCGGAGGATATGGACGGCCTCCGCTTCCAGGGTGTCGAGGTGGGTGAGGGGGAGGGGCGGAAGGATCATGGTCTCTACTTTCGATGCAGGCCGCATTCTTTGGTTCCAGGCGCTTCCCACCACCACCGGCCTGACCGGGAGTCCTCCCCCGGGCGCACGGCGCGGGTGCAGGGGGCGCAGCCGAGGCTCGGATAGCCCTGGTCATGGAGGGGGTTGTACGGCACCTGGTGGCGGCGCACATAGGCCCACACGTCGTCCAGGCGCCAATGGACCAGGGGGTTCACCTTCACCAGCCCGCCGTTGGCCTGGTCCCACTGGAAGGGCCGGGCTTCCTCCCGGGTCTCGCCCTGCTCCTGGCGGATGCCCGTGAGCCAGGCCGCCGCCCCCGCCAGGGCCCGGGCCAGGGGCTCCACCTTGCGCACATGGCAGCACTCCAGGCGGTCCTCCAGGCTCCCGTAGAAGGAATTGGGACCCTTGGCCGCCACCAGGGCCTGCACCGCCTCGGTGCGGGGGCAGTACACCTCGATGGGCAGGCCGTAGCGGCCCCGCACCGCCGCCAGGGTGTCGTAGGTCTCCTGGGGCAGCCGGCCGGTGTCCAGGAAGAAGATCCGCGGCCGGAGCGCGCGCCGCCAGATGAGGTCCAGGAGCGCCACGTCCTCCAGGCCCAGGCTGCAGGCGAAGGCCAGGCGCGGGTGGAAGGCTTCCAGGGCGGCGTCCAGGATGGCCTCGGCGCCCGCGTCCCGGAGGCGCAGGTTCCAGGCCTCCACCCGGGCGGGGCCGGGCTGCGGGGGGAAGGTCGCATCGGCGGGCATGGCGCGGGCTCCGCAGGTCAAGGGTCGGCCCGGGAGGAATCCGCCTCCCAGAACGGCTCGCCCAGGTAGCGGGCGCCCGAATCGAACAGCACCGTCACCACCACCGATCCCGGCGGCAGGGCCGCGGCCAGCTGGAGGGCGGCCACCAGGTTGGCCCCGGTGCTGGGGCCGGTGAGCAGCCCCTCGTCCCGGGCCAGGCGCCGGGTCATGGCCAGGCCCGCGGCGCTGGATACGGCCGCCTGCGCGTTCGCCAACCCCGGGTCGTAGATGCCCGGGACCATGGCCGTGGCCATGTGCTTGAGCCCGGCCAGCCGGTGCCCGGGGCCGTCGGGCTGCACCGCCACCGCCTGCAGGGAGGGGCGCCGCTCCTTCAGGCGGCGCACCGTTCCGGTGAACAGCCCGGCGGTCCCCACCCCGGCCACGAAGTGGGTGATCCGGCCCCGGGTCTGGACCCAGATCTCCTCCGCGGTGCTCCGGTAGTGGGCCAGCCAATTGTCGTGGTTGTTGTACTGGTCCGCGTAGAAGTAGCGGCCCGGGTCGGCCCGGAACAGCTCCCGGGCCCGGCGCTGGGCTCCGTCGGAGCCCTGGGCCGGATCCGTCTCCACCACCCGGGCGCCATAGATGCGCAGCATCCGCTTGCGCTCGGGGGTGGCGTCGGCGGGCAGGCACAGGGTCACCGGGTAGCCCAGGGCGGCGCCGATCATGGCGTAGGCGATGCCGGCGTTGCCGCTGGTGGCGTCCAGGATGGACCGCCCGGGGGCCAGGCGCCCGTCCGCCAGGGCCGCCAGGATCATGGCCTTGGCCGGGCGGTCCTTCAGGGAGCCGCTGGGATTCAGGTGCTCGGCCTTGGCCAGCAGTGCCACCCCCCGGGGAAGCTCCCGAGCGGCCAGGCGGTCCAGGGCCAGGAGGGGCGTGGCGCCGATGTGGTCCAGGAGGGCCGGGCGAAGGGCGGATTTCTGCCCGGGGTCAAGGGTCGGGGCCGTTTGACGCATGGTCGGATCTCCAACGTGCGGTTTCGACCCATTGAACGCCAAATTGGTTGAAGATGATGGCAAAAAAAGCTGAAAAAATTCAATGAATGACTATTTTTATCATTGAATTAACATTTTTTTGCTGTTGTTCGCTTCTCTGCCCCGGCGCCTGCTGACGGCCCTGGCGGAAGATCAGGCCCGGATCACCTCGCAGCCCAGGTACGGCTGCAGGGCCTTGGGGACAAGCACGCTGCCGTCCGGTTCCTGGTAGTTCTCCAGCACCGCCACCCAGGTGCGGCCCACCGCCAGGCCGCTGCCGTTGAGGGTGTGCAGGAACTGGGGCTTGCCTCCGGCGGGACGGAAGCGCAGGTTGGCCCGCCGGGCCTGGAAGTCCCCGAACCAGGAACAGGAACTGATCTCCCGGTAGGTGCCCTGGCTGGGCAGCCACACTTCCAGGTCGTAGGTCTTGCGGCTGGAGAAGCCGGTGTCGCCGGTGCTCAGCAACACCCGCCGGTAGGGCAGCTCCAGCACCTCCAGCACGTGCTCGGCGGCGCGGGTGAGGTGCTCCAGCTCCTCCTGGGCCTGGGCCGGGGTGGTGAAGGCCACCAGCTCGACTTTGTGGAACTGGTGCTGGCGGATGATGCCCTTGGTGTCCTTGCCATAGCTCCCGGCTTCGCTGCGGAAGCAGGGGGTGAAGGCGAAGTGGCGCAGGGGCAGCGTCTCCTCCGGCAGGATCTCCTCCCGGTACAGGTTGGTCACCGGCACTTCGGCGGTGGGGATGAGGTACAGGGCGTCTTCCCCCCGGTAGGTCTTGAACAGGTCCTGCTCGAACTTGGGCAGCTGGCCGGTGCCGAACATGCACTCGGGCAGCACCAGGTACGGAGGCAGCACTTCGTTCCAGCCGGCGGCGCCGTGCAGGTCGGCCATGAGGCTCACCAGGGCCCGCTCCAGCTTGGCGCCCAGGCCCTTGAGCACGGCGAAGCGGGCGCCGCTGAGCTTGGCCGCCCGGTCCAGGTCCAGCAGCCCCAGCCGGGTGCCCAGCTCCACGTGGTCCAGGGGCCTGGGCAGGGACGCCGGCGTGCCCCAGGCCTTCACCTGCAGGTTGGCCCGCTCGTCCTGGCCCTCGGGCACCGACTCGTGGGGCAGGTTGGGCACTGTGGCCAGGAACCCCCGGAACGCCGCTTCCGCCTCCTTCTCGGCCGCCTCCAGGGCCTTGAGGCGCTCCCCCACCTCCCGCTGGGCGGCGATCAGGTCGGTGGCGTCCTCCTTGGCCCGCTTGCGCCGCCCCACTTCGTCCGACACCCGGTTGCGCTCGGCCTTGAGCACCTCGGCCTCCTGGATCATGTGCCGGCGGTCCCCCTCCAGGCGGGTGAAGGTCTCCCGGTCGAACCGGAACCCCCGCCTGGCCAAGCCGGCGATGACGGCTTCGAGGTCGCTGCGCAGGAGGGCGGGATCGAGCATGAGGGCTCCGCAAAAGCCCAGTTTAAGCTAGACCGGCTCCCCGGCCCAGGATCCGGCGAAGGCTTCGCGCACGTCCGCCGCCGCGCCGCCGGCCCCCAGGCACAGGCCCAGCTTGGCCAGGGCCGCCCAGCGGGTGTGCCGGCCCCCGGACACGGCCCCCAGGTCCCGGGCCATGCAGCCAAGTTCGTAGGTGTCCAGGTCCACCCCCCCCCAGGAGCACTGGGTGGTGATCACCACCGGCAGGTTCCGGTCCCGGCAGTGGCCCAGCAGCGCCCGCAGGTCCGGACGCTCCATGGGCAGGTTTCCGGACCCGTAGCCCTGGACCAGGATGCCCCGGGTGGCCTCGGCGGGCAGGTGCCAGGGCATGCCCGGGAAGGGCGTGTACACCTCCAGCGCCGGTTCCAGCTCCATGGCTCCGGCCACCGCCGCCGGCACCCGGCGGGGGAACACCCCGGCGTGGGGGTGCATCTGGATGTGCAGGCCCAGCTCCGCCAGGGGTGGCAGGTTGGGGGTCACGAAGGCCTGGTACTGGTGCACGCTCACCTTGTCGGCGGCCACGCCCCGCAGCCAGTGGTCGCCGAAGCAGATGCCCACTTCCGGCACGCCCCGGGTGGCCAGGGTGACCGCGTCCACCAGGTTGCTGCGGGCGTCGCTGCGCACGTAGGCCAGGGGCCGCTGGGAGCCGGTGAGCACCACCGGCTTGCCCAGGTCCGCCAGCAGGAAGCCCAGCACCGAGGCGGTGTAGGCCATGGTGTCGGTGCCGTGCACCAGCACCACCCCGTCGCTGTCCGCCGCCGCCTCCCGGGCCAGCCGGGCCAGGGTCAGGATGTGTCCGGGCTCCAGGGTGCTGGAGTCCCGGTTGAACGCCAGGGTCAGGCGCAGGTCCGCCAGCTGGGCCAGTTCCGGCACCTGCTCGAGGATCCGGTCCAGGGACGGGCCCGGGGCCAGGGCCGCGCCCTGGCTGCCGGGAGCCATGCCCAGGGTGCCGCCGGTGTGGATGAGGGTGACCGTCCTGGGTGCCATGGGTTCAAGGCCTGGGAATGGCCGCCAGCAGGGCGGCGACGAGTTCGTCGGTGGTGGCGCCGTCCGCTTCGCTCTCGAAGGTGAGCAGCAGGCGGTGGCGCAGCACGTCCGGGGCCAGGGCGGTGACGTCGTCGGGCAGGACGTGGTCCCGGCCCTGCAGCCAGGCCAGGGCCTTGGCGGCCGCCTGCAGGGCCAGGGAGGCCCGGGGCGAGGCTCCGTAGCGCAGCATCTCCCGGCCCTTCCAGGAGCGCCCGGGGCCCGGGCGGGTGGCCTGGACCAGGCGCACGATGTAGGCGCGGATGGCCTCGTCCAGGCGCACCTCCCGGGCCCGCCGCCCCGCCTCCAGGATCTCGGGCCCGGAGACCACCGGCACCACCGGCTCCTCCGCCCCCCCGGCCCGGCGCAGCACCTCCCCCTCGTCCTGGGCGTTGGGGTAGTCCACCTTCAGCTTGAACAGGAACCGGTCCATCTGGGCTTCGGGCAGGGGGAAGGTGCCCTCCTGCTCCAGGGGGTTCTGGGTGGCCAGCACCAGGAACGGGTCCGGCAGGGGGAAGCTGTCCTCCCCCAGGGTCACCTGGCGCTCCTCCATGGCCTCCAGCAGCGCCGACTGCACCTTGCTGGGGGCCCGGTTGATCTCGTCCGCCAGGAGCAGGTTGGTGAACACCGGCCCCTTGCGGGGGGTGAACGTGAGGCTGCGGGGGTCGAACACCAGGGTGCCCATCACGTCCGAAGGGAGCAGGTCCGGGGTGAACTGCACCCGCCGGAAGGCCAGGTGGCTGGCGGCGGCCAGGGTCTTGACCGTGCGGGTCTTGGCCAGGCCGGGCAGGCCTTCCAGGAGCACGTGCCCGGGGACCAGCAGGGCCACCAGCAGGCGGTTGAGCAGGTGCGGCTGGCCGACGATCACCTTGCGGCACTCCTGCAGGAGGGTGTCGAGGGGCTTGGAGTCGGCGGCGGGCATGGGGCGGTCCAGGGTTCCCTCCATATTGCCCTCAGAAGGCGTCATCCCAAAGCCGCGCAAGGAATTCACGCCAGGGCCTTTCGAAACGCCCACCCAGCTCCTTCCAGGAGAACGGATGGAGGTGCCGGGCCCGGGCCCGGCCGCCCAGGAGGTTGACGCCGGAGCGGCGCAGCTTCCGGGCTGACGATCCGGTCAGGAGGAAACGCAGGCCTCGGGTTTCGATCAGGAGGTGCACCTCGTCAGCTTCGTCAAGCTTTTAACGATCTAGATTAAATGTTTTGTGATCAGGCTTCCAGCTGTCGCAGCCGTTCGGCCTCGTGGGCGGCCCGCAGGGGCTCCAGGATGGGTTCGATCAGGCCCTGCATGAACGAATCCAGCTGGTGGATGGTCACGTTCACCCGGTGATCGGTGACCCGGCCCTGGGGGAAGTTGTAGGTGCGGATCTTCTCGCTGCGGTCCCCGGAGCCCACCTGGGTCTTGCGCAGGTCCGCCTCGGTGGCGTCCTTCTCCGCCTGGGCCCGTTCCAGCAGTCGGGAGCGCAGCACGGTCATGGCCTTGGCCATGTTCTTCAGCTGGCTGCGCTCGTCCTGGCAACTCACCACGGTGTTGGTGGGCAGGTGGGTGAGCCGCACCGCCGAATAGGTGGTGTTGACGCTCTGCCCGCCCTTGCCGCCGGAGCAGAAGGTGTCGATGCGCAGGTCCTTCTCGTTGATCACCACGTCCACTTCCTCCGCCTCGGGCATCACCGCCACGGTGCACGCGGAGGTGTGGATGCGCCCCTGGGCCTCGGTCCGGGGCACCCGCTGGACCCGGTGCACGCCGCTCTCGAAGCGGAACTGGGAATAGGCCCCCTCGCCCTCGATCTCGGCCACCACCTCCTTGAGGCCCCCCTGGTCGGCCTCGCTCTCGCTCAGCACGCTCACCTTGAAGCCCCGGCGTTCGGCGAAGCGCACGTACATGCGGAAGATCTCGGCGGCGAACAGGGCCGCCTCCTCGCCCCCGGTGCCCGCCCGCACCTCCAGGATGACGTTCTTGGCGTCCTTGGGGTCCTTGGGCACCAGCAGCCGGCGCAGTTCCGCCTCCCCTTCCTGGATGGCGGTCTTCAGGTCCGGGATCTCCAGGGCCGCCAGTTCCCGCAGGTCCGCGTCCATGGACCGGTCCGCCAGGATGGCCTCCGCCTCCCCCAGCTGCTTGAGGCGGTTGCGCTGGCGGTGCCAGGCCTCCACCACCGGCTCCAGTTCCGCGCGCAGCTTGGACAGCTCCCGCAGGCGCTTGGCGTTGCTCACCACCGCCGGATCCTGGAGCTGGGCCTCCACTTCCTGGAAGCGGGCGTCGAGGGACTCAAGCTGGTCGAGCATCAATCACCTTGATCAACATAGAAAAAGGGACGGGCCGAAAATCGGCCCGTCCCTGGGAATGGCGTCGCTACTGCGCGTCCGCGGCGGCTTCGGCCGGGGCGGCTTCGCTCGGGGCGGGCGCAGCGGGCGCGGGGTCCTTCTTCGCCCACTTGCGGTTGAACTTCTCCACCCGGCCGGCGGTGTCCATGAGCTTCTGCTTGCCCGTGAAGAACGGGTGGCAGGCGGAGCACACTTCCACCCGCAGTTCCTTCTTGGTGGAGCGGGTGAGGAATTCGTTGCCGCAGGCGCAGTGGACCAACACGTCGTGCAGCTTGGGATGGATCTTGTCCTTCATCGGGGCCTCCTGGAACCGACCGGATGCCGGGTAGGCACGCGGCTTGTTCACGCATGAAGGACAAGGATATCCTGCCCGCCCATCCGGCTCAAGGACTTAATGGCAGCAGGGGGTCCTGCGGGCCCAGGTCAGGCCTACCCCCGCCGCCGTCCGAACGTGGCCAGCGGCTTGCCGGCCCGCCAGTGGGCGGCCAGGCGGGTCAGGGCCGGGCGGGCGTGGCGGAAGAAGCGCCGGTAGGCGGGGCAGAGGCGGTTGATTCCCGGTTCCCCGGTGGCTTCCGCGTCCAGGCGGTCCTTGGGGCAGCCCCCGTTGCAGAAGGCCAGCACGTCGCAGGCCCGGCACCGGGACGGCAGGGCGTCCCGCTTGCGCCGCCCGAACGCCGCCTGGGCCGGGAGCCTGGCCAGGCGGGCGAGAGGCTCCTCCCTGAGGTTGCCCAGGCGGTGGTCAGGATCCACGTAGTGGTCGCAGGCGTACACGCTCCCTTCGTGCTCCAGCACCAGCACGTCCCCGCAGGTCTCCCGGAAGATGCACAGGGCGTGGGGCTGGCCGGCGGCGGCCCGGAAGGCCTCGTCGAAGAGCTGGATGGCGATATGCCCCAGGTCCTGGCGGATCCACTGGTCGAAGACGGCGCACAGGAACCGGCCCAGGGTTTCCGGGTCCGCCGCCTCCCGCCCCCCGGAGGGCTGCACCAGGGGCAGGAACTGCAGGTGGGTAGCGCCCAGGTCCCGGAAGCAGCCGTAGGTCTCCTGGGGCGCCCCCGCGTTGCCCGCGTGCAGCACGCACAGCAGGTCCACGTGCACCCGGTGCCGGCGCAGCAGGTGGAAGGCCGCCACCGTTCGGGCCTGGGTGGGGCGTCCGTCCCGGGTGGTGCGGAAGCGGTCGTGGGCCCCGGGCGGGCCGTCCAGGCTCAGGCCCACGGAGAAGCCCTCGGCGGCCAGGAACCGGGCCCAGTCGGCGTCCAGCAGGGTGCCGTTGGTCTGCAGCCCGTTGCTCACGGTCCGCCCGGCCGGGCCGTGGGCCTTCTGAAGCTGGACGATGCGCCGGAAGTAGTCCAGCCCCAGCAGGGTGGGTTCGCCCCCGTGCCATTCGAAGTGGGTCGCCGGGCCGGGGGAAGCTTCCAGGCGCTGGCGGATGTAGGTCTCCAGCAGCGCCTCGTCCATGCGCGGCGCCGGAGCCTGGGGGAACAGCCCGGCCTTGGGCAGGTAGTAGCAGTAGGCGCAGGCCAGGTTGCAGCGGGCCCCCGCCGGCTTGGCCATGACCAGGAAATCCCCGGACGCCTCCGGGGCGGTCATGGTGTCAAGGTCCGCCTGAAGAGTTCAAGCAGGCGCGCGAAGGCATCCCGGGCGGCGCCCACGTGATAGCTCGGGCGGGTGTCGTTGAAGAAGGCGTGGGCCGCCCCTTCGTAGACCTGGTACTGGAAGTCCTTGCCGTGGGCCTTCATGGCGTCGGCGAAGGCCGGCAGGCCGGCGTTGATGCGCGCGTCCAGGGCCCCGTAGAAGCCCGCCACCGGGCAGGCGATGGCCGGCACCCGTTCCAGGGGCGGGGCGCTGCCGTAGAAGATGGCGGCCGCGCCCAGGTCCGGCTCTTCGCAGGCCAGCAGGGCGGTGAGGCCCCCGCCCATGCAGAAGCCCACGCAGCCCACCGGCTGCCCGGCGGAGGCGGCGCAGTCCCGGCGCAGGTGGGCCACCGCCGCCCGCAGGGCGGGCACGAACCGGTCCAGGCGGCCGATGTTGGCGAACATGGCGCCGTACGACGCCTCGATGCGCCCCCGCTCCGGCCCGGGCAGGGCGGCCAGGGCCTTGGCCCGGGCTTCCGGGTCCCCCCAGGCGGCGGGGGGCAGGTTGTTCATGAAGCCCATGACCTCGGTGATCCGTTCCTGCACCAGGGCCGGGGGCCGCACTCCGCCCTCAGCGTACAGGTCCGGGGCCAGGGCTGTGTAGCCGGCGGCGGCCAGGCGCCGGGTCACGTCCTGGATGTGCCCGTCGGTGCCCCAGATCTCCTGGATCACCACTACGGCCGGTTGCGGGGCGGCGACCCCCTGGGGGCGGGCCAGGTAGGCGGCGTGGTCGCCGAAACGGATCCAGTCAGCTTGAACGGGCATGGAGACCTCCGGGGCAGGGCGTGGTTTTCGACCCCGACTCTAGCACCGTGAGGCCCGGAACGGTGGCCGGGATCCCGATGCGCAACTACGGCATGCCTCTGGTCCAAGGCTCTGCCCCCGGATGGAACCATCGATTATCCGGGGCAGACGATTCAGGCCTTTGTGCCCGCTCCCCTGCCTCCCACTCCTCCCATCGAATGGAGCCAGCCATTGCTCAATGCCCAGCAGAAGGCAGCTACGGCCTTGGGCCGGCTGGAAGGGGTGGCCGCCTTGCTGCCGGATCCAGCCCTGTTCCTTCACAGCTATGTCCGCAAGGAAGCCGTGCTGTCGTCGCAGATCGAAGGCACCGGAACCTGAAGTGGATCCGTCAAGGAGGAACCCTCTGGTTCACCTCGGCGCGAGGGTCTTCCGCTGGCTGACCCAGGGGCTTCCGGCCACGGCGAACCGCCACGGCAGCAGCCGGTCCGGTTCCCTGGCGAACTCCACCCCCACCCGGGGGCCTTCCAGGATCCCGCCCGGGGGCGTCCCTTCCAGGAGTTCCAGGCCTCCCGGGGCGTACAGGGGGTGGCGCGTGAAGCTCAGGTCCACCGCCAGGGCCTGGGCCACCTTGCCAGGCCCGGTGAGCAGCGCCGGCCCCTCCAGCCCGCCCCGGCGCCGGCGCACCAGGTCCAGGCCGGCCACCGGCTCGCAGCTGCGGATGAGCACCGCCGAGGGTTCCCCGTCCGGCCCGGTGACGATGTTGAGCATGTGGTGCACGCCGTAGCAGAAGTAGACGTAGCCATGGCCGCCCGGTTCCCACATGGGGGCGTTGCGGGGGGTGCGCCCCGAGCGGCAGTGGCTGGCGGAATCGTCCTGGCCGCCGTAGGCCTCCACTTCGGTGATGCGCAGCACCACTTCCCCGTGGCGCAGGTGGCGGCCCAGCAGGTCCAGGGCCACCACCTGCACCGGGCGCAGGCAGAAGGCCTGGGGCAGCAGGTCTAGGCCAGGCTGTGGCAAAGGCGCCCCCGCACGTAGCTGGCGCGGACCATCTCGGCTCCGCCCCGGTAGAGCAGCCGGCACAGCACCGGGTCGGCGGGCTCCAAGCCCCGGCTGGGGGCCGGGTCCGCCCGGGCGGGATCCACCACGATGAAGTCCGCTTCCTTGCCCGGATCCAGGCTGCCGATGCGGTCCTCCAGCCCCAGCGCCCGGGCGCCCCCCAGGGTGGCCAGGATGAAGGCCTGGGCCGGGTCCACGGGCGGGTCCGGCTCCAGGGCCAGGGCCTGGATGATCCTCTCCCGCTCGGCCTGGGGCAGGTCCAGGTCCCCCAGGCGGCGGGCCTGGGTGGCCTGCCCGGCCCACCGCAGTTTGGAGGCGGTGCAGGCCATGGCCATTTCGGCCCACATGCTGAGGGTCGGGCCGGCGCCCACGTCGGTGCCCAGGCCCACGGTGAGGCCTTCATCCAGCCACCGGCGCAGAGGCATGATGCCGCTCTTGAGGAAGGCGTTGGAACTGGGGCAGTGGACGATGGCGGCGCCGGCGTCCCGGATCGCCCGCCGCTCGGCCGGGTCCAGGTGGATGCCGTGCCCCAGCAGGGTGCGGGGCCCCAGCAATCCGGCCCGGGCATACACATCGGTATAGTTCCGGGCCTCCGGGAACAGGTCCCGCACCCAGCGCAGTTCGTCCAGGTTCTCGCTGAGGTGGGTCTGCACGTAGGCCCCGTGCCTGGCCGCCAGGCGCCCGGCGCCGCTGAGCAGTTCCGCCGTGCAGGTGGGGGCGAACCGGGGGGTGAAGGCGTACTGGAGCCGGCCCCCGTCCCGCCCGTGCCAGGCGCGGCACAGCGCGTCGCTCTCGGCCAGGGAGGCTGCGGGGGTCTCCCGCAGTTCCTCCAGGGTGTTGCGGTCCATCATCACCTTGCCCAGCACCGCCCGGATGCCGCAGCGCTCCGCCTCCTGGAACGCCCGGTCCAGGGCCTCCGCGTGCACGGAGCCGTAGACCACCGCCGTGGTGGTGCCCAGGGCCAGCTGGTCGTGGAAGTAGGTCCGGGCGGCCCGGGCGGCCCAGTCCGGGTCCTGGAACCGGATCTCGGCCGGAAAGATGTAGTGCTCCAGCCAGGGGAGCAATTCGTGGCCATCCATGGCCACGGCCTCGTACTGGGGCAAGTGGGAGTGCAGGTCGATCAGCCCGGGCAGGATCCACCCGGGGCGCAGGTCGCGCACCTCCTCCCCGGGGTGGGCGGCGGCCACGGCCGGGAAGGGGCCCGCGGCGGCGATGCGCCCGGCCGCATCCACCACCAGCCCGCCGTCGGGCTGGTCGCGCAGACGGAGGGAATCCTGGGGGCTCACCAGGCGAGCACGGTAGAGCACGGATGGGTCTCCATGAAAAGAGCGGCCAAGCCGCCCGGATCGTTCCTATGGTATCAGCCCAGGGAACCCGGCGCCCGGACCCTTGCCCGGAACCGGGCGCACCCGTCCGGGCGATAGAGCGGAACCCGGGTGCCTGTTAACATGGGGCCAAGATGAATGCAGTAATTCATTAATTCCCGAGCGCCGAAAACTTGGCGGCCGGGTGCCCGTTCTCCGGGATCACCGTCCCATGACCCTTTTCCACATCCTGCTTCTCGCCATCGTCCAGGGGGCCGCCGAGCTCCTGCCAGTGTCCAGCTCCGCCCACGTGATCGTCACCGAGAAGCTGCTGGGCCTGGACCCGACCCGCCCGGAGATGACCCTCCTGCTGGTCATGCTGCACACCGGCACCATGGTCGCGGTCATCGTCTACTTCTGGAACGCCTGGCGGGAGAGCTTCTTCCAGTCCCGCCGGGAGTTCCTGGCGTTCCTGCGGCAGCTGGTGTGGGCCACCGTCCTCACCGGGGTGGTGGGGCTGGGGCTGAAGCTGGTGATCGAGAAGACGCTGCTCAGAGACACGCCCCATGCGGAGATCGAGATGATCTTCGGCAACCTCACCCTCATCTCCGCCTCCCTGGCGGTGGTGGGCGGGCTGATCGTCTATTCGGGGCTGCGCAGCCAGCGCCAGGGCGATCCCGGGCGCCCGGTGGACCTGGCCGGAGCCTGCTGGATGGGGGTCATCCAGGGCCTGTGCCTGCCGTTCCGGGGCTTCTCCCGTTCCGGATCGACCATCTCCATGGGCATGATCCGGGGCCTGTCCCGGCGGAACGTGGAGGTGTTCAGCTTCGCCCTGGCGGTGGTCCTCACCCCGCCCATCATCGTCCGGGAAGTGCTGCGCCTGGTCCGGGCCAACCGGGAAGCGGGGGGCGCGGCCACCACCTTCGCCCTGTTCCTCCCCAGCCTGCTGGGCATGGTGTTCGCCTTCGGCGCCGGACTGCTGGCCCTGCGCTGGCTTTCCACCTGGCTGGAGAAGGGACGCTGGCACCTGTTCGGCATCTACTGCCTGTGCGCCTCCATGGTGGCGTTCGTGCTGAGCTGGAGCGGGATGTAGTCAGTTGCAGCTGTCCGACCCGGTTCCAGCCGGCCTTTCCGGCGCCGGGGCGCGCTTGAACACCGCCGAGGCGCTGCGCCGCCCGTCCATGACGACGTGCAGGGGCTCCTCCACCCGGCTGTGCACCAGGCAGCCGCTGCGGCTGACCTCCGGCTGGGCCCGCAGCCAGGCGAAATCGAGGATGCTGCTGCCGCGCGGGTACGGGATGGTGAAGTAGCCGATGTTCAGGGACGTGACGTTGTGGAAGAAATGGGACCCCAGGGAGGCGTCCACCTGGAAGGTGTCGGTGGCGTACTCCACGATGGCCTGGGCGCAGGAGATCATGGCCCAGGTGATGGGGATGCCCAGGTGGACGTCGTTGCTGCCCCAGCGTCCCGGGCCGATGAGCAGGTACTTGCCGTTCTCGGTCCGGAACTGGTCGTTCAGGCGCTCCACCCGCACGGCCAGGTCCACGGTGTTGAACAGGTTGAAGGTGTCCGGATCGATCCAGACGATGTCCCGCAGCCCGTCCACCACCCCGTTGCCCACGCATTTCTCCGAGAACAGGAACACCGAGGCCGGGTCCAGGTCCCCCCGGTCCAGGTTCACCTCGGCGGAGTCCATGAGCTGGTGCTTCATCTGCAGCAGGAAGAAGGTCGGCTTGCCGTTGCCGGGATCCCGGTCCAGGTTCACGGCGAACTCGATTTCCACCGGCGTCTCCATGGCGTTCCGGAACAGGCCCAGCATCTTCTCCAGGATCGGGGCCAGGGGGAAGTAGTCGTACTTGAGGACGTTCCGGAAATTCACGATGCGCAGCCCCGGGCGGTCCAGGCTGTCCTGGATGCGCTCGTCGTTGGCGTCCCACACGGACGCGCAGTGGGTGAGCGACCCGGCCTGCTCCGCCTCGCTGATGTCCAGGGTGAGCAGGGTGGCGTCCTCGCCGTTGCCCAGGTCCACGGTGGTCCGGCTCATGTCCAGGGCCCAGAACACCTTCTGGGAATTGCGCAGCTGCTCCTTGGGGTTCAGGATGTCCAGCTGGGGGTAGGGGGGGGAGAACCGGTAGGCCTTGCCCCCGCCCACCACGTAGCCGCCCAGGCCCACCGCCACGTTGGCGATGCCGTCCTGGGGCAGGGTGTAGGCCACCGGGTAGTAGTTGAAGGACTGGGCCGCCCCGGCGATGTGGGGATAGAAGTGGTCCCCGAACCGGCTTCCGGCCACCTCCTGGATCAGGATGGCCATCTGCTCCTCCTCGATCTTGTAGTCGATGGCCTGGAAGTAGGAACGGGACTCCTTGGTGTAGACCGAGGCGTACACCAGCCGGATGGCGTCCATGAGCTGGGTCGCCCGCACGGCCAGGTCCGGGTGGTTGTTGGGCAGGAAGTAGGTCTGGTAGAGGCCGGCGAAGGGGTGGGACAGGCTGTCCTCCAGCAGCCCCGAGGAGCGCACGGCCAGGGGATACCGGGCCTGCTGCAGGAACGCCTCCAGCTTGCGGGCCAGGTCCGGGGTGAGTCCGCCGGCCAGGAAGCGGCGCTTGACGGCGTCGTCGTCCTGCTCCTCCTGGAGCAGGGGGCGCAGGTCGTTGTGCTCCAGGAAGGCGGCGAACTCGTCGGTGCCGATGACGAAGCTGCGGGGGATGCGGATGTTGGCTTCCGGGAACAGGCGCTCCAGGTCCAGGCTCGCCAGCAGGGAATGGATGAAGGCGACGCCCCGGGCCTTGCCGCCCAGGGGGCCCTCGGTGAGGCGCAGGATGTTGGATTCCTCGTGGGCGAAGGGGAGGGTGAAGGGCATCACCTTGCCGTGGGACTTGAGGCGCTGGATGTAATCCCCCATGTTCAGGAGGAACGCGCGCAGGTTCTCCGGCTGGTCGAAGTCCGAGGGCTTTACCCGCAGCACCAGCTGGGCGATCTCCACCTCGCCCCGGGCCATGAGCCAGGCCGAGAAATGGTTGCGGGAAGCGTGGTAGAGCACCGACTCGATGGGGACGGTGCGCAGGCGCTCCCGCAGGTCCTCCATGTTGGCGGCCCGGGCGATCTCCCCGCCGTTCCGGTCCCGGAAGATGAAGTCGCCGAAGCCCAGGTGCTGATAGAAGAAGCTGGAGAGCTCGGCCCCCAGGGTGTACGAGTTCTTGTTCAGGAAGCAGCTTTGCAGGGCGATGGCCCAGGCTTCCTTGTCCGGGTCCGACGACTGGAGCAGGGTGGGCAGGTCCGGGTTCTGTTCCTTGATGGCCTGGATGAGCTTGATCCCGGCCTCCCGGTCCACCACCCCGCCCTTGGGGAATTTCCGGTCGGTGATGACGCACAGCAGGTAGTCCTGGTACTCCTCGCAGAACCGCATGGCGTCTTCGTAGTTGGTCACCAGGATCACCTTGGGCCGCACCCGCATGGCCAGGCTGCGGGCCAGCCCGTCGAAGTTGCGTTCCGCGGCCAGGCGCAGGGTCTGCTTCATGATTTCGCCATAGAGTATGGGCAGGTACCGGGAGTAGTAGCGGATGCTGTCCTCCACCAGCAGGATCACCCGGGTGAGTCCGATGCGCGTGTCGTTGCGCACATTGGCCCGGTCCTCCAGGCACTTGACCATGGCCATGAAGATGTCCGGGTTGCCGTTCCACACGAAGATCTGGTCGTAGTGGCGCAGGAACTCCTGGCGCCGCTTGTCCATCACCCCCACTTCCACGTTGTCGTTCAGGAGCAGGTAGATGGGCACCTTGCCGTCCGCCTGGCGCAGCTGCCGGGCCAGCTCCATGTGCCCCGCCTGCCCAAGCCGGCTCATGACCACCACCAGGTCGAAAGGCCGGCTGGCGAACTTCTCCAGCGCCTCCTCTCCGGTGGACACGTTGGTCACCCGGGGCGGATTGCTCATGTTCAACTGGTAATAGCTCTCGAACAGCAGCTCCGTGAGCAGCCCATCCTGCTCCAGAGTGAATGCATCATAAGCCGGCGCCACCAGCAGGATCTCCCGGGTCCGCAGGGGCATCAGGTTATGAAAGATCTCCTTGTCGGAACGGTATTTCCGGAAGATCTCCTGGATTTCGCGGCTGATCATGAATTGAACCTCCCGGGAGGGGACCCCCCAGTCTATCTGGAAGCTTTTCCAAAAAAAGGAGGGGCCTCGGCGGCCCCTCCCGGGTGATGCGTCGACCTGCGGTGACGGCTAGACCAGGCCCTGGTCGATCATGGAGTCGGCGACCTTCAGGAAGCCGGCGATGTTGGCGCCGTTCACGTAGTTGCCGGGGGTGCCGAAGCGCTTGGCGGCGTCCATGCAGGCGTTGTGGATGTTGATCATGATCTGGTGCAGGCGCTGATCCACTTCCTCGGCGGTCCAGGCCAGGCGGATGGAGTTCTGGCACATTTCCAGGCCGGAAGTGGCCACGCCGCCGGCGTTGGAGGCCTTGCCGGGGGAGAACAGGATCTTGTCGGTGTTGGCCTGGAAGAACTCCAGGGCGTCCAAAGTGCTGGGCATGTTGGAGCCTTCCACCACCGCCAGGCAGCCGTTGTTGAACAGCATCTTGGCTTCTTCCAGGTTCAGCTCGTTCTGGATGGCGCAGGGCAGGGCCACGTCCACCTTCTGCTCCCAGGGGCGCTTGCCGGCGAAGAACTTGGCGGTGCCGAACTTCTTGGCGAAGGGGGCCACGGACATGCGGTCGGTGCGGAGCATCTCTTCCATGTAGGCGATCTTTTCGCCGCTGATGCCGTCGGCGTCGTAGATGTAGCCGTCGGGGCCGGAGATGGTCACGACCTTGGCGCCCATCTGGTTGGCCTTGGTGCAGGCGCCCCAGGCGACGTTGCCGAAGCCGGAGACGGCCACCTTCTTGCCCTGGAGGCCCTGGCCCTTGGTCTTGAGCATCTCCTCGGCGAAGTAGACCACGCCGTAGCCGGTGGCCTCCGGGCGTACCAGGCTGCCGCCCCAGTACTGGCCCTTGCCGGTGAGCACGCCGGTGAACTCGTTGGCGAACTTCTTGTAGGTGCCGAACAGGTAGCCGATTTCCCGGCCGCCCACGCCGATGTCGCCGGCGGGCACGTCGGTGTTGGCGCCGATGTGGCGATACAGCTCGCTCATGAAGGCCTGGCAGAAGCGCATCACTTCCCCGTCGGACTTGCCGTTGGGATCGAAGTTGGAACCGCCCTTGCCGCCGCCCATGGGCAGGCCGGTGAGGCTGTTCTTGAAGATCTGCTCAAAGCCCAGGAACTTGAGGGTGTCCAGCTGGACGTTGGGATGGAAGCGGATGCCGCCCTTGTAGGGGCCGATAGCGCTGTTGAACTGCACGCGCCAGCCATTGTTGATGCGGATCTGGCCCTTGTCATCGACCCAGGGCACCCGGAAGGCGATGGTGCGCTCGGGTTCGGTGAGGCGCTCGAGGATGGCGTTCTTCTTGTATTTGGGTTCCTTCTCCAGCACGGGGTCCAGGGAATGGAGGATCTCGGTGGCGGCCTGGATGAAGAGGGCTTCCCAGGGGGCCTTCTTCTTGAGGGACTCGAGGACTTCAGTGACGTACTGGCTCATGCTGCCTCCAGGGGGAAGTTTTGGGGAAAGGGATTCGTGACCGCCGCCTCTGGCGGATGGATGGATTGGGTTAGCCGAGCGTCCGTTCCTCGGGCATTCCCGGCCCTAGCAAAACAACAACTCCTACATGAAAGATTCTAACGAAGCCCACATGGAAGAAAGGGAATGGGTGACAAGTCGTGACCTTATGCACAGACCGCGGGCAACCGCTTGGCCCCCTCGGCTCTGGATCTGTCGACAGGATCCGGGCCCTTTCGAACGGATTGAAAGGCTTCTCGATCATGAACTTGCTCCTGTAAAAGGGAGGATGCTGGTTGGACGTGCTCCCAGCTCCGATCGCCAAGCTAGCACGCCGCCCTCCCCCACCCTTGCGGGATGCCCATGTACCCCATCCGCCTCATCGCCATCGGCCGCCCCAAGCTGGCCTCCGTGCGGGACTTGGAGCGGCATTACCAGACTTTGCTGAAAAGCTCCGTGCGCCTGGACCTGACCGAGCTGCCCGAAGGCCGGGGGGACGTGGCCCGGCAGTTGAAGGAGGAAGGGGAGCGCCTGCGCCCGCTCCTGATGTCCGCCCGGTGCCCGGTGCTGCTCAGTGCCGACGGTCCCGCGCGCAGCTCCGAAGCGTTCGCCCGGTGGCTGGGCGCGCGTATGGATCGGGGCGAAAGCCTGGCCTTCGCGGTGGGCTCCAGCCACGGGTTCGATCCAGCCCTGAAGGAGCAGGTGCGGGAACACCTCAGCCTGAGTCCCATGACTTTTCCCCACGACCTGAGCCGGGTCCTGTTCCTGGAACAGCTCTACCGGGCGGTGACCATCCTCCGGGGCATGCCTTATCACAAATGAGTCAATTCATAAAAAGAGATCGGGATTTAATATTTATATTTTATATTTTAAACGTAATCATTCAAAAATTGGGGCCGGTTTGGGTTGGCTTTGTTGGTTAATTCCAAATAAAGAATAATTCATCCTTAACTCCCGTCGCCCCGTCCCTGGCCCTAACTCGACGCCCATCTTGAGATGGATTTCTGGAACCCTATTGTTGACATCGCTTATCGAGTTCAATCTTTTCTTGCCCGGGCCCCTCAGGATCCGTACACTCAACGCACCTGATCGTCTGGAAACCGGAGATCACCTCCGGGGCCGGTGCACACCATCCTGGGCCGGAATGCCAGTCGCTTGATAAGGCAGGGAGCGTCTGGTCGGGCTTGGTCTGTATCTCTAGGTATTTTAAGAGGTCCAACCGAGGCCAGAATTGGCCGAGGCAGGCGGCCCACCCGCGGCCAGGTTCCGGTCCCCACCGGAAGGCCAGGCCCGGAAGGGCTGGACCGTCGATTGTTTCGACTTTTTGTGTCTGAAATCATAGGCCGGGTCTAGATAAAAGATTGACGTATCCTTAATTTGCTCCACAATGCGAGGAGCTGATTAATTCAAATCCCGCAATGCCGATCGTACCGCCGGCCCGTTAGGTTTGGGCCGGCGATCCCACATAGATCCAGGAGGTAGCAATGCGCACGCGATTCATGGGCCCGGTGACCGCCTCGTGGCGGGTGAGGGTGGACGGAGGGCAATCATGAAGCTCCTCGTCAACCTGGCCCTGGTTGCTGCGCTGGCCGGTGGTACGGCCGTCGCCCAGGACGTGAGCGCTTATAGCACCACCATCCTCCAGAGCTGGAAACAGGACGTGCCGGGCTTGAATCAGGGCACTCTGACCCCGGCCACTGAGTTCCTGGGCATTGACGTGAACCGGATGGGCGGCGGCGCCCTCTCCCTGCACCTGTACGGCTGGGGCATGGTTGACCTGGCGGACCAGTCCTCGGTCTACGGCACCACCAACGGCGACCTCACCTACGGTTACCTGGATTACAACTTCAGCCAGGCCAATGCCGAGCTCAAGGCAGGCCGGTTCACGGTCAATGCCGGGGTCGGCAACGAGATCGTGGATGGCGCCTATGCCCGCACCGACCTGCGTTACGGCTTCACCGTCTCCGCCTTCTTCGGCACGCCGGTGGTCTACAAGAACCTGGCTTACCAGAGCCAGGCCACCGTGGGCGCCCAGCAGAACCTCATCTACGGCGGACGCCTCGCCTGGTACGGGGCCAGCGTGGGCACCATCGGCGTGGACTTCATGGAGGACGGCACCTCCCCGGGCTCCCCCTCCCCGGCCGGGGCGCCCCCGGTGGACTACACCCGCAGGCTGGTGGGGGCCGACGTCAAGCTGGATGGTCTGGCTGCCTGGCTGGACCTGAGCGGCCGCACGGTGTTCGACACGGCGCCGCGGGTGTCGCCCGGGCCCGACGCAAGTCCGTCCGGGATCGCCGAGCACGACTACACCGCTACCTTCAAGCTGGCCGCCAAACTCTCCATCGCCGGCACCTTCACGGAGCGCAACCTGTTTGCCTACTACGCCGGCTCCACCCTGCCGAACCTGTTCGACCCGAACGAGCAGGGGATGTTCAAGGCCACCGGGGCCAAGGTCACTTGGCTGCCGGCCGCGAACCTGCAGGTGGTGGGCGACGTCCGCCGGACCGACCGGGAGGCCTACGGCGACGCGACCCGCGCCGGGGGCGACGTGCGCTACACCTTCACCGAGGCCCACGTGATGGCCGGGGCCGGCTACCACAAGGTGAACGCCTTCACCCTGCAGGCCCAGCCCGCCTCCCTGATCCCCTCCTACAGCCTCACCCACAGCGAGATGCGCGCCTGGGCGATGGTCCAACGGGGCCCCTTCTCCGCGAGCCTGGACGGGATCCTCTTCCACTATGATGACGCGGACGCCAACCCGAACCTGAACGGCCACAGCCACGAGACGGCAGTGGTGGGTTCCGTGGGCTACCAGGTCAAGGACAGCCTGAAGGTTTCCGGCGACCTGACCGTCGGCGACACCCCGCTCTTCCAGAGGGAGGTCATGGGGCTGGTGCGGCTCGAGTACCGGTTCGGCGTGGCCGGCAAAGGAGACAAGTAGATGTTCAAGAAACCAGCGCTCCTTTCCTTGCTGTTTGGACTCGTCCTCCTGGTCGGCTGCTCCGTGGTCTCCCCCAAAGGCAGCTTCGCGCCCACCCATCCCCAGCCGCTCGACCAGGGCCGGCCCACTTGCTCGGACTGCCACGGCACCGACCAGATCAAGAGCACCGGCAAGACCTTCGCCTCCTTCGACCACACCCAGGCCTTCATCTCCAACCACAAGATCCAGGCCAACCAGGATCCGGGCGTCTGCGCCGCCTGCCACGCCCAGTCCTTCTGCACTGACTGCCACGGGGGCAAGACCGCCCTGTTGCCCAGCGCCAAGCTGGGCGACCGTCCCGACCGGGAGATGCCGCACCGGGGCGACTACCTGGTCACGCACCGCATCGACGGGATGATCGATCCCACCAGCTGCTTCAAGTGCCATGGCCGCGCCAACAACGAAAAGTGCACCGCGTGCCACCACTAGAGACCTGACCATGAACCAGAGCCTGCTAGTCAGAACCTTCTTCACGGCCGCGGCGGTCCTGCTCTCCTGGGGCTGCACTTCCTCCAGCAACTCCGGCGCCCCGTCCCTGAACCCCCTCACCGGGCAGCATCCGTCCGACTGGATCACCACCCACTGGTCTGCCTACCTCCAGGACGGCGCCCAGTGCGAAAGCTGCCACGGGTCCGCCTCGGTCCAGCCCACCACGCCACCCGTCTCGGGCGTGACCTGTTTCGGCTGCCACCACCCCAACGGGCCCAACCACGATGCGGCCACCTGGACGGCGCCGGGTTCGCTGACCCCCGCCCACGGCCTCGCCGCCATGGCCGCCGCCGCGCCAGCCTTCAACCCGGCCGCACCAGTGTTCGCCAACCAGGGCTTCGCCTCCTGCACCCCCTGCCACGGCGCCCTGTACAACAACGCCTCCGGCGGCCTGGCGGTGTCCTGCTATTCCTGCCACACCACCGCGCCGCATCCGCCCAGCCCCTGGGGCGCCGGACTGGGCCTGCCCGACACCCAGCCCAGGCACGACCTGGTGGATCCCAGCAACGCCCCCGAATGCGCCAAGTGCCATACCAACGGCCAGAACAGCACCATCACCCCCACCCCTCCCGCACCCGCCGGCACCGCCCCCGGATGCTTCAATGGAACTCTCTGCCACACCACCAACTCATAGTCCTAGTAGGAACCATGTCTTCATCACCAGGCTCAGGACCCATTCCGGTCTCAACCATTTACCAGGGGAGGTGCTCAACTTGCCTACGCTCTTGAACCAAGGTATCTCAATGTTTAACCACGAGTTAATCCCCACCTTCACGCCATTCCACCAAAGGAGAAAGCAGAATGGGATCTAGACCTCTCAAGAGGTTGGCTGGCCTGCTCGCCATAGCGGCCGCGGCCCTTGCGCTGATCAGCTGCAACGGGTCCTCTGGCGCCACCGGCGCCACTGGTGCCACCGGCCCCCAAGGTCCGGCCGGCACCAACGGCACCAACGGCACCAACGGCACCAACGGCACCAACGGCACCAACACTCCCACCCCCGTCAACATCAACAGCATGACTTCGGCCCAGTGGGCCGCCACCACCCTGACCGGGTCGATCACGTCGATCAATTTGAGCGGCCCCACCCCTGTGGTCAGTTTCACCGTGGCCGACAGCACCGGGACCCCGATCGCCGGTCTCTCCACCATCAAGGCTCTCACCGTGCCGAGCCACAGCGGAGGCACGGTGACCTACACGACGCCGGAGTATCCCCTCCTCTCCTTCGGCCTGTGCAAGCTGGCCCCCACCCTCAATGCCCAGGGCAACCCCGACGGCAGCGGCACCACCACGTGGGTCAACTACATGGTGGACTCCACCCCCACGACCACCACCGGCGCCGTACCCCAGCATCCCGAGACGGACAACACCGGGACCCTGACCGAAGACGGTTTCGGCAACTACACCTACACGTTCTACCGCAACATCAAGGGTGAAGCTGCCTGGCTGGCCGGGCTGCCCGCGAGCACGTTCACCGCCTCCAACCAGCTGGCCGACCTGGGTGATGTGAGCTACCAGCCCACCTACACCCACCGCCTCGGCATCGTTATCGGTGGGGCCTTCCCCGGCACCGGTTCTACCCCGGTCGCAGGGGCGACCGTCGCCTCCACCACCGCCGGTCCCGCCATCATCTGCGGCAAGTCCGCGAACCTGATCCAGGAATTCGTCCCGGGCACTGCCGGGACTTGGCCCAATACCACGGCGCTCGCCACGGACCGTGAGATCGTCAACGAGAAGGTCTGCGACGCCTGCCACCAGATCCTCAACGGCACCCAGACCTATGGTGGCGGAATGGCCAGCGGCGCCATCACCTCCGCCACCACGGGCACCAGCAACACCAGCCTGAGCTATGGGTTGTCCTCCACCGCCCTGGCGGTCTGGTCCAAGGCTGCCAATACGCCCGTGGCCACTACCCAGCAGGGGCTGGTATGGCACACCGCCTATACCGACGCCAATATCTGCGTCTTCTGCCACCACGAGCAGAACAAGTTCGGTTCTCTCGACTGCCTGCCCAACCCCGCCACCAACTTCTCCCAGATGATTCTGGATACCGGTGCGACTTCCGGCAAGTACACGTCGTCTCTCAAGATGAACGGCTTCGCCACGGGCACCATGCCCATGTGGATCCACAAGTTCCACATGAACGTCAACCTCCAGTACCAGAACAATCCTGAGCCGTTGATGAACTTCGGCATGTATCCCCAGGACATCCGCCGCTGCGATACCTGCCACCAGGCGGTCACCGACAGCAAGGGCAACGTCCTGAATCCCCAGTACGCCAACTGGCAGACCGTGCCCAGCCGCGAGGCCTGCGGCTCCTGCCACGACTCGGTCAACTTTGCCACGGGCAACATCGCCCCCGGCACCAATGCGATCGCCACGTTCAACGTGCATGGCGGTGGCGCCCAGGCCGACGACACCACCTGCGCCCTCTGCCACAAGCCCAGTGACATCCTGATCTACCACACGCCGCTGCAGAGCCCGGCCGAGAACGGCAGCAACGGGTCCAACTCCCACGCCGCCGCTGCCAAAACCAATTCCTGGCAGGCCGCTTCGGTCGAGAATATGCCCAGTGGGGCCCTCTATGTGGCTTACGACATCAATCCAGGTGGGACTAATGGGGTTTCCGTCAATTCCTCCGGTAATCCTGTAATTACATACCGAATCCTGGTTGGTAGTCAGCCGTTCACTTTGAGCAATCCTGGCACCGCCGAGGCTGTTATTTATAATCCCGTTCAGCCCGGTGTAACCCAGATGCTTGCAAACTTCCCATTGGTTGGTGGTCCTTCGCTCGGAATCCAGGCTGGTCTGCCCCAGGATGGCATCGTTGCTCCCACCGACTACAATGTCCAAAAAGAGGTCTACTGGCCTCTTTCGACGATTTGGAATGGGACCGCCGTCATCGCCGGCACCACTACCAAGGTCTCCAGCACGGGCATCGTCCCGTCGACCAACGCCACTTGGGCCGCTGCCGGCTATTACCAGATCACCCTCGACGGCATCGTGATGCCCGCAGGGACCAAGCTCATGGGCCTCGGCCTTGGCTGGACGCCTTTCATCCAGGTCAACCTTGGCGTCCCGGTCGCCGACCTGAACCTTGGCCTGCAGGGTGAAGGTGCTGTCAACTTCGCCTACAATGCGGCCACCGGCACCGGCGGGTTGCAGTTGCCCGCCCAGAATGTCTGGGCTGACTGCACCACCTCCGGCTATTCCGCCCGGCGCACCATCATTGCGGAGAACGCCTGCAGCAGCTGCCACGGCGATCTGGGCATCTTCACGCCCAATACGACCACGGGCAACGGCTACGCCTCGAACTTCCACAACGGCTACATGAACGATCCCCAGCACTGCGTCTTCTGCCACACCACGGGTGGTACCAGTGATGGCTGGTCCTACAACGCCAAGGACTGGGTGCATGCCCTTCACGCCGGCAGCTTCCGCAACCAGCCTTATACGGTTCAACCGAATTTCCCCTTCATCACCTACCCGGGCATCCTGAACAACTGCGAAGCCTGCCATGTGCCCGGCTCGTACGACTTCAGCAACAACACCAACAACGCGCAGGTTGCCGGCATGCTGTGGGACACCGACGCGGTCGGCTACTACCCGAACCAGAGCGTCACGGTTCCTTTGACGGGATCCACTACCACCGTCAATGACTACCTGCCTGCCCTGGCCCCGGGGGCCGCTTACAAGTTCCTCCCGGCTCCCGCTGGCGGGTCCTATATTTCCCCGTGGGCGAACATCACCCCGGCGGGAACCGTGACCAAGACCACGACCGCCACCACGGTCGGCACCGTCTACAGCAGCAACGTACCCGTCATCGGCGTCAACCCCATTCCCGGGGCTGTCACCACGGCGAACGGTGTGACCACAACCGGGGCCATCTCGTACTACGCTGGACAGTGGGTTCCCAGCGGGGTCAGCGGGGCCTTCACCCTGCAGCAGCCGGATCCCGGCCGTCTGGTCACCTCACCCATAACGGCCGCCTGCTCGGCCTGCCATGATTCCCAGACGGACATCACCCACATGGTCACCACCGGGGGCGGCGTGTTCTACCAGCCCGCCACCAGTGTGCCCCTGGCTCCCATGGGCGAGGGCGCAGGCACTTCGCAGTCCGGTTCGACCTATCCGTCCCTGCAGTCCCAGGAAACCTGCCTGGTCTGCCATGGCCCCGGAGGCGCTGCGGACATCTATGCGGTCCACATGAACTTCTCCGGTGCCAATCCGGGCAACTAACGTCCCCCTCCGGGGCGGGAGCGATCCCGCCCCGGACCCTTGCAGCCATCAGTCGGATGACCCGGATGTGCTATAACATTCGGGTCATCTTTTCGTAATCCCCCCTTCCGGGGGTTCTTCGAGGTACCTGATGAAGTCAACCTCCAAGAAGTCTGGACTTCTGGCCGGCGCTCTGCTGGGCGCAGCCGCCTGCACCCTGGCCGCCCAGGGCACGGCGCCCGTCCAGCCCAAACCTCCGGCCCAGGCCGCGGCGCCCAAGGCCAGGACGCCTGCGAACCCGGTGAAACCGATCGACCTCAACAAGGCGTCCAAGGCGGAGCTGATGAAACTCCCCGGGATCGACGCGTCCCTGGCCGACAAGATCATCGCCGGACGGCCCTATCTCTCCAAGTCCAATCTCGTCACCCACAAAGTGGTATCGATGGAGATCTACCAGACGATCCGGTCCAGGATCTTTGTCATGGCCACCCTGCCGAAGAAGAAATGACGATGGAGCCCTGGCTCCCCGCCCCGCGGGCAGGGGCGGCCGGTTTGACAGGGCCGGCCGCATCTGCTAGAAAATGACCTAGGTAGTTCACGCAGAGGTGCCCGAAATCCCGGTTGGCCAGACCCCGTTTCCACCATCTGCCCCCTCGCATGAATTCAAGGTCCAGCCCGCCGGGGCATAAGGCCTGTGGGACTTACGCCATGAAAAAGCTGTTCGAAGCCTTCGCCTCTCTGAAACTCGCCGTGATCCTGCTGGTGCTGCTGCTGGCGGGGCTGTCCGCCGGCACCATCCTGGAAAGCCGCCTGGGCACCGAGACCGCCGGCCGGCTGGTGTACTACGCCTGGTGGTTCCTGGGCCTGCAATGCCTGTTCGCGGCCAACGTGGCCTGCTCCATCGCCGACCTGTTCCCCTGGGCCCGCAAGCGCATCGGCTTCGTGGTGGTGCACGCCTCCCTGCTGCTCATCTGCGCCGGGGCGGCCACCAGCTATTTCCTCAAGATCGAGGGCACCATGGGCATCTGGGAGGGCCAGCGGAACTCGGTGATCGAGGACCGGGACGCCCAGAACAACCTGCGCTCCTCGCACCAGCTGCCCTTCGACGTGAAGCTGGACCAGTTCGTGCTCGAGACCTATCCGGGGACCATGCGCCCCTCCGGCTTCAAGAGCCGCGTGGAGGTCACCGACCACGACACCGGCCGCACCTTCCCCGCCGAGATCTGGATGAACCACGAACTGCACCACCGGGGCTTCGCCCTGTACCAGTCCAGCTACCGCCAGGAGAACGGCACCCGGGAAACGGTGCTGTCCGTGTCCAAGGACCCCGGCCAGAACCTGGTGTTCACCGGCTACCTGACCCTCATCGCCGGCATGATCATCGTGCTCTTCACCCGCATCGCCCAGGCCCGGGAGCTGGGCGCGGCCAAGGCCAGGAGCGCCGCCATCCTGGGCGCCAAGGCGCTGCTGGCGGCGCTCCTCCTCGCCGGCGCCGGGACGGCCCGGGCGGCGTCGCCCCTGGACGCCCTGCGCGCCCTGCCGGTCCAGCACGACGGCCGGGCGATGCCCCTGGACACCCTGGCCCGGGAGGCCGTGTGGCAGGTCACCGGCGCGTCCTCCTGGCAGGGCCAGGATCCCGTGGACACCTTCACCACCTGGCTGTTCGACCCGCCCAGCGCGGCCAACGCCCCGGTGGTGGAGGTCGGTTCCAGCTCCTTCGCCCGGGAGGTGGGCCTGCCGTCCGGGACCACCCACGCCTCGTTCCAGGCCCTGGCCCAGAACAGCAAGTTCGTGCAGCTGATCATGGCCGCGCGCCAGGCCCAGGGCGAGGACCGGCCCCGCCACGGGGACCTCAAGGAGGCCGAGTCCGCGGATGCCCGCATGGGGGTCATGCAGGCCATCCTCCAGCAGCAGATCGCGCGCCCCGTGCCCGTGCCGGGCAATCCCAGGGCCGCCTGGAACCTGCCCGGGAGCGTGACCGGGGAGAGCTTCGCGGCGCTCCTGGACGGCCCCCGGCCCGAGGGCTGGCCCTCCGCCGCCCGGATGGACACGGAGATCCTTTACAACCGCCTGCATCCCACCCGTTGGTCCTGGATCATCCTGCTGGGCTCCCTGGCGGTCTCCATCCTGGCCTGGAAGCGCCAGAACAAGGTCCTGGACGGGGTGGCCCTGGGGCTGCTGGCGGCCGGGTTCGCCATGATGACCTGGGGCATCCAGCTGCGCTGGGTCTCCGGAGGCCGGATCCCGGCCGCCAACATGTACGAGTCCATGCTGTTCCTGGCCTGGGGGATGGGCTTCTTCGCGGTGGCGGCCTACGCCGTGCTGCGCAACCGCCTGGTGGTGATCAACGCCGCCGGCATGGCCGCCCTGGCCATGATGCTCACGGACCTGCTGCCCATCGACCACTTCATCCATCCGGTGGCCCCGGTGCTGGCCGGCACCCCCTGGCTGGCCATCCACGTGCCCATCATCATGGTGAGCTATTCCATCCTGGCCCTGGGCCTGGTGGTGGCGCACATGCAGATCGCCTTCACCATCTTCGCCCCGGACCGCACGGAGCTCATCGACCGCATGCACGACCTGCTGTACTGGTACATCTTCGTCGGCTCCCTGTTCCTCATCACCGGCATCATCACCGGCTCCATGTGGGCGGCGGATTCCTGGGGCCGCTACTGGGGCTGGGACCCGAAAGAGGTCTGGTCCCTGGTGGCCTTCCTGGCCTACATGGCCATCCTCCACGCCCGCCTCGACAAGCTGATCGGCCAGTTCTACGTGGCCGCCATCAGCATCGCCGCCTTCCAGACCATCCTGATGACCTACCTGGGGGTGAACTTCGTGCTGACCACCGGGATGCACTCCTACGCCATGGGCGATTCCCCGGTCCTCCTGTGGATGATCCTGGCGGCCCTGGCCGAAGCGGCCTTCCTGGGCTGGGGCGTGGTGGCCTACCACCGCCAGGCCCAGGGCCGGACCGCCTGACGCTATCGAGCCACGATCCGCACCACCGGGTTGAGGCCGTCGGAAAAATGGATGACGAACACTCCGCCCGCGGGCAGCCCGTCCAGGCACACGTCCGCGGAGCCCCCGGTGAGGTGCAGGGCGAGGGTGGCGCGCCGGGTCCCTTCGTGCAGCACGTTCACGTACGGGTGCAGGCGGGAATCCCATTCCAGGTGCAGCACCTCCCCTTCGTCCCGGATCACCGTCCCGCCGGTCCGGATCCCGGCCAGCAGGGCCTCGGTCCGGCCGGCGAAGGCGTGGGCGCGCAGGCGCCGGCAGGGGCGGGCGCCGGGGCTGTGGACTTCGGCGCTGACCAGTTCCCCCTGGGCGGGCACGGTGAAACAGAAATGGCCGTAGCCGGACGGCAGGTCCGGCACCACCTGGGGGCCGAAGGGGATGGTCCGGACCCCCTCCGGTGTTTCCAGGCGCAGCTGCAGGGCACCGGGCACCGGCGGTGCCGGCGCGCACACGGCGCGCAGCAGGGGCGCCAGGTAGGCCTGGCCGTCCGGCGAGGTCCAGCCGCTCACCACCCACTGGTCGGCGCCCGCCTGGACGGCCCGGGCGGGCACCACCGGCTCCTGGAGGAAGCCCATGGTGTTCCGGTGGTTCCAATCCGAAACCCAGCGCCGGTGGGGAACGTGGCTCATCACGCTACAAGTTAGACCTGGGCGGGCCGGGTGCTATAAAAAATTAATTACTTGCCCAGGCTCCCGGTGCCCACCGCGGCGGCGGGGTATTCGATGCCGTTGCGGTCGAAATTGCGCGCCCGGGGCACGCCCCGCTGGTTGCGCAGGTCCAGCAGCTGGAGGTCCCGCACCGTCACCATGGTCAGGGTCTCTTCCAGGTGCAGCTTCACTTCCGCCCAGGCGGCGTGCAGGGGGCAGGGCTTGGCGCGCCCGTCGCAGTTGGTGAACCCCATGACGCATCCGGACATGGCGTCCATGCCGTCCAGGATTCCCACCACCTCGCCCACGGTGATGCGGTGGGCGGGACGGGCCAGGCGGAAACCGCCCCGGGGGCCCCGCACCGAAGTGAGGATGCCCTCCTGGGCCAGGGTTTGCAAAATTTTTGCAAGGTACGGCCCCGGCAGGCCCAAATTCGCAGCCAGATCCTTCGCCAGACTATAGCTTCCATCCTCTGGCATGGCAGCCAGAGCCCGCAAGGCATACCCGGTGGCCGTAGAAAAGAGCATTTTCTGTCCCCTGGATAATTAAGGATACGTCTATCGGCAATTTAATCAATATAAATTTCAATATTTTTTTCTCTAATGGTTTTAGCGCTTTAGCCGGTGCAGGGTCGTGCCTTCCACCCGCAGGAAGCCCAGGTCCTGGAGGTTGCGCAAACCGCGGGAGAGGGTTTCCGGGGTCATGCCCAGCTGTCCGGCCAGGACCTTCTTGGTGACCGGGAGCACCAGGGAGCCCCCGGCGGGCACCTGCTCCCGGATCCAGTTCAGCAGCCGGTCGGCGCTGTCCGAGCCGGTGAGCTGCTCCACCGTGTGGGTCAGCCTGCGCAGCCACACCGCCTGGGCGTGGATGATGGCCAGGGCCAGGTCCGGATCCTCGCGCATGGCCACCAGGAAGGGCGCTTTGGGAAAATGGAACAGGCGCGAGGGCTTCACGGCCGTGGCGGTGGCCGGGAAGGCCTCGCCCCCGAACATGGCCGCCTCGGCGAAGCTGGCCACCGGCGTGATCACCGCCAGGGTGGGGTGGGCTCCGGGCTGGCCGGCGCGGGTGAGCTGGATGGCACCCTCCACCAGCACGAAGAAGCCGGTGCACGGTTCGTCCTCCAGGAACAAGGTCTCCTCGGGCGCCAGCTTGCGCAGGCGGGCCAGTCCCCCCAGGCGTTCCCGCTGGGCGGGCTGCAGGGAAGCGAAGAGGGGGGCCTGGGACCAAGGCGAGTTGAACATGGTCCCAGCATAACCTTGAACGTCCCAGTCCCTCCTGTGCCCGTTCGTGGTGGCCTCGGCGCCGGTGGCCACGGACGGCTCCTTCGCCTTCCCGGCGGCCGATACCAATCATCCTTGGTCGGCCCCGACGAGCCAGCGAGCGCTTCGTCAGACCGCGCCCAGCGCGGCCTGACGAAGCCGGGCAACGGTGGGGCGGCGCGAGGCCCGGGAACCCGGCCGGCGCGACCTGCCGCCGGCCGGGACACGGACGCCAAAGCAGGACTAGAAGAACGTCCGGACTGCGCCCAGGACCCGGTAGTCGTCGTCCACCTCGAACAGCAATTGCCACTTGTCGAAGGTCGTGCATGGGTGGCTGATGCCGCAGCCCACCAGGTCGCCCACCTGCAGGTCCGTGTCCGGAGGCAGCTCCAGGCGGGCGTGCTGGTCGTGCAGGGTGGTGATCCGCCAGGCCGCCGGGGCCGGGCGGGACGCGCCGGGGGCGCCCGGGCGGGCCCAGGCCACCGGCACCGGCAGGCCGACGTCGTACGAGACGTCGCGCTTGCCCAGGCCCAGGAACGCCAGGCCCGGTTCCGGGCGGCTCAGCACCTGGCCCCAGACCTCCAGGGCCGCCGCCAGGTGCCGGGGCGGGCGCAGATCCTCGGGCAGGCGCCCCTCCAGCAAACCCAGGAGACGCTCGTAGTAGCCCGCGTCATGGGAGAAATAGCAGCCGCTGCGCAGCACCACCTGGGCCGGGCGCCCCAGGCGCACCTGCCCCAGCACCCGGACCACCAGGTCGAAATAGGCCGAGCCCCCGGCCGAGAGCAGCACTTCCCCGGTCTCGAACAGGCCCTCCTGGTCGCAGGCCAGGGCCAGGGCGCCCAGGCGTTCCAGCCAGGACTGGACCCGGGCCCGGTCGTCCAGGGGATCCTGGGTCACCAGGATGCCCTCGAAGCACTCCACACCCCGCAGGCTCAGGCGGGGCGAGGTGCGCACCGCCCGGGCCAGGTCCAGGGCCGAAGCCACCGTGCGGGCCCCGGTGCGCCCGCCGGGGAGGCCCAGTTCCACCAGCACCGGGATGGGGCGGCGGCCCCGGGCGCAGGCTTCCAGGCGGGCCACACCTTCCGGGCCGTCCACCAGGCAGGTGAAATCCAGGCCCGGATCCGCGTCCAGGGCCTCCTGCACCCAGGCGATGCCGCCCGGGGCCAGCAGCTGGTTGGCCAGGAGGATGCGCCGCACGCCGTAGCGGTAGGCGAGACGCACCTGCTGGAGGGTGGCCAGGGTGATGCCCCAGGCGCCGTCCGCCAGCTGGCGGTGGAACAGCTGGGGCGCCATGGTGGTCTTGCCGTGGGGGCACAGGATGGCGCCGCTGCGGCGGACGAACTCCCGCATCCAGCCGGCATTGTGCTCCAGGGCGGAACGCTTGAGCACCGCCGCGGGGAATTCCACGTCCCCGGCCGTGACCCGCAGCCCCAGCCCGCCCACGTCCCCGAGGCGGGTCGCGGGCCGGTCGCCGGGAAAGCCCTTGACGCCTCCGTCCAGGAGGGTGTCGAGGATCGGTTGCAGGTCGCCGGGAAGGGACATGGAGGGCTCCAGGATCCCCTCCATGGTCGCATCAGTCCCGCCCTCTGGCACGGCCCAGGCTCGCCGCCAGGAACAACGCCAGGGCGCCCATGAGCCCCCGCAGGATCCAGGGGCTGCGGGCCGGCGTGGTGATGGGGCGCCAGCGCAGCTGGATGCCGTAGGCCGCCTCGGTCATGGGTTCGCCCCACAGTTCCCAGGTGCCGTCCTCCCGGAACAGTCCGGACTTGCCGGTGAGGGTCGCCCGCACCATGGGCAGGCCGGCCTCCACAGCCCGCAGGCGGATCTGGGCGGCGTGCAGGTCGGTGGCGGGGGTGCGATCGAACCAGCCGTCGTTGGTGTGGTTGGTGAGCAGGTCCCCGCCCGCCACCCGCAGCCCTTCCTGCACCCGCCCGCTCATGAGGGCTTCGCTGCAGATGAGGGGATGCACCGTCAGGGGGCCCTGGGGGGTGGGGAAGCGGAAGCTGCTGGATGGGGTCAGAGTGCCGGCCCGCTGGGAAACGAAGTCCAGATGCCGGTCCAGCCACCGGCTCATGGCCGGCGGGCCCGGCATGCGCTCGCCGAAGGGCATGGGCACCACCTTGCCCTGCACGAAGCTGGGCTGTCCCGCAGCCTCGCCCCGCACCAGGTTGAAGTCGCCCCCCTCGGTGCCGTACAGCCAGGCGATGCCCCGGCGCTGGGCCTCCTGGGTCAGGCGCGGGTCCGGATGCCGGTCGTCCCGCCCCAGCACGGAGCTCTCGGGCCACAGCAGCAGGGTCGCCACCCCCGGGCGGGGCCAGCCCAGGCGGTGCAGTTCCGCGTCCGAGCGCCGCCACATGTCCTCTTCCATGCCCGGACGGCGCACCCCCGCCTCGAAGTCGGGCTGGATGACCACCACGTCCAGGACCCGCAGGGGGCCCCGGGGCAGGGCGCGCCACAGGACCGCCCCCGCCGCCAGCGCCAGCACCAGCAGGGCCGGCGCCGCCAGGATCCGCCGGGGCCCGCGCCGGGCGGCGACGGCGGCGCCAGTCCAGGCGGCGCACCCCCACATCACCCCGGCCAGCCCGGGACTGCCCAGGAACGCCGCGGACTTGGCCAGCCAGGGCACCCCCCCCAGGGCCGCGCCCCAGCTCCAGGCGTACACGTGGAAGCCGTGCACCTCCCATACCACCATGGCCAGGGCCGCCGCCGCGGCGGCGGCGGCCGGGCCGCGCCGGGCCAGGCACCACCGGGCGCACAGGGCCACCGCCAGGAAGCCCAGGCCTTCGTAGGCATAGAACAGGCCCGCGCCCAGCAGGGCCAGGGGGTAGGGCATGGGCGCCTTGGCGGCGATGGTGCCGGGCACCCAGTAGAAGAGGCCCACCATCCCGAGGACCAGGGCCAGGTAGATCCATCCCGCCCGCCGGCCCCGGAACAGGGCGGCGAACATCAGGGCGGGGAAAGCGATGGCGGCCGCCGCCTCCAGGTAGCCCCGCCCGCTGGGGGCCGGGAACCGGTAGCCCAGCAGGAACACCAGGGCCAGCCCCAGGGTTTCCAGGAAGGTGCGGAGCCGGGTCATGGCCGGGTCCGGGACTCCGCCCGGCGGGCCGCCTCGAAGCAGGCGATGCCCGCGGCCACGGCCGCGTTGAGGCTCTCCACCCCGCGGGTGGGAATGGCCACCCGCTGGACTTCCGGCGGCAGGTCGGCCCCTTGCCAGCCGTGCCCTTCGTTGCCCACCAGGATCCGCAGCGGTTCCACCAAGTCCGCCTGGGCCAGGGGCAGGGCCCCCGGCCCGGCGTCCAGGGCCAGCCAGCGCCCGCCATCCAGAGTGAGGGCCAGGGCCCGGCGCAGGGGCATCAGGAAGGCCGCGCCCATGCTCCCCCGCAGGGCCTTGGGGCTGAACGGGTCGGCGCAGGCGGGCCCCAGGAGGGCTTCCTGGAAGCCGAACGCCGCGGCGCTGCGCAGGATCGCCCCCAGGTTGCCGGGATCCTGGATGCCCCAGGGCACGATCACCCGGTCCGCCAGGGGCCCGGCCGGATCCGGCCCGACCGCCGCCAGGAGGGCATGCTGGGGCGGGCTGCCGGCCTCCGCCAGGTCGCGCATGAGGCCTTCGCCCAGCACCAGAGTCTCCGGGGCCGCGCGCCCCTCCAGGGGATGGGGGGCCGCGCCGTCCAGGCGCAGCCAAGTCTGGGGCCGGAAGCGGTCCCGGGCCTGGGCTCCGGCTTCCAGCCAGGCCAGGATCAGCTTTTCCCCCAGGAACAGCGTGTGGCCCCGGCGCTGCCCGCCCGGGGCGAGCAGCGCGCGGATGGCCTTGAAGCGGGGATTGGCCCGGCTGGAGATCTGGGATTCGGCCAGCATCCCCCTAGCCTATCCCGAAACAACCTTCCAGTAGGTATTGGGGTGGTCCCTGGACCCTAGAACCGGTAGTTGATGCCGGTCTGCACCTGCGTTTCCAGTGGACCTCCCTCCCCGCGGAGGCCACCTCCAAGGTGGGCACACCCCGGCAAAGGTGCCGAAGTTTCATCACCCCCCTTGGGCACAGCAATGCAGCGGCCAGGCGGCCGCTCGATCGGAACACGACGCCCGGGAGGAAGCCCCGCTCAATCCCCGAAGCAGGTGCCGACTTGGCGGGCGCTGTGGATGAGGGGGTGGTCCGCCGGCACCAGCTTGCGCTTGCCCACCACCTCCCCCAGGGCCACCGGCACGCACATGCCGTTGCGGTACGCCACCATCACGTTGTAGGTGCCTTCCCCCAGCAGCTCCGCGGCCTTGGCCCCCAGGAGGGTGCTGAGGGTGCGGTCGAACGCGGTGGGGACGCCGCCCCGCTGCACGTGGCCCAGGGTGGTCACCCGCGCCTCCACCCCGGTGAGGGCCTGAAGATGCCGGGCCAGGCGCGAGCTCATGGGCTCCTGCACCACGTGGTAGGCCATGGTCTCGTCATGCAGCCGGCGCACCCGGAGGGGCAGGTCGGCCCGGATGGCGTCCACCGCCTCTTCCTCCCAGCCTGCGCCGTTCGCGGTTTCCGCCGGCTCCGGGCGGTCCGCGTCCTTGGCCTTCTTGCGTTCCTTGTCCTTGTCCTTGCCCTTGTCCTTGTCCTTGGCCTCGGCGGCCGCCTTGGCCTCCTGCAGGGTGTGGGCCCCCTCGGCCACGGCGATGATGGAGAAGCGCTTGCCGTGCCTCCTGCGCTCCAGCAGGAACTCGGCGACCTTTTCCAGGCTGTAGGGCAGTTCCGGGATGAGGATCACGTCGGCGCCCCCGGCGATGCCCGACTGGAGCGCCAGCCAGCCGGCCCGGTGGCCCATGACTTCGCACACGATCAGCCGGTGGTGGCTGGTGGCGGTGGTGTGCAGGCGGTCGATGGCCTCGGTGGCGATGGCCACCGCGGTGTCGAACCCGAAGGAGACGTCCGTGCCGTACACGTCGTTGTCGATGGTCTTGGGCAGGGTCATGACGTTGACGCCGCCCCGCTGCCAGAGGCGGTAGGCGTTCTTGGCGGTGCCGCCGCCGCCCAGGCAGACCAGGCAGTCGATCTGGTGCTTGCGGGCGTTCTCCACCGCCGCGTCGGTCATGTCCATGAGCCGCCCGCCGATGGGCATGGCGTGGGGCTTGTCCCGGCTGGTGCCCAGGATGGTGCCGCCCCGGGTGAGCACCCCGGAGACGGTGGCGTCGTCCAGGACCAGCATGCGGTTCTCCACCAGGCCCCGGAAACCGTCCTGGATGCCCAGCACCCGGATGCCGTACTCGTTCATGGCCACTTTGGTGATGGCCCGGACCACCGCGTTGAGCCCGGGAGAATCGCCGCCGGCGGTCAGGATGCCCAGGCAGCGTGTCTTGGAGCTTTGCATGGGGCGCCTCGCGAGGGTTCCAGCATGGCGGAATCCACGGCCTCCGGCGTGGAAGAAATCCGTAAAATATGCCGGTGTCCCGCCACCGGGGCTATTCGATGGGCAGCCGCCCCTGGGTCATGCGGATGATGGCCGGCACGTGCAGGTCCTCGGCCAGGCTCACCAGTTCGCCGCTGGGGGTGGGGGCCTGGGGCAGCAGGCGGGTGGGGGTGAGCGGATGCTCGCCTCCCGGCTGGGCCTGGGCCACTTCCCCGTAGATCCGGGCGCCTTCGCCGTCCACGCGCCGTGTGGGCTCGGCGCCCGCCGCGAAGGCTTCCGCCGGGACCGGCAGGGTCAGTTCCGCCTCCGGTTCGATGAAACCCGAGGCCAGCACCGTCACCAGGGCCCGGTCGTCCAGTTCCGGGGCTTCCACCTGGCACAGCTTGATGTCCGCATGGCCGTGGTAGTGCCGGCTCAGGTAGCCCATGGCCGTCTCCACCGCGGACAGTTCCACCCGGTCCCAGTCGGCCATGATGGAGACGATCACCTGGGACGCCGCGCCGGTGTTCTCCCGCTCCAGGAGGGGGCAGTCCAGGGCCCGGGTGAGGGCGTCCAGGATGGCCTCGTCGCCGCGCCCGGCGCCGGTGCCGATGAGCGCCTCCCGGCCGTTGCGCAGCACCGCCTCCACGTCGGCGAAATCGCCGTTGAGGGTGCCCGGGCGCAGGATCAGGTCGGTGATGCCGCGCACCCCCTGGATCAGCACCCCGTCGGCCACCCGGTAGGCTTCCTTGATCTTCACGCCCTTCTCGCACAGGCTGAGCAGCTTCTCGTTGGACACCACGATCACCGTGTCGGCGGTGTTGCGCAGGTTCTCCAGGCCCTGGGCGGCCTTGTCCGCCTTGTTCACGCCCTCCCAGCGGAACGGGGTGAGCACCACCGCCACGGTGAGGGCCCCGAATTCCCGGGCGCAGCTGGCCACGATGGGGGCCGCGCCGGTGCCGGTGCCGCCGCCCATGCCCCCGGTGATGAACACCATGTCCGCCCCCTGGATCTGGGCCATGATGTCGTCCCGGCTCTCCTCCGCGGCCACGGCGCCCCGCTCGGCGTTGCCCCCGGCGCCCAGCCCGCGCATGCTGATGGGCCCCAGGGGCACCTTGATGTGCGCCTTGCTCTGGGCCAGGCTCTGCTGGTCGGTGTTCATGGCGATGAAGGTGACCCCGGTGACGCCGCTCAGGATCATCCGGTCGATGGCGTTGCAGCCCGCGCCGCCCACGCCCACCACCTTGATGTCGGCGCCGGGCAGGTGGACCGGGTTGGGAAGGAAGGGGATTTCGGTCATGACTTCTCCGTGGGCCAGTTCAGATCCAACGCTTGAATTTTTCCAGGAAGCCGCTGCCGCGGCTGGATTTCCCGGCGGTCTCGCCGAGGCCGCGGTAGAGCGCCTTCACCGCGCCCAGGGCGTTGGTGTAGAGCGGGTTGGCGATGACCTGGGACAGACCCTGCACGCCGGAAACCCGGCCCAGCACCACCCGGGGCCGGCCCAGGATGTTCTGGGCCAGGATCGGCAAATGCGGCAGCAGGGCCCCCCCGCCCACCAGGTGCACCCCGCCGTGGATCTCGTGGATGAGGCCCGAGCGCCCGATTTCCGCCAGCACCATGTTGAGCAGCTCCACCGCCCGGGCGTGCAGGACCTCCGCCATCTCGCGCCGGGACACCTGCCGGCCCTCCTCCTCCAGTTCGATGTGCTCCTCGGGGGGCACCTGCGTGGGCAGGGCGGTGCCGTACACCCGCTTGATCCGTTCCGCCATGGAGATGCCGCCCAGGTGCTTGGTGATCTCCAGGTCCTTGGTGAAGTGCATGCCGCCGATGGGGATCACGGCGCTGTGGAACAGGGTGCCGCGCAGGAACACCCCCAGGTGCGTGAGCTGCTCGCCGATGTCCACCACGACCGCGCCGTTCTCCCCGTCCTCCCGGCTCAGCACCGCCTCCGCCGAGGCCAGGGGCGAGTACATCAGGGTCGCCCCCTGCAGGCTGGACAGGTGCAGGGCCCGGTTGATGTTCTCCAGCACCGATCCCGGGGCCACGATGATCCGCACCTCCGCCTCCAGGGTTTCGCCGATCATGTTCACCGGGTTGCGGATGTCCCGCTGGCCCTTGATGTGGAACATCTGCGGGATGCGGTGCAGGACCGTCTCCTCCTTGGCCAGCTTGCAGCCGTTGGTGGCCTGCTCCAGCACCCGGTCCCGGTCCTGCATGGTGATGATCCGGTCCGGGGAGGCGATGGTGATGGAGTCGCGCAGGTTCTCGCCCTTGAACTGGATCCCGTCCACGGACACCCGGATCCCGTCCAGGCGGGTCTGGCCGGCGGTGCGCATGGCTTCCTCGACCGCCCGGTTGATGGCCGTGACGGTGAGGTTGATGTCGGTGATCTCCCCGTGGCGGATGCCCCCTTCCGGGTTGGCCAGGCTGGCCCCGGTGACGTTCAGGGCGCCGCCTTCCTCCTGGACGGCCACCACTGCGACGACTTTACTTGCTCCGAGATCCAGTCCGAGGAGAACGGCAGGTTGCACCATGAGTAGCCCTATTTCCTTGGGGCCATGATAACCCGATCCAGGGCCGGGAATCAGGGTTGAAATGCAGGAAATTTGCTGCCAGGGTCGGGAACTAGTGGGATTGCGCCTGGGTTCTGGGGGGCTGGGAGGTCAGGGGTTCGCCCACCGCGATCTCATCGTCCCAGCGGAGGTCCACATAGCGCAGCTGGGCGAGGTCCGGCCGCTTGGCAAGTTCGCTGAGGAAAAGCATCTGAAAATTGGGAATATTCTTGGTGGCATCCTGCCTGGAGAGGTAGATGGGCGCCTCAAGCCCCTCCAGGAACGCCACTGGACCGTGGTCGCTCCAGCGCAGTTCCGAAACCCGGTCGTAAAATTCTTTCTGTTTATCCCGCAGGCTAGTGGCGGCGCGGATCAGCTGGACCATCGGCCCGTCCTCCTGGCTTTTCGGATCCGCCACCACCGGAATGGGCATTAAATCCACTTGCGAGAGCCGATCCAGCACGATGCCGTCGTCCGACACCAGGAACACGCCCTCGGGCCGGGCCAGCCAGAGCACCGGCTGGCGTTCCTCCACCACCAGGCTCAGGCGGTCGGGGGGGTCCCGGCGGATCAGCAGGTCCTTGACCCAGCGCTGGGTCTCCAGGGTGCTGCGCAGCCGGTCGGCGTCGAACCAGAACAGGGGCTTGCCCAGGCAGAGGCTGTCGGCGATGGCCTGGGCCTGGGCCAGGCGGCTGCCCCGGCAGCCGGTGATGGTCACCTGCTCGATGGTCAGTTTCTGCAGGCCCAGGTAGCGGTGGCCCAGCTCCAGCGCGCCGTAGCCGGCGCCGCTCACCAGCAGGGCGACCAGGCCCACCCGGGCCCAGGGGAGCCAGGCGCGTCGGGGGCGGCTGCGGGGTAGCGTGGCCATGGGAACGTCAGATTAGCGAGTTATGGGTGCTTTGGGGTGCCCAGATCTCCACTTCCGGCTCCAGGCACACCCCGTGCCGGTCCAGGACCCGCTCCCGCACCAGGGTCATGAGTTCCGCGAACTGGGCGGCGCTGGCGTGGCCCAGGTTCACCAGGAAATTGCCGTGTTCGGGGCTCACCTCCGCGTCCCCGACCCGAAGGCCCTTGAGGCCGGCCTGGTCGATGAGCCGGCCGGCGCTCTGCCCGGGCGGGTTCTTGAAGATGCACCCGGCGTTGCGCTTGCTGAGGGGCTGGCTGGTGCCCCGCCGGCGCCGGTAATCCTCCACCAGCACCCGGATGCGCTGGGGATTCCCTTCCGCCAGGCGGACCGTGAGGCCCAGGGCCACCCGCCCGTTGCCCAGCACGCTCCACCGGTAGGTGAATTCCCCCGCTTCCGGCGCCTTCTCCACCAGGTCCCCTTCCGGGGTGAGGAACCGGTAGCGGACCAGCACGTCCACCAGTTCAGTCCCGTAGGCGCCGGCGTTCATGTGCAGGGCTCCGCCCACCGTTCCGGGGATGCCGGAAGCGTACTCCAGGCCCGACAGGCCCAGCTCGCCCGCCACCTGGCTCAGGCGGATGTGCCCGTGGCTGGCCGGGGCCGAGAGTTCCAGCCCCGCCCGGCGCGCCTCCATGGGCAGGCGCAGGCGCAGCACCGGCTCCGCCACGTCCCCCAGCACCACCAGGTTGCTGCCCCCCCCCAGGGTGCGCCAGGGCAGGCCCTCCCGGGCGCAGGCCCGGACGAACCCCTGGGCCTGCGCCTCGGTGACCGGCTCGAACAGCCACCGGCACACCCCCCCCACACCCAGGGTGGTGAGCTTGGCGAAGGGTACGTCCTGCCGATGGGGGATGGCCCGGAGGTCATCCGGGAAAGGGTGCGGCATAAGCTGCCATTCTACGGGGTCGCCAGGTTCCAGGGGAGAGCTTAGTCTGGTTGGAAGGAAAGCGGAGCCCCATGCGCTGGATGGCCCTGGACCACGGCACCAAGAACATCGGCATCGCCTTCAGCGACGAGATGGAGATCCTGGCCAGCCCGTACGCCGTCTGGCCCAACCAGGGGGAAGCCACCCTGGCCCGCCTGGAGCGCCTGGCCCGGGAGGAGGGGGCCCAGGCCCTGGTGGTGGGCCTGCCCAGGCACAAGGACGGTGCCGAAAGCGGCACCGCCGGGCTGGCCCGGGCTTTCGGGCAGGCCCTGGGGGAGCGCGCCGGGCTGCCCCTGGTGCTGTGGGACGAGCACCTCACCAGCGCCGAGGCGGAACGCCTGCTGGCCCAGCGGGGGGTGAAGGCCCGGGACCGCAAGGCGCGCCTGGACGCGGCCGCGGCCGCCGTGATCCTGGAGGACCTGCTGGCGCACCGCAGGTCCAAGGGGCTGGCCAGCCAACAATTATAAGTCCACCGGAAGAACCCGCAGGACGCCGCGCCGGGGTGGATTCCAGATCCTTGTGCTGCCGGGCCAGGCAAGGGCAGAAATACTGCGGCTATGGGAACAGCTGGTATTGCGGTTCGTACGTGAAGATGCCCATGGGCGAACCCGTGGCTTGGGTATCCAGGTGGAATTTGGATAGGCTCTATCAAATAAGCAAAGAGATGGATCGGCAGGAGCAGCGGTCTGCCCTGGTTTAGCTCGCAGGGAGGGACATGTTCCATTCCTGGGGCACGGCGGGCTTCAAGCACACCGGCTGATTGCTTTCGTTCACCGCAAATCCAGTCGCGAGGAGGGCTCCTTGCCCGTTAAGCTTCAACTGGCCTACCCAGGAAACCCATTCCCCATGAATCACGAAGAGGCATTTGCAAAAGCTTTCATCATCTCTGCAAAGCGCGCGAGGTTCCTTCAATTCCTTGCCAACCCCAAGCGCAGGAAGGAAATGCTCCAACGGTTGAGCCATGGTCTTCCCTACATCCAGACGCTCGCATGGGTTGTTCCGGTGGCGCAGGATTTTCCGGATGAGTTGGAAAAATTGCTCCGGGCAAGGGGTGCTGGCCCAACCTGTCACGTCATTTCGGACGGGCTGTCCATCGACGGGAAAGGAGTCCCGCTCCGGGAGGCGCTTTTCGCGATCTGCATGCACGGCCCTGGGGCAATCCTGTGCTGTGTGGCGGGGAGACTCGCCTACTACAAGCCGGAGTCTCCAGGGCAAGGGGTCATCCTCGAGCGGCCCCAGGCAACTGCCTGACATCAACCTGGCCCCGCAGCCCAACCCACCCTACACTGCGTGCCGGATGGAGGGGAAGACATGTCCAGGAACACCATCAGGCTCCACCGGGTCCTGCGCGCAACACCCGAAAGAATCTATCGAGCCTTCCTTGATGGTGACGCCATGGCCAAGTGGCTTCCGCCCAACGGTTTTACCGGGAAGGTTCATCACTTGGACGCCAGGGTAGGCGGTACTTACAAAATGTCGTTCACGAATTTCAGTACCGGCCGCAGCGAGGCTTTTGGGGGGGAGTTCCTTGAACTTGTGCCATACAAATGCATCCGGCGTACGGACAAGTTCGACGATCCCAACAGGCCCGGGGAAATGCAGGTGACGATATCCATTCAGCAGGCTTCGCTGGGAACCGAGTTGAACATCGTGCAAGAGGGCATACCTGAAGCCATACCGCTTGAAGCCTGCTATCTCGGCTGGCAGGAATCCCTCGCGCTGCTCGCGAAGCTCGTGGAGGCTGAGCCTCCAGACTAGCCAACACGGTTTCATGTCAACGATTTGACGATGATCAAAGTCCCCGATGCAACTGCAAAGACGATGACGAAGGTTCGCAAAAGGCTGCCCTTGACATGGCGATGCGCAAGCTGGCTCGAACAAGCGCCAATCGCAAGGAACGGGAAAAAAAACAAGGTCGACGCGACCAGCCGGGAATTGATCAGACCCATGATCAGGAACATGACCAGGGAAATCATTTCTCCGACCGCGAAACAAAGGGCGAGGGTGGACCGGAGGATGGGCGCTTTATGATGCTGATACACCAGGGCCAGCGGCGGTCCGCCGATTCCAGTCGCCGTTTCGGTGACCCCGGTCACCACGCCGGCAGTCACGAAGGCCATGCGCCCGGGCTCAAAGGCGGGAGCGCCTAAGGACACGACTGCGGCCAGTACCGTGGACAAGCCGATCAGAAGGTTCAAGTGCCCTCGCGGGATTGCGGTGAGGACCCAGATCCCTAGAAGGGCACCGGCGGTGCGGCCGATGGTGATCCACCCGGCGCCGCTCATGTCGAGTTGGCTCCGTTCCCGCCAGGCGACGAAGACATTGAGGGGCAGCATCAGGACCAGCAGAGCCACCGGCAGGAGCCCGGGCGCAATCAGGCCACAGACCGGGGCGACGATCAGCGCGAAGCCCATCCCCACCGTGCCCTGGATGAATGCCGCCACGCCGATGGTGACGGCCAGCACCGGGAACACCCCAGGCGTCACGGGTCCCTCCTCTCTGCCAGGGCCGGTGGCTGGGTCGGGCCAGAGCGGAAGGCGCGGCGGCAGTTCTCATTCAGGCCCCGCCCTCGGGTGGACCTTTGAGCTCGACCTGATTGCCTTCGGGGTCTTGAACGAAAAAAGACAGACCTTGGCCTTCCGCTCCATATCGAGAGGCCAGCCCTTTCGCAGCGATGCCGAGATCGGCGAGGCAGCCTTGGAGCCGCGCAGGGTCGAAGGGCTCCACCCTGAAGCAGAGGTGGTCCAGATTGCGCCCCTCTGGGCCCGGGGCTGCCCCTCCCTGCCGACCCAACGGCCCATCTGAAGTCACCAAGTCAAGGAGGGAGCGTCCTGCCCGCAATTGATACAACCCCAGTTCGGGTTGCTCCCGCTCAATGGGGCAGCCCAGGATATCCCGATAGAACTCGATCATCTTTGGCAGATTGACGACCCGGAGCACAATGTGATCAATTTGTTGGATTTGGATCATTTCCTGACCCTCCTGGATAAAAGCGCTCAGATCATCTACCCATGGCTGCGGTTGGTTGACCCGAAGGCATACCGCCGATTATCAGCCACCTTCACCCGCAATGGTTTCATCCCTACCGGTCGCATTACCGATTTTTTCGGCATGCCACTTCATGAATATGCGCAAGCCATTTAAGGTGCCCTTTGCGGGAGCGCCCATGGCAGCGGTCGACCTTTGGCACCATCATTGGGACCTGCTTCTCCCGAGGGCAGCATGGAGACGAAGGCCAAGAAGCTGACTGACCTGCCCAACGCCGGCAGACATCGCAAGGTGTGATATCCCGATGGGAACCCCGCTGGTCTTCCATCCTTACCACGACCTCCAGGGCCGGCCGAACGTGATCGTCGACGGTTCGGCCACGGCCGGCACGGTGCTCTGCCTGTCGCACTGGCCGCACACCCCCTGCCCGGCTGGATGCGAGGCCGACCTGAGCGCGGAAATGGCCTTCCGCTATCTGGGGTGCTCCCACCTGCATGGCGATGCCGGGCTGGTTTCCAACAACCACTTCGACCAGGACGGCCTGGTGTCGATGCTCACGCTGGTGGATCCGGAAGCGGCGCTCGCCCACCGGGAACTGCTGACGGACCTGGCTTCGGCCGGCGACTTCGGCACCTACCGCAGCCGGGATGCCGCCCGCGCCTCGATGGCGATCGCGGCTTTCGCCGACCCGGAACGTTCGCCCCTGCCGGGACTCCCCTCCGACCACCAGGCGGCGACGGCCCTGCTCTACGAGGCCCTGCTCGGGCGCGCCATCGAGCTGGTCACCCATACGGATCGCTATTCGGCCCTGTGGCGGGACGAGGACGCGTGCCTCACGGCAAGTGAGCGCTGCCTCCGCGGCCAGGTGCGGATCGAGGAGGTTCCCGACGTGGACCTGGCGATCTTCACGGTGCCGGACGAGGGCCCGGGCATTCCCCGGGAGGGCGGCCACCGGTTCGCCTCGAGTTGGGTGGCCGGGCTGCACCCCATGGCCCTGCACAACGCCACCGACAGGATGGCGGTCGCGGTCCTCCAGGGCCGGCGCTGCACCTTCACCTACCGCTACGAGACCTGGGTGCAGTTCCGGTCCCGGCTGCTGAGGCAGCGGGTCGATCTGGCGCCCTTGTGCCGGGTGCTCAACGAGCTGGAAGCCGGCGGGGTCACCTGGGAAGCCGACGCACCTGGCACCCTTGTGGCCGGGTTGCGGTGCACGGGCGGCGGCGAAAGCGCGATCGCACCCGGGCGGTTCCGGGCGCTGCTGCTGGACCACTTGCGGACGGCGGCGCCGGCCTGGAACCCCTACTGAAAAGGGCGCCGCGCTTGGGGAGCGCGGCGCCCGGCCGGGGGGCGAGAGGGGGAGCCCCCGGATGGGTCAGAAGGTGGCGTGCTCGGTGCGCTTGATGATCTCGTCCTGGAGGGCCCTGGACAGGTCGCAGAAGTAGTCGCTGTAGCCCGCCACCCGCACGATCAGGTCGCGGTGCTCTTCGGGTTTGGCCTGGGCCTTCCGCAGCCTGGTGGCGCCCACCACGTTGAACTGCATGTGGTGGCCCCCGAGGTTGAAGTAGGACCGCACCAGGCTGTGCAGGTTGTTGATGCCCGTGTCCCCCTCCAGGAGGCTGGGGGAGAACTTCATGTTCAGCAGGGTGCCGCCGGTCTTCACGTGGTCCATCTTGGCGGCGGACTTGAGCACCGCGGTGGGGCCCTGGCGGTCG
>Ga0326728_10000187_pt1 | contig 255465 bp, 195 predicted proteins | sample MB3enrmetagenome_FD_207602 | JGI IMG/M metagenome (GOLD analysis project Ga0326728, IMG submission 207602) | Lab enriched peat soil microbial communities from McLean, Ithaca, NY, United States - MB31MN | ecosystem: Environmental > Terrestrial > Soil > Wetlands > Peat | place: USA: New York...
CTCCGCTTCGCTCCGGCCTTGACAGGGCCGCTCCACGGCCAAGGAATCTCTACCTGAGAAAGAAAAGCAGAAAAATGTAGGTTATGATTTCATACACCGAACTGGACGAAGAATGGGGTCAGGTCAGAAGCGGTGCTTGTCGGGCAGAAGCTGAATTCTGCAAGGAACATCGGCCTGGTCTACTGCCGACCAACCAGTTTCCTCACGCCAACGATAGCCCGCCTGCTCGGTAATCACTCCTTCCCCACGCGATGGGAGTCTTGTTTTCGATCGCAACTCCCATCTCAATCCGCCGCAGCTAACCAACAATCTGTTAAACTGTCGGCTTCTTGCCCTTCGCCTTTGTCCAATTCCCTTGCCCTGTCTCTTTCATTCACACTGGTACATCCCAGGCGCTCCAGCGATGCGTAGCAGTTGTGGCGCGCAACAGTTTCAGCTTCGTGGCATTGGGGGACATATGTTCAAAGTCTTTGCGAACATTCCACCATGGTCACGCATCTCGGCGCCTTTGCTCAGTGACTGTAGCGCAACGAGAACTGGAACTGCCGGGAAGCCGCAGCACCGCTGATGTAACCGAAAATACCGCTTGAACTGTCCATGTCCGGAGAATTCCAGTTTGTCTTATTCGGAGTGTTGAAGGCTTCGGCGCGAAACTGCAATATTCCTGTATCGCTAAGATGGAAATCCTTGGCCACGCCGGTATCCAGATTCCAGATCGGTACAAATCGGATGCTGTTGCGGGGAGAATTTCCATAGGGAGCTGAATCGGGCGGGGCGAAGACCAGATTGCTGTTGAAGACGTTGCCCACGTACTGGCCGCCACCCAGTCGCAGCCATTGCGACTTAGGATTAAGGATGGACTGCGTCTTTACCTGGCTACCTGTACCGCATGGGGTGTTCGGGATGGACGTTGTGGATGTGGAGGTAGTGGTGGAGGTGACACTGCCCGCACTGCATACGTCCGGTCGATAATGGTATCCGACGTTCGTGGTTAGCGCACTGGTACTCGGCGCCCAATAAAGATTCAGCGGTAGTCCGCTGGTGGCATGGTCGATGACATTGAGGCGCCAACCGTTCAGAGCGTTGCGCAGAATGCGCTCGTGGAATCTGGTTTTCGGCAGCGTCCAGGTAACGCCCGTGCTATTGTTCAACGGCTGGTTGTAACCTGAGATTCCGGCGTCGCCCGCGATATTGTCGAAGTTTACGATGGCGGTGTCGCCATTGCCCGTCTCCATGTCCCCGCTGGCGTTGTCTCTCGCCTGCGAATAGGTGAACGAGTTGATAATGAAGAGCTTTTTCCACCGTAACTGATACTTGGCTTGAAGCGCATTGTATTTGAGGAAGCCGATTGGCAGACCTGACCAGATATCGGCGAATCCAGGGAGTGGCCGGCGCTCTTTCAGCGTCCCCTCGTTGGCGATGGAAACCGGGGGAGCCTGGTTAAAGTCTGCGATTACGCGTATATGGGCTCCATGCGCTCCGACATAGGCGGCTTCAAGCAGGCTGTGCGAATTAATCTGGTGTTGCAGGCCGAAATAATAGCTTTGCACGTAGCCGGTCTTCGCATTGGGCGGCGCATAGTAACTCTCCGAAGTGCTGGTGTTGAACGGCAATGCAGAAATCATGTTGCTGGGGTAGCCTTGCATCGTCGGACGAAAGCACGCAAAAGACTGGCTGTTGGCCGGGCAGACGTTGTTCTCCGGAGATAGCTGCTGGATGATGGAGGTGATGGAAAAGGGGCCGTTGTATTCCAGGGATACATCGGAGGTACGATTGAACTGGACATAGCTGATGCCATACGCGCCCCGGACCACGAAGTGGGTTAGGGGCTGGTAAGCAAAGCCGATTCTGGGCGCTAAGTTGTCCTTCTGGCTATTCACCAGACTGCGCGACGCATAAGATCCGCCATGGGCAAGCCGCAGAGAATTGGTCGTCGGATCATAATTCGCCAGATGATTCTGGCTCTCGAAGTCCGGCACGGTGTATTCGTAACGCAGTCCATAGTTCAGTGTCAGCTTTGGAGCAAGTTTCCAAGTATCTTCGGCATAGAGGGAATGAAAGCGCTGGTTCTGCGTCAAGCGGCTGTAGTTGGACAATTCGTACTGGCTGCGGGCGCCAAAAAGGAAATCCGCGATGTAATACTCCTGGTCTCCGACGAGGGTGCTAGTGGCCGGCGGAGATTGCTGCCGGGAGAAGTGCTGGTTGTAAATATCCTCTCCATACACCGGGCTCTGCCAAGCCGTGGGAGTTTTCAGCACCAGTAATTCATATCCCAGGCCGATCAAGTGATGCGCACGCTCAATGCGGTAACTGATTCGGGGATCGACCGTAAATGGATCCTGATAGATGCTGACGGCAGGCTCGGCTCCGAGAGGGCTGACATCGGTAATCTCCTGCGAATTGAGCGAAACCGTTCCCGCCGCAGGAGCGATCGGATAAGGAATGTCTAGCGTCGTATAAAAGCTCGTCTGGCCGTGGTTATACGGGAATCTGCCGCTGTCTACGCGCGAGACACCCAAGCGGAGATCCAGCAATTGGCGGGGAGTCACAGTATACGTCATCCCCGACGCAAACTGGTTGGTTACGGAGTAGATGTGGCCATCGCCATAGCCTCCGGCCGCCCCCCCCAGCGCCGCAGCTGGAAGAATATGGTTCATCTGCTGCGAGTAGCGGACAAAGAAGTGGGCGCGTGTGTTCGCCGCCCAATCCAGACGTAGTTCGCCGAGATCGCGCGTATTCTGCCCCCGCCCAAGACTGACATAGTTATAGTATGCGCTGGAGTTGGTCGGTGCAGGCAGAGCGGCAAAGACGGCCGCGGCGAAGGGGGTGATCTCCGTACTGGGAATTACGCCATTTGTGTACTGCTGATGGGTGTAGGGGTTCCCGATTACAATCGGAAGTCCGGTCTGATCGAAAAACACACCGGCGCGCTGCTGCATCGAGGGAATTGTATAAATATAGTAAGTCTTGTTGACGATGCGGTAGCTCTCTTCATTCAGGAAGAAAAATAGTTTGTCGTGCAGGATGGGACCGCCCAGCGTTCCCCCAAACTGATTCTGGATGATTTGCGGCTTGTGACCCGTTTCCAGCAGCGGGCCATAAGCCGCCATTGCCGAATTGCGAAAATACTCCCACAGGGAATAACGAATGTGGTCGGTACCACTGCGACTCACGGTATTGACAATCGAGCCGCCGGAACGGCCGTACTCGGCCGGGTAATTGGTGGTCACGATGGTCATCTCCTGAACCGCATCGGGAGAAGGTGTAAGAACCTGGTTGTTGTATCCCAGATTCGAGTTCTGGTAGGAGTTGTTGTCCAGGCCGTCCAGCATGAAATTGTTCACGGACGATCTCATTCCATTCAGATGGAACGATCCACGCCGGGACTCGATGGGATCCTCGGTCAGTTGGCTATAGGTCACGCCGGGATTCAGCAATGCGATATCGGTATACTCGCGGCTGTTCAGCGGCAACACCTGAATCTCCGTATTCTCGAAGGTCTGGCGAATATCGCTGCTATCCGTTTGCATCGCAGTAGACCCAGTGGCGCTCACTTCTATGGTCTGCGTCGCGCCTTGCACTGCGAGTGGAACATCGACGCGCTGGCGTGAGTTTTCGACAACCTTGAAGGGTTCTGAGTCGGCCGTAATGAAGCCACTCGCCTTGACCGTCACGGCATAGCTTCCGGCAGGAACTGCGGGAAACATGTATTCGCCCAAGAGCGAGGATTTCGCTTCCTGCATCACTCCATTTTTCAAATTCCTCAAAAGCACCGTCGCGTTGGCCACCTTTGCGCCATCCGCGTCGGTGACGACGCCTGTGACGCTACCTTGCGGACTGCCGGTTGCAGCTTGCGCGACGGCTTGATTCGCTTGCCCCAGACCGGCTTCTGGATACAGAAACAGCAGAGAGGCAACTGCAGCTAGGATTCCAGGGCATGTCCGCCCCAAACAGCGGACGGCTCGATAATAGAACGATCGGCTCTGCGGCATAAATACTCCTCGATCTCTGTGCTTCATTTTCATTACTCAACCGCCGGCGCCTGAACCGTGAGATTGATCGTGGAAGTATGCGAAATTCCCGCTTTGCTGTCGGCGGCCGTGATGGAGAACTGGTATGTTCCCGTCGGTGTAATATTCATCCCGATGTTCTCCGTGCAGGACGTGGCACCGAGAGCAAGCATGCCCAACAGCAAGAGACTGAGCATCCTTCCTCGCCAACTCCGTCTGTCCGATCTGCGCAGCAGCATTCCCAGACCAAACAGAGGGATTGCGAAGGCAAAAAGGAAAGGGGACGGCTTTGCGGTTGAAGCGACCGCAGCCCCCGCAATCGCCGCTTGATTGTTGGTCGAGATGGTGAGTTGCGTCGAAATTGCATCGCCCACACTATCGGTGGTTGCCGTGTTCGAGGTGAAGGTGCACAGAACATCTTTCGGCAAAGTTCCACAAGAGAGGGTGATCGTTCCCTGGTATCCATACACCGGAGTGAGGTTAAGCGTGACGGCAGCCGTAGACGCTTGGACGATGAACACATTTTGCGGCGTTGCGGTGAAGACAAAGTCAGCCGGTGGCACCGGCGCAACAGTCAATGTTCCGTTCACGAAGGTGAAGGAGTAGTTCTGCGCGATAAGTGTCGAATTCGGGTTCGAAACGGTGATTGGGTACGTGCCCACGGGCGAAGCGATAGTGGCCGTCGTCGCTTCCAGCGGCTCACCGCTGACCGCATTGTCGGCAGTGTCGCCGTTCACGAAGCCGGTGATGGTGTAACTGAGTACGGGCAGAGCCGTTGCCCCGGTGATGAAGGTGGCATTAGCGGCGGTAACTGTCAACTTGGCGGGGGTGATGGTAATGCTGGAGGAAGCCGCGCTGGAGCCGTTGTTGCTGTCTCCGGAGTAAGTTGCCGTAACCGTCGCTGGACCGGCCAACAGGGATTTGGGAAGTGTGATGGAGGCCTTCCCGGAGGTGAGAGCCGAGCTGCCGATCGCCGTGCCGTTGACGGTGAATTCAATAGTTCCGGTAGGGTTACCGCTGCCGGCAACAGTCGCGGTTACCGTAGTCGAGGCGCCGTAGACAATTGACGCGGCAGCCGCATTAAGCGTGGTGGTGGTGGTGGCCACCGTCCCTGCCGTTCCAAGCAGCGAAACAATCTGCGATGTGCTCGAAGCGTTCAGTGCATTATCGGTAATCGTGAGCGTACCCGTCACCACGCCGGTTGCGGTACTGGCGGGGCTGAAGGCAATGCTCACCGTGCAGCTTGCCCCTGCTGCCACAGGATTGCTGGCGGAGCAGGCGGTCGAGTTGCCCGTTTCCACTACGAACCCTGCGGAGGTGCTGATAGCTTTGAGGGTCATGGCAGTATTGCCGGTGTTCTGAAGGGTGACGACCTGAGCTGCGCCGACGGAGCCGGGTGTTTGCGTGCCCAGATTCAGGATTGCGGGATTTCCGACGGCTACCTCCAGCAAACGATTGCCGGCCGTGTCCACAATGTAGACGTTGCCGGAGCTGTCTACAATCAGGTTCGAAGCCGGCGATGGAATCACCGCGTTGGCCGCGGGCCCTCCCTCACCGCTGTAGCTGCCCGTGCCGCCTGTGCCGGCAATGGTGCCGATCATACCGGTGCCGGTGACCTGGCGAACCTGACCGCCGCTGGCGATGTAAAGGTCACCGGCGGGGTCGAAGGCAATGTCGGTAGGAGCTTTCAGCGATGCGGCAAGCGCGGTTCCGCCGTCGCCGGCGTTGGCTGCCGTGCCCGACTGACCGGCAAAGGTGGAGATGGCATTGAAGGGGGCAGTGATGACGCGAACGACATTATTGCCGGTGTCCGCAATATAGACGTCGCCGAGCAGATCCAGGGCCACGGCCTGCGGCGAGCTCAACTGCGCGCCATACGCGTTGCTGCCATCGCCCGAGTAGCCCGCGGTGCCGGTTCCGGTAATGGTATTGATGCCGCCGCCGAGCCCAAAGTAGCGGACCGCGCTGTTGCCGGTGTCTGCGATATACACGTTGCCGGAGAGATCGATTGCCAGGCCCTGTGGCTGGTTCAGCTCCGCAGATGTGGCCGGGCCGTAGTCGCCGCTATAACCGGCCGTGCCGTTGCCCGCGACAGTTGAAATGATCCCGGTCGCAACGTTCACATAGCGAATAACGTTGTTCCCCGTATCCGCAATATATAAATTGCCCGCCGGATCGACGATCACCTTCGCGGGAGCGCTCAGTTCCGCCGCGGTTGCCGCGGCGCCATCGCCGGCGTAACCAGCCGTGCCGTTGCCCGCAAGGGTAACAATGCCGCCTGTCGGGGAGATTCTGCGAACCATGTTGTTGGCGCTGTCGGCAAAGTAGATGTTGCCGCGTGAATCGATTACGCCGCCACGAGGAGCGCTCACCAGAGCAGCGCTTGCAGGTGATCCCGTGCCGCCCTTGTTGCCGGCGGTACCGTTACCGGCGATGGTGGAGATGGTGCCCTGGCTATAGAATGCGGCCACCGGTGCGTTGCCGAAGCCATAGATACCGATAGCAACCGCGTTTTTGTTTCCGTCCGCCACTGCGAACTGCGCGGTTTGAAGCCCTGCCTGGACAGGCTTGAAGGCGATCGCGGCCGAGCATGGAACGCCTGCCGCCAGTTGCACATTCATCCCGCAGCTCAGCGTGTTGAGCTTGAATTCGCTGGTATTCAACTGCGCGACGGCAGGGGTAACGGCCTGGCCCGAGGTCAGGTAAAGATTCTGAAAGCTGGATGTCGAGGCAGTTTTGGTGGTCGGGAATGCCTGATTGAGCGTCAGCTTGCGGATCACGTAATTGCCGGGATCGGCAATTAACAGGTCGCCCTGAGGATTAAGCGCAAGGCCGTAGACGTTGCTCACCTCGGCGTTGGCGCCGATGCTGCCGTCCCCTGATTCGCCTTCCGTTCCGGTTCCGGCAACGATCGAGATGATCCCCGTCTCGGCGTTGATCATGCGCACGAAGTAGTTGTCCTCATCGGCCACATAGATATTGCCCTGTGCGTCGCCCACCGCGGCGCGGGGATGGTTGAAGAGGGCCTGTGTGGCGAGGCAGTTATCGCCTATGTTGTCCACGGCCGCGGTACAGGGATTTGCAGTGGAATATGGTGGGGCAGTAAAGGCAATGTTGTTGCCGCCAACGCCGGCAACGGTACTGATGAGGCCGGTCTTCATGTTGATCTTGCGCACGACTCCATTGCCATATTCGGCGATCAGCATATTGCCGGCGGGATCGAACTCGACGTCCGCCGGATCGTAGAGGTAAGCCGCGGAAGCCAGACCGCCGTCGCCCTGGTAGCCGGGCGCGCCCTGGCCGGCAAAGGTGGTGATGATGCCAGTCTTTGCATCCACCTTACGGATGGCGTGGTTGCTGTAATCGGCAATGTAGACATTGCCGGCAGCGTCGGAAGTGGCGTGGGCCGGGTTGTAAAGCAGCGCGCTGGTCGCCGCGCCGCCGTCGCCCGCGTAACCGTAGGTGCCGCCGCCCGTGCCGGTGGTGCCCGTTGTGCCGCATGTGCCGCCGGTGGTGGTGGTGGTGGTGCCGGTGGTGCATGTAGCGGAACTAGTGCCCGTACCGGCGATGGTGCTGATGATGCCGGTGGTCATGTTGACGAACCGGATCACCTGGTTGCTGGTGTCGGCAATCAACAAGTTGCCATTGTTGTCAACGCTGACGCCGGAGGGGCTATAAAGCAGGGCGTTGACGGCCAATCCTCCGTCACCTGCGAAGCCGGTCTGGCCGGGAAGTCCGGCCACGATGGTGATGACGCCAGTGGAGCCGTTGATCTCGCGAATGACGCTGTCGCCCGTCTCGGCGAGGAAGATGTTGCCCGCCTTATCGACGGCCACGCTGTGGACCGACTCGAGATTGGCGCTCGTCGCCGCTCCATTGTTCCCGCCATCGGCATCGGTTCCCGTACCGGCGATGACGCTGATGACTGGAACCGTATTGAAGAGCAAGGAGCCGGAGGCGGGCAGAAGCGGCGGGTTAACGGTCAGCGTGCCATTGACAAAAGTGAAGCTGTAGTTCGACGCAGCCAGCGTGCCCTGGGCAATTGTGATCGGATACGCGCCCGCCGGGGTGTCGGGAGTCACGGGGGACGTCTCTACCGGCACACCGGTGACTGCGGCGCTGGTATCGCCGTTCACAAAGCCGGACAAAGAGAAGGTGAAAGACGGCGGGGTGGCGCCGGCGGTCATGGAGGTATTCGTCGCCTTTACCGTGAGAGGAACAGCCTGCACGACGACTGAATCCGTAGCGGAACTGGAGGCGTTATTGCTGTCGCCCGAGTATGAAGCGGAGATGGTCTGAGTGCCGGCCGCCGAACCCGTCAGTTTGATAGAAACGGTGTTGTTAGCAGGGAGGGAAGAGCTTTGAGCGGGCACGCCATTGACCGAAAAGGTCAGGTTCCCAACAGGCGCGTTGCTGCCAGTACCGCCGCCACTGAGAACCGCAGTGACGCTGTACATGGTGCCGTAGGCCGGAGAGACGGGGTTGGAGGAGAGCGTAATGGCCGTGGGAATCAGAATCTTGCAGATGGCGGTGAGCGGAATCGACTGCTTGACTCCAGTGCCGTTCAAGGTGTTGTCGGTCACCGTCAGCACGCCGGTTACTGTACCGTTGGCATCGTTGGTCGCTGGCGTAAAGGCGATGTTGATGGTGCAACTCTGGCCGGCCGCCAGGGTCGTGTTCGCCGTGCAGGCAGAGCTGCCGGCGTTAATCGTGAAGTCCGTGGTCTGTGCATTAGTACCGCTGGTCGCCACCGCCGAGATGCCGCTTATGATGAGCGGGCTGTTGCCAGTGTTGGTGACGACAACGATCTGCGCGGCGCTGTTCTCACCGGGGTTGGCCGTACCGAAATTCACCGTGGTCGGCGTTCCCAGCGGAGTCTTCAGAACTCGATTGCCCGCGGTATCGAAGATATAGAGATTGGCGGCGCCATCCATGGCAACATTGCCGGCGGAGGGAATGACCGTCAAGGTTGCCAGACCGCCGTCGCCCCCGTAGGCGCCCGCAGTACCAGTTCCGGCGACTGTGCTGATCACCCCGGGAACGCCGGGAATGGCTGTTGCGGCTACGACCCGCACCGCGCCGCCAGAGGCAATATACACATCGCCGGCGGCGTCGAGCGCAACATCGGAAGGGGTAGCGAGCGTCGCCGCGGTGGCCACGTTGCCGTCGCCGGCATTCTCGTTCTGGCCCTGCTGGCCGGCAAAAGTGGTGATGTTGCCGAAGGTAACCATATTATTGGTGCCCGGGGTGACAACGCGGATGACATCGTTGCCCGTATCGGCGATGTACATGTCGCCGAAGTTATCAACGGTGATGGACGTGGGGCCGTTCAGCTCCGCATTGCCCGCGGGACCGCCGTCGCCCGAGTAGCCGGCCGTGCCATTGCCCACGATCGTGGCGATAAGGCCGTAGCCGCCGGTGCCAAAGTAGCGAATGGCATTGTTTCCTGTGTCGGCCACATAAACGCGGCCGCCGGGATCAACGGCAATGCCCTGCGGGGCATTGAACTCGACATTCGAAGCGGTAACCACGCCCTTGTCGCCACTGTATCCCGCCGTGCCGTTGCCGGCGATGGTGGAGATAACGCCGGTAATGGCGTTTACATAGCGGATAACGTTGTTGCCTGTATCGGCGATGTAAAGGTTGCCCGTGTAATCGATGACCACCTTGGCCGGCTTGTTCAGCTCAGCAGCGGTCGCCTGTCCCTTGTCGCCGGTGTACCCTGCCGTGCCGTTGCCGGCCAGGACAGTTACCAAGCCTGCCGGAGTGATCTTCTTGATCTGGTTGTTGCCGCTGTCGGCGAAGTAGATGTTGCCCGCCGCGTCGGTGACGCCGCCCTGCGGTGCGCTTACCTGACCCGCCGCGCTGCCGGCGGTTCCGTTGCCGGCAAAGGTGGAGATGGAGGTATATTCGAATGAAACCTGGGGCGCGATGCCCACCCCGGTAAGGCCGATGGACGAGAGGTTGTTATTCGAATCCGTGAAAGTGAGCTGCCCCACGCGAAGGCCAGGATAGGCGGGCTTGAAGGTGATGGGAGTGATCAGCGGCGTATTGGCGGCAAGCGTCGAGGTGCCAAGTGTAAAGGGGCCGGCGGTGAAGGATGTGCCTTGCTGCAGGTACAACCCCAGCGCGCCTACGCCGAATTCCGCCGGAGCGGAAGGCCCCATCACCGCCGTCATCGGCGTGACCGCTGTATTCGTCTGCACGAAGATGTTCTGCGCGGTCGAAGTTGCACCCACCGCCGTCGCCGGCTGCTGGGTGTTATAGGTCATCTCGTTGACATAGCCTTCATGGGTGTTGGGGAGGAAGATGTTATTGGCCCAGTCCAACTTTGACGTGTATTGGTCGTACAGTTCCGCTCCGGTGGTAGTGGCGATGATGCCCGAGCCCATCAGGCTTCCGATCTTGGTGTATACACCGCCGATGCTGCCTCCGGTCGCCGACGTTGGGCAGCCGCTGTTCGACGTTCCGACCGCGCCGCAGATGTTGGGAAAGATGCCCTGGGGATTAATGAGGCGGATGGTCCGGTTGACCTCATCGGCCACGATGATATTGCCCTTGAAGTCATCCTGGGCCCAGCGAGGAGTATCGAGTTCGGACTTAATTGCAAGATTGCCGCTACCCATCGTGGATCCAGCGGTTCCGATCACTCCGGCAACGTCATAAATGATTCCCGAGGGGTTGACGCCCAGAATTGCGCTGGGCGTGTAGTCGCCGATCAACATATTGCCGGCCGCGTCAACAGTGCCACCCAGGGGTTCGCTTAGTTCGGCATTGATGGCCAGCGAGCTATTGTTATCGTTGGTGGTGCCGATCGTGCCGTTGGCGAAGGCCGGGTCGCCGCCGGCAACGGTGCTGATGACGCCGGTGAGGTAGTTGATCTCGCGGATTCTTTCGTTCTTGTAGTCGGCAATGAAGATGTTGCCGTACTGATCGACCCACAAATTAGAGGGTTGATTGAACTCCATCGCGCTGCCTGCCGGCTGCCCGTCTCCTGCATAGCCCGCCGTTCCCAGCAATCCGTAAACGGTGGTCAGGATGCCCGTCGTCATATTCAGCTTGCGGATTGCCTGGTTGTTGTAATCCGAGATCAGAAGATTGCCGGCGTTGTCGAACTCGATTCCCAGCGGTTCGTTCAGTTCGGCGCTGGTCGCCAGACCGCCGTCGCCCTGATTTCCGCAATTACGCGCGGTTGCGTTTTCGTTGCCCACGCCGGCAACGGTATAGATATTGCCGGCAACCGGCACTACCGGCTGGGTCAGATTTGTGTTGCTGGCGTTGAGGAGCGTGATCAGGTTCGCCACCTGCGTTCCGCTGTTGTAAATTACGCGGGCGACGCAGTTGTAATCGTCGAGAAAGAAAATATTGCCGTATTTGTCTTCCACCACGTCGGAAGGCGTGGACACCACGGCCAGCGGACCGGGACCGCCGTCGCCGGTATAGGGAGCGGTCTGGTACGAGGTGCCGCCCGTGCCGGCCACGATATTCATCACATAGACCGGCGCCAACTGTTGCGCGCGACCCTGAAGGGTAAGGAAGAGGGCCACCGTCGCAAGCGCAAGCAAAAGCGCGCAACCATGCACGATGCTCCGCGCCCTATGCTGCAAAGGGCTACGCCGTGGTTCGCACAAAATGCCATGAACAATATGTGAAATCTCTCTCGACATCCGACTTCTCCTCTTCCGCCTTCGGAATTCCCATGCAAGAACTTAGCGCAACCCAGGGATTACCCTTCGCTGCGTGACTACGACATGCAGCTGAGCATCAACTCATTTTCTGCGGAGTACTGCGACACTCTAAGCCCGGCAATTCGCTCCAAGTTCCGGCCTGCTGGTCCTCTATCCAGGTCATCTCCAACGAGGGAAAACATGAACCGCAAAACTGCTTGGCGCGTCTTGAAACCATCATCATCTGCGGAAATAGCCGCCTTGAAGGTGTTACACAGGGGTATTTGCGAGGGGTAACACGCATATTTTCACGGCGTTGCAACATTGTCACTTCCTAGTCATATTTCCCATCCGCAGAAGCTGCCCTCGATACTGCACCAACCACTCAACGCCGCTCGTATAACCCGTCAATGCGTGTAACGGCGCACTGGCTCCAGTGGGCGCGAAGGCAACAATCTCCCCATCGCTGCAAACAAGGCGAGTCCGTCCGGCCAATCTGTTCACTGGAAGGCGCGTGTAAGCTTAAACGGCGCGCCCCCTCAATTACCAACTGTTGCTATTGCGGGTAGGACGGTTTCAGCGCCGCCAGGGGCAGAGATTCCGTCGACGGATTCCGCGCGGGGATGACCATACGCGGCGCCGCGCGGCGATCAGGAGCCGCGCTGCAGGCCTCTCCCGGGGTTCGCTGAAGCTGGCTGACAGCAGGGCTAATTCTCGTCGCCGTCTCTATTCTGACCGCTCACATCGATAAGCGGCCGGAAGCGATGCACGGGAGCCGGCATCTCCGAGTCCGCACCTTTTACACTCTTCCAGATGATCTCGTTGAGAGCGTACATCGGCGCCAGATCGGGCTGGGAAAAGTCCATGCGGTTGCTGCGCTCCGCACCGAATGCATCGGAGCCATTCTTCTCCAGCACGTCGATCCGGGGCTTGATCACTTCGAACTGCGTGAGCTCAGGATGAGTGCCGAATGAGGCGTACATCGGCATTGCCGCGGCATCGTACTGGCTCATCGGCGGCAGCCCCAGAAGCAACTCCATCGTCCGCACCATCGAACTCGTCGAGTAGAGCGTGCTATCGACTATGTTGCGCTTGACATACGGGCTTACAACGAGACCTACGGTGCGCCGAGCATCCACGTGGTCGGCGCCGTCCTGGGCATCGTCTTCGATGATGAAGATCGCAGTTGAAGCCCAGTAGCGGCTATGCGAAACCGCATCCACCAGTATGCCGATCGCATAGTCGTTGTCAGCCACCATGGACCGCGGAGTGTATGCGCCGGTACGCGCGCCTTCCGTGTGGTCCTCCGGCATCGACAATACAATATAGTTCGGCATCCGCTTATCGGCGTCGTCGCTTTGGTAGCTCTCGTTCCATCCCTTCAGGTCACGTACAAAAACCTGAATCTTCTCTGCGTCGCGCACCGCCAAACCGTTGGGATAGTCGGGCGAAACATGACCGCGCAGGCCTTCCGCGCCGGGAGCTTCTTTCATGGTGTCGCCCATTCCGGTGCTGGCCCGCGCCGCATTCTCACCGTAGGAGCGGAAGGTTAACCCTTTGCGTTTAGCCAAATCCCATAAATGGCCCGCCGAGGGAACCATGGCGCGCACATTATAAGATGCCTCACTGCGGTGCGCATACAACGGCGGCCACTGCTTCTCATTGAAATCCGTCGCATAGGCCGAATTCGACCATGAATGTCCGTCGACGCTCACCTCGCCATCGCAATAAAGATTGTCCAGTGTGACATACTGCCGGGCCAGGGCATGTTGATTGGGCGTCACATCTTCACCGAAGATCGTCAGCCGCGGATCGCCGTTGGCATGAGGAAGATCGCCGAACTCCTGGTCGTAGGTCCGGTTCTCCTTGATGATATAGATAACGTGCTTGATGGGTGAGAGCTCGCCCACTTTCTGCGGAACAATGCTCGGTTCCCGGGCTGGGCGTGCCTCTGCGAGCAACGAATCGTTATACGGCGTGTTGTCCGCTACCTGCCTGGTCCAGTGCGGCAGTTTTTCTTTCAATTCAGCAACCGATAACGCCTCTACGGAGCCGGTTTGAACCGTCTTTACGCTCACGCTCTTCCGGCCCGCCAGGGGGCTGTGCGGACCATCAGGATCGGCATGCCCCTGTTCGCCCTTGCCCGTTCCAATGAACAGGGTATCCCCTCTGTCAACCAGCGCCAGCGAATCGGGGTACCACCCCACGGGAATGAAGCCTTGTACGGATGAGTGAGCGCGATTGGCTATATCCGCTACGGCCACGGAATTGTTGTCGGCATTGGCAATATAAAGCAGCTTTCGCTGGTCGTCGATTGCCAGGGCATCTGGGGTCGAACCCTCCGGCGCCTGTGGCGTCATAGTTGTTGAGAGCTTCTCAATCACCGCCAGCGTTACAGCGTCGATAACGTGAACCGTGTTATCGTTCGAGCACGCTACAAAGAGACGCCCGTCGTCTGAAAGCCGCATGTCATTGGGGTTCAGCCCCACGGCAATCGTCTTGATCACAGCATTCGATGCGGTGTCGATTACACTCACCGTGGCGTCCGACCAATTCGAGACAAACAACTTCGAGCCGTCTTTGTTCAGCACCGCCTGAAATGGAGTAATGCCTACCGGAATCCGCGTGACGATCTTGCGCGTCGACGCGTCAAAGACGACCACGTTGCCGGCATCCGTGCCCGTGCCGCGGTTTACCGCGAAGACAAGGTTCTTGCCCGGCAAGTATGCCACGCCGGACCACCAGATCTTCGCTGCATCGATCGTCTCTTCCAGTTTGCCTGTGGGCTTCTCGCTCAAGCGGCCATCAGAGTAAGAGAACTCGTACACCGGCGCGGCCGAATCGCCACTGCGGGCACCCGAGGCATTGCCGCCCGCCACGTAGAGCGTACGCCCGTCCGCAGACCAGCTCAATCCCACCCACGCTGTGGTCAACGGAATCCGCTGTACCAGCTTTCCGCTCCTGGCTTCAAAAACATCGAGACCATGCGGTAAAAAGCCCCCGTGAACGCCGATCACCACACGTTCGTCCGGCGAGACAATGAGGTTCAGCACCAGGTCGCCGGTCTGCGCCAACGTCTTGCCCGCCGGAGTCACGCGCCACCCATTCGGCAAATCCGCCCCCTCGCTCAAAACAGAAGGCTTGCGGTTTATCGCTTCACTGGTCACCGGTTGAGCCGTAGCCGCGCTCTGGGCATTCGCGTTAACCGCATATAGGTTGAAAAGCGTGTAGGCAAGGATAAGAACACTCTGGATGGCAAAAGTCCTGCGTGATGAGAAGCTCACTGTCATTTTCGTCATTTATACCTGCGAGATAGACTTTATGGGCTTCATATGAATCTCTTGTTAAGAATGATTCGATCATTACCCTCTGCGCGGGCGCTTGCCGATTTTATCCGCGCCGTGATCGTGGTTCGCAGGCGAGATCCGCCTTCATTGAGCCAGCGCGGCCTCTTCAATAGCTTCCGCTAGACGAAGCACCGGCTCGCGAAGGAATTTGCGGTATTGACTGCGCGTCAGTGAAAGATTTTCTTGCTCGGAGTCCATGACGCGGAAAAAATCCTTGCGCAGCTCGGCGTTCACCAAGCGGACCAGGGTGAATGCGCCAATTTTTTCTTTCAGCGTTGTTGCCGCATCGATCCGTTCCAGTGCGTCCTTTTTGAGCACCATCCTGTCGCGATCCAGAACCGCCGTGTAAATCTCGGAACTAGAAAACCGGAGTTAATCGATTTGTTGGCAAATAGATAGCCCACAATAAGGGGCCTATTCCGAGCGGATTTATGTTATCCTGCCTTACACGCAGGAAGTCGGAGGGTCAAGTCCCTCACCGCCCACCATAGAGCGGGTTACCCCTCTCTGGCAGAGGTTGAAGACGCGATCTCGCCATCTTCCGCCGCGCGAGATCGCGACAGGAGAAACGGCAATGCAGAATTGGGATGCGCGCTTTCTGGAGATGGCGACGCTGGTATCCAAATGGAGCAAAGACCCGAGCACCCAGGTGGGAGCGGTCATCACCAAGGGCAAATTTGTGGTTTCTCTGGGCTTCAACGGCCATCCCGCCGGGGTGGACGACTCCGCCGAACGGCTGGAAAACCGGGAAATCAAGTACCGCACCATCATCCACGCCGAAATCAATGCCATCCTCTCCGCGGGCAAGCCGCTGCAGGGATGCACGCTCTACGTTTGGCCCTTCATGCCCTGCTCGCAGTGCGCCTCGATCATCGTTCAGTCCGGCATCCGGCGGGTGGTGACGGTACCCAACGACAGCGAGCGCTGGGCTGAGAGCTTCCGCTACAGCGCGGAGCTCTTCCGCGAAGCCGGAGTGGAGTTGAGCATGTGCGTTCCAGCGCAGTCTTGATGCTTTGTTTTGTTCGAGTTTGGATTCGAGGCATCGGAGGCTAGACGCAAAACAAAGGCGCCGAGCCTGGGGCACCCCCATCATCGGTACATCAAAAGCGATCAGAGACCTGGCGTTCGGTTGCGCAGGAGACTATTCGGTTGCGCCAGCAGCCAGCAAGGCGGCGGCCACCACCGCCTGCCCATAGCTCAGACCGCCGTCTCCGGGACTGACACGGCGATGGGCGTAGACGGTGAATCCCTGCGCCTCCAGCCCCTTGCGGAGCAGTCGCGCCAGCCGCCGGTTGTGCAGGCAGCCGCCGCTGAGCGCCACCTGCGCGATGCCTCTCTCTTGCCCCGCCCGCACTACCGCCTGGATGAATCCCTGGGCCACGCCAACGTGAAAGCGCGCCGCGATGCACGGTTTTTCTTGGCCGCGACGCAGATCGCCTACCAGCGCCTGCCACATGCGGTCCGTCCGTAGTTCCAGTGGCTTAGCCGGATTGCCCGCATCGCCAGGAGCACCGTCATCCGGAGCAGAGTGCGGCATGATTGGATTGTCCTTCTGAGCAAAGCGCAGCGCCGTCGCAGGATCTGCATTTTCCCGCCGAGTTTGCGCAGAACCTTCCGGCCCGATCAGTTCCAGCGCATACTCGACACAATTCCAATCGTCGGGTTCATCGACCGCGATCCCTTCCAGCTCGATAGCCGCCTGCGCCTCGTAATCCACTCTGCGGCGACCCAGCAGCAGCGCCGCCACGGCGTCGAAGAGGCGGCCCAGGCTGGAGGTGAGCGGAGCATTCAGGCGGCGTTCGATCATGCGCTCCAGCACCCGCAATTCCGCCGGAGTTGCACCCAGGGCTTCCGCCACATCCATCCCAGCGGCGCGCAGCGCGTCTTCCGCCTGCAGGGCCGCGCGCCAGGGCTCGCGGATCGCCTGGTCGCCACCGGGCAAGGCAAAGGGTTGCAGGTGCGCGAAGCGCTCCATAGTACCGCGCCGGTTGTCGACGAGGAGCACTTCCCCGCCCCAGATGGTGCCGTCCAAGCCGTATCCGGTGCCGTCCAGCGCCAGGCCGATGGCCGCTCCTTGGACCCCGTTTTCCGCCATGCAACCAGCAAGGTGGGCATGGTGGTGTTGCACGCCCAGCAGCGGTAGTTGGCGATCGGCAGCCCACTGATTGGCCCATTGTGTGGACAGATAGCCGGGATGCAGATCGTGAACCACGGCCCGCGGCTCGATCTCGAAGGTGCGCATGAGGTGGTCTAGCGAGGCGCGGAAGAACTCCAGTCCGGTCAGCGTCTCGAGGTCGCCCAGGTGCTGGCTCTGATAGGCAAAGCGGCCCTGCGCCAGGGCAAAGACATTTTTCAGATGTCCGCCCACGGCCAGCAGCGGCGGCGCGTCCATGGGCAACTCGACGCCCAGGGGCACATAGCCCCGCGCCCTGCGCAGCAACTGCGGCGCGCCATCGACCACGGCGGCCACGGAGTCGTCACAGCGCTGCAAGATCTCGCGGTCGTGGAGCAGAAAGGCATCGGCGATGCCGCTCAGCCGGGCCTGGGCTTCTTCATTGTCGATGGCAATGGGCTCTTCGCTGAGGTTGGCGCTGGTCATCACCAACGCGCGCAGGCGGCCGTCGGCAAAGAGCAGGTGCTGCAGCGGCGCATAGGGTAGAAAGACGCCCAGCCAGGGAATCCCCGGGGCGACCGGCTCGGCAATGGCAACGCCCGGGCGGCGCCGTGCCAGCACAATGGGCCGGGCCGGGCCGCACAGCAGTGCTTCTTCTTCGGCGCTGAGCGAACAGATGGTGCGCGCCGCATCCAGATCCTTGACCATCACCGCCAGCGGCTTGCCGTAACGGCGCTTGCGCTGGCGCAGGCGCAGCACGGCGGCCTCATTGGTTGCGTCCACACTGAGATGAAAGCCGCCGATGCCCTTGATGGCAAGGATCTGGCCGGCGAGAAGCAGGTGAATGGTCTGGGCGATTGGATCGTTCAAAAATAGCGAGTCGACTTCCGCTTTGCGGAAAGAGCAAGTCTGCAAGTCGGCGTTGCTTTCCAGCCAGGTTTTTGGGCCGCAGACCGAGCAGGCATTGGGTTGGGCGTGAAAGCGGCGGTTGCGGGGATCGTCGTACTCTGCCTGGCAGGCCGGGCACATGGGAAAGATGGCCATCGAGGTCTGCGGGCGGTCGTAGGGAATGCGCTTGGTGATGGTGTAGCGGGGGCCGCAGTTGGTGCAATTCAAAAACGGGTAGCGGTAGCGGCGGTCGGCGGGATCGAGCAGTTCGCGCAAGCAATCGGCACAGGTGGCGGCGTCGGCGGGAATACCGGTGCTCACCGGGCCCAGCACGGCACTGTGCACGATGCGGAATGCCGTCTCGCCCAGCGGCGGGGTAGCGTGCACGGCAACGGCGTCGATGCGCGCCAAGGGCGGCATCTCCGCCCGCAAGCGTGCCAGAAACCGCTCCACGCGCAGCCCCGGCCCCTCGATCTCGATGGTGACGCCATCGGTATCGTTGCCGATGCAGCCGGCCAGTTCCTCTTCCTGCGCCAGACGGTAGACAAACGGGCGAAAGCCCACGCCCTGCACCACGCCGCGAACTTGTACCGCGCGCCGCACCGGGACCGCCTGGCTCGAATTCTGCTCTTCTGCCGCCATCGTGCCTCAGCAAGAAGCATAATCTGTAGGGGGCAGACGGTGCGGAGCCGGAGCATGAAGAAGGTTTGCCATTTCTTGGTTGCGGGTCTGGCTGTGGGTCTCGCCGTGCTGTTTGGGCCCGGTTTGATCGCTCAGCAGCGCGACGCGACCACGGTGATTCGCCATCTCGACGAGATAGCGGAAAGCCGCTTTCAGCGCGTGACTAGCTTCACCGTTACCGAACACTACGCCGTCTATCGCGGCCAGGATGAGAGCCATCCGGTGGCAGAGATGACCGTCCATACCACCTATCACAAGGAATCCGGCAAGAGCTACGAGGTTGAGGCGGAGAGCGGAGCGGCGCTGATCCGCCGCTTCGGCTTGCGTCCCCTGCTGGACAACGAAAAGATCATCAATCTGCCCGGCAATCGCGAACAATCCTGGTTTATCTCGGCCAACTACGAGATGCAGTTGCAAAGCGGGGTACGCTCCATCGACGGGCGCGACTGCTTGGCTGTCTCCATGCAACCCCGGCGCAAGGCGCCCAACATGATCGATGGAACCTTGTGGGTCGACGCCCAGGATCTGACGATCGTGCGCGTCGAGGGAATGGCCTCCAGGAATCCTTCCATCTGGTCTGGACCGACGCACATGATGCGCCAATACCGGAATATCGACGGCTTCGCCATGGCCACTCACGCCCGCGCCGAATCCAACAGCCCGCTGTTCGGCCGCACCGTGGTCACCATCGACTACAGCGACTACCGGATTCAACTCCAGCCTGGATACTGACCGGGCCTATCTCTTCTTCTTTGCGGCGGGCAGGGGCAACTGCGCGGCTGTCACCCGGATCAGCCGGGAGAGCCACTGCGCATCCTCCCATAACTCGCCGGAGATGAGATAGCACAGTTTTGCCCCAGGATAGGGAGGCGCCTCAACACATTCTTGCAGCAGTTCCCGGCCCGCCGGGGTCGGCTTGACGAAGAGCTGGTTGTCGCAGATCAATGCGGCCATCTTCTCTCCGCAATAGACCCCGTATTCGCCAAACATCTTCCTGGCGGAAACCTGGCCCGCCCCGGCCATCTGTTCGAGAAGGTAATCGACCGTCTTTTGCGTGGAAGCCATCAAGTCTCCTTTTCAAGTTCAAGGAAAAGCCATAAGGCCGTCTTTAACGGAATCCGGCGGCTTGAAATGCGCATCCCGCGCCCATGAACCACGCTCTCAATGCGGGAAACGCCAAGGGCGATTCCATCGAAGCGGAATCGCCCTTGGCGCATTCAGTTGGGGTTGGCTTAGAACGCGGTCAGGGTCTGGCGCAGGCTGTAGGAGCTGAGCGTCTTGATGTAATTGCCGCGATCGAAGGGAGAGGTGTCGGGAACCGAGCGGCGGCTGAGGCAGCCGCGCGTCTCCCACAAGGAGTTGTACTCGCGCTTCTCCAGCCAGTAGCGCAGGTCGGCGAGCACGCGGCCGATGTGCTCGATGCCGTGAATGTGCAGGGCCGAGGCCATCATGGCGATGCCCGCACCGGCCATGATGCTCTTGAGCACATCCTCGGCGGAGTGCACACCGCCCGATACCGCCAGGTCGATGTTCAGATGGCCGTAGAGGATGGCCGCCCAATGCAAGCGAGGCAGCAACTCCGAGGGCGTGGAGAAGTGCAGGGTGGGCCGCACTTCCAGGGTCTCGATGTCGAAGTCGGGCTGATAGAAGCGATTGAAGAGCACCACGCCGCGGGCGCCAGCGGTCTCCAACTGCGCGACCAGATGGGGCACGCTGGTGAAGGACTGGGAGAGCTTCACCGAGATAGGTACCTTCACTTCGGCGGCCACTGCGGCCACCAGTTCCAGAAGCTGGGCTTCCAGATCGGCGGAGGTCTGGCTCTTGTCCGTGGCGAGGGCGTAGGTGTTCAATTCGATGGCGTCGGCGCCGGCCTGTTCCATCTCCTTGGCGTAGCGAACCCAACCACCCTTGCTGGCGCCGTTGAGGCTGGCCAGGATGGGAATGTTGACCGCCGCCTTGGCGCGCCGCAGGTGCTCGAGATACACCTCGTGCGTCATGCGGTAGTCGCTCAGGTCGGGCAGGTAGTCGAGGGACTCGGCGAAGGAGCCGGTGCCGCGCTCCAGGTCTTCGTCCAGGGCCTTGGATTCCAGCAAGAGCTGCTCTTCGAAAAGCGAGCTGAGCACGATGGCGCTGGCGCCGGAGTCTTCCATCCGGCGCACATTGTCAATCGACTCGGAGAGCGGAGTGGAGGATACGACGATCGGTCCACTCAGCTTGAGGCCGAGATACTGCGTGGAAAAGTCAATCATTGTGCGCCTCCGGCAGCCACGGCCGCGGGTTGTTCTTCCTTCTTCTCGAGGGGAGCGATATTGGGCGTCTCGCCGCGTCCCGGCATGGTAGCCCGGCCGGAGTAGACGCGCCACTGGCGCTCCACATCGTCTTGTGCTTCTTCAAGCAGCTTGGCGGCCAGTTCGGGGTTGCCACGGGCCAGCATGGTGTAACGCGCTTCGCGGTAGGCATAGTCCTTCAAGCGGATCGCCGGTGCCTTGGAATCCAACTGGAAGGGATTCTTGCCGGACTCGCGCAGGTCGGGGTTGTAGCGCATCAGCGGCCAGTAACCGGACTGCACGGCCAGCTTCTGCTGCTCCAGGCCGTGGATCAGATCGTAGCCGTGGGCGATGCAGCTCGAGTAGGCGATGATGATCGACGGACCGTCGTGGGCTTCGGCTTCCTGGAAGGCCTTGATGACGTGGGCGTCGTTGGCACCCAAAGCCACCCGGGCAACATAAACCGAGCCGTAGCTGACCGCTTCCATGGCCAGATCCTTCTTGCTGGTGGACTTGCCGCTGGCGGCAAATTTGGCCACCGCGCCACGCGGCGTGGACTTTGAAGCCTGGCCGCCGGTGTTCGAGTAGACTTCGGTATCCAGCACCAGCACGTTGATGTTCTTGCCCGAGCCGAGCACGTGATCCAGGCCGCCGAAGCCGATGTCGTAGGCCCAGCCGTCTCCACCCAGAATCCACACGCTCTTGCGCACCAAGGCATCGGCAATGGAGAGCAGGTTCTTGGCATCGGAGCTGTCGTTGCCGGCCAGCTTGGCCTTCAACGCCTTGACCCGTTCGCGCTGCGCATTGATCTCCGTCTCGGTTTTCTGCGAAGCGGTGAGCAGAGCAGTGGCCAGTTCGTCGCCGATCAGAGCGGAATTACGCTTCACCAGCAGTTCGGCAAAGCCCTTCTGCTGATCGATGGCCAGCCTCATGCCGAAGCCGAACTCGGCGTTGTCCTCAAAGAGCGAGTTGGCCCAGGTCGGTCCACGGCCTTCGGCGTTCTGCGCATAGGGGGTGGTGGGCAGATTGCCGCCGTAGATTGACGAGCAGCCGGTGGCATTGGCCACAAACAGGCGATCGCCGAACAACTGCGTCATCAGCTTCACGTAGGCCGTCTCTCCGCAGCCGGCGCAGGCGCCGCTGAACTCGAAGAGCGGTTGCAGCAACTGCAGATCCTTAACCGCGGTGTGCGAAAGCTTGCTGCGATCCACCTCGGGAATGCTGAGGAAGAAGTCCCAGTTTTCGCTCTCGGCGGCGCGCAAAGGAGCCTGCGGGGCCATGTTGATGGCCTTCTTGCCGGCTTCGCTCTTGTTCTTGGCCGGGCAGATGTCCACGCAAACGCCGCAGCCCGTGCAATCCTCGGGCGCGATCATCAGCGTGTACAGGTCGTTCTCCATGCCCTTCCACTTGGGCTTGGCGGACTTGAAGGTGGCTGGAGCCTTGTCGGCCAGATCGGCGCCGTAGATCTTGGCGCGGATCACGGCGTGCGGGCATACCATGGCGCACTTGCCGCACTGAATGCAGGTGTCCTTGTCCCACACCGGGATGAACTGGGCGATGTTGCGCTTCTCGTAGGCGGCCGTCCCGGTGGGGAAGGCGCCGCCAGCGGGAATGGCGCTGACCGGCAGCAGATCGCCCTTAAAACCAGCGATCTGACCCAGCACGTCGCGCACGAACTCGGGAGGGTTGCCCACAATGGCGCCCACGATGTCGGCGGTGGCGCTGGCCGCGGCGGGCACCTCGACCTTTTCGAGGTGCGCCAGGGCGGCATCGACGGCGGCATAGTTCTTGTTCACCACCGCTTCGCCGCGCTTGCCGTAGGTCTTGTAGATGGACTTCTTGATCTGCGCGATCGCCTCGTCCTTGGGCAGCACGCCACTGATGGCAAAGAAGCAGGTCTGCATGATGGTGTTGATGCGCGAACCCATTCCCGCTTCGCGCGCCACCTTGTAGCCGTCGATCACATAGAACTCGATCTTCTTCTTGATGATCTCTTCCTGCGCGGTCTTGGGCAACTGATCCCAAACTTCGGCGGCGGAGTAGATCGAGTTGAGCAGGAAGACCGCGCCGGGCATGGCCGGCTCCAGCACGTTGATCTTCTCCAGGAAGCTGAAGTTGTGGCAGGCCACGAAGCTGGCACGATTGATGAGATACGTCGAGCGGATGGGGGTGGGACCGAAGCGCAGGTGCGAGGTGGTCATGGAGCCGGACTTCTTCGAGTCATACACGAAGTAGCCCTGCGCGAAATTGTCCGTCTCGCTGCCGATGATCTTGATGGAGTTCTTGTTGGCGCCCACCGTGCCGTCCGAGCCCAGGCCGTAGAAGAGAGCGCGCACGGTCTTGGCGTCTTCGGTGGTGAAGTTGGGATCGTATTCCAGGCTGGTATTGGAGACGTCGTCGATGATGCCGATGGTGAAGTGGTTCTTGGGCGCGTCCTTGAGCAGCTCGTCGTAGATGCCCTTGACCATCGCCGGGGTGAACTCCTTGGAGGACAGGCCATAACGGCCGCCAATCACCTTGGGCATGGGGAAGGCCAGTTCCGCTGCGTTTTCCCCTAACACGGTCATTACATCCTGATACAGCGGCTCGCCCGCGCCGCCCGGCTCCTTGGTGCGATCCAGTACCGCAATCGACTTCACCGTCGCCGGCAGAGCCTTGAGGAAGGCCGAAGTATCGAAGGGCCGGAACAGACGGACCTTGACCATGCCCACCTTCTCGCCGTTCTTGACCATGGCGTCAACAGCTTCTTCGGCCGCTTCCGCGCCCGAGCCCATTACCACGATGATGCGCTCCGCATCCGGCGCGCCGTAGTAATCGAACAGGCGATAGGCGCGGCCGGTCAGCTTGGCCACGCGATCCATGACGTTCTGCACGATGCCGGGTACGGCCGCGTGAAAGGGGGTGCAGGCTTCGCGCGCCTGGAAAAAGACATCGGGGTTCTGCGCGGTGCCGCGGATGATGGGACGATCCGGGCTGAGGGCGCGCTGGCGATAGTCGATCAGATACTTGTCGTCGACCATGGCGCGAATCGTCTCGTCGCTGATGGGAACGATCTTGCCCACTTCGTGCGAAGTGCGGAAGCCGTCGAAGAAGTGCATGAAGGGGATGCGCGACTCCAGCGTGGCAATCTGCGAGACCAGCGCCATATCGGCCACTTCCTGCACCGAGTTGGAGCAGAGCATGGCCCAGCCGGTGGTGCGACAGGCCATCACATCGGAGTGATCACCAAAGATCGACAGCGCATGGGTGGCCAGGGTGCGAGCCGTCACATGCATGGTGGCCGGGGTCAACTCACCGGCGATTTTGAACATGTTGGGAATCATCAGCAGCAGGCCCTGCGAGGCGGTAAAAGTGGTGCCAAAGGCGCCCGCCTGCAGTGCGCCGTGCAGCGCGCCAGCCGCGCCGCCCTCGCTCTGAAGTTCTTCCACGATGGGCGTTGCGCCCCAAATGTTCTTCTTCCCTTCCGAGAGCCACTGATCGGCCCATTCGGCCATCGGCGACGAAGGGGTGATCGGGTAAATTGCGACTACTTCGGAAAGTCGATAGGCAACCGAGGCCGCAGCCTCGTTCCCATCCAAAATGACCATCTTCTCTTCACTCATTCGCTTTGCCTCATGAGCGGCCGGGCGCTACACAGCCGCACAAGCAGTCTCATCGCTTAGGGGGGAGGGGGGGCTGTGACGAGTGACACACGCGGGCAGATGATTACCGCAATATGGATAATAATTCACATAGTGGTGATTTATCCCCGCGCCATCGGTTCTTACCCACCCGAGCCGGCGTTCCTAGCACGTTAATGGAGAACTTTACACCTGATTGCTACCTGGCGCACAGCCTCCTTCGGGAGGCATAACTGCATCAGCGCAGCCTAGCCGGCAACTTCAATCGCAGCCCAAGCGCTTCCGCCGCCCAGTTCTAAGGAATCTCTGAACAAGTGCCACTTGCAGAGCGATCAACCCTCATGGGCCAAATCCCATCTCTTATTTTCAACGTTTTGCGGCACGGATAAAGCCGTGTTTTGTTACAAAGCTGGACTTAGGGCCTGTTCACACTACCCCGGTGGGCGGCCGGGGTAGTGTGAACATGCCCAAATCAGAGGTTCCTTAAGCCGCCCGTCAATTTCTTTCCGGAACTTTGTCCCATAAACGCGTTTCATTTCGCATCAACGCCCTCCCTGGGTTTGCGGGTTAACGTCGATGAATCGTATACTGATATCGGACTATTCCGGTCGCAGTTTAGGTTAACAGGCTGCCGGCTTCCCCCTCGGAGTATGGCGATTGAGTATGCTAAGTGAGTTGAGCGTGGGAGAGAGCGGAGTTCTGGTCTCCCTCAGCCTCCCCGAATCCGTGCAGAACCACCTCATGCATATGGGCTTTGTGCCCGACGCGCGGGTCACGGCGTTGCGCCGGGCTCCGGCCGGTGACCCCACCGTCTACGCCATTGACGGCATGGAGATCGCCTTGCGCCGGGAGACCGCCGCGGCCATACATATCCGTTCCGCGGTAGTGCTCCCGCCGCTCTCGCCAGCCCCGGCCGTGCTGCCCTGCCCGGCGGAGGCCGCGCGATGAGCGAGTGCTGCGCACCTCCCGCCTTTGTTTCTCCCACCGGTCCAAAAGCTCCCGGCCAACTGCGCACGGTGGTGCTGATTGGCCCTCCCAACGCGGGCAAGTCGACCCTTTTCAACCGCCTCACCGGATTGCGCCAGAAGGTGGCCAACTATCCCGGGGTCACCGTCGAGCAGCATATGGGACTGATGGCCGGGATCGGCCGCGACGACCTCACCCTGATCGATCTGCCCGGCATCTACTCTCTGGATCCATATTCCGAAGACGCCCGCGTCTCCATCGACGTGCTGTGCGGCAAAATGCCCGGCACGCCCAAGCCGGATGCGGTCCTGGTGGTGCTGGATTCCCTGCATCTGACCCGGCAATTGATGCTGGCCGCGCCGGTTCTGGCCCTCAAGCTGCCCACCCTGATTCTGCTCAATATGAGCGATCTGATGGAGTCGCGCGGCGGGGAGATCGACCCCCTGGGGCTGGCTCGCGAGTTGGGCACCCCGGTGGCCCAGATCAGCGCCCTCAACGGCCATGGGCTGGACGCCGTGCCCCTCTTTCTCGCCAGCCAGACGCCCCGCCAGGGCGCCTGTCCGCTCACCCTGCCAGTGTTGGGCAATGCCGCCAGTACGCACACCTGGGCGGCGCAGGTCAGCCGCCGCACCGGCTACCACGCTCCCCTCTCGCCAGAGAATACCCGCAAGCTCGACGATGTGCTGCTGCATCGCATCTGGGGACCGCTGCTCTTTCTGGCGGTGGTGATCGGCGTCTTCGAGGTGGTCTTTTCCATCGGCCAGCCGCTCTCCGACGGCTGCGGTGAGTTGCTGTTGCGCATCGGCAATCTGGTACGGCCGCTCTTGCCCGCCGGCTGGATTCAATCCCTGCTGCTGGACGGCGCCTGGAAGGGCATCTCTTCGGTGCTGGTCTTTTTGCCGCAGATTCTGCTGCTGTTTCTGTTTATTGGGATTCTGGAAGACTCCGGCTACCTGGCCCGGGCGGCGCTGATCGCGGACCGTGTCATGCGCGCCATCGGCCTCAATGGCAAGGCCTTTATTCCCCTGCTCTCGGCCTACGCCTGCGCCGTGCCGGCGATCATGGCCACCCGCACCATCGAGAACAAGCGCGACCGCTTCGCCACCATCCTGGTAACCCCCTTCATGACCTGCTCGGCGCGCCTGCCGGTCTACATGCTGCTGATTGCCGCCTTCATTCCCAACACCTTCTACCTGCATGGGGTGTTGGGGCTGCGCACGGTAGTGATGCTGGGCCTGTATTTGGCGGGGTTTCTGGCTGCACTGGCCACGGCGCGGCTGCTCAAGAGCTCGATTCTCCGCTCCTCCGACGCGCCCTTCATTCTGGAACTGCCGCAGTACCGCACCCCCACCCTGCGTTCTCTGGCCCTGCGCCTGATCGATCGCGCCCGCATCTTTCTGCGCCAGGCCGGCACCATCATTCTCTGTGTGACCCTGGCCCTGTGGGTGCTGGCCCATCTGCCCGTGCAGCACAGCGCCGGCGGAGTCTGGACGGAGCCGCAACTGGCCGACAGCCTGATCGGCCGCCTGGGCCACTTCATCGAGCCGGCCATCGCTCCCCTCGGTTTCAATTGGAAGACCGGCATCGGCCTGCTCAGCAGCGTGCTGGCCCGCGAGGTGATGGTCAGTACCATGGGCACCTTGTATGGCGCCGACGCCGCAACCCAGGCTCTCAGCCTGCAAACCGCGCTCCATCGCGACATGACCCTGGGCGGGGCGCTGGCTCTGATGATCTTTTTCGCCTTTGCCATGCAATGCACCTCGACCATGGCCGTAGTGCGCCGTGAAACCAACAGTTGGAAGTGGCCCGCCCTGCAGTTTGTCTACATGCTGGTGCTGGCCTGGGTTGCGGCCTTCGCCGTCAATCACCTGTGGATGGCCTTCGCCGGGTGACACCCGCTTTTATTGTCTCTTGCCAACATGTATCGAGGGGCGCATGAGACGAAGCGAGCCGCTGGCTTCAGCGCCGGGCTTGAAAGCCAGCCAGAATGATTTCTCGCTTTCGTGGGGCTGAAGCCCCACGCTCCCTCCGTCAGCGCCGACGCGATTTTGCTCTAGGTTATGGAGAGAGAAATAGTCTAGGGAACCTCTGATCAAGTGCGCCTTCTATGATCCGGCCTTCCCTCAGGGGCTAAAGCCCATTGATTCTTTGAGCTTTATGTACGGGCTAAAGCCCGTACCCTTCAGATCGCCGACTCAATCAGAGTTTCCCTAGAACGCCCTCGCCCGGCGTCCGACGTAACCCTGCAACTGCTGCGTTTCCAGCAGATCGATGACCACCGATTTGATCTCTTCCTGCTTGCGCACACTCACGTTGGTGAATTCGATGCCGGCGCGCAGGTTGTCTTCGCGATGGCGAATCACTCCCGCCAACTGCAGCGTATTGCCTTTCACCGAGAAAAGCACTTCCACGCGGGCAAAGGCTCCGGCGTCCAGGGGAGCACCCAGTTGCACACAGCAGCCATGCAGGCTCAGATCCACCAGCGAGCCGCTGGCCTTGGAGCCCTCGGGGTAAACGCGCACCTCAGCCGGTCCGGTGCACTTCCAGCGCCGGTGCGCCCGCCCCGACAGCTTGGTGTGCCCAGCGCCGGCGCGTTCCCTGCCGTTTTCTAAGGCATATCGCTGCATAGTCTTCCTCTTCAAGATAGTGTTCGGAAAATATTTGGAGGACGTTGAGAAGAGAGTATCCCAGACAGAGGTGAAAAAGCACCGAAATTCTTCGCCCACGATCCGGAGTAATTGGGCTCTTCCAATCGATTCCTGGCAACCCGGCGGAGTTCGAGCAGAGGGTGGAGCGCAGCAACCGGGGAAGGGCCGCGGAATCGGCCCGGCGGACACCGCATCTATGAGAAACTAGAAGGGCGGAATCTTTCCGGAGCAGCCCCTGCGCGCCCCCGGAACGCCCAACTCAACCCAGCGAAACCTATTTCACGGCCGCGCCGGACTTTGTCCGCCGCCCGCCGACAGGAACATCAGCATGATCAGCGTCAGCAATGTCAGTATGCGGTACGGCTCGAAGGTGCTCTTCGACGACGTCAGCGTCACCTTTGTCGAGGGCCGCCGCTATGGCCTGACCGGGCCCAATGGCTCCGGCAAGTCCACTTTCATGAAGGTTCTCACCGGCGATCTCGATGCGCAAAAGGGTAACGTGGTGCGTCCCCGCAAATTCGGCGTTCTGCGCCAGGATCAGTTCGCCTTCGACAACTACCGCGTCATCGACACCGTCATCATGGGCAACAAACCCTTGTGGGCAGCCCTGGAAGAGCGCGACCGTATCTACGAGAAGCCGGAGATGTCCGACGAAGACGGCATGAGGCTGGGCGAGTTGGAGGGGGTCATCGGCGACGAGGACGGCTACACCGCGGAGAGCGATGCCGCCGTGCTGCTCGACGGCCTGGACATTACCGAGGATCTGCATGAGCGCAAGATGGGCGAACTGCAGGGCGGACAGAAGGTGCGCGTACTACTGGCCCAGGCGCTCTTCGGCAAGCCCGAGGCGCTGCTGCTCGACGAACCCACCAACTATTTGGATTTGGAGTCCATCCACTGGCTGCAGGACTTTTTGCTCAATTACCGGGGCACGCTGATCGTCATCAGCCACGATCGCCACTTTCTCAACAGCGTCACCACCCACACCGCCGACATCGATTACGAGACCATCATTGTCTACACCGGCGGCTACGACGACATGGTGATGGCCAAGACCCAGGTGCGGGCCACGCTGGAGTCGCAGAACGCCCAGCGCGAGAAGAAGATCGAGCAATTGAACGACTTCATCGCTCGTTTTGCCGCCGGCACCCGCTCCTCGCAGGTCACCAGCCGGCGCAAGGAGGTCGAGCGCCTGCAAACCAACGATCTGGCCCGCTCCAACATCGCCCGCCCCTATATCAAGTTCGAGCAGGTGCGCCCCAGCGGCAAGCATGTGCTGGAGGTCAAAGGCGTATCGAAGAGCTATGGCGATCAGAGTGTCATCGATGCCTTCACCGCCAGCGTGGTGCGGGGCGAGAAGATCTGCCTGATGGGCCGCAACGGCGCCGGCAAGACCACCCTGCTCAAGAGCCTGCTCTCCAACTATCCCGGCCTGGCCGACAAGGAGTTCACGCTGGACCACGGCAACGTCTTCTGGGGCCACGAAACCCACGTCGGCTACTTTCCCCAGGACGTTTCGGCACTGATCGAGCACGGCCTGACCGTGGCCGAGTGGCTGCACCGCTGGGATCCCCAGGCTCACGTTGAGGACATCCGCGGCATTCTGGGGCAAATGCTCTTCCGCGGCGAAGAAGGCAACAAGCCCACCAAGGCCCTCAGTGGCGGCGAGCAGGCGCGGCTTTATTTCTGCAAGCTGATCCTGACCAAGCCCAACATTCTGATCTTCGACGAGCCCACCAACCACCTCGACCTGGAAGCCATCAACGCCCTCAACATCGCCCTGCAGCGCTACGAGGGAACGGTGCTGCTGGTCACCCACGATCACGACTTGATCGACGAAGTCGCCACCCGCCTGTGGAGCTTCACTCCGGCCGGCATCGAAGACTTCCAGGGTCCCTACGCAGAGTGGAAGGGCAAGCACAACTAAACGGATTTTCGCGCCATAATCGTGCCATTCCAGCCACCGCCATCATCGAGCTACCGCAATCCCTGTATGACCGGCTGAGAGAGCGCTCGGAAACTTCGGGCGCTTTCATCCCAACTCTCATCGTTCAGGCAGTCGAGAGCGCCAATGCCGCCCCTGAGAAAGCCACGCCAAAGACCCGTCGTCGTGTGACCCTCCCTCTGATTTCCGCTGGCAGCAAGCGCGGACCTCTCTACCCGGTGGACGAAAATCCCCATGGCCTCGTATTTTCATGATCTGAAGCTCTGGCTCGCGCTCTCGGAGCCATTCATCGCTTCAATGCCCATGTCGTTCCCAGAACGCCGCCGGCGTGACGATGGGGTATTGCTCGGCAAGCGCCAACAAGTCTTTGTCTCCAGTGATGAGATAGTCGGCCTGAGTTGCGCGCAGGGTTAGAAGGACCGCTTGATCGGCCTCGTCCCGCAAACTCACTTCCCGCTCTGCGGAGGGTTCCACGACTTCTGCCATAAACAGGAAGCTGTCGCCGAGATTGCGAATCTCGGCGGGGGTCATCGCGATGCGCGACAAACGGGACAACACCCGCACCATCTCGTCCAAAATATATCGCGACAGCACCAGTTCCAGGCCGCCCTGCCGCCACGCGCCCAGAATGCGTCCGGGAACGCTCTGCGGATAAGCCAGCCCCGAGACCAGGACGTTGTTGTCCAGAACCACTCGCAAGCCCGCCATCAGCCGCGCCGCTCCTGCGCTACCGCCGCGTCAATCTCGGCCATCCCCACTTCAGCCGACACCTCCGCGTAGGCAGCGGCGACCTAGCTGGTCAATGCATCGAAGCGATCGCGCATGGAGCGAATGCGCGCAAAGAGATCGGCGCCCACCAGGGCTGCCACCGGTTTGCCATCCTTGTTCACCACGATGCTGTCCTGTCGAAATTGGACCTGGTTCAACATTTCACCCAGATTCTGACGAAACGTCACCGCGCTCACCTCAGTCACCATAGCAACCCTCCGTCCATATGATCGATACAATCATTATGATCGTAATGGTCATATCGTTCCAGCGACTCATCTTCAAGTTGCTGCCGGCCTGTGGAAGTTCATTCCGGAAAGCCTTGAAGACTTGCAGTGGATCTGCGCCGATCGCATTCCCCATTATTGTGGCTGGGTCTCGGCGGGCGGTTTCGCAGCATCATCACTAGAAGCCGGTTCTGGCGGCGGCGGCGCGTCGGCGGGCAAGAGCCGGACCTCAGAGCGAAAGACGTGATAGTCGCTGAAGGCGACATCGCTCAGCATGGTCTTGTAGGTGCGAATGATCTTGACGCCCGAAGCCATTTGCGGCAGCATTGCGACCATGCGCACCTCCGAGAGGGAGACACTTCTCACCGGGCAGGTGTAGGTCTTGCCTCCAATCTCTGCGGGGCCGTACTCGACCACGATCTCCCCGCGGAGGATCGAAGAGTCCACTTCCAGATCGGCTATCAGGGTGAGACGAAGGATGGTTCCTGTCGTTGGATCGATAGCGATCTCGCCGTGGTATCCGGTGTTTTCCTGTGCGGCATTGTTGTTGCCGGCAAGTCCCTGGTAGGCGACCTGGTAATGCGAATCGTCCTTGGGCACGGCGTAGCGAAATACCGCCCGAGTTCCACCCCCACCCTGTTCCCAGTGGCTCCAGAGCAGTCTGTTGCGGATTGCGTCCTTCATCACCGTGAGCAGGATGGGACCGAAGACCCCCTGGGTGACCAATCCCTTGTCTTCTTCCTTCAACTTCCTGGTTTTGGCGCCGTCTCCGTCCACAACTTCTTTGCCGCCGCGGTAAAAGACGGTGGCACGGTAGCTGCCCGTGGCACGCCATGGCTTGCCGCTCGCCAGGGCTGTCTCCATCGAAACGCCCGCGGAAGAGTTGTCCTCGTAACGATCCGTAGTTCGGGTGGCAAAGAAGTTGGGCAGCTTGGGAACGGTTCTGGCCAGATAGTCGACTGCGAGTTCGACAATATGGCGCTGCCCGGCCACGTCCGGTGGCGCCATTGCGGGCAGTTCGGACTCCGGAGGAGAGAGAAACGCCGACGCGCTGGCCAGTGCGGCCAGTGCCAGCGAGGACTTGGCACCGGGCAAGCCGGTCTTCCAGGACGAAAGCAACTCGCTGCTCAAGCGCTCGGTCAGCATCAGACCGGCAAGCTGGCGGGCCAACTCGGCATCCGGCAGGCCTTGGGCATCCTTCAGCTTTTGCCGCAACTGCTCCACCGTGACCGTTTTGCCCGGGACCGGCTCAATTCGTTCGGGTACGGCGCTGGCGTCAAGTTCAGCCTCCGGCGTCGGCGCTACCAGCTTGCCATCGACGAAAATCCGGAGATCTGAGAACCACGCCTTTCCCTGGCCAGAGAGATATACCCCCAGCGAAAGCCGATCGGCCAGGGGACGGATGTGCAGGGTAATCGAGTATTCCTCCCAATCCTTGCTGCCATCGACTCGCTGCCCCTGCATGTTGTCGAATTCGAGCGGCACGTCCCGCTCATCCTCGCGCATCCAGAGCCCCGCGGCGCCGGATACATTCTCGCTGCGGATGAAGCCGCGCAGCTCGATCTTCTTGCCGGAGAACTTCATCGGCATCGCCTTGATGAGACGGGAAAAATTATCCGGACTCTTCGCGGTGCGTTCGATGCGCACGCACCTCCGTCCGTCATGGACGATCTCACCGTCCACCACCACGGTTCCCATCGGGCCGCCGCCCCAGCCAAGGGGCATCTTCCCGACAGGCCCCTTCTCGAAGCTGAGGAAACCGCCGGCGGGAGAGAGACGCGGCGGAGCTTCCCCCAGGGCGGTCCGTGCAGGGACTGGAAAGACCAGGGCCATGCCGAGGAGCGCCAAGAGAAGTCGTTGCATGGAAACATCATACAACTGCCTTCCCGTCCGGCAAGAGGGCGGAATGCCGCAAAATAGGAGACGTGAAACGGTAGATTGGACGATGCCTCCCCAGGCGCATGATGACACCGGGCGGCCGGCTCCCGCCAGCGGCGCGATTGACAGCGGCTCCGCTGCGGTTGTGTAATCGAAGCAATCGCGTGGTGATGGAGTTCACCCTCAACCGCTGTCCCGGCTTGCTAAGGGACAGATGATGACTCCTGACAGGTTTCCTGTCGGAGCCCTACGTCTTCGGCGCGATCCCTGCACAATTGAAGAGAGAAACTGGGCGCCCCAGCCTCGCCTGCCATGCAAAACCACCCCAAGTGCCGCCATGGGGAGCGGAAAGATCGGCATCTTGCATTTTTAGCGGCCGGGATGGGATACCCAGAGGGAGAGAAGCCTTGCAAAAATATCTTCTGATCGCTTTGGGAGGCGGACTGGGCTCGATTGCCCGCTACTGGGTGGGCTCGACCATCGCCAGCCGTGCCGGCATCAAGTTCCCCTATGGAACCCTGGTGGTGAATCTCACCGCCTGCCTGGTGATCGGCTTCGCCCTCACCTACCTGGGCAAGCGCGCCGACCTCAATCCAGCCTGGCGTTATCTGGTTCCGGTGGGCTTCATCGGCGCCTACTCGACCTTTTCCACCTACGAGTGGGAGACCCTCTCTACGCTGCGCTCGGGAGCCTTCGCCCTGGGCGCCCTGTACGCCATTGGCAGCCTGATTCTGGGCCTGATTGCCACCTGGGCCGGCGCCGCTCTGGCCGAAGCGCTCTGATTGCGCTAGAATCCTGAGGTTCACGCGGGAGGCTCCATGCTGCAAACCGGCAAAGCCGTCAAAGTCACCATCTACCTCAGCGATGGAGCCAAGCACCACGGGGTTCCGGTCTACGCCAGCGTTTTGGACTTTCTCTTTCACAGCGGCATCGCCGGGGCCACGGTGCTCAAGGGCGTGGCCGGATTCGGCGCCAAACACCGCATCCACAGCGCCCACATCCTGGAGATCTCCGACCACCTGCCGGTGCTCGTCCAGTTCATTGAGACGCCGGAAAAGGTCGAAGCCATTCTGCCCGAGTTGGAAAAACGCACCGGCCCGGTGCTGATCGAGGTCGTCGAGACCACCATCGTCGTGCCACCGGCGTAAAAGCAGGGAACGAGGGAACAGGGGTCAGGGAACAGGACGGCAAATCGCCTTGCGGAAAATGCAGGATTAAGCACTCGATTGAACAGACCGTTTATTCGTGCAGGGCTCAACAAAGAGCAACTGCACATGTTCATAAACAGCCGCGGCAAACCTCGCAAGGTTTGCCGCGGCGTCTGACCCCTCGTTCCCCGATTCCTATTTCGACGTAAACGGCGAGGCCGGCAGTCCGGCGCCGTTGTAGAGGTTGCAGAGCGGGCTATTGGCCCAGCCGTAGCGCACGGCTACCGGTTCGGAGACATCGGGGCTGGCAGCGAGCACGGTTCCGCCCTCGACTTTGGCTGTGGCCGCGACGAACTTGCCGTCTCTACCCGCCACTTCGAAGCCGGTCAGCGCATCGCCCTTCACCGTCAGCCCATTGCCGTGATCGAACCAGACGCGCATGGCGCTGCCTTCGGGGACAGATTGCCGGTACAACGGGCCGCTGAATTCGAGCGTTTCTCCATAGCTCAGCGCCCGCGCCGCCAAAGCTAGCCGCTGGCCCACGTCCACCTTGTCGGTGGGATGCACGTTGTCGGGATTGCCGATGTCGATAGTTACCGCCATGGCCGTATTGCGCAGTTCCAGGGTCTGGCGCTGCTGCTCGCGCAGGGTCGCCCAATCCTCCCCCGGCCCGGATTTGAAGTTGGCGATCTGCACAAAGAGGAAGGGGAAATCGCCCAACCCCCACTGGTGCCGCCAATCCTCGATCAGGGTGCGGAAGATGCGGTGGTAGAGCGGGGCGCGCTCCAAAGCGCTGTTACTCTCGCCCTGATACCAGATCACGCCGCGCATGGGCAACGGCGTGAGCGGGGCGATCATGCCGTTGTAGATCAGCCCCGGCGCCCAGGTTTGCAGCGGCGGGTGCCAGGGGAACTCGGTAACCGGGGTACCGGCGGCCTTGGCTGCGGCGATTTGCTGCTGGTGCAGCTTGTCTTCCAGAAATCCGTCGGCTTCGTGGTCGGTCATCTTTCCGCGAGAGACAAAAAGCGGCATCAGCGAGGCATCTTCGCCCAGCGCTCTCAGCCGCACCCACGACTCGGCCACGGTTCCACCCCAGGTGTCGTCGACGATGCCCACGGGCACGTGCTCCCGCTGCTCGATCTCGCGGGCAAAGTACCATGCCACGGCAGAAAAATACTTGGCCGTATCGGGCGTTGAGGCAACCCAGCCCTTGGTTTCGATGTCGTCCTGGGCGAAATCGGCGGTGCGCTTCTCGACGGTCAGCAGGCGGATGCGGTCATTGGAGGCCTGCGGCAGATCGGCCGCCGCGGTAGCCGCATTGCGCAGTTCGAACTCCATATTCGACTGTCCGGAGGCCAGCCACACATCGCCTACCAATACGTCTTCGAGGGCGATGAGTTGCACGCCGCCGTCGGCCTTGCTGCCCTGCACCGTCAAGCGGAAAGGCCCGCCGGCGGCGCCGGGAGAGAGATAAACGCTCCATCGGCCTAGTTCGCCGGTCTTGACCGCCCGGGTCTGGCCGCGAAAGCCGACTGTCACCTCTTCGCCCGGCGCCGCCATGCCCCAGACGTGCACCGGCTGGTCGCGCTGCACCACCATGTGGCTGGAGAGGATCTTGGGCAGAGTCACCTCAGCCGGGAGCATGGCGCCAGGAAGCAGGGCCAGGAAAAGCAGGAAACGCAGATTCATATGCACCTCTGATAACAGGCTATCCAACTCGGCAACGCTGGCGCTGCACGCGGGGGAGCCGTATTGTGAACGTTATCAGAGCCTCCCCGCCGCTGTCAGCCCCCCGCCCAAGCTCCCGCCCAGGCAGCAGACCCATCACAGGGTCCGATGCCGCTTCGGCCTGCGCGCACGCCGCGGGCAACTTTTTTCCCCACCCGGTGTTCAACCATGCAGTTTCATTTTTTGTCTGCTGCGGCGCTATTGGACCATTCCTGAAGCCGCTTCCGGCGCAAGCCAGCGGACAGATCAACCAGACTCCGGGATTACGTCATAATGGATGGAAAAATCGAATCTCTGTGCTTGGAGAAATCGATGCTCGCCCGCGGCTCAAATCGCTTTGGACTGTTTTTGCTGCTGGCCCTGGCCACCCTGTTGGGGATGGACGTGCAGGCCCGGGCACAGGCGGCCCTGCTGGTGGAGGAGCCCTACGGCTTCTTCGGCACGGTCAATCCCACCGGGCACAATGCCTTGTATTTCGAGCGGGTGTGCGCCGAGACGCCGGTGCGGTTGCGGCGCTGCCAGCCCGGCGAACTGGGTGCGGTCATCTCCCGTTACCAGGGCGTGGGCGGCTACGACTGGATCGCCATTCCCCTGCTTCCCTATCTTTATGCGGTGGAAAATGCCGCCGAGGTTCCGGCGCGGGCCGACCGCGCTACCGTGACGCGTTTGCGCAATCACTATCACGAGATGCACCTGCTTGGCCTGGGAGAACATCTCGATCCCGGCAATCTGATCCATGGGGGATGGACGCAGACCATCGGCATGGCCTACGAACGCCGCATCTACGTCTTCCGTTTCGCCACCACCGCGGAACAGGACGACGTCCTCATCGCCCGCCTCAACGCCGCGCCCAACCGCTCGCACTTCGACCTGATCTACAACAACTGCGCCGACTTCGCGCGCGACCAGCTCAATGCCTACTTCCCCGGCGCCTTCCGGCGCAACATCTTCCCCGACGCCGGCATGACCACCCCCAAGCAGATCGCCAACAAACTGGCGCGCTATGGCCGCAAGCATCCCCAGATGCAACTGACCGTCTTCGAGATTCCCCAGATTCCCGGCTATCGCCGCACCAGCCATTCCAACAAGGACGTTTGCGAATCGCTGGCCACCACCGCCTATGCGGTTCCCATCGTTCTCTTCAATCCCTACCTGGCCGCGGGGCTGGGCATGGACTATCTGGTGCGCGGCCGCTATCGCATCCTGCCCAGGAATCCTCATCTGCTGAGCCCGCAGACGCTCGCCGCGCTGAATGTTTTCCCATTGACAGAGCCCGCCCCGTACCCGCACAATCCCGCCAGCGCCGCACTACAGGTCCGCGGCGCTGCTGCGGAATCCGCGGCCGAAGCAGCGCCCGCACCGTAGCCCAATCCGGCCTGTAAGGAAGATAAGGCTGACCATGAGCAATCCCAAGCCGCAGAGTTTCAAGAACCACACCAGCTTCGATCCCTGGTTTCACATCTTTCTCACTCTGGTTCTGGTTCTCAACCTCTTTCACGCTACCGTCCTGCTGTTCCACCGCCCTAACTTCTTTACCGCTTGGGCTGAGGTTATGGCTCTGACCCTCTTCGTCCTGGCCTTCAAGATCCGCACCTACCCGCTCAAGGTGCAGGACCGCGTCATCCGCCTGGAAGAGCGTCTGCGCCTGCGCGATCTGGCTCCTGCGGAAAGCAAGGATCTCATCGCCGGACTCAGCGAAGACCAGCTCATCGGCCTGCGCTTTGCCAGCGACGAGGAAGTCATCGCACTGGCCCATCAGGCACTGGCCGAGAAGCTCAATCGCAAGCAAATCAAGGAGCGCATCAAGACCTGGCGCCCCGACTACTGGCGCGTATAGGAATTTTCGGCACAGCTTCCCAAGAATCGCTGCTGGCGTCGTTTCAGATCTAAAGGCGGTGGAGAAACTTGGTCGCGGGCAGAGGCCTCGGTCTTTGCCCGTGGAGGCGCACATTACACCGGGTGCAGCACCGATTCTCCGCCAGCCGCGGGAAGCGCATGACGATCCTGTCTGCTCTGCCGCATCAAGCCGCGATAAAAATCGACAGTACGGGCCAGAACCTGCCCGGTATTGTAATGCTCCACGGCCCAGGCGCGCGCCGACACGCCCATTTGCCGGCGACGCTGCGGGTCTTCCAGCAGTTGCAATACGGCGGCGCAGATGGCGCTGGGATAGCCGGGCGGAATCAACAGCCCCGTCACCCCAGGGACCACCGCATCGCGCGCCCCGGTGGCCCAGGTAGAAATGGTCGGCAACCCGCAGGATGCGGCCTCCAGCACCACATTCGGAAATCCCTCCCGCCAAGTGGGTAAAACCAGCAGGTCCATGGCGCCATAGTAAGGCGCGGTGTCGTCGACCATGCCGGTGACATGGATGCGGGGATGGTTCTCGATGCGTGCCCGCCAGGCCTGGCTCAGCGCGTCCTCGGCGGCATCGAACCAGCCCACCAGGAGCAGATGCGCGGCCGGCTGGACGACCAGTATCCGCTCGAAGGCCTCGATCAGATCCGGCAACCCCTTGGCGTAGGTCAGGCGGCCGACAAATCCCACCACGGGAGCGCTTGCTGGCAGGGCCAAAGCCTGACGCATGTCGCCGCGGCAAGGCGCGAAGCGGCGCACATCGACGCCATTGCTGCTGCCCCGCCCCAGCAGGCACAGTTTCGTAGCCGGGGCAAGTCCCATCTCCAGGGCCTGACGGCGCAGGCTCTGGCTGTTGCACAGCACGATGTGCGCGCAGCCGGCGGCCAGCCGCTCTGCCGCCCGCAGAATACGTCGCTCGACGCCTCTGGATGCCTCCAGTCGCAAGCCCCTGAGCATGTAAACGCGGACCGGCACTCCCGCCATCCGGGCCGCCAGCGTGCCCAGCAGTCCTGCCTTGGGAGTGCTGAACTCGGTCATATCCGGACCCAGGCGACTCAGCAGCCACCACAAGCGCAAGAAGGCGACAGCATCCTTGAGCAGAGCCATGCCCCGCTCCATGGGCAGAGCGCGGAATTCGACTCCCTCGCTGGCGGCGGTACGCACCAGCAAGGGGCCGGGACTGGCCACCAATGTGACGCGAAAGCCCGCCACGCGCAGCGCCCGCAGGCGATTACGCAGCACCATGCAAGTCTGCGCATGGGTCACGCCCACCACAATATGCGCAGGTCGCGCTGCCGCGGCGCCGTGCCACGGAAAGCGGTGAAGGCGCATCGAAACCGGGGCCAAAATCGCGGAAGCGATCTCCAGACAGCGCTTGAGCACGAGTTCCTCCTGCCAGGGACGCCGCGCTCCGCGGCCCAACCGCCATCGGAACCGCATCCGGGAAACTCGACCGCGCGTGCCGGGAGCCAATCTCTGGACGCCGCATCGGGCTACCCGGCCCCCGCCGCGTCCGCTACCCTTCGGAACTGGCTGCGATCCTCTTGCCGAACATGCCGGACCCGGCGCGAAACTCGCCGGCCCTCTGGAGATAGCTGAAAAGCAAGTCCAGAAAACTCCAATTCCGGATCTAAGTCAAGAGTTATTTTCGCAAAACTCCGCCGGGCGCACGAAGATTCGGCGAAAGCTATCTCATATAACTCATCACGGCCCTCTCGAGAACCCGCCGCGAGCGATCTGCGCGAAGCACTAACCGCACTCCGGCGTAAAGCGGTATATACTCGCTTTGCCTGTGCAAAGGAGCGCCGTGCCTGCCTGCCGCCGTCCCCGGCTTCTGCTGCTCATTCCCCGCCTGGGCGGCGGCGGAGCGCAGCGCGTCGCCGAATTGCTGGCCCGCCATCTTTCTCCGCGGAGCTATGAGTTACATATGGGAACAATGCTAGCTTCGGGAGCGCGGACCGCGCCCGCGGAGTTTCCCCCGCATGTGACTCTTCATGGCCTGGGAGCCTCGCGGGTGCGGGCCGCGGCTGGGCCTCTGCTGCGCCTGGTGCGCAGCCTGCGGCCCGACCTGATTCTCTCCGGCATGGCGCATTTGAACTTTCTTGTGCTACTGCTGCGTCCCTTCTTCCCCGCTTTTACCCGGGTGGTGGTCCGCCAGAACGGAAGCGTCTCCGCGGCGCTCGCGCACAGCGGTCAGCCATTCTACACCCGCCAACTCTACCGGCGGCTTTACCCCCGCGCCGACCGCGTGGTCTGCCAATCACAGGCCATGGCCGACGATCTGAGCAGGCACGCTCCCGCGGCACGCCTCTCCGTTCTGCCCAATCCCATCGAAATCGAGGAAGTTCGCGCGGTGGCCGCAAGATCGTCGCTGGAATCCGCCTGCTGGAGCGGCCCCGGCCCGCATCTGCTGGGCGTCGGCCGGCTGGAGCCGGAAAAGGGATTCGATCTGCTGTTGCAGGCGCTGGCCGCCACCCGGAAGCGCTTTCCCAGAGTCGAATTGGCTCTGCTGGGAACGGGAAAAGAAGGAGCTTCACTCCGCGGCCTCACCGAGGCTCTTGGTCTAGAGGATGTCGTCCACTTTCCGGGCCTGGTCGCCGAGCCGGCTGCGTTTTTCCCCACCACCGATCTCTTTGTGCTCAGTTCCCGCCACGAGGGTCTGCCCAATGCGCTACTGGAGGCGGCGGCCGGGGGCCTGCCCCTGCTCTGCACCCCGGCCTCGGGCGGGATCGTCGCCTTGCTGCGCGATCAACCCGGCTGCTGGCTGGTGGAGCAGTCTTCGGTCGCGGATCTAACTGCTGCCCTGCTGACGGCGCTGGAAAGCCTCCCCTGCGGCCAGCGCTTCCCTCATTCCTTCATCGAGGCCTTCCGCGTAGACGGCGCTGTGCAGGCCTACGCCGAACTGATTGACGCCGTGCTGGGGGAGCCACGATGAAGCACGTGGTGCAGCTCATCCCCACGCTGGACCGCATGGGCGGCGCCGAGCGCCAGCTCTTGCTCCTGGCTCAGGGCCTGCGGCGGCGCGGCTGGCGGATCAGCGTCGTGGTGCTCAGCGGCGAGGGCGGCGCGGAAGAACTGCGCGCAACTGGAGGCGATTTTTTCAGCTTGAGGATGCACCACGGCCTGGCCGATCCCGGCGGTTGGCGGCACTGGCACGACTGGATACGGCAGAACGCGCCGGATGTGGTCCACGCCCATCTGCCCCACGCCGCCTGGCTGGCGCGCTGGTCGCGCCTGTTCGCGCCGACGCCGGTGCTGATCGACACGCTGCACAGCTCTTCTACCGGTGCCGTGGGACGCCGACTGGGCTATCGCCTGAGCCGCTGGCTGCCGGATCGCGTCACTGCCGTGGGCCAAGCAGTGGCCGCTGCGCACCGGGCCGCCGCTCTGGTCGATCCTGCCCGGCTGACGGCTCTGCCCAACGGCATCGACATCAAGGAGTGGCGGCCCGATACGAAGGTGCGCGCCGCTCTCCGCCGCGAACTGGGTCTCGGCGAAGAGTTTCTGTGGCTGGCCGCCGGGCGCATGGATCCCGTCAAAGATTTTTCTACCCTTCTCTGGGCCTTTGCGGAGATTCCGGCACCGGCGCGTCTGGTGATTGCCGGCTGCGGTCCCATGGAAGCGGAGTTGCGCCGCCTCGCTGCCAGACTAGGTCTGGATGCGCGGCTTCGCTTTCTCGGCTTCGAGCCGAACCTGCTGCCCTGGATGCGGGCGGCAGACGGATTCGTGCTCTCTTCCCGCTGGGAGGGCTTGCCCATGACCCTGCTGGAAGCCGCCGCTTGTGCCCTGCCCGCTGTCGCCACCGATGTTCCAGGTAGCAATGAAGTGGTGGTGCATGAAGAAACCGGATTCCTGGCTTGCGCGGGTAGCGCCCTTGCTCTGAGCCGGGCCATGAAGCGGCTGATGCAGACCACGCTAGAGGAGCGCCACGCCCTGGGCCTGCGTGCCCGCCAGCGGGTCGTCGAGCACTACTCTCTGGATGCGGTGCTGAATCGATGGGAGGCGCTTTACGCCGATTTGCTTAGCCGCAGCCCCCGGCCCAGACGATGGGCGCTCGGGAAAGGCTGAATCATCCTTAAAACGGCAGTTTGTCCGCGGGTCTGAACGTCGAATACCCGATTAAGCATATATTCACCAGGAAATCGTTTATTCGCGTACCGAAAACCGGAATCGAAAATCGACGGCCGGGTTTAGGTTGATTTCACGCTCTTCTGCTTCGCTTCTGGCGCCGCTTCAGGGCTCTGGCGAGCAGCAGCCGCCGGAGTTGAAGCTCTGCGTACAAGCTCTCGAAGAGCCCGCGGCGCCCCGGCCGGTGCTCTTCCAGCACGCGCTCGACAGAGGTGAACTGCGCGGCGTGTTGGCGCAGGAAGACGCGGAGCCGTTCCACGCTGCTGTCGCTGGCCGTATTGCTGTGGATGCAGATGGTCCACAGGCCCTGCTCCCACGGCGCCGGCGCCCAGAGCTGCTGTGGAATCCATACCAACCCGCCGCGCTGGAAGGAAACCCTTCCGAAGCCATCGGAAACCACCGGGATTCCCTCCGCGCGCAGCGCCCGCAGCGTCTTGCGGTCGAAGCCGTGACGCGGCGCCACCCACACCTTGGGGTGCAGTCCGTGTGCCCGCAAGGTCATCGCTCCAGCATGAATCCACTGCCGTTGCCGCTCCGCCGGCACACCGGCAAACTCCGAGTTGCGGTGCAGCGGAACCAGGCTTCTGCCGCTGCTCTGGCAGAGATGGCGAAAGCCGTGCAGGCCGACGGTGGCTCCGGCCGCTTCCAGGGCACGCATCTGCGGCCAGAAGCCCGCGTCCTCCGACGCAACCTCCAGCGAGCGGTCGCGATTGACAGGAACCACCGCCAGAATGGGAGCAATACCGAACTCCTCGATCAGGGGCAGAAAACGCCGCCACCGTTCCACGTGCAGGGTGGGACAGAGGTCATCGAAGCGCAGCAGATATTGAGCGGGCCGGGGGATCATTCCACTCTGTCTGGATGCAGGATTGAAGGGCAAGGTTTTCTATTTCCCACCCGATTGCGCTGGGCTGCGCATCCTGAAAAACCGTACCCCATCCTTGCTCATTTTTGGGCGCAAGGGTGGGGAACCTCGACGCTATTCAGGGGCCGGATCGACAAATTTCCGCGGCAGCAGCTTCCAGCTCCAGATACCCAGAAAAAGGAAGGTGCTCAGCGTCCACAGCGAGGTGGCGAGAGCGATCCCGGCAACCCCAATCCAGCGCATGAGAAGCAGATTCAGCACCACATCCAGGGCCAGATTGATGGCCCCGCAGTAAAAGATCAAATCGGTGCGCCGCCGCGCCAGCAGAAAGCGATAAAAGACCCGGCTGGCGACGAAGAAGGGAATCTGAAGAGCGTACATGGCCAGCACCGGCGCCACCGCCTGGGTGTCGCCCTGGGCAAAGGCGCCATGTTGCAGGGTGAGGCGAACGAGCGCCGGCGCCGCTGCAATCAAGAGCCCGGCCAGGGGCACAGAAAGCAGCGCCGTCCCGCCCAGCCAAAGCCGCATGGTGCGCCGACAGGCCGTCCAATCGCGCTGGGCGACGAGGCGGGAAAGATAGGGTGCAAGGGCGGTGGAGACCGCACCGCCCAGCAGCGCCATGGGCACCCCGGCAAAGCGGCCAGCATAAGCCAGCGCGGAGACGTTCCCCGCGGGCAGCAGGGCGGCCATGGATTGGTCCACCAGCAAACCACCGGAGGCCACCATGCTGCTCAGCAGCATGGGGCCGTACAGCCGCACCACCGCGCGGCTGGCTTCGGTGCGGACGCCGCGATGCAGGCGGAAGCGGTAGCCGTGGGCCTCCATCCTGCGCGCCAGCAGCAGCGCCTGCAACCCGGCTCCCGCCACGCTGGCCCAGACCAGCGCCCAAATTCCCACCCGCCCGCCCAGCAACAGCGCCGACGCCAGCAAGGCCATCGGAACCAGCGCCGCAGAGAGCGCCGGAACGGCAAAGCGTTCACAGGTATTGAGCACTGCGGCGCAGCTCGCGGCCACCCCGCTCAATACCACTGTAGGCAACAGGGCATAGAAGAGATGCACCGCCAGATCCAATTTGGCGGCGGAATAGTGCGCGGCAATCAGGGGGAAAAATCCCCGCGCCCCCAGCGCCATGGCCGCCGCGGCCGCCACGAGCAGCAGCACCAGCCAGCACAGCGCATTGGAGAGCAGTTGCTGGGCCGCTTCCCGGCCCTGGCGATCTCGAACCCGCACCAGGGTGGGAATCAGCGCCTGATTCATCGACTCCGCGATCAGGTTGATGAGCAATCCGGGAATCAAGGCCGCGGTGAGAAAGGCGTCCATGGCGTCGGAGCGGCCGTAGACGGAGGCGACGGCAATCTCCTTGGCGGTCGCCAGACATTTGACCGCTGCTCCTGCCGCCACCACCGCCGCCGCCGCCAGCAAGATGTGCCGGTTCAGGCCATCGCCGCTAAAGGGCCGCACCCGCAGCAGCAAAGACTTCATAGCGAGTCGCCGCCGCTGAAGCACTGCGCCAATTCGCGCGGCTGCTCGGCGGCCAGACGGCCAGCCAGAGCAATACATGCGACCAGCAACCAGGTGGAGCGGCTCTCTTCCACCGTGGCCACCAGCGAACTGATCAGGCAGACCGCCAGCGCCCCCACCAGCGCGATGCGCAGGCTGCCCTGAGTGCGCCCCGCCGACCGCGCACAGGCAGCCACTATCCCCACCGCCAACAGCAGCGCGCAGAGCCCTCCGCCAACGGCGATGGACAACGCCGCATTGTGCGCCGTATCCAGGGATGGAGTGCGGGCAGCGCGAACAAACGAACCCGCGCCGGAGCCCAAGAGTGGCGCTCTGCGCCAGGCCTCTCCGCCGGCCGTCCAGATATTCCAGCGCTGGTTCAGGCCCCCGCCCTGCAATTGTTCTGGAATCGTCACCAGCCGCTCGAAGATTCCCTGGGGAAGGCTCAGCGCCAGCGCGCCCAGCAACACCGGCAGGGACAGAGCGGCTCCCCGCACGCCGCGCGGATAGCGGCAGTAAAGAACTGCCGCGCAGCCCAGCAGCGCAACCATCCCGGCCAGGAAACCTCCTCGGGAGGCGGTCAGCAGCACTCCGGCCAAGGCCAGTGGCAGGTAGCCGAGCGCCAGCCAGCGCCCCAGGCGGCGGGGTTCGCTGATCGCCAGCAGCGCCGCCAGCGGCATACCCAGATCGAGAAAATGGGCAACGTCGTTGGGATCCTGACCCGCTGCCGCGTAGCGCATCTGCCCTTCCAGCAGCGCCTGCGGGTTGCGCAGGTCAGCCAGCGTCAGCACCGCAAGCACGGCGAATCCGGCCAGGCTCCAGCGCAACAGGGCACGCAGGTGGCGGGGAGTCTCCGCCAGCTCCCACACCAGCCAGACCACCATCATCCTCTGGAAGCTCCAGCGCAGGCTCTCCAGGGTTTCGGCGGGAGCGATGGTCCAGAAAAAGGTGCAGCAGTTCCACAGGAACAGCGCCATAACCCAGACCGGCACGGCTCCCGGCCTGCGCACCCGGCCCGCCTGCAAGACCGCCGGCAGGGCGGCCAGCAGCACCAGCAGCCCGAGAATACGGGCGATATTCCCCCACGGCTCACCCAGATCCAACGAGTAGGCCCACGGGATGGTAAAGACGAAGAGCAGGAGCAAGCCCCTGGCGATGGCCGGCATGGCTAGAACCTCTGCGAATAGACCAGGCCGGCGTAGATGGACACCCCCAACGCCGACTGGATGGCGGATTCGATGGTCTTGTTCCAGAGGTTCTTGGCCGTCGAGTCGGGCACGAAGAGGATGTCGCGGTCGCGAACCGGCTGATCCGGTTCCAGGCCGCGCAACATGCGTTTCAGGTTGAGCGGAGTGAGGGTGCGCCCCCCAGCTTGCTCGCGAATCAGCAGCGCCCGGACGGTAGCCGCGTTCTGCGCCGGTCCCCAGGCCAGCGAAAGCGCCTGCACCACGGTCAGCCCCTGCGCCGGATCCACGGCGAAGCCGCCCGGACGCACCACGTCGCCGATGACATAGACCAGCCCGGCGCGGCTGACCTGCACCGTATCGCCCGGTTGCAGCTCGGGATTGTGCTCCCCGGCGGGGTCGGCTGCGGTGGGGTCGAGCACCACCGGATGGGCGGTTTTGGGGTCGCCGCGGGGGTAGATATTGACCAGACGACCCGCGCTCGGCGCCAACCCCGAGGCGGCCGAGATGAGATCCAGCAGGCGGTGGTGCAGAGTGTAGGGATAGACTCCCGGCCGGGCCACCTCTCCGAGCACGCTCACATCCTGGCCGGCATAGGCCGTCACCAGCACCGTCACCCGGGGATGAAGCAGCATTCCCTGCATCCGCAGCGCCGTCTCGATGGCCCGCGCCGCACCCTGCTCGTCCAACCCATCCAGGCGCACATCTCCAACCATCGGCAGGGTCACCGTACCGTCGGCTGCCACCCTAACCAAGGAGTGAAACTCCGGAGTGTGGGATTCGCCAATCTCGACAAAGTCCCCCGGCGCGATGGGCGCGGGCATGGGCGCGGCGGACTGTGTAACCGTGGGCGTCCCCCTTGCAGCGCTCTCGCCAGACGTAACTTCCCACACCGCCGGAGCCGATCGGGGGTCGGGAAGATTCCTTCCCTCTTCGCTGGCGGAGGGATGGGCCACGCCCGAAGGCAGGCCCGAGGTGTTAGGAGTTGGCGCCTGACCCCGCACCGCTCCTCCTGCCGCCAGGAGCGCCAGCAGCAGCGCCGCCCGCAGCGCCGGGGGCCGCGGCAACTCCAGCAGCAACGCCGCCGCCAGCGCCAGCCACAGGCCGACAAAGAACGCCACGAGCAGATCGACAGGCAGGTCCGGAGCCACCGGCTTGGCCGGCACCAGGGCCTCGTCCACCACGGCAATGTTGGAGCTGCCCATACCCGCCATCAGCTTCGCCTCCTGCACCTTGCTCAAGACCCGCAGATAGACCTCTTGAGCGGCTTTGGCCTGCTGCAAACGAGCCACATACTCGCTAGCCGCGCGATTGGACTGCATGGCCTGAGCAGTGCGCTCCTCCAGGCTCTTGCGCGCCCCGCTTTCGCTGGCCAGCGCCCTCTGCCAGGCACTCAGGAAGCGTTCTAGCAGCTTGCCGTCTTCATCCTGCTTCTGCTGATTCAGTTCCTGCAACTGGCGGCCAATCTCCACCACGCGGGGATAATTGACGCCGTGCTCGGCGCTGAGCTGGGCCTGCTCTTCTTGCAGCGCACTGCGCCGGGCGCGAATCTGCTCCAGCAAGGCAGTGGCAAAACCGCCCCCCTCCGTCTTGGTCTCGGCCGAAGCCACCAGTTCTGGATCGCCCTGTAGCGCGGACCGGTAGGCGGCCTCGGCAAGAATGCGCTGCGTGGTCGCCACGGCCAGTTGCCGGCCCAACTCTTCGATCTCCATCACCGCCGCGCTGTGAGACGGCTCTCCGGGAAGGCCGTTGCCCTGCATCTGCGGCGTGGCCAGAATGCCGTGGGCGCTTTCGTACTCCACCAACTGCTGCTTGTCGCGGTCGATGCCGGCCTTCAATTCCCCGAGTTGCCCCGCCAGCCAGTTGGAGGCCTCGGTCGTGGCCAGCGCCCGCGAGGATTGCTGCTCTTCGCCATAGTCATGCACCAGTTCATTCGCCACCGCCGCCGACAAGGCCGCATCGCGGCTGCGAAAACGGATCTGAATCACCAAGGTATGAGGTACCGACTGCACATCCAGGCGCCAGGCAAACCGCTCCAGCAGCCATTCCCTGGACGCCGCATCCGGGGCCTCCGGCTTGAAATCGGGAAACTTCCGCGTAAACCGCCCGCGAAAGCCAGGCGCGTCATAAAGCTTCAAGCGAAGAATGACCGCCCAGGCCAGATGCTCGCTGCGCATTTCGCTGCAGAGCGTCTCCAGTTGCAGCGGTGCAGAGAGCAGCGACACCGCAGCCATCGGTTCGGCTGCCGCCAGTCCCAGGGCCGTGGCCGGCTCCTGGCGCAGCGCCACCCGGGCGCGCGCCTCATATTGGTTGGGAGCGATCAGCCAATACAACAAGCAGGCCAGCAACGATCCCCCCAGCATCGCGCCTGCCATCCGCCGGTGGCGCAGCACCGTCCGCGCCAACTCCCGCAGGGAGATAGCACTCCGGGGGATGGCTTCCTCGCCCGCTTTCCCCGGCTCATGACTAGCTTGGCGCTGAAACTCGGAAGGAACCGGCAAGGTCGCAAACCTCCGTCGCAAACCTTCCGCGAGGCCCGCCCCAGTTACGGATCGAAAAGCCCCCGCGGAGCAAACACCGCCCAGTGTGCTCGATCCCGAACCATCCGTCAATAGCTTGTGGAAGAAAAGAGAGAAAACTCGGCGAGAAACTCGAGGGTCCGTTCAAAGGATTGGAGTTTTACTCGATTTATACCCGGCAGAAAACTCCCGGAAAACTCCCCGGGGCGAGCTTGCAGAGACTTATGCCGGCTGGACGCACAAGCCGAACACCTCGGCCAAGGCCTCTTCCGAGGCATCGCGCCACTCCACCGAGTCGGTCAGCAACGGCCCCACCGACAGACGCGACAGTTGGCGGAACAAATCCTCGGGAGTCTCCTGGCAGCGATTCTCGAAATCCTCCAGCAACTCCTCGATATACTGCCAATCGGCTTCAGAAATTAGCTGCTTTAAGTATGGGTGGGCAAACAGCCTGAGGCCCTCGGGATCCCGAACGGCAAAGAGGATCGCAGCCCCCTCTGGCGACCCAGGCATTGCCGGCAGAGGAAGATACTTCAGCGCACACACCTGCGCCATCGCATGGGAAACGGAAGTACGTTCTTCTGAGTTCATGGTTCTTGCCGCGAGCCTCCGCCCGTATTCTCTCCGTCAAACCCAGCACAAACTGCGTGGTGCTCCGCACCAGGGCAGGATCGCCGAGCCGCGCCATCAGGCGGCCGAAGCGTAACAGCGCCGTAGCCGTCTTCCACCCCGCCGGCAACTGCCACACCGTCTCCGCCAGCGCCAGGGGGTCGATCCCCCGGACCAATCTCTCCACTCCGTCCGCATCCGCGCCGCTAGCCGCGGAGTAGATACGCGGATCGATATATCGTGAGGCCCGGTAAAAGGGCGTTCCGGCACCCCGCGCCCCGCCCAGCAGATGGCCATGATCGATAAAAAATGCATCCAGCCATCGCGTCTCGTCTTGGACAAACAGCGCCTGGCGGTTGTCGGTGTGCTCGCAGAGAACATCCAGCACCCACGCCGTCCAGAAGTTCTGCCGATTCCGCACCCGGCTGAAATAGCCGCCCGCCAGAATCTCCAGAACCCGGGTATCGTTCCATTCCAAAAAACGGGAGCCGAAACACAACCCCGGCTGCGGTTTTACCAGGCCATGTTCGCTCTCTAGCCAACACTCCGGATTCCGCGCCAGAAAACGCTCCGAGACGGCCACCGTGCGCCACTCCGGACAGGGCAGACCGGCCAGGGTGAAGATTTCCGTCCCGATGGCCTCGTTGAACAGTAAATTGGGGCCCTGAAAATTGTTTTGAAACTTGACTACATAAGAAAAACCGTCGTTGGCCTGGACCAGAGCGGGTTGCGATCCGCCCCGCAGCTTGTGAACAAACCCCGTTGCTTCTACACACTCCACTTGCTTCATGGCGGCCCCCCGAGCCAAATTGCTCGCTGTGCACTGCATCGTGCTGCCTGCACAAATCCGGGAGCCGGCCGATCCTGCGATCGGTCCGAAATTTGCCGCCGCGCGCCTCGCACATGGACCGTATCCGGTTCCCTGGCGACGCACTCTACAGCGAAGGGGCCCTACCTCTTGCGGCAGTTTGGGAGTCGTACTACCGTCCGGGTATTGAAAGCCCAGAGCCGAGATCCATCCAGCTTTCGGCGTCTCAGAAAAAACTCAAGACTTTAGTGCAACGATAGTCATCGACCATTCCAGGAATGTCAACGTAACTTTAGTTCAAGGTAAGAATATTCTCAGCCCCCAAAACGCAAGGTGCGAAAAGATGCACCCGGGCAGGCGTGGCGGCTATCCCTGCTGGCGGGCGGGATCAGCTCTCTCCACCCTGCCGGTACCACTCCACCGTGCGCCGCAACCCCTCGCGGAAATCGACTACCGGCGCATAGCCCAGCACCTCTCCGGCCAAGCGGATATCGGCCAGCGAGTCGCGAATGTCGCCCGCCCGCGGTGGCCCGTAGGCAGCCTGGCCGCGGTAGCCAGTCAGTTCGCGCAGCAACTCGAAGGTCGCCTGGAGCGTGATCCTCGAACCGGTAGCGGTGTTCATCATCTGTCCCGCCGCCTTCTCCGCCGGCGCGGCGGCGGCCAGCAGGTTGGCGTGGACCACGTTCTCGATATAGGTAAAGTCGCGGCTCTGGCTGCCGTCGCCGTGGATGGTAGGCTGATCGCCACGCAGCATCTGGCGGCAGAATTTGGCCAGCACACCCGAGTAGTAGGAGTTGGGATCCTGATAAGGCCCGAAGACGTTGAAGTAGCGCAACACCACCGTCTCCAGCCCGTAGACCCGGTAGAACGAACGCATGTACTGTTCCCCGGCCAGTTTGGCCACGGCATAAGGGGAGATGGGACTGGGCGCCATCCCTTCGTGCTTGGGCAGAGTGGGGGTGTCGCCGTACGCCGACGACGAGCCCGCATACACCACCCGGCGCACGCCCGCCGCCCGCGCCGCGATGAGCAGATTCAGGGTAGCGGTGACGCAATGCAGGTTGGTGGCCGCCGGGTCTTTGACCGAGCGCGGCACCGAGGCCAAAGCCGCCTCGTGGAAGACGATCTCTACCCCCTCGCAGGCGTGTGCGCACTGCACGGGATCGGTGAGGTCACCCCCCAGAAACTCCATTGCCTCCAGCCCGATCAAATTTTCGCGCCGTCCGGTGATGAAGTTATCGATGCCCCGCACTGTTTCCCCGCGCCGCAGCAGCTCCGCCGCAATCGAGCGCCCGATGAACCCCGCCACTCCCGTCACCAGATACTTCGCCAAGACATCCTCCCGTCAACCCAGGCCGCGCCGGCGCCCCAAGGAACTTCCGATCCCGTACCCCTTAGGACTAAATTCCCTTTGATTTTGCCAGCATTATCGGCACGACGAGAGCCGAGCGGCAATGCTGGCAAGTCCGCAAAAAGCGACAAGAGCCCGGGCCTAAAGGCCATTCAGGATTCACCCTGATTCAGGAGCCTGAAGGCCCCTGAACCCTCCACATGACCAACCCAGTTTCATTCACTGTGGTCAGCGAGGCCGGTGGACAGCCAACCACAACACTTTCATCACCGGCCGATCAACAAATAAAAGGGCGAACTCCGCGTGTGCGGCATTCGCCCTTTTCTGTTCACTGCGAAAGACTACCACCATTCCATCAGGCGGCCGTGAGGAATTTTGACGCTGGTTTCAGGCTTTTCCGTGCGCAGCAGCATGATGGGCGTATGAATCAGCTTGACGATCTTCTCGGCGATGGAGCCGAAGACGCAGGGATACCAGCCGGAGACGCCATGGGTGGAGATGACCACCAGATCGATCTTGGCTTCTTCGGCAAACTCCAGAATGTAGCCGGCCACATCGTGGTCTTCGACAATCTTGGCCGAAGCCTTGATTCCCTTGGCGTCCAGCGCCGCCTGGGAGATGGCGAAATTCTTCTCCGCCAGCGCCTTGGCCTCATCAGCCGCGGACTCGGGGAGGACATGAAGAAGGATGATTTCGGCATGAAACTTCTCGGCCAGTTCCGTTGCCGTCTCGATGGCGACATGCGAAGACGGGCTGAAGTCAATGGGAACCAGGATTTTGGTGGGAATCGCGCTCACATTTGCATCGGACATGGTTTCTCTCCTTGCCGTGCCGCACCCGCAGCCGGCGTCTCATTTTTGCGCCCCCATCATAGCAACTCTTCCCTCATGGCGATACGTGACCGGAGACACAGGCATTCCCCGTCCCCGACAGCCTTCGCGATGCACTACAATCGCGCTGCCAGCGGCTCGGCCAGCAGCGCGCCCAGGGTGGCGGTCCACTCCAGCAGTTCGGAGGCCGGCACGCATTCGCGGTTGGAGTGGGCGCTATGCATGTCGCCGGGGCCGAGGACGATCACCTCGTCGCTGAGTGCCGCCAGCCGGGTGGCCTCGGAGCCGAAGCTGATGCCGATGGGCTGTCGGGGATTGCCGGCCCGCTCGCCGATGGCCTTCAAACGCAGTTGCAACGGTCCGGATTCGTCTGGGGAAAAGCCTGTTTCGGAGCGGAAGGGCTCGACATGGATGCGCACCCGCGGCTCCTCCAGGCGCACACTGTCTACCACCCATTCCAGCTCGGTGAGAAAAGCGCGTGGGGGGTCGGCGGGAATCGGCCGCCACTCTACCAGAAACCAGCACTCGCCGGGCACGATGTTCTTGGCCGTGCCGCCCTGGATGACGCCAATGTTCACCGTGGTGCGCGGGGGGTCGAAGAGCGGATCGGCGTTCTGCGCCGCGTTGCCGCTGAACTGGGTTCCCAGCTTGTCGATGCGTTCGATCAGCTTGGCCGCCTGGGAAATCGCCGAGAGCCCTTCCAGCGGGTGGGCAGAATGGGCCTCGATGCCCTTCACCGTGATCCGCGCCATGCCGTAGCCCTTGCCGGCAATCCCCGGCCGCAGCGAGGTGGGCTCGCTGACGATGGCCGCGCGCAGGTGCAGTTTGGTCGCTTCCAGCAGACGGCGCATCCCCTTGCAGCCAATCTCTTCGTCGGCGGTCAGAATCAGCGCTACCCCGGGATCGACGCCATTGGCCGGCAGAGCATCCACCGCCGCCAGAAAACAGGCCAGAGCTCCCTTGGCGTCGCAGGCCCCGCAGCCATGTAGAAAGCTCCCCCCGCCCGAGGCGGTCAGATCCAGCGCCGCCGTCCAGCCCAGAGCCATCGGTACCGTGTCGGTATGACAAACATAGGCCAGATCGATGGGGCTGCCGTCGCTGGGAGCGCCGGGAGGGCGGGCAATCAGGTTGGCCTTGTCCACCCCGCGCTCGTCGGTGTAGGGAAAGAGCTCGACCCGCCAGCCTTTGCCTTCCAGAAAGCGTTTGGCCCAGTCGATCAACAGCAGATTGGAGACGGAATAGGGGGTTGGAATCCCCACCAGAACCCGCAAAATCTCTTGTGCCGTCATGGCGCCCCTTTCTAACTTCCCGGTATGGATTCAACCCCCCAAAGACCCACTCCGCTTTTCAAGATAGCCCCAAATATGCGCGTGCGCCCGATACTGGTGCAGATTTTGTGCAGGGGTGGGAATGCTGCAGCGGGCGCCCCACCCTCGCCGCGCCTTTGATTTTGCGGCTGGGGCGGGGAATTCAATCTTCTGGATCTGTTGCGCTTGGGCTTTGAGCGCGGCCCGCTTTCATCGCGGCGGGGAGATTCAATTCCCCGTCCCCTTCGACTTCCCTGCCGCTCGCAAAGACCCTGGGCCGCAGCGGCGCGGCGATGAAATAGGCTAGTTCCCGGTAGTCCTTCACTTCGTGGATGAGCAGATCGGCCCGCTTTCCAGTCTCCAGCGAACCGGTCTCCGCTGCAAGCCGCAAGCTGCAGGCGGCGTTGATGGTGGCCGCCGTCAGTGCCTCGGCGGGAGTCAGTCCCATCTGGAGACAGGCCAGCGAGAGCACCAAGGGCATCGATGCAATCGGCGAGGAGCCGGGGTTGAAGTCGGTTGCCAGCACCGGCGCCAGACCATGCTCGACCATCGCCCGGACCGGGGGGTACAGCGTACGCCGGAGCGCAAAGACGGAACCGGGAAGCAATACCGGCTGCACTCCTGCGGAGCACAGGCCATTTAGGTCTTCGAGCGAAATGGACTCCAGGTGGTCGGCGCTGTCTGCATTCAGCTCGGCGGCCAGCGTCGCGCCGGTGCCGGAGCGGAATTGCTCGGCGTGCAGGCGCAGGCGCAGACCGTGACGGCGGGCGGCAATGAGAACCACGCGGCACTCCTCCACGGTGAAAGCATGATCGTCGCAGAAGGCGTCGCAATACTGCGCCAAGCTGGCCGCGGCTACCTCGGGGATGAGTTCCTCGGCGATCCAGCGGACATACTCGGCGCGCCGCCCGGCAAACTCCGGGGGAAGGGTGTGCGCGGCCAACAGCGTGGAGACAATGCGGGCCGGGCCTTCCTGGTTCAACCGCCGCAGCACGCGCAGCATCTTCAGCTCGGTCTCATGGTCCAGCCCGTAGCCCGACTTAGCCTCGATGGTGGTGGTTCCAGACCGCAGCATCCAGTCGCGATAGCAGCGCGCGGCAGTGAGCAACTCGTCTTCCGTGGCGGCGCGGGTCTGACGCACGGTGCTGAGTATGCCTCCGCCGGCGGCGGCAATCTCTTGGTAGGTGGCGCCGCTGAGCCGCTGCTCGAACTCCGCGGCGCGGTTGCCGGCAAAGACCAGATGGGTGTGCGCATCCACAAAACCCGGCGTAACCAGCCCGCCCTTTGCATCGATAATCTCGACGGTTTTGGAGATGCTGGTGCGCAACTCGGCATAAGAGCCCACGGCTCCGATGCGGCCATTCTCGATGAGCAGCGCCGCGTTCTCGATGAGCCCGAGTTCACGCAGTTCTGCGCCCACCCGCGGACGCGCCGGCCCGGCGAGGGTGGCAAGTTGACCGATGTTGACGATTACCTTTTTCATAAACTCTTAGTCTTACGGTTTTGGACAATTATTGCTCAAGATGCAATCCCTGAGGTGCATCTCCATCATCCCGATAAATCCTATTTTCTAATGGGCAATCGGGACTCAGGTTCTGTAGAATCTCACAGTTCTCAATAGATTCTTCCGCTATAAACCAGGCTGAAGGATCATTGGGGTCGTATTGAACCGGAAATCTTTGCTTGAGGAGTTTCTGAATCAAAACCGCGGCATATTCCAGATCTGATTTTAGATAAAATCGCCCCGAAAGATACTCGCCATTTACAACATAGGAAAAAGCGAAACAAGGAAACGAAGTATACTTGTCGATCCTCTCGATAGTGCCATCCTGAATTGTTGCTTCGGTTTCCAGCCAGTCTGCCGTATCGGCGATCTTTTCATCCTGACGGCGTTCAATGATCCCATTGATCACAACCATTCCAATGCCAATCGCGATAATGCCGAAGAGAATCAACCAGACAATGATCATGTTGTTTCCTCATGCAATGGGATCATGGAATTCTCATGAAGATAACGACTCAGAGTATTCTTGCTCAAAAAGAATACTCTGAGTCCCTTAGTACATGGAGTCTACTTGCTCAGCATGGGCATATGGATGCCGCGTTCGCGGGCGGTATCTTTGGCCAACTGATAACCGGCATCGGCGTGGCGGACCACGCCCAGTCCGGGGTCATTATTCAACACCCGGCGCAGCTTGCGCGCTGCCAGTTCCGTACCGTCAGCCACCGAGACCTGCCCGGCGTGCAGCGAGTAGCCCATGCCCACGCCGCCGCCATGATGAAAGCTGACCCACGTCGCTCCCGATGCGGTGTTGAGCAGCGCATTGAGAATCGGCCAGTCGGCCACGGCGTCGGAGCCGTCGAGCATCTTTTCTGTCTCGCGATAAGGGCTGGCTACGGAACCGGTATCCAGATGATCGCGGCCGATGGCGATGGGGGCCGAGATCTCGCCCTTGCGCACCAGATCGTTGATGGCCTCGCCCATCTCGGCACGCTCGCCGCAGCCCAGCCAGCAGATGCGCGAAGGCAGCCCCTGAAAGGCAAACTTCCCCTTCGAGAGCCTCATCCAGCGGTTGAGAATCTCGTTGTGGGGGAAGAGTTCCAAAGCCAGGCGGTCGGTACGGTCGATGTCTTGGGGGTCGCCCGAGAGCGCCACCCAGCGAAACGGCCCCTGACCAGTGCAAAAGAGGGGGCGGATGTACTCGGGCACAAAGCCGGGAATATTGAAGGCGTCGGCGCAGCCGGCGTCGAAGGCGAAGCGGCGGATGTTGTTGCCGTAGTCGAAGGCCACGGCCCCAGCGCGTTGCAGAGCCAGCATGGCGTCCACATGAATGACCATGGAGGCCGTCGAGCGGCGGACATATTCCTGGGGATTGCTCTGCCGCAGCGCGGCCGTCTCGGCCAGCGTGAGCCCTTGAGGAACGTAGCCATTCAGCGGATCGTGAGCGCTGGTCTGGTCGGTGACCACATCGACTTTCACGCCGCGACGAACCAACTCCGGCAGCACGTCGGCGCAGTTGCCCACCAGACCCACGCTGAGCGCGCGGCCTTCTTTGCGTGCTGCTTCGCAGAGGCGCAGGGCTTCGTCCAGATCTTCGGTCAGGGTGTCGCAATAGCGGTCGTTGAGGCGCTTTTCAATGCGCGAGCGGTCCACATCGATGGCCAACACCACGCCGCCGTTGAGGGTCACACTCAGCGGCTGCGCTCCGCCCATGCCACCCACGCCACCGGTGACTATCAGCTTTCCGTTCAGCGTGCCGTCGAAGTGCTTCTCGGCCAGGGCGGCAAAGGTCTGGAAGGTTCCTTGCAAGATGCCCTGGGTGCCGATGTAGATCCAACTGCCCGCGGTCATCTGCCCGTACATCATCAGGCCCTTGCGGTCGAGCTCTTGGAAGTGCTCCCAGTTGGCCCACTTGCCCACCAGATTGGAGTTGGCGATGAGCACCCGCGGAGCCATCTCGTGGGTGGGAAAGACCGCTACCGGCTTGCCGGACTGCACCAGCAGCGTCTCTTCGTCGCCCAACTGCTCGAGCTCGCGAACGATGGCGTGGTAGGCCTCCCAGTTGCGGGCGGCGCGGCCAATACCGCCATAGACCACCAGATCGGCGGGGCGCTCGGCCACTTCCGGGTCCAAATTATTCATCAGGCAGCGCAGCGCCGCCTCCTGCTGCCAGCCCTTGCAGCGCAACTGATTGCCGCGAGGGGCGCGAACGATGGGTGCAGTCATACTTTCTCCTCATGAACAATTGGCGGTGGATTGCAATTTAGCGCCCCCTACGGGAGGCCATGCATACCAATCTCTTGCCTCACATAAATCTCATTGCTTAACGGAGACGTTTCTTGCTTGGCGAAACGTGCCACCGCATTCCACACCCGATAGTAATCCCGCAGAGCATTCTTTCGAAGCTGGAATCGCGCCCGCAGGCGGCTCCAAATCGATCTTTCTACGGCATAAATGCCATCCACGCAAGGTTTCCACTTTCATCCTCGCGCTTGGCCTTCGATTCCCAGGCCGTCTGCAAGACCCGCGCTGCAACGGTTGCCGGAGCAGGCGGGAATGGGTATTCTGGGGCTCATGTCGAAGACTCTTGTTGAATGCGTACCCAACTTTTCCGAAGGCCGCGACCCGGCCAAGGTCGACGCCATTGTCGCAGCCATGAAGATCCCCGGCGTCTATCTGCTGGACCGGGAGATGGACACCGATCACAACCGCTGCGTTATCACCCTGGTGGGGGAGCGCGAAGCCATTCAGGAAGCGGCGATTCTCGGGGTAGGCAAAGCCGCCGAGTTGATCGATTTGACCCAACACCAGGGCGCTCATCCGCGCATGGGCGCCGCCGACGTGATTCCCTTCATTCCCATCGAGGGCGTGACGCTGGAGGACTGCGTGGCCATGGCCAGGCACGTGGGCGCGGAGATTGTGCGGCGCTTCCAGATTCCGGTCTACCTCTATGAAGCGGCCGCCACCCGGCCGGAGCGGCAGAACCTGGAAAACATTCGCCGCGGCCAGTTCGAGGGAATTCGCGCCGAGATTGGCACCAAGCCCGAACGCCATCCCGACTTCGGCGAGGCCCGCGTGCATCCCACCGCCGGGGCCACCGTGGTGGGCGCGCGCAAGCCGTTGATTGCCTACAACATTTTTCTCAATTCCACGGACGTGGAGATCGCCAAAAAAATCGCCAAGGCGGTGCGCTTCAGCGGCGGCGGACTGCGCTATGTGAAGGGCGCGGGCTTTCTGGTGCGCGGTTTGGCCCAGGTTTCGATGAACCTGACCGACTTCGAGCAGACCCCCATCCATCCCGTCTTCGAGTTTGTGAAACGAGAGGCGCAGCGCTACGGCGTGGTTCCTGTTTCCAGCGAGATCGTCGGCCTGATCCCCAAGCGCGCTCTGGAACAGGCGGCCGAGTGGTTCCTGCAAGTGGAGAACTTCGACTCCTCGCTGATTCTGGAAAACCGCCTGGATGGGGTGATGGGCGGCAAGACGGCGGTGGGCGGCCTGCGCGCCGGCATCGAACCCTTCATAGCGCAACTGGCTGCGCCCACGGCCACGCCCGGCGGAGGCAGCGCGGCGGCGGCCAGCGGCGCCATGGCCGCGGCACTGGCGACCATGGTGGCGACGATGTCGCGGGGTAAAAAGGCCTATTTGCAATACGAAAGCCAGTTCAGTGAAGCCATTGCCCGGCTCGGCCCGCTGCGCGAAGAGCTGACTGCCGCCATCGATGCCGACGCCGTGTCTTACAACCTGGTGATGAAGGCCTACAGAGCCGCCAGGGAATGCGCCGATGGCGGTCAAGCTGTCAGCGCCGCCCTTCAAGAGGCCACCCGGGTGCCGCTGAGCGTGGCGGAAAAGGCCGTCGCGGTGCGCCAGATTGCCACCCGCCTGCAGCCGATCAGCAACCCCAACATGAAGTCCGATCTGCTTGCCGCCATTGCCCTGACCGGGGCGGCGCTGGAGGGCGCGCTGGCCAACGTGGCCATCAATCTCGATTCCCTCGACGCCGCGGTGACGGAGAATGCGGAGTTCCTGCGCGCCACACAGGCCCGGGTGGCCGCATTGCAGGCTTAGCGAACCCCCGCGAAGGGGGAGAGATGGGCAGCCTCTTTCCCCCGCTTGACCGGCAGCAATGCTCGGGCCGTGTGCAGCAGCACACCCAGATCGCTCCACACCGTAGCCTGCACCAGATAGTCAGCGGAGATGCGCAGCTTGTCGGGCGTGACCACCTGTTTGAAGAAAGCCATGGGATGCGCGGCCTGCGCCAGCAACTCCGTCTCCCGGCAGTATTTGATGGTCGCCGGATCGGTCAAGCCAGGGCGCACCGCGAGCAAGTGCAGATAAGCCGCGCGGAACTCGACCGCCAGTGCGGGAATCACCGGCCGCGGTCCCACCAAGCTCATCTCGCCGCGCAGCACGTTCCACAACTGCGGCAGTTCGTCGATCTTGCAGCGGCGCAGCCAGCCGCCCAGGCGGGTAATGCGGGGATCGGCGCCCAGCGTGAAGGGCCGTTCATCCGAACACCCGCGCATGGTGCGCAGTTTCAGCAGCGCAAAGGGCCGGAAGCCCCGTCCCATGCGCACCTGGCGAAAGATGGCCGGACCGGGGGACTCCAGGCGGACGGCCAGTGCCAGCAGTACCAGCAAAGGTAGGGAAATCGCCAGCAACAGAGCGGCAACCAGCAGATCCAGGCTGCGTTTGAGCACAACTCCTCCCCGGCGCTAAGACCGGACCGGCGAGATTACCGGCTGGGCGCAAAGCATGGCAACGCCGATGCGGCATTCACCGCGGGGAGGAAAAGAGGAACTGCAGGATCTTCTGCGTATCGAAACAGTACATTATAAGCGAAGTCCGCGGCAATGAAATGGTGCCGATGCGGCGGCGCGGCATAAAACGCCGCCGCACGGCTTCTATCCCACCAGTTGCAAGGCCCGGATGGTTTCTTTGCGCACGGTCAGGCGCTCGATCAGGTCGCGGCGCACCTCGTAGCCGCGGCCGGGCGTATCCAGGATCTCGATCTCGCCCTGCGCCGAAACCTTCACCTCCGGCTCGATGATGTCGTCGGCCCAGTAGCGAGCCGAAGCCGACACATCGCCCGGCAGGGTGAAGTTTTCCAGGGTGGAGAGCGCGATATTGTGGGCGCGGCCGATGCCGGTCTCCAACATGCCGCCGCACCAGACGGGGACGCCCCGCTCCTGGGCGGCATTATGCAGCGCGATGGCCTCGCTGAAGCCGCCTACGCGGCCCAGCTTGATATTGATGATGCGGCACGACCCCATCTCGATGGCCGCCAGCGCATCGCGCCGGTTATGGATCGATTCGTCCAGGCATAAGGGGGTCTCCAGGCGTTTTTGCAGCATCGAGTGGTAGTAGAAATCGTCATGCCAAAGGGGCTGCTCGATCATCAGCAGGTCGAAGTCGTCGAAGCCGGCCAGGTGGTCGGCGTCGCCCAGCCGGTAGGCGGAGTTGGCGTCGCAACTGAGCAGAATCCCCGGCCAGCGGTGGCGCACCCGCTCGAAGACCTTCACATCCCAGCCCGGCTTGCACTTCAGCTTGACGCGCAGATAGCCGGCCTCCAGTTCGCGCTCGATCTCGGCCATCAGCTCGTCGATGCTGGACTGAATCCCCAAGGAAACGCCGCAGGGAATCGCGGGGCGCACGCCGCCCAGCAACTGCGCCAGCGGAATGCCTTCGCGCTGCGCTTCCAGATCCCAGATGGCGTTTTCCAGCGTGGCTTTGGCCATGTGGTTGCCGCGAACGCGGCGGAAGATGCGCGGACATTCCCCGCCGTGGCCAGGCGACTGCTCGGCCAGCATCGGACCCAGTTCGTTCAGCAGCAGGTGCCAGGCAGTATCGGTGGATTCGCTGCTGAAGAAGGGCCGCTCGCCAGCGGTACACTCGCCCCAGCCGCTCAGGCCCTCCGACTGCACCTCGGCCAGCAGAATCCTCCGCTCCCGGGTCACACCAAAGCTGGTCTCGAACGGGCGCACCAGCGGCATACGAAGTTCGCGCAGAATGATGGCATCGATTTTCATAAAGATCTACAGCCCTCGGAATGATTGTTCTGGACGGCTTCGAGCCGTCCCAGCTCGAAGACGCCGTTACCCGCCTTATCGCAGCGATAGCCGACCACCGCCAGCCCCTGAGAAAATGCCTGCGAAAACCTGCGGCGGTTCTCTAGCAAAACCCGCAAAGCGCGCTCCCGCTCCTCTTCCGCAGCCTTCCAGCCATAGATGGCGGCGGGAACCTCGATCTGCTCCTCGACCACCCCATCGTTTTCCACGCGGCCTGCCAGCGCCGCTTCGACGCGAGGCGAGTCCAGGTTCCACTCCGCCACCAGACGGTCGGTCGGCAGTCCACCCTGTAGTCGACTTGAGGATACACCGTAGAAGTCCGATTCGTAACGACGAACCATCGCCCCCAGCTTGTGGATATTGAGAAATGCGTTCTTGATCTCTAGCGGATCGAAGGTCCATTCGATGCGGCGGATTCCCCGGCTCAGCGCGTCAAGCCGCTGCTTCCGCTTGAGTTGCGCGCCCAGCCCGCGATTGCGGTAGGGCTCGCAGACGGCCAGCATGTGGGAGTGCAGGTAAGGCAGGGCCGCGCCCGCTTCGTTCTTCACCCCGGGCAGCGCCAGCAGAAAGCCCACCATCGACTCCGCCCCGCCATGCTTCCCGCTCTCGCCATCGATCTCGGTGTCGAAGGCGCCCAACACCTGCCCGCCGATGGCCTGCGCCACCCGGTAGAGCTTGCGCGGAACCACATCGCTGGCCTCGTAGCCCCAGGTCTCGATCTGCAAGCGCACACAGGCCTGCAACTCCGCAAACCCCTCGCACGGACGAATGACGATCATGCGCGGCCCTCCGCACGAGCTTTGGTCTCATCCGCGGCCAGCTTGCGTTTGGCCCCGGCCCACAAGGCCTCCAGTTCATCGGCGGAGAGTTCTTCGAGGGGCTGCTGGCTGGCCCGCTCCATCTCCCGAAAGCGGTCGCGGAAGCGTTTATTGCAACCGCGCAGCGCCATCTCCCCGTCCACCCCCAGGTGACGGCCCAGATTGACCACAGTAAAGAGCAGGTCGCCCAGCTCGGCCTCAACCGCCGGCTGACGGGCGGGATCGTCCGAGGCCGCCTCGGCCTCCAGTTCCGCCGTCTCTTCGACGAGTTTTGGCAAAAGCTCCCGCCAGGTGGGCCAGTCAAAGCCGGCTTTGGCGGCTTTGGAGCCCAGCTTGGCCGCCTCGGCCAGCGCCGGCATGGCCCGTTGCACGCTGTCCAATCGCGATTTCTTCTCCATTGGCGCTGCCGCCGCATCGCCTTGTGGGTCAGAAGCGAACCCCGACCGCTTTTCCAGGGCCTTGATCTCGTCCCAGTTGCGCAGCACCGCGGCGGAAGAACCCTCGACGTTCGCATCCACGTTGGCGCGATTGCCGGCGGCGCGCGAGGCCGCTTCGCCAAAGACGTGGGGATGGCGGCGAATCAACTTGTTGTTGAGGTGGCCCAACACCTCGTCCATGGTGAAATGGCCCTCATTGGCGGCCATTTCCGCATAAAAAAGCACTTGCAGCAGCAAATCACCGAGTTCTTCGGCCAAATGCGGCCAGTCGCGACGCTCGATGGCGTCGAAGACCTCGTAGGCCTCTTCCAGGGTATATTTGCGGATCGAGTCGAAGGATTGCTCGCGGTCCCAGGGGCAGCCATCGGGAGCGCGCAAACGCGCCATGATGGCCACCGACTGCGCAAAGAGCGCCGCCGACCGCTGCGGGTCGGAGCGCAGCGCAGTCGCCGCGCCGGAAGGAACTTGCAGGTCTGGGTCTGCTTCCATCCCCTCCAGTCTAACGCGGCAAGTCGGGCGATCATCGATTTGCAGCAATGACGCTCTGCACGAGATGTGAAGTGTCACCCTGGTTCAGTTGGTCATCCTGAGCGAGCGCAGCGAGTCGAAAGACATGTAATCGCTGCTCGCAAGGGTGAACTTCGACGGCGGGAAGCGAAACATATACAGTTTTTGCTAAGCTAAACAAAATGCGGGTCATTCGACTTCGTTGTGCGCAAATTACGCGCCCAACTTCGCTGAGGATGACAGAAGCGTTTTTTGATTGAATAAATGACGCTGAACCTCGTTGCTGGAGCGGCCTATATACTCGAACACGCCCATGATTCGCATCTTTGGAACGCTCTTTGCCGGCCTGCTCGGACTCTGCTTCGGCAGCTTTCTCAACGTCTGCCTGAGCCGCTGGCCGGAGCGGGAGAGCGTCGTCCAGCCCCGCTCCCACTGCCGCCACTGCACTCACACATTGAGTTGGTGGGAGAACATTCCCCTGCTCAGTTGGATTTTTCTTAGAGGCCGCTGCCGACAGTGCAAAACTTGGATCGGCTGGCGGTATCCGCTGGTTGAGCTGGCGGTGGGGATACTGTGGGCTTTTGTAGCTTGGCGATCCTTTGTCGCCTTTTTCCCGCTGTATTATTCCGCGGGCATGATGCTTTTTATGTGGATATTGGTGGCCCTTGCGATTCTCGACGCAGAGCATCTTTGGCTTCCCAATGCGCTGACAATCCCCAGCATTTTTCTAGGTATTCTTTGGTGGTTTGTTGGAGGAGAGTTGGTTGGATGGTCTTTGACCATGCCTCTCTTTGAGAAGAAAGACCTAAAGTATCTCGGACTCAGGTTTCTTGGCATTCTTCTCGCCGCGGGCCTGATTCTGCTCATTCGCTGGGTCTATTGGCTGGTGCGCCGGCGCGAGGGGCTGGGCCTGGGCGACGCCAAGCTGATGGCCCTGCTGGCTGCATGGCTGGGGCTGAAGATGGCGCTGCTCTCCTTCGGACTGGGAGTCTTTCTCGGCGCATTGGTCGCGCTGGTCTTGCTGTCGATTCCCGCGGCGCGACGCGAATCCGAGAGCTGGTCGCTGACCAAGCTGCCGCTGGGAACCTTTCTCTGCTTGGGGGGCATCGTCAGCAGCCTGTGGGGCGAGCCGATACTCAACGCCTATCTACGCTGGGCAGGGTTCTGAAAGGGCAATGCAGGTCCTTCGACTTCGCAGGACGCACAAAAACGCGTCCTGCTCCGCTCAGGATGACAGTTTTAATAAAATGCGTATTCTTCGAGAAGACAAATGCTACTGCTTCGGCTGGTCGGGCGGCGGCGGGGCGGCGAGTGGCAGCGGTTTGGCGTTGAGCAGGGCCGGGTCGCTGAGGATCTTCTTCAACTGCTTGCCGTGCGGGCCATCGGGATCGTAATCCGCCACCTTCAGGTAGTTGTCGCGGGCCGTGGCCAGATCGCCCAGGTGGTAGGCCGACTCGGCTAATCCCCAATAGACCTCGGGATTCTCCGGGTCCAGCACCATCGCCGACTGGTAGCGCGACTGCGCCGCCTTCCAATTCTTCTTGTCCAGGTAGTAGCTGCCCACGGTGATGTCTTCGCTGGCGGCTTCCTTTTTGGTGGGCTGCTTTTGCGGGGTCTCATGCTCATGGCGATGCTTGCGGTCCTGCTTGTCGGCACTCTCGTCGCCCGCCGGGCCGAGAATCTTATCCAACGCCTTGCTGCTGGAGCTGTCGCCCTCGGCCCCGGCCGCCACTTCCGGCTCGGGATCGTCGGGCGAGCGCACTGGGTCGGCATCGTCGCCGGCCACGCTGACCGCGCTGCTGGCGGCGTAGCTACGGCTATCGCTGTCGGCGGCGGGAATGGGGGTGGTCGCCGTGGGCATGACCGGAATCGTGCTGGTGTCCTCTGGAAAGGGATTGGAGCTGGATCCTGTCGCCGGGGTGGTAACCGCGGGCTTCTGCGCCGCAGCAGGCGCGGATGGACCCGCGCCCCCACTCTGCGCCATCAGCGTCGCCGCCCAGGCCAAACCCGCCAACAGAAGAAGAAACCGCTTCATCGTCCCTCGCCTCTCGCGTCGCTCGCACCGCGCGCAGCCAGCAATGGTAGGATGCCTCTGAAGCCTCATCCGCCCAAAACCCTCAAGGAAAGCATCGCACATTCGTATGGGCCTGATCATCCGTTCTTCCGCCATCCACGCCGCCGGCTGCTATACCACCACCCCGGTGCGCAAGGGCCAGCGCGTGGCCGAGTACACCGGCCGCCGCATCTCCAAGGACGAGGCCGACGCCCTCTACGAGGACTCCCTGGTCACCTACCTCTTTGGACTCGGCGACGGCCAGACTGTCATCGACGGCCACTGCGCGGCCATGTTCATCAACCACAGTTGCGATCCCAACTGCGAGACCGAAGAGGTGGACGGCCGGGTCTGGATCCGCGCCCTGCGCGCCCTCGTCGCAGGCGAGGAGATCACCTACGACTACCATCTCTACGATGGCGGCGACGACGAGGCCGTGTGCAACTGCGGCGCGGCGAAGTGCCGGGGGTCGATGTACTCCGCACAGGAGTTGAAACAGCGCAAGGCCGCGGCCAAGCGGGCTGCCGCCAAAAAACTTACCCCCAGCAAAACTGTCCGCCGCTAAATCGAGAATTCTAAGCAGTGTAGAAACCCCATCGTTCCACCCGGTTTTTCCACCCACTTGGTCCCGGCCGGGAACGATACAATCGGCGGTAGGGTACGTCTGGCGCTGAACGGAGAAGCAGGTTCTTTGGCTTCGCTGCCTAGTGAACGAATCTGCAAGCGCCGCTTTTATAGCGCCCTTACGGGGCGCGAGGATGATTTTGGCGCCTTCCCGGGACTTTCCCTTCGCGCTGCTCAGGGTTGTCCTGGGCTATTATCCCTGCCTCCCTCCGGGAGGCCCAGCAAGCCGTCCTTTGCCGCCGAAACTCGCCGCAGCGAGTCAAGTTGCTCGGGAAGACGAGATTTTTTCACGTTGAGATCCGCTTTTTCTTCAAGAGGGCAGGCGTTTTTTCACAAGAGGAGTGTGCATGGGTTATCAGGTTCTGGCTAGAAAGTACCGTCCGCAACGCTTTGCCGACGTCGCCGGGCAGGATCACGTCACCCGCACGCTGATGAACGCCCTCAGCCAGAACCGCATCGCCCACGGCTACATCTTCAGTGGGCACCGCGGCATCGGCAAGACGACCATCGCCCGCATCGTGGCCCAGGCGCTCAATTGCCAGCACGCGGTGGGCTCTCCCGAGCGCCCCACGCCGGAGCCCTGCGGAGTGTGCGATCCCTGCGTCGAGGTGCGGCAGGGCAATGCCGTGGACGTGATCGAGATCGACGCCGCCACCAACCGCGGCATCGACGAGATTCGCGAGTTGCGCGACGCCGCCCGCTACGCCCCTTCCCGCGACCGCTTCAAGATCTACATTCTCGACGAAGCCCACCAGATCACCGATGCGGCCTTCAACGCCCTGCTCAAGACGCTGGAAGAGCCGCCCTCGCACGTGGTCTTCATGATGGCCACCACCGAGCCGGAGAACATTCCCCAGACCATCCGCTCGCGCTGCCAGCACTTCAGCTTTCACGCCGTCAAGTTCGACGACATTCTGGCCCAGTTGCGCATGATCGCCGCCAAGGAAGAGGTCACCGCCGAGGACGCCGCACTGGCCCTGCTGGCCGAGGCCGGCGACGGGTCGATGAGAGATGCACTGTCCATCATGGATCAGGCCATCGCCTCGGCGCCGCTTGAGGACGGGCGCGCCGTGCTCTCGGCAGCGCAGATTCGCGAGTTGATGGGCGCGGTGCCCAACGCCATCTTTGAACGCCTGCTGGAGGCGGTCGCCGCCGGCCAGAGCGCGGTGCTGATGGAGCAGTTGAATCTGCTGCTCAACGCCGGCCACAGCGCCTCGTCGCTGGCCAGACAGATGGTCCGTTACCTGCGCAACGCCCTGATGGCCAAGCTGGGCGGGGAGCAGACCGAGTTGCTGCAAATCTCCGCCGACGAACGCGCCCGCGCCGTGCGCACCGCCATGCTCTTCACGGAAGAGGAGTTGACCCGCAACTTGCAGATCGTGCTGCGCACCTTCGACGATCTGAACTACCGCCAGGAGCAACGCTTCCACTTGGAACTGGGCCTGCTCAAGCTGATCCACGCACAACGGCTGCTGCCGCTGGAAGAGCTGCTCAGCGGCGTAACCAGCGGCAAAATCGCCAGCCACGCTTCCGCGCCGGCTCCGCGGGTGGGCTCTGCGCCGGTTTCCGCAACCCGCCCCGCGGCGCCGCCCTCGCGACCAGCCCCGGCACCAGCGCCCCCGGTTCCAGCGCCACCAGCGCCCGCCGCAGCGCCGCTCTCGCCCTTTGCGCCCATGGGCGGCGGCTGGGGTTCCGGTCCCAAAGCCGAAGCGGCATCCGCGCCAGTTGCCGCACCGACCCCGGTAGCCCTCTTAGAGAGGTCCGCGCCGACTCCACTGGCGCCGCCCGCCCCAGTCTTCTCAGCCCCGGTTCCCACTTCTGCACCCGTCGCGGCCAGTCCGTTTGCCGCAACTACCCCCTTCCCAGCGAGCGCCGCGGTTGCTCCGGTAGCGGGCTTTTCCGCTCTTTCCACCGAAGGGGCTCTAGCCCGCGCGCCACAAGCTGCTCCCAGCGCAGGGGCCGATCCCGAGGTGCTGCGCCAGACGGTGGTTTCGGCTCTGGCGGCGGCAGGACACAACTCCGCGGCGCAGATTCTGGGCGGCGGGGCATGGATCGTGGACGGGGGTAATCTGCGCATCGAAGTGGCCGGCATGGGCAAGAAAATGCTGGCCCTCACCGTCAACGCCCAGGCGGAGAAGATCATTCGTCAGGAGTTGCAGCGGCTCAATGCGCCCAGCCGTTTTCTGGTGGTTCCCGGCGAAGGCGGCGGCTCTCTTTCCTCGGCGCCGCTCTCTACGCCCGCGGCTGGCAGCGTGGAAGAGATGGCCCTGGCCCATCCCCTGGTGCAGCGCGCCCAGGAGATCTTCAAGGCCGAAGTGCGCAGCGTGGTCGACTTGCGGGAGAAATAGACGGCGCATCGAACTTGCTGGAAGCGCCATGGCTGCCAGCTAACATTTGAGTCGTCCACAGTGCGGCTCCATCCAATTTTCAGCGAGACCGAAGACTTATGCTCAATCCCCTCAAGATCGGCGAGATGCTCTCCCAAGCCAACCAGATGCAGGAAGAAGTTCAGCGCAGGCTGGCGGAAACGGTGGTGGAGGGCTCCAGCGGCGGCGGCGCAGTGGCCGCGACCATGAACGGCAAGAAGCAATTGCTCAAGATCCGCATCGACCCCGCTGCTGTGCTCAGCCTGAGCGGCAGCCAGGCCGACGTGGAGATGCTGGAAGACCTGGTGGTGGCCGCGGTCAACGATGCCGGACGCAAGGCTGAAGAAGCTATGCAGTCCAGCGTGCAGGGGTTGCTGGGCGGCCTCAAGCTGCCCGGCCTGAGCTGAAATCTTCTTGACGAAAGGCTTCTCAGCCGTTTAGCTTTGCCGGGAAAGTTGCCCCGCGGCGCCAGGAGGATCGAATTCATGTCTGAAGCGATACAGCGCAGGAGTTTTCTGCAACTCGGTCTGGCGGCCAGTGCAGCGGCGATTTTTCCCCGGGGCGCAAGCGCGCAATCCGCCATGGGCGCACAGAAACCTGCCCACTCCGAGAACGCCGAGCCCTCAACTCCCATTCGAACCACCCAACTCTACGACAATCTCTGGCTGCTGCAAGGCGCGGGCGGCAATATGGCGGTGCAAAGCGGCGGCGAAGGTCGCATTGTCATCGACTCCAGCTTTGCCAGCGCGGTACCCCACATTCTCCAAGCCCTCGCCGGGCTCGGTCAGGAAGCGGCCTTCGCGCTCATCAACACCCATTGGCATCCTGACCACACCGGCGGCAACCAGGCATTCCATGCGGCGGGCTTTACCATAATCGCGCATCAGAAGACCCGCGAACGGCTCTCCGTTCCAGTGGAGATGAAGATATTCCATCGCACCACCGCAGCGCAGCCGGCCGCCGCGCTGCCCACGGTCACCTTCGAGCAATCCCTGCGCATCTGGCGCAATGGCGATGAAGTCGAGCTGGCGCACTTCGAGCCCGCGCACACCGACAGCGACATTTCCATCCACTTCAAGAAGGCCAACGTCCTGCATGTGGGCGACATCTGGTTCAACGGCATGTATCCCTTCATCGATGAGAGCACGGGCGGCAAGATCGGAGGCATGATTCGGGCGGTGGAGCAGGCATTGGCGGTGGCCGACAGCAGCACCAAAATCATTCCCGGCCACGGCCCGCTGGGCAACAAGGATGATCTGGCCAAGTACGGTTCGATGCTGGCCGAGGTCCGCGAGCGCGTCGCCAAACTCAAAGCAGGCGGTCTCAGCGAGCAGGAAGCGGTTGCCAAAAAGCCAACCGCCAGCCTCGATGCCGCATGGGGCAAAGGGATGATGAGCGGCGATCAGATTGCCGGCATCGCCTATCGCACGCTTTAGTGTGGTGCATCGGAAATTGATTCAATCAAAGCGCAGTCATCCTGAGCGTAGCGAGGATGACAATCCTTTTGTTAAAGAACTTCCGACTGAGAACACGAGGAGATCGTCTTGTCCCGTTACGCAGAGCCGATGGCCCGGTTGATCGAAGAGTTGAAGAAGTTGCCCGGCGTCGGCTCCAAGAGCGCGCAGCGCTTCGCCTTTCACATCCTGCGCTCCTCCGACGACGATGCCCTGGCGCTGGCTGAAGCGGTGCGCGGACTCAAGGCCAGCCTGCGCCTGTGCTCGGTCTGCAACAACGTCACCGACATCGATCCCTGCGCCTACTGCGCCAACCCAGTGCGCAATCGGCGCCTGGTCTGCGTGGTCGAGGAACCCACCAACATCGAGGCAGTAGAGCGAACGCGCGGCTATCAGGGCGTCTATCACGTGCTGCACGGAACCCTTTCGCCGCTGCACGGCATCGGCCCCGAGCAGTTGCGTACAGGGACGCTCATCGACCGGGTCGAGCATGGGGAGGTGGACGAGGTGATTCTGGCCACCAGCCCCACATTGGAAGGTGAAGCCACCGCCCACTGGCTGGCCACCGCGTTACGCGGCTCCGGGGTGAAGATTACGCGGATTGCCACCGGCGTTCCCGCCGGCAGCGACATCGAATATGCCGACGAAGTGACCATGGCGCGGGCCATGGAGGGCCGCCGGGAACTCTAGGCACCCGAGGAATATTGAATCCCTTCGGGACCTATTCCTCGCCGCTTGCGGCGTGGCGGCTGCTCAGGCTTTTCAGGATATCTCGCTGCTTGCGGCGAGGTGGTTCATTTTGTTCGAATTTCGTTTTAACCCCGCAGCTTGCTCAGCAGATCCTGGGGGTGCACCGGTTTGGCCAGGATCTCGAACTCGTATCCTTCGGAGCGGGCCTTGATCAGCAGATCGGCGGTGGCCGCCTGGCCGCTAAAGAGAAGTACCTTGATCTGCGGGCGCATGGCGCGGATGCGGATGGCCGCTTCGATGCCGTTCAGGTCGGCCATGATGACGTCGGAGATGAGCATATCCGGTTCGAAGACCGGAATCAACTCCACCGCGCGCTCGCCAGAGTACACCGCGCGCTCCTCAAAGCCGCTCTGATTCAGAATCATGGCCAAGGTATCGGCGATCACCCGTTCGTCGTCGGCAACCAGCACTTTGGGTTTTACTGCATTGGCGGACATAGGCTCCTGCTTCATCGATAACCCACTTCTAAATCGTCTAACTGCTCACATCCGGAACAGCAGGCCGGACAACGATCTGCACAAATCCGATAGCGCTAGCAAGGTACTTTCTTAAAATGATACGCTCGCCTCAAGGCTTTGGAGAAGAGGCTTTTTGTTCCGCGCAGTTAAATCTTGTCCTTTGCGGCAGCCAAGGCCCCTTCCCTGGCTGCCGCAAGGGTCGATTCATCGCCGTGCAACCGAACCAACATAGACTTGAAACAGAAGGGCTCGGCAATAGCCCAGCGGAGATCCCACGATGCAGGACGCCGGCATTTCGACAGAGCTTCACACGCCCCCCGCGGAAGTCATTATCCGCGCCGAGAAGATCGAGAAGTATTACGCCCAGCCCAGCGAGAACCGCATTCAGGTGATCTCAGCCACCGATCTGGAGATCGTGCCGGGCGAGATCGTCGCCCTGCTGGGCCCTTCGGGCAGCGGCAAATCGACTATGCTGCGCATGTTGAGCGGCCTCTCCACGCCCACCGCCGGGCAGGTCTACTGGCACGAGCAGCCTATCGCCAACGCCGAGATCAACGTCTCCATCGTTTTCCAGAGCTTTGCGCTCTTCCCCTGGTTGACGGTCTTGCAGAATGTCGAAGCTCCCTTGCAGGCGCGCGGCGTCCCGGCTGCCGAGCGCCGTGCACGCAGCCTCAAGATGCTGGACACGGTTGGTCTGGACGGCTTCGAGGCGGCCTATCCCAAGGAACTCTCCGGCGGCATGAAGCAACGAGTAGGCTTTGCCCGCGCCCTGGTGGTCGAGCCGGAAGTCCTATTCATGGACGAGCCCTTCAGCGCTCTGGATGTGCTCACCGCCGAGAACCTGCGCTCGGAGCTGCTGGAGCTGTGGGCCAACAAGACCATGCCCACCAAAGCGGTCTTTCTGGTCACGCACAATATTGAAGAGGCGGTGCTGCTTGCCGACCGCATCATTGTGCTGGGGCGCAATCCCGGCCACATCCGCACTGACTTCAAGGTGCAGCTCACTCAGCCTCGAGACCGTAAGTCCGAGCCCTTCACACAACTGGTGGATTACATCTACAAAGTGCTCACCACCCCCGACGTGGCTCCGGCCCAGGCCCCGGACCAGCAGGCGCGAGTCCGCGACCAACGCCAGATGCACTACCAGATGCTGCCTCACGCCCGGCCGGGCGGCATGGCCGGCCTGCTCGAGTTACTTCTGGACACCGGCGGCAAGGACGACATCTACCGCATGGCCGACGATCTGGCCTTCGAGATCGACGACCTGCTGCCCATCGTCGACGCCGCGCAGTTGCTGGGCTTTTTGAAGATCGAAGAGGGCGACGCGACCATCACCGAGGCCGGCGCGGCCTTTGCCAACTCCGAGATTCTGCGCCAGAAGGAACTCTTCCGCGACGCCGCGCTGACCAACGTGCTGCTGCTCAGGCAGATTCGCCGCGCCCTGGAAGCCAAGAGCGACCATACCATTCCGGAGGAGTTCTTCCTCGACATGCTCGACGAGCAGTTCAGCGAAGAGGAGTGCCTGCGGCAGATGGAAACCGCCGTGGCCTGGGGCCGCTACGCCGAGTTGTTCGAGTTCGATGCCGGCCGCCGCCGCTTCATCCTCCCCGACCTTCAGGAAGAGGAGATTGCCGCCGTCAAGGAGGCCTCGTGAGCGCTCAGCCCACCCTTGGCCGCAAGCCGGTCACCTCGGCAAAGCCCCGCTCCTTTCTCATCGATGGGACGGTGATTCTGTGCCTGCTGGCGGTCTTCTTCGCCATGGTGCAGACGGGAACCTACTGGATGGGCAAGCCCATCCCCGAAGCGCCCATCTCCCACTCCATCGGCGCCCTGCCGGTCTACGCCTTCTTTTCCATTGTGCGCATCGGCGTGGCCTACATCTTCAGCCTGATCTTCGCCGTGGGCTACGGCTACATCGCCGCCTATAATCCCCGCGTCGAGGCGTGGATGATCGCCGTGCTCGACATCCTGCAATCCATCCCCGTGCTCAGCTTTTTGCCCGGGGTGATGCTGGCCATGATGGCGCTGATTCCCGGCCACCAGCTAGGCATCGAACTGGGCTCGATTCTGCTCATCTTCACCGGCCAGGTGTGGAACATGGCCTTCAGCTTTTATTCCTCGCTGAAGAGCATCCCCAAGGAGATGGTGGAGGCCACGCGCGTCTATCGCTACTCCGCCTGGCAGCGCTTCTGGCAGTTGGAAATGCCCTTCGCCGCCATCGGCCTGATCTGGAACTCGATCATGTCTGTAGCTGGAGGATGGTTCTTCCTCATTCTGTGCGAGATGTTCCCGGTGGGCGACCGCAACTTCCGCTTGCCCGGGTTGGGCAGCTACCTGCAAACCGCTGCCTCCGCCGACCCTGTCGACATGCACGGCCTGCTGTGGGGCCTGGCAGTGCTGATCCTCATCATCGTGGCCACCGACCAACTCATCTGGCGGCCGCTGATCGTGTGGAGCGACAAGTTCAAATTCGAGCAGGTGGAGTCGTCGCGGCGGATGACCTCGCCGATCCTCACCCTCCTGCAGCGGCCCAGCGCCCTGAGCCGCCTGCCCGCCCGCATCTTTGGCTCCATGGAAGAACGCATGTACAGCCAACTCTCCCACACCCGCGGCTGTCGGGTCGTCCAGCCCATGGACAGCGACGGCCGTCGGGGCGGCTTTTTGCTGCCCAGCGTGATGGGCTTCTTCGCCGGCCTGGGCATTTTATGGGGCGCGGCACAGGCCTACCACATGCTGCACGGTGTTACCTGGGCCGATCTGCATCAACTGCTGATGGGCGCTGGAGCCACCTACTTGCGGGTCAACATTTCCCTGCTCATCGCCGCCCTGTGGACCATACCGGTGGGCGTGGCCATCGGCTCCAATGCCCGGCTAGCGCGCCTCTTGCAGCCCATCACCCAGGTGGTGGCCTCGGTGCCGGCCACGGCCTTCTATCCCATCCTGCTGGTGTTGATGATCCGCATAGGCATGGGACTGGGCGTGGGCGCCATCTTCTTCATGCTGCTGGGAACCCAGTGGTACATTCTCTTCAACGTCATCGCCGGGGCCATGGCCATTCCTTCCGATCTGAAGGAAGCTGCCGCTGTGTATCACTTCAACCTCTGGCAGCGCTGGACGCGTCTGATCCTGCCCGGCATCTTTCCCTACCTGGTCACCGGCATGATTACCGCCAGCGGCGGCGCCTGGAACGCCTCTATTGCCGCCGAATACTTCCACATCGGCGACAAGACCATGCAGACCCTGGGCCTGGGTGCGCAGATCCAGGCCGCTACCGACAGCGGCAAGTTCAGCGCCCTGCTGCTGGCCACGATTTTGATGGCGACGATTGTCGTCACCACCAATCGCCTGGTCTGGCGGCGGCTCTACCGGCTCTCGGAAACACGTTACAAGCTGGAAGGATGAAGGTGATCTAGCTGACCAGCAGATCGTAGGCCTTGTGTTCGCCGATCCAAAACCATAAACATCCCTCTGGCCGTTTGATGGCGAGAGCGCGGAAATGCAGCGTAATCCGCATCGACCAAATCTCGTTGTCCAGGCGTTCCCCGACCTTCTTCAATTGCAGCGAAGGATGTTGCGGATTGGACTTCAGCAAGAGAAATTGCTTGTCGGCACGTTGCTGTTTTTTCCGAGCAGCGCCTGATAGGCTGGTCAGAAGGCGGCCGTTGCACGGTATTCCATCTTGTCTACAGAGCCTGAACCTGCCCGGCCTTTTCCTCTTCGAGCGCGCACAAAATCGCATTGTCGAGCAAGCCGGATTCAAGGCCGGAAGCCCGTCGCACATCGATCGCAGGCGGACAATTGCTGTCCAGCCATCCAAACAGATCTTCCCGCTCCTGCCCGCTTAGGCGGGCGATCGCGTTTTGAATTTGCTGTACGCGCGTCGAACTCATCGAACTCATCGATGGGCATCGTCTCTTACCCCGAGCATACCGTCAAAAGTCATCGATTTCCATCGTATCCCTTCCGTTGAATCGCCCTTCAGTTTGCGCTAAGCTCGGTATGCTAACGTGCAATCAACAGCATCTGGGGGCTATAGCTATGATTCGTGCAGGACTGGTTGGTTTCGGTTTGGGGGGAAGGGTCTTTCACGCGCCGCTGCTCTCTTCAGTCGAGGGGGTGGAGTTTGCCGCCATCGTCGAGCGCAGCACCAACCTCGCCGCCGAGCGCTATCCCGGTCTGTTGACCTATCGCTCGCTGGAAGAGATGCTGGCCGATACCTCTCTCGACCTGATCGTAGTCAGCACTCCCAGCGGAACCCACTTCGAAGTGGCCAGCCAAGTGATCGCCGCCGGCAAGAGCCTGGTGGTCGACAAACCCATGGCGCTGACTGCGGCAGAGATTGCCCGCCTGCACGAACTGGCCCTGGCGCGCGGCGTGTTGCTGGCGCCGTTTCACAACCGCCGCTGGGATTCCGACTTTCAGACCGTCACCCGGCTGGTCCACGAGGGCGCATTGGGCCGACTGGTGTATGTGGAATCGCGCTTTGACCGCTGGCGGCCGGTGCTGCCCACCACCCGCTTGTGGAAGGAGAGCCCGGCGCAGGGCGGTGGAACCCTGCTGGACCACGGCACCCACCTCGCCGATCAGGCACTGGCGCTCTTCGGCAAACCAGAAGCGGTCAGCGCCGATGTGGTCCGCGAGCGCGACACGGCCTCAGCCGATCTGGACGCCAACGATGCATTCACAGTGCGCCTGCGCTACCCCGGCCTGATGGTGGTGCTGGGGGCCAATACGCTTTCGCTGCCGCCGCGCCCGCGCTTCCATCTGCGCGGCACCAAGGGCAACTACTGGAAATCCGGTCTCGACCCGCAGGAGGCCGCATTGGGCAAGATTACCCGCATCGAAGACCCGCGCTGGGGCCAGGAACCGCACGCCGAGTGGGGATCGCTGCACCTGGATGTGGAAGGCGCGCAGATCACTCAGCCGGTTCAACCCATCCCTGGCAACTACCGCCTCTACTACGCCGGCATCCGCGACGCGCTGCGCGGCAAAGCGCCGGCCCCGGTCAGCGCCATCGATGCCTGGCGGGTCGCCCGGCTGCTGGAGTGGGCCGCGCAAAGCTCCCAGGAACGGTGCGAAATCGCCTGCGATTGGAGCCAAGAACCGGTGTAGTTGCTTCATTGACTCGAATTCTAAATCTGCGCAAATAGTGCACAACACAGCAACGGCGCACCCCAAGCGGGATGCGCCATTGCTTTTTGAGATTTGCGGGGAGTTAGCGGCCGAAGTGGGCGGCGTTCTTTTCGGCGAAGGCGGCCCATTTCTCGGGCAGGTCGTCGGCGGCGAAGATGGCCGAAACCGGGCAGGCCGGAACGCAGGCGCCGCAGTCAATGCACTCGACCGGGTCGATGAACAACTGATCGACGGTGCCGAAGCCGTCTTCGTCCTTCTTGGGGTGGATGCAATCGACGGGACAAGCGTCTACACAGGCGGTGTCCTTGGTGCCGATACAGGGTTCTGCGATCACGTACGCCATGAGAAAACCTCCGGGGGAATTGAACTCTCGACGTGATGCTACCACAGCAGCCCAAAGGCTGACTCGCCTCAGCGATGGCGCGTTTTACCTTTCGGGAATCCGAAGCGTCAATGGGAAACGCCCTTCCCAATACGTAGAATCAGGGACGCCTCAACGCTCCCGTGCCCTGCGCTGTTCGGCGAATTCCTGCGGAGTTGGGATGGGCGTGAGCTCGCGGCCAGAGAAGAGAGCGTCGAAAAAGCCCAGCAGTTCGCTGTGAATGAGCCGGTTCGAGGCGAGAATCTCGCGGCTGTCCAGGCGATAATGCCCGCCGGCAAAGTCAGTCGTCAATCCCCCGGCTTCCTCCACCAGCAGCAATCCCGCCGCGGTGTCCCAGGTGTTCAGATTGAACTCCCAGAAGGCGTCCAGGCGCCCAGCGGCCACATAGGCCAAGTCCAGCGCCGCCGAACCGGCTCGCCGCACTCCGTGGGAGCGCAGGGTGAATTCCTGATAGAAGTGGATATTGGGGCTGGCGTGCCGCTTATGGCTGGGAAAGCCGGTGGCCACCAGTGACTCGGCCAGCAGCGCGTTGCGCGATACCTGCATTCTGCGCCCATTGAGCCAGGCGCCGTGGCCGCGCTCGGCGGTGAAGAGTTCGTCCAGCAGCGGATCGTAGATCACCGCCGCCACCAGCACCCCATCCTCTGTCGAGGACAGCCCCAAGGGCCTCTGTTCCAGGCCCAGCGAGACGCAAAAGTGGGGAAAGCCGTGGGCAAAGTTGGTGGTGCCGTCCAGCGGATCGACAAACCAGCGGAACTCGCCGCCCAGACGCAGCCGTGTGCCTTCTTCGCCGAAGACGCCGTGCTCCGGGAAGGCTTCACCCAGGCGTTCGTGAATCAGCTTTTCGACGGTGCGATCGGCCACCGTCACCAGGTCCACATCGCCCTTGTATTCGGTCTCCACGCCCTGCGCATAGAACTCGCGCAGCCGCGCACCGGCTTCTTGTGCAATAGCCGCCGCCTGGGGAACCCAGATGCCGCCCGGCTGCGATGTTTGACTGTTCAAACCTTGACCTCGCCAAAATCGGTTTTGTCCGCCACCTGCGGCGAACGCTTGCGCGCCGCCTCGGTGATGGTGCGGATCTGATTTTTATAGATGAAGAGATTGACTTGCCCGCTGCGCGTCAAACGCAGCATGGTGTCGTCGAAGTACTCGATCCAGCCTTGTACGACCTCTCCATCGCGCAGCCGGACGGACACGGTCACCTGCCGTTCGCTCAGCGAGCGCAGGTACAGCGCCTCCTGCCCGGTGTCGCCCGGCGGCGGCGCTTTCACGCGGCGGTGCGGTTGCTTGACTGCTGTCATTGTACCGTTTAGATTCGCGCGCGCCCCGCGGTGTTGTATCCGCGGCCGCCAGCCGATGCCACCAGGAAAGTTACCTGGAGGTGCCCGAAGCATCGGCATAGTAACCGGTGCGGAAACGCAAGTTGAAGTTCTGCGCGGCGGCGCGAGGCACAGTCACCTGGATGTGGTGAAAGGCTCTGCCAGGCTCCTGTTTTATGGGATAGTAGCCCAGCAGGTATTGGGTGCGCAGATCGTCGCTGACCCGTGCAAAAGCCTTGTCCAGACCACCGTCGGCCACATAATAGCTTTTGCCGCCGGTCTGCTCAGCCAATGCGATCAGCGCATGTTCGCCGCCCAGATCGCGCCCGGCACTGGCAGCAATGGGTACATCGATGAGGCTATAGATCATGACTTCGTTGCGTAGCGCCTGTTCCAGGGCCTCGGCGTAGGTTGCGCCGCGCACCGTATCGCCGCCGTCGGAGATCAGCACCAGCACCTTGCGTCCATCCTTTTTGCCCAGGCGCTGGGCGCCCAGGCAGATGGCGTCGTAGAGCGCAGTGGCGTAATCGCCCTTCAAGCGGTCCAGCCCGCTGTCGATCCGGCTGAGCTTGTTGGTGAACGGCGTCAGTTCCTTGACCTCGGTGGCGAACTGGAGCAGGCTCATCTGGTCCTGGGCGCGCAGCAGGGCGTGGGCAAAGCGCCGCGCGGCATCGGCCTCCAGAGCCATATCCTTGCGTACGCTGCCGCTGGTATCGATGGCCAGAGTCAGATTCAAGGGCAACTCGGACTGGCGCTCGAAGAGTGTGATCTGCTGCGGCCGGCCGTCTTCGCTGAGAGCAAAATCCTCGCGGGCCAGCCCACCCACGATGGCTCCGTTGCGGTCGGTCACATTGACGAAGACATTGACCAGCCTGGTTTCCATGTGGAAGGTCACTTCCTGTGCGCCCAATCCCGCGGACAGCAGCACCGCCGCCAGCCCGCCCAGCAGGATGCGCCGCCCGGTCAGGAGCCGCCCAACCCACGCGCGGGGCGCGGCGCCACCCGCAAGGCGCTTCCGGCCCGGCCCGGCGGCCTCGGCGATCCCGTCCTCACATCCCGCGCCTTCCACCATTCGCACCCTCATTGCTCTCCTCATGAACAAATCACCATTGAGATCTGTGGTTTCCCATCCTCGACGCAAAGTACGCGTCGAGGATGGAGCACAGGACTTTGTGGGGCAGCGCCGTTCGTTCCCGACGTAACTTGCAGCGGCAAGTTGGGCTGCTCCCTATGAACAGCACTCTCGATGGCATTTCCCAACGCCCCTGCCGGGCGCGTGGTTGATTTTGGCCGCGTTCCCAGGACTGCCCAACGCGGGGCTGCCGGCAAAAGAATACCGCCTGCCGTTTAGACGCGGCAGGCGGCATTTACGGCCACAGCGGAAGAGCTCAGATCATCTTGTAGAGGAACCCCGAAGGCGTTCCCCACAGGTTACGGGAGCGGTCTTCGTAGAAGATGCTGAACTCGATGCCGGAGATGTCGAAGTCGAAGAGGGGGACGCGATCGAAGGTATAGTCGCCGCGCACGGAATACTCGTCGCCGCCGCAGTCGACCATCAGCGTGTCCTCGGTGGAGAGGCGCTCGGGATGAGTGAGCAGGATGCAAGTCATGTCGAAGACACCGAAGCCGAACTCGTTGCCCTCCATGGCCACCCTTGCCCGGCGCGCCGAACAGCCGCGATGCAACATGCCAGCCTGCGCCGCCACCACCAGGATGTCGTTGCCGGACTGCTGGTCGGCCAGGATCTTGGCCGCCAACTGGGAGCGCTGCGACTGGCGCAGGTAGGTCGGTCCCATGCGCTCCTGAATGCGATTATGGAACTTGCGGCGCTTGCTCAGAGCCTCCAGGGCCATCTCCACAGCCTGATTGTAGGTCGGCGCCAGGGCCTCCCAGCGGGGTATGGCAAACCACGCCTCGGCGCCCTCCGGCAGCGGCCGCCGCGCCAGCTTCTCCAAACAGGAACCGAGCTTGGGGAAGATCTTGCGCAGCTCCGTGACCTGCGCCTCAACCGGTCGCACCCGGTAGGAAGGCGGATAGACGCGGTTCGAGTCCACCTGCTCGTCCTTGTATTTGTCGCTGACGGTGTGACGATGAATGGTCTCGACCATCTGGCGCGCGATCTCCGCCTTGATCTTCTTTTCCATATCGATCACGACCTGCGCGCTCTGCATGTCCAGTTGCTCGATAGCCGTCCGATAGGCCTCCAGAACCGCTTCGCCCAGAAACTCCTGGATCTTGCGATTCTGTTGCTCGGTGGTGTTGCCGGAAAGGTGGAGTGGAACAAGTGTGTGCGTAGTCGCCATCGTCATCGCCTTCTGTGCGTCAGTGCGCACTGAATCTTCTTCAGTTTATCGGCAGTGGTAACCCATTTCTCCAGCACTTGCATCAAATTTTGTTCTTTTTTGAGACGAAGGGCGCCGTTTCCGGATGGAAACATCCCCGCAGCGGCGTTGCTGCGCCTACGCCCCCCCGCTGGGCGCACTCTCCACCGGCGCGCTTTCCGTCCGCTTCTTTAGATGCGGCAGGGCCACGGCCAGCACATCCTCGATGCGGTTGGCATAGTGGATGACCACGCCCGCGATCAGTTCCGGGGTCAGGTCTTCTTCCACATCCTGGCGGTTTTCGGCGGGCAGAATGATGGTCTCGACCCCGGCGCGCCGTGCGGCCAAGAACTTTTCCTTGATGCCGCCCACCGGTAGCACGTTGCCGCTGAGGGTGATCTCCCCAGTCATAGCCGTCAAGGGACGCACCGCGGTATCGGTCAGCAGCGAGACCAGCACCGTGGCCATGGTCACTCCGGCCGAAGGCCCATCCTTGGGAATCGCCCCCGAGGGCACATGGATGTGCAGATCGAGATCCTTGAGGAAGTCCTCGGAGAGTCCCAGGCTGGCGGCATTGGAGCGCACCCAGGTCAGCGCCGCCTGCATGGACTCCTGCATCACCTCGCCAATCTGCCCGGTCATGGCGAAGTTGCCCTTGCCCTTCATGCGATTGGCTTCGATAAACAGGATGTCGCCGCCGGCCGGCGTCCAGGCCAGACCCACGGCCACGCCGGGCCGCTTCACCCGCTCCGCCACCTCAGTATCGACGCGTACCTGAATGCCGCCCAGAAACTCCTTGAGCGTCTCCCGGTTGACGATCAGTTTTTCCTTGCTCCCCTCCACCACCCGCCGTGCCTGCTTGCGGCAGACCGTGCCGATGGTCTGTTCCAGCTTGCGCACCCCGGCCTCGCGGGTATAGTGGCGCACGATATATCGCAGTGCATCCTCGGGGAATTCGATCTGCTCGGCGGTAATACCGTTCTCCTTGATCTGCCGCGGAATCAGATAGCGGAAGGCGATATGCACCTTCTCCTCCTCGCTGTAGCCCTGCAGGGGAATCAGTTCCATGCGGTCCAGCAGCGGCGGGGGCACCGGGTCGAGGATGTTGGCGGTGCAGATGAAGAGCACCTTGGAGAGGTCGAAGGGCACATCCAGATAGTTGTCGCGGAAGCTGTTGTTCTGCTCCGGGTCCAAGGTCTCGAGCAGCGCCGAGGCGGGATCGCCACGGAAGTCGCGGCCCAGTTTGTCCACCTCGTCGAGCATGATGACCGGATCGTTGGTCTCGGCGCGGCGGATACTCTGAATAATCTGTCCCGGCAAGGCGCCGATATAGGTGCGCCGGTGGCCGCGAATCTCCGCCTCGTCGTGCATGCCGCCCAGCGAGACGCGCTGAAACTTGCGCCCCAGGGCCCGCGCGATCGACCGCCCCAGACTGGTCTTGCCCACTCCCGGCGGCCCCACGAAGCACAGGATCGGCCCCTTCATGTCGGGCTTCAGCTCCAGCACGCTGAGGTAGTCCAGAATGCGATCCTTGACCTTCTTCAGCTCGTAATGGTCCTCGTCCAGGATCTCCTTGGCCTTGGCTATGTCCACCTTCGATCCCGAACTCTTGGCCCAAGGCAGGATGGCCAGCCATTCGATGTAGTTGCGGGTCAGGGAGTAGTCGGCGGCCATGGGCGACATGCGGCCCAGCCGGGAGAGTTCCTTGAGGGCTTCTTTCTTGACCTCTTCCGGCATGCCGGCGGCCTCGATCTTCTGGCGCAGGTCTTCGACCTCCCGCTGGCCCTCGTCCTGCTCGCCCAATTCCTTCTGGATGGCCTTCAACTGCTCGCGCAGGTAATAGTCGCGCTGCGACTGCTGCACCTGGTCCTGCACCTCGCTCTGGATTTTGGTGCGCAACTGCTGCACCTCGATCTCCTTGGCCAGATGCTGGTTCAACTGCTCCAGGCGGGAGACGATCTCGGGCGTCTCCAGCAATAGCTGTTTGTCGTCGGTGGTGAGAAAGGGCAGTGAGGAGGAGACGAAGTCCACCAGGCGGCTGGGATCTTCGATGTTGGCAGCAATGGTGCGCAATTCGTCGCTGAGGGTGGCCGACTCGGCCACGATCTGCTGAAACTGCCCGATCACATTGCGCACCAGGGCCTCGACGTTGGCCGTGGGCGCGGGAGGAACATCAATCAGTTCCTCGACTTCAGCCACCAGAAAAGGCTCCGACTGCAGGTAGCGCAGCAGCCGCACCCGCTCCACCCCCTCGGTGAAGACGAAACGGCTCTGGTTAGGCATGCGCACCACTTTGTGCACCGTGGCCAGGGTGCCTACGGCATGCAGGTCGGTGGGCTTGGGGGAATCCTGGCGGGGATCCAGTTGCGCCGTCACCACGATGGTCCGCTCCTCGCCCAGCGACTCGATCAACTGGATGGAGCTCTCCCGGCCCACCGTCAGCGGCAGTACCGCATGGGGAAAGAGAACCGTATCGCGCACTGGCAAGACAGGAATGCGGCGCACCTGCGGCTTCTCCTTTCCTGAAGGAGTTCTGGGGTTCGGCAACGGGGCGGAGTGGTTTGACATTGAGTACCCTCGTATCAACTTTCTTTCCATTAGATCACGCACGTGCTAAAAAGTTTCCACAACTCCCCCGCTCAGGCGGCGATCTGTCCGCGAAAGCGAATCCCCTCCCCCCCGGGACCGGCCGAGAACCCGGTCTCGGCAGAAACGCTGCTTTTCCCCTACGGCGAGAACCACCTCGCAGTTCATTCTCAAAGGGTCTATCGGCGATTGGCACGGGAAAATGAGGCAAAGAAAACAGTTTCGCGGCAAAGCCGGGCGCGCGGCGGGGTTTGGCCCAGAAGCGGAAAAAGAAAAGGCCGCGCTGCAAGGGCGCGGCCGGGCGGAACGGAAAGGCCGGACGGTATTAGGGCCTGTTCACACTACCCCGGTGGGCGGCGACGGGAGCCAATTTTCACCAGATCGAGGAGTGAGGAGCGACGGATACCGGGCGCATCCTCGCGACGATGGACGAAGAGATGGGGAAAAATGGCCCCGTCCCTTCGGGCTGCGGCGAAAATCGGGCCATACGGCGTTGTCGGCCTCGACTTTGCAACCACCAAATCCTTCAGCCTCCGCCTTGTCTGGCCCGATTTTCGCCAGCAGCGCCACCCGCCGGGGTAGTGTGAACAGGCCCTAACTGGACTCCGCCGCCTTCTCTTCTCCTTGAGCTTCTTGTTCCTGGCGAATCGCCTTCTCGATGTGCTCCCACAGTTCTTCCGGGGGATCGACTACGGGCAGCAACTGGCGGGCGGCATCGGCGATGGCCTCCAGATCGGCGAGCAGAGCGCGACAGCGCGCGCAGCTCTGGTAGTGGGGGTGGTTCTGCAGATCCTCACCGCCGCCGATCATCTCCGGCATCTGCTCCTGAAACTCCTGACAGGTCATGGTGTGGACACCGTTGCTCATGGGCGCGCCTCTTGCCGGGAATTGTTGCACAGCGTCTGGCGCAAGCGAAGCCGCGCCTTGTGCAACTGGGACTTGCTGTTTCCGATCGAGCATTCGAGCATGGAAGCTATCTCATTATGCTCGTATCCCTCGATGTCGTGAAGGATAAAAATCAACCGGTATCCGGCGGGCAGGTCGGCCACGGCGCTCTGCAGCACCATGCGATCGATGGCCCCGGCCAGAGTCAAGTCGGGAGCGCCGAAGCTGCGCCCCGGCCCCTCGTCGGCGGTTGGTTCCATGGCTTCATCCAGCGAGATCAGAGACAAGCCTTTCTTGCGCAGGTGCATCAACACCACGTTGATGGCCAAGCGATGCAGCCAGGTCACAAACGACGAATCGCCGCGAAAGGTGGCGATCTTGCGGTGCAACTGGAGGAAGGCATCCTGGGTGAGGTCTTCCGCCTCAGCCACGTTGCCCAACATGCGCAGACATAAGGAATAGATGCGTTTTTTGTGCAAAGAGTACAGTTGCGCGAAAGCGTGATGGTCGCCGGCCTGGGCGCGCGCCAGGGTTTCATCGGCGGCAGCCTTGACCGGAAGATTTCCCGCTTGCACTTGCGCAAGCGGTTGCGGCAGATCGACGGGGGAACTCAAAGGAAGCATAAACGTCCTTTGGCGCACCTGTACCAGACAGCCGGTGCTGCGCCGGGCATCTTTCCTCGTTAGTATAAGGGTATGCTGTCTGTACTCACTCTGATGCGGCCCGCCCGGCGCAGAGTTGTCTGCCTCTTTGGCAGGAAATACGCGGCCCCCGAGCCGGAGCGCATGTCGATTGGGCTTTCTGGGAGATAGGAACTTGAGGGTGATACCGCTCGAAGTCATGAAGAAGCTGCTCGCCACCAGCTCCGCGCGCTTCCCATGGCTGATTCCGGCGGTGCTTTTCCTGATGGGCGCAAGCCCAGTGGTCTTTGCGCAACAGGCCCAGGGGGCGGTGGCGCCACAGACCACCATCGCCGCTCCGGGCCTGGCTTCGCCCGGCGCCGAGGCGCTGGCCGCATGGGAAGGCCTGCCGGTCATCCGTATCGACTTTGCCGGTGTGCCGGCCAGCCGCCTCCGTCCCCTGCCCGATCATCTCGCCCAAGCACCCGGAACCCTTCTGCGCCAGGAGAACGTGCGCCGCAGCCTGCGCCAGTTATACGCCACCGGCCTCTACGAGAGCGTGGCAGCGGAGGGCCAGCGCCAGCCGAGCGGCATCGTCCTTACCTTTCGCGGCGTAGCCCGCGCCTTTGTCGGCACGGTAACCGTAGCGGGCGCCAAGGGAGCCGGCGTCAACACCCAGTTGGCGCGCGCCAGCGGCCTCGATGCCGGCATTCGCTTCACCCCGGCACGGCTCGACAAGGCGGTGGAGCAGATGCGCGCCCTGCTCGCCGAGAACGGCTTCCACGAACCCATCATCGCTCCTACCTTGACAGCCCGCCCCGAGGAGCAGTTGGTGGACATCGCCTTCCAGGTGGCCAGTGGGCCACAGGCGCGAGTGGGATCGGTGCAGATCTCCGGCGATGCCGGCATGAGCAGCGACGATTTTCGCCGCCATGCCCACCTGCGCAGCGGCGCCGTGGTCGACCACGAAACCGGCAACCGCGCCCTGGCCGGCATTCTCCGCGCCTACCAGCATGAGGACCGGCTGGAAGCAGAGATCAAGCTGCAAGATCAGACGTACGTGGACAATGCGCGCAAGACCAACTTCCACTTCTACGCCAGCCAGGGGCCGGTGGTACATGTGCGCGTGGAAGGCGCCAGCATGAGCCTGGAGCGCATTCGCCACGTGATACCCATCTTCGAGGAGGGGGCGGTCGACGACGACCTGCTCAACGAGGGGGATCGCCGCCTGCGCGACTACTTCCAGCGGCTGGGATACTTCGATGTGCGCGTCGAGCACCAGCAGCAGTCCCAACCGGCGGAGGAAGTCACCATCGTTTATCGCGTCAGCCTGGGCCCGCGGCGCAGCGTGCAGAGCGTAACGGTGGCGGGCAATCGCTATTTCGGCAGCGCCACCCTGCGCAATCTGCTCAGTGTGCGCGCCGCCGACTCCTTCGATCGTCATGGCGCTTACAATCAGGCCCTGGTGACCGCCGACATTGCCGCTCTGGAAGCCGTCTACCGCAACAACGGCTTCTCGAAGGTGAAGATCGCCGCGGAGATCGCCCCTCCGCCGATGGCCCCGTCCGACGCGGCCAACCGGCCCCTCCACAGCAAGACGGTCCCTCTCAGCGTGGTCTACCGCATCGCCGAGGGCGAGCAGCAGCGGGTCGCCGCGGTCCATCTGGAGGGCGTCGAGCACGGTTCCGCGGAGAAGTTGCTGGCCCAGCTCAACACCACTGCCGGGCAGTTGCTCAGCCCCCAGAATCTGGCCGGCGACCGCGATACGCTTTTGACCGACTACCTCAGCCGCGGTTTCGACCAGGTGCGCATCGAGGTCGTCCAGCATGAGGCCTCTGGCGATCCCAGCCGCATCGATGTGGCCTTCAAGATCGACGAGGGCCGCCAGATCTTTGTGCGCAAGGTGCTGGTTACCGGCCTGCATTTCACCCGCCCCGACACGGTGACCAAGGCTCTCGCGCTTCATCCCGGCGACCCCTTCAACGAATCGTCCCTGGCCGATACGCAGCGCAAGCTCTATGAGTTTTCGCTTTTCAACGAAGTCGATACGGCCATCGAGAACCCTGCCGGGGCGGAGAGTTACAAGACCATCCTGCTCAATGCCAGCGAGGCGCGCCGCTGGGTGCTGACCTACGGCCTGGGCTTCGAGGCGCAGACCGGAACCCCGCAGAACAACTGCTCCAATGCCGTGGCGCAATGTAATCCCAACGGCAAGGCCGGCATCAGCCCCCGTGTGCTGCTCGACATCACCCGCAACAATCTCTTCGGGCGCGATCAATCGGCCTCGCTGCGCGGCACCTACGGTCTGCTGGAGTGGAAGGCCGACCTGCTCTTCCAGAATCCCCATTTCTACGGCAACCGCAATTTCGGACTGACCCTCTCCGCGGGTTATGCCAAAAGCCAGGACGTGAGCACCTATGTCGCCTCCAAACTGGAGGGCGCGGTGCGCTGGACGGAGCATTTCGATTCGCCGGGTTCCTTCCTTTCCAAGGCCAATACCTTCGTCTACGAGGTCGACTTCCGCCGCGTCCAGGTGCTCTCCAGCAGCCTGCAGGTTGACTCGCAGGAGATCTCCGAACTCTCCACCGCGGTGCGCGTTGCCGGGCCCGGCTTCACCTGGATTCGCGACACCCGCGACTCCCTGCTCGACGCCCACCGCGGCACCAACACCAGCTTTCAGGAGTTCCTCTCCGGCAGCACGCTGGGCGCGCAGTCCGAATTCAGCCGCATCGACCTCTCCAACTCCAACTTCCTCAGCTTCGACAAGAGCCGCTTTGTGCTGGCCCGCAATACCCGCTATGGCCAGGAACGGGCCTTCGGCAGCGGCAGTCAGGAATTGCTGCCACTACCCGAGCGCCTCTATGCCGGCGGCGCCACCTCGCACCGGGGCTTTGCGCAGAATGGCGCCGGGCCGCGCGATCCGGTCACCGGATTCCCCATCGGCGGAGCCGGCATCCTGGTCAACAGCACCGAACTGCGCCTGCCCCCGCCCACTCTGCCCTGGCTGGGCAGTTCCGTCAGCTTCGTGCTCTTCCACGACATGGGCAACGTCTTCGCCAACGCCGGAGACGCCTGGGCCAGCGCCCTGCGCGTCCGCCAACCGGAGCGCGATACCTGCAAGGCCCTCAATGCCCCCACGGCAACCGCTGCGTCCAATTCAACGGGCGTACTGGGAGCGTGCAGCTTCAACTACTTCTCGCACGCGCCCGGGGTGGGCTTGCGGTACCATACACCGGTCGGCCCGGTGCGCTTCGATTTCAGCTACAACCTGAATCCGCCCCTCTATCCGGCCATTCAGGACTACACCAACCCCGCGGCGGCGCCGCATGTGGGCGAGGCGCCGCACTTCAACTTCTTCTTCAGCCTGGGACAGACCTTCTAGTGAACCTGCGCCGTTTAAATCGTCCCTGCTCACCCCCCGCCCGTGGGGGCGACGGGATTGTTGGCTTCCTTCTATTGTGGTGGCTGGGGGGATGGTTTGCCTGCGGCGGAGCCGTTGGTCTGCGCGCCCAGGACAAGACCGACGGCGCAGTGGTCATTCTCGACCGAGTGGTGGCCGTGGTCAACAACCACGCCATCCTGGCCAGCGATCTGGACGAAGAGGTGCGGCTTTCGGTGCTGGATCCGGGCCAAGCCGGCCACGGCCTCCTCAGCCGCCAGCGGGCGCTGCAACAGTTGATCGCCCGTACCCTCATTCAGCAGCAGATTCGCCAGGAAGACGAGCGTGCCGCCGAGCCCTCCAAGGCCGAAATCGATACCCGTCTCAACGAGATTCGCAACCAGGTTCCGGCCTGCGTGCATCGCAACTGCGCCTCCGAGGCCGGCTGGCAGGCCTTTCTCGCCGACCACGATCTCACCCCGGAACGGGTGCAGACCTATCTACGCAACCGCGTTCAGATTCTGCGTTTCATCGAACTGCGTTTCCGCCAGGGAATCCGCATCTCACCCCAGGAGATTGAAACCTACTATCGGCAGAACCTGCTGCCACAATACACGGCGGGCGAGAGCGTTCCGCCGCTGGAGCAGGTCGCGGACCGCATCGAGGAGATTCTTCTCCAGCAGCAGGTCAACATCCTCTTCGATGACTGGCTGGCCAATCTGCGCAAACAGGGCGACGTCGAGGTTCTCGACCCCTCACTGCAGATGCAGACCGCCGCGGCGGAGAAAGAGGGCAAACCGTGAGCGAGACGAAAAACGATCCTCTTCTTCCCGGCGACCCCACCCAGCCCGCCTCTGTCGATCCGGAGTTGCAGCCCGCCGCCGTTGATGTGCCGGAGCCCTCGGGGCGTTACGCCCATTTCTTGCGGAAATTGCGAAAGATGCGCAAGTTTCTGCCTTTTTCAACCCGCAAACCCGTCGCCCAAAGGCGCAAGCGACGCCCCCTTCTGTGGACGGCGGCCCTGCTTTCCCTGCTGGTTTTGGCCGGCGCCGCGGCTCTCTGTTTCTGGGCGCACTCCCCGGGCTGCGAGAATCTGGTTCGCAAGCGCCTGATCGCCCGGCTGCAATCCGCTACCGGCGCACGGGTAGAACTTTCCAGCTTTCACTGGCGACCCTTCGCCCTGGAGGCCGCAGCCGGCGGTCTGGTTCTACACGGCAAGGAAGCGCCCGGCGAAGCCCCTTTCGTCCGCATCGAGGAATTGCGTGTGCAGTTGAGCATTCTCGACTTCTGGAGCCCGCGCGTGCTGCTGCATAGCCTGGAGATCAGCCGTCCGCAGATCCATCTCATTGTGTATGCCGACGGCTCGACCAACCAGCCCCAGCCGCGCCTCCAGAAGAGATCCGGCAAGTCGGGCCTGGAGACTTTTTTTGATCTGAAGGCGGCGCACCTAGCAGTCATCGAAGCCTCGCTTCACTATGAGAATCGCGCCGCCGCCTTCGACTTTCAGGATCGTTACGCCCTGCTTAGCCTGCGCGCCAACGATCTCGCCCTCCGCCTGGGTTATGTGGCCCCGCAGCAGAACCAGCCGGAGAGCTATCACATCGAGACCGGGGCGCGCGATCTTCGCCTGGACCGCGGACCCGCCCCCAAGCCCGGCCTGGAGCACGGTTCCCTGCCCGTCCGAGGCTATCTTCAGGCCAGCCTGGATCTCACTCGCTCCGCCGCCTATCTTCGTTTTCTGCGAATCACCGCCCAGGCACACGGGGTTCCCGATCGCAGCCTAGAGATCAGCGGCTCGTTGCAAGACTTCACCCGTCCCCGCTGGCAAGCAAAGACCGCCGGCGAGTTGGACATGCGCCTGCTGGACCCGCTCACCGGCTACAGTTGGGCTCCCGAGGGCATCGCCCGGCTAGATCTTTACAGCGCCGGCGAAGGCGGTCTCTTCCGCACCGATGGCTCCGTGCACATCGACAACGGCGCCTACATCGCCACTGGCGTGGTGGCCCGCGGCGTCCAACTCGACACCCATGTGCATGCCGATCCGGAGCAGTTGCTGCTCACCCGCATCGTCGCCCGGCTGCGCCAGGGCGGAGAGATAGACGGCGATGTCTTGCTAGCTCACTGGCTGCCGCCAACGCCCGGCGTCGCCACCCTGCAGGCGGCCACCAACGGCAAGCAGCACAAGGCCGTGGCTCAGCGCCCCAAGGCAATCAATCCGGCAGACATCATCACCCTCCCGGTCGACGGCAAGGTCGAGGCCAGCTTCAAGAACGTCGCTCTCGACACCATTTTGGAGATGGTCTGCGACCCGCCTTTTCAGCACCTGGGCCTCGACACCCGCGTCAACGGTCTGACCCATTCGCTCTGGACCGGTGGCGACGTCAACACCCTGACGGTGCAAGGGCTGCTCAATCTGGCCGCGCCCCAGCAAACCCCGGCAGGCATGGTTCCCACCAACGGGCTGGTGGACGGCACCTACTACCAGCGCGATGGCTCGGTGGATCTGCGCAAACTTGAGGTGCGAATGCCGGCCAGTCAATTGCTGGCCCACGGCCATCTCGGCGCCTATCCTCTGCTCAGCCCCACCGCCGCCACGGTTGATTTCAGCACCGGCAATCTGAGCGAATTCGACACCCTGCTGCGCGATCTGGGCATGAGCCGTGCGGGAAAATCCGGCGTTGCCGCCCTGCCCATCGCCCTGGCCGGACAGGCGGAGTTCCATGGCATCTGGGAGGGCTCGCTGTCCGATCCGCACCTCACCGGCTCCGCCAAGGCTACACAATTGGCCTTCGAGCTGGCCGCACTTTCCCCTCCGCCGGCGCAACACTCGCCGCAGGCCTCTGCCCCACCGCGGATGGTGACGCTGGATAGCATGGATGCCAGCGGAAGCTACTCCGCCGCGCGCATCGTCATCGACCACGCGCAGCTACGGCAGCACCAGGCCGTGATCGCAGTGGATGGCGTGCTGACCGCAATCACACACAGCAAAGATGGCCCTGTCTTCGACCAGAATGCCTTGCTCCACGCCCACCTGCGTTCAACCCAGGCAGGACTGGAGCAGATTCTTGCTCTCGCCGGGCAAAGCCAGACCCTCCCCCTGACCGGTCTTCTTGACGCCCGGATCGAGGCCGCAGGCCCCTTGCGTTCGCTGACCGGTTCCGGCTGGCTAGAATTGAATAAGGCCACCGTCTACGGTCAATCGGTCGCCCGCATCCACGCCCAGGGTTCTTTCGCCGGCCACACCCTCCAGGTCGCTTCGTTGGCAGTCTCCGACGAAGCGGGTGCGATCGCCGCTTCCGGCAGCTTCGATTTCGCCACGCAGCGGTTTCAACTTCTGGCCAGCAGTTCCGCGCTGGACATCGTCCGCCTCGGCCGGCTGCAAAGCCAGGGATGGACCTCGGCCGGCAAGCTCGCCTTCACCCTCTCCGGCTCCGGCACAGTGGACGATCCGCAGCTCCAGGCCCACGCCCGACTGGCCAACCTAGTTTTAGGCGGCGAGCTGCTGGGCACCCTGGAGTTCAGCGCTCATAGCGCCAGCCGCACCGTCTTTTACAACCTCAGCAGCCGCCTGGACGGTGCCGAACTTACCGCCCACGGCCAGACCGCCTTGCACGGCGATCATCTTACCCAGGCGCGCCTGGACTTCTCCCGCTTCGACATCGGCGCATTGTTGAAGATGGCTCATGTGCAGGGTCTCAGCGGCGAATCCCAACTGGCCGGCAGCATCGACCTGGAAGGCCCGCTCAGCCGGCCCGAGGCGCTGCACGGAGACGCCAGGGTGCAGGAGCTGGCGGTCGCCGTCTCCGGCGTTCATCTGCACAGCGTGGGCAATCTGCACGCCACTCTGAGCAACGGCCGTCTCAGCCTAGACCCACTGCACGTCAGCGGCGAAAGCACCGACATGCATCTGCAGGGCAGCCTCTCGCTCTTTGAAAAGGAGAAGCGCCAACTCGACCTGGCCGCCTCCGGAACCATCAATCTCGAACTGGCCCGCAGCCTGGACCCGGATTTGACCGCCAGCGGCACCTCGACCTTCGCTATCGAGGCCCACGGCCCACTCGACAATCCCGACCTGCGCGGCCGCATCGACTTCCAGAATGGCTCCATCGCCCTGCAGGATCTGCCCAACGGCCTCAGCCAGATTCGCGGCACGCTGGAATTCAATCAGAACCGTCTCGAGGTCAAAAACCTGACCGCACAGAGCGGCGGCGGCCTGCTCAGCCTGGGCGGTTATCTCTCTTACCGGAAAGGTTTGTTCGCCGACCTCACGGCCACCGGCAAAGGGATTCGCATCCGCTATCCGCAAGGGGTCAGTTCCCTGGCCGACGCCTCGCTGCATCTGCAAGGGACGCAAAACAGCTTGCTGCTGAGCGGCGATGTACTCATTACCCGCTTTGCCGTCAGTCCCGACTTCGACTTTACCGCCCTGTCTGCGCAGGCCAGCGGGGTGCAGGCCTTCGCTGCACCCGACGCCCCCTCGAACCACATTCGTCTGGACGTGCATTTCGCCTCGTCGCCGCAGTTGAACTTTCAGAATGCCTACGCCAAGCTGGCCGGCGATGTGGACTTGCGTCTGCGCGGCACGGTCGCATCCCCGTCGCTACTGGGCCGGGTCTCCATCACCCAGGGCAGCGCCATCCTGGCCGGAACCCGCTACGAATTGCAGCGCGGCGAGCTCTCCTTCACCAATCCCGTGCGCATTCAGCCCTCCATCGACCTCAACGCCACGGCGCACGTGGAGGATTTCGACATCACCCTGGGCATCCACGGGCCCATCGACCGTCCCACCATCAGCTATCGCAGCGACCCGCCCCTACCCGAGGCCGACGTGGTGGCCCTGTTGGCCCTGGGCCGTACGCAGAACCAGCAGCGCATCTACACCCAGCAGCAGATCCAGTCCAACCCCACCGACGCCCTGCTGGGCGGGGCACTCAACGCCACCGTCAGCAGCCGGGTACAAAAGCTCTTCGGCAGCGGCTCGGTCAAGGTCGATCCCAACTACCTGGGCGCCCTGGGCAACTCCACCTCGCGCATCATCGTCGAGGAACAATTGGGCCGCAACCTCACCCTGACCTACGCCACCAACGTCAACTCCACCGGCCAGCAGTTACTGCAGGCCGAAGTCGCCATCAACCGCCACGTCTCGCTGCTGGTGGCGCGCGACGAGTCGGGCATCTTCTCCATGGTGCTCAAAGCCACCCGCCGCTACCGCTGAGCGCGCACACATCGAACCCGCGGATAAATCGATCTGAGATCTTTCCATCCCACCGGCAAACTCGGGACCGCTTCTTCCTGCGCTACGCTCCGTTCTTCGCATCCCTTTCGATACGGCTCTGGGCGCATCCCAATCTGTGATCTAGCGCACATACTCTCGCCAGCTCGTGCGGGCAATCTTGTTGCGTCTCGGGAAGGGTCTGCTGAATCTGCTTTCTCCAGCCTCCCGAAGGCCACCGCCGGGAGCGTAGAGGTAATGAATCTCTTCAAAGATGTCGGACACCTGTTCCGATTTGTGGCGCTGTTTATCGTGGGAACGTTAGTCATCCTGGGGCTGCGGGCGGCATTCACCCCGCGCAGCTTCGGCCAGTATGGGCACTACCGCGGCGCCGCCTTGGGGGACATTGCCGCCCACCCCGTGCACTTTGCCGGCCACCAGGCCTGCGAGGTCTGTCACGCCGATGTCGCGGAGACCAAGGCCAAGGGCAAGCACGCCCACGTCAACTGCGAAGCCTGCCATGGAGCACAGGCCCGGCATGCCTATGATTTCACCAACGGAAGCGCAACGATCAAGCCGGTGTTGCCAGATACCGCGGTGCTCTGCGCCCGCTGCCATGCGGCCAGCGCGGCCAAGCCCAAGAGCTTCCCGCAGGTGAATGCCGCCGATCACTCCGGCGGAGTTCCTTGCCAGACCTGTCATCAGCCGCACAGCCCGGCCATCGCCGCAGGAGACGCAAAATGAATCTCACCCGCCGTCATTTCATGGTTCTGCTGCCCGCGGCGGCCGTGGCCTGGGAGTCGGTCTTGGCCGGAACCCCCGCGGCTGCGCCCAATTACAAGCTGACCGATCACTGGTGGGGCATGTTGATCGACATCTCCAAGTGCATCGGCTGCGGCAACTGCGTGCGCGCCTGCCAAACCGAAAATGATGTGCCCGACGGCTTCTTCCGTACCTGGGTGGAGCGCTACCACGTCACCGACACTAACCTGGAGAGACCCCAGGTCATCTCTCCCGATGGCGGCAAGGGGGGGTTTCCCATCGCCGCAGAGGACGAGGGAAAATACTTCTTCGTGCCCAAGCTCTGCAACCACTGCGTGGATTCGCCCTGCACCCAGGTTTGCCCGGTGGGCGCCACCTTCATCAGCCCCGACGGTGTGGTTCTGGTGGATCAAAGCTATTGCCTGGGTTGCGCCTACTGCGTGCAGGCCTGCCCGTACGGCTGCCGCTACATTCATCCCGAAAAGCACTCAGCCGACAAATGCACCCTCTGCTATCACCGCATCACCAAGGGCCTGAACACCGCCTGCTGCGAGAACTGCCCAACCGGTGCCCGCCAGTTGGCCGACCTCAAGGATCCCAACGATCCCATCCACGCCTTTCTCAAGACCCACGCGGTGCAGGTGCTGAAGCCGCAGATGGCCACCACCCCCAAGGTCTTCTACAACCAACTCGACGGCTCGGTGCGCTAATGGAGAAGGCAATGACTGGATTCCGCAAAGGAGAGGGGCTATGAACGGCGTTGAAGGCTTCATGTATCCCAACGAGATCGCTCTGCAATGGAGCGTGCTCATCGTGCTCTACCCGTTCATCACCGGCCTGGTGGCCGGCGCATTCATCCTGGCCTCGCTGGAGCGCGTCTTCAACGTGCAGGCGGTCAAGCCCACCTACCGGCTGGCCTTGCTCACTGCGCTGGCCTTCCTGCTGGTGGCGCCGCTGCCCCTGCAACTGCACCTGGGCCACCCGGAGCGCTCGCTGGAGATGTACTTCACGCCCCACCGCTCCTCGGCCATGGCCATGTTCGGCTTTGTCTATCTGTGGTATCTGATGGCCGTGCTGGTGGCCGAGATCTGGCTCGACTTCCGCAAGGACATCGTCCTCACCCACCTTGCCTCGAAGGGTCCCAAGCGGCTTCTCTACTGGGTGATGGCGCTGGGCTCGACCAACATCAGCAAGCGCGCCTTGCACATCGACGAGCGCCTCGGCTACATCATCACTGTCATCGGCATTCCCTCTGCCTTTTTGCTGCACGGTTATGTGGGATTCATCTTCGGCTCCATCAAGGCCAATCCATGGTGGTCTTCGCCCATGATGCCGGTGGTCTTCATCTTCAGCGCCATGGTCAGCGGCGTGGCTGCGGTCCTGCTGCTCTACATGGCAACGACCAAGCTGCGCAAGCTGCCCATCGACATGCGCTGCGTGGACACCATCGCCCAGTACCTCTTCTACATCTTCATCATCGACTTCAGCCTGGAGATGATCGACCTGATCCATCGCATTTACGAGGCCGACGAGTCTTTCAGCAGCCTGGACTTCATGGTGCACACAAAACTCTTCTTCTCGCAGATCGTGCTGCAGATCGTCCTGGGCACACTGGTGCCCTTGTTGCTGCTTTTGCTGACCCAGGTGATAAAGCTGCCCGAGATGGCGCGCAAAGCGATTTACGTCACCTCCGGATCGCTCATCCTGATCAGCGTCTTTGCCATGCGCTGGAACGTGGTGATCGGCGGCCAGCTCTTCAGCAAGAGCTTCCTGGGCTACACCACCTACAAGATGGAACTGGTCACGCGCGAGGGCCTGTTGATGGCCATCGCCCTGAGCATTCTGCCCTTCGTCTTTCTGTGGATACTGGTCAAGCTGCTGCCCCCCTGGCCCAAGGAGGAGCACGCCGCCGCGGATTGAGACGCGGTTGCATATTGCGTCCAGCGATGAGCGGTTTTGATCGCCGCCCGCAGGGGAGAGACGAGAACTGAGCATTTGCAGAAATGGCGTGGAACGTGATCCCATTGCTATCCCAACCTTTCCGCTGAAATGCGCGGAAAGGTTGGGTCACGGAAGTCTACAGCAAAATTGAAAACGTTCTAGCATCGACCGCAACTCAAGAAAGAAGCAGAGAGCATCTCGCACTCTGCAGCCGGAGTGCGGCGAAGATGGCCAGCGTACAGCCTACTTCGCTTCTGCCTTCTTGTTGCGGGAGAGCACGAAGCTCTTGCGCCGATCCTTGGAAGCGTGATCGATCTTCTTCCAGAAGCCTACGAAGTAGTCCACCGCCGAGACCGTGGACACCAGCACGGTGTAATATGCGGCGGTCACGGCAAACCAATGCACGGGGATGATGAGGACGCCGATGTGCCACTCATCCCAGCGATGGGCGAGGATGGCCGAGACCACGCAGACGATCTGGATGACGGTCTTGAGCTTGCCCAGGTCGCTGGCCTGGATGGTGAAGCCCTCCGAGGAAGCGATGGAGCGCAAGCCGCTGATGAGGAACTCGCGGCTGATGATAACCACCGCGATCCACACCCTAACCACGCCGGGGTTGTAGCCCACCAGCGCAATCAGTGCTGCCGTCACCATCACCTTGTCGGCCAGCGGGTCCAGCAACATGCCCATGGTGGTGATCTGATTGTGCCGCCGCGCCAGATAGCCGTCCACACCGTCGGTGATCGAAGCCAGGATAAACAGCACCGCGGCCGCGATCTCCTGCTCGCCATGGGTTCCCTGCCAGGGATAATGCGTCGATAGAATCCACAGGAATACCGGGATCATGACGATCCGGCTCATCGTGATGGAATTGGGAAGATTCACTGGCGGTCCGATCGCTGGGAGTGAAGCCGGGGGCTTGCTTCTTATTATTGCACCGTCAGCCAGTCGCGATGGGACGGACGCCGCCGCCAGCGGGGACGCTCCGCCTGCCTTCTGCCCTTCCCGGCCAGCAATGGGGCGATGGCGGACCCTCGCCGGCTCCATCGAAACACCCCGTTGCGAAGCATGGTCATTTCACTTTTTGCGCGTGGAAATGCTCATGGGGTAGGACGCCGTCAGGTATTTGCCCTGATCGCTGTCGATCGGCTCCAGTTCCAGCAATTCGACCTGGCGGGACACCACCAGGCGGGTGCGGAAGTAATAGGTCTTGCCGGCTTCGGCGGTGAAATGCGCCAGTTCGACACGGGGAGTGAAAAACGATGTTTGCAAGGCGGTGCACAGATGATGCTCGCCGGGCGCGACGGAGATGGAAAAATAGGAATCGCCGTGATTGGCGCCGACCCAGTCTCCATCCACCGCCATCTTGGTGGTCGGATAGGCCAGCAAGGGAGCTGCACCGGAATCGTGAATCAGGTAAAGCCGGGCCTTGCCGGACTCGGGCGGTAACGTCGTGTGCTGCGTGTTGTCCAGCTTCACATTGAAACTGACCGCATTGGGACCACAGGCCCAAGTGCGGGGCTGCGCCGGAGTCTGGGCCGATGCCGATGCCGCAAGCAACAAAAGAACAAGAACAGTTTTCATCGTCTTTCTCTCCATAAATAGGGGTGGAATGTTGTGTTCGCCGCGTCCCGTTGGGGCGCAAGTTTTTCTTTGCGCCGCATCTTCCGTCCCTTCCACACAAGATTGATTCGCGGCATGGGAAGGGATGAAAAACCGCAGTCCGCACCGGCACAATTGCGCTTCAATGCATCGCCGGAACCTGCAGTGCCGGCGGTTTCATGTTGTTCATCTCGTGGTGCGCCACCACCGCCATAATCACCGCTCCGGTAATGCCCACCGCTACCGTAATCCAGACTGCCTTCTGCGACGGACCGGTGCGTAGATCGACCACTTCGCTATACAGGATGGGCGTGACCTCTGGATCGTTGTGCAATTGCAGAGCAAACGATCCACCGTCGACGGCGACGATTCTTCCCACCAGCACTACGCCGCTGTCTTCCTGCACCCAAACCCAATTCCCCACGCCGCGTTTGAGCACTTTGGCATGAACCTGTTCTGGGGTGAGGGGTTTAGGCGCAGCCTTGGCGATGGATGGCGTAAGCAAAAATACAAGCAACGCCAGCGCGATCCCGCGCCTTAAGATTACCTGAAGGCTTTTCATCTTCTTTCTCCTTGCGTTGAAAGGACTTAGCGTCCATTGTCCGTATCAACGCGCGGACCGTAATTAAGTTGCGCCAGAGGCACAAAAAAGCGGGATGAGCCATCGCTCCATCCCGCTCAAGTTGTTCTTTTGGGCAGCGATTATGCGTAGAATCCGCGCTGCTTGATGGTGAAGGCCACGCGGTCGATGGCCAGCATATAAGCGGCAATGCGGTTGTTGACGTTGTGCGCCTCGGAGTAGCGGACGACATCGTCGAAGCTGTCGCGCAGGATGGTCTCCAGTTGTTCGTTGATGACGGCCTCCTTCCAGAAGTAGCCCTGGCGGTCCTGCACCCATTCGAAGTAGCTGGCAGTGACGCCGCCGGCGTTGGCCAGGATGTCGGGCACCACGAAGATGCGCTTGTCGGCCAGGATCTCATCGGCCACCGCGGTGGTGGGTCCGTTGGCGCCCTCGACCACGATACGCGCCTTGATGGCGTCGGCGTTGCGGCTGGTAATCACGTTCTCGGTGGCCGCCGGGATGAGGATCTCGCACTCGCTCACCAGCAGTTCGTCGCTGGGCATAGCCTCGGCACCGCGAAAGCCCAGGGTGGTGCCATTGCGCTCCTTGTAGTCGATCAACTGATGAATATCGATGCCGTTGGGGTTGGCCAGGCCGCCATCCTGCTCGGCGACGCCCACGATCTTGAAGCCGTGCTCCATCATCAGTCGCGCGGCATTCGAGCCCACGTTGCCGAAGCCCTGAATCACCACCCGACAGCCCTCGATGGACATGTTCAGGTAGCGCAGGCTCTCGTCGCAGATGACCATGACGCCGCGTCCAGTGGCCTCGCGCCGGCCCCGCGAGCCACCCATATTGATGGGCTTGCCGGTCACCGAACTGGTGACGGTATGGCGCATGTGCATGGAGTAGGTATCCATGATCCAGGCCATGGTCTGCTCGTTGGTATTCATGTCCGGCGCCGGAACATCCTTTTCCGGTCCGATGAAGTCCAGGATCTCCGAGGTGTAGCGCCGGGTCATACGTTCCAGTTCGCCCAGGCTCATGGACTTGGGATCGCAGATCACCCCGCCCTTGGCTCCGCCAAAGGGAATGTTGACCACCGCGCACTTCCAGGTCATCCAACTAGCCAGGGCGCGCACCTCGTCCAGCGTCACATCGGGCGAGTAGCGGATGCCGCCCTTGCCCGGCCCGCGGGCAATGGAGTGCTGCACGCGAAAGCCGGTAAACATCTCGATGCGGCCGTCGTCCATGCTCACCGGAAAATGCACGATGATCTCTCGCGCCGGGGAACTGAGCACCTTCCACAACCCCGGATCGAGATTCAACTTGCGCGCGGCAAACTCGAAGCGCGCACTCTGCGCTTCCCAAGGATTGATCTCCTGATCCAAACTCACATTTGGTACTGCTGGCGCCATCATTTTTCTCCCCTTCTCAGAATCCGCTCCGGGCTTAACCCCAAAACGACGTTCTGCTCCCAACTCTACCCCATTTCGGCCAAGCTCCCACACCGGGATACCAGAGCCGTCCAACAACTCGGCCAACGCCCGCGGGAAGCGCCCCTCGGGCTGGCCTGCGAAGCTGCCGGCCAGCGTCGCGCAAGCTCAAACCCCAGTGAGTCTAGGCGGCCTTCGCGCACTCCGTCAAGCGTTGCGGACCATGATACCGGCCCTTCTGTTCCCCTTTGGCTATCGGCGCAGTCGAAGAAAACTTCGCCCCCTTTTGCGGCCAGGCCCCTCTTCCCGCGCCCTCCCGGTCCGGTTCCCAGCATCCGTTGAGGTTCCTTTGCAAACGGCGCAGCGGAGCCGCCGGCGTGGCCGCACTCCGCCATTCTCTGCATTCGCTTCTCGATTCAGGACTCCCAGCAATTAAACTGTCCCTGTGAACGCCTCTACGAATCCCGTCCAGCCCAGCCGCAAGGAGTTCCTGGCGCTTGCCAAGGAGCACACGCTCGTTCCCGTCTGCCGCATCCTCACCGCCGATCTGGAGACCCCGGTCTCCGCCTTTCTGCGCGCGGCCTGGCCGGAGAGCGAGTGCTTTCTGCTGGAGTCGGTGGAGAACGGCGAGCAGGTGGGTCGCTACACCTTCATCGGCCTTTCCCCCTCCAAGCGCATTGTGGCCCGCGGTCGCGAGATCACCATCACCGAAGGCCGCAAAGTCGTGCAAACCGAGGACGACATCTTCGCCGTTCTGCGGCGCGCCCTGAGCGGCCACAAACCTGCCCGGCTGAAAGGCTTGCCACCCTTTACCGCAGGCGCCGTAGGCTTTTTCAGCTACGATGCCGTCCGCCAGATCGAGCGCCTGCCCGCCTTGGCGAAGGACGAGTTGGGCGTCCCCGACGCCTGTCTGCTCTTCTTCGACGAGGTGCTGGCCTTCGATCACGTGCGCAAGGAGATCTGGCTGGTGGCCACCGCCGACCTCACCCGCCACAAGCCCGCCGAGGCCTATGAGAAGGCGATCACCCGCCTGAATCGCATGGAGAAGCGGCTCTGCCAGCCGCTGCCCAAGCTGCCCAAGCCCAAAGCCAGTTCCGGCAAGCTCAAGGTCACCCACCGCACCGCCAAGAAGGACTTTCTGACCGGCGTGGCTCGCATCAAAGAGTACATTGCCGCCGGCGACATCTTCCAGGCGGTTCTTTCGCAGCGCTTCGACGTCGAGCCCGAGGCCGACAGCTTCCAGGTCTATCGCGCCCTGCGCGCCGTCAATCCCAGCCCCTACATGTACTTTCTGCGCTTCACGCCGGAGGGCCCACTGGGCGGCAGCGCGGCCAGGACGGGTAAACCCGGCAAGAAGTCGAGACTTCCCGAGACGATAGAACTGGCCGGCTCCTCGCCGGAACTGCTGGTGCGCGTACATCAGGGCAAGGTCGAATACCGCCCCATCGCCGGCACCCGCCCGCGCGGCCTCACCGAACAAGAGGACCAGGCCCTGGCCGACGAGATGATCCACGACGAGAAGGAGCGCGCCGAGCACGTCATGCTGGTCGACCTGGGCCGCAACGACGTGGGCCGGGTGAGCGAGTTCGGCAGCGTCAAGGTGGACAAGCTGATGTACATCGAGCGCTATTCGCATGTGATGCACATCGTCAGCTCGATTGAAGGCCGCCTGCGCCCGGAGTTGAGCGCCGTCGACGCGCTGCGCGCCTGTTTCCCCGCGGGAACGCTTTCGGGAGCACCGAAGGTCCGCGCCATGGAAATCATCGAAGAGCTGGAGCCGGCCCGCCGCGGTACCTACGGCGGCGCGGTGCTCTACGCCGACTACAGCGGCAACCTCGACTCCTGCATCGCCATCCGCAGCATGTTCGCCGCCGGCGGCAAGGGCAGCGTGCAATCCGGCGCCGGCATCGTCGCCGACTCCGTGCCGGAGCTCGAACATCAGGAAGCCCTGAACAAGGCACAAGCAGTGATCCGCGCCATCGAGCGGGCACGCACGCTGTAAGAAAGGACACGCCGTACAATCAAAGAGCAGAGGCAGTCATAATGGCTTCTCGAAAAGCCTGAAAGCTGCGTGAAGTGTTTCTTCCCGGTTCCATGTGGGGAGAAACATTTCGCGCCAGTTCAATTTTGCGCAGCCCAGATTCAAAGTAACCGTATCGTTGAAGTATTCTCTCCAATGCTTCCCATGTGCCACCGGCAACGGCGTCTGGATCGCGATATTGCTGTTTCGACGGAATCGTGCGGGGAACTCTGGGGTACACGCGTTGCATAGCATCCCAATCGCCGAAAAACCAAGATTCCAATTCCTCGACTACAATTCGATTCACAACCTGAAATCTTGATCCATCCGCTACTGCGCTCTTCGTTATCAACCCAGCCTGCTCAGCGATAGATTCCAAGCGCTCTTTGAGCTGTCTGCAATCGTCGCAATCGCGGTCTACGAGCACCAAGAGCAGCCAGTCCCCCGGCAACCATGCTTTGAGCCCGCGCAGACGGTTCAATAAGTTGCGGAACAACGCAGCCTTACCCTGAAAGCGGATGAACTGAAGGTCGGATTCAGGCAACAACTTTGGCAGGATGAACTGAAGAGCGGCCTCTACTGATTCTTCCTCGACGAAAACAATCAGTTTTTCTATCATCACCCCTGCCCTCGACCCATAAATTGAGGCCCGCCAAGATTCGTAAGCGGGTCTCCAACGTCAAAAAATCCTTCCATCCATAAATCGCCAAGTTTTCCGCCTTGTTCAATCTGTTCTGGGATTCCTTTCATTTCGCTGGCTTGCTTGGCCTGAGTGAACCCGTGTTCGTCCCTATACAGAATGCGCACTTCCCTTGGCTTCATGGCGTTCAGAAGGAATGGCGAATGACTGGTAACAAGGATTTGTGAATGTGCTGACGCTTCCCGGCATACTTCGGCCAATTCAGGCAGAAGACGCGGGTGAAGAAAGTTTTCCGGCTCCTCAAGCCCAATGAAGTGAGACGGCTCTGGGTCGAAAAGCACGGTGAGATAAGACAGCATTTTCAACGTCCCATCCGAAGCAAACTTGGCGAGAATAGGCTGGTCGAAAGGCGCGTCCTTGATCTGTAATAAAAGGTTGCCGTTCGGCATCGGTTCGCTGATTACATTTTCGAGCCGCGGAACCCGCTGGCGGAGTGCCTGGAAGATGTGTTCCAAGCGATCTGGGTGCTGTTCCTTCAAATACTGAATCACATTCGGCAGGTTATCTCCGCTCTTGCTAAGTCGTTCCTGCGGACCGGCCTCGGGTTGCTCTCTGGTTCTTTCGATGGACAGATAAGAGACATACCAGTCGGTAATAAACTCACGGAGCGCGGCAACACGGGGATGGTCGGAAAGTTGGCCCAGCGTATTGACCGCAATCAAGTCGGGAGAGCGGAGAGACGTTCTAACTCTCTTCTCTTGTTCGTCCGGCACTTCTCCGCTGACGGCTTCCCCTTCCCCAAATCGAAAATCCAGGAACTTAAATGGATTTCCGTACTGTTGCCTGCGCCACCGCAGCGACTCCTCCACTACCACAGGTCCTTTAGGCCCTTCGTCGATCGCCAAAGCGTAAGTGATGATCGGGCTTTCGGGACGCTCCCTGTATTTAAGCTGAAATTCGATTGGACCATCTGCCCCGCGACTCTTCAATTCCTTGCTTCTTCCGCGACGGTCCCACGCATGACGCAGCCCAGATTGAAAACATTCCGACAAAAAGTTGAAGACGTCGAAGACCGTGGATTTTCCGCTCCCATTCGGTCCCAGCAGGACTGTCATTGGCGTCAGATTGCGAAACTCCACGTTGCACAAAGCACGGTAGTTCTTGACTCCCAGCGATTCAATTCGCGGAATCCCTGTTTCCAGATTTCTACGCTTCAGGGTCATCTCAACCTTCCATATCCTTCCAAGAGTACCCACACTGGCGGTGATTTTCCAGGATCTCGCGTCGGATGGAATCGAATCTCACAACAACCAACTTCGCGCAAATCTGGTATTGAAGCCCACATGTCAAAAAATAGGTCATAAATCCTGTCTCACTCCGCCCCGAAGATGTGGCGGATGAAGCGGCCGACTTTGGCCAGCAATCCCGGCTTTTTAGGCGCCGCGGGTGGAGTGGTGGGCGCGGCAGTCGCTGGCTCCGCTGCCGCGGGCGCGTGATCCGTTGCGTTGTAAACCAGACTGGTGCCGGTCTCCGGATTGCTCATCGGGGCATTCGCCGCGCTCGGAGCGGGTGTGGCCAGGGGCGCCAGACCCTCGCTCTGGGCCAGCGGGAACTCGTTGCCATGGGTCTCGCTGGGCGGGCAGCCACAGGGTTCCTTTTCCTTGTCCACCACCTCGTGCAAGCTGCCGTGCTGGAACATCACCCGCTGCCCCGGCTGCACATGATAGGCACCGTCCTCGAAGACGCTGCTCACCAGCACATAGGGCGCCTGCAGGCCGGGGTTGTCCACGCAGGTGTCGCCATGCTGGCCCAGGCGCACCTTGACCTCGACCGCACCCGGCCCGCTGATGAGGATGCGAAAATCGGGAGTCAGCAGAATATCGGCATTGCGCCCGGTGGCGAAGCTGGCTTCGACGGCGCCATGATCCAGGGCCATCATCAGGCCGGGAGTCTGCCCCGGCGTGGCGGGAACGCTGCGGTCGGCGGCCAGTTTCACCGTGGTCGCGGCGCAGATGCGCAGCACCCCGCGATGCGGCAGCACCACATCGGTCGTCTTGGAGCCGGAAGTAACCGCGCCGCTGACGGCAATCACCGCCCGGCCCGCGGAGACCTCCAGCGCCCCGGTCACCGAGACCGCTTCGGCCTCGTGGCCTGCCTCCGAGGTCTTCAAGGGAACAATGGCGATGGGTGCCGCGGCTTCCTGAGCCTGCATGGCGGAAGCGCCCAGAATGGGCAGGATCAGCGCCGCACAGAGAATCGAAACCTGTCTTCCGTCCATCCCCATCCTGCCTTCCGGATTCATTCCATATTGAGGAAGTTGCGAATCATTTGGTGGCCACCCTGGGTGAGCACGCTCTCGGGGTGGAACTGCACCCCTTCGATGGGCATAGTACGATGGCGCAGGCCCATGATGACCGTACTCACGCCATCCGGCGCCAAGGCCCGCGCGGTCACTTCGAGATCGGCGGGCAGGGTCTCCTCGGCCACAATAAGGGAGTGGTAGCGGGTGCATGTCAGGGGCGAATCGAGCCCGGCGAAGATGCCCTTGCCGTCGTGGTCCACGGGGCTGGTCTTGCCGTGCATCAGGTGCTGGGCGCGCACCACATCGCCGCCAAAGGCTTCGCCGATGGCTTGATGGCCCAGACAGACGCCGAAGATGGGAACCTTGCCCGCCATGTGGCGGATCAGCGGCACCAGAATCCCCGCCTCGCCCGGCGTGCACGGCCCCGGCGAGAGCAGGATGCGCTCCGGGCGCAGCGCCTCCACCTCTTCCACCGTCAGTTCGTCGTTGCGGCGCACCTCGACCTCGGCTCCCAGTTCGCCCAGGTACTGCACAAGGTTGTAGGTAAACGAATCGTAGTTGTCGAGTACGAAGACCATAGTGAAGTCCAGTGTAGCGCGTGCCGGCGGGCTCTCCGCCTGGGCGGGGAGCTTCCCTGTCCGCGTGCCGCTTGCAAGCCAGCCTCGCATCTGTAAAACTGGGCCTGTTTCTTCAGGATGACAATGGTTCTCCATATTCTGGTGCAAGGCCGGGTGCAAGGGGTGGGGTTTCGCTGGTTCGTACAGCGCGAAGCCGCCAACCTGGCCCTGCGCGGCTGGGTGCGCAACACCGAAGAAGGCGAAGTCGAGGTACTGGCCAGCGGCAGCGCGGACCAGCTTGCCGCCCTGCGCTCCAGCCTGCGCCGCGGTCCGCGCGGCAGCCGCGTCGATCGTTTGGTCGAAGACCGCTTGCCCGAGTCCGAAGCCGACGAACTGGGCTCCTTCCGCATCGATGGAGCATGGTGAAAGCAGGGAACAAGGGAACCAGGGAACAAGGGAACCAGGGAACAGTTCTCGGTTCTGAGTAAATACCCTCCCCCAGCGCCAATATTGGACTGCGATTCCTGTACCCTTGGTCCCTCGTTCCCTGTTCCCTGTTCCCTGTTCCCTGATCCCTTATAATCGTCCCAACCCATCAAGGAGCGGTCGACTCATGTCTGAACTCAAGCAAGCCACGGTGGAAGCCCTCAAGGCGCTGGTACGCACCGTCCCCGATTTCCCCAAGCCCGGCATTCTCTTCTACGACATCACTACCTTGCTCAAGGACAAGGCCGGTTTCGCGCAGATGATCGACGCCCTGGCCGCCCATTACATCGAGCAGAAGATCGACCTGGTTTTGGGCATCGAGGCCCGCGGCTTCATCTTCGGACCGGCTCTGGCCTATCGCCTCAACGCCGGCTTCGTGCCGGTGCGCAAGCCCAAGAAGCTGCCCGCTCCCGTGGCTCGCGTGACCTACGATCTGGAATACGGCTCCGATACCCTGGAGATGCACCTGGACGCCATCCAGCCGGGCCAGCGCGTGGTGCTGGTCGACGACCTGCTGGCCACCGGCGGCACCATGGAAGCCACCATCAAGCTGGTCAAGCAGTTGGGCGGCGAAATCGCCGGCCTGGCCTTCGCCGTCGAACTGGACTTCCTCAAGGGCCGCAGCCGCTTCCCCGAGTACGACGTCTTCAGCCTCCTCCATTACGACGAATAGGCGCCGAGGGCGCTCTTGCCGCCTTCGGGCGCCGAGGGCGCTCTTACCGCCTTCGGCTGGTCCCGCGCTAGAAAGAAGCGCGGGAGTTGGCTGTAGTGCGAGAGCCGAGCACGAATATCAGTCTCCGCTACCCCCACGGAATTGTCATCCTGAGCAGCTCAACTTGCCTCTGCAAGTTACGTCGGGAATGAACCGCGCTGCCCCACGAAGTTCCGTGCCCTGTCATCCTGAGCGGAACGTAGCGGAGTCGAAGGATCTGCGGTTTCCCTTCCCTATAGATTCTGCGTTTTGTCGCAATTGAAAAGTGCCGGAAACACCTCAAACGACAGCGGCCCTTCCTAGGGCCGCTGTCGTTTGTCCGCCAGTCTGGATCAGTTCACCGTCAAGGGAACAGCCGTGGTCTGGGTGATGGTTCCCGCGGTCGCGGTCACGGTCACGGTATATGCTCCCGCGGTGGTACCGGGGTTGGAACTGCCCCCGCCGCCGCCATTACTGCCGCTGCCGCCGCCGCATCCCAGCACTCCCACGCTGCCCAAGAGCGCCAGCAAGCCCAGCATGAGGAGCCAGTTGCGCCGCCGCCTGGGGACCGCCAAGAAGCCCAGCAGGGCGAGCGCCGTGCCCCCCGCCACCGGCCACAAGAACGGCGTCGGTGCCGCCATGCTGCTGGTCGCCGCGGTGGTATAGATGGTCAGCGTCGCCGTCTGCGCCGTCGTACCGGAGATGGTCACCGATGACGGAATGGTGCAGGAGGGCGCATCGTTGGGACTGGAGATGCTAGTGGTAACCAGGCAGCTCAGGCTGATGGTCCCAGTAAACCCGTTCACCGGCGACAGGGTGATGGTCCCGGTTCCAGAGGTGCCTGGGGTTACGGTGACGGTGCCGCTATTGCTCGCCGTGAAACTGGGCGTACTGACATTCACGCTGACCGCGCTGCTCATCGAGATACTGCCCGAGGCGCCGCTCACCGTAGCGGTATAGATCCCCGGGGTAGTGGTCGAGGCGGTAGTCACCGTCAAGGTTGCTGTCTGCGCTGTGGTACCGCTCAGGGTTACCGAAGTGGGGGCCACCGTGCAGGTCGACGAGGGCGCCGTTACCGCGCAACTCAACGCCACCGAGCCGGTGAAGCCGCCGATTGGAGTGACGGTGATGGTCGAGGTGTTGCCGGTGGTTGCGCCCGCATTCACCGTGATGCTGCCGCTATTGCTGAGAGCAAAGCTGGTGGACCCCGCACTGGATCCCGTCACCACCGCCTGCACTCCAGCGGTGTGGACGATATTGCCGGTGGGATCGGTGGCCGTGATCAGCACGTTATAGGTCTGGTTGGCGGTCTGCGCCGGAGCGGTAATGGTCAGCACCGCGCTGGCCGATCCGCCGCTGCTCAGGCCCGCCGTTGACGGAATGGAACAGCTCACGCCCGCCGCCGCCTTGCAAGTCAGGCTAACCGTGCCGCTGAAGGCCGGCAATCCCACCGAAGTCAGGTTGACGGTATCGGTTCCCGAGCTGCCCGCCGCGACCGGCAGCAACACTGTTTGCGGCACCAGGGTGAAGTCCGCCAGCGAACTGGTAACCGCGGTGTTGCCGTTGAGCACCAGCGCCGAGGGGTTGTAGTTGCTGTCGCCCGCATATTGCAGGGTGAGGAAGTTGGCACCCTGGAAGAGCGTCTGGCTGTTCAACGTGATCGAGAAGGGAGAAACCACGCCAGTGGGCGTATTGAAGTTGACCCAGGTGGCGTCGTTGCCGGAGGTGTAGACGTAGATGCCACCGGTGGGAGCGGCATGGCCGCTCTGGCCAGTCACCGTGCCGGAGATGGTGATCGACGAGGCGGGTGAAATACTCCCGGTCATGGTGGCCGCTACGGTGGAAGTCAGACCGCCGTCGTTGTTGGTGGTCACGATGGGAATGGTGCCGCTCTCCGGCTTGATGGCGGTGTAGTTGGCATCGCCGCTGTAGGAGATGGTCACGGTGTAATTCCCTGCCGAAACATTGGCGGGAACCACAAAGGTGGCGATACCCTCCACCGCCCCGGTGCTGGGATCCACTCCAGGGCTGAGCGTGACCGTGCCGGAGAGTCCGGAGGCCGAACTGCTCACCGTCACCGTTCCCGATGGCGCTGCTACCGCAACGGGATAGATCGCCGAGGTCGTGGCGGCATTGTATTGCGCCGTGTTCTCCACCTGGAAGGTAATCACCGTCTGCTGGTTAGGACCGGTGACGGCATCGCCGGAGTTATCGGTGATCGAGGTACTCCAGAGAATCTGAGGCACGTCTTGCACCACGGTAAAGTTGACCGCCGTGGCCGTCGATTTGGCGTAGCTATTGTCGCCCGAGTAGCTGGCCGTCACCGAGTGCGATCCCACCGCAAACGGCTCATTGAACTCTGCATCGCCCTCCGTGTTCAGCACCGCGGTATTCAGTATGGAACTGCCGTCGTTGAAGGTCACCGTGCCGGTCGGAGCGGTAAAGACCGCCGCCGTGCTGCCGCCGGCGAAGAGATAGCTTTCTTCGGTGGCTAGAGCATTGTTCGCCGTAGGCGCCACCAGCGCCTCCAGCATCAATTGCGTGCCGTAATCGACGGTATTGCCGGGCGTGGAACTGGTCGTATAAACCCTGCCTACTCCAGCAGCGATGAGATTCAGGTCGGTCCCGCTAGCTTCCGGCGATACGGTAATCTGCGTCTTGGGCGAGTCGCTGGGGGCGTTGTTGGAATCTCCGCCGTAATGTACCCAAATGTTGTAGGTGCCGCCGGGCAGATAGTTGAGGGCCGGACTCGCACTTGTACTCGTGTAAGCCCCATTGACCAAGGGGAAGGTCGCCTGCCCCTGATTGACCGGCTCGGTGCTGTCGGTCATCAACGCTACATTGCCGGTCGGCGTCGTGCCGGATGAACTCACCGTGCCGGTTATGGTGATGGTTGCGCCGTGGGCGAAGCTGGTCGGCGAGGGCGAGATGGTGGTGGTGGTCGCGGCCAGCTTGATGTTGGTCCAATTGTTGACCAGTTGCGCGGCGTCGATGCTGCCCAGGCCGGTGGCCAGGTTGTAGCCCGCCGCGGCGTTGTATTCGGGAGTCGTTCCCGTGCCAATTTGTCCTTCCGTCACCGAAGTTGTCGAGGACGTGGGAAGCACAATGGGGCTGGAGACGGCGATGCAGTTCGTGCTGCCAGATTCGCAGGGCACGGAGTTGGTGCCAACCGTGATGTCGTGGAAGGCGGCTGGAACCTGCGCCTTCAGCGGATAGAGCACGGTGTCTGCCTGTCCCTGACGGCCGTATTTCTGGTTGACCAGGGCCATGATGCCGGCAAAGGATGGCGTCGAGGCCGAGGTGCCGCCCACTCCGGTGAACTGCACCGTGGCGCCGCTGGAAACCGGCTGGCAGTCGCCATCCTGGTAGCAAACCGGGTAATAGCTGTAGTTCAAGCCATCGGCGGCAAAGAGCGAGAGGTCGGGCAGGTCGCGCACGCCATCGGCGGGCATGGCGGGGTTGGACTGCCAGGAGGGCTTGGGATAGCCTCCGGTGCAGCTCACCGTATCGCCAGCGGTGTCGTAGGTGCCGAGCGCGCAGTTGCTGGCGCCGCCGCTGCCCGCAGCAATGGTGGTTTCCCCTTCGTTGCTCCAGACGCTATAGGCATCCAGTCCATATTGGCTGTCGTTCCAGGGCTGCTCGGCGATGGGCGCCTTGAGCGAGGCAACCGCCGTGTTGTTGCTGGCGGTAGTGTTCCAGTAGGAGGACAACGCGGTGAGGGTCAGATTCTGATAGGCGGGATAGTAAAAATCCGTGCCGCCCACGGCCACGTTGTAAGGAGTGGAGGCAAAGCCGCTCACCGCCTGGCCAGAGACCGCATACTCGCTGCCCGAAGAATCGCAACCCGCCGAGCCGCTGTCGCCACTGGAGACCAGCACGGTGATGCCCTGCGCCGCCGCCTGCTCCCACAGGCTGTTCAGAGACTGATTCTCCGCGCCCAAGGCGGATTCGCAATTACCGAAGCTAAGGCTGATGATGGGCGCAATATTGCTATAAACAGCGTGCTCGGCGGCAAGAATCAGGCCGCTCTCCAGCTCCGTATCCGCGGCGACGACCAGATCGATGGTGGCCTGGGGCGCCACCGCGCCCGACCACTCGACGTCCAGATAGGCCTCGATCGAGTCGCCATTCGGTCCGTCGGGGTTGTTGATGCCGTCGATGCCCGGGTCGTTACCGTCCACGATCACCTGCGGGGGATTGGCCGGCAGGCTGAAGAGCGTGCGGAAGAGATTGACCAACTGCACGTTGATATTTGAATCGTTGACGATGGCGATGGTCTGGCCGGTGCCGTTCACGCCCGCCGTGTAAAGCGGATTCACATCGTACTGAATGGCCCAGTCGGCCGGCGCCAGCGGGAAGGTCTCGCCGCTGCTGCTGCTGCCGATAGTCCACTGCGGCTGGGCTGTATCCGTCTTGGGATCGTAAGTGGCCCGGCCCAGCACCCGGCTGTGCCGCTGCGCGCGGAAGTTGTTGAGCGAGACGAATCCGCCCACCACCGGCGCCAGCGCGGCAGGAATCTGCGGATCGGCGGCATTGGCGAAGTGGGTCTCGCCATTGACCACATACTTGTGAATCTGGGTGTGGAAGGCGCTGCGCACCTGTCCGGCGCTACCGCTGAACTCGATGGTTTGCTTGCCGGGATTCACCTGGGTGACGGTGAATCCGTGGCTGGCGAGCCAGTTGGCGACTGTCGCCACATCCTCGTCGATGGGCCCGAACTGCTTGCCGAAGCTCTCCGGTGTCAACCACTTGTGGTAGTTGGCCGCGCCCGGGGTGTGCATCTCGGTGATCAACTGGCGCAGCGCCGCCTCCTGGCTGTCGCTACGCTTCAGCACCAAGTGCATACGGCTCAACGGCATCCCGTCGGCGACCGGACCGCGGTCGTTGGCCTGGTTGGCCAGCGGATGCACCGTGCCCTTGAGCGTGGTCAGTTGCGTTTCATCGATGCGGTTGACGATTCTGGCTGAAACCGTGGCACTCTGGGCCGTGGCTGCCGTCGCGTACAACAAGACCAGGGCCAATCCAGTGAGGGGGAGCAAACGCAGCAGACGCATAGTGGTATTCCGGTCCCTTTCTTCGGAGCAAGCACCCGAAAAAACCTGAAGTTGCGCTTTCAACAACAAATACTTGGTCAAGAAGACTCCTTGCCGGTCCATGAATGGCGAAAAGAGATGGAGAACCGTGTCCCACGGATCGCATCGACGCAGGTTAAACCACACCATTTCCTGCTCCCACCATACAGGAGCCTGCCCCCGCAGGAAAGCAGACTCCGTGTACTAACCCTTTTGAAACCAAACACCAAGGCGACCACCATCGGCTCATGCCGAGGGGTCGGGAAGAAGGCGGGCAAGCAGACAATGCCGCTTCGTTAGACGCCATACCGGTACAAACGTTGCACCCGGAGGGAGAGCAAACAGACTCCCCCCCGCGGGGTTCCAATTCCTAGTGAAGAATCGATTTGTGCCGATAAAGGAAGAGTAGTTTCTTTGACCCAAATCTGCATTGGCGGCAATTGAATTGAGCACACAACAGACATTTCAGACCCATCAGGCCACTCCCCTTCACCTGGCTGGAAACACCTCCCAAGAGCAACGTGACCGGCTCAAGGAGACACTCGACGCGGCGGTTCAGCGCATCTACCGCAGCACCCTCAAGGATCTGGACCAGCACAGCGCCCGGCTGGTATTGGAGATGGACGAGAAGCTCACCACCGAGATTGTCTCGGCGGCCATGAAGATCGTCCACCGTCTTACCGTCAGCGACAAGTACGTGAACGAAGAGGCGGTCTCGCGGCGCGAATACCCTGCCGCCTACAGGGTCCGCCCGGTCGAGGCCCAGGTCACGGAACTGCGCAAGCACTTTCCGCAACTCGGTCCCTGCATGGAAAAGCTGGGCCACAAGCCGCTGCCCGAGAATGCCGAAGATTGGTTCGCCATTCCCCGTTGGCAGGCGCTGGCCCCCACCTACAATCAGGCCACGGAGATGCTCATCGCCCTGTTGGCCACCAAGCGGCGCTTCGACAACCGCATCCTGGGCAAGCTGGGAGAGGCCTTCCTGCGCCAAAGCGAGCGCAGCAAGCTGGCCGAGCGCATTTTGGCCGAGCAGCAGCCGGGGTGCGACATCTTCGTCGTCGCCGCCCAGGCCGGTCTGCTGCACCGCGGCTGCTCGGCCCGCCGCGCCCGGGTGGTGATGGCCACCAACGAATTCGGCCTGGGCGCCTTTGCCCTGGGCTGCATGTTGCTGACCCATCCCGAGCGGCTCTCCAACGCCGACACCCTGATGATCGACTGCTGTGGCGATGAATACTCCATCCGCGGCGACGGCGTCTTCGACCGCGTCCCCTTGTTCGACTACGATCTCAGCGGCATCGAGTTCAGCATCTTCTTCGAGGACCGTGCCCGCGAACTCTGGGGTGCGCCCACGGGCTTCATGGTCCAGTCCACGGCGGGGAAGGACACGCCGGCGGGCAACACTCTCCCCTCCGCCATCCGTTCCTCCTCCACCCGTCCGCTGGTAAGCACCTCGTTCCGCTGAAACGCCGGTCTCTGTGGGGATGCAGTGTTGAACCTGCCTTCCCCCAGGGGCTCAAACTCGCAACACGCCATGGATTTAATCGGGCACGACCGAAGCCGTGCCCGGTACCACGGCCTGCCGAGGCGCGGCCTTTTTGCCGCCTGCGCAGTCCCGCCAGTCAATCCCGGCCACAATATCGAGAACGCCCCTTACTTCTGAAAATGCTCCGGTTCGGACTTGGAGCCGCCTACTTGTAGACCTCGGGGATGAAGTTCTGTTCCTGGATGGGCGGACGCACATACTTGGTCTTCTTGAGCGCCGGCAGGGGCAGCGGCTCGGGAGTCAAATCCTTGTACTCGAAGCGCGAGAGCAGATGGCGGATCACGTTCAGCCGGGCGCACTTTTTGTTCTCCGCGTTGACCACGAACCAGGGCGACTGCTTGGTATCGGTGACGGCGAACATCTCGTCCTTGGCCCGCGAGTAGTCGGCCCAGTGCTTGCGCGATTCCAGATCCATGGGGCTCAGTTTCCAGCGCTTGGTGACGGTGTCCATGCGATCCTGAAAGCGCCGCTCCTGCTCCTCGTCGCTGACCGAGAACCAGTATTTGATGAGATGGATGCCGCTGCGGATGAGCATCCGCTCGAACTCCGGGCAACTGTGCATGAACTCCTGGTACTGCGGCTCGGTGCAGAAGCCCATCACCCGCTCGACGCCGGCGCGGTTATACCAACTTCGGTCGAAGAGCACCAGCTCGCCGGCGGCGGGCAGATGGGCCACATAGCGCTGAAAGTACCACTGCGTCTTCTCCCGCTCGGTGGGAGTGGTCAGGGCAACGATGCGGCAGACGCGGGGATTGAGGGATTCGGTGATGCGTTTGATGGCTCCGCCCTTGCCGGCGGCGTCACGGCCCTCGAAGAGCACTACCACCCGCAGCCCCTCGTGGCGTATCCACTCTTGCAGTTTGACCAGCTCGACCTGCAGGCGGACCAACTCGGCTTCGTACTTGCAATCCTTACCCAGCCGCAGCACTTCGGCAGTGTCGGGGGGCGCCACACGCTCCCCGATTACGTAGTCCTGATCCGCCGTTATCTTCTCGCCGTGGTGGTGCTTTTGCTCATTTTTGGCGGACTTCTTGTCCGATTTTTCTTTCATCGGGATCTCTCCAGGCAGCCGGCGATACTTTACCGGCCACCGCGATCATCATAGTCCCGACGGCTCTTCATTGGGAGAGGCAAAGCGAAGAAAATGCGGAGGATCAGGCTAGTTTTCGGGAATTTCCAGGGCGCCAGTAAGGCTGGATACCTGGTCCACCGCGTGGCTGCGGCACCAGGAGGCCAGGCCGCCGGCCAGGCGCTCGGTGGCGCGGGGATCGGCATAATTGGCGGTTCCCACCTGGATAGCCGTAGCTCCGGCGAGCAGGAACTCGACTGCATCCTCGGGGCTGACGATGCCGCCCATGCCGATGACGGGAATCTCCACGGCCTGGGCCGTCTCGTAAACCATGCGCAGGGCGATGGGCTTGATAGCCGGACCGGAGAGGCCGCCGGTAACATTGGTCAGCCGCGGCCGGCGCGTCTCCGCATCGATGGACATGGCCATGAAGGTGTTCACCAGGCTGACCGCATCGGCGCCGGCGCCGGCGGCGATCCGGGCCATGTGTGCGATGGAGGTGACGTTAGGCGAGAGCTTGACGATCAGCGGTCGTGTCGAGGCCTGCCTGGCCCGTCCCACCAGGTATTCCAGCGAACCGGCATCGGAGCCAAAGGCCATGCCTCCGGCATGAACGTTGGGGCAACTGACGTTGAGTTCGTAGGCGGCAATGCCCTTGGCCTGATTGAGCCGTTCGATGACGTTGATGTACTCGTTGACGGTGTAGCCAAAGACGTTGACGATGACGTGGCAGCCGGGATAGCGGGCCAGGGGGGGCAGCTTTTTGGCGATGAACTCCTCGACGCCCACATTCTGCAGGCCGATGGCGTTCAACATGCCGGCCGCCGTCTGCACAATGCGCGGCGCGGCGTGGCCGGCGATGGGCTCCAGCGAGATGCCCTTGGTGACAAAGGCGCCGATGCGCTCCAGCGCCACAATCTCTTCGAACTCGATGCCGTAGCCGAAGGTGCCGCTGGCGGCGATCACCGGGTTGGGAAGCTCCAACCCGGCCAGCCTGACTTTCATATCGGGTTTCACAAGCGGCATTCCTTAGGGGTTAGGTGCAATGGGTTAGGGGTTAAGGGCTACGGGAACCGCCGGTTTGAGGGCTTCTGTCAACACTCGGCCAACAGCGGCCGAGGGCTGATTGACGCCGGCCAGCGAGGCGAAGGTCGCCGCCAGATCCACCGGGGCCACTCGATTATGATACTCGCCCGGCGCAAAGGGCGCGCCATGGAAGGCCAGCGGCACATGGCGGTCGTAGGACCAGGGCGTGAAGTGATTGGTGCCGCCACCGAAAAAGGCCATTTGGTATGGGTTGAGCACCAGCATGACGTACCAGTTGCCGTGGTCGGCGGCGCTGTGGGCCAGCAGTTGGCCCCACTCTGAGGGAGGAAGCGGGCCGTGCAACAACTGCTGACGGGTATAGACCTTGTCCACCTGCGGAGCAGGGGTCAAACGATGCTGAACCGGCAATGTTTCTTGCGTCACCGGAGCCTGGGCGGCGACGGCCCCCGGCAGGATCTCGGCAACCGCGTCTTCTGCGGTCTTCTCGTCCACGCCGGCTGCCCGAAAGGCACGCTGGTCGAGCACAATATAGGGCAGGTCGGCACCGGGCAGCAGATAGGCCGTTTTGGCGCCTGCGGAAAAGCGACTGTTCAGTTCGGCGTTGAGCTTTGTGTAGAGCTTGTCCATGTCCACTTCGGTGGCCTGAATGCCCAGTTTGGCGGCGTCGGCGGGGATGGGTGCGATGCCGTGATCGGCGGTAAGCGCCAGCCACACGTTGTCCAGACCGAAGGTTTTGTCCAGCCAGGTGTTGAAGCTGTCCAGATCGCGATCCAGGCCGAGGATCATCTGCTCTTCGAAGACCGAGTCGGGGCCGAATTGGTGGCCCTGGATGTCGTTGGCCGAAAGCGAAACCACGACCAGGTCGGTAACCCCGTTCCGGCCCAGTTTCTCACCCTCGATCAGGGCCTTGGCAAAGTCCAGTTCGTAGCTGTTGGCGGCGGGCATGCGGCCCACCAACTCGAAGAACTGGGTTGTCCCCTCGACCAGCGCCTCCCGGGCGGCCTGCTGGGGGCGATCGCCGGCGTTGAAGGCGGTGGCCCAGGCGGGCAGGTGCTCCATGTAATATGTCGAGGTGGTGAAGTGGCCGCTGCTGTTGTCGATCCAGAAAGCACCGTTGGCCGACTGCCCGGCGGGCAGGATGGCGGCGCGGTCCTTGAGCGAGATGCCGTAGACGCGGGCGCGGCCCTGGGTGGAGAGACGTAGTTCGTCGCCCAAGGTGGTGGCGCGCAGGTTGCGCGGCGAGGAGCCCACGAGAAACTTGGCCGCCGTATCCGGAGCGCCGGGCTGGTTGGCCGGGATCGAACTGGCCGGCAGATCGACGAGTTGGTAGCGCTCGTCCTCGACCGCCGTCACCTTATGATCGTAGCCGCGGCTGACGTCCCAGAACTCGTTGGATTCGATGCCGTGGCCGTCGCTATAGGCTCCGGTACCGATGGTGGCGTGGCCGGGCGCGGTTTTGGTGTTGGCGTAGTCGTAGTAGCAGTCGGTGAACCAGGCGCCTTCTTCGGTGAAGAGACGGAAGCCGCGGCCCTTGAACTTGTCCCGGTCGCGGTTGAGGTAGTCGCCGCGGAACTGATCGATGACCACGATCACGATCAGTTTGGGCTTGCCCACATACGCCTGAGCCAGGGCGCCGGCGGGCAACAAAATGTTAAGAAGAACGGCGAAGACGGCGAGCAGGGCGTGAAAACGGATCCGCGTTGGCATGGCTTCGATAATACATCGAGAATTGTTACAGGTTAATCGCAGATGCGGGCATCTGGGTATCGACTGTGGCGGTGTGGATTTTGCCGGCCAGGCCAACCTTGGAGAGTAGCCAGATCCCCCAAAAGTTCACATCGACCTCGTACCAAACCAACCCGTGGCGGGCCGAGACCGGATGGGCATGATGGTTGTTATGCCAACCCTCGCCCCCTGTCAGCAGAGCCACCCACCAATTATTGCGCGAGTCGTCGCGCGTCGCGAAACGCCGGCGACCCCACAGATGGGTTGCCGAATTGACCAGCCAAGTGGCATGGAGGCCAAGGGTTACGCGCAGAAAAGCGCCCCATAGCAACATTCCGACGGCGTTCTTCGGCCCCCCGGCGAGCCATCCCAGGCCGAAGAGTGCGACGCCGCTCGCAGCCAAAGGAATCCAGTGGTATTTGCTGATCCAGCGATGGAAGCGGACCCGGTTGAGATCGGGGACATAGCGGCTGAGCAACTGCGTCTGGGCGTGCAAGGCATTGCCGAAGACGATCCAGCCAGTGTGCGCCCACCAGGCGCCGTCGCGGGGTGTGTGCGGGTCGCCTTGGTGATCGCTCTTCTGGTGGTGAAGGCGATGGGTGGAGACCCAGAAGATCGGCCCGCCCTGCAGCGCCAGGGTGGCGCAGACGGTCATCGCGTACTCCAACCACTTGGGAACCTGATAGCCGCGATGGGTCAGCAACCGGTGGTAGCACATGCCGATGCCGAAATTGATGGCGAGTGCATAAAGCGCCACCATGGCCGCCAGCCTCTGCCAGGTGAAGAAGAAGAAGGCCGCCAGCGCGCCCAGATGGAAGGCCGCCAGCACGCACAGCGTCAGCCAGTTCACCCCCTGGCCGACGGTCGCGGCCCGGCCCATGCGGATCTCGGATTGAGCCGATAGCGAGGAAAGTGGGCGCGAGAGAGGCTCGGCAAGAGGTGAGTTGGGAGCAGTGGGAGGTGCCGCAACGACAGGGAGAGGAGGTGGGGGAAGGAGAGACGGCATACGGAGGCCAATCCTGGGGAGTGGCGATACGTCCATCACTCCGAGGTCATTCTAGTCTCAAACAGTCCGATAAACCCACCGGGGCAGAAATATTCTTGGTGGTGGGTGTGACTGGTTGGCTCATTTCGGACCCGGTGTGCAAGCCCGCACACCGGATTCGATATTGCCAGCCGGAAGCACTGTCCTGCCGGCTGCGCCGATTACGCCGGAACCGCCTCGCTGGCGTGGACCTTGACCGGAGTCAGCCAGCCGAAGCGGTCCGGCTTGAGGCCGTTGGCGATGCCAAAGAACTCGTCGGCGATGCGTTTGGTGATCTCGCCCGGCTTGCCGTCGCCGATAACGATGCGGTCGATGGAGCGGATGGGCGAGACCTCGGCGGCGGTGCCACTGAAGAAGACCTCGTCGGCAATGTACAGCAGTTCACGGGGCATGGACTGTTCGATGACCGTCAGTCCCAGGTGGCGGGCGATGGTCAGGACGCTGTCGCGGGTGATGCCGCTGAGCGCGCAGTTGGCCAGCGGCGGGGTGTAGAGCACGCCGTTGCGCACGATGAAGATGTTCTCCCCCGAACCCTCGCTGACCAGCCCGTTGACATCCAGGGCGATGCCCTCGGCATAGCCGTTGATGTCGGCTTCCATGCGGATCAACTGCGAGTTCATGTAGTTGGAGGCGGCTTTGGCCAGACTGGGCATGGTATTGGGAGCCAAACGATTCCAACTGGAGACGCAGACATCGACCCCGTTGGTGCCGGGCATGTACTTGCCCCAGGCGAAGTTGGCGATGTACATCTCGATGGGCGAACCTTTGGGGCTAACCCCGATCTCACCATAGCCGCGCAGGGCGATGGGACGGATATAACAGGGGGCGACAGCGTTGGCTTCAATCAGGTCCACCACCCCGGCGCAGAGTTCGTCCAGCGTGAAGGGCAGTTCCATGCGGTAGATCTTGGCCGAATCGAGCAGCCGCTGCATGTGCTCGGGAAGCCGGAAAACCGCCGAGCCGTGCGGCTGGCCGTAGCAGCGAATGCCTTCAAATACGGCCGAACCATAGTGGACGACATGGCTCATGACGTGAATGGTGGCCTGCTCCCAGGGGATAAGGTTGCCGTTGTGCCAGATCTTCGGTGTGGTTTGGATGGGCATGGGGGTAGCGTGCTCCTTCGACGCGCCTGTCGGAATTCCCTACAGAGTAGCGCGGATAGCCCGCCGGTGTCACGGAGGAGGCGCAACTGGCGCTGTGGAGGGCCAAAGTCGCCGCTCCCGGCGGGCTCCAGGCGCGGAAAAATCCGCCGCGATGCAGAAAGGACCATCGTTCCGAATCAGGAAGGGAGCTCTCGGTCCGGCCAGTATGTCTCCCAATCGCATTCTTGCAATGCGGTATGATGGCTGCAACAACGCCAGCCGCCATGCGATGAACCGGGCCCAAGCATAGCTATAGCCGAGACGATGGCAACGCAATCGGAGTCTGGTTTCCTCTGGCAAATGCCGATCTTTGCCTTCGAGCGTAATGTTTCACTTCTTTTCCATTGGGCATAATGTTTCACTGGTGAACTCCCCGTCCTCGATCGAATGCGTTGGAAGAGTTTCTATATCCGGCGATCTTGCGCCCGGAACGATCTGCGCCCGAACCGGGAGGGGAGGGCCGGATAGGAAGGACACTCTCTTGAGGAAGTCGATTCGTAAGGTTGTCGATGTTGATGCGGAAAAGTGCACCGGATGCCACGCCTGCATTGCTGCCTGCCCGGTCAAGTTCTGCAACGATGGCAGCGGCGAGCATGTTGCCATCAATCAGGATATGTGCATTGGCTGCGGCCACTGCATCGCCGCCTGCACGCATGGCGCGCGAGTGGGGCTGGACGACTTTCCGGCGTTTCTCGAGGCCCTCCGGGAGGGGGTTCCGCTGGTAGCCATCGCCGCTCCGGCGGTGGCTTCGAACTTCCCCGAGCAATACCTGAAGATCAACGGCTGGCTGAAGAGCCTGGGCGTGCAAGCCGTCTACGACGTCAGCTTTGGTGCCGAACTTACCATCAAGTCCTATCTCGAACATATCAAGGCGGACCATCCCCGGGCGGTGATCTCCCAGCCCTGCCCGGCCATCGTCACTTACATCCAGATCTATCGTCCCGAGTTGCGCGGCTATCTCGCCCCGGTCGACAGTCCCATGCTGCATACCATCAGGATGATCCAGCGCTTTTACCAGCACCGCGGCGAGGTCCGGGTCGCGGTGTTGTCGCCCTGCATCGCCAAGTCAAGGGAGTTCGAGGAGACCGGGCTGGGGGATTTCAATCTGACCTTCCGCTCGCTGCAGGCGCATTTTGAGCAGCAGCATATCGCCCTGGCCGATTATCCGGAACTGGAGTACGACAATCCCCCGGCGGAGCGGGCGGTGCTCTTCTCCACCCCCGGCGGGCTGTTGCGCACTGCCCTGCGCGAGAACCCGGAGGTGGGCAAAATCAGCCGCAAGATCGAGGGTTGCCCCACCATCTATCGCTACCTCGACCGTCTGGGCGAGGACATCGCCAGAGGCACCGCGCCCCTGCTGGTCGACTGCCTGAACTGCGAGATGGGATGCAACGGGGGCACGGGAACGCTGAACGCGGAGAAATCCGTGGACCAAGTCGAGGCGCTGGTGGAGGCGCGCTCCCGGCAGATGCAAGCCCGCTACCATGAGAAAGGCTGGCTGGGCCGGCGGCGCGGGGCGCGCAAACTGAAGCGCGCCATCGACAGCCATTGGGAACCCGGACTGTATGCCCGGGAGTATCTGGATCTCTCCGGCAACAACGCCATCCAGCAGCCCACTGCCGCCCAGTTGGAGGGAATTTTCCGCTCCATGCACAAGTACGAGGAGAAGGATTTTTATAACTGCTGCGCCTGCGGCTACAACGACTGCGAAGTCATGGCGGTGGCCATCTTCAACGGTCTGAACAAGGCGGAGAACTGCCACCACTTCAAACAGGTCCGCCTGCAGGAAGAGATGGACCATGTGGGGCTGCTGCAGCAGGACATGGAGTTGCGCCGGGCGGAGGAGACGGGCATTGCCGGCAATGTCTCCGTGGCCCTCTCGCAGATGGTCTCGGCCAACGCCACCATTGCGGAGATGTCCAAGTCGCTGCTCGATACCTTCGAGGAGCAAAAGGCGATCTTCCGCCGACTGGTGGCGGACGTGACCGAGTCCTCCAAGGCCACCGAACTCTTCCAGCCCATCGCCGAGGCCATCAACAACATCGCTGGCCAGACCAACCTGCTGGCCCTGAATGCCAATATCGAGGCCGCCCGGGCCGGTTCGGTGGGACGGGGTTTTGCCGTGGTGGCCGGCGAAGTGCGCCGCCTGGCCGAAATATCCCGCCAGGAATCGGCCAAGATCATGCCCTTTTCCCTGGAGTTGTGCGCGGTCTTCAAGACCATCCAGGAGAAGGCCGAAGCGGCCTCGGCGACCTTCGAGAACACCGCCCAGCAAGTGATGCAGATTGCCAGTTCGGTGGAGCAGATGTCGGCCACGACCGTGGAGATCAGCGGCGAGGCGCGCAAGCTGACGGCGGTGTAGGTTCTCCGATTACCCCGATCCCAAACAGCAGGACCTGGGACGCCCCTATTTGAGATGTTGGCCTAGCGCCAATCAGTCAGGTATGGGGGAGTTCTGCATTTGCATTGATTCGGAGTTCGAACTGGCCGAGGCTGGGTGCATGGATTATGCCGGAATTATTACCATCGAGCCGGACAAACGCAGTGACAAGCCGCTTTTCCCGCCCTGCGGCAGGAAGATACCCGCGCATTGTTGCCTGGTTTTCCTCAGATCGCCGGGTTTGCCGCAGGTCTTTAGCGGAGTCAATACAGGCGACCGGCGACTAGAATCATAGTTGTCATGGCTGAATTCACGCATTTGCATTTGCACACGGAATACTCGCTGCTCGATGGGGCCTGCGACGTCAAAAAGCTGGTCGACCGGGTTGCCGCGCTGGGGCAGAAATCGGTAGCCATGACCGACCACGGCAATATCTACGGGGCGGTGCACTTCTTCGAGGCGGCCAAGCACAAAGGGGTCAAGCCGATCCTGGGCTGCGAGCTCTATGTGTGCAAGAACGAGGATCATCGCGCCCCGGCGCAGGGCGACGACTACAATCACCTGCTGGTGCTAGCGGAAAACGAAGAGGGTTATCGCAACCTGATCCGCATCACCTCCGAGGCCTCGCTGCACGGCTTCTATCGCAAGCCGCGCATCAGCAAGCAGTATCTGGCCCAGCACGCCCAGGGCTTGATCGGCCTCAGCGGCTGCCTGAGCGGCGAACTCTGCGAAGAGTTGATGGCGGGCAAGTACGACAAGGCCAAAGCCTCGGCGCAGGGCTACCAGGACATCTTCGGGCGGGGCAACTTCTACCTGGAGATTCAGGATCAGGGGCTGGCCGACGAGCGGCGCATTCAGAAGGATCTTTTCCGGTTGGAGAAGGAACTGGACATCCCGCTGGTGCTGACCAACGATTCGCACTACCTGTGCGGCGAAGACTCGCACGCCCACGATGTGATGCTCTGCGTGCAGACCGGCTCCAAGGTGCACGATGCCGAGCGCTTTCGCTTCGACAGCGATCAGTTCTTCGTCAAGGGCGCCGACGAGATGCAGCGGCTCTTTCCCGATTCGCCGGGGGTGATGGCGCGCACCATGGAAATCGCCGAGCGCTGCCACCTGAAGCTGCACAAAGTGGACAATCCCTGGCCGCAGTTCGCGGTGCCCGAGGGGCACACCATCGCCAGCTACTTCGAGGAGATCTGCCGGGCGGGATTCAAGAAGCGCCTGGAGACCTCCATCCGCTTTTTACAAAACAAGGGCCAGCTCAAGGCTTCGATTGCCGATTACGAGGCGCGGCTGGAGTACGAGATCGGCATCATCAAGCAGATGAAGTACACCGGCTATTTTTTAATCGTGTGGGACTTCATCAAGTACGCCAAGGACCACGGCATTCCCGTGGGTCCGGGGCGCGGCTCGGCGGCTGGATCGCTGGTGGCCTATGCCATGGAGATCACCAACATCGATCCGCTGCAGAACGTGCTGCTCTTCGAGCGCTTTCTGAATCCCGAGCGCGTCTCCATGCCCGATATCGACGTGGACTTCTGCATGAACCGGCGCGGCGAGGTGATCGACTATGTGACCCGCAAGTACGGGCGCGAGCAGGTGGCGCAGATCATCACCTTCAATACCATGGCGGCCAAGGCGGCCATCAAGGATTGCGGGCGCGCGCTGGATATGCCCTATGGCGACGTGGACCGCATCGCCAAGATGATTCCCGCCACGGTGGGCATGACCATCGACCAGGCCCTGGAAGATGTTCCCGACCTGCGCAAGGTCTACGACAACGACACGGTGATTCGCGAGCTGATCGATACGGCGAAGAAGCTCGAGGGGCTGGTGCGCGGGCAGGGAGTGCACGCGGCTGGCGTGGTGATTGCGCCACGGGCGCTCACCGAGCTGGTTCCCGTGGTCAAGACCAAGAACGACGAAATCGTCACCGCCTACGACATGAAGGCCGTGGAGAAGATGGGCCTGCTGAAGATGGACTTTCTGGGCCTGACCACGCTGACGGTGATTGTGGATTGCCTGAAACTCATCGAGCAGAGCCGCGGCGAGACGGTGGACATCGAGCAGATTCCGCTGGACGACGAGGAGACCTACAAGAAGGTCTTTCAGGCGGCGCTGACCTCGGGGATCTTCCAGTTCGAATCCAACGGCATGAGGGATATGCTGCGGCGCTACAAGCCGGATCGCATCGAGGATCTGACCGCGCTCACCGCGCTCTTCCGGCCGGGGCCGATCCAGGGCGGCATGACCGACGACTTCATCGAGCGCAAGTGGGGCCGGCGCAAGGTCGAGTACATGCTGCCGCAGATGGAGCCGGTGCTGAAAGAGACGCTGGGGGTCATCGTCTATCAGGAACAGGTGATGCAGATCGCCAACGTGCTGGCCAGCTACTCGCTGGGAGAAGCCGACATGCTGCGCCGCGCCATGGGCAAGAAAGATCCCAAGGAGATGGCCAAGCAGCGGGATCGCTTCATGGACGGCGCGGATAAGCTGGGCCTGCCCAAGAACACCGCCGGCGAAGTCTTCGATCAGATGGAGAAGTTCGCCGGCTACGGCTTCAACAAGTCGCACTCCGCGGCTTATGGACTGGTTTCGTATCAGACCGCCTATTTGAAGACGCATTATCCTGTCGAGTTCATGGCCGCGCTGCTGACTTCGGAGACCTCCAAGCCGGAGAACGTGGTCAAGTACATTGCCGAGTGCAAGGAGATGGGCATCGCCGTCGAGCCGCCCGACGTGCAGGTCTCGCGCGCGCAATTCACCCCCCACGGCGCGGCTATTCGCTTCGGGCTGGCGGCGGTGAAGAACGTGGGCGGCAACGCCATCGAGTCCATCCTCAAGGCGCGCGAAGAAGCCGGTGGAAGGTTCAAGAGCCTGTGGGAGTTCTGCGAGAAGGTGGATCTGCGGGTGATGAACAAGCGGGTGATCGAGTCGCTGATCAAGGCCGGCGCGCTGGACGCGTTGGGCAAGCGCGGGCCGCTGATGGCCAGCGTAGACAAAGCCATGGAGCGCGCCCAGAAGGCGCAGCGCGACGCGGCGCAGGGACAGGTAGCGCTCTTCGGCCTCTTCAACGACGAGCCGGTCAAGGGCGCCAAAGACGCCGACGACCTCTTCCAGGGCAAGGACTGGGAAGAGGGCGAGCGGCTGGCCTACGAAAAGGAGGTGCTGGGCTTCTTTGTCAGCGGCCATCCCCTGGACAAGTACGCCGAGAAGCTGCGCAATCTGAGCAATGTCATCAGCGTCGCCGAGGCCCTGGAGCGCAAGCCCCCGGAGCGCCGCTGGGGCCAGCAGATGGATCCCAACGACGAGTTGCAGGTGGCCGGCATGATGCTCGGCATTCGCGTACAGAAGAGCAAGAAGGACGGCAAGCAATACGCCATGGGCTCTTTGGAAGACGCCACCGGCAAGATCGACTTGATCTGCTTTTCGCGTGATTATGAGAAGCTGGCCAACCAGTTGAAGATCGAGGCCGCGGTGGTGGTGCGCGGCGTGTTGATGGGCGAAGAGGATCAGGCGCCCAAGATCTCCATCAGCTCCATTGTGGCGCTGGACGATGTAAAGGTTAAACTCCCCACCGGAGTACGCATCCGCATCGATATTGAGCGCATCAGCGAAGAGATGCTGACGGCCTTGAAGTCCGCTGCCGATGCCGCTCCGGGGCCGGGCAAGGTGATGCTGCATCTGGAGAAGAAGGACGAGTGGGCGGTGATCCTGGAGCCGGAAGAGATGAGCGTGACCGCCGATAAAGGCTGGATCGAACGTGTCGAAGCGCTGGTGGGCAAAGGCAAGGTGCAGGGGCTGGGATGAGCGCCGCGAGCGCCTTGATTGCCTTCGGTTCTTTTTGCGCAGCCATGGGCGCTTTTATGAGGCCGCGCGGCATCAACGGCTCAAAATATTCGCGATCCATCTCATCTAAGGAACCTCTGATCAAGTGCGCCTTTTATGATCCGACCTTCCCTCAGGGGCTAAAGCCCATTGATTCTTTGAGCTTTATGTACGGGCTAAAGCCCGTACCCTTCAAATCGCCGACTTAATCAGAGTTTCCCTAAACAAAAATGATGCATCGAGCTGTTGATTGCATGGCTGCCGGGGGAATGAAATGCTCTATCGCCGCCTTGGAAATGGGCCACTGAAAGTATCGCAGTTGAGCTTTGGAACCTGGCTGACGGTGGCCGGGGGAGTCGAGCGGGCGCAGGCCATCCGCTGCATTCATGCGGCGGTCGAGCATGGCATTACCCTCTTCGATACCGCCAACGAATACGGCGCGGGCGAGGCCGAGCGGGTGTTGGGCGAGGCACTGAAGAGCTTTCCCCGCGACCGCGTCTTGATAGCCACCAAACTCTTCTTCCCGGTCGGCGACGAGCCGGACCGGGGGCTCTCTGCGGCACAGGTTGAGAAGCAACTGCATCGCTCGCTGCAGCGGCTGGGAGTCGAGTATATCGACCTCTACCAATGCCACCGCTGGGACCGCGAGACGCCACTGGAAGAAACCATGGAGGCGCTGGACCGTGCCGTGAAGGCCGGCAAGGTGCGGGCCATCGGCTTCAGCGAGTGGAGCGGCGAGCAGATCGACCAGGCCGCGGCGTTGGCCAGCGCACGGGGGCTGACCATGTTCTCTTCCAGCCAGCCGCAGTATTCGATGCTGTGGCGCAAGCCGGAGGCCAAGGTCTTTCCCGCTTGTGCCCGGCATGGGGTGGGGAATGTGGTCTTTTCGCCGCTGGCCCATGGTGTTTTGACGGGGAAGTATGCGCCCGGCCAGCCGCCGCCGCCGGGCAGCCGCGCCGCCAACGAGCAGATGAATCGCTTCATGGAGACGGCCGGACGGCACTTCCGCTCAGACTATCTGCTGACCGCGGTGGCAGAGCTCAAACCCATCGCCGCCGATCTGGGCTTGAGCATGGCGCAGATGGCGCTGGCCTGGGTGCTGCGGCGACCGGAGGTGGCCTCGGCGATCATCGGTGCATCGCGGCCCGAGCAGGTAGTCGACAATGTGCGCGCACTCGAGGTGAAACTGCCTGCCGCAGCATTGCAACAGATCGACCAGGCCGTGGGTGCAGTGGCAGTATGGGAGTGAGGCCGCTCTTAACAAGACACCGTTGAGATTTGTGGTTTCCCGCTCTCGACGCAAAAAAAAACCGCAGATCCTTCGACTTCGCTACGGATGACTGGGCACGGGAGTCTGTGGGAAAGCGTCATTCATCCCCGCCATAACTCGACACGTCGAGCCGGGCTACTCCCCATGGAAAACTACGGCTGATCCGCCCATAGTCCACGCTGCCGGCAAGCCTTTCCAACTGACCGGCGATGGCGTTTACCGGCCCGTCCGCACCTGCTCCAAATGCTGTTCGAATTGCTCCAAGGGCTGCGGCCGGCCGAAGAAAAAGCCTTGAAAGAAGTTGCAGCCGGAGCGCAGCAGAAAGTCGCGCTGCAGGGCGGTCTCGACGCCCTCGGCGATCACCCCCAGGCCCAGGCTATGGCCCAGCGCCACCACCGTCCGGGCCAGCGCCGCGTCGTTGAGATCGACCAGGGCGTCGCGCACAAAGGACTGGTCGATCTTCAACTGGTCCAGGGGCAGCCGCTTCAGATAGGTGAGCGAAGAGTAGCCGGTGCCGAAGTCGTCCAGCGAAAAGCTCACCCCGCGCTCCTTCATGGCCACCATCTTCTCGATAGTCTCTTGAACGTTCTCCACCAGCAGGCTCTCGGTCAATTCCAGTTTCAGCCGGTGGGGATCGGCGCCGGCGGCGGCAATGACCTCCAGCACCTCGGCGGCAAAGCCGGGCTGGCGGAACTGGCGGGTACTGACATTGACCGCCAGGGTGAATTCTTCCATCCCTGGCCGGTCCGCCCAGGCGGCCAACTGCTGGCAGGCGGTCTGCAAAACCCAGTGCCCCAGGGGCAGAATCAGGCCGGTCTCTTCGGCTAAGGGGATGAACTCCCCGGGCGAGACCAGTCCGCGCTGGGGGTGTTGCCAGCGGGCCAGGCATTCGGCGCCGGTGGGCCGACCCGAGCCATCCACCTGCACCTGGTAGTGGAGCACGAATTCCTGCCGCTGGATGGCGTTGCGCAGATCGGCCTCCAGCGCCGCCCGCTCCCGCACCGCGATTTCCATCCCCGGATCGAAGAAGCGGGTAGTATTGCGTCCGGCCGCTTTGGCCTTGTACATGGCCATATCGGCCTGCTTGAGCAGGTCGCTGGAATTGGCATCCAGGCCCCGAAATAAGGTCACTCCGATGCTTGGCGTGCAGCGGTAGGAGAGCTCCGCCTCCAGTTGATAGGGGCGATTGAGGGCGGCCAGGATTCTCTCCGCCAGCACTTCGGATTCGATCGCCGCCACCGCTACGGTAGCGCCGACCGAGGGAGTCATAACCAGAAACTCGTCTCCGCCCAGCCGGGCCACGGTATCTCCGGCGCGCACACACTGGCTGAGCCGCTCCGCCACCTGCTGCAACAGCAGATCGCCCATGGTGTGCCCCAGGGTGTCGTTGAGGGTCTTGAAATCGTCCAGATCGATAAACAACAAGGCTCCCGGCTTGCCGCTGCGCGCTCCGGCCGCCATCGCCGTCTGCAATCGATCCAGCAGCAGGGTGCGATTGGGCAGGCCGGTGAGCTGATCGAAGAAGGCCAGTTGGTTAATCTGCTTCTCGGCGTTTTTGCGCTCACTGATGTCGCGCGCGGAGTTGAAGAGGATCATCTGTCCCTCCGCCTCCATGCGGCAGCCGGTTACCTCAGCGTCGTAGATGCTGCCATCCTTGCGCCGGTGGCGAGTCTCAATGCGGTTGCTGCCGGAATGCCCCAGCTCAAAACGGATCGTCTCTGCCACTTCATCGGCGCTTTGGCCCACATCCCAATCGGTGGGATACATGCCCAACACTTCTTCCCGCGTATAACCGAGCATCTGACAGAAGGAGCTGCTGACCTCGATCACTCGTCCCTGAGCATCCAGCATGTGAATGCCATCGCTGGCCTGTTCCAACAGGGCTTGAAAGCGCTCGGCTTCGCGCTCCACGCGCTTCTGCGAGCGGCTCAACGCCGAACGCGCCGCTTCCCGCTGCACCGCGAAGGCGGCGGTCCCGAACGAAGCCGCCCCGGCAAGGAGGAAGAAAAACCAGCCCACCAACCGTGGCGTAGAGAAGAGCGATTCCGAGCTCTTCCAACCCTGTTTGGGTTCGGCGGCGATCCGCCACAAGCCGTAGGGCAAGGCCACATCCATCAGTTCCGGGGAGTGGCTGAAGATCATTCCATCGCCATAAAGAAGCCGGCGGCCGGGACCCACCGCTCCACCGGTGCAAACCGCCACGCGGATGGGCAGATTCTCCGCCCCCAGGCCGGCATCGGCGAAGGTGCGGGGAAGATCCAGCACCATGCTCACCAAGCCATAAAACCGCTCCTTGCCGCTTTTGGCATCCGTCAAATAGACCGGATCGCGCAAGATCAGCCCTTCTCCCCCTTGCAGCAGCGATTCGGGAGCGCTCAGTACCGGCCGTTTGCTGCGTATCGCGGCTTCCACCATCGGCCACTTAACGGTGGAACTCCGATAATCGAGGCCGACCAACGGATGGCTCCCATCGTCCGGATAAACCATGGCGATGACGGTTCCCTGGCTGACCACGAAATTGCGGAGGCTGGGGTTGTTCTCGGTCAGCACTTGGGCTTCCCGGACAAACTCCCGGCGATCGATCCCCCCGTGAGCAATAATCTGCGCGGCCATGGCGCGGGTCTCCAGCAGCGGCCCGGCCAGTTCGCCTTCCAGACGGGTGCGGGCCAGATCCAGATCCTTGCGGACATGGGCACGTTCCAACTGCCGCGTCTGTTCCAGCCGGTAATGGTCTAGACGCAACAATGCGACGCCTGCCAGCAGCGTCGCCAACGCCGCCATGCCAAAGGGCAACAACAGATCGATGCGGCGAACCTGCCAGCGAGTCACAGCCTTCATCCTAACCTCACAAGGCGTTGCGGTCCGATTTCGCCCCTTCGACAAGAGCGGTTCGCATCCACACCGGCTTCACCCATGGACGAGTGTACCGTCAAGCCATGTCAGCCTACAATCATGGAATGTTCCTCTGAAGTCCGGGCGGGATGGCGGCCCATTGGCGCTCTTTCCGCGCTCCCGTGGTCCCTCTCGCTTTTCCTCGCCGGCAAGTTTTAGTTTGTTTCTGGCTGCGATGATGTGTGATGCCGCTCACAGTCAGAGGTTCTTCTCCCTCGCTACCGTCTCTCTCATCCATCGGCGATCCTCCCGCGGCTTCCCCATTTCCCGGCCGCGCGGTTCTTCCCGGTGCCTCCACATCGAGCGAGGTAGGCATGGGTCAGTCCATTTGGCAATCAATGCAGCAGAAGGGCTACAGCCGCAGAGATTTCTTGCAGTTCTGCGCCGCGGCCGCAGCCATGGCCGGGCTGGAGCGCAGCGCCGCCGGCCAGGTCGCCGCGGCCTTCGAGAAAAAGGACAAGCCCGCTGTCGTCTGGATGCACTTTCAGGAGTGCACCTGTTGCAGCGAGTCGTTCATCCGCGCATCCCACCCCATAGTGGCCGATGCCCTGCTGGATGTACTGAGTCTCAACTACACTGAAACCCTGATGGCCGCTTCCGGCTTCCAGGCAGAGAAAAGCCTCAGCGACACCATCCGCGACCACAAGGGCAAGTACATCGTGCTGGTCGAGGGCGCGGTGCCCACCAAGGACGACGGCGTCTACTGCATGATTGGGGGCAAGACCGCCGAGTCCATCCTGCAAACCGTGGCCGCCGACGCCGCGGCCATCGTGGCCTGGGGCAGTTGCGCCAGTAATGGCTGCGTGCAGGCCGCCAAGCCCAATCCCACCGGCGCCACCCCCATCTATAAGCTGGTGGACAAGCCGGTCATCAACGTTCCCGGCTGCCCGCCTATCGCCGACGTAATGATGGCCATTGTCACCCACCTGCTGGTACTGGGCCAGGTTCCGGCGCTGGACAGCCTGGGCCGGCCCAAGGAGTTCTACGGCCGCCGCGTGCACGACACCTGCTACCGCCGCCCCAACTACGATGCCGGTCTCTTCGTCGAGTCCTTCGACGACGAGAATGCGCGCAAGGGCTATTGCCTGTACAAGATGGGCTGCCGCGGTCCGGTCACTTACAACGCCTGCTCGGTGGTGAGGTGGAACGAGGGCACCAGCTATCCCATCCAGTCGGGCCACGGTTGCATTGGCTGCAGCGAGGCCGGCTTCTGGGATAACGGCCCCTTGTATCAGCACCTGTCTTCCTTCCCTGGATTCGGCATCGAGAGTACGGCCGATACCGTCGGCACCGCGGTGGGAGTTGCCACCCTGGCCGGAGTCGCCGCCCATGCCGTGGTCACCAATATCCGCAAGAAGAAGGTGATCGCCGAGGTCCATGCCGAAGAACAACCCGACGAGGGCAGCCTCGACGAGACCAAGGAGTAGCGACCAGCTATGGCACGCATCGTCGTCGATCCGGTAACACGCATTGAGGGCCACCTGCGCATCGAAGCGGTGGTGGAAAACGGAGTCATCACCGACGCCTACAGCGCCGGGACCATGATCCGCGGCCTGGAAAAGATCCTGATGGGCCGCGATCCCCGCGACGCCTGGGCCATCACCGAGCGCGTCTGCGGCGTGTGCACCACGGTGCACGCCCTGGCCAGCGTTCGCGCCGTCGAAGATGCCATCGGCGTGGCCGTTCCTCCCACCGCCGAGTTGATCCGCAACATCATGATGGCCACCCTCTATGTTCAGGACCACGTGGTGCACTTCTACCACCTGCACGCCCTGGACTGGGTGGACATCGTCAACGCCCTCAAGGCCGACCCCAAGAAGGCCGCGGAACTGGCCCAGTCCTTCTCCAAGTGGGACAAGAACACGCCGGCCTATTTTTCCGCGGTGCAGGACAAGATCAAGAACTTCGCCGCCAGCGGCCTGGGCATCTTCGCCAACGGCTATTGGGGCCATCCCGCCTACAAGCTGCCGCCCGAGGTCAATCTCATCGGCGTGGCGCATTATCTGGATGCCCTGGAATGGCAGAAGGAGGTCGTCAAGATCCATACGGTCTTTGGCGGCAAGAACCCGCATCCCAATTACCTGGTGGGCGGCGTCCCCTGCTCCATCAATGCCGACGAAGTGGCAGCCATCAACAGCGAGCGGCTCAACCTGGTGGCCAAGCTGATCGCCCAGGCCGACGAGTTCGTCAACGAAGTCTACATTCCCGACCTACTGGCCGTGGCCTCGTTCTACAAGGACTGGTCCAAGTACGGCGGCGGCTTGAAGAACTATCTCTGCTACGGCGAGTATCCCACCAAGGGCTACAACCAGCCAGAGTCGTTCAAGTATGCGCGCGGCGCCATCCTGGGCCGCGATCTGAGCAAGGTCTATCCGGTCAATCCCCGCGACGCGCAGGAGATCAAGGAGTACATCTCCTCGTCCTGGTACGAGGGCGACGGGGCCAATGGCCTGCATCCCTGGGCGGGCGAAACCAAGATCAAGTACACCGGCCCCAAGCCGCCCTTCGAGACGCTGGAAGGCCACGACAAGTACTCCTTCCTCAAGACCCCGCGGTGGAAGGAAAACCCCATGGAAGTGGGGCCCTTGGCCCGCCTGCTGGTCTCTTACGCCTCCGGCCACGCCGACGTGAAGGAGCTGGTGGGCGCCACCCTGGGCAAGCTGGGCGTGCCCGTCGATGCGCTCTTCTCCACGCTGGGCCGCACCGCCGCCCGCGGCCTGGACGCGGCGCTGGCCATGATCTGGCTGAAGGAGTTCTTCGCCGACCTCATGGAACGGGTCAAGACCCGCGAGACCTCCACCTTCAACGGCGAGCGCTGGGAACCCAAGAGCTGGCCGGCGGAGTGCGAGGGCGTGGGCCTGGTCGAGGCGCCGCGCGGCTCACTGGCGCACTGGATCAAGATCAAGGACGGCAAGATCGACAACTATCAACTGGTGGTGCCGACCACCTGGAATGGCTCCCCGCGCGACGCCAAAAAGCAGCGCTCGGCCTTTGAAGAATCGTTGATCGGCACTCCGGTGGCCCGGATCGACCAGCCGGTCGAGATCCTGAGGACCATCCACTCCTTTGACCCGTGCCTGGCCTGCGCCGTGCATCTGTACGATCCGCAGGGCAAGCACCTCCACCAGGTTTCCTTCGAGTAACGGATAGGAGCTCTCGCTATGGGTACTCGCAATCTGTTAGCGGCGAATGGGCACAGTGCGGTGGAGTTCCGGCGGGTCTACGTGTGGGAGCTGCCGGTGCGCGCCTACCATTGGATCAACGCCATCGCGCTGGTGGTGCTGTGCGTCACCGGCTACCTCATCGGTGCGCCCATTCGCATGTTCTACGCCGCCGAGGCCTACCAGCAATACTGGTTCGGCGCGGTGCGCTTCATTCACTTCGTGGCCGCCTACGTCTACGTCTTCAACTTCCTGGCCCGCCTTTACTGGGGTTTTGTAGGTAACCGATACTCCCACTGGAACGCCTTCTTCCCGCTCAAGCGCTGGCAGCGGCGGGAGATTGTCGATGTCATCGAAGCCGATGTGCTGGAGGTCAAGATGCACGGCCCCATCTCCACTGGCCACAACGCCCTGGCGGGGATGATCTACTTCTTCACCTTCCTGGCCTTTGTAGCCCAATCGGTGACGGGGTTCGCGCTCTACTCCAGCATGAGCAACTCCTGGCTGCCGCGGCTCTTCACCTGGATCGTGCCGCTGATGGGCGGCGAGATGGGTGTGCGCTACTGGCACCACCTCTTCCTGTGGTTTTTTGTCACGTTTATCATCGTCCACGTGTATCTAGCCTTCTATCACGACTACATCGAGGGGCGCGGCACGGTCTCTTCGATCATCGGGGGATGGAAGTTCGACCGGGTGGAACGTGACAAGAAATCCTGAGAAGACGCTGGTACTGGGGCTGGGCAACGTAATTATGGGCGACGAGGGCGTCGGCGTGCATGTGGCGCGCATGATCGAAAAGCTCTCGTTGCCTGAGGGCACGGAGTGCCTGGATGGCGGCACCGGCGGATTCATTCTGCTGGAGCCGCTGCAGAATGCCGACCGCATCGTGCTCATCGACGCCGCGGCGGACGGCAACCCGGTGGGAACAGTGACACGCACCACGCCGCGCTTCTCCCGCGATTACCCCCCCACCCTCACCGCCCACGACATCGGGGTCAAGGATCTGCTGGACGCCTTCTACATGCAGGGCGGCAGCCGCGAGGTGGTGCTCTACGCCATCACCATCGATCCCCAACAGCCCATCTCGCTCGATTTGTCGGAGATCATCCTCAAGTCCGCAGAAGAAGCCGCGCGCCGCATCGCCGCGGAGTTGGGCATCGCGCCAGAATAGCTATCCCCACTCTCTAAAAGAGAACTCGACGATTCGTTTTCCGGTCTACTTTTCTTCCTCTTCAAACAATTGCGTGGAGACGGAGTGCTGGAGTTCCTTGCAGGAAGCGTAGGGCGATCTCCTGTCTCTGTCAAGACTCTCAAGAAGGAGCGGATTGGCGCATCCCAGGTCTGAAAAGCCGGACTTTGTCTTTATCGATTGGGCACTCGATTTCAGTGATGGGGAGATAAACCGCCCTCTCCGGCTGCCAAGTCACCGTTGATACGCTTCATCAACCTGGCTGCATCTTCTGGCAACAGATAGCGTTCGTTGACCAGTTCTTCTGCCTGCTTCCTGGCTTTACTGATGTATTGTTCGAAGTTGGGATATCGCTCTTCGATGGATGGTCTTGGATCGCGGTACTGCAATCGCTCCGCTTTTGTGCGAGGGAATGGAATATACCCCCCAGCCAATTGCTTTTCTCGGCCTTTCAGTGGTCCGGCGGGTATCGGATACCACCCTGTATACGTGCCGAGCGGCATTCGCTGCAACAATGTGTGGATGCCGGCAATCTCGTTCCCATCCGAATCCACTCGGGGCACCAGCGTTGGAAAAACGGATTTGATCGGAGCCGGAACGTTATCGATGATTCCAGAATCATCGTTGTATCTGAAACGCGGCCCGTAATCATAGTCAAGAACCGGGTTCACGACCCCGTCGGGAGAAGGCATACCGGGGATGTTGGGCCAGCCCATTGCTTGTGAGGTCGCAGGGACCAAAGTGTGATCGGATAGCTTAGGATACGCACTATCCGGCGGAGTGCGATTCTTTGTCACCCATTCGACCAATCCTACGTAGAGTGCCCTACTCGTCTCGATCATCGGGTTGGGATTGACCTGCATGCATCCCATTTGGGAACCACATGGCTGCTCTTCTGTCTTCCATCGGAAGCCGCCCTTCCCGCCTCCATGCGGGGTTCCGGCAATGTAGTAACGACGCACGTTATCTGGAAGCGGGATGTCTGCGAGAGCGGAGGTGCCTACGATCCCAGCAGTTCCTCTGCTGTACCAATATTCAGTAGCGCCATAAACTTCCGCGACCCTGGGACATGTCCTGGTCTCAGTGCATCGATGGAGAAGACCCCAGGTAGGTCGATGCCGAACGGAATCTTCGTAGTCGGACCACCATAGAGGACCGTCTGAACCTGGATCGTATAGCTCAGCGATCTCGCCCGGGACGCCGAAGCGGACATTGAATGAGCCGAGCATACCTGCAATGAAGGTATAAAGACCATCCCAGACGATCTTTCCATGTTCATCTTCATTGAAGCCGAGATTCAAGAAGCTCTTGGCAAACCTGCCAGATTGAGAGACGCCATAACCGATCGCCCCACGAATCGATCCGGCCACAGGATTGGGCGTGCCAGCAGCGTCTGTTGCCGCGTAGCGGAAGAAGGAGACAACATCCCGCACGGCAGCCAGGCCAACGCCCAATATTAGTGGATCCTTCGCCTGATAAACGAGTTGGTAAAGACGGGTTCCATCCACCGACGTCTTCAGGCAGACGAAGTTTGGGTCAGGTATACCGGGAAAGGGGGCTGAACGACAATCCGCGAAAGCCCAATCGGACGAAGGGATAATCTGCTCACCGGAACGAACACCGGAAGGTGTTTCGGAAACCGCCGAGAGGAGCGTTGCCTTCGAAGTGTCTAGGCTGACGGGTTCGCGTCCCGGGATCGAGCCGATGGAGAATGTGCCGCCTGCAGGGACGACAACTCTCTTGATTACCGGACCAACCACAGAGCCGCCGCCGGGCAGATGGGCGGTAGGAACATCGATTCCTTCCATATTGTTCTTGATCGCAGAGATCGGGATATCACCCTGCCAACCGCTCCAGAGCAGAACTTCGCCGCGCTTATACAAGAAGCCGTCTCCTGGGTTTCCGCCGACATTCAGTGTGCCGCCATGATTGCCCCGATTGACGATTTCGTAAAAAATCACGCCATCGGACTTTCTCATATCGATGGGCTTCTGCAGGGTAAACGTGGTTCGATAGTGCACCATTCCGTGGGAATCTCTTGGAGCCAGCGCGATGTCCGTGATAAGCGCGTTACGCGGGTCCAGTGGATCTATCTCTCCTTCAATCACACCTTGAATCTGTTCATAGGGACCGACTGAGCCGAAGCTTTGGCCGTGAAAGAGAGTGGTTTTGTTCTGGATTTCGATCTTGACAATGTGTGCATACGACAGGAGAGGATTTACTGCCATCAGGGTGGCAACACAAAGAGCGAATGCTATACGGTGCATGAAGTCAAGCTTGACGGGTCTCATCCCAATTACGCTCCGAATTCCCATGAATCTTGGGAGCTGCCTCTGATCGACTGCGACTCTTCTTCATGACAGTCCAACCCGATGGCTGGCAGCCAGTCGCACCCTGTCGTCGTTCATGATCGGACACGCAGCCCCGAACGACAATTTATGTTAACGATACCATGCGCCCAAATAAATAGCTATAGTCGGCGGGACGATTGGCCCGCCGGGTGCCGAGTGCCCCAGATTCCGCTTTCGAGACCTGGGATTGAAAAAACCCGCGTGTTATTTCGCCCGCGCATTCAGCTTGTCGAGGGTTTGTTTGAGGGCTTCGAGTTTTTTGCCGGCATCGGCAAATTTTCCTTCCGCATTGAGGCGCTGATAGTCGGAAAAGTCCTTGCCGGCTTCGGAGATGAGGGAGTGCACGTCCTGCGCCGGAGCGGTGGCCGCCGCCGTGCTCTGGCTGGTTGTCCCCTGGCTGCCAGCAGAGGGCGCGTTGCCCGCGACGTCCGCCGTGCCCAGCGAATTGATACTGTTGCCGAAGAGCGACGTTAGCGCGGCCTCGAAGGTGGGTCCGTAGGCCAGCTTATCTTGCAGCGCCAGCACCACCAGGCGCAGTTCGGGCATGGGGCTGCGGTCGGCCTTGAGGTAGATGGGCTCGGCATAGAGCAGCGCCTTTCCGGAGGGGATCACCAGCAGCGTGCCGCGCTGCACATGCGAGCCCTGCTGGTTCCACAAGGTCAACTGGCCGCTCAACTGCGCGTTCTGATCGATGCGCGACTCGATCTGCTGGGGTCCGTCCACCAGGCGGGTCTTGGGGAAGTTGTAGACCACCGAATCGCCGTAGTGCTCGCCGTCGCTGCGGGCGGCGATCCAGCCGATGAGGTTGTTGCGGTTGGCGGGGGTGAAGGGCAGAATCTCGACGAACTCGACGTCCTTTTCACCGGGCAGCTTCATCAGCACGAAGTTGGGTTGCATGGCCTGCACGTTCTGCTCGCCGCCCTGGCTGGAGCCGGTCTCGGTGGCCACCGTCCACAGGTCTTCGCGGTTATAGAAGACGCCGGGATTGGTCATGTGATAGAGGCCGTAGACGTCGGCTTGCAGCTTGAGCATCAGCTCGGGGTAGCGCATGTGCTTGCGCAGCCCGGCGGGCATGGTTGCGCCGTCCTTGAAGAGCGAGGGGAAGATGCCGCGCCAGGCGGCCAGGATGGGATCCTTGTCGTCGAAGACGTAGAAGGTGGTGGTGCCATCGTAGGCGTCGATGACCGCCTTGACGCTGTTGCGCATGTAGTTGACGTTGTCGTGGCCCAGGCCGTAATGGGTCGAGTAGGGGTAGCTGTCGGAACTGGTGAAGGCGTCCATCACCCAGGTGAGGCGGCCATCTTCGCCGACCACCATGTAGGGATCACGATCGAAGGTGAGAAAGGGCGCCAGGGCGGCCACGCGGTCGCGGACGTTGCGGCGCATGAGCAGCCGGCTCTCGGCGCCGATGTCGTCGCTGAAGGGCAGCTTGGTCAGATCGCCGCGCTCGAAGGCCAGCAGCACACGGCGCAGAAAGCCGCCCAGTTCGATGCCGCCCGTGCCCTGGTAAGAGGTGAGATTGTTGCTGTCGCCCTGTGGGTAGTTGAACTCCTGCTGGCGGGTCTTGACGTAGACATCGGTATCGGTCAATTCGCCGAAGTAGATCTCCGGCCGGGTGACCTTGAGACTGGGCGTCGAACTCTGCACCGGCATGTTGCTCAACAGCAGGGTGGGCAGGCCTTCGGTGGTGAAGCCGTTGACCGGATTCATGGTGATGCCGTAGCCGTGAGTGTAGATGAGCTTCTCGTTGATCCAGTTGCGGCTGCTCTCGGGGAGCTTTTCCACATTCAGCTCGCGCGCCGCCAGCATGACCTCGCGCTGCTGGCCGTCGATGGTGTAGCGATCGATGTCCACATCGGGAAAGTCGTAATAGGTGCGGATCTCCTGGATCTGGCGCAGGGTGTCTTGCAGCGCGGTCATGTCCCAGAGACGAATGTTTTGCAGCGTAGGCTGATTGTTGGCGGGATCGGTGGCGGCCACATCGGTCTCGGCGGGAAACTCGCGCTGCTCGAAGCGGTCCAGGCCATAGGCGGCGCGGGTCATCTCGATGTTGTGGGAGATGTAGGGCTGCTCGCGCACCATCTCATTGGGCTTGACCACGAAGCTGGCCACATACCAACCCACCACGCCCACCAACACCATGCAAAGGGCGGCGGGAACAAGGGCGGCGGCGAGTCTGACTCCGCGCGGTTTGTGAACGGCATTGATGGCGGCGATCAGCGCACCCAGTAGCAGAGCGATTGCCACAATCAGCTTGCCGCCCAGGGTGACGTGGTCGTCGGTATAGGTGACGCCGTCGAAGATGGTGTGGTGGGCAAAGAGCAAATCGAAGCGGGAGAGATAGACGCGTACCGCGACTACCAGCAGCAGAAACGAGACCGCGATGGAGAGACTGCGCCAGGGCAGCACGATCCTGCCCAGGCTGCGCTCGCGTACCGCGCTGGAGCCCCCGGCGATGACCAGAAAGAGCGCGGCCATGGCAGCGACGATCACCGCCAACGTAAGCAGCCAGCCGCTGAGCATGTTCCAGGCGGGCAGAGTGAAGAGATAGAAGTTCAGCGGCAGGCCGAAGATGGGATCGGCGGGCCCGGCGGTGGGCGGCGCGTAACGCCACAGAGCCAGCGTCGTCCATCCTCCGGCCATGGCCGCCGCGGTGACAAAGGAGATAAACAGCGCGCCCACAACCCCGACAACGTGCAACACCGGGCGGACAGAAAGAGTCACCGGCTTGCCGTTGAAGTAGAGCGTGTGGTCGGCGGGCAGGTCATCGGCATGGACGCGCTGCAACAGCCAGAAGGCTGCATAAAGGATCACCCAGGTGAGAACGAAGAAGGCCGCGAAGATGCCCCACTCCAGGCCGCGCGCCCTCCAGAAGGCGTCGGCAAAGCCCAGCGATTGGAACCACAGCATGTCCACCCAAAAAGTAAGCGCGCTGCGGCTGCCCAGCAGCAGGATGGCAATGACCGCCACCAGGATCAGGGTTTTGATGCGATGTTGGGGACGGGGCTGATTGTGCAGGGGCCAATCGATGGTGTCGGGCACGGACTCACCTCACGCGATCCGCAAGCGGACCGGGTTCTCAGGCAGTGTACACCTTGCGGGTGTTGGAGATAAGAACCGGAAAGGACAAAGCAGGAAAGCATCCAATAAGCATCCATGAGCCCGCTGCCTTGGGAAGATCAGCCCCCCTAGATTCACGGCTACACCAGATGGAATTGCTTAATACTGACCTCGCCTTCGGGAAATGAAGCCGTGACGCGAAGATTGCCACCCATCGCTTCGATATAACTGCGCAGAGTGCTGATATACATATCGGTTCTCTGTTCCATTTTAGAGATGGACCCCTGATCGACACCCAAGGCGGCAGCCAGGCCCGCCTGCGTGAATTGACGCGCCTTGCGCAACTCTTTGAGAGCCATCTCCGCGATGGCCTGCTGGACACGTTCTTCGGTGCGGGCGCGCCGCTCGGGGGGAATCTGCGCCTGTAGTTCCTTGAAATTCCTCGCCATCTTCAGTTCCCTCCCTGGGATTCCAAGCTGTTCAAGTGCCGCCGATAGATTTCATCGGCCCTGGGAATGAATTCCTTATACCAGCGGGGATATCCGGTCTTATCGCCGCCTAGAACCAGAAGGCCCACACGGCGAGGATCGAAGGCATAGAGCACGCGGTAAGGGCGGCCTTCATGCTGGATACGCAACTCGCGCATATTCGGGTAATTGGAACCCTCCAGCGTATCGGCGTAAGGCCGCTTGCGGTTGGGGCCTTGCTCTTGCAAGAGCCTTACGCAGAAGTTGAAGCTGTCTTGCTCCCCGGCGTCGAGCGCGTCCCACCAGGCAGCGAACTCGGCGGTGAACTCGACCTCCCCGTCCATGCTGATAATGGATTGGAGTGCATATATTGTCAAAGGGGGGAGTTCTTCGATCCCACAAGAACAGACGTCTCATAAAACGCCCCCGGCCATGGGGACCGGGGGCGCTTGGGTTGCTGGCTGTTGTAGAAACTACCGCTTGTACTCGGGCAGGACCTGGTAGCCGGTGTGCAGCAGCTCGTGGGCCTTGTGGCCGGCGGGCTCGCCCAGGAACTCGGCGTAGAGTTCCTTGATGTAGGGGTTGTGGTGGGAACAGCGCCACAGGCCGGCCTGATCCTCGCTGTAGAGGCCCGCCGCGCGCTTGGTGCGCAGTTCGTTGGTAGCGCCGTAGGGCTGACCGCCGCCGCCCACGCAGCCGCCGTTGCAGGCCATCACTTCGATGAAGTGATAGGGAGTTTCCTCGCCCTTGGCCTTGGCTTCCCTGACCTTCTCGATGACCTGCTCGACGTTGGCCAGTCCGTGGGCAATGGCGATGCGGATGGTCTTGCCGGCAACTTCGATGGAGCCTTCCTTGACGCCCTTGAGTCCGCGGGTGACTTCGAAGTTCACATTGGGGGCGTCCTTGCCGGTGACGTAGAAGTGGGCGGTACGCAGAGCGGCTTCCATCACGCCGCCGGTAGCGCCGAAGATGGTGCCCGCGCCGGTGTAGGCGCCCAGCAGGCAATCGGGCTGCTCTTCGGCGATGTTGACGAAGTCGATGCCGGACTGCTTGATCATGCGCGCGAATTCCCGCGTGGTGATGGAGACATCCACGTCCTGATGGCCGCTGGAAGACATCTCCTTGCTGCGGATGATCTCCGACTTCTTGGCGGTGCAAGGCATGATGGAGACCATGTAGATCTTGGCCGGATCGATGCCCTGCTTCTCCGCGTAGTAGGTCTTCGACAGTGCGCCGACCATGGCGTGCGGGCTCTTGCAACTGGAGAAGTGCTGGATCATGTCGCCATGGAACTTCTCCATGAAGTCCACCCAGCCGGGGCAGCAACTGGTGATGAGGGGCAGCTCGCCCTTGCCTTCGAGCAGGCGGGCCTTGAACTCGGTGGCCTCTTCGATGATGGTCAGATCGGCGCCGAAGTTGGTGTCGAAGACGGCCTTGAAACCCATGCGGCGCAGCGCCGCGTAGATCTTGCCGGTGAGGTTGGTGCCCACCGGGAAGCCGAAGGCCTCGCCGATAGCCACACGCACGGCGGGTGCAATCTGCACCACGCAGACGGTATCGGGATCGGCCAGCTTGTCCCAGACTTCGACCGACTCGTCGTACTCGGTGATGGCGCCGGTGGGGCAGTGCGCGGAGCATTGGCCGCAACGGACGCAGGGCGAATCGGCCAGGGGAATGTCGCCGGCAGCCGCAATGCGGGTGTCGAAACCGCGATTGAGGAAGCTCAAGGCCCAGACGTTCTGATCCTGCTGGCAGACCTGAATGCAGCGTCCGCAGAGGATGCACTTGCGGGGATCGAGCACCACGCTGTGCGTTGAGTCGTCCAGGGGCAGATCGGGAACGATGTTCTCCAGTCCGCTATGGGTCAAGCCGAAGTCGGCGCACAGGGTCTGCAACTCGCAGTTCTGGTTGCGCAGGCAGGTGAGGCACTCGTTGGGGTGACGGGAGAGCGTCAGCTTGAGCACCGAGCGCCGGACTTGCACGATCTCCGGGGTTTCGGTGAGGATGTCCATCTTATCTTCGATGGGCGTGCAACAGGCACGCATCATCCTTCCATTGCTCTTGTTCTGCACCACGCAGATGCCGCAAGCCGCGGTCGCATCCAGATCGGGGTGCTTACAGAGCGTAGGGATTTTCACGTTAACCTTGCGCGCGGCATCCAGAATGGAGGCGCCGGGCTCAACTTCAACGGACAACCCATTAATCTTGGCGTGAATCGGTTCGGTCATGGCAGCTTCTTCTCAATTCCTGTTTTTCAGGTCTTGTTGATCCATCTGGTGGTCAGGCTTTGGTCGTTCCAGCCGGCTGCAGCCGCTCTGTGAACTCGGATTCGAAGTGCTTGAGCGCGGAGAGCGTCGGATTGGGCGCCGTCTGCCCCAAGGCACAGAGCGAGGCCTTTTGCATCGCCTTGGCAACCTTGCGAATCTTCCTGATGTCGTCTTCGGTGCCAGTGCCCTCGACAATGTGATCCAGCATCTGCAGCATCTGCGTACCGCCGATGCGGCAGGGAGCACATTTTCCGCAGGATTCGTCCACGCAGAAGTCCAGATAGAAGCGGGCCAATTCGACCACGCTGTCCTTTTCGTCGATAACGATCAGGCCGCCGGAGCCCATCATCGAGCCCAACTGCTGCAGGTGCTCGTAGCTGACCGGAGTATCGAACTGGTGTTCGGGGATCATGCCGCCCGAGGGTCCGCCGGTCTGAATGGCCTTGACCTTGCGCTCGGTGCCGGTGCCGCCGCCGATGGTCTCGACGATCTGGCGCAGGGTGATGCCCATGGGCACTTCGACCAGGCCGTTGTTCTTGATCTTGCCAGTGAGGGCGAAGACCTTGGTGCCTTTGGATTTGTCGGTGCCCTTGGCGGCGAACCACTGGGCGCCGCGGAGCATGATGCGGGGCACGTTGGCCAGGGTCTCCACGTTGTTCACGCAGGTGGGCTGATTCCACAGGCCCTTGACCGCCGGGAAGGGCGGACGGGGACGGGGAGTGCCGCGCAGTCCCTCGACAGAGGCGATCAGCGCTGTCTCTTCGCCGCAGACAAAGGCGCCAGCGCCGAGACGAATCTCGAAGTCGAAAGCCCAGCCGGAGTCGAGGATGTTCTTGCCCACCAGACCGGCCGCGCGCGCCTGGCGCAGAGCCTTCTCGATGCGTTCGACGGCCAGCGGATACTCGGCGCGGATGTAGAAGACGCCGTTGGTGGCTTCCATGGCACGAGCGGCAATCAGCATGCCCTCGATGACCGCGTGGGGATCGCCTTCCAGCACCGAGCGGTCCATGAACGCGCCGGGATCGCCTTCGTCGCCGTTGCAGATCACGTACTTGACGTCAGCCTGAACCTTGCGCGCGAAGTTCCACTTCATGCCGGTGGGGAATCCAGCGCCGCCACGGCCACGCAGGCCGCTGGCCAGCATCTCCGTGCAGATCTCTTCGGCGGACATGCCCAGCGCCTTGCGCAGGCCCTGATAGCCGCCGTGGGCCAGATACTCATCCAGCTTCTCTGGATCGCTGCGCCCGTTGTTCTCTAGCACCACGCGATCCTGCAGGACGAAGAAGGGCGATTCCAGATCCAGGAAGTGATTTTCGAGTTCGCCGGTGGGCGCCTCGATCTTGGCCCCGCCGAGGACGGGAACCACCACTTCGTCGATCACCTGGGCGGCCATCTCCGGCTTGATGTCGCTGAAGAGCACATCCTTCTGCGTCTTGGTGGTCATGCGGATGAGCGGTCCCTTGCTGCACAAACCCATGCAGCCGGTTCCGGTCACTTGCACCTTGGTGTCGAGTTGCTTGGCCTTGAGCTCCGCCTTGAGTCCGGCGATGATCTCGAAGGCGCCAGAGGACTGGCAGCCGGTGCTCGAGCAACAAACCAGGCGCGCATCGAATGCCTGCTGCTTGGCGATTTCTGCCGCAGCCTTGATTTCAAGTTCTTCGGGTTTCATATCGATCCTGTGTCTTCGCTTGGGAAAGGTCCCGCGATGGGGAGGTTACTCGGAAACCGCTTCTTCCTCTTGGGCAGCGATCATCGGCTTGTCCAATTGAACGCGCTCGATCACGTAATGGCTCTCGGCGGTATTCAGCTTGCCATAGACCTTGCCGTTGACCGAGACCAGGGGAGCCAAACCGCAGCAGCCCAGACAGCGAACGCCCTGCAAGTGATATTCCTTGTCCGGCGTGCTCTGGCCTTCAGTGACGCCCAGTTCCTTCTCCAGGCCCTTGAGCAATTCACCCGATCCCTTGATGTGGCAGGCGGTGCCGGTGCAGACCGAGATGATGTACTTGCCCGGCGCTTCCAGTTTGAAATAGTTGTAGAAGGTGACCACTTCGTAGATGCGCGCCAGGGGCACGCCCATCTCGCGGCCCAGCTTCATCGCCGACTCGCGCGGGACAAAGCCCAGGCGGCCCTGCAGATCGTGGAGCGCCATGATCAGGCTGCCGCGCTTCTTCTTCCACTTCTGCGCCAGGGCGACGATCTCGTCCTTGGGCGCCGCCGCGGGCTTGGGGGCCGCGACTTTTACAGTCGTTTTCACTTCCATCGCTGTGCTCATGATTTCCTGTCCGCCGTCTGTTTCGATCCCCACACGGCATTGGCTGCCGGGCCAAGGCTCTTGCCCGAAGAGGATGCGCAAGCCGCTCACCTAGGTTTTAACTCCACCCTGCAGAGCGGCTTGCGCGCGATTCTTCCGTTGCCTTGAACTGTACGATTACGGGCTGCGAGAGCCAAGTGATAGTTGTCACGGGAGTATGTGTAATGTGCATCACAAATAAATTGCAACATCCATCAATTACAGCGAGTTAGGGGCGCGGGCACTAACTCGCATTCCGGCAAACCATATCATTATGCGGTACTACTTCGTGATTCCGGTCACGCCGTCTTTCCGCTAAGCGCCTGGTAGCGCGCCAGCGCCGCGGGAAAGGGCTGCAGAGCCCGCGCAAAGATCCCCAGACTGTAGGCGATGGTCAGTCCGTAGTTGGTGATGGGCACGGCGGCGCGCTGGCATTCGAGGATGCGGCTGAGCATCTGGCGGCGATTCCACATGCAGGCGCCGCAGTGTATGACCAGCTTGTAGCTGGAGAGATCTTGCGGGAAGTCACGCCCCTGCATGGGGACGAAATCCAGCTTGACGCCGGTGTACTGGGTCAGCCAGCGGGGGATTTTCACTCTGCCGATGTCTTCGCCGATGGGGTGGTGGGTGCAGGCTTCGGCGATGAGAACGCGGTCGCCTGACTTCAGCGTCTCGATGGCCAGCGCCCCCTCGACCTGGGCGGCCAGATCGCCCTTGAAGCGGGCCATCAGGATCGAGAAGCCGGTCAAGAGCACCTGCGGCGGGGTGTCGGCGGCCACTTTGAGAAAGGCCTGCGAATCGGTGACCACCAGTTTGGGGGGCATCTTGAGGCGATCGAGCGCGGAACGGAGCTCGCGCTCTTTGACGACCATGGTCATGGCATCGGAATCCAGCAGGTCGCGGATGGTCTGCACCTGGGGCAGAATCAGCCGGCCCTTGGGCGCTTCCTTGTCGATGGGGACGACGAGGATGGCCAACTCGCCGGGGCCGACCAGATCGCCGGCGATGGCGGGCGAATCGATGAAGTCGGGGGGAGCCAGATCGAGCAGCGCCTGACGAAAATCTAAAAGTCCCTGCCCGGTGGTGGCGGAGACCTGAACAAACCGGGTTTTGGCCGCGCGCAGTGTTTCCAGAAGCTGCGCGCTTGGCGATCCCCTATCAGTTTTATTGAAGACGACCAGCATGGGCGTCTGCAGCGCGGTGAACTCCGTCAGCAATTGCTCTTCGAACTCGCCCCACACCGCGGGTTCGGCCACCAGCACGGCGATCTCGGTTCGTTCGATGGCCTGGCGGGTCTTTTCGACGCGCAGCGCGCCCAGGATGCCCTCTTCGTCAATGCCGGCGGTGTCGATGAAGAGCACCGGCCCCAGCGGGAGCATTTCCATGGGCTTTTCGACCGGGTCGGTGGTGGTTCCGGCCACGGCCGAGACAATGGAGACCTGCTGACGGGTAATGGCGTTCAGCAGACTCGACTTGCCCACGTTGCGGCGGCCAAAAAAGCCGATGTGCAGACGAAGACCCTTGGGGGTGGTGCTCATTCGATGCAACTCCTTCTAAGAATCAAGCATAATGTGCAAACGCGCGCTGCACTTTTCCGTTCGGTCCAAAGTGAAAAACTTCGATCGCCAGCCGTCCGCCCGCGCCCTTGAAGTACATCGCGATGCTATCGATTCCGACGGTAGTCGCGATCCAATCGAAGTGCAGATCGGGAATCAGAGACAGCCCCTTGCGCCAGCAATTTCCGACTGCTTCCTTGCCCTTAAGAGAGCCACTGGCTTCTCCGACGACTTGAACGATTGCGGGTGAAATCATCTCAAAATCATCCGTGTAATGGGCCAGAATCCGGTCCAGATCGTGGGCATTCCAGGAGGCGATCCAATCCCGGGCGAATTCTTCGGCGAATTGTTTGCCGATTTGGCTCATAGAAGACCTCCATCCTATTTGTCGCTCAATTGCCGACCCGCAGTCATTAGCGGCGAGCGGTTTCCAAGAAAGGCCTCATTGAGGTCAATACAGGCTTCTGCTTCCATATCCTCCGAGACCAAATGGAAGTGCAAATGTTCCAGAATCTGCAACTCCGCGTTGGCTTGTTCGGCAACCATGTTTTTCGACACAAGATAGGGCCAGTCGTACACATCCACCCGATTCATCAAGTCACCCAGGTCGTCCCAGCCCTTATCCTGTAACGCAAGCAGAGCGGCCTGCTCATGGTAGATCTCCGAATACTGCTGAGCTTCCTGGTAGGGCATATAGGCGAGCGCGCCGGTGGACTGCGCCGTTTTCCACGCCGCATCTTGGAAATGAATGGTATTCCAGGTGAAATCCATTGCAGCAGGGGCCTTTTGGTTTTGCGGCTGTTCCCGCATCCGCCGCAACTGAACGTTCTTCGAGTGATTCCATGCCAGCAATTGCTTCAATTCCGGCTGGCGTTTCTTCAATTCCACAAGGTTTGTTTGAATCTCGGTTCGCAGCGCGGCGCGGGCTTCCTCGGCCTGATGCACGTGATGATGCCGCTCGACACAGCTCTCGATCTGGGTAGCGATCAGTAGCCCAATCGAGATGGTAAACAGATGAAGAACGAACTCCCAAACTCCATGCAAAGGCTTATGGGGTGCATGAACATCCAGCATCGGCGATCCAATCCTTTCAGGTGCTGCTTCGAGTTCGCATCCAGCATAAATACCGCAGGTGTATTCAGGCCTTTAATCTACAGCGTAGATTGCTTGCCTGGCGGCGAGCCGAGGCGACAGACGGCCTCGGGGCTGATGGCGGCGTCGAATTCCGTTTCGCTCATCCAGCCGTTTTCAACGACTACGGCGCGCAGCGCTTTGCCCTGCTCCTTGGCCATGCGCGCGGCCTGGCCGGCGCGCTCGTAGCCCAGGGCGGGAAGCAGTGCGGTGGCCGCGGCGGTGGAGTTTTCGACGTGCTGGCGGCAGCGGTCTTCGTCGGCTTCAATGCCGTCCACGCAATGCTCGCGCAGCATTTTGTCGGCACGGGTGAGCAGATCGAGATTCTCCAGAAGGCAATGGGCGATCAGGGGCAGAAAGGCATTCAGTTCCAACGAGCCAGCGGCGCAGGCCATGGCGATGACGCTGTCGTTGCCCATGACCAGCATGGCGGCTTGAGTAGCCGCCTCGGGAATCACCGGGTTGACCTTGCCGGGCATGATCGAGGAGCCGGCCTGGCGGGCGGGCAGGCGGATCTCGCTAAAGCCGGCGTCGGGGCCGGAACTCATCAAGCGCAGATCGGAAGAGATCTTCCACAGGGAGACGGCGTGGGCCTTGAGAATGCCACTGACTTCGACAAAGACGTCGGTATTCTGCGTGGCTTCGAGCAGATTCTCCGCCCGCGCAAAACCGATACCCGTCAGCGAGCGGAGCGCCTCGGAGGCGCGGAAGATGAACTCGCGGGGCGCGGCCAGTCCGGTGCCGATGGCCGTACCGCCCAGATTGACCACCCGCAGCCGCTCCTCGCACTTGTAGATGCGCCAGCGGTCGCGGTTGACGGCTTCGGCGTAGGCGCTCATCTCCCGGCCCAGGGTAGTCAGCACCGCGTCCTGGTACTGCGTACGGCCCACCTTCACGATGTGCGCGAAGCGCTTTTCAGCGCGCTGAAAAGATTCCTGCAGGGCGACCACCTGGTCTTCCAGTACTTGCAGCAGGCGAATGGCGGCCAGCCGCAGCGCGGTGGGATAGGTGTCGTTGGTGGACTGGTGCAGATTAATGTCGTCCAACGGGGAAATACGTGCGTAGCACCCCAAGGGTTCGCCGAGAATCTGCAAAGCCCGATTGGCCAGCACCTCGTTGACGTTCATGTTGGTGCTGGTGCCGGCGCCGCCTTGCAAGGCATCGCTGAGCAGGTGCGCATCAAGCCGGCCCTCGGCCATTTCGCGGCAGGCGCTCTCGATGGCATTGGCTTTTTCCGCATCTCCGGCCCACATGCCCAGGGCGCGATTGGTCAGCGCGCAGGCCAGCTTGACCTGGCCAAAGGCGTGCAGCAGGGCGGGATGGACGGGCCGGCCGGCGAGCGAGAAGTTCTCCAGGGCGCGGGCGGTGTGGATGCCGTAAAGAGCGTCGGCGGGAAGCTGGCCTTCGCCCAGGGCATCGGCTTCGGTGCGCAGCGCAGCAGAGAGGCTCTCAAAACGATTCATACTCCTATTCTCTTACAGAGCAGGCACTCGGCTGGCGCTCATTCCGAGCGATACAACATTCCGCATCAAGAAGCTATAACGACGCCCGCCGTTTTCGCCTCAGAACCGGTACTAAGGCCACCATGGCGTCCCATATTTTGCGTCATACTCCATGAAATCAAGACGATAAATAATTCATTCGAGCAATGCGGAGGTACATACGATTGCGACTCGGCTCAATACGCTCCAGGGTCTATCTTTCATCGTTCTCATCCCTTGCAGTGGGCATCTTCTTCCTGCTTCTTAGCTTTCAGTTAACCCGCTCCGGCCGCTCCCAGAGTTACTTTTCCAGCCCGGCTCTGGTGCTTTCCTTTTTCGTTCTTGTGTGGGTGGCGGCCACATTTTTACTGGCTCGCTGGAGTGTGGGCGCAGCCCTGGAGAGACTGGGCGAGATCGCCGTGGAAGCCGAACGAATCGCGCAGGGACATTTGTACCTCTCCGCCGCCGCACCAGACCAAGCCGAGGTTGGAGCGATCGCCGCATCGCTCAACGCCATGGTTGCTTCTCTCGGCGTCACGCTGGGCGAAGTGATTCTCTCTGTCGGCCAGATGGTCAATGCCGGCGTAAGTCTGGATGCGAATGCCGAAAACCTGGCCGCCAATGCGGCCGGCCAATCCGAGCGCACCCAGCAGCTGGCCCGCGCCGCCGGGAATATGTCGCAGACGATTGACGCCATCAGCGGCAACGCCACGGATGCGGCAGCCACCTCCAGCCAGGCCATGCGCATTGCCCAGGAGGGCAGGCAGATCGCCGAAGAGGCGGTACGCCGCGCCGATCGGGTTTCGGCATCGACGGCGCAACTGGTCGCCACCGTGGAGCGTCTGGACAGCAGTGTCCAGGAGATCGGCGGCTTTCTCCAGGTCATCTCCGAGATTGCCGACAAGACCAACCTGCTGGCTCTCAATGCCGCTATTGAAGCGGCCCGCTCGGGAGAACACGGCAGGGGCTTCGCCGTCGTCGCGAAGGAAGTCGGCACGCTGGCGGCACGCGCAAAAGATGCCACGAAAGAGATCGCCGGCAAGATCGGAGCCCTGCAGATGGACTCCGCCAAAGCCGCTCATGCGATGGAAGAATCCTCGACGCAAGTGGAGAAAACCGCGGCCGGCATCCGTCAAGTCGGCAATGCGCTCGATCAGATTCTCGATGCCTTCGACAGCGTCAACGGACAGGTAAGCCGCATGACCGCTGGAATTCGAGAGCAATCGGCGACCACTCATGAGGTAGCCGAGGGCATCGACAGCACCTCGCAACTCTCCGCCGGAGTCGGTGAGATGGCCCGCGAAGCCGCCCAGGGAGTCAAGCAGTTGCGCGGGATTGCCGACCACCTGCTAGCCACACTGGGCGCGCTGCGCATGGAGACGCATCTGCAAACCAGCTACGCGGTCTCCGCCATCGCTGCCGATCCGGAACTCCGCGGCATGGATCGCCGCCGCCAGGAGGCCTTCCTGCAGCGCACGGCCAAGGCCCATCCCTTCATCGAATTGCTTTATATCACGGACGCCAACGGACGGCAGATCACCTCCAACATCTCCGCGGGAGAGGCCCTGACCGGCTCCTACGGAAGCGATGGCTACGCCATGGATTGGTCGAAACGCCCCTGGTTCACTGGCGCTCTGGGCTCCCACCCGAGCTACGTCAGCGACCTCTATCTTTCGGTAGCCACTAACACTTTCTGCTATACCGTAGCCTGCCGGTTAGAAGATGAAGCAGGCCGGCTGATCGGGGTTCTGGGCGCAGACATCCGTTTCGAGATCTGATCCACAGAGGGATTTGCCGGCGCCAGGACAGGCATCATGTGTGACAGAAGTCGCACCGGCAAAAGAGAAGGCGGCGTAGCATAGAGGTGCAAGTTGATACTTCGTCCCGCATCGCGGCACAATAGGCCAGCCGGGACGCCCGCATCACGTCACAGAAGGGTATGCCATGAAGACCGCCATTGATGCTCTGCGCGCGCGGCGCAGCATCCGCACCTACGCCGACCGCCCCGTGGAGCGGACCATTATCGAGGAGATTGTCGATTGCGGCCGCCTGGCCCCGACGGCGATGAACGATCAGCCCTGGGATTTTGTGGTGGTCACCGCCAAGGCAGCGCTGGCCAGCATTCCGCCGCTGTTGGGGCACGCCGAGTTCATCGCCAATGCGGCCTTTGCCGTGCTGGTGCTGGCCAAGCCGACCAATTATGCGGTGGAGGACTGCTCGGCGGCCACCGAGAACCTCTTGATTGCCGCCCAGGCGCATGGCCTCGGCTCCTGCTGGGTAGCGGGAACCAAGCAGGCTTACGGGCCGGTGGTGGCCCAGGCCTTCGGCGCGCCGGAGGATCGGGCGTTGATCGCCATCGTCAGTTTTGGCTATCCGGCGGAAGAGGTTTCCATCGACAAGCGGCCGCTGGCGGATGTTCTGCACTGGGAACGGTTCTAGACTGAGCCCACCACGACCCACTACCTACCCTGGCCACCACCCACCCTAGCCGCAAAAACAACAGCGCGGCGAGGGTGGGGCACCCGGATGATGGGGAACCCGGATGAATGATGGGTGCATAGATAGAGGGTGGGGGCATGGATGGAGGGTGGGCTCGGGGTTTTGGTTGACGGGGAAGTGATTTAAATCACTTCCATCCCCCTATCCGTGGTGCAATCCTTGACCTATGGGCGCGCATATCCCCACATTGCGCGCGGTGTTCGGATTTTTTCAGCAGTGTAACCTGGCCCGGTTGGCCTGCCGCAAGGGCAGGAAGGCACTTCCACCAAGCCGCGCCACAGGAGGTTCCGATGTCCGGAGTTGCCGAGCAAGCCACTTACATTAACGATCAGGTCATCTTCGACTGTCTGGCGGCCACCGCCCGGCCAGAAGCGGCCCGGGTGCGTGACATCTTCGTCAAAGCCAGGGCCATGCAGGGGTTGAGCTTCGATGAGACGGCCACGCTGATTGCGCTGCAAGATGCGGAGTTGATGGAAGAACTCTTCGCCACCGCGCGCACCATCAAGAACGAGATCTACGGCTCGCGCCTGGTAATGTTCGCCCCGCTGTACATCAGCAACCGCTGCGCCAACGAGTGCAGCTACTGCGCCTATCGCGCCAGCAACAAGGAACTGCATCGCATTACCCTCAGCCAGGAGCAGATTGCCGCCGAGACCAAGGTGATCATCGAGCAGGGTCACAAGCGCATCCTGATGGTGGCCGGCGAGGCTTATCCCGACCACAACAGCCTGGACTACGTATACAAGGCCATCGAGACCATCTACGCCACCAAGAGCGGCAATGGCGAGATCCGCCGCTGCAACGCCAACCTGGCGCCGCTCTCGGTAGAAGACTTCCGCCACTTGAAGGCCACCGGCATCGGCACCTATCAGTGCTTCCAGGAGACCTACCACCGCGACACCTACGCCAAGGTGCATGTACGCGGCAAGAAGCGCGATTACGACTGGCGGACGACGGTGATGGATCGCGCCATGGAAGCGGGCATCGACGATGTGGGCATCGGCCCGCTGTTCGGCATCTACGACTGGCGCTTCGAAGTGCTGGCCATGCTGCAGCACATTCATCATCTGGAAGAGCGCTTCGGCTGCGGACCGCACACCATCAGTATGCCGCGCCTGGAGCCGGCCTCCGGCACCGACTTCACCGCCACCACCCCGTGGAAGGTGAGCGACGCCGACTTCCTCAAGCTGGTGGCCATACTGCGCCTGACGGTGCCCTATACGGGCATGATCCTGTCCACGCGCGAATCCGCCCCCATGCGCCACAAGTGCTATCAGATCGGCATCTCCCAGACATCGGCGGGCAGCCGCACCGATCCCGGCGGTTACGAGCGCGCCCAGGGCGACTTCCACACCGCGCAGTTTGCCGTGGGCGATACCCGCCCGCTGGACGCGGTGGTGCAGGAGATCGCGGAGATGGGCTTCACCCCCTCCTTCTGCACCGCCTGCTATCGCACCGGGCGCACCGGGGTGGACTTCATGGATATCGCCAAGCCCGGCGCCATCAAGTACCACTGCGAGCCCAATGCGCTCTCCACCTTCACCGAATACCTGGAGGACTACGCCTCGCCGGCCACCAAACTGGCTGGCGACCAGCACATCGTCAACCACCTCGCGGCCATGGACGAGAAGCAGCAGAGCATCGCCCAGCCCATGATCGACCAGGTGCGTGCCGGCAAGCGGGATGTGTTCGTGTAAAGAGCGGAGTTAGCCTCGCGGCGCTGGTGTTGGCGGAGTTAGCGGAGTTTGCGGTGCCAGCAGGAAGGGCGGTGCAGATCCGACCAACTCCGTTAACCACGCTAGCCCTGCTAACACCGCTAGCCCTGCCAACCCCGCCAGCAACGCTGGTCTTGGAACAACGAATGGCAATGATGACCCACGACGAGATACTGCGCTGGCTGCGCGAGACCGATCCAACGGCGCTGGAACTGCTCTTTGCCCAGGCCGACGAGGTGCGGCGCAAGCATGTGGGCGATGCCGTGCACCTGCGCGGGCTGATCGAGATCTCCAATTACTGCGTGCGCCAGTGCCACTACTGCGGACTGCGTGCCGAGCGCAAGACCCCGCGCTATCGCATGAAGCGCGAAGAGATCCTGGCCGGCGCCCATCATGCCGTCGAATTGGGTTTCGGTTCGGTGGTCTTGCAGGGCGGCGAGGACTTCGGCATCGAGGCCCAGTGGTTCGCGGAGGTTATTCGTACCATCAAAGCCGAGACGCCGCTGGCCGTAACCCTCAGCCTGGGCGAGCGGTTGCCCGCGGAGTTGCAGTTGTGGCGCGAGGCCGGCGCCGATCGCTACCTGCTGCGCTTCGAGACCTCCAACCCCGCGCTCTATGCCGCCATTCACCCCCGGCGCAAGGATGCGCCCGCCGCCGCCCATCCCAACGACCGCATCGACCAGCTTAAACACATGCGCCAGATGGGTTACGAGATCGGTTCGGGGGTCATGGCCGGAATTCCCGGGCAGACCTACGAGATGCTGGCCCGCGACATCGAGTTGTTTGCCGAACTGGATCTGGACATGGTCGGCATCGGTCCTTTCCTGGCGCATCCGGAGACGCCGCTGGGCCGGCCCAACGCCATCCAGGGCGGCGCGGAGCAGGTTCCCAGCAACGAGTGGATGGTGCTCAAAACGGTGGCACTGACGCGGCTCGTCTGTCCCGAGGCCAATCTGCCCGCCACCACCGCGCTGGCAACCATCAACAGCGTCGATGGCCGCGAACATGGATTGGAGAGCGGCGGCAACGTCTTCATGCCGATACTTACGCCTTCGCCCTATCGGCAGATGTACGAGATCTATCCCGGAAAGGCCTGCATCGACGAGGACGCCACCCAGTGCAACAGTTGCCTGCGAGCACGCATCGACCGGCTGGGACGGTATGTGGGCGAGGGGCCCGGCGGGCGCTACACGCGCGGAACCCCAAACAGCGGGGCCACCCGGCGGCTGGCCCCGCGCTGGACACCGCAAGCGGAGTCGCCCGCACTGCTGGAAATTCTGAAATAGAGCGTTTTTCGAAACGGTGTAGACCGGAATTTTGTTGCTACCCCACCCTTCCCGCTGAAAAACGCGGAAGGGATGGGGGCACGGAAGCCTACAGCAAAAGCAAAAACGCTCCAGCAACAACTGCCATCTACAGAGCGTCCAACCCCTCAGGGACTAAAGTCCACCTTTTGTTTTCATCGTTTTGCGGCACGACTGAAGTCGTTCCCTGTTACAAAGCAGGACTTAATCAGAGGTTCCGTAGGGTATTGTCTCAATAATTGCATCCGTTTTCAGTGCTACTCAACTTGCAGAATTGGGTGACCCACATTCCCTGGGCGGCTAAATCCATGTTGATTCTGCAGGCCTTATGTACGGGCTGATGCCCGTACCCTTCCAAACGGAGAAACGATCATCTGCATGCGACATACCGCTTGAATCAATTCCCGTATCTCTTCTCACGCCGACCAGAAACACAGCGGCCTCCCCTTGAGGGGAGGCCGCGAGGAGTTTGTTAGTCCCTCTTCGGTCAGCGGGGGCGCAGTGCCTTGATCGCTTCCGGCAGGCGCGCCTCGATCAAGCGGGCGCGCTCGGCGGCGATGCCGCCCAGGTAGGAAGGCGCGGGCGTGGCCAACAGCACCAACGCAAAAGCCATCACCGAGAAGCAGACACCGGCAACCGCGGCCGAGACCAGCATGTGATACATGTCGGCGATGTCCAGACCGAAGATGTTGAAGGCCACGTGCTCCAGCGGCTTGATGTGCTTGAGAACCGCCAACGCAAAAAGGGAGAAGAATACCGACAGCGAGGTCAAAACGACCAGCGCCACATCCAGGCCGCGATGGAACCTCTGCCTGGAACTACAGTGGGGACACTCGATGAAATGCTGCTCGTAGTCCTTGCGCATCTCCGGGTAGATCCCCGAGATGTCGTATCGCCAGCTCGCCAGGATGGCGCCCACGACTCGGTCCGTACAACTGGTTCTTGCCATAAAGAGATAGACTCACTTTGCAAAGGAAGTGTTGATTCGCGCACGATTGCGCGTCCCACGTGGCAATGGGGCCTGCCGGTTAGACGTGCCGCTGCTTGTTCCGGTTGCGTCTTGCCGCTCTGCCAGGCCACGACCCGCGGTCCTGGCCTTTCCCTTGCCCATCTAACCTGAAACAGAGTGATGCCCGTGTCTTACTATTGTAACCGGCATTTCTCAAAAGTAAAGAGGAGAAAGCGGCTGATGCTGGGAGGCCAGCAGCAGGCGGTTGGCCAAAAGGCTGGGATGGTTGGCCAGCGCATGTTCGGCGGCCACCCGCGCCAGATCGGGAAGGTTATTGCTTTCTGAGAGATGGGCCAGCACCACGTAGGCCGCCTGGCCGTCGTATTCGCGTTCCAGAAAGGCCGCCGCCGCCTCGTTCGACAGGTGGCCTACCCGCGAGAGCACCCGCTGCTTGACCACCCAGGGGTAGGGACCGTCCCGCAGCATCTCCAGATCGTGGTTGGACTCCAGCAGCAGCAGGTCCACGCCCTTCAACTGGGCCTTGAGGTTGGGCGGCAAATAGCCCAGATCGGTGGCGTAAGCCAGACGCACTCCCTCGGTCTGAAAGACAAAGCCCACCGGATCGGCGGCGTCGTGGGGGGTGGTGAAGGGACTGACGGCGAGATCGCCGATGCAGAACGGCTGGCCGGCCTGAAAATACTCCACTCCCGGCAGCCAGGTTGGATCCTGCTTCGGAGCCGCGAGATCTTTGGCGACGTGGGGCTCTTCTTCAACAGTCTGGAGCGCATTTCCGGGAGCCTGCCCGGCCAGGGCCGCAGAAGCCGGTGCGGCCTCCTCATCGATCCCGTCGGAGCCGTCCGCTTCCCCCTCGGCGAGGGCCGCATCGGCCTCCGCCTGGCGCTCGGCGGCCTGCTTGCGCACCTGCTCCAGCCATTGCGCATAGGTCATCTGCTTGCGCGGGCTCAGCCAGCGCCTCCAGGCGCGGTGGGTAGCCTCGGTGAAGTAGACGGGAATGCCCAGCTTGCGGGCGGTGACAGGGACGCCGTTCACATGGTCGGCATGTTCGTGAGTGATGAGGATGGCGTCGAGGGTCTCCGGGTCTTCGCCAGCCAGCTTCATGCGCCGGAAGAGTTCCCGGCAACTCAGCCCGCAATCGACCAGAATGCGCGTCCGGCCGCCCGTGACAACCGTACTGTTGCCCTTGGAACCCGACGCCAGCACCGTGAATCGCACCATGCTTCCAGCATACCGCTTGCCAGGCCGGAGCATTCGATTGGCCTGCCCGCAGCTTTGCTCCCAGTCTTTCCCTGTTGTTCACACCTACGATAGAAGCGCATGGAGCGAGAGCGCCGGGACTCCAAAACCGCAGATCCTTCGCTGCGCTCAGGATGACAAGCTATTGGACGGAAATCGCTTATTCGCGTACCGAAGACCGGAATCGAAAATCGGCGGCCGGATTTAGGATTGTCCAGGCCTCCGGTCTGAAACCCCACGGCCGAAGGGTATTTACTGGAACCCGTTGAGAAACATACTTCCTTTGAGACCTACTCTCACTCTTCTTGCCGCGGGCAGAGGACGGGAGGATACTGGCTGCATGGCATCTTTGCCCATCGCCGAAGGTCTAGTTCCGCTGGAGGAGTACTTGTCGCGTTGTTACGAACCCGACTGCGAGTACGACGACGGCCTGATGGTGGAGCGCAAGGTGGGCGAATTCGAGCATTCCTTTGTGCAAGCTATTCTGGCCATGGTTTTTAACCAGAATATGGAAATCTGGGGCGTGTACGCGCTGACCGAGCAGCGGGTGCGCATTGCTCCGCGCAAGTACCGCATTCCCGACGTATGCGTGCTGCGCCGCAGTGCTCCGCGGGAAAAGATTCTGACTCTTCCGCCGCTGATCGCCATCGAAATTCTCTCTCCCGAAGACAGAATGCGACGCATCGAGGCCAAGGCCGCCGAATACCTGGAATTCGGCATCGAACATATCTGGATCATCGATCCCAACCGGCGCAGCGCCTGGCGCGGCACTGTCAAGGGTTTGGAAAAGATAGAATCCGGCGTCTTCTCGATACCGGATTCACCGATTCTCCTCCGCCCCACGGAGATCTTCGACCGCCTGGACACGCTCTGAGCGGACAGCCCGTGGAGTTCATTGCTGTGGTTGCGCAAAGAGCGCCGGAATCTCGATGACGATGCGGGTTCCCCGCCCCGGACTGCTCTGGATCTCAAAACTGGCCCGGCCACCGTAGACCACCTCCAGACGCTCCCTTACATTCTTCATACCAATGCCGGCGCCGCGGCGGCGCAGCGCGGTCTGCGGCCTGGCCCCCATGCCGACGCCGTCGTCGGCTACTTCGATGCGCACCCGATCGCCCAGCATCTGGCTGCACAGGGTCACCGTGCCGCCTTTGATGCGCGGTTCCAGCCCGTGCTTGATGCCGTTCTCGATCAGCGGCTGCAACAGGATGCTGGGCACCAGAACGTCCAGCGTGGAGGGATCGATGTGCTTCTCCACCTTGAGGTTGGCGCCAAAGCGAACGACTTCGATGTCCAGATAATCGTCGGTAAAGGCCAGTTCCTCGCGCAGTGGGACAAAGGTATCGTGGTCCTTGAGCAGGGCGCGCAGGATGTTGGCCAGTTTCACCGTCATCTCCCGCGCCAGTTCCGGCTTAACCCGCACCAGCGAAGCGATGGAGTTGAGGGTATTGAAGAGAAAGTGGGGATTGATCTGGCGCTGCAGGGCGTCGAGCCGGGCCTCGAGCAACAGGCGCTTCTGCTCTTCCAGCTTGAGTTCGATGCGCAACGCATTCCAAACCTTCAGCGCAATGCCCACCACCATGGGTGCGCACAGCCAGACCAGGAACTGAAATCCCCACACGTTGGTGGTCAGGGCAAAGAGGCGGCGGGGATAAAGCCGGGCCAGCCACTCGCGCACAATCTCCATGGCGGCGATGAGAAAGAGCATGAGGATCTGGCGGTCGATGCGCGGCTGACGCAGATTGCGTCGCACCCAGCGGTAGATACTGAGGTCGATCAGGGGAGTAAACGACCAGATCTCCTCGCTTTCGACAAAGCGGCCCAAGGTTCCGGCGGCCAGTCCTAGAGCGGCATTGAAGGGCAACGCCAGGTATTCGTGGTGATACAGAGCGGGAGAAGAGAGTATCACGCCGCCCACCATTGCCCATCCGGGACCGACCAGCAGGCCAAGCAGGATGACGGCCTCGAAGGAGATGTCGGCGGCCAGGAAGTTGGGCACCGCGGTTCGCACCCACACCCCCAGCGTCAGCGGAACCAAGAAGAACGCCAGCATCACCGCCGTCTCGCGATGGCGGCGCTGCTCGGCAAAGAGTAGCCGCTGGAAGGTGCGCGAGCGCGCTAGGGCGCTGGCCACCGCCGCCGCCACCCCCAACTTGACCAGCAGCGTGATGAGAATCAGCTTGTTGTCGGGCACGCTTCCACGATAGCAGTGAACAGAGAACGAGGGAACAAGGATCAGGGACTAGGGTCTAGGGACTAGGGAACCTCTGATCAAGTGCGCCTTCTATGATCCGACCTTCCCTCAGGGGCTAAAGCCCATTGATTCTTTGAGCTTTATGTACGGGCTAAAGCCCGTACCCTTCAAATCGCCGAATTAATCAGAGTTTCCCTAGGAACTAGGGACCAGGGATCAGGTGCTAGGGACTAGGAACTAGGGACCAGGGAGCAGGTGCTAGGGGCTAGGAACTAGGGACCAAGGATCAGGTGCTAGGGACTAGGAACTAGGGACCAGGGATCAGGTGCTAGGGACTAGGAACTAGGGAGCAGGGAGCAGTTCACTGCTTCCAGGCCGAGCCCTTGTTCCCTCGTTCCCTGTTTTCTCCTTCCCTGCCCCTGTAAAATGGAGACATGGCATTTGAGAGCGTCAAGAAGGTGGCCGAAGCGGACTTTCCAACCCGATGGGGCGTTTTCCGCATTTTGGGCTTTGAGGGTGTGCTTGCCGAACCGCGCGACGGCGGCCAGCCAGACCGTTATCTGGAGACCCTGGTGGCCTTGGTGAAGGGCGATATTCACTCCGCCGCACCCCTCGTCCGCATTCATTCGCAGTGCCTGACCGGCGATGTTTTCGGCTCGCTGCGCTGCGATTGCCGGTTGCAACTGGAGTTGGCCATGGAGAAGATTGTCGCCGCGGGCGCGGGAATCATGCTCTACGAGCATCAGGAGGGCCGCGGCATCGGCCTGATGGCCAAGCTCAAGGCCTACGAGTTGCAAGACCAGGGACTGGACACGGTTGAAGCCAACGAAGAACTGGGCTTTGCCGCCGACTGCCGGGCCTACGAACTGCCCGGCGAGGTGCTGCAACAGTTGGGCGTCACCCGCGTGCGGCTGATCACCAACAATCCCGAAAAGGTGGCGGCGCTGGAGACCGCGGGCATCGAGGTCGTCGAGCGGGTCTCGGCCGAAGTCGAGCCGTTGGAGAGCTTCGAGCGCTACCTGCGCACCAAACACGAAAAGATGGGGCACATTCAGGACGCGGCGGAGACCTCCGCCTGAGAATTTCGCTCTCTTCTTGCACCGGACACCGATGAGATTGGTGCTTTCCCATCCTCGACGCAGAGTACGCGTCGAGGATGGGGCAGGGAATTTTGTGGGGCAGCGCGGTTCATCCCCAACGTAACTCGGCGCGGCGAATCGGGCTGCTCTTCATGAACCACAATGCTGGTCGAATCCAATCAGCAAGTCAGCTTCGCTCATGCGGGTGAGCACGTCAGCGAGTCCGCGCCCGATCGCCGGAGTCGCAGGGGTGTTGATGGCCGCCGTAAAGCGCCCGGGCAGGTCGAGATGCCGCACAGCAGGTACGATCAATCCGGCTTGGGTTTGGGCTTGGCATCGAGATCGATGAAGCGCTTGGGCAGGTCGCAGAGTTTGGGGTGATCGGTCAATCTCCGCCCCACCTGGTGGGCCACCAGGGGGCCGACGCCCAGCGAAGCGAGCTGCTTGAAGAGGTCGGCGGGCTGAAGTTTGGCGCGATCTTGCAGGTCGAGGAGCAGCGGATCGAGGTAGGCCCAGTCGTCACCCTGGACGATGTTGCGCAGATCCGGCGAAACCAGAAAGCGCAGCCCGCCCTTTTCCTCTTTAAGCACAAGCAAGATGACCGGCGCGCTCGCCGATGCGCCCATTCCCCATCCCCGCGGCCTGTACTCCAAAGCGCAGAACTGATAGGGGAAACTCTCGTCCGTCTTGGCGTCCGCTTTGCTCACGTCGCTGACCTTGTTGAATCGAGTGCAGCATGGCCTCCAGGGTCTGCTCCAGTTGCGCGGGACAGGAAAGCCTGTCCATGCACTGGGCATAGCCCTGCTGCGCCGTTGCCGTCTTCCATTGTTCCGGCAAGGTCTGCATCCATTGTCCCAGCCGTTCCGCATCGAGGCACCGCACAATCCTGCGAAGATTCAACAGATATAGCGACGATACACTTGCATAGATGCGGGCATCAAGATAACGGGATGCCTGAAACGACAAATTGAGTTCCCCTTTGGGACCGCCGAAGAGATGTCCGAAATCGACAAAGAAGGCGTCCAACCCGCCCTGTAGCGAGGGGCGGAAGATGGCTTGGCGGTTGTCGGCGTGTCCGGCGCAGATGTCCAGCAGCCAGGCCAGCCAGAAACTCTCCTGATTGGTCACCCGCTGAAAGCTGCTGCCGGGCAGAATCTCCAGCAGACGCGCCCCGTCGCTACCCAAGTAGCGTGATCCAAAGCACCAGCCGGGCTGAGGACGGACGGCGCCCTGCTCGGTCTGTATCCAGCAAGCGGGATTGCGGTCGAGAAAGGCATCGCCGAGCCACAGCAGCTTCCACTCCGGAACCGCCAGGCCGCAAGCGCGGAAGAGTTCGCTGCCCATGCACTCATTAAAGAGCAGGTTGGGGCCCTGGGGATTGTCGGCGAACTTGACCACATACTGCTGCCCGTCGCTGGCGCGCGCCAGAATGGGTTGGGATCCGCCCCGCAGATTGCTGAGATGGCTGGTCAGCGCCACGGTATTTTTTTCCAAGCCCGGCATGAGACTCCTCTACCAATACGAAGGGAATGAACTGGCTTCAGCAACGAACGCTGGGAATGGTTGAGCAATTTGCGGTTCGTAATGAAGCGTACTCAATGAGGCTTTCCTCATTCGCGGGCACAGATTACGATGACAGCAACGGCACGGATTACGAAGCACTCCAGCCTGCATTTGTGTCTATTTTTCGCACAGATGCATCGAAGTAACCTTACCCTAGAGTGGTTACCTACACCCTGTCAATAGAATTACCAAACTAATCTGTGCAAAAAGTAATGAAGATTGATTACGCCTCGGCCGAATTGTCTTCGGCGCCCTATCCGTACCGCCTAGCGAGATGAAAAACCACTCATTTCCCACTTTGGGGGCGGAATGGCGCAAAAAAGAAGGGGCCGGAGCCCGCTGCCGCGAGTCTCCTTCCCCTCTTTTCCAATCAAAACAAAAGTAACCAGAGATTCACAAGATTTCTATCCGGCGTTCTTGACACGCACCACGGTAATCTTGTCGAATCCCTCTTCGAAAACCGGCGGCTTGAGCCTTTCCGCCATCTTGCGCATGATCTCCTCGCTGACCGAGCGGTCGCGCTGGCTGTTGCGCTGCAAGCACACCTCGAGTGGGACATCGAAGAAGACCGCCTGAGTCTCGTAGCCAAAGCTCTTGGCCATCTTGATCCACTGGCGGCGCTCGTGGATGGAGAGGTTGGTGGCGTCAACGTAGTTCCAGGGCATGCGGGCGATGAGGCGGGCGCGCAAGAGGGAGCGCAGGGTGGAGAAGACCAGTCCCTGATAGCGCTGCTCCTCGACATCGTCGAAGAGGATGCCGCGCAGCAGGTCGCTGGAGAGGGGGGTGACGCCGCGGCGCTGGAACCAGGTGGTTTTGCCGGAGCCGGGCAGACCGATAGCCAGCACCACATGGCCCTTGGGCTCCTCGGCGGACGCGGCGGTAGCCTCGGGGGCGGCTTCAGGAAGCTCGGGTTGGGTCTCGACCTCCAGGCGGCCGGAACCGGCGGGTTCGTTCCACTCCGCCGGCGCCGGGCGTTCATGGCGGGAGGGCCGCTCCGGCTTGGCCGGCGGCGTTGCGCTGGCCGCGGAAACGGCACGGGTTTCAGCAGGGAGGCGGTCCGCCTGCCGCGGCGCTTGGGGCGCGCGCGGGGTGCGCTGTGGCACCGGACTGGCGTCGGGGTAGAACGGCACCAGTGGGGCCAGTTGATCGGCGGGCAGTTCCTGGCCGATCTTGCCGGTGGATTCGGACGTATTGGGAGCTCTTCGGGAGCGTTTTCTCATGCTCGGTTTAACACCTATTCTTGTTACCGGGATACCATACTGGGCGGGGGTCTGTCACCTGCCGTGGCCGGGCCGCGCACCAAGCTGGACAGCCTCCTCGGCGGGGAGCGCAAAAGGTGTGCATCCCGTCACATACGATTCTGCACCGGAAAGAGCAGACTGCGGATGAGGGAAGTTGCACGCGGCGGCGGGGAGAAAGGGCAATTGAATTTCTCCAGGCCGGAGCCGGGTGTTAGGATGAAGGGTTTGGTGGAATAGCCTGCCGGGTTGGACCCGGCCGCCGAACGCCGTTCCCGCCGAATGCAGTTTTGCCGCACCGCTTTCTTGTAGCAGCCGTACGCCGCAAGTCACCGGAAGCTCAAATCACCGTCTCATCGAACCGAAGGAGAAGACACACATGGCAGTAAAGGTTGGTATCAATGGCTTCGGCCGCATTGGCCGTAACGTTTTTCGCGCCGCACTTGGCAATCCCGAGATTGAATTCGTTGCCGTCAACGACTTGACCAGCCCGGCCACGCTGGCCCACCTGCTCAAGTACGACTCGATTCTGGGCAACCTGTCCAACGAAGTCGTCGCCGGCGAGGACTTCATCAGCGTCGACGGCAAGAAGATCAAGGTCTTCTCCGAGCGCGACCCTGGCAAGCTGGACTGGGCTTCGGTGGGCGCACAGATCGTGGTCGAGTCGACCGGCTTCTTTACCGACGCGGAGAAGGCCAAGGCGCACCTGGGTTCGACCGTCAAGAAGGTCATCATCTCCGCTCCGGCGAAGAACGAGGATCTGACCGTCGTGCTGGGCGTCAATGAGAACAAGTACGATGCCGCCAAGCACAACATCCTCTCCAACGCCAGCTGCACCACCAACTGCCTGGCTCCGGTAGTCAAGGTCATTCTGGAAACATGCGGCATCGTCAGCGGCATCATGACCACCATCCACAGCTACACCAACGATCAGGTCATCCTGGACACGCCGCACAAGGATCTGCGCCGCGCCCGTGCCGCTGCCCTGTCCATGATTCCCACCTCGACCGGCGCCGCCAAGGCACTGAAGCTGGTCATCCCCGAGAGCTCGGGCAAGCTGGACGGCTTTGCCATCCGCGTCCCCACACCCAACGTCTCGATCGTCGATCTGACCTTCATCGCCGAGAAGCCGGTCACTGCCGAAGCTCTGAACGCGGCCTTCAAGAAGGCCTCCGAGGGCGAACTCAAGGGCATCCTGGGCTACGACGAGAACCAGTTGGTCAGCTCCGACTTCAAGGGCGACAAGCGCAGCTCCATACTCGATGCTCCCCTGACCAAGGTGGTCGGCAACAGCGTCAAGGTGCTGAGCTGGTATGACAACGAATGGGGCTACTCCAACCGCGTCGTCGATCTGATCGGCTTCCTGGTCTCCAAGGGCCTGTAAACAGGGGTTAGGGATCAGGGATCAGGGATCAGGGGTCGGAAGCCGACACTTGCTTTCTGATCCCTGATCTCTTTTTCCTGATCCCTGACTCCTTATCCCTGACTCCTGACCCTTGATCCCTAACCCCTCAAAAGGAACGCCTCATGTCCAAGCTCTCGATTCGCGATATTGAACTGGCCAACCAGCGGGTCTTCATCCGCGTCGACTTCAACGTGCCGCTGACCGAAGACGGCGCCTCCATCACCGACGACACCCGCATCGTGGCCACGCTGCCCACCATAAAGTACGCCCTGCAGCACCACGCCAAGGTGATTCTGGCCTCCCACCTGGGCCGTCCCAAGGGCAAGGTCAACCCCAAGTACTCGCTGCGCCCGGTGGCCGACCGCCTGCGCGAGTTGCTGGACAAGGCGATGGGCGAAACGGTCAATGTGGCCTTCGCTCCCGATTGCATTGGCGAAGTGGCCACCAGCATGTCTCGCCAGCTCGAATCCGGGCAGGTGCTGCTGCTGGAGAACCTGCGCTTCCACGCTGAAGAAGAAGCCAACGACCAAGCCTTCTCCAAGTCCCTGGCGGCGCTGGCCGACGTATACGTCAACGATGCCTTCGGCAGCGCCCATCGTGCCCACTCCTCCACCGAAGGGATCACCCACTTCGTCAAGCCCGCGGTCGCCGGCCTGCTGATGGAAAAGGAGATCACCTATCTCGGCAAGGCTCTGGAAGCTCCCGAAAAGCCCTTCGTGGCCATCATCGGCGGCTCCAAGATCAGCGGCAAGATCGACGTCATCGACAACCTGCTGGACAAGGTCGATACGCTGGTGATCGTGGGCGGCATGGCCTACACCTTCCAGCGCGCCCTGGGCGTCTCTACCGGCCGGTCTTTGGTGGAAGAAGACAAGATCGACATGGCCAAGGCGGCGCTGGACAAGGCCAAGGCCAAGGGCGTCGAACTGCTCTTGCCGGTGGACAACATCCTGGCGGACAACTTCACTCCCGATGCCAAGACCCAGGAGTGGGACACCAGCGTCAACTTCCCCGCCGACTGGCAGGGTCTGGACATCGGCCCCAAGTCGGTCGCGGCCATCAAGAAGGTAGTGGCCACGGCCAAGACCATTGTGTGGAACGGCCCGGCCGGGGTCTTCGAGTTCCCCCGCTTTGCGGTGGGCACCAACGCCATCGCCAAGGCCGTGGCCGCCAACAAGTCGGCCATCTCCATCATCGGCGGCGGCGACAGTGTCAGCGCCATCAACCAGGCCGGCGTAGCCGACCAGATCACCCACATCTCCACCGGCGGCGGCGCTTCCTTGGAGTTCCTGGAAGGCAAGAAGCTGCCCGGCGTGGAAGCGCTGACGGACAAGTAGCACCTGCGGTGCGGCAGCCGCCTTCGGCTCAAGCATCCAGCAGCATCCAAAAGCCGCATCCGGAGGGAAGTCAGCGCCGGATGCGGCTTTTCGTTCTATCGATACCTCTCATAACAAGAGAAAGGCTGCCAGCGTGAGTCCGTTGGTGAATAATTCCTTCCATCTTGGTTCATCCAACATCTGGCTGTAGTGCACAGGCAAGATAAGTCCCACCGGGACCGGGGTGGTTCCGTCCTTCATCACCGGATTGAAACGCAAGTGCTGGACCATGGCGACCGTGTCCAGGTCCAGACTCGAATCCAGGCTCTTGACGATGTGCACATTCTGGGGCACACCGTGGGTATCGATTACCAGAGAGACGAGACAGCGGCCGGAGACGCGGCTGGGCGGCATGTAGCGCGCAATCACTTCATCGAGGTTGAGGATCTTCAAGTCAGGCAGCGCGGTCTTATGGCGGGTGATGGAAGCCTGAACCTCTTCGGGCGTCTCCGCAACGAAAGTGGCAAAAGCTACCGGTTCTCTCTCGACATATTCGAACTCTGCCGAAGCCGTTCCGCTGACGGCAACCGGAGTGCCGCCATCGCGCAGCGCCGGTTTGAAGCGCCAGCTTTTCACGGCTTCCATGACGTTGCTGTCGAGTTCCGGATCGAGGCTGCGGACGACATGAATGTTCTGCGGAACTCCATTTGCATCGATCGTGACGCCGAGCAGGCAGAGGCCGCGTCTGTGGAATTTCCGGGAGACTGGGATTTGCGGATCGGTGAGAACCATTGGGTTGGGCGCACTGATGTGCCCTCCCACTTGTTCGAGGGCGGCAGCCTCTGCCAGTGAAGGCGAACCAATCCTCTGTTCCGCAGCAGGCACGACAACCTTCAGAGCGATCAGCGGGTGGGCACGCAGCGCGAGCTGGTAAAAATCGCCATCGGCAGGATGCTTTTCACGCTGCGCGCAGGTGTGCAAGCCGACAGTCAACTCGACGGCGACAGGCGCGGTCGAGCCATCGACGATGCCGGGCTTGAAACGCTGAGCAGCGACGAGCTTGGTCGCAAAGCCTGCCAGACGCCGGTCGCTGGCTTCGATCATTTTCAACTCGCGGGGAAGACCAGCGGCATCGACGATGGCGGCGAATTTGACCACACCGTCGAGTTCGTCGCAGTGCTTGGGCGCGGAAACCGTCAGGCTGGGCGACAACAGAACGGGCGCAGCAGATCCCGCGCCGGCAGGGCGAATAGGTTGCGTATCTTGCTGAGCAACGACCGGCAGCCACACAAGGAGAAATAGAGGAATAAGTAAGAATTTGCAGCGCATGAAAGATCTCCGAAGGGCTGGGGACAATGTAGCACATCGAATAAGCAGCACCGAAAGAGCCGCCTATGCTGTCAGGGCAATCGTATTTGGGCTGTAGAAGGATATGAGCTTCAGCCCCTTGTATTGCATTGCTGATGTACGGGCTGAAGCCCGTACCCTTCACCCTGTACTCAAAAAGCCAAATGCGATTGCCCTGCCTATGCTCTGGCGTCTAACGCAGGAATGTCCTTCAAACGAGTATTTCATCAGCGTCTCGTCGGCGGTGACCAGGATTGCACCGAGATTGCGGGTACTGGCGACGACGATGCGGTGGGCGGCGTGCATCTCCCAGGCAGGCGGGTGCTGGCCACGGTGATCTCCGCACTCAAAGGAGCCAGACGGACTCCGGGCAGCGAGAGCGCGGAGCGCACCCAGTCCATCACGTCCTGATCCAAAGTGAGTCGTCCCTTGCTCACCAGCAAGGCAATCTCCCACGGTGTAATCGCGGAAAGCAGCGCCCGATCCTCGCTATAGGCGCAGCGAATAGCCTCTTTAGCCTGAACGCCTAACCGCCGATCTCCATTGGTCAGCCGAACCAGCACGTGCGTATCGAGCAACAGTGATTGCTCTTCCGCAACGAGAGCGGTCACTGCGCGGCCTCCCATTCATTCTCCAGAGGCGAGATGATATTGCCGACGATGGTTCCGCTGCCGCGCAGATAGCCAAAGGGATCGATGGCCTGCGGCCTAGGTGGTTGCCATGGAATTTCCTCTCATAGTCACAGACTACGGTCATACTATCGTTCCCTTTCGCAGTCTCACATTCCCCGCGAGAGCGGTCGCAGCCGGCAACCCCTCTCTGCGATCCGAAGTGGGATAAACTCAGGTATCAGCGCAATTCGCAGCGCCGACAGGAGTGGTGCCGTGGAGCGTTTCACGCGGGTTTTGTCGAAGGATGAAGAGTTCCCTTCCCTGGAGGAGCTGGCGCAGGTGCTGGCGGGCGATCACGCCGGATTCAAGCTGATGGTGGAAGAAGGTAGCGAAGAGGAATGGGAAACGCTGCTGCTCGTCAGCGAAGATGAAGTCGAGGTGGCTCTGATTGCGCGGATGGAGGTCAGCGCCGGCTCCAGCGGCGAAGACGAGATCGCCGACCTGCTCGAAGATGGCCGCGATTGCCAGCCGGAGAGCGGCATGGCCTGGCTACGCGAGTACCTGGAGACGGTGCGGACGGTCTATGTTTTTCAACCGCTGCAGGGCGCCGATATGGAGGATGGTGGCAACGCCCTACATGCGCTGCGCTCGGCGCTCTGGGAGCGCGGCGACGCCATTCTGCAAGCCGACGGCGAGGGATTCACCAACGAAGAGGGTTTCCATATTGTCTGGCAATTCTCCGACGCGGTCTCCGGGCCGTGGAACATGGGCGTCTATCAGGACGGCCTGTGGCATCATTTCAAGATGGATCTGGGCGATCCCTTTCATCGCGCCGCCTTTCTGGAGGGGGAAGTGCCAGACGATCTAACCGAGATCCGGGACACTGGACGCCGCGACTGAGTGGCCTTCCCTTCATGGCTGGCTGCCCGGCAGGCTGTTGGGAGCGATACTCTTTCCGGTTAACCGCCCCCCCTGCTCCGCGGGCCTGTCAAGCCGGAACCGCAGCCGTGGCCGCAGCGCTTTTCATCTTGCGGCGGAGCAGATCGTAAACCTCCCTGACCCCGAAGACGAAGTAGGATTCGAGCACCAGAAGCAGACTCCCCGCCGCTGCCGCCGCGCTCACCACCCACAGGGAGAGCGGCGCGGTGAAGTGCAGTATTCCGGCGCAGAGCGGCAGCGAGATCGCCAGCACCAAGGTCAGCTTCAGCATCGGCAACAGGTTGATGGACGGGTCGAAGGCGAAGAGCTTCTTGTTTTCGCGATAGAGCAGGCCCATCTGCATCGCTTCCGATACCAGCCAGACATAAAGAAAGCCGCGGATGCCGAAACTCATGGTGCAAGGAATGGCGACGGCGGTCATGAGCAGATTGCCGAAGAAGACAATCAAGGCAAAGCGCTCGTGGGTGTTGGTGGAAAAGAGGAAGAACTGCTTATGATCTCTCATGCTCATGACCGCGGAGACGGCGGTCATCAGGGCATAGGTATACAAGTCGAAGAGAGCCGGCTTGTGCAGCCAGACGGCCAGCAGTAGCGGAGAGAAAAGAAAGGTGCCCAGGTTGGCGATGGGGATCAGGGAAAATACCACCGTCTCCGAGGTATGGAAGAGTTGCAGGAGCCGGGCTTTCTCCCGGGCGGCAAAGGCAAAGGTGATTTCGGGGCGAATGGCGTCGGTGATGGTTTGCAGGAATTGCCGGGCGGAGGCCAGGATGGTGCGGCTGATGGTGAACAGCACCACCACCTCCGGCCCCAGAATCCATTGCAGCAGAATGACCGGCGCCTGATAGAGAAAGAAGAGTTGCATGTAGACCATGGCGAAGGATCCGCTGGGCGCCAGGGAGGCCTTTGCCGTCTTCCAGTTGGCGCCGCGCAACCCGAGAGGCAGGCTGCCCATCCGGCGTTTCAGGTCGAGGATGGTCAGCAGCGTAATCAGCAGCACGGCGGCAAGCTGGCCCAGGGCGATGGTCGAGAACGAGGCCCGCAGCATGACCAAAGGCAGGCTTGCCAAAGTGGCGGCCAGCCGCCGTGCGTTGTACCAGTCCACCCCGCGATGGGTCTTACCCACCACCATGAACAAGTTGCCGTAATAGCCGCAGAGAATATGCAGCATCGCCTGCAGGCCCAGCAGAAAAGCGGTCCAGCGGGCTTCCGCGAAGGGAATCGCGCGCAGATGCAGCAGCGCCGTGAGCGGCATGAAAAAGACCGCGGCGCTGACGAGGGTGCCCAGCACAACCATCGCCAGCAGCAGCGCCAGGGTGCTGGCCTGTAGCAGGCGGTACTCTTCGAAGCGGTTGCGGCGGTGCAAAATGGTCAGTTCGTTGCTGGCATAGATGCCGATGCCGAAGTTCAGGTTGGAAAGATAACTGAGCGTGGAGGTCAGCACCAGCCATTCGCCGAAGCGGCTCACACCGTAGTAGTGAAGAAAGGCCGGAGGCAGCGCGAATTGGGTCGCGAAGGTGATGCCCACCCCTGTGCCCAGAGCCGCAAACATGCGCATGATTCTCTTCAGCATCTTCTCCCCGTTCTCCCTTGCCGTTGCGGAGGCGGCGCGGTCTTTCTGGCAGCCCGCCGGCGCACTCCATCGACGCGTTGCCCAGCGGGCAATACAACGCCGTTTCCGCTCATCGGCCCGCCAGTTTCTCAAATGACACGACGATCCGCCGCACGCAGGCTCTGAGATCGAATTGCTCCTCAAAACATTTGCGGCTACGCCTGCCAGCCGCTTCGATCTCCTCGGCGGAGAGTTTCATCCAGCGCCGTAGCGAGGCGGTGGTTCCTTCCACCGTGTCGTCGTTGACCAATCCCGCCCAGTAGCTGGAGATCTCCCGCCAGATGTTGATCTTGTTGGAAATCAGGATGGGCAGGCCGCAGGCTTGGGCCTCGGCCACCACGATGCCGAAGTTCTCCTGATGCGAGGGCAGGACGAAGATCTCGGAAGCGGCGAAGGCTCCCCACTTCGTCGATCCCGTCAGCATACCGATCCAGGTGATGCGGGGCGCGATGCACAGTCGCGCGGCGAGTTTCTGCAATTCCTTTTTCCAGCCCACCTGATCCGGGCCAACGATCAGCAACTGCCATTGCGGGTCCTGGGCCATGGTGGCGGCGAAGGCCTCGATGAGGATGTCGAGCCCCTTCTTGGGATGGATTCGGCCCAGGGTGATGGCCAGGCGCTTGCCGCGCAACTCCGGCCAGTTGTTGAGAAACTCCTCCGCCAGCAAGGCGGGGTCGGATTCCGGTCCAAAGCAGCCGTAGGGCACCACCGTCTCGCGCACCTTGTAGTTCCAAAACGACTGGCGGGCCAGATGCTTTTCCTCTTCCGCGGTAAAGCAAACGGTCTTGGCGCCGCGCATAATCCGGCCCAGAAAGAGGTGCCAGTAAGCAGCTTTCTTCACATGCTTGAGGGGATAGCGCTTTTTGAAATAGGGATCGAGCATTCCATGCGTGAAAACGACATAGGGGATGCCGCTGCCCAGCAGCGCCAGATAGGCCGCCAAACTGCTGTATTGCCAAATGGAATTGAGGATCACCAGGTCGAAACGGGGAAGGTTCTTTCTCATCCAGGGGTAGGCGCGGAGGCTGAAACCATAGACTCCCAGACCCGGCCCCAAGCCATGCACCAGCGCTGGAAACTCATAGCTGGCCGCCTTTTCCGGAGTTTCCAGGGTGGCCACCTCCACGTTGTGTCCGCTCTGGATATAGAGGGAGCAGAGCATCTTCACGCCTTCGCTCGGTCCGCCGCAGGCGGGGTCGACGGATGGGATAACATGCAGTATTTTCATGGCACATCCTTGGCAAAGCAGATTTTGAGTGCAGGATCAATCCCACAAAGGCAGCGCTGGCGGCCCCGGCGAGCGGAAGCCAGGGGTGCTACCGGAGGGGAGTATCGAGGCCCGTTCAGGAGGCCGCGGAAGCGCGCCAGTTGCCTTTCCATCCCGCCGCCCGCGGCGAGTTACAAGAACTGTCGAAGAAATCAGGGAGCCAATAGAGCAGCGTCCAGATGAAGATCATGAGGATGAGCCCCCGAATGCCCGCCACATAAGCAGAAAGTTCGTACTCCGTCTGCAGGAGGGCGGACAGGACGAAGAGAATGGCGAAGATTTCCCCCTCGATGTTTATCAGCGTTTTGGTCACATACAAAAGGCCTCTGAACAGCAGGCACAACAAGAGGGGATAAGCGATCACCCCGGCCAATCCGAAATCGATGAGCCCCCCGGTCAAGATGGAGTTGGCGTCGTCATACACGGGCAGGCCGAAGTGTTCGTTGGCCAGGCCCTCCTCGGTATTGATCTGGCGCAGCGGTGTCTTGTCGATGCCGAAGAAGGAATAGACCATGTCGGGGATAGCGATCTTCACCGAGAAGGCGGCATCGCTGCCCATCATCGGCGAGGGCGTATCTCCGCCCCGGGCCAGCAGGGCGAGGTATCCGATAATGAACGTCCGGCTTTGCATGTTCTCGCCCACCTGGGATGCCATGGCACTTTGGTTGGTGAGCAGGTTTTCGATCAGGATGGGAGCGGCAGCGAGCAACGATCCGTTTCTGTATACGCCGTGGTTCGATCCCGACTGATTCACCGAGGTGCGCAGGGATAAAAAGAAGAAGCTCGACAAGCCCATCACCGCCAGCAGCGAAACGGCGATCATCCCCTTTCTGGCGGCGGAGAAGCGCGGCTGCCATCCGGACAAGCGCAGGGCGGCGAAAATCGCGATGGCCAGGGGATAGAAGACCGCTCTTCTGCCCATGGGGAACAGCATCAGCGCGGCCAGAAGCCCCAGAAGGATAAATCGGATGCGTTGTCTGCCGCGGGCTTGAACGATGCCGATCGCGCTCAGGGGCAGGCAAATGCCGGGCATCCCCGCGGCCAAGGAAGCGAAGATCGAATTGCGATAGGTTCCGGCCTCGACGATGCTCCCCTCGAAGCTCAAGTCGCCATGCCAATAGGCCAGTGCGGAAAAGGCCACGGCGATCCACAGAAAGCGCTCCTGCTTCCAACTCATCCGCACTAAATGTCTTGGGCAGATGAAGGGAGGTTCGAAGTGGCCCGCGGCGAGTAGAGCGGCACTGGCAAGCAAGACCAACTGCACGGCATAGGCTACATAGTTCTTGGGAATGCCCACGACCAGCAATCCGTCATAGCCCGACAGGGCAAAGGAGAGCATGGTATTGACGGTTCCGGAGCCATACCCCAGTAACAACGAACCCGCCAGAAACCAGGTCAGGCGGGTCTGGTACCTTCCGGCAGCCAGCAGGTAAAAGATCTCCGCCCCGCACGCGGTTGCCACCGCGCTGGCCAGGAATACCGCCATCGAGCCATGGAAACCCAGCAGCAGAAAGGCGGTGACGAGTAGCAAATTGATCATTACCAGAAAGATCACGCGGTCACCCTGAACAAACCGGTAAAACACAGGCCTGGAAGAGAGCCGCCAGACACCCGGCGGCAGATTCCAGGGCTTTCTCGAAATGGCGCGAGGCGAAATTTCATCGCTTACCCACTCTTTCCGCCGAAAAGCGCGGAAAGGATGAGGCGCGGAAGTCAGGGGAGCCTCTGATTATTGATCCGGCCAAATTGCATTGCGAGGTAGCATTGCTTTCTGGCCGGATCAATAAGTGCGATTCCTACCCTGTCAAGTACGGGCTGAAACCCGTACCCTTCAAATTGCCGACTAATCAGAGACTTTCTACGGCAAAGCCGAAAGGTTCTAGCGAAGGGTGGCTTCGGCATAGGTCGCCCCATAGAACAAGCCCTCCGCCACGCCCACCCCTCCGGCCGCCACCAGCGCTTTGAAGGTATTGGATGGAACAAAGAGGATGTCATCGGAAGCCAGCACCACATCCTGCTGCTTACCATGCATCAGCTTCTTCAAATCGAGTTGGATCTCCACGCGCTGGTTAGTGGCCGTGGTGCGAATGATTCTAGCCTTGGACAAAGCGGCGCTGTATTTGAGACCGCCGGCCATGGTGATGGCGCGCATGACGGTGAGGGGAGCATTGCTGGAGGCGGGAAAGCTGGCCACGTTTCTGACCTCGCCCACCACGTAGATGTTTCCCACGCGGGAGACGACGACGGTGTCGCCAGGCAGTAGAGGGATGTTGGCCAGGTTGGCGGTTTTGGGGTCTACGCCCAAATCGGCAAGGATGGGATCGGCACGATCGCGGCGGTGAATGGTGACGATATGGCTGGCCAGGGGGGTGAATCCACCGCAGGCGGAAAGCGCATCCAGCAGGCGCACCTGGCTGTAGGCCGGAACCGGGGCGGGCTTGACGATCTCGCCCAGCATGGTGATGACGCGACTGGGGGAGTTGACCAGAGCGACGCTCACCTGCGGGTCGGCGAGAAAGCCGCCTTCCCGCAAGCCCTTGTCCAAAAAGGCGGACGCCAGGGGCGGGGTCATGCCCGCCAGCTTCACCGTGCCCAGAAAGGGCAGCGTGACTTCTCCCAGCCCGCCCACCTTGATGCCGCTGACCATGCCCTCGCCGGTGAGATCTCCCGTGGACGTAGCCGCCGTGACGGTCAGTTCCGGTGCTCCGTAGGTGGTAATGGAAATCACGTCGCCGGGGAGGATGACGGCATCTTCATAATCGAGGTGCATGGCGGAAGCGGGCGCTCCGGCGGTGCTGGCCGGGGCCACCGCGGGCCCGGCGAATTGCGCTTGGATAGAGAGGCAGCCAACTGCCAGAACCGCGCAAGCCAGGAATGGGCCCCGCCGGTGCATCTGCATGAAAAACGTCATAATCCTCCTCCATCGGTCTTTAGGCCGCTGGGGCTATTTCCTGTAGTCGTAGGAGTAGTAACCGAGATAGCCGTAGTACTCGGGCAGGCTGGCATCCACGCCGTTGAGCACGAAGCCGTACACCTTCAATTCGACGTCGTGAAAGATCTCCGCGGCCCGGGTCAGCATGGCGCGGGTACAGTAGCCCTGACGGATGACCAGCACCACCCCGTCGGCCTGCGAAGCCACAATCAGCGGATCGGTAACGGAGAGCACCGGGGGCGTATCGAAGATCACATATTCGTAGCGTTCGCGCAGGGTTTTCACCAACTGCTTCATCTGCTCGGAGGCCAGCAGATCGGCGGGCAGGGGCGGCGAGAAGCCGGAAGGAATGAGGTCGAGGGTGGGCAAGGCTTGATGGGTTTGCAGAATCCCAGCCAGGCTTTCGTTGCCGGTGAGGAACTCCGATAGCCCCTTCTTGGCGGTCAGTCCGAGCCTCCAGTAGATGCTGGGCCGGCGCATATCCGTATCCACCACCACCACCTTCTTGCCGGCCTGGGCCAAGGCGGCGGCCAGATTGGTGGCAATGGTCGACTTGCCCTCGGCGGGCTGACAACTGGTAACGGCGATCACCCGCGACTGGCGGGCGGCGCTGGAGAGTTGGATAGAGGTGCGGAAGACCCGCAGGGACTCGGCGAACGAGGAACGGGGATCCCACAGCATCTCCGGCCCGACCTTGGATTCCCGCTCCTCTTCCTTGCCCTTCCAACTGGTTTGGGGAACGATGGCCAACCCGGGCAGGTCGAGGAGTTCCTGAATGTGTTTGGAATCGCGCACTCGGGTATCCATTTTTTCCACCACAATGGCCACCACCAGGCCGATGAAGAAGCCTCCCAGCAATCCCAGTCCGGCGATCTTGCGCACCGGCATGCTGGAGGGTCCGATGGGCAGAGAGGCCAGGTCCACCACGCTGATGTCGGCCGACTCCAAGCCGGCATCCACCGCCGCCTCTCGCAACTGCGCCAGGATGCCCTCATACATCTGGCGGTTGGATTCGTATTCCTGGGTCAGCAACTCGTATTGCACCAGGTCGTCGCGCTGGCCATAGAGTTCGTGGACACGGCCTTGCAGCATCTGCTTGGCCTGATCTTCGCTGGCCGTGGCCATGTTCACCGCGTCTTTTGCCTGATTGACGATGCGCTGTTCCTGACCGGCGATTTCGTTGTTCACCGCCTGCACATGGGCGCTGAGTTGTTTTACCTGGGGATAGTTAGGCCCATAGACAGGGCGCAACCGGGCAAGTTCGGCATTATCCGCCGCCCGCTGCGCGCGCAGGCTGGCCAGCAGATTCGTCGTTCCATCCGACCCCAGCGGGGTGGGTGCATCCAGAATCTGATCGGGGGGAAGCGAAGCCAGGATGCGATAGCGGGCCTGGGCCAGCACCCGCTGCTGCGCGGCATCGGTGGCCGATTTTTCCAGGTTACTGATCTCCTGCACGATCACGCTGTGGTTGGGATCCAGGACCGAGATACCCAACTTCTTTTGCAGATCGACCATCTTGTCCTGGGAGGTCTGCACCACCCCGCGCAGGTCGTCGATCTGTCCGGTCAGCCAGTTCGAAACCTGCTGTTTGTTGCCGTAGTGGACGACGAAGTTGTTCTTGATGAACTCGCTCTCCAGCGCGTTGACAATATCCGCGGCGAGTTGCGGTGAAGAACCGACACAGGAGATGGTAATCATCTGGGTGCGCGGCACACGGTTCACCGTCAGATGCTGGCGCAGGATCTGCACCAGCTTCACGCGCACGAAAGAATCGTTGAGGTCGCCATGCAACAACGCCACCGGCGCTCCGCCTTTGATGGCATTGTCGGCCTTGATTTGGCTGCCCAAGAAATCGGGATTGTCTTGCAGTTTGAGGGTGCGGATCACCGCGAGGAGCAGGGTCTCGCTGCTCAGGATGCGGGTGTCGCTCTCCATGATGTCGTCCAGCGAACTCAGCCCCCCCAGGGCGGAGGTCAGCGAGGTCTTGAGGTCCGAGGAGGCGCCCGGCTGGATCTGGATCTCTCCTACCGCCGTGTATTGCTTGCCGCGCATGTACCCATAGCCCGCGGCCAGCAAGGCCATGCCCAGAGAGATACAAACCAGCAGCATCCGACGCTTGCGGATGACCAGCCAGATATCGGCAAAAACCATCTCCTGCTTTGCCGGCGCCAAAGAGACATTGGTGGTACGCGTGGATGACGGCAATCGAATCTCTCCATAATTCAGAACTGTCGAATCTCGAGCATCGAACGGAGGCACATGGTCTATCTAGAATTTCGGAACCAGGCAGCACCCTCCCCGTTCAGGCGGGTGCCTCCCGGCGCAGTTCCGCCCCGCACAAAGACAGGAGCGAAACCATGAGGGTGACTTGCTGCATACTCAGATGCCCGGTGCGCAGCCCGAGATGCCTCGCGCCCTGACTGCCTCGCGGAGAGTTTCTCGCCCCCATCGGAGATGAGATTGTGACTTATGCTTCGGTTCTCCGGGCGGAGTCCTCGCAAGCATGGCTTTCTGCCGCTAAAAAAGCAGGGCCGCGAACACGAGGTTCGCGGCCCTGCCATTGAACAACAACGATCAGTGGAGATCAGTACTTGACGATGGCGGAGAAGGAGTCGGGCTTGAGGCTGGCACCGCCCACCAGGGCGCCGTCGATCTCTTCCTGACCGATCAGCGCGGTGGCGTTGTCGGGCTTGACCGAGCCGCCGTAGAGGATGCGGATGTTGGCAGCCACCTGGGCGCCCAGCAGCTTGGCTACTTCGGCGCGGATGATCTTGTGGGCCTCGACCGCCATCTCGGGGGTCGCGGTCTTGCCGGTGCCGATGGCCCAGACCGGCTCATAGGCAATCACGATGGGCGCGGCGATCTCGGCGGTGACGCCAGCCAGGGCGCCGGCGATCTGGGTGGTGAGCACTTCGGCGGTCTTGCCGCTCTCGCGCTCGGCCAGCACTTCGCCCACGCAAACCACGGGAACCAGACCATGCTTGAGGGCGGCATGCAGCTTTTTGTTGACGATTTCGTCGGTCTCGGCAAAATACTGGCGGCGCTCGGAGTGGCCGATCAGGGTGTGGGTTCCGCCCACGGCCTGGAGCTGGCCGATGGAGGTCTCGCCGGTGTAGGCGCCCTCTTCGGCAAAGTGAATATTCTGTGCGCCGACGGCGACATTGGAGCCCTTGGCGGCAGCAATCACCGTGGGCAGCAGGACGGGCGAGGGAAACAGGGCGATCTCGTCGCGGTCGTGACCGGCAACGAGGGGCAAGAAGGCGGCGACGAACGCCTGCGCTTCGGCGGGCGTCTTGAACATCTTCCAATTGGCGGCAATCAGGGCTTTACGGGACATTTTTTCGAGACTCCTCGAGGGCGATTTTAGCCGATCCGCTTCAACCCGTGGGGTGACGGCGGGCACAGGGAGACCGAATCGCATGGGGCGCGTCCAACCGGGCAGCTAGAATGTACGGGCAGAGAAGTTGGCTGGCAAGGAGATCGCGAAGATGCTGGAAGCGGTTAACAGGCAGTTGCGGATGGCGGTCTGGGTGGCGGCGGTTGCATTGAGCGCTGCGCCGATGCCGGCGCAGAATGCAACTCCCAACCCGGCGCAGGGAACGACGACTCCAGGAGCTTTGGACGGAGCAAAGCCCGTCCCGCCCTTGAATCCTGCCCAGGAATCGTCTTCCGCCGCAGGGCCGCAACAGGCGGCGTACCCGGCTTCTTCGGCGAGAGCAAGAGCTGCCACGGACCCGGTGACCGTGCTTGAAGATACGCTGATCCGGGTGCGCACCATGGAACCGATCAACAGCAAGCGCGTCAACGACGGCTCGTCGTTGCTGTTTACGGTCAGTGAAGACGTGATCGCCGAGGGGGTGCTGGCCATTCCGCGCGGGGCCATGGTCCGGGGAGTGGTGGTGCGGTCCAAGAGGGCTGGGGTGCTGACCGGGAGCCCAGAGTTGACGCTCAAGCTAATTTCTCTGGAGTTGGGCGGGCGGAGCTATCCGCTCGACTCCTACCATTTCAAGGCGACCGGGACCAGCAAGACGCCTACGACCGAGAAGGATGCCGGGCGTGGCGCCGCCGTGGGTGCGGTGGCCGGAAGTTTCGTCAGCGGGGTCAGCAAACAGGGTTTGGTGGCGACCGATGACTCCAGCCGGGTAGCCAGCATGACCGCCGGAGCGGTCATGGGAGCGGGTGTGGGAACCATGGTGGCCGCGGCCACGCCGGGACCGGGAATCTGGATTCCCAGCGAAGCGCAGGTGGACTTCTATCTGGCCGCGCCGGTTACCCTCACCCCGATCAGCGACAAGGAAGCCGCACGGCTGGCGCAGGGGTTGCATCCCGGCGGACCAATTCTGTATGTCCGCAGCGATCGGCCGTGAGCATGGTGCTGCCGAGGATGCTTGCAACTCGGACTGTTTTGGTCTACTCTTGGCACATGTTCACCCCGGCCTGTTGTCGCTGCTGCATCCGCCTTGGCGCGCGCCGGTAGACCTGGGATCGAAGTCCGCTGAAGTTTCACCCAAGCCCGCGCCGCAGCTCCTGCTGCCGTGGGCTTTCTCTTTTTTTACCCGCTAGAATGAGGACACCATGAGTTCAATCGATTCGCTGCCGCCTACCCCCGTCCCAACCGCTGCCTTCAAGGAGACCGGCGCCCAGCGTGCCGAACGCCTGAAACGGGAGAAGAACCCCTGGGCGGCCTTCGACGATGTTTTGGGCTTTGCCCGCGAGGGCCGTTCGAGCGTGACCCCGGAATGGGCCTCTACATATTTCAAGTGGTGGGGCATCTATACCCAGGGCGACGGCGTGGGCGCCACCGGCGGCAAGGGCGGCGAAGGGGTCACCAGCGACTACTTCATGATGCGCATCGCCATCCCCAACGGCGTTCTGACCGCCGTGCAGTTGCGCACCATCGGCGATTTGTGCCGCACCTATGCCCGCAACCTGGCCGACATCACGGTGCGCCAGTGCATCCAGTTCCATTGGCTGACCATCGAGTCGCTGCCGGCGGTGCTGGAGGCGCTGAAGGCGGTGGGCCTGTCGCCGATTGGCGCCTGCGGCGACGTGGTGCGCAACGTGACCGGCTGCCCGCTGGCCGGGGTGGCGCACGACGAGCTGATCGACGCCGCGCCCATTGCCCGCGAGATCTCCAGGCTGCTCAGCGGCAACAACGATCTTTACAACCTGCCGCGCAAGTTCAAGATCTGCGTCAGCGGCTGCCCTTCGTGGTGCTCCCACCCGGAGATCAACGACGTGGCCCTGACCGCCGTCGAACACAACGGACAGGTGGGCTTCTCGCTGCGGGTAGGCGGAGGGCTCTCCAAGGAGCCGCACTTGGCGGTGCGCCTGAACGCCTTCGTGCTGCCCCAGCAGGCGGTGCGGGTGGCGCAGGCCATCGCCGAGCTCTTCCGCGACCAGCAGGAACTGCGCGAGAACCGCAGCCGCGCCCGCATGAAGTACCTCTTCCTCAACCTGGGCTGGACGGCGGAGCGCTTCCTGTCCGAACTGCAAGCGCGACTCGACTTCCAGCTTCTGCCCGCCGTGGCGGAGATCGTTCCCGACGATGTCTACCGCGACCATGCCGGCATTCATCCCCAGCGCCAGTCGGGGTTGAGCACAGTAGGCGCCACCGTACTGCGCGGGCGGCTGAGCGGCGAGCAGTTGCAGGCCGCGGCGGAGCTGGCGGAGCGCTTCGGCTCCGGCGCGCTGCGCACCACCATCGCCCAGAATCTGCTTCTTCTGGATATTCCCAACGAAAAGACCACCGAGTTGGCCGCCGAGCTGGGTAAAATCGGCCTGCGCGTGGAGGGCTCGCCCTTCTGGCGCGGCACTGTCAGTTGCACCGGCACGGAGTTCTGCAAACTGGCCATCACCGAGACCAAGGGCTTCAGCCGCTGGCTGGTGGATGAGATGGAGGAGCGGCTGCCGGAGTACGATCAGCCCCTACGCATCAACGTCACCGGCTGCCCCAACGGTTGCGGCCAGCACTGGATCGCCGACATCGGCATCGAGGGCAAAAAGATCAAGCACGAGGGGCAACTGACCGATGCCTATTACTTCTGCCTGGGCGGTGCGGTGGGCCAGCACGCGGCGGTAGCGCGCCCGGTGGGCTTCCGCTGCCCCGCCCCGCTGGTTCCGGAGGCCATCGAGCGGCTGCTGCGCCAGTACCTGGGCAGCCGCGCGGGCGGGGAGAATCTGCGCGCCTGGTTCGGCCACCACAGCGACGAGGAACTGCGCGCCTTTCTGGCCGGCGAAGTGCGGGCGGCCGTGGAGCGCGACCTGCCCAGCGGAAACGTTCCCCACAATGTCAGCGAATAGGGTGCGGCGGAAGATCTAAACTGGGAGACGGACCATGATCCTTCTGCCGATCTTTTTGAATTTTTCCGGACGCCGCTGCCTGGTTGTAGGTGCGGGCGAAGTGGCGCGGGACAAGATCGCCAGCCTGCTCTCGGCCGAGTTGGTGTTGACCGTGGTGGCTCCCGAGGCCCACCTAGAGGTGCGGCAGTGGGCCGCCGCCGGCCTGCTCGAATGGATTCAGCGACCCTTCGCCCCCGCCGATCTGGAGGGCAAGCTGCTGGCCATCGCCGCCACCAACGTCCCGGAGGTCAACGCCGCGGTCTACCGGGAAGCGCTGGAGCGCGGCATTCTGGCCAACAGCGTCGACGACATTCCCCACTGCGATTTCTTCTTTGCCTCGGTGGTCAGCCGCGGGGCGCTGCAGATCGCTGTCTCCACCAGCGGCGAAAGTCCTGCACTGGCCCAGCAGTTGCGCCGCGAGATCGACGAGCAATTGCCCCAGGATCTCGGTCCCTGGCTGGCCAGCCTGGGGCAATTGCGCCGCCAGGTGCTGCAGGATCATCCGCGCAGCGCCGAGCGCAAGCTGCTGCTGCACCGTTTGGCGCAGCGCCAGATCTGCGAATCGCCCAACTGCCCCACACGCCAGTTGGCACAGTCGCCAGGCGCCGTGGAGCAGCAGCCGGAGCCGGTTGAAGACGCCGCGCTGCTGCCGCTCGCCGAGGCTGGCCCGGCGGCGGAGACGGTGCATCTGGTGGGCGCCGGGCCAGGCGATCCCGATCTGCTGACGGTCAAAGCCGTGCGTCTGATCCAGACCGCCGACGTGATTCTGCACGACGATCTGGTGGGGCAGGCGATCCTGGATCTGGCCTCGCCCTCGGCGGAGATCGTCAACGTGGGCAAGCGCTGCGGCGAGAAGAATATTCGCCAGAGCGAGATCGACGCCCTGATGATCGGCCACGCCCGCACCGGGCGCTCGGTGATCCGGCTCAAGGGCGGTGACCCCATGCTCTTTGGCCGTGCGGTGGAGGAGTTGGGAGCGCTGGCCGCGGCCGGGGTTCCAGCCGCAGTCGTCCCCGGCATTACCGCCGCCAGCGCCGCCGCTGCCGCACTGGGCTGCTCGCTGACCGCGCGCGGGGGAGCCAGCAGCGTTGTGATTACTACCGGGCATCGTGCCCAGTTCCCGGCGCCGTTGCCCGCCGAGAGCCAGCGGGCTACCCGCGTGGTCTACATGCCGGGGCGCGATCTGGCGCCGCTGGCCGCGGAATGGCTTGGCGAAGGCCTGCCACCGGAACTGCCCTGCGCTCTGGTCTCGCACGCGTCCCTTCCCGAGCAGCAGATTCAATGCACCACCCTGGGCAGGCTGGCCGCTGCTCGCCCCATGCACGCCCCCAGCTTGCTCATCGCTGGATGGACCGTGGCCGGGATGGCAAAGCAGCGCGGCTGAGCCCGACCCGAAAGCGGCAGCTTTTCCTCCGCTGCCGCCCGACAAAATGCGTCAAGAGCATGGCAAACGCCGCGGGGAACGCTCCCAATACACCTATCCAACCCACCGCAGCCTTCGATAAGATGATTGCGGTTCAGGTAGTCATCGTGCATGCCCAAGCTGCCCGGGAGCACTCCGAGCGAATGCGGGAGTCGATAGCCGACCGGGAGGCTGAGAATGAAGGAATTTGCGCGCATTGCCGCGTTTTCGTTGATGAGCGGTTTGAGCTTGTGCCTGGCGGCCTGCGGAGGCGGCAGCGGCAGCAATATCGGGGGCGGCAGCAACACATCCACGTTTGTGCTCACGGTCGCCTCCGTTAACCCGGCCAGCGGCGCGGCCATCGCCGTCTCGCCCAGCGACAACAACAGCCTGGGCAACGGCAGCAGCAGTTTCTCCCGCACTTACAACTCCGGCACAACCATCACCCTCACCGCCGCGGCGACCGCGGGCGGCAACAACTTCACCTCGTGGACCGGATGCACCGCGGCCAGCACCGTGACCTGCACCGTCACCCTTGGCGCCAACACCACCGTCACCGCCAACTACGCCACGCCGGCCCCCACGGTCTACACCCTCACCGTCAATTCCACCAATCCCGCCAGCGGCGTGGCCATCGCCGTCAGTCCCAGCGACAACAACAGCCTGGGCAACGGCAGCAGCAGCTTCACTCGCAACTACAACTCCGGCGCGACGGTTACCCTCACCGCCGCGGCGACCGCGGGCGGCAACAACTTCTCCTCGTGGACCGGATGCACTGCGGCGACGGCCGAGACCTGCACCGTCAATATCGGCGCCAATACCACGGTCACCGCCAACTACACCACACCGGCCTATACGCTCACCATCAACTCCAGCAATCCAGCCAGTGGCGTGGCCATTGCCGTCAGTCCCAGCGACAACAACAGCCTGGGCAACGGCAGCAGCAGCTTCACTCGCAACTACAACTCCGGCGCGACGGTTACCCTCACCGCCGCGGCGACCGCGGGCGGCAACATCTTCTCTTTGTGGACCGGATGCACCACGGCGACAACTGAGACCTGCACCGTCAATATCGGCGCCAACACCACGGTCACCGCCAACTACACCACACCGGCCTATACGCTCACCGTCGACTCCAGCAATCCGGCCAGCGGCGTGGCCATTGCCGTCAGCCCCAGCGACAACAACAGCAAGGGCAGCGGATCGACGGGATTCACCCGCACCTACAATGCCGGTACAACGATCACACTGATCGCGCCATCGACGGCGAGCGGCAACAACTTCTCATCCTGGAGCGGATGCACCCTGGCCAGCGCCTTTACCTGCTCCGTTGCGCTGACTGCCAACACTACCGTTACCGCCAACTACGTGGTTACGCCCCCCACGGTCTATACGCTCACCGTCAGCTCCAGCAATCCGGCCAGCGGCGTGGCCATCGCCGTTTCGCCCAGCGACAAAAACAGCCTGGGCAACGGCAGCAGCAGCTTCACCCGCAGCTACAACTCCGGCACGTCGATCACACTGACCGCACCGGCTACCGCCAGCGGCAATACTTTCTCCTCGTGGAGCGGATGCACCGCGGTCAGCACCCTGACCTGCACCGTCAATATCGCCGCCAATACCACGGTTACGGCAGCCTATACAACGCCTGTCGCTGGGGTTACCTCGGTGAGCGTGACGCCCGCCACGGTGACCATCGGGACCCAGCAGCAGTTCACGGCCACGGTCTCTGGCAACGGCAGCTACGCCACAACCGTCACCTGGGCGATTGCAGCACCAGCGGGCAGTTCGCTCAGCCCCGGCACCATCACCAGTGCCGGCCTGTATACCGCGCCCTACCCGGCGCCGGCCACCGTCACCGTCACCGCCACCAGCACGCAAGACACCAGCAAGAGCGGCAGCGTCACGGTTACCCTGGCTCCCCCGGCCACCGCCGCGGGTCCAGCGCTGAGCGTGGATGCGGGCAACCAAACCCACGCCATCAATCCCTACATTTACGGGTGGAATGGCTGGTCGATCAACACCGGTGCGGCTCAGGCAGCCAACATCACCATCGACCGCTGGGGCGGCGACAATACCACTCCCTACAACTATCTGCTCGACGTCTCCAATAACGGCAGCGACTGGTACTTTGAAAACTCTACGCTGGGCGGCGGCACGAAAGACAATAGCGCCTTCAATCATCAGGTCAATAGCGACCTCTCGATTGGAGCGCGCACCCTGGGCTCTGTCCCCCTGCTCGGATATGTCGCCAAGAGCGGCAGCGGGTGCAGTTTTTCCGTGGCGAAGTATGGAGCGCAGGAAGCGACCGGCACGGGAGAACAACAGCAGGCGGACGATCCCTACAACACCAATTGCGGCAGCGGTGTCTTGACCAACGGCAAGAAGGTGGCCAACGATCCCAGCGACACCTACACCCCCATCGACGGGACGTTCGTGGGTGGATGGATCAACTATTTGGTGAGCACGTTCGGAACCGCCGCCAACGGCGGCGTGGCCATCTACGATCTGGACAATGAGCCCAGTTGGTGGGATGCCGTGCATGTCGACGAACATCCCGTGGCCGCAACCTACGACGAGATGACCAGCAGCGGCCTGGCCGCCGCCAAAGCCGTCAAGGTAGCCGATGCAAGCGCAGCGGTGAGCGGCCCGGTGATGGACTACTGGTGGGATTACTTCTACTCTAAGAAGGATATTGAGTCGGGGTGGAATTCCGGCAGTCCCTGCTGGCAGCCGTGGAGCAACCCCGTTGATCGCCTGGCGCATGGAGGCGTTCCCTTCATCGAGTACTACCTGCAGCAGTTTGCGGCGGCCTCGGCCACCGCCAACCAGCGCTTGCTGGACTATCTCGACCTGCACACCTATTTCGCGGCAACCTACAACGGCAGCGGCGTGGGTTTGACCACGGCGGGCGATACCGGCGAGCAGCAGGCGCGGCTGAACTCGACCCGCGTCTTCTGGGATCCGACCTACACCGATCCCAACTTCCCCCAGCCCAACTACACCACCGACGCCAACTACACCTCCAGTTGCAACGTCCCACTGCAAGCGCCGCAGGTGATTCCCATGATGAAGGCCTGGGTGGCCAAGGACTACCCCGGCACCAAGACCGCCATCACGGAATACAACTGGGGGGGCCAGGAGAACATCAACGGCGCTGTGGCCCAAGCCGACATTCTGGGCATCTTTGGGCGTGAAGGGCTGGATCTGGGAACACTGTGGGGTCCGCCCGATCCCACCACCCAGGTTCCCGGCCTGATGGCCTTCGAGATCTATCGCAACTATGACGGCAACAAGTCGGTCTTCGGCAACATGGCGTTGGCTTCGAGCAGCGCCAATCAGGGCCAACTGTCGGTCTACGGCGCCTTGCGCAGTGCCGACAACGCCGTAACCGTGGTGGTGATCAACAAGACCTACGGCGCTTTGACCTCTACCCTCACCCTGCCCAATCTGACCCCCAACGGCACCGCCAAGGCCTTTCTTTACAGCAACGCCAACTTGAACGCCATCGTGGCACAGGCGGCGGTAACGGTTACGCCGCCGGCCGCGGGCGGCACCACCAGCTCGATAGGCGGCTACACCTTCCCGGCGCAGTCGATCACTCTTTTTGTGGTCCCGCAGCAGTAGTCGAGGCTCCCCTGCGGGCGGGCGCGGGCAGCGCGCCGTCCCGCACACCTTGTTTCTTGATCCGGTCCTGCAAACGGTATCGAGGTTTACCCTTTCGACAGGAATACGAAAAGCAGGTTCTTCGACTCCGCTGCGCCCCGCTCAGAATGGCCGTACGGGTGCGGCACGGATTTCCGGATTGACAGGCCGGATCGATGGGCTCCGCCGGGCAGCACACGAGATGGTGCACTGGAAAACCCGTATGCTCATCCACCGCAGGGATTTCCGCGCTTTGCGGAGCGGTTCCCCGGCGGGATTTGGGCCCGCCCGCTGTGAATGGGCTGTGACAGAGGGCTGTTTTTTTCGATATAGTAAAGAATTAATCCAGTTCCCTGCGCCAGCGTCCAGCCTAGGCAGACCACAATCGGTAAGGCGGGGCGGTTCCTTCGAAGGGAATCGCACCGTGGATGTGTCTTTTTTGGGGCCGCAACGCCAGGAAGTGCCACCAGTACGCAACAAGTCCATTGAGAAGGTAGCCATGCACACATTGGAATCTCGTCTTCAGACTCCCTCACCGCAAGGGCTCTATCATCCTCGCAATGAGCACGACGCTTGCGGCATGGGTCTGGTCGCCCATATTCGCGGCGAAAAGAGCCACGATATTATCCGCAAGGGCCTGGAGGTGCTGATCAACCTCACCCATCGCGGCGCCGCCGGCTGCGACCCGGAGACCGGCGACGGCGCCGGCATTCTGATTCAGATTCCGCATAGTTTCTTTGTTCTGGAGTGCGGCGAGTTGGGCATGCAGTTGCCCCAGGCGGGCGCCTATGGCGTGGCCATGTGCTTTCTGCCGGTGGACAAGCAGGACCGCCTGCAGTGCGAGGGCGTGATCGAGCGCATCGCCCAGGAAGAGGGTTTGACGGTCATCGGCTGGCGCGACACCCCGGTCAACGGCATGGCCGTGGGCCGCGAGGCGCGCGCCTCTCAGCCGTACATCGAGCAGCTCTTCCTGGGCCGCCCCGAGGGGCTGACGGAAGATGTCTTCGAGCGTCTGCTGTACCGCGTACGGCGGCGCACGGAAAACGAGATTGCCGCCTCGGAGATCGAGAGCAAGGAAGATTTCTACATTCCCTCGCTCAGTTGCCGCACCATCATCTACAAGGGCCTGATGCTGGCCCCGCAGATCGAGAAGTTCTACTTCGAGCTGGCCAATCCGCTGGTCACCAGCGCGCTCTGTCTGGTGCACCAGCGCTTCTCCACCAACACTTTTCCCAGTTGGAAGCTGGCTCATCCCTACCGTTACATCGCCCACAACGGGGAGATCAACACGGTGCGCGGCAACGTGAGCTGGATGAACGCGCGGCAGTCGATTTTGGACAGCCCCCTGCACCAGCAGATGAGCGACCTCTTCCCGGTCATCATGCCGGGCGGATCGGATTCCGCCTCGCTGGACAACGCCGCCGAGTTCCTCTTCCAGTCCGGCCGTTCTCTGCCCCACGTGATGGCCATGCTGATCCCCGAAGCCTGGGCCGGCAATCCCGACATGGATGAAGACAAGCGCGCCTTCTACGAGTACCACGCCTCGCTGATGGAGCCGTGGGACGGGCCGGCCTCGATTGCCTTTTCCGATGGCCGGGTCATCGGCGCCACCTTGGACCGCAACGGACTGCGCCCGGGCCGCTACATCGTGACCAAGGACGATCTGGTGGTGCTGGCCTCCGAGGCTGGGGTCATCGAAGTTCCGCCCGCGGATATTCGCAAGAAGGGCCGTTTGCAGCCGGGCCGCATGTTCCTGGTAGACACGGTGCAGAAGCGCATCATCTCCGACAAGGAGATCAAGAAGCAACTGGCCGGGCGCAAGCCCTATGGGGAGTGGCTCAAGGAACAGCAGGTCACCCTGGAGCAGTTGCCCGAGCCTTCGCGGCTGATCGCCTCCAATCCCGAGACGCTGCTGCGCCGCCAGCGCGCTTATGGTTACAGCGAAGAAGATCTACGCATCCTGCTTGCCCCCATGGGAGCAAGCGGCATGGAGCCGATCGGCTCCATGGGCACGGATGTGCCGCTGGCCTGCTTGAGCGACCGCCCGCAATCGCTGTTCAACTACTTCAAGCAGCTCTTCGCGCAGGTCACCAATCCGCCCATCGATCCCATCCGCGAAGAGCTGGTGATGTCGCTGATCAGCTACATCGGCACCGAGCGCAACATTCTGGACGAGGCGCCGGAGAACTGCCACACGCTGAAGCTGCCGCATCCGATTCTCTCCAATCGCGATCTGGAGAAGCTGCGCCGCGTCTCTTCCGGAGATTTGCTGGCCACCACTCTGCCCGCGTTATTCCGCGCCGAGGACGGCGAGAAGGGCCTCAAGCGCTCGCTGGAAGAGCTCAGCGCCCGCGCTGCGCACGCGGTCGATTCCGGCTATACGCTGTTGATCCTCAGCGACCGCGGCGTGGATTCGACCTTCGCCCCCATTCCCAGCTTGCTGGCCATGGCCGCGGTGCACAACCGCCTGGTCAAGGACAAGACCCGCACCCAGGTGGCGCTGATCATCGAGAGCGGCGAACCCCGCGAGGTGATGCACTTCGCCCTGCTGATCGGTTACGGCGCCAGCGCCATCAATCCTTACCTGGCCATCGAGACGTTGCACGATCTCAAGCGCCGCGGCCTGCTGCCGCATAACGTCACCGGCAACCAGGCGGAGAAGAACTTCATCAAGGCCATCAACAAGGGCTTGTTGAAGACCTTCTCCAAGATGGGCATCAGCACCCTGCAAAGCTATCGCGGCGCACAGGTCTTCGAGGCGGTGGGCCTGAATCAGGCGCTGGTCGAGTCCTACTTCGGCGGCACCGCCTCGCGCGTCGAGGGCGTGGGCCTGGATGTGCTGGCCCGCGAGGCGCAGATGAAACACGACTACGCCTTCCAGCCGCTGACCGAATCCGAGACCGAACTGGTGGTTGGCGGCCAGTATCAGTATCGCGAAGGCGGCGAGTATCACCTGCTCAATCCGCTCACCATCGGCAAGCTGCAAGACGCCGTGCGCAAGAACAATCCGACCACCTTCCAGGAATATTCCGACCTGCTCGACGAGCAGAACAAGCATCTTTGCACGCTACGCGGGCTGATGCAGCTCAAGTACGCCGAGACGCCGATTCCGCTCGACGAAGTCGAACCGGCCAAGGAGATCGTCAAGCGCTTTACCACCGGCGCGATGAGCTACGGGTCCATTAGTAAAGAGGCGCACGAGACCCTGGCCATCGCCATGAACCGGCTGGGCGGCATGTCCAACACCGGCGAGGGCGGCGAAGACGAAGAGCGCTTCACTCCCGATGCCAACGGCGATTCCCGCCGCTCGGCGGTCAAGCAGGTAGCCAGCGGGCGCTTCGGTGTGACTGCGCACTATCTGGTGAATGCCGACGAGATCCAGATCAAGATGGCGCAGGGCGCCAAGCCCGGCGAGGGCGGCCAGTTGCCCGGCCACAAGGTTGACGAGATCATCGCCAAGACCCGCCATTCGATTCCCGGCGTGGGCCTGATCTCTCCGCCACCGCATCACGACATCTATTCCATCGAAGATCTGGCGCAGTTGATCTACGACTTGAAGAACGTCAACCCGCAGGCGCGCATCGCCGTCAAGCTGGTCTCCGAAGCCGGAGTGGGCACGGTGGCGGCGGGGGTCAGCAAGGCCCACGCCGACGTGGTGCTGATCAGCGGCGACAACGGCGGCACCGGAGCTTCGCCGCTCAGTTCCATCAAGCACGCCGGCCTGCCCTGGGAACTGGGTCTGGCCGAAACCCAACAAGTGCTGCTGCTCAACGATCTGCGCAGCCGCATCAAGGTGCAGACCGACGGCAAGCTGCAAACCGGCAGGGACGTGATCATCGCCGCGCTGCTGGGCGCCGAGGAGTTCGGCTTCGCCACCATGCCGCTCATCTCCATGGGCTGCGTGATGATGCGCAAGTGCCATCTCAACACCTGCTCGGTGGGCATCGCCACCCAAGACCCGGTTTTGCGGGCACGCTTCAAGGGCCAGCCCGAGCATGTGGTGAACTTCTTCTTCTTCGTAGCCGAGCAGGTTCGCCAGCATATGGCCAAGCTGGGCTTTCACACCGTCAACGAGATGGTGGGCCGGGTGGACAAGATCGACGCCGCCGTCGCCGACCGGCATTGGAAGGCCAAGGGCATCGATCTGGCTTCGATTCTCTACAACCCCACCATGCCCTCGCGCGTGGCCCGGCGCAAGATGCAGGAGCAGGATCACGGCCTGGACGCAGCCCTCGATCATCAGCTCATCGAGCAAGCCAAGCCGGCGCTGCTGAGCAAGAAGCATGTCTCGGCCAGCTTCAAGATCCGCAACGTGCATCGCACCGTAGGGGCCATGCTGGGCGGCGAGATCGCCAAGAAGTACGGCTCCGCGGGCCTGCCCGACGGCACCATCCATTTCAAGTTCTACGGCTCGGCAGGACAGAGCTTTGGCGCCTTCGTGCCCAACGGCGTGACCATGGAACTGGAAGGCGATTCCAACGATTACCTGGGCAAGGGCCTGAGCGGCGGACGCATCGTGGCCTATCCGCCCAAGGCTTCCAGCTTTGTTCCCGAAGAGAGCATCCTGGTGGGCAACGTGGTGCTCTACGGCGCGACCACCGGCGAAGCCTTCCTCAACGGCATTGCCGGCGAGCGCTTCGCGGTGCGCAACTCCGGAGCGGTGGCGGTAGTCGAGGGCGTGGGCGACCACGGCTGCGAATACATGACCAACGGCCTGGTGGTGGTGCTGGGCAAGACCGGGCGCAACTTTGCCGCCGGCATGAGCGGCGGGCGCGCCTTTGTCCTGGACGACCGAGGAGACTTCACCAGCCGCCGCTGCAATACCGCCAGCGTCGATCTGGAGCCGCTGCTCCTCGATGAAGACATTGCCGAAGTGCGCGGGCTCATCGAGCGCCATCGCGACTTGACCGGCAGCCCCCGCGCCGCCTGGATTCTGGACAACTGGGCCGCCAACCAGCCCAACTTCATCAAGGTCTTCCCGCACGAGTACAAGCGCGTGCTGGGTGTGCCCCGCGCCGAAACGCTCTACTCGACCCCGGTTTCTTCAACTTCGTCGCCTCTGGTGGCGGCAGCAGAGGTGCAGCATGGGTAAAGTCACTGGCTTTCTTGAAATCGATCGCGAACAGCCCTCGCGCCGCAAGGTCGAGGAGCGGGTACAGGACTGGCTTGAAATCTATCAGCCCTTCCCGGAAGAGAAGCAACGTGAGCAGAGCGCCCGCTGTATGGACTGTGGGGTGCCCTTCTGCCATACCGGCTGCCCGGTCAACAACCTGATTCCGGACTGGAACGACCTGGTCTACAACAACCGTTGGGAGAGCGCCATCAAGCGCTTGCACGCCACCAACAACTTTCCCGAGTTCACCGGCCGCATCTGCCCCGCGCCCTGCGAGGCGGCTTGCGTGCTGGGCATCGATCAGCCCGCAGTCTCCATCAAGCTTATCGAGCGCTCCATCGTGGAGCACGCCTGGCAGAATGGATGGATACATCCCGAACCGCCCGAGGAGAGCACCGGCAAGCGCGTCGCCGTGGTGGGCAGCGGGCCCTCCGGCCTGGCCGCGGCGCAGCAACTGCGCCGTGCCGGCCACTCGGTCACCGTCTACGAGAAGAACGACCGCATCGGCGGCCTGCTGCGCTACGGCATTCCCAACTTCAAGCTGGAAAAGCACGTCATCGACCGCCGCATCGAGCAGATGAAGAGCGAGGGCGTCACCTTTGTGACCAACGCCCACGTGGGCGTCAATGTTCCTGTCGAGCATTTGACCGAGCACTACGACGCCGTGCTGCTGGCCGGCGGCGCCGAACAGCCGCGCGACCTGAAGATCCCCGGCCGGGAACTGAAGGGCATTCACTTCGCCATGGAGTTCCTGCCCCAGCAGAACCGGCGTTGCGAAGGCGACCTGGTCGATCCCTCGCTGGCCATTCTGGCCGAGGGCAAGCGCGTGCTCATCATCGGTGGCGGCGACACCGGCGCCGACTGCCTGGGCACCAGCCTGCGCCAGAAGGCCAAGAGCGTTCACCAGTGGGAGATCATGCCCAAGCCGCCGGAGCAGCGCGCGGCCTCCACCCCCTGGCCGCTTTGGCCCCTGCAACTGCGCACCGAAACCTCGCACGAAGAGGGCGGCATCCGCGAGTGGGGCATCAATAGCGTGGAATTCATGGGCGACGACCAGGGCAACCTGAAACAACTGCGCGCCGTGCGCGTGGGCCCACCACCCACCTTCACCCCGGAGCCAGGCTCCGAGTTCACCATCGACGTCGATCTGGTGTTGCTGGCCATGGGCTTCCTGGGCCCGGTCAAAAGCGGCATGATCGAGCAGTTGGGCGTGGCTCTGGACCGGCGCGGCAACATCGCCACCGACGGGAACTACAAGACCAGCGTCGAGGGTGTCTTTGCCGCCGGCGATATGCGCCGCGGTCAGTCGCTGGTGGTATGGGCCATCGGCGAAGGCCGCAAGGCCGCCGCCGCAGTCAGCGCCTACCTCAACGCCGACGTCGAAGCCGTCGCTTCCCATCGGGTGCTAGCGTAAACGCAACTCAACCGTCCAAACTACAACAGAGCCCGTCTTCCACAAACTGGAGGGCGGGCTCTTTTCTTGCGCCCAAACATAAAGCCTTCTATTTGCACGAGATCATCGTCGGCGGCATCGCCGAGGTGAAAGAATATTACCTCGCCGCCGATGTTCTGGGGCGGGTGCGCAAAGGGCAGGAAGAGGTTTATTCCTCCGCTTCCGTAAGGAACGATCTTGGTCGGGAGGATTGAGTACGCCGAAACCGCGAAGAAACGACTGATCTCCCGCGCTTCTCACTAGCGCGGGCCGGCCGAAGGCTTCTGTTCCAACGAAGGGTCTGCTCCATGCAATGGCCAGGCGTGGCGGGGGTAGCGGCGCATTAGTTCACGGCGGACTTGCGGGTAAAGCCGCTCCCAGAATCCGGCCAGGTCGGTGGTGGTCTGCACGGCGCGGTGGTTGGGGGCCAGCAGATGCAGCACCACGGGGGTTCGCTCCGGGCCCAGGCGCGGGGTCTCCTTCATGCCGAAGAAATCCTGTAGCCGGGAGGCGATCCAGGGCGCTTTACCGCGCTGGTAGTGAATTTTGGTCTGACGGCCTCCGTGCAGGCGCATGGTCAGTGGCGCCAGCTCGCGCAATGGCTGCGTCCGGCCTCCCGACTTTTCCTTCTGCTCCAGTGCCTGTTCCATCCAGGAGAAGAAGTTCTTGGCGGCATTCCTCAGCTCGGCGAAGCTGCGCAGACCGAGGCAGAGTTCGGCGAGCGCCTGGTGCAGGTCGGGTGCGGGAAAGCCGGCGAACTCCAAACGTCCCAGCCAGTGTTCCAGCTCTTCGGGATCGACAAAGCGCTCCAGGCCAGCCTCCAGAGCCTTGGCGGCCAACAGCGCGGCGGCGGCCTCAGGATGGGGAGCGGGGGAGAAGGACTCCTGCACCACCAACTCGTCGTAGAGCAGGCGGCTGACGGCGTCCACGCGCTCTGCCGGGCGGTTCCAGACGGCGGCGCTCTCATCGCGCACGTGCTCGGGAAAGAGATCGATCAGCCACTCCGGCTCGATGCGCGCCATCAGGCGAATCTGCGGCAGGGGGTTTTCGATGCGGTCTTCGATGTCCAGAGCGACCAGAAAGGGATAGGCTGGCGGTTCACCGGCAATCTCCGCCGAACCTCCGGTTGAGAGCAGCACCTGCTGGCCGGCGCGCAGGCGGGCCACGCGATCGGGAAAGCCGGCCAGCACGGCGTACAACAGAGCCTCGTCGGCGTGCGCCGCGGCAGGCTTGGGACGGGCCAGGGTACGCAGTTGGCGCAGAAGCTGGTGGGCGCGCTCGTCCAGCGGTGCGTCCAGCGCGGCCAGCAGGTCGTTCTGTTCCCAGCGCGCACCAGAGGCCAGCAGCGCGGCCGCGGCGCAGGCCGCTTCCCCGGCTCCGCGCTGCAGAGCGGCGACGATCATGCGCGCCAGGCGCGGCGGCAAAGGGTAGCGCAGCAGCTCGCGGGCGGCTTGGCCGGAGGCGCCCAGGCGGTCAAGCAGGCGGTCGGCATTTTCAATGGCGGCGGGCGGCGGAGCGTCCAGCCAGTCCAGTCGGGGTACGTTCATGGCCCTCAGGGTGAGGCAAAGCTGAGCCAGATCGGCGCGCAGAATCTCCGGGGTGTCGTGTTCGGCGCGCTGCCGGTAGTCCATCTCCGAGTAAAGCCGCAGCACCCGGCCGGGAGCGGTGCGTCCGGCGCGGCCGGCACGCTGCTGGGCACTGGCCTTGCTGATGCGGCCGACGTGCAGGGTGGGCAGGCCGGTCCAGGGAGAAGTGGTGGCGATGCGCGCCAGGCCGCTGTCGATCACCGCGGTGACGCCGTCGATGGTCACCGAGCTCTCCGCGACGTTGGTAGACAAGATGAGCTTGCGCTGGGCCGCGGGAGCGACGGCGCGATCCTGTTCGGCAGGCGAGAGATCGCCGTAGAGCGGCAGGGCCAGCAAGCCGGCTTGGCGAGCCAGCGGCGCACAGACGCGCAGGGCGCGGCGAATCTCCGCGGCGCCGGGCAGAAAGGCCAGGATGTCGCCGCTGTGGCCCTCGCGCAGCAGTTGCTGCAGCGCTTCCCTGACCTGTTCTTCGAGGGGCTGGGGGGAATAGGGCAGATGCTGGATGGAGAGATCGAAGAGCCGGCCCGCGGAGCGAATCGCTGGGCAGTCGTCCAGAAAGCGGGCCACGGGAGCCGCATCCAGAGTGGCCGACATGACGATCAGGCGCAGTCCCGGCCGCTGGCGCTGCAAGCGTTTGAGCAGGGCCAGGGCCAGATCGCTGTCCAGATGGCGCTCGTGGAACTCGTCCAGAACAACGGCATCGACACCCTTGAGCGTGGGGTCGGAAAAGAGGCGGCGGGTCAAGACGCCTTCGGTGAGAAAGTGCAGACGAGTCGTGGGCCCGGCGACACGCTCGAAGCGAACTTGGTAGCCGACAGTCTGACCGGCCTCTTCGCCCCGTTCCCAGGCCACGCGGCGGGCGGCCATGCGGGCAGCGATGCGCCGCGGCTCCAACACCAGCACCTCGCCCGGCACGGCATCGAGCAGCGCCGCCGGCACACGGGTGGTCTTGCCCGCGCCTGGGGGCGCTTCGATCACCAGGGAGGGATTGCGCTCCAGAGAAACGAGAATGGCGGGTAGAATGGCGTCGACGGGGAGGGCTGATTGGCGGGTCACGTTGTTGTATCCATCCATCGAGCGGCGTCCGGCGCGGAGCGAGAGAGCCAGCACCGACGGTAAGGTTTCCATTCTATCGTCTGCTTCGCACAGGAGCCAAAATGGCGCTAGCGGTCCTTCCCCGGCGGAGAGATACAGCCGAGGGCGCGGCAGCGGTAGTATTCTCTCTGAGACGGCCGCTGAGTCGGCGTGTCGAGGGGGAAACGATGGGCACAATTGACGATCGCAGACAGACCCATGAGACCGCGGGATTCAGGTCGGCCGGAACGCACTTTCAGTTCAACAACGGTTGGCTGATCCGCTTGCTGGTCAACGAGCCGGCCAGCACCAAGCTTCTTTACGAAGTCAGCATCTACGATCCGGACTATCGCGCCCTGACCTTTGGGCCGGAGGCCGAGGCCAGCCTCTCCAAGGTGGATTCCGATAACGTGGCGCTGATTCTCTCCGCCGTGCGCAGCTTTGGCGCCGCCACCAAGCGGGAAAAGACGGCGGAGTATCTCGCCAATCTGGTGGCTTTATCGCTCTGAGTGGGAGATCCCCCGCGCCTTGCCCCTTGATCCAGCCCCGTTGATCCGGCCCGATTGAATTGCGAGGTGGCCTCCCACCCTGGCCGCAAGAACAACGGCGCGGCGAGGGTCGGGGATCCCATTTTGCGGCTTTGCTTTCTGGCCGGATCGACAGGCGGCGGCAACTGCGCCAACAAGGCCGCGTTCGGCAAGCGGCAGGCAGGGGACTAGGGCCTGTTCACACTACCCCGGCGGGAGGCCGGGGTAGTGTGAACAGGCCCTAGCTGGGTGCGGTTCTGCCTGCCTGGCCCAGGGCCAGCAGGGCGGCAGTGACGCGTTCCGAGTCGTGGCGGATGACGCCGTCTTCGCGGGCGAAGTCGCCGGCGATACAGCGTACGCCCAAGGCTTCGATGCGCTCCAGATCGGCGGCGATGGGCGAGGCCTTCTCTTGGGAGTAGCGCAGGATCGCCTCCGGCGAAAACAGCGCGGTGTTGACCAGGGCGTAGTCGAAGATGGGGGCGCGGGCGTGCTCGTAGATGCGCTCGATGTGCTGGCTGGCGGTCAGCCCCATGCTTTCGTTGGCCTCGGTCATCAGGTTGCAGACGTAGACGCGGACGCCGCGGGCGTTGGCCAGCGCGGCGGGAATGCCCTCCACCAGCAAATTGGTAATCAGCGAGGTAAAGAGCGAGCCCGGCCCCATGGTGATGAGGTTGGCCTGGGCGATGGCCTCCAGGGTCTCGGGCAAGGGGTCGGCGTGGGGCGGATCGAGCATCAACTCGGAGATGCGCAGCAGGCTGGCGGTGATGTTAGTTTCGCCATGCACCAGCGAGCCGTCTTCCATGCGCGCCACCAGGCGGGCGTTGGCGGTGGTAACAGGATAGATACGGCCGCGGGTGGCTAGCACCTTCGAGGTCAACTGCACGGCATGGGCAAAGTCGCCGGTCAGTTCGGTGAGGGCGGCGACAAAGAGGTTGCCGAAGTTGTGGCCCTCCAAAGCGCCGCCGGCGCGAAAGCGATGGGCGAAGAGGCGGGCCATCAGGTCTTCTTCTTCGCTGAGCGCCACCATGCAGTTGCGCAGGTCGCCGGGGGGCAGCATCTTGAATCCGCGGCGCAGGCGGCCGGAGGAGCCACCATCGTCGGTGACGCTAACCACAGCGGCCAGGTCGGCGATCGGTCCCGGAGGCGCCAAGGGTTGATTGTAAGGGGTCACGTGCTGGCGAAATCCGCGCAGCAGCGTGGAGAGGCCGGTGCCGCCGCCGATGGCGACCACCCGCAGGCCGGGGGCGAGGGTGGGCGCCATGGAATCGATCTGAGCCACATCGAAGCTGACCGGGGCCTCCGTCAAGAGCGGAGCGTCCACAATGGGGGAAGAGTTCACTGGATGCCTTTAGGGAATCTCAGGATACAACAACTCCGTGAAGCGGGGGTCGTCCACCATGGATTGGAAATCGTTGTCGACGCGGGCCTGGAGGCGATTCTTGGGGTTCAGCTCGATAGCCCGGGCGAGATTGCGCAGGCACTCCTGGCTGCGTCCGAGGATGGCGTCGAGCAGAGCCAGCCCGTAAAAGGCGTAGTCGGCCTCGGGAGAGCCGGCGAGAATGCTCAGGAACTGCTCCCGCGCCTCTTCGTAGTAGCCGGTATTCAACTGCGAGACCGCGTAATCGTAGTGCTCCTCAGGGGTGAGGAAGGTTAACTGCGGCCTCTCCAGTTGCCGGACGCAGGTGGCTATATACATCTGGCAGCGCTCATGGATCTCAGGCGGCGCCATGGGCAGCAATTTTTCGAAGGCTGCCAGCGCCTTTTCGTACCTGCCCTGCTGGATCAGTTGCACGGCGCTCTGATAATGCTGGAATGCCTGCCCAGACCCAGGGAGGGCGCTTCCGCCAGGCTTGACGGCCGGGGGCGGAGTCTTTTTGCGGGGAGCGGTTGCTGTTCTGGCCTCTTGCATCATGGTTTTGCCGGGAGTGCCTGTTCTTGTTGCGGGGATCGTCCTTCTCGACAGTTCATTGCCGTTTCAGACCGCTTCTCCGCAGCGAGCTACTCAGGCACCTTTTATACCCATAACTGCGAGTCACGTCAATGGGGGCCGCGGCGGGGGCTTTCAAACGCCGGACGGGGGTGCGATTTTGCGGTAAATGGAAGGGTTGAGCGCAGGGTCATTGTACATCTTCAACTGGCGATAGAGCTTGAAGCGGCGCGCGCCGGCCAGGGTCTGGTCCCACAGCGCCTGCAGGCAGGCGGCCAGATCGGCGCGCTGTTCGAGAAGAATGGCCAACCGCTGGCGGTTGCGCTGGCGATGGTCAGGAGTCGCATCGGGGCGTTCGGCCTCTTCGCGGGTGTGGTAGATCTTCAGCGCCAAAATGGAGAGCCGATCGACGATCAGTCCCGGCGACTCGGAGTGCAACTCGGCCTGGGGGCGAGGTAGGCCCTGCGGCTCGAGCCAGGCCAGCAGGGCCACGTCCAGCGCTTCGGCCAAATCGTTGCGCCGCTGGTTGGTGCGGTCGATGCGGCGCTTGACGGCGGCCAGATCAGCGTCGCTGGCGGCAGGGGCGCGAGCTTCGTCCTCGATGTGCCAGAGTTCGAAGTTGGCGCGATGCTGCTGGACGACGGCCTCCAGCCAGGCGGCGGGTGAGGCGGCGGGATCGTTGGCCTGGCTGGAGCCGCTGGCCGCAACGGGCAGGGGCGACTCATGCCAGAGGCGGGTTTGCCGGTCGTGCAGGGCGACGATGTCTGGGGTGGAAAGCATAAAGAGTTTCTCCGGCTCCTGGGGCGCCATTTTCGTTGCAGCGTCTATGGTAGAACCATCCTCCCATGAGCGGCTTTCCGGCTTCAACGGGGGTGCGGTGGGGCACCGCGCAGATGGCGTTATCTCCGCCTGGGAGAGGCAAGGACGAAGCAGCGGTAACGGCCATGGGGCAGGAAAGTGCGCGGCGTACGCCTTTCGACGGAGTACCGGACCCCTGCTCCTGCTCTAGAATTGCTTCTGGGAGAACGAAATGGAGAAGAAGTGGCAGTTTCCGCATCGCCGCTGGAACCCCCTGCGGCAGTCGTGGGTGATGGTTTCGCCGCATCGCACGCAACGGCCGTGGCAGGGCGAAGTGGGCCAGACGGCCACATCCCTGGGGGCGAGCTACGATCCTCAGTGCTATCTTTGCCCTGGAAACGCCCGCGCGGGCGGGGCTGCAAACCCGAGGTACGCAGGGATTTTCACATTTGTAAACGATTACGCGGCGGTGCTCCCCGAGGCCCCGCCCCCGGTTCCCGCTCCCGCCTCGCCGCTGCTGCTTGCCGAGCCCGCGCGCGGACTCTGCAAGGTGCTCTGCTTCCATCCCGACCACAGCCTCACCCTGGCCCGCATGAAGCGCGCCGAGATCCGCGCCGTGGTCGATGCCTGGACCCAGGAATACCAGGAATTGGGCGGCCTGGACTGGATCGAGTATGTGCAAATCTTCGAGAATCGCGGCGCCATGATGGGAGCCAGCAATCCTCACCCCCACGGCCAGATCTGGTCCACCGGCTTTGTTCCCGACGAACCGGCCACCGAAAGCGCTGCCCAGCGCCAGCACCTGAGCCATACCGGCTGCTGCCTGCTCTGCGACTATCTGGCCGCCGAACGCGCCGGCAGCGAACGGGTGATCTTTGAAAACGAACACTTCACCGCCCTGACCCCGTGGTGGGCGGTGTGGCCCTTCGAAGTTCTGCTGCTGAGCCGCCGCCACCTGGGCGCGCTGCCGGAGTTGAGCGGCGACGAGCGCGACGGCCTGGCCGACGCCCTCAAGCGCCTCACCACCCGCTTCGATAATCTCTTTGCCACCAGCTTTCCCTACACCATGGGCTTTCACCAGAGCCCGACCGATGGCGCGGAGCACCCGGAGTGGCATTTTCACGCCCACTTCTATCCCCCCCTGCTGCGTTCGGCCACGGTGCGCAAGTTCATGGTGGGCTTCGAGATGCTGGGAATGCCGCAGCGCGACATTACGGCCGAGGAAGCCGCCCGCAGGCTGCGCGACTGCTCCGAGGTGCACTTCTCGCCGCGGGGCTGAGGTCGCTTCGCTCCCAACAACGGACAACGCCCGCTCCCATGCGGGCGTTGTCTCTGCGCACGGCGCGGGATATCGAAGAATGGGGAGCCCACTGGGATTCAAACCCAGGACCCACGCATTGAAAGGGTAGCGAGCTACATCGATAATCCAAAATATCCGGTTCCAGAATAACATTGCAAGCGATTGATATAACTACGCTTATCTTGATGATTTCGGGGCGCTGCCGGGCCGGATAATACTGATTTTTGCTTCAGAATGCCCCAAAGGAACCTCCGATTAAGTGTGCTTTCTATGACCCAACCTTCCCTCAGGGGCTAAAGCCCATTGATTCTTTGAGTTTTATGTACGGGCTAAAGCCCGTACCCTTCAAAGCCCGTACCCTGCAAATTGCCGACTTAATCAGAGGTTCCCCAAGTAAACCCAATGTCTCCTGCGCATCCTCAATCAACCTGGATTCGGCAGTTCTCTACCTGCTTTTGCGCTGGCTTTACGGCTTGCTTTAGTCCCTGTGCCTTCTCAAGTAGCACAATCTCAAAATTCATCCAACAGAGGTCGTGTTATTTCAATATTTGTTGTATTGTTGAACCATGGAAAAACTCACCGCAACCACCATCTTCGAATCGCTCTCTTCGGGGGTGCGGCTGGATGTTTACCGGTTGCTCGTCAAAAAGGGGCCGGAAGGGATCGTCGCCGGGGAAATCGCTACGACTCTGGATGTGCCGCCAACCAATCTGTCCTTTCACCTGAAGGCGCTGACCCAGGCCGGGCTGATCACCGTGGAGCAGGAAGGCCGCTATCAGCGCTATCGGGCGAACATCTCGCTGATGCTGGAACTCATCGCCTATCTAACCGAGGAGTGCTGCTCGGGACATCCTGAGCAATGCGTCCGTATTCGTGCGGCATCCTCTTGTTCCGATGCCGTGTTGCCTCCCATTCCTACCCCCAAAGCGAGATGACCATCATGAATGTCCTCTTTTTATGTACCGGCAATTCCTGCCGGTCGATTCTGGGCGAAGCCACCTTCAACCACCTCGCGCCCGCTGGCTGGACGGCCATGAGCGCGGGGAGCCAACCAACCGGGAAGGTTCATCCGCGTTCGCTGGCCCTGCTGGCGAAGGAGGGGATTTCGACCGAGGGATGCCACAGCAAGACCTGGGACAACCTGCCGGTCACGCCCGATGTTGTCATCACCGTCTGCTCGAATGCGGCGGGAGAAGTCTGTCCGGCATATCTTGGCAATGTCCTGCGCAGCCATTGGGGCGTGGACGATCCGGCCCATGTCATCGGCACCGAGGAAGAGATCGACGCTGCCTTCATGAGTGCCTATCGCATTCTGCGCACCCGGATCGAGGCGTTTCTTGCTCTGCCGCTGAATGAGTTGCAGCAGGATCGCACCAAGCTGAAAGCGGCACTGGACCGCATCGGCACGCTGCTTCCTTAGCTACAAAAGCTTTCAGATAAGGAGAGACGCAATGAAGATGATTCAAGTGTTTGACCCGGCACTGTGTTGCAGTTCGGGCGTGTGCGGTGTGGATGTGGACCAGGCCCTGGTCAATTTTGCCGCAGAGGTGGAGTGGGGCAAACAGAACGGCATTCTGATCGAACGCTTCAATCTGGCTCAACAGCCCATGAGCTTCGCAGAAAATCCTGTGGTCAAGGAGTTCCTGGAGCGCTCCGGCGCTGAAGCGTTGCCGTTGATCCTGGTCGATGGCCAAGTGGTTCTGGCTGGCCGCTATCCGAACCGCAGCGAACTGGCGCGTTGGACAGGCACGATAGCCCCTGCCTTCGTAATTGAACAGGCCAGTGGATGCTGCTCTGGCAGCAAGTGCTGCTGAACAAGGAAGGGCTTAATGAAGATCCTCCAGCGTCCTCCACGCTTCCTATTCTTCACCGGCAAGGGTGGAGTAGGTAAGACCTCGATAGCCTGCGCCACGGCTGTTGATCTTGCCGATGCAGGCAAGCGAGTGTTGTTGGTCAGTACCGATCCGGCCTCCAATGTGGGCCAGGTCTTTGGCATGGAGATCGGCAACCGTATAACGGATCTCCCCACCGTACCGGGACTATCTGCGCTGGAGATCGATCCCATGGCGGCGGCGCAAGCATATCGGGATCGCATCGTTGGCCCGGTGCGCGGGCTGCTGCCGGAAACCGTTGTGAAGGGTATTGAAGAACAACTCTCCGGTGCCTGCACCACAGAGATAGCGGCCTTCGATGAGTTCACCGAACTTCTGACCGACTCAGAGTTGACTGCGGGATTCGATCACATTGTCTTCGACACCGCGCCTACGGGCCATACCATTCGCCTGCTGCAACTGCCCGGTGCATGGAGCGGGTTTCTGGAAGCGGGCAAAGGCGATGCTTCCTGCCTGGGCCCGTTGGCGGGATTGGACAAGCAGCGCTCCCAGTACAAATCCGCCGTCGCTGCATTGGCCGATCCCGAGCGCACGCGCCTGATTCTAGTGGCGCGTGCACAGATTGCAACGCTCCATGAAGCGGCACGTACCCAGGAAGAACTTGCGGCAATCGGATTGAGCAAGCAGTTCCTGGTGCTGAATGGCCTGCTACCTGCAAGCGAAACAGCCAGTGACCCACTGGCCATGGCGATCCATGAACGCGAGCAATCCGCTCTGAGCAGGATGCCGGACTCGCTTCAATCCCTGCCCTGCGACCGGTTGGAACTCAAGCCATTCAATCTGGTTGGACTTCATGCCTTGCGCCTGTTGTTGCAGCCCGGAACTGTTCAACAAGACGCGCCAAGCACAGAACTTCCCGCGGCGCTGAACACTCCTCAGCTATCCGGTCTGGTCGATGAAATCGCCGCTGATGGACACGGCCTGGTTATGCTGATGGGCAAGGGCGGCGTCGGCAAGACCACCGTGGCCACGGCGATTGCCGTCGAACTCGCGCAACGAGGCCTGCCTGTACATTTGACGACATCCGACCCCGCTGCTCATCTTGCCGAGGTGCTGGATTCAACTCTGCCCAACCTCACGGTAAGCCGCATCGATCCCCAGGCAGAAACCGAGCGCTATCGCCGACACGTGATGGAAACCAAGGGAGCTAACCTTGACCTTGCAGGACGCGCCTTACTGGAAGAGGATCTGCGCTCTCCATGCACGGAAGAGATCGCCGTCTTTCAGGCTTTCACGCACGTTATTCGCGAGGCGGACAAGAAGTTCGTTGTGTTGGACACCGCGCCGACCGGGCATACTCTGCTGCTGCTCGATGCCACCGGAGCTTATCACCGCGAAGTTACGCGCCAGATAGTCAGCAAGACCCTGCACCATACAACCCCGATGATGCAGTTGCAGAATCCGCGGCAAACCAAAGTGCTCATCGTCACGCTGGCGGAGACCACGCCGGTACTGGAGGCCGCGAACCTGCAGAGCGACCTTCGCCGCGCCGGGATCGAGCCATGGGCCTGGATCGTTAACAACAGCGTGGCCATCAGCCATCCTCATTCCCCGCTACTACGGCAGAGAGCATGGAACGAGTTGCGTGAGATTGATACTATCTCCCATCAACGTGCCCAACGTTTCGCCGTCATCCCACTTTTGAAATGTGAACCTATTGGCGCAAGCCGTCTGTTGAATCTGGTCCACCCCAAACTCTGAAGGAGCCTGATATCGCAGAAGAGCGCTATAACGTCCTGTTCCTCTGCACGGGCAATTCCGCCCGCAGCATGATGGCCGAGGTGATCATGAATCATCTCGGAGGTGACCGCTTCAAAGCCTTCAGCGCAGGCAGTCACCCTCGCGGCGAGGTGCATCCCAAGACCATCGAAGTTCTCACCCACGAGAGCTATGACCTCAGTGGATTGCGCAGCAAAAGCTGGACAGAATTTGCACAGCCGAACGCGCCGCTGATGGATTTCATTTTTACGGTGTGTGATCAGGCAGCCGGAGAAGCCTGCCCGGCATGGAGCGGCCAGCCCATCACCGCGCACTGGGGATTTGCCGAACCTACCTGGGTTGAAGGCAGCAGACTGGTTCGATAGCCTGGCCTGAACTGTCAAACGGCCGAAGCGATGACGGAAAGGGTCGCAATGGAGACGACGACGATCCAGGGTGATACTTTCCAGATCGCGAGTAGTGCAAAGGCAAGAAGAGCGATCAAGAAATCGCTTGAAGTGTGGATGGTTGAAGTCCAGATGGGTTGATAAAGAGCGGCGATCAGGACGCCAACGACACTGGCGTTGATTCCTCTGAGGGCTGCTTGCGTAAAACGGTTTTCGCGCAGCAAACTCCAGAACGGCAGCACCGCCGTCATGGCCAGCAGGCCGGGGGCAAAGATTCCAACCAGGCCGAGCAGACCGAACAGGAGTGGGCTTGTTGCCGGGTGGATGGAAGCACCCAGATATGCCGCGAAACAAAAGAGTGGTCCAGGAAGTGCTTGCGCCGCCCCGTATCCTGCCAGGAACGATTGCTGCGAAACCCAGCCGGGGCTAACTACTGAACCCTCAAGTAACGGCAACACCACATGCCCGCCGCCAAAGACCAGAGAGCCGCTTCGATAGAAGGACGAAAGCACGTTCAGGCCAAAGATCGGAAAGATGTGTGCCAGCAGAGGAAGCGCAAGCAGCAGCACAAAGAAGGTTACTGCCGAGACAACTCCTGCGGACTTTGGCAGTGATAACCGAATGTGCTCATTGGCTCCGCAATCCACCGAACGAAATAGTAATAGTCCCGCCCCTGCACCGCCAGCGATAGCGATGAGCGTGGCCATCCGCGGCGGTAAAAGCAGGGTAAGTCCGGTGGCCAGAATGGCGAACGCCGCACGCGTCTTGTCCGGGGCCAGCGACCTCTGCATTGCCATAACAGCCTGCGCAACAACCGCAACTGCGACAAGTTGAAGTCCGTGGATAATTCCCAGACCAACACTTCCTTTGAAGACCGCGTGGCCATAGGCGAAAGCAAACATCAAAACGGCAGATGGAAATGTAAAGCCGAACCAGGCAGCCAGGCCGCCCAGCCAGCCCGCGCGAAGTATGCCGAGGGCGAATCCGACCTGACTGCTTGCAGGTCCGGGCAGGGATTGCGCCAGTGCGATCACTTCGGCAATCGTGCCTTCATTGCACCATCTTCGGCGTTCGACGATCTCCTTGCGGAAATACCCAAGATGAGCGATTGGACCGCCGAACGACACACACCCAAGACGAAGAAATAGCAGAAAGACTTCTAAGCTCGATCCATGGGATGGCGTGGATTGGGAAGGCGCAGGGAATGATTTACCAGCCATGGCGCCACCTTTCATCTAACGACAGTTCTCCCGCACCCAGCAGCATAATCGCAATCAGGCCAAGCATCATGCAGAAATCCGTGCGCCCTTCATGGGCCATGGCCCAGAACCCATCTTTGAGCAACATCGGAAATTTGGTGGTGGCGATTGCAACGGCGATATTGATCAGCAGCGGTATGGATGCGAGCGTAGTGAAGAACCCGGCCAGCAGAAGAATCCCGCAAACGATTTCAACGATGCCGACGATGGGCGCTGTGAATTGCGGCAGAGGAATTCCAATCCGCGCAAAGCGTCCAGCACCAAGAGCCATGGGAAAAAGAAACTTCTGTATTCCTTCCGACAAAAAAACCGATCCAACGAGAACTCGCAGCAAAAGAAGGCCCCATGCGGTTTGCTTTGCGGATTCGAAATGGTTCATCGATTTCCTCCCTGGCATCGTTCTTCTGGAATCAAAATCTGGATGCTTGTGGTGATTTCTCATACCATGACTGAGAGCGGTCTAGTGTAGCTGGGGTTGCGCCAGAGTTCCCGGCTCTGCCTGGTTGACGATATTATCCTTGAAACGGCAGTTCAGTTGTGGTTCTGAATGCCGGATGCTCACTCAAGCACAGATTCACCAGAGACTTGATACTAGGTTCACACTACCCCGGTGGGCGGCGACGGGAGCTAATTTGCACTAGATCGAGGCGTGAGGAACGACGGATACCGGGCGTATCCTAGCGACGATGGACGAAGAGATGGGGAAAATTGGCCCGTCCCTTCGGGCTGCGGCGAAAATCGGGCCATACGGCGTTGTCGGCCTCGACTTTGCAACCACCAAAGCCTTCAGCCTCCGCCTTGTCTGGCCAGATTTTCGCCAGCAGCGCCACCCGCCGGGGCAGTGTGAACAGGCCCTAGAAATGCTATTTGGAAAAGCAGAGTTCCGAACCCGAGGGGAACTGCCGAATCCAGGATCATATGCGCACATTTTTATTTTTCGCCGCCAAGATGCCGCGACCTGATCCTGAAAAGAGTGCTGTGAGGGGTTGGCTTTGGCGCTTGGAATTCAGGAAAAACACATCCGAATCTGTCGCTGGATGCTCGCGGATATGGGTCCATTGCAAGGGGTTCTCCCCATCCAGGGATGCCTGATTCGTTGTTACAGGATGCGGAGAATGGCACGGGCTGGTCGATATGGAAAACTGTAAGTTATTGAAATCACCACATGTGTGGTGAGCCCGCTGGGACTCGAACCCAGGACCCACGCCTTAAAAGGGCGTTGCTCTACCAACTGAGCTACGAGCTCTCACCAGGTGCGAAACTCGGCTGCCGCGAGCGCAACCGCACTCCGCTGCCCCGACTTCGCACTCGTTCAAGTTTACCTCAGAGATGAGCGGAGGGATAGGGCGGCGCCCGACGCCGGGGCCAAAGGTTCCACGTCAGGGGGTGTTCCTTGGCGGCAGGGTCATGTTGAACTGCTCTTGCAGAAACTGTTTGGCGTGCTTGCGCTCAGCCGAAGCGTCTTCGGGAACGATATTCAGATAGCGCAGATAGGCTTCGCCGGCGTCCTCCAGATCCCCTTGCGCCTCCTGGGTATGGCCCAGGGCGTAGAGCTTGGCCGGCAGCTTCTCGGCCTGTTCGCGCACCGCATCGAGCAGGTGGTGTTGGGCGTCGTCTTCCAGCGTAGCCAGGAAGTCGGCCGCATCCGGCTCGACGCCTTGGGGTTTGATCCCTTCGGTATCTTCCGGCTTGACGTTCTCCAGCACCACAAACTGCTTGTGTGCCTCGGCCGCCACCGGGACAGCCGCGTCGGGTTCGTCGCCGAAGTTGTCGGCGATGCGGAATTGCAACTGGATTGAGCCGCCAATCTCGATGGTTTTGCGAGTGTATGTGTAGGGACGGAGCACGTCGGTGGTGACGGATTTGGGGGTGGAGTCCAGCTTGATGTGGGCGTCTTCGACGTTCTTCTGCGCGGCGCGCACCGCATCGTTGGATTCCGCAATCAGCTTCTTGTTGCCCTTGGCCTGGGCGCCCTGCAAGGAAGCCTGGGCGGTCTGCAATTCGATTTCGGCCTTCTCGTAGGCGCGATTGGCCTGGTTCCACTCCTCGCTGAGAACTTCTTTTTCGCCCGCCCGGTATTGGGATTCCTCGGCTTCCAGGGTGGGAACCACGGAGAGATGGTGGCGCAGCACGTCGCCGCTGAGTTGGAAGTCGGTTTCCAGCGAAGGGTTATCGCTGCTGCGCACCACCAGCATGGGAACTCCGACATTCTCCAGGGCGGTGGCAATAACATTCTCCAACTGACCGGCAAAGCCGGCGCTGTCGCGCTGCGAGGTCTGATCGCGGAACTGCACGCGAATCGAGAGCTTGGCGCGGTGGCTGTGGGCCGCCGCCGCCGCGCCCATGGCCGCGTGCACGGCGTCCTGATTCGAAGCCTTGTACGCGGCTGCTTCAGTCAGATACATCCATCCCAGTTCGACACCGGCACCGCTGGGCTTGCTCAGGTAGTGCTTGCCCTGATCCAGCAGATAGTCGCTCATCTGGCTGGCCAGCACCGCCATGCGGTCGTGAAAGGATTCGTTCTGGCTCAGTTGGTAGGCATCCTGCAGATAGCTGTAGGCATTCTCGATGCCCACTTCGTCGGCGATGCCGCGAATGGGCGTGTGCGCCTGGCCCAGGCTCTTGGCCAGCCCCGAGGCCGCGGTGATGTAGTCGGGCTTCAGCCGCTCCAGGTCTTCGGAGACCAGCTTCTGCTGCGCCGCGGTGAGCGTCGACAGCGCCTCATAGGCGCGCACGATGTCGTGCTCCTGCTCGTAGGCCTTGCTGCTCTCCAGGGCCTTGTCGGCGGCCTGGCGATCTTGCGTCACGATCAGTTGCGCGCGGGCGTTTTTGAGCGCCTGCTGCACGGTCTCCGCGTCCTTGGCCAGCAAGGCCTGCTCGTACTCGTGAATGGCGGCGGCCCAGTCCGGGGCGGTCTCGGCCTGCTTGGCTTGGGCGAGATGAAAGTCGTAGTCGCCATCGAGAATCGCGGCCAGACGCGGCTCCTCCGCGGCAAAGGCGCGATAGGCCAGGATGGCGTTCAACGCCGCCTCCCACTGCCCGGAGTCCCTGGCCGCTTCAGCGGAGCGCAGCGCCGCCTGCAGCGCGGCGTTTTCCTTGAGAATCTCCGCTTGCAGCGCTTGGGTCGCGGGCAGGGAGGGGTCGATCCCGGCAGCCCGATCCGCATCCTTTTGCGCATTGCGCAGGTGAACGTAGCCGGACCGATGGTCGTTCAAGGCGGAGCGATAGGCGGCCAGCTCAGCGGCGCCGCGGGCGGCGATGGCCGACAAATCGGCGCGGATGGCGGCGTCCAGTTGCAGCGTTTTTTCCATCCGCGGGGCCAGCGCATGAGCCTGCGTAAAGTTGGTTTGGGCGGCCTGCAATGCATCGTAGTCGGGAGTGGCGCCGGACGCCGCGGTCTCGTAGCGCTTCAGCGCCGCTTGCCCGGCTTGGGCCAAGAGCGCGGCCAGCGCGGTCTTGGCGCCGGCGGCGTGGGGCGCAGCCGGATACTTGTCGAGATAGCTCTGCCAGCCGGGAATGTCGGCCGCCCGCTGGGCGCGTAGAAACTCGGCCAGTTCGGCATCCGGGGCGGCCAGAAAGACCAGCCGCGCGCCCTTTGTCAGCGGCGCTTCCGGGTTGGCCGCGCCCGCAGCCGGCGGCGTAGCAGTAACGATGGCCAGATCGGCCAGTTCGGAGAGCGAGTAGACGGCATTGTGCTCGAACTTCACCGCGGCCGGCGCCACGACGATGGGCGCGCCGCCGTTGAGGCTATAGCGCAACTGCCCGTCGTCGCCGCGCTCCAGCACCCCGCCGGGGCCTAGCAACACCTTTTCCAACTTGTTGTACGTGGACTTGTCGACCGTGGCCGGGCAGGAAGCGCAGGAGCGCATCTCGGCGCGGCCATTGAGCAGCACGTCTCCCAGTTGAAGATAGGCGGCGCCGTCAGGGCCATCGTAGAGTTCGATGGCGGTCAGCGAAGGCTCCTTGCTGGAGGCTTCGGCGCAAGGTAATCCCAAACAGAGGAATGCTCCTGCGAGGGCGCCCATCAGGAGCACTCGCAAGCGTCTTGCAACTTGCATCGGAAGGCACGATTTCATTTCTTCCCCGGCTTAGCGATGGCCGCCGAGGGGCACAAGGAAGACCAGATGCAGAACCGGCCCGAGCCATGCCGGGCAGCGGTCGTTCCATGCACCTTGAGGCTCCATGCTCTCTCCGCAATCGCCGTAGAACTTCGATTCGATGGCTCGATGGTTCCGCGCAGCGCAGGGCCAGGAAAGCACAGGCGCTGCAGGAAGTCGATCGTCATGCTGCCACGCCCGGGTCGCTCACCGCAGACTCATTGCGGCGCCAGCAAAGATCTTACGACCGGCTGCATTTTCTTGTAACCTACCACTTCCTTGTCAGGCGTTGCAATTCAATTCCCGCCGCAGTCCTGCGGCGGGAGGAAGGAGATGCTACCGCGGACCAGGCCGTGCCCACGAGGGTTTGGCCAGGGTGCGCCAAGCCGAAATGGCCTGAGCTTACAGATCGATTGCCCGAGGGGCTGCGATTTTTGTCATTGCACAAAAGAGATGCCGTGGACACCACACCAGAAGATCGTGGAGATTCAAGATATTCACAGACTCCGAGGCCGACTTTGCCGCCGGCTGCTGCAACCGTCCTCCTCGAAGACCGGGAGGGGCAATCAAACGTAATAGACAACGCAAACCGAAGTTTTTTCCTATACCTTTTTTCAAGCCACAGAGGATAAACTCAGAAGATGCTCACAGGTTATCGTTATCAATCGTTTTAGAAAACGGGACCAAGAGTAGTCGTATCCATGATTCTATTGAACCTGCTGCGCGAAAACCCGGCCAGACGCTTGACGGCAAGACTGTCGTTTGGTCTTGCCCTGTTGTTGTGCTTGTTGCCGGCGGCCGGGGCGCAGCAGGGACGGCATACGCTGCACACCATTCAGCAGATCTTCGATCTGCCCAAGGCTGAAGCGGAGAAGGGCTATCCGATCCAACTGGACGCCCTGGTTACCTACTCCGACCCGGAATGGGGGCAACTGTTTATCCAGGATGAGACCGGGGCCACCTTCATCTTCGCCGGGGGATATAGCGCAGTCTTTCCCATTGGTGCGCGGATCCAGGTGCGGGCGGTAACCTCGCTCAACGCCAACGGCATTGCCATTTCTCATCCCAGCATCCAGGTAGTGGGAAGCGGGCACATTCCGGCGCCGCTCGCGCAAACCGTGGCGCAGATCGACGAGGGAAGCTCGGAAAGCCATTTTGTGACCACCGAAGGGGTTTTGCATCCCTGCACGGATGGAGCGCCGCGTTTTTGCTTTCGCCTTTACGATGGGACCAAGTCGGTGACGATCAATGTGCGCCAGGCCGATCCGCAGGCCGCACATGGGCTGACCGGAGCCAAGGCGCGGGTCAGGGGTGTGGTTCACCGCCGCGTGGATGGGTGGAACCATCGTCTGGGCATGGGCATGTATGTCGAGAGCCTGAAGGAGATCGAGGTGGAATCGCCGCCGCTGGGAGATTCCGCGCCGCCCGCACAGATCGCCGACCTGCTGTCCGCCAGCATCGACCAGCGTTTTACCCGGCAGGCGCGGGTGCGCGGCGTGGTGACCTGGACCTCGCCCCGTCTGGTCAGCCTGCAAGATGCCACCGGCACCATTTTTTTGGGTTCGGAAGAGAACCTGAACCTGCACAGCGGAGACCGGGTGGAAGCCATCGGCTTCCCCAGCAACGGCGAGTTCGGCATGGAATTGTCCGATTCCCTGGTCGCGCTGCTGCCTGCCGCCAGCAGTGCCGTGGCCGTGACCCCGCTCGAGTTGTCGGCCGCCGCGCTGATGAACGGCTCCTACAACGGGCGGCGGGTGAGGCTACGGGCGCGGCTGATGGCGCAGAGCGAAGCGTCCCAAGCCTACGTCTACCAGTTTCGCGCAGGCCCGCAGAGCTTCAGCGCCCTGCTGTTGCACGGGCCCGCGGCGCCCGCCATGCTGCGCCTTCCCGCCGGTTCCACGCTGGAATTGACCGGGGTCGCGGTGATCCAGCGCGGCAGCCAGCGACAGCCCGGTTCGCTGCTGATTCTGGTCGAATCGCCCGCCGACATTGTGGTCCAGCCGGGCTTTGGCTGGCTAACCGTGCGCGTGTCCCTGGGGATTCTGGCGGTGATGGCCCTATGTGTGCTGCTGCCCCTGATCTGGGTCCGGCAACTGCGCTTCAAGGTGCGCCAACAGACCGCCATTCTGCGCACCCAGTTCGAGAACGAATTGCAACTGGAAAACCGGTTTCGCCGGCTCTTCGAGCACAATCTGGCAGCCGTCTATTTCTGGAAGCCCGACGGCACCATCGTCGAATGCAACCAGGCCTTCGTCAAACTGCTTGGACTGGAGAGCCGCGAACAGGTCATTGGCCGGTCCTACTGGGAACTGGAGAGCGATACCGAGCAGCGGGCGCGTCTGCGCAACTCCCTGCAGAGCGAGACCCCGGGCAATTACGAGGCCACCCTGCACCGCGACGACGGCGCCGCGCTGCACTTGCTGACCAACATCACGCCGGTGCACATCCCGGAAGGGGTGGTCTATGAGACCACCGCCATCGACGTCACTCAGCTTCACCTTCACCAGGATGAATTGCAGAGTGCCAGAGATGCCGCCGTGCACGAATCGCTGCGGGACCCGCTGACCGGTCTGCCCAATCGCCGCCACTTGATGGAGAAGCTGCTCGCGCAGCTCGATCAGGCCAGCCGCGAGAGCAGCATGATGGCCCTGCTTTACCTCGATCTGGACGGATTCAAGCTGGTCAACGACAGTCTCGGTCACGGCACCGGCGATGCCCTGCTGGTGCAGGTGGCCCACTGCCTGCGCCGGTTGATCCCGGAAGGCGATATGCTGGCGCGCATCGGCGGCGATGAGTTCATGGTGATCATGAACAGGATCTCCTCCTACGAACCGGCGGCCAGCCTGGCCCGGGATCTGCTCGAGGCCGTCTCCCAGCCGTTTCAGGTGCATGGCCACACCCTCTCCATCGGCGTGAGCATCGGCATCAGCCTCTATCCCAGTGACGCCAGCGACGGCGAGGAGCTGATGCAGCGGGCCGACGGCGCCATGTATGCCGCCAAGCGCGCGGGCAAGAACAGCTTCATGCACTTCAACGCCGAAGTCGCTTCCAAGGTCCACGAGCAGATGGTGCTGGAGAATCAACTGCGCGGCGCGGTGGCGCGCCACGAGATCGAGATTCATTATCAGCCGGAGTTCGACCTGGGCGACGATCGCCTGATTCGATTCGAGGCGCTGGCGCGCTGGACGCATCCCGCCCTGGGCGCCATTCCGCCCGCCAAGTTCATCCCCATCGCCGAAGAGAACGGCAGCATCGCGGCGCTGGGCGCCTTCATCATGGAGCAGGCTTGCCGGGATGCGGTGTGCTGGCAGCAGTACGTCTCTCGCCCTATCCAGGTCGCGGTCAACGTCTCCAATATCCAGTTCCGCAATCCGCTTTTTGTCGAGGAAGTCAGCGACATCCTCGCCCGCACCGGGCTCAGTCCCCAGCTTCTGCAGATCGAAGTGACCGAGTCGGTGATGCTGGATGGGGCGCAGGATTCCTATGCCACGCTCAATCGCCTGCGCGCCCTGGGCATCAGCATGGCTATCGACGACTTCGGCACCGGCTATTCCAACCTCAGCTACCTGCCCTCGCTGGCCTTCGATCTGCTCAAGATCGACCGCTGCTTTGTGACCAACATGGAGACCCAGCCGGAGTCCGAGTCCATGATCCGCACCCTCATCCAACTGGCGCATAACTTCGGCATGAGGACGGTGGTCGAGGGTGTCGAGACCGCGGAGCAACTGGCGATGATCAAAGAGTGCGGCGCCGACGAGGTGCAGGGCTTCCTGATGGGCCGTCCCGCGCCCAATCCCATCGACCTCTTCCTGCGTCCCATGGGCGGCGAGGACAGCTTTCCGGAGGAGGAGACGCCGGCGTCTCTGGGACTGGTCGGCGTGCTGTCGGAACCGGAAGACTGAAGCGCCTCCACAGATCGGGAAGCCGGTTTGAATCTACTGTGAGATATGAGATCGAAGGCTGCGCGCTGGAAGCGGCGGAGCGGGCGGCGGCGTAGAAATAACAAGAAATCGCCTGCAATCCAAGCTATTCCATTCAATTTACGAGTATTCTGCTCGCGCCTCTTTGGCGAGCGTGGAAGCTGCGGCTGCCAAGAATGGCCCGACATCCTTAAGTTCAAGGATCGGGACATCGGAGGGCGGGCCGTGCATGCGGCCCGCCCTCCGTGCCAACGCAAAGGAGGTGAGGCGATTGGATGAGAAATCGTCCTGGATGCGGGTAATCATTACTATCGCCATTGATTGGCGGTTCGTAGTGGCACTCGCCATCTTCGTCCTGGCGCTACTTCTGAAGCAGCCACAACCCGGGAGGGATTCCACCCCTTCCGGGATATGCACAGTATAGCAAGAACCCGATCCGGTATTCGCGCGAAAAACCGCATGTTTCGGCAGCTTTCGGCAGAACGGGAGATCGTCGCCACCCGCAACCTTAAAGAGGACATAACCGAAAGGTTCGCAGGGACGAATAGATTCGGTGCTTCACCCTCTCGATAATCATAACGGAGCACTTTCCACGGTGCGCTTGAGCTGGCCGCAGGCGGCGTAGATGTCTCTTCCTCTGGGCTTGCGCAGGTAGGCGGGAATGCCGGCGTCGATGAGGGTCTGGCGGAAGCGCTCGACAGATTCCGGCTGGGGGGTGGAGTAGGCGACGCCGGGGCCGGGGTTCCAGGCGATCAGGTTGACCTTGGCGGGCAATCCCGAGCGGCGCAGCAGGCGGGCGACTTCGGCGGCGTGGGCGGGGCGGTCGGTGACCTCGCCCAACAACACATATTCGAAGGTGATGCGCTCGCGGGGGCGCAGGGGAATCTGCCCCACCGCGTCGAGCAGGGCCGCGATGGGCCACTTGCGGTTGATGGGCATGATCTGGCTGCGCACGGCATCATTGGGCGCGTTGAGGCTGATGGCCAGCTTGGGACGCAGATCCGCCGGCTCCTGGGCAAAGCGCTCGATGCCGGGAAGGATTCCCGAGGTCGACACCGTCATGCGCCGCGGGCTCAGGCCGACTTCCTGCACCAGCAGCCGCACGGCGGCCATGAAATTGTCGTAGTTGAGAAACGGCTCGCCCATCCCCATGAAAACCAGATTCAGCCGGTCGCGACCCACGTCGACGCCCTGGCGGTCGAGGATGGCCACCACCTGCCCAGCGATCTCGCCCGCGGTCAGATTGCGCTGCAAGCCCAGCCGCGCCGTCAGGCAGAACTGGCAGTTGACCGCGCAGCCCACCTGGCTGGAGACGCAGATGGTGGCCTTCAGTCGCGAAGAGACACTTTCTTTCAGAGAAATGCTGTCATCCTGAGCGGAGCGAAGGATCTGCGGCTGTTCTTCCATCCCGGTCCCCGACACTGTTTCAATCGCTTCCGTCTCGCTGCCGTCGCCGGATTCGCCGCCGTCGCCCTCCGGCATCCAGACGGCCTCGACGGTTTGCGCTTCCCCGCCCTGGCTGGCGACCAGGTAGCGCTCGGTGCCGTCGCTGGACTGAAAGACCTGGGAGATGATCGGGCGACCCACCTGCCAGCCCTCGGCGGCCAGCCGCTGGCGCAACGCCTTGGGCAGAGTAGACACCTCGGAGAGGTCGGCAACCCGCTGACGATACATGGCTTCTGCCAACTGGCGGGCACGGAAGGCGGGCTCGTGCAGGGCCTTCATGCGAACCGCCAGCGCCGCGGCGTCTAGACCGAAGAGCGTACCGGCCGCCGGCGTTACCCCCGAAGCTGCCCCATGCTCGTCCGCGCCTGCTGCGGAATCGGTAATCGCGGCTGCGCTAATTTGAATCGGATGGTCCGTTTTTGTGCTCATCTCTGGCTCAGCATAGAGCATTTCCCGCTCCGCCGCAGCCCCACGGCCGGTTTTGGCCTACAATCGAATTCGACCCTATGACACTAAGCACCGAGCGAAACCTTCGCCGCACCGTATTGCCCAATGGCCTGATCGTCCTGACCGAACGCATGGAGCATTTGCGCTCCGTGGCCATGGGGGTGTGGATCAAATCCGGCTCCCGCTGCGAACCGGCCGAAACCAACGGCATCTCCCATTTTGTGGAACACATGCTCTTCAAGGGCACCCGCTCCCGCTCGGCACAGCACATCGCCCGCGAGATGGACTCCATTGGCGGCAACCTGGACGCCTTTACCGGCAAAGAAACCGTCTGCTTCAACGTCAAGTCGCTCAGCGAGCATGTGCCCATCGCCTTGGACGTGCTGGCCGACATGGTGATGAACCCCACCTTCGCCGCCCTGGACATCGAGCGCGAACGGGGCGTGATTCTGGAAGAGATCAAGATCGACGAAGACAACCCCGACGTGCTGGTGCATGAGCTCTTCACTCAGGCCTTCTGGAAGGATCATCCCCTGGGCTGGCCGATTCTGGGAACAACGGCCACCGTGGGACGGCTGGACCAGCAGAACCTCTTCGACTACCACGGCGACCGCTTTCGCGGCGGCAACATGATCCTGTCAGCCGCCGGCAACCTGGACCACGACGAGTTTGCCGCGGCCATTGCCGCCAAGTTCAATGCCCTGCCCGGCGGCGATACCCTGCATGAGCGGAGCGCCCCGCAAGCCAGCGCGCGCATCGTATTGCGCAACAAGAAGTCCCTGGAACAGGTGCAGATCTGCCTGGGCGTTCCGGCGCCGCCCATTACCGACGAGAACCGCTACGCCACCCAGATTCTCAACACCGTGCTGGGCGGGGGGATGAGCTCGCGGCTCTTCCAGACCATCCGCGAAGAGCGCGGCATGGCCTACTCGATCTACAGCGACCTCAGCCCCTACCGCGATACCGGCACCCTGTGCGTCTACGCCGGGGCCTCGGCCGGCAAGATGCTGGAGGTGGTGGACCTGATTATGGCCGAGTTCGCCAAGCTCAAGCAGGAGCTTTTGCCGGAAGAAGAACTGACCCGCGCCAAGGACCAGCTCAAGGGCAATATGCTCATGGGGCTGGAAAGCTCCAACTCGCGCATGGCCAACCTGGCCCGCCAGGAGATGTACTTCCACCAGTTCTTCACCGTCGACGAGGTCATTGCCCGGCTGGAAGCAGTGCAGGCGGAAGAGATCCAGTCCATGGCCCAGCGGCTCTTTCAGCCCGAACGCATCGCCGTCACCCTGCTGGGCCGCCTGGACGGCGTCAAGCTGAAGCGGGAGAGGCTAGTGTGTTAGAGGCAGGGAACAAGGGAACAAGGAGCAAGAGCTGGCGATTTGCGGCTTCAGCGGAGAGCAGTTAAAGGATCTAAAGCGCTGATTTCATGTAATCTTCTTCATGATTGCGATGAGCAGGCGGCTCACGTCGGCGGAAAGAGTCTCAGCCTGATCGAAGGTGTTTTCGGGCCCGAACTCCAGCGCCTTTGACAGGATCAATTGTGTCTGCAATTCGCAGTTGGAACCTCGCGCATGGCCAAGAAACAGCCTGTACTCCCCTGTCGAGGCTCGGCCGTAGCCTTCCGCGATATTGCTGGCGATGGAGACGGCGGCGCGACGAAGTTGGTTGGTCAGACCAAATCGCTCTGCTGCCGGGAAGTTGGCTGTCAAGCGATAGATTTCCAGACAGAGTTCGATCGCCCGCTGCCAGACAATCAGGTCTTTGTAGGAATCGCCCATGATTCACCCTTGATGCTGGAGAGCGGCGAAAGGTTGACTACCCAAGGAAACTTTTTCTCCCTTTTCTGGTTCTCGTTCCCTCGTTCCCTTGTTCCCTCATTCCCTCGTTCCCTTGTTCCCTCGTTCCCTTGTTCCCTCGTTCCCTTGTTCCCTGCTTTTCAAACGTTCCCTTCCCCAACTGCGTCCATACGTTGTAGGATTTGGTCGAGCAGGCCGCGCACGTTGTCCTGCTCCACGAGGCACAGGAATCCCATGAACCGCATCTATTCGTTTGGCGGCGGCCGCCGCAGCGCCGCCCGTTCGATCCAGCCCAATGGCTTCACGTTGATGGAATTGCTGATTGTTATCGCCATCATTCTCATCCTCATGCTCATGGCGATCCCCACCATCGGCAGCTTGAAGAAGCAGGCCAACGAGACCTCGGCGATCCAGTCGATCCGGGCCATCTCCCAAGCCCAATTGCAGTACGAGTCGACCTTCCCGGCGAGCGGCTACGCCTCCTCTCTGATCTCCCTGGGAGGCGACCCCAAGTCCGGCCCGCCCAGTCCGGCTTCGGCGCAGATGCTGCAGGGCGATCTGGCCAGCGGCATCAAGTCCGGCTATATCTTCACCATCAGCAATGTCACCAAGGTCAACCTGAGTGGCACCGACCGCATTACCGGCTACCAGATCACCGCCGTGCCGCAGACCGTGGGCCAAACCGGCAACCGCGGCTTCTGCAGCGACCAGTTCGGTACCATCAAGGCCGATCCGGCCGGCGGCACCAACTGCACCCAGAACCTGCAGTAAACAGGGAACAAGGGAACAGGGGAACAGCAGCGCGGCGGACCGCTCTGAGCGGCCGCCGCGTTGCTGTTTGTGGACGACGGAATAGGGAGCCTATTCTAGAGAACATGAAGAATTTTCAGAAGAAGGCTTCCTCGATCCTTCTCCTTGCCATGCTTTTCGTGTTCACCTTCGGCCTCTCTGCGCAGCAGTCTTCGCCCTCCGCGCAGGAGGCGCAGGAGTTGGCGCGGCAGGTGGACCGGCATTACAACCAGTTGCACTCGCTCAGAGCTGGCTTCAGCGAGAGCTACGAGGGCATGGGGATGCGGCGGACAGAGAGCGGCACCCTGTTGCTGCTCAAGCCGGGACGCATGAAGTGGGAGTACGTGCAGCCTGCCGGCAAGCTTTTTGTGCTGGACGGCGCCTCCGCCTGGTTCTACTCAAAGGGCGATGCGCAGGTGCAGCGCCTGCCCGCCAAAAAACTCGACGACCTGCGTTCTCCGCTGCGCTTTCTGCTGGGCCACACCGCGCTGGAGAAGGAACTCGGCAACCTGACGGTGCAGTCCGCCGGCATTGGCCAGTACACCCTCAGCGGCCAGCCCAAAGGCCAGGAAGAGCGGGTGCGGCGGCTCTCGCTCACCGTCAGCGCCGAGGGGGCAATTGGCGCCATCGAGATCGAAGAGACCGACGGCGCGCTGACCCGCTTCACCTTTACCCACCAGGAGCCCAACACGCCCCTGGCGCCCGCGCTCTTCCACTTCACCCCCCCTGTTGGCGTGCCGGTGGTGGAGGCGCTGCCGCCGGTGTGAAGGACCAGGAACAGCTAACAGCGGACAGTTCACAGCTAATAGCTAATAGCTGGCAGTAAGCAGTAGCGGACCGGTGTTTAATGTCCGCTGTGAGCTGTTCGCTGTTACTCATACCGCAGCGCCTCGATGGGGTCGAGATTGGCGGCGCGGATGGCGGGAACCATGCCTCCGATCAGACCGGTGACGGCCAGGATCAGCGTGGCCACGATCACCGTGGTAGGCGAAATAAGCAGATAGATGTCGGCAGCCTCGGCGTTCTTGGCCAGATTGCTATAGAACGGGATGCGCCCCACCAACGCCGAGATCAGGTAGGCCAGGGCGATGCCGCTCATCCCGCCGACCGTGGTTATGGCCAGCGCTTCGGCCAGGAATTGCACCAGGATGTGATGCTTGCGCGCGCCCAGAGCCTTCTCGATGCCGATCTCGCGGGTGCGCTGCTGCACCGCCACCAGCATGATGTTCATCAGCCCGATGCCGGCGATGCCCAGCGTCAATGCGCCCACCAGCGAGAGCAGAATCTGCAGGGCGATGGAAAGAATCCGAAACTGGTGCAATTCGGTCATGAGGTTGGCGACATGGACAGCGTTGCGATCGCTGGGGCGAAAGTGATGCGCGGCGCCCAGGGTCTCGCGCAGGGTCTTTTCAATCTGTTCGTAGTCGCCACGATAGCTGAACCAGCCGCCACTGAGATACATGGTGTCTTTCAGGTCGCTCATGGTGTTGAAAGGCACGTAGACGGTGCGGTTGATGTCATCGTTGTTCTCCTGCATCTTGGGCTTGAGGACGCCGACGATGGTGAAGATCACGCCATCCAGGCGGATGGTCTCTCCCACCGCCCATCCGCCAGAGAATAATTTGGTCTTGGCCTCCGAGGCGATGACGCAGACGTGGGCGCGCTGCTGGTCCTCGGCGCCGTTGAAGAAGCGGCCCTGATCGACATCGAGCTTGAAGATGTCTTGAAACGGCGTGCGCACGCCAGCCACAGTCCAGGTATAGGTATGCAGATCGTCCTTGACCACCGAGTCCTTGTAGACCACCGGCGAGATCTGGGTAACGCCGGGGACGGCGGCAATCACCCGGTCCACGTCGTCCAGGGTGAAACGCATCCTTCTGCCCGCCTTGTCGCCCCCCGCCTGTTCGCTGGTGCGGCCGGGAAAGAAGCCGATGGTGTTGGTGCCCCATTGGGCGAAGATGGTCTCGAAGGCGCGGCTGAAGCCCGCGCCATAGGCCAGCAGCAACACCACCGTGGCGATGCCCCAGGCCATGCCGATCATGGTGATGGCGGTGCGGCGGCGATTGTAGAGCATCGCCTCCCAAGCCTGGCCGAGAATGTCTTTGAGCATGGCGGATTCTCCGAGCTTACAGCAGACAGTTAACAGCAGTCAGCAGACAGATAGCAGCTAGCAGCGGACAGATAACACGGGGCAATCACTGTTTGCTGTTAGCTGTCTACCGTCTGCCGTTACTCCCGCCGCAGCGCCTCGATGGGGTCCAGGGCGGCGGCCTTGCTGGCTGGATAGAGGCCGGCGACGACACCGCAGATGGTCAACGACCCCAGCGCCAGGGCCGCCGACCAGGGCACCAGACGGGGCGGGTCGAAGCCCGGGATCTTGTCGGTCAAAAGCACTTGCAGCACCCACATGAAGGCCGCCGAGGCGGCAATGCCGATCAGGCCGCTGAGGCCGGTCAGCAACAGCCCCTCCCAGAAGAACTGGGCCATGATGCTGCGCGGGGTGGCGCCGATGGCCTTGAGCAGGCCGATCTCGCGGGTGCGCTCGGAGACCGAAACCAGCATGATGTTGATGATGCCCACCGCGCCCAGGCCCAGGGTGACAATGCCCACGCCGCCCAGAAACACATCCATGGCGGTGAAGATAGCGCCCACCAAATGCTCTTCCTGAATGGTGTCCCACTCGTTGAAGGCATCCAATAGCGCCGGGTCGAAGCCATGGCGGTCGGCAATGACCCGGTGCACGGCGGCCAGGGCGGCGTCGGCTTCTCCCTTTTTGGTGGGCTGATACTGAATGGAGGTCAGGGCGTCGCGGGGTATGTTGCTTCCCTTGAGGGCAAACAGCTCCAGCATGGTGGTGATGGGAACGTAGATCTTCTGGTCGTCGTAGTCGTTATTGCCGCGGCCGATCTTCTCCACCTGGCCGACGATGGCGAACTCCGTGCCGTTGATGGTGATGGTCTCACCCAGCATGGGATGGCCGGGAAAGAGCAGTTGCGCGGTTTTGCTGCCCAGCACCGCCACGCGGCGATTCTGGCGTAGATCCTCGTCGTCGAGAAAGCGGCCGCTGAACATGGGGATGAAGCGCACCGTGGTGTAATTGGGCTCGGTGCCGGTGACGTGGGCCGAGGTGTTGCTCCACTGGCTGACTTCGTAGAGGTCGGAGCGGGCCAGTTCGTCGGTGACCGCGCGCAGTTCGGGCAGGCAGCGCAGCACGGCCTCGTCGCCCAGGGTCAACTCATATGGCCTCATGCCGGTGTGCTGGTTGGCCAGGGCGGGGATGGTGCCGTTGAACATCATAATCAGGTCGTTGCCCAGCGAGGCCAACTGCTTGTGTTGGCCGCCGCGGAAGCCCTCGCCCAAACCCACCAGCACCAGCAGCGAACCTACCCCCCAGGCGATGCCGAACATGGTCAGAAAGCTGCGCAGCTTGTTGGCCAGAATGGCGCGGAAGACCTGACCGAGAGTGTCGGAAAAACTTTGCATGGCGTCTCACTGACTCCGTACGCCGCGGGCACGGGGCGGCGGCGGGCTCTCTTCCGCTATACGCAACCCCGCCGGGCACGGTTCCCGATAAACCGCCGGGCCGCGGAGAGCGCGTAGAATGGCGCGAGGAGGGTGCAATGGAGGCAATTTCCCCGCAAGCCGTAGCCGGCGCCTTTGTGCAGGCCATCAATAGCCACGATGTGGAGGCGCTGCAGGCGCTGATGGCCCCCGACCACCGCTTTGTCAACGCCCTGGGCGAACTGATGGAGGGCCGGGAGATCTTGCGCGAGGGCTGGGTGCGCTACTTCCAGATGGTTCCCGACTACAGCATCGACCTGGAAGAGGCCTATGCCAGCGGCGACGTAATCGTGCTGCTGGGCGTGGCCCACGGTGCCTACACGGCAGACGGCTCGCCGCACCCCGAAAATGCCTGGCAGACCCCCCTGGCGGTGCGCGTGCTGGTCAGCAACGGACAGGTAGCGGAGTGGCGCATCTATGCCGACAACGAGCCCATCCGGCGCATCATGAGCGGCAGAGGCCAGGGACACCCGGCAGGCTAGAGCAGCCTCATGCCCGACCATCGGGAGGCCTGCACGTCGAAGGTCACCGTCTCCGTACAACCCGCGGTTTGCCCGCATCTGGAGATCAGGCAGTCGGCAAATCGGCTCTGGTTTCGAAAAAACGCTTCATCGCGCGCATGACTGAAGTACGGTTCTCCAGAAAAAGAGATGGGTCGTCGAGCAGATTTTGCAAACCTGCAGAGGATCGTCTTGGGCGATAAAGCGGACGAGGATATTGGTGTCGAGTCCGATCATCATTCCAGGCTCATTCCTCGAAAGTAAGTTGCCCCGCCCAACCCTTGGCAATGGTCACGTTCATTTCTTCAATCGTGACCGGCTTACCCGTCCAGTGCGCCATCCCCTTGAGATCCATAACGGAACCAGTCTTCGGTCTGAGGAAAGATTCGTCGTTTTCGCTCTCGACGAAATGCCCCTGGTCGCCGGGCTTGATGCCCAGCTTCTTGCGCACCTCGAGCGGGATGGTGATCTGGCCCTTGGCTGTCACCGCGGCGGTTGCCATGGAGGTTCCTCTGGCACGAGTAAAGCCCCGTTTCCGATTGATCCTGCCCATGAATGGGGCCGTGGTTTTCCTATCCTTGGGCAAAAAACGCGCAGGGACGGAGCACGGAATTTCCGTATTCAGGGGTCGGACCGTCAGGCGGAGCGACGAGGTGCCAATCCCCCTGGCGTCGCTGGCCGCAAGTGCTCCGCTCAGTTCTGGGAAGCGAGGAGCGGCGTCAGCTCCAGCGGCTCGGTGAGGGTGAAGATCAGCACCGTGCCGGGCTCCAGCACCGCCTGGGGATGATCCACCATCAGGTGAGCCGTCACCACTCCGGCGCCGATCAGACCGCCGGTCAAAGCGCCTGCGGGGCCGGCGACAACCGCTCCGGCAGTGACGCCCGCGCCCACCGCGCCGCCATACTCGATGCCGTCGCGCTTGATGCGGGAGTTGGGCACAATGGTTCCCTCACTGCCCACATGGGTCTTGGCGCCGGGCGTCGAAGAGGTCTGGGCGTAGAGTTGAAAACGCCGTCCGTCGGGCAGTACCACCGTCTCCGGACGCAGGCGCATGGCCCCGTGGCCCGCCACATGGCCGCTGGAGACCTGCGCCACCTGGCCCTCGATCCGCGATCCGGCGGGAATCAGCACCACCCCGTTCTGGAGCACATCGCTGGCCACTCTGCTGCTGAAGGCCTCGCCCTTCTCCGTGGAAGCCGTGCTCAGGCGATGCAGCAGATGGACGCGAATGGTGGTTCCTTCGGCCAACTCATCGGGACGTGGCGCGCGGGCGTGGACAATATCGCCGTCGGGATCGCTGTCGGGGGTGCGCGCCAAAACACGCCGGCTCAGGGCCGGTTCGCGGCTGGGCGCAACCGGACGAACGGGATGGACGATATCGTCATCGCCCCGGGGGTCGGGAAAGTTGATCGAGGGATCGACCGCAGTAGGCGCCGGTGCGGTTTCAGCTTGCCCGGCAGCGGCTGAGGGTGCGGCCCGTTTGCCCGCGGCCGGTTTGGCTGGAGCGTCGTTTGTGACGGTGATCTGGTCGTCGGGAGGGGGATTCGAGGTTCCCGCATAGGGATCGTTCGCCTGCTGCGCTCCCAATGCGGCGGTGGCGCCGGCTAGAAGAGCCATTGCAAAGATTTTCCGTTTCATCCCCGTCTCCTTGGCTGCAGAGCCTGCCCGCACGGTTGAGTTGCTGGTGAATCAAACCCCGGAGGCGCCGGCAAGTTGCGGTTGGCGCTCCCGCCGAATCGGATACCGTCGAGGTCTTCCACCCTGGCGTCACGCACTGTTGCCCGGATAGAGCGCGGAATACAGCCTTCACCGGCTGCTTCGATCCCGCGGACCCACTTCTCCACGGTAAGATTAGACTGCCGCAAGGGGGAATAGGGCGAGAATCTCCGGCTGGGCTGTGGAGTGGTTCCTCCTCAGGCAAGAATCAACCCAGGCACCTCCCTGGCTCGATTCCCGCTCCGGTCACTTCCCTTCCTGGGACCGTGCGGCAGATTTGACCTCCAATACACCGTGGCAGTTGCCCAGATTTGGTAGAATCCGAACGGAATCTAGGCTCTGCAAACGTTGGACGGAAGGAAGTCGCCCGTGCACCAGCTTCTGGAAACGATACACAGCGCCGCGGGAGAAGCTCTTGCCGTGGATCGCCGTCCGCAACTGAACGACCGCCTACTGCATCGCATTGTGAGGACGAATATGACTGAGATTGTTGCCATTCGCGCCCGCGAGGTTCTGGACTCGCGCGGCAACCCAACCGTGGAAGCGGACGTCATCCTGGAAAGCGGCGCACTGGGCCGCGCCATCGTGCCCTCGGGCGCATCCACCGGCGAGCATGAAGCGGTGGAACTGCGCGACGGCGACAAGAGCCATTACATGGGCAAGGGCGTCTTGCAGGCCGTGGCCAATGTGGAAACAGTCATCGCCCCGGAGATCGAGGGCATGGACGCCAGCAACCAGCGCCTCATCGACCGCACCATGATCGAGTTGGACGGCACCCCCAACAAGGGCAAGCTGGGCGCCAACGCCATCCTGGCGGTCTCCATGGCCTGCGCCCGGGCCACCGCGCAGACCCTGGAAATCCCCCTCTACCGTTATCTGGGCGGCATCAACGCCAGCATTCTGCCCACCCCCATGCTCAACGTCCTCAACGGCGGCGCGCACGCCGACTCCAACGTGGACTTTCAGGAGTTCATGATTATGCCGGTGGGCGCCGAGCGCTTTAGCGACGCGCTGCGCTGGGCGGCGGAGACCTTCCACACCCTCAAGGGGGTGCTCAAGAAGAAGGGCTACAACACGGCGGTGGGCGATGAGGGCGGCTTTGCGCCTTCCCTCAGGTCGAACACCGAAGCCGTGGAACTGATTCTGGAGGCCATCGAAGCGGCCGGATACAAGCCCGGCGAGCAGATCGCCATCGCCCTGGACCCCGCCGCCAGCGAGTTCTACGACAAGGAAAAAGCCAAGTACGTCTTCAAGAAGAGCGACAAGCGCGAGCTGTCAAGCGAAGAGATGGTGGCCTTCTGGGATAACTGGAGCCGCCAATACCCCATCGTTTCTCTGGAAGACGGCCTGGCCGAGGACGACTGGGCGGGCTGGAAGCTTTTGACCGATCGCATGGGCAGCCGCATTCAGTTGGTGGGCGACGATCTGTTCGTCACCAACACCCGCCGCCTGCAGCGCGGCATCGAAGAGGGCGTGGCCAACTCCATCCTCATCAAGGTCAACCAGATCGGCACCGTCACCGAAACCCTGGAGGCGATCGACCTGGGCCGCCGCTATGGCTACACCGCGGTGATGAGCCACCGCTCCGGCGAAAGCGAAGACACTTTCATCGCCGACCTGGCCGTTGCCACCGGCGTGGGCCAGATCAAGACCGGCTCGGTCAGCCGCACCGACCGCATCGCCAAGTACAACCAGTTGCTGCGCATCGAAGAGGAACTGGGCCAGGGCGCGGCCTTCCTGGGCATCGAGAGCATCAACTACAACGCCGAGTAGCGCCGGGGGCGCTTTTGCGGCCTCCGGCACTCCCCCGCCAGGAAAAGGCGCGGGGTCGGTTGTGCAGAAACCATCTGAGTTCAAGATCCTTTGAGATGGATAGGCGCTGCAAGAGCAGCCGTTTCCAGCGGCGCAAGCCGCGTCTGCCGCACTACACCTGCCCGCGCCAGAAATAAGGCGCGGGAGAAGCAGAATTACTCTGGAACAACGCGGGAGAGGGCTACGGCTCTCTTCCGCTTTTCTTTTCCGGAAGATCTTCTCTTGCATTTCGTCATCACCGCATCCAACCTTCGAGAGCCGATGGATCGATGCCCCGCAGAGATGGTTACCTCCGCAAATGGTTAGGATAGGGCTATGCGTCTTTTTTCTTTTCTTCTTTTTCTTGGAATTGCCCCTGCTTTTGCCCTGACGCCGCCGCCACCCGCACCGCTGGATCAGAAGACCGCCGCCACAACCGGAACGGACCTTTTTCAGCGCTCGGGAGCAACCGGGATGGTGCTGGTCGTGGTGCGCAACAACCAGGTCTTCTTCCAAGGCTACGGCGAAACCGCTCCCCACTCGCACCGGCTTCCCGGCAGCGATGCCGAGGTGCGGCTCTGTTCGTTGACCAAGATTTTCACCACCGACTTGCTGACCAAACTGGTCGACGACAAGACAGTGAGCCTGAACGATCCTTTGCAGCGATTCGCTCCCCCCATGTTCAAGGTTCCCGGCAACAACGGAGTGATCACGCTTGAAGATCTGGCCACGCACACGGCCGGCCTGCCGCGCGAGATCGGCTACCCTCAAGACGGCACCGCCTTCACCTTTCCCGACTACACCCAGCGCTGGGAATGGCTGCCCAAACAGCATCCCCGCTGGCAACCCGGCACCGCCGCGCATTATTCAAATGTCGGCTACGACTTGCTCAGCGACGGGCTGGCCAGCGCCGCGCACAAGCCCTTTGCCACGCTGCTCTCGGAACGCACCCTGCAGCCGCTGAAGATGTTCCAGACCACCTACTATCCCAACCCGGAAGAGTGCAGCCGGCTGCTGGTTGCAGCTCGCTACGGCAGCCCCTGCACCGTCACCGAAGCAACCTCGGGCAGTTCCGGGCTGTATTCCACGCCCAGCGATATGGCGCAATGGCTGCAGTACCTGTTGAACAGCCAGCCGGCGGCCGCTAAAGCCATCTATCTGCGGCCCGACCAAGTAAAGCACCAGCAGGGCATGAACCACGCCGGCAATCCCAGCGGGCTGGGACTGGGCTGGGTCCACCTGAACGATCCCAACGACCCTTCGCACCTGATCCAGAAGACCGGCGGTGGCGCGGGCTTTCTGACCTACATAGTGATTCACCCCGCCAGCCATACAGCCCTCTTTCTGGCTGCCACCGAAGGGCCGCGCCCGGCGCACAGCTACAACCTCTTCAAGAACGCCAACAACCTGATTCTGCAACTGGCTGGCCTGCCGCCCATGCCTGAGGACGAGGAGGAAGCCAAAAGCGGCCGCGCTCCCACCCGAAGCGGGAGATACGCACTGGAGCACGGCTCGGCACGGGCCACAACAGCCGCTCCGCCACGCCATCCCGCCGGAAAAACAGCACGGAGCCAAGCCCGGATCTTGGCAAAGCCAGCCGCAAAGCCTGCGCCCAAAGCCGTGCATGGAAAGGCTTCGTCTCATGCGGGCAAGGCGAAGAGCAATCTTCCGGCGGCGCACAAGCATCCTGGCGGCAAAGGCAATAAGTAAGTTTCGACCGCCGGACCTGTGAGAGTGCAGACCGGCATCAAAGTGGTGCTTCTCTCTGCTTCCCCGCCTGGTGCGGAGATTTGTGGTGCGGATTGCAGGATTCAGGGCTCGATTGTTACGCCCGTCACGCATCCTGCGTGCTGCAACAGGTATCCTAAGAGAGATCGACTTTTTCGCGAATTGAGGTATTCCAATCGTGCCTAATGTGAAGCGTCCTGTCGTGCTAACTATCCTGGATGGCTGGGGTTATCGTCCCGAAACTGCCAACAACGCCATCGCCCTGGCGCGCAAGCCCACCTACGACCTGCTGCTGCGCGAGTACCCCAACACGCTGATCCAGGCCTCGGAAAAGTTTGTCGGCCTGCCCAAAGGGCAGATGGGCAACAGCGAAGTGGGCCATCTGAACATCGGCGCTGGGCGCGTGGTGCAGATGGACATCACCCGCATCGACGTGATGGTGGCCGAGGACACGCTCAAGGACAACGAGCAGATCCAGGCCAGCTTTGCCCACGCCCGCCAGCATGGCCGTGCCCTGCACCTGCTTGGGCTGGTCTCGGACGGCGGCGTGCACAGCCATGAAGAACACGTTTACGCCATTCTGCGCGCCGCCCGCGAGGCCGGCCTGGAGCGGGTCTTCGTGCACGTCTATCTGGATGGCCGGGACACGCCGCCCACCTCGGGCATCGATTACACCGCCAAGCTGGAACAGAAGATGCGCGAGATCGGGGTGGGCAAGATCGCCTCGGTCAGCGGCCGCTACTACGCCATGGACCGCGACAAGCGCTGGGAACGTCAGCGCAAGGCCTTCGATGCCATGGTGCACGGCAAGGCCGAGGGGGGTACCAACACCAGTGCCGTCGAGGCCATCCGCGCCAGCTACAACGGCGGAGTGCAGGACGAATTCGTGCTTCCCACCGTGATCGTCGACGAGAAACAGCATCCGGTTGCGCTCATCCGCGACGAAGATGCGGTGCTCAACTTCAACTTCCGCGCCGACCGCGCCCGCCAGGTGACCCGCGTGCTCTGCCGCGAGAGCAGCCTCAACGCCAGCGGCGGCCGCGATCTGGATGGCTGGGAAGCGCTGGACCAGATCATTCCTCGCTCCGAGTTGCCCAAGAACCTGCACTACACCTGCATGACCCAGTACGACGAGAAGTTCGCGCTGCCCATCGTCAGCCCGCCGCAGTCCATGGACCACATTCTGGGCAACATGCTGGCCGATGCCGGGCTGCGCAACGTGCGCACCGCGGAGACCGAGAAGTTCGCCCACGTCACCTTCTTCTTCAACGGCGGCGTCGAGAAGCCCTTCTGCGGCGAAGAACGCATCCTCACTCCCTCGCCCAAGGTAGCCACCTACGACTTGCAGCCGGAGATGAGTTCGGTCAAGGTTGGAGACAGCATCGAAAAGGCCATCCGCGACGCCAGCTTCGATGTCATCATCAGTAACTTCGCCAATCCCGACATGGTGGGCCACACCGGCATTCTGCCCGCCGCCATCCAGGCCGTCGAGGCCGTGGATTTGCAGCTCACCCGCATCTACAAGGCGGTCAAGGAGCGCAACGCCATCTGGATCGTCACCGCCGACCACGGCAACTGCGAGACCATGGTGGACCCCATCACCGGAGCGCCTCACACCGCCCACACCACCAACCCGGTGCCGCTCATCTACGTTGCCGAGGAAGCCAAAAACTTCCGCCTGCGCAGCGACGGCTCATTGCGCGACATCGCTCCGACCATCCTGAGCAATCTCAATCTGAGCCTGCCCGCGGAGATGAGCGGTCGCGACATGCGCATCCCGCTGCTCAAGTAGTTTTTTCTACCCTCCGCCGGACGGCGCAGCCCGAGGGCTGCGCCGTTTGGCGTTGGCACCCCAAGCGTGCATCGTCCGATCTTGCCGGGCGCGCGGAGGAAGAAAGATCTTTTCGGTGGCGCCTTGCCTCGCCTAGCAGGACGCCCGGCACAGCCTCATGCACTAGACTCGAAGCAGGATCGAACCCCTATGTTGAAATTTTTTGGCAAAAAGAAAGAAGCGCCCGCGCCAGTCGGCACTCCCGAACCGGCCGCGGAGACGGCGTCCGAACCCATTGCAGCGGAGGCGCCCAAACAAGGCTTTTTCAGCCGCATGAAGCAGGCGGTCTCGCGCACCCGCGAATCCCTGGCGGCCAAGATCGAAGACCTGGTGGCGCTGACCCGCACCGTGGACGAAGCGGCGCTGGAGGATCTGGAAGCGGCGCTGTTGACCAGCGATCTGGGTGTGCAGACCACCACCACCATCCTGGAGTCGCTGCGGGAACGGGCGCGGCAGCAGGCCATCGAGGGCGGCGAGGAACTCCGTTCTCTGCTCAAGGCCGAGTTGCGGGCCATTTTGGAGGCGCCGCGGCAGCCCGTCGCCGCGCCCGATGCGCCCCCCACCGTCACCTTTCTGGTGGGCGTCAACGGCACCGGCAAAACCACCACCAGCGGCAAGCTGGCCGCCTGGCACCGCGCCCAGAACCGCTCCGTGCTGCTTTGCGCCGCCGACACCTTCCGCGCCGCGGCCATCGAGCAGTTGGAAGTCTGGGCCTCGCGCTCCGGCGTAGAGATGATTAAAACCCGCCACGGCGGCGATCCGGCGGCCGTGCTGTACGACGCCGTCAGCTCCGCCAAGGCGCGCGGCATCGACGAACTCATTGTGGACACCGCCGGCCGCCTGCACACTAAAAGCGGCCTGATGGACGAGTTGGACAAGATGCGACGCACGGCGGCCAAGCTGATCCCCGGCGCGCCGCACGAGGTGCTGCTGGTGATGGACGCCACCACCGGCCAGAACGGCCTCAACCAGGCGCGCCAGTTCATTCAGGCCGCCGGGGCCACCGGCATCGTGCTGACCAAACTGGACGGCACCGCCAAAGGCGGCATCGCCGTGGCCATCGCCCGCGAACTGAACCTGCCGGTGCGCTTCGTGGGCGTCGGCGAGCAGATGAGCGACCTGCTGGAGTTCTCGCCCGAGGCGTTCGTGGATTCGCTGCTGGGATGAGCCCATTGATTGGGTGTGAAATAGGAATATGATCGAGGTAGCGCCTGAGATGAGATGCGAAGCAACTCAATTTGGAGTTTTCACTCCAAGAGCTCAGACGCTATTTTTTTGGGTGCCTAAACGGGTTTTGTCGATTCTCTGGCGAGGTAGTCATGAATAAAGCGAAAATGAAGCTCAAGAATCAGATGTTGCTTGTGAATATCTGTATTCTCGGCGGACTCATTCTGCAGTACTTCCGTGGATTACCAGTTTTCGCAATCCTGGTGACCGGGATCTTATTGTTCTCGCTCGTTAATGTGATTTTCTTCTTCCGCGTGAAGAGGTTCAAGAAACTGCAATGATTGCTTTGGAGCAAGACCAATATTGGATGCAGCGGGCGCTGGAGCTGGCGCAGCGCGGCATCGGCGTGACTTCGCCCAATCCGGCGGTGGGCTGCGTGATTCTGGATCGCGCCGGGCAGGTGGCCGGCGAGGGCTGGCACGAGTACGATCTGCTGGACCACGCCGAAGTGGCGGCCCTCAAAGTGGCTCGGCAGCACGCCGGAGAACGGCTCCAAGGCGGCACGGCCTACGTTACACTCGAACCCTGCAACCATACCGGCCGCACCGGACCCTGCACCCAGGCGCTGATCGAGGCGGGATTGAGCCGAGTGGTGGCGGCGACCATCGACCCCAATCCTGCCGTCGCCGGCCACGGCCTGGACCACTTGCGTGGGGCGGGGTTACAGACCTCGGTGGGGACCTGTGAGGCCGAAGCGCGCCGCCTCAACGAGGGCTTTGCCCGCTGGAGCCAGCATCGCCGCCCGCTGGTGCTGATGAAAGTGGCCATGACCCTGGATGGGCGCATCGCTCCGCCCGCCGGACAGCACACACCGGGCGAGCCCTTCTGGATCACCAACGAGAGTTCCCGCGCGGTAGTACAAAAACTGCGCTGGCAGGCCGACGCGGCGCTGACCGGCGTGGACACGGTGCTAGCCGACGATCCCCTCTTCACCGATCGCAGCGGATTGCGCCGCCGCAGACCCCTGCTGCGGGTGGTATTGGACTCGGCGCTGCGCCTGCCGCTGGAGGCCAAGATCGTCGCTTCAGCGCAGGACGATCTTGTGGTCTTTACCGTTTCCAACGACCAAGCCCGCATCGCGGCGCTGCGCAATCGCGGCGTGCGCGTGGAGTCGCTGGCTCCTGATGCCGGGGTTCCCGGCGACAGGTCTTCTTCGCCAGGGCGGGAAGCCGGCCGCGTTCCCCTCGCCCAGGTGCTGGACAAGCTGGGCGAAGAAGGCATTCTTACCCTGCTGACCGAGACCGGCACGCGCCTCAACACCGCCCTGCTGGCCGCTGGGCTGGTGGACCGCGTACACCTGTTCGTCAGCCCGCAAATCATGGGCTCCGACGCCGTGCCCGCCTTCCGCGGCATGACCCCGGTCATCCCCATGGAAGAGGTCGAGGTCGAGCGCTATGGAAACGACCTGGGGCTGTGCTCGCTGCTGAAGGATCCGTGGCCGAAGAGCGGTGATAAGAAATCAGTGATCAGTTCTGCAACCGGAACGCCCGAGGCTGGGTGACTGACCCGACGACTGAGCGAGGGCGATACGCTGTAGGGAGAAGAGTCTTCACGGTGCGCTATCATCGCCGACAATATGCTATCATTGATATGTATTCATAAGAGGTGAATGCTCATGCCAGCTGTCACCGTTCGCAACTTGAGCGCAGAGACCCATCGCGCCCTGAAACTGCGCGCCGCCTTAAATGGGCGCAGCACGGAGGCGGAGATTCGCATGATCCTGGAAGAATCCGTCTCCTCCAAAACGCGCCTCAAGATCGGAACCCAACTCGCCGCTTTCGGAAACAAGTACGGCGGCATCGATCTGGAGATGGTTCGCGATCAAGCGCCCGTTGAACCCGCCAGTTTCGCATGATCGTTCTGGATACAAACGTCATCTCCGAGCCTTTGAAAACACAAGCCGATCCGGCAGTGCAACGCTGGCTGGACCGCCAAGAGGCGGAGACGCTCTACCTGACCGCTGTGAATCTGGCCGAGGTGCTCATCGGCATCGAACTGCTACCCGAAGGCAAGCGAAAAAAAGGCATGGCGACCGCGATGCGGGAGTTGCTGCAAGCGCTCTTCGGCACACGTTTGCTGAGCTTCGACGAAGAGGCCGCTGTGGCCTACTCGGTGCTGATCAGCCGGGCCATGGCCAAGGGCTACACCATCTCCGTAGCGGATGGGCAGATTGCCGCCATAGCCGCCGTGCATGGATTCACGGTTGCCACGCGCGACACCGCGCCGTTTCTCGCCGCCGGCGTCCCGGTGCTCAATCCCTGGGAATGCTGAATATTCGTTTGCTTGCTTCTGGTGCCAGTCATGAGCGGCGGGGAGCGTATCTGTCGCGCTGTACGCGCCACGGTTCCCTATTCCCTATTCCCTAGTCCCTGTTCTCCGATCCCTTAGAATGAAATCATGTTTACCGGGATTATTGAGCAGACGGGGACGCTGATCGGGCTGAAGAGCACGGGCGGAGTGCGGCGGATTACGGTCGAGGCGCCGGGCTTGGCCGGACGGCTGCGCGAGGGCGATTCGCTGGGCGTGAGCGGCGTCTGCCTGACCGCGTTGGAGGTGAACCCCACCTACTTCCACGCCGATCTGGCCCAGGAGACACTGGACAAGACCTCGCTGGGGGCGCTGGCTGCCGGCGCCAAAGTCAACCTGGAACTGCCCACCGCCGCTGGCAGCCCGCTGGGCGGACATATCGTCCAGGGCCATGTGGACGGCTGTGGTGAACTGGTTTCGCTGCAACCGGTGATTCCCGAGTCCAGCCCCGAGTTCAATCGCGAGACTACCGATTGGACGCTCAAGGTGAAGGTTCCCGAGAACGTGCGCCCGTGGATGGTGCACAAAGGCTCGGTGGCGCTGGAAGGGATCAGCCTCACGATTGCCGACTTCGGCGGCGAGGCGATCTCGATTGCCATTCTTCCCCTGACCTATTGGCGGACCAACCTGCATACACTCAAGCCCGGCGCGCCCATCAACGTGGAGGCCGATGTGCTGGTCAAGCTGGCGCACGCGCAATTGCTTGCCGCCCGCAAGCCGGAGATGGACCTGACCGAGAGCTGGCTGGTGGCCAACGGGTATTGAGAATGTGACGGTTCGTTTTCCGGCGCAGTGGCTTTCAATCTGTGCCATACTGCTTTCATTCGCAGAGGAGTGAACCGATACAGACCATCCAAGCCGCGGATGCGCAGGAGCGCTTTCTCCGAATTCTCGAAGATGTCGAGCGCGGCGAGCGTGTGCAAATTGAGCGAGATGGTCAGACGATCGCCGAGATCCGGCCAGCCTTTGAGAAACAGATCGATCGCGCCGCGGTTGCCCAAGCCATAGCATCGATGAAGGAGTTTCGCAAGCACGCCCCAAAGCTTACGCTTGAAGAGATTCTCGCCGCACGCGACGAGGGCCGTGCCTGATGGCTTTCGTCCTGGATGCTTCGGTTGCGGCGGTCTGGGCTTTTGCCGATGAATCCTCGCCTCTGGCCGATCTGGCGCTGGAACGTTTGCATTCAGAAACCGCTTATGTTCCCCATCTCTGGTGGTATGAGATTCGCAACATTCTGGTAAGCAATGAGCGGACGAGTAGAATCTCGCTTGCTGAATCTGTCTTCTTTCTGGAAACGCTGAAGCAGTATCCCATCCGTATCGACTGGTCCGAAAACGAAGAGCTTAATCTCCAATTGGCCCGGAAGTTCAGGCTTTCCTTCTACGATGCTGCTTATCTGGCAGTGGCCAAACGAAACCGGCTGCCCCTGGCGACTCTCGATGGCGCTCTGATCAAAGCGGCGCCCGCTTGCAATGTTCTTCTGTTGGGCTTATTTCCCTGCTCTGCCAATTACGGTTTCGCGGGAAGTTTGGGCGGGTCCACCAGATATTCGTCGCCGGTGCGGGCCAGCAGCAGGGCGCGGCGGTCGGTGAGGAGTTTTAATCGGCTTGTAGTCGCGATGAAAGCCTTTTTCTGGTCTTCAGTTAACGCCGTGCCGGATTGGCTGAGCTTGGTCAACTCATCGAGATGGGCCTGCAAGACGGGAATCTCGAGGTCGATGAGGATGGGTCTAATGATTGTGGTCTTGGTCTTGCCGCTGGCCATTTCGTTGCGGTTGTTCTCGCCCCAGACGGGCAGAATGCCCACATGGCCCAGTTCGACATGCACCCCAGCGGGGCCGTAGTCCTTGCGCACGGCGGAGAAGAGTCCGATCAGCGAGTCACGGGGATCGCCGTCCTTGTCGGGCATCAGGCCGTCCACGTAGCTGCGCGACTGGTTGCTGAGAAAATTTCCCAACGAATAAAAAATTACCGTGTCCCGCCCGTCCTGAGTGCGGTAGGTTTCGACCGGCTGCAAGACGTGGGGATGGTGGCCGACGATCACCGAGGCGCCGGCATCGAGCATCTTGTGCGCCATTTCGACATCTTCGGGACGGGGCGCGGGCGCATACTCCACCCCCCAATGGATGGAAACGACCAAAAAGTCGCATTGGGCGCGGGATTTTTTGATGGTCTCCAGCACGCTGGCCTCGTCGGCTCCCGGTGCGCCGCCCGACTCGCCAGGATAGGGGAAGAAGTTCACCTGCGGCTGGTCGTCCTTGTCGGGGTTGCGATTGCCGTTGAGCCAGCGGGTCATGCCCAGCCAGCCGACTTTGATGCCGTTGGCCTGGGTGAAGACCGGCTGCCAGGATTTTTCCTGGTTGTCTCCGCTCCCAGCGAAGAGAAGACCCTTTTCGACGAGATGCTCGCGGGTCTCGGTAAAACCGGCCCAGCCCTGGTCCATGACGTGGTTGTTGGCAAAGGAGACGATCTTGATTCCACTGGCCTTCAACGCATCGAGAAGTAGCGGGGGTGCGTCGAACATAAATGGCTTGGAACCGTGGGAATGGGCCGGAGCCACCGGGGTTTCCAGATTGACGAAGGCGAAGTCGGCGCGGTGGAAGACGTCGGCGACATCGCTGAAGAGCGCGGTCCAACCCGCCGCGCCCTCTCCGGCAGCGGCGGCGGCGGCGCGCACCGGCTCGTGGGGAATCACATCCCCGGCCACGGCAAAGCTGACCTGGGCCAGTTCGTGGGGGTAAGGTGCGATGGCGGCGGTGGAGGAACGGCCGCCATAAAACCCGGTGAGCAACACAACCGCGACGGCTATCAGCACAAACGCGCTGCCGCCGATCATTGAATATTTTCTAGCTTTGCCCCGCGGCATCCAGTTCATCGGCTCAGGCCCTTCGTTTTCATGCAAAGTGAAATGGAATCGGAATAAAAAAGCACAGCAGAGCGAAACCAGGGCGTTTTTGCTTTTGCTATAGACTTCCGTGCCCCATCTTATTCGCGCATTTCAGCGGAGAGGGTGGGATAGAGATGAAATTCCGGTCTAAACCATTTCGTAAAACGCGCTAGCTGGGCGGAACGCGCGCCACACCCAGAATACGCACAACCAGCCCTTCGTCTCTCCCCGCCAGTACCAGCTCGAGCAGGTTTCCCAGTATCTCCCAGGAGACGGAGTAGCCGCACCGCATTCGAGAATGTCTTGTCTAACTTCGCGGGCTACGCCCAAGGTGCAGGACATGGCAGGAATAATAGCACAGGGCTGAAGCGACGGTTTCCCCCCGCAACGGGGTCATTCCATCCACAAGAGTGATGCTGCGATTGGAGTCGCGGCTCAACTATCTTGCACCGCAAGGCTCTCCGAATCCTCACCTCGCCGCTGCACCATCATCTCCAATTGCGCTTCCTGGATGGCGCACCCCAAGTAGACCGCACCGGCTTGGCCGGCGGGCGGCAAGGAGCAAACCCCAACCACCGGTGCGGAGGTTTCTTGCCCCGCATTGGCCGCCGGGATTTCCATTTCTTGGCCGGCGGGCGCTACGGCGTTATCTGGCGTATCGCCCATCTCGCTCAAAAATTGATCAAGAGGAATGTCGCTGGACTTGCGGCCGCGGCGGCTCTCGAATTTCTGCCGAATCTCCTCCGGCAGATCGCGGCGCGGGACGCTGACCATGGGCAAAAGAACCGCATGATCGCCCACAATTTCGAGCAGTAGTTCCCCGCCCTCTTCGAGCGAAAGCTGCTCCATGCAACGCCTGGGGATGGTGACCTGGCGTTTGGCTCCGATGGGGAGTTTGAAGCGAAGGGCAGACATGAAGGCTCCTGTGAACAGTGTAGCGGAATGGAGGATTTTCCGCCATTCCTCCAATTATCTTACGCCTCACTGAAACGCAGGAGCAACTGCGCCAGAAATCCGAGAAGGAGGAGGAAAAAACCAGCAAATACCCAACGGAGGGCAACGACTGCCGCATTCCACTCATCGTCGGCGAGGTTGAGGCGGGGAAACTGGTCGCGGAATTGGGCGTCGATGCGCTTGCTTTTCAACTCGCGGAGGCGGAGAAAGGCGTCGCGGGTGAGGATGAGCCCGCCCAGAAAGGTAAACCCATCGGCCAAGATGCCGATGGGGAGCCGATGTGCGTCGAACCAGTTCATGCGTGCATCTTACGGTGCTTTGCGCCGAGGGATGGGAGATTCTTGCCGAGGTAGCTGGCGGTGGTCATGTCGAGCGCTGCATCCGGCTTTCGCGTCTATCCGTTACGAGCAGAGTGGGCAGGAACTGGTAACCTGAATCTGGGAACCATAGCTGGGGAAAGCCGGATGGTTCGATCCGGCGGGCAGAGGAATGGCAGAATTCGTCATCAAATTGGCCGATGAGCGCGGCCATATTCTGGAACAGGTGCACACGGCGGCCTCGGCAGAGGAACTGCGGGCGCGCTTCACCCATGGCGGCTACCACGTCTTCTCCATCCACGCCCGCGGCGGCGGCATGAGCCTGTTCTCCAAGCGCAAGGTCAAGCTGGAGCCCTTTCTCATCTTCAATCAGCAGTTTCTAACCCTGATCCGGGCCGGCTTGCCGATCATGGGCTCCATTCAGATGCTGGCCAAGAACCAGAAGAACGCCCATTTTTCCAGCCAGTTGGACGACGTGGCCAACCGAGTCAAGACGGGCGAATCGCTCTCCGCGGCCTTTGAGGCGCAGAGCGGTTTCCCGGTGATGTACACCACTACCCTGCTGGCCGGCGAGCGCTCCGGCAACCTGCAAGAGGTGCTGGAGCGGTACGTGACCTTTCAGCGCATCTCGCTCACCTTCCGCAAGAAGATGACCGCCTCGCTGGTCTATCCCGCGGTGCTGTTGACCCTGGTTTCGGGATTGATGTTCTTCATGTTCGCCTTTGTAGTGCCGCAGTTTGCCGTGCTCTACGACCAGATGGGCTCGAAACTGCCGGCCATGACGGTAATGCTGCTGAACTTCGGCAAGGCGCTGAACCACAATCTGTTGTGGATTCTGCTGGGGGCGGCGGGCACAGCCACGGGCGTCTACCGCTTCTCGGTTACCGAGCGCGGACGGGATCTGATCGACGGAGTGCGGGTAAGCCTGCCGATCTTCGGCAAGATCTGGCTGAAATATCAGGTGGCGCTCTTCTCCCGCACCCTTTCGACGCTGCTCACCGGCGGTCTGCCGCTGGTGCCTTCGCTGGAGACGGCGGCCCGCTCCATCTCCTCGCTGCGCGTCTCGCGGGCGGTGATGGGGTCCATTACCACCGTGCGCGAGGGCCGCAGCCTGGCCGAGGCGCTGAACGAGACCAATGTCTTCCCCGATCTGGCATCGGAGATGATCGCCGTGGGCGAGCAGACCGGCGCACTGCCGCAAATGCTCAACTCCGTCTCCGAGTTCTTCGAAGAAGATGTGGCCACGGCCCTGGCCGCGGCGCTGACACTGATCGAACCGGCCATCCTCATCATCATGGGCGCGGTCGTACTCTTCATTCTCATCTCGCTTTACCTGCCCATCTTCTCGCTTGGGGCGGCCGGCGGGGGTCAGGGATAGATCAAGGACAAATCATGGCTGAGACAACCACCCTTCCGCTGCCCATCCCGCTGCCCTCTAACCAGGACGAGCGGGCGCAGGCCGAGCTGCTGGCCAGCCGCTACCGCGCCGAATTCGTGGATCTGAAGAACTTCAAGATTCAGCACGACCTGCTGCGCACGGTGCCGGTGGAACTGATGTTCCGCTACAACTTTGTCCCCATCGAACAGTTGCAGGACGCACTGGTGATCGCGGTCAGCGACCCCTCGCGGCTGATGGTGCTGGACGAGATTGCCGGACTGCTCAACCACCGCATCATCCCCCGCGTGGCCACGCTCTCGCAGATTACCGACCTGCTGAAGAAGACCGAGCAGTCGCAGCGGGTGCTGGACGAAGCCAGCGAGGGACTGACCTTCGACGTACTCACCGGCGAGGACTCCAGCGACGAAAACATCTCCATCGAGAAGCTGACCAGCGAAGAAGACATCAGCCCCATCATCCGCCTGGTTGACACCACCATCTTCACCGCCCTGGAGCGGCGCGCCTCGGATATTCACATCGAGACCAACGACGATTCGGTGGTGGTCAAGTACCGCATCGACGGCGTGCTGCAAGCGGCCATGGCGCCCATTGCGCGGGAGCACCACTCGACCATTCTGAGCCGCATCAAGATCATGAGCGAGTTGGACATCGCCGAGCGGCGCGTACCCCAGGACGGGCGTTTCCGGGTTCGCTACAAAGGCCGGCTGATCGACTTCCGCGTCTCCATCATGCCCACCGTGCATGGCGAAAACGCCGTGCTCCGCGTGCTGGACAAGGAGTCGATGAGCGAGAAGTTCCGCAATCTCACCCTCGATGTGGTGGGCTTTGCCGAGGCCGACCTGACTCGCTTCCGCCGCTACATCCGCGAGCCCTACGGCATGGTGCTGGTCACCGGGCCCACCGGCTCGGGCAAGACGACGACGCTCTACGCCGCGCTCAACGAGATCAAGAGCGACGAAGACAAGATCATCACCATCGAAGACCCGGTCGAGTACCAGATCCGCGGCATCACCCAGATTCCGGTCAACGAGAAGAAGGGCCTCACCTTTGCCCGTGGACTGCGCTCCATCCTGCGTCACGATCCGGACAAGATTCTGGTGGGCGAGATCCGCGATCAGGAGACGGCGCAGATCGCCATCAACTCGGCGCTGACCGGCCACCTGGTCTTTACGACGGTCCACGCCAACAACGTGGTGGACGTGCTGGGGCGCTTTCTGAACATGGGTGTCGAGGCCTACAACTTCGTCTCCGCATTGAACTGCATTCTGGCCCAGCGGCTGGTGCGCACCATCTGCGAGCACTGCGCGCAGACGGTGTATTACGAAGACGACGTGTTGCGGGCCAGCGCCATGGATCCGGTGGATTGGCGCGGTTTCGGATTCCGCGAGGGCGCCGGCTGCATCGAGTGCGGCGGCACCGGCTATCGCGGGCGAACCGCCATTCACGAGTTGCTGGACCTCACCGATCCCATTCGCGAACTGATTTTGGAAAAGAAACCCAGCTCCGAGGTGCGCAAGCTGGCGCAGAAGGAAGGCATGAACTTTCTGCGCGAGTCGGCCCTGGACCGCGTCCGGCGCGGCCTGACCACCCTCAAGGAGATCAACAAGGTAACGTTTATCGAGGCTTCCCGCTAGTGAATTCGATTTTGAGCAAAGCCCAACTCGGCGTTCAGCCCGGCAACCGCCCGCCGGCGGCAGTGGAAATTTCCCCCGACGGGGTCTTGGCCGCCGCAACGCCGGCACCCGGCCAGGCGCCGGTTTATGCCTTCGAACCCTTGCCAGCGGGGACCATCCTGCCCGGCATCGGCGAACCCAACGTGCGCAACGCCGAGGCCTTGGCCAACGCCATGCGCAACGCCCTCGGCCAGGTCTCGCCGCGCAGCCACGCGGTCACGCTGGTGCTGCCGGATACCGCGGTGCGGGTCTTCGTGCTGGATTTTGACGCCCTGCCCCCACGTGCCGCCGAAGCTATGCCGGTCTTGCGCTTCCGCCTGCGCAAGATGGTTCCCTTCGAGGTGGAGCACGCCGGCTTGAGCTATCAGATCCTCGCCGAGAGCAAGAGCGAGTGCAAGGTGCTGGCGGCGGTGATGCCGGGAGCCATCCTGGCCGAGTACGAAGCCGCAACCCGCGCCGCCGGCTACGAGCCGGGCGCGGTCTTGCCGGCCAGCCTCTCCGCCCTGGCCGGGCTGGACTCCATGGAGGCGCAAATGATCGCCAACCTCAGCCGCAGTTCGCTGACCACCGCCATCGTCAACGGCAATGACCTGTTGCTCTACCGCACCATGGATCTGCCTGTGGATGCGGCACTGCATGAAGACGAGGTGCAGCGCGGCATCGCCGTAGCCGCCGCCTACTTTGAAGACAAGTTGGGCGTCCGGCCCATGGCTTTGCTCTATGCCGGGGTCGAGCCCGCCCACGAGTTTTCCCGCTGGATTGCCGACCAGAATCTGAGCGTGGGCGAACTGGCCCCCCGCCCGGAGACCGGCGTCGTCACCAGCATGGGCTGCCTGAGCATTGCCGGCGTCACAGGCGCGCTGGCGGGAGCACGATAAGACCATGCGCATCGCCCTCAATCTCGCCTCACGCCCCTTCGCCGATCTGGGACCGGCCCTCAAGCGGCTGCGCATCGCCATCGGTGTGCTGGCCCTGCTAGCTCTGGCCTTCTGGTTCGGCATTCACACCTTCCATGAGAAGGCGGAAGAGGCCCGCGCCCGCGAGCACGCCCTGGACGGCAAGATCGCCGCCATCAACCAGGAACGGCTCGGCTATCAAAGGACCATGCAGTCTTCGGAAAACGCCCAACTGCTCAAGCACGTCGCCGCGCTCAACCAGCTCTTCGACGAAAAGACCTTCTCCTGGACACTGGCCATGGAAGACTTGGAAACGGTGCTCCCGGGCGGCGTACAGGCCGTCACCCTGGAACCGATTCGCGCCAAGGACGGGACCATCACCCTGCACCTGCGCGTCACCGGCCCCCGCGACAAGGAGGTCGAGCTGATGCGCAACCTGGAACACTCCCGCCACTTCCTGCTGCCCCGCATCGCCGCCGAGAGCGCCGAGTCCACCGGTGGGCCGGGGCAGAAGCTGGAACCCATCAGCGCCTCCAACCGGGTGAACTTCGACCTGCTGGCCGATTACAACTCTGCCGCGCCCGCCGAGATCCCCAAGACCCACAAAGCGGAGATGGAAGACCAAGCCAAGGACAAGCCCGCCAAGGCCCCCGCCGCGCGTAAGCCGGCACTCGCTCCCCCGGCCCGCAGCGCCCCGCCAGAAAAGGCAGCCAAGCCGGCTCCACTCTCCCACTGGAGCCCTGCACCCGCGGGCAGCCCGGCCAACAACAACGATTCCAAGGGACCCTTCTCCGGCCAGGCGCACCCGCCACAGCCCCAGCGGCCCAACTCCAACCCCGCGCAGGGAGGCCCGCGATGAGCATTCAAACTCCCACTTCGTGGCGGGAACGCCTGACCTCTCCCCTGCTCTGGCACTTTGCCGTCTGCGCCATTTTGCTGGTGGCGACCATCGTCCTGGGCGTGCGCTTCGGCATGGACTGGGCGGCTACCAACACCAGCCACTCCGACGCCCTGCTCAGCAAGCAGGTCGAATTGAAGGCCATGGATCTGCAAACCGCGCCACTGCGCGGCATGGACCAGCGCCTGGACGACTCCCGCGCCCGTATGCAGGCCTTTTACGCCAAGCGCATTCCCGCCCGCTACTCGCTGATCGCCGAGCGCATCGGCGATTTGCAGGTCGATTCCAAGGTACGACTGTCGAGGGTGCAGTACAGCCAGGGCCCGGCCGGTTCCGATCTCACCGAAATCCTCATGGATGCCGGCATCAGCGGCGGCTATCCCGAGATCATGCACTTTGTGAACGCCCTGGAGCGGGACCAGATCTTCTTTGTCATCCGCGCCATGTCGCTGACCGGCCAGCAGGGGGGTACGGTGAACCTGCGCATCCGCGTCTCCACCTGGCTGCGCCCCGCCGACGCCGAGGCCACCGGCTTGCCCTCGACCGCCGAGTTGGATGCCCAGAACGCCAGCCCGAATGCCAGAAAAGAGGGTCAATAGCCATGGCGATGCCTTTGGGAGCAGAAAACAAGCGCCAAGTGTACATGGTGGTCGCCCTCTTTTCGGTGGTGGTCCTGGCCGGCGTCTACGAGCTTCACAGTTACTTTGCCGCGCCCGCCACGCCGGTGCACACGGTGGCGCCTCCACCCGCGCAACTGCACACCACCGCCAGCCCGCGGCCGGCGTCCACCTCGACAAGCGCCGGTCCCGAGGCGCAGAAGCTGAGCAACAGCCTCGATCCCACCCTGCACTTCGACAAACTCGCCCAAAGCGAGCGGATCGAGTATTCGGGAGCAGGACGCAACATCTTCTCCGCCGATTCCGCCCCGGTCAAGATCGAAGTGCCGCTCCAGAGCGCCCGCATCTCGGCTCAGCAAGCAGCAGCGCAACTGGCCACGCAGAAGGCGGAAGCGCCCAAGGCCCCACCCATCGATCTCAAGTACTTCGGCTATACCCAAACCAAGGACAAGACCATCCGGGCCTACTTCGTTCACGGCAGCGACATCTTTGCCGCCAAGAGCGGCGATGTCGTCGATCACCGTTTCAAGATCGGCACCATCCTGCCCGCCAGCGTCCAGGTCACGGATCTGAGCTACAACAACACGCAAACGTTGCCGCTGACTGCGAATTGAGAAAGACAGGGAACGAGAGATCAGGGAACAGGAATCAGGGATTACGATCAGCAGATGGTCGTTTAGGTTTTGTAACAGGGCACGACTTCAGTCGTGCCGTAAACGGTACAAATGGTCCGGGCTTTCGGCCCTGAGGTAGATCTGAAAACGCTGAAACGCACCTCAGGCCTAAGGGCCAAGAATTTTTGAAGCCTTGACCTGCCAGACCAGGTCTACGACAGCCTGACGTTGCATCCTGGTTCCCGTATAGGTCTTTGAGTCAAAAAGGATGATGAAGCACATTCCAATCCGCCGCACTTGCACTCCAAAAGATAGCGAGGCCGGCTACATGCTGGTTGCGGTGATCTTCATGCTGGCACTGTTGACCTTGTCGCTGGCGATCGCCGCCCCCAAGGTGGCGCGGGAGATTCAGCGCGACCGGGAATTGGAGACCATGCAGCGCGGCAAGCAATACATCCGCGCCATCCGCATGTACTACAAGAAGTTCGGCGCCTATCCGCCGAGCATCGACGCCCTCGTAAAGACCCAGAATCTGCGTTTTCTGCGCAAGAAGTACGTGGACCCGACCACCGGCAAGGACGAATGGAAGCCCATCCACTTTGGTCAGAACAAGGCGCCCACAGCCATGGGCTTCTTCGGACAGCCTTTGGTGGGCTCGACCCTGGCCGGCATCGGCCCCGGCGGCGGTAACGGCGTCACCGGCGCGGCCAACGCCGGTAGCGCCTTCATGGGATCGAACAGCTCTTCCGGTTCCAGCGGTTCCTTCGGCTCCAACAGTTCCTTTGGATCGAGCAGTTCCTTCGGCTCCTCTGGCAGCAACGGATCGAATTCGATCTTTGGATCGAACAATTCCAGTGGCGGCGGCGGCTCCGCCAGCGGAACCACCGGCACTTCGGGAACCGACGGCACCGCAACCAGCAGCACCGGGAGCAGCAGCGGCTCGGACACCGGCAGCGCCTTCGGGGGCAGTGGCCAGACCTTTGGCGGACTGGGCATCATCGGCTTCTCTCCGGGCAGCCCCAAGCCTTCCCTGCTGGTCTACAAGACAAAAACACACTACAACGAGTGGGAGTTCGTCTACGATCCCATCATGGAACGGATGATGCAGGGCGGCAACTTGGGCGGCATTGGCACCGCAGCCGGCAACCTCAACGGTTCGCCCAGCGGAGCCCAGACGGGCATCGGTTTTGGTTCCAATGGCAGTGGCTCGGGTGGGACCAGCTTTGGTTCAGGCGGGAGTGGCTTTGGTTCCGCTGGCAGTGGATTCGGCTCGGGCGGAAGCGGCTCCGGTGGAGGCACCACGCCCTAGCGTTTTCGCTTTGGCTGTAAACCTCCCTGCCCCATTCTTGGCGCGGGTGAATGCATACAACGGTCTTCGGCCACTCCGCACAGTCTCTTCCCTACGCACAGAAGCCCGTCCTCAAGGGACGGGCTTCTGCTTGCGCGCCAGCCAGAAAGCAGCGCTGCGGATCACGCGCTGAACGAGGAGCCGCAACCACAGGTGCTCTTGACGTTGGGGTTGTCGAATTTGAAGCCGGCGGCTTCCAGGGTCTCGACGTAATCCACGTTGCAGCCCTTGAGGTACACCAGCGAGGTGGCGTCGACGAAGATCTTGAGGTCGCCGAAGGTGAAGACCTTGTCCATCATGCCAGCCTGATTCTCGAAGGCCATGGAATATTGGAAGCCGGAACAGCCTCCGCCCATCACGCCCAGGCGCAGGCCGGCGGGAATGGGATTTTGCGTGGCCATGATCTCGCGCACTTTGGCAATGGCCTGGGGGGTCAGGTTGAGGGGCGCCTGCTTGACGGTTTCAGGGGCGGGTGCGGTAGTAGTGGCCATGAAAACTCCCGAATTGAGATGCGTACCGTTGTCGTAACTGTACTGCGCGGCGGACCGGGAAACAAGTCCAAGGCGTGCAATCACCCTGTTCGATGCCCGGCGCGCCAGAAAAGTCGCAGAAATAGCCCGTCACCCGGATCTCGGATAGTGAAACTTACGTAAAAATGTGAGGGCGCGGAAACAAACGCTGAGATTAAAGCGGCGAGAAAGAAAAATCCTGTGATTTTTGTCACCACAGGGATACCTCCACCGGGCTATGATGGTCAACCGTACGGCCCCACTGCCGGTGAGACCGCGTTTCCTTTACGGGCTTACCTGTAGCTTGCCGGCATCCGTGGCCCGAACCGTCGCTTGGAGGTGTGTATGTCGATAGCACTCGTGATGTGGTCGGTATGGATTGTGTTGGTGGCGATCCTTGCCGCTCTGTATGTCTACCGTTCCCGGCTGACCCGCGATGAAGAAGATCAGCTCTTTCTGGACGAATCCTTCGACGGTGAGAAAAAGGAACAGGCCTCCATCGTCGCCAAGGTCAACAAGGTGCAGCCCTTTGTGCAGGCAGCCACATGGCTGGTAGCGGCTTCGTCGCTGTTCGTGGTCGGCTACTATGTTGTCGACATCTACAACAAGCTCAGATAAACCGCAATCTTTTCCACTGATTCAAGACGGCGTGCGGCTGCTGGAGGGTAGCCGCACGCCGCTGTTTTAACGGCCGCCCGCTACTCCACTTCCTGCTTGGCGCGATACCCATCGCGGGCAATAATGTCGTACTTGAGCGGTTTGTGCTTCTCGTCCTGAATGCGCAGCGGCTGGCCCTCGTCGTCCACCAGTTCCACGCGCAGTTTGCGGAAGGTGCCGTCCTGCTTGGTATTACTGGGGTGGTAGACCAATTGATACTTGGAGCGGATGTTCTGATTGATCTCCTGGAAGATCTCCGGCATCTCCGCGGAGAAGCGGGGGAAGAAGGACTTGCCGCCGGTGATCTTGGCAAAGTTCTTCATCTCGTTGTCGGCCTGCAAGTAGTCCATGTCGCGCATGGCCCCACCCATGCCGCCCCGGCCCTCGGTCATGATCCGCTCGCCGCCCCCGGTGGAGACGGTAAAGATGGTGATGTCGGGGGTATTTTTCACCTTCTGCACTATCTTGTCGAGGGTGATGCGGGAGAAGGTATCGCGCCCGGAAGCGATCAGAATAATGTACTTGCGCCCTTGAATGCGGCTCAGCCGATCCTCCGCCTCGTAGAGGGCGTCGAAGAGGTTGCGCTCGCTGAAGCCGGGAATGCGCAACTCATTGATGGCCTCCAGCAACTGCTTCTTGTCCTGGGTGAAGTCGGTCACGATCTGGGTGCGCATGTCGAAGGTCATCATGGCCACGTAGTCCTGCGGCCGCAACTGCTGCGCAAAGGACCAGGCGGCATTGCGCATGTCGTAGATGAACTGGTAGTTGGTGGAAGCAAACTCGCACACCAGCAGCGCCGTGATGGGGGCTTCGACGCGCTTGAAGCCGGCGATCTTCTGGGGTACGCCGTCTTCGTAGATGCGGAAGTTGGAGGGCTTGAGGTTGGGCACGAACTGCCCGGTCTTTTCCAGCAGCACGCCCACATCGACGGTGACCTCGGGAACCTCGACGCGCAGCGAGTAGTTGCCCGCCCCCTCGGGGTTCTTGAACTTGGGCTCGGCCGGAGCCACGGGAAGGGGTTCGTCACTCTTTTCTTTCTTTTTGGGGACGGCAATCGCCCCGGTGTCGGCACCCGGGCCGCCAGCATCGGGTACCGTCTGATCGGGTTGCGGCGGAGAGGGCTGCGGCTGACTCTGCGCGCGTCCCAGGGGCCCGGCGGTGAGAAGCAGCGCAGCGGCGGTCAGCAGCAGCAACGACGGGAATCGGCAAAGAACAGCGGCAATCCGCGGCATCGAATCCATAACAACCTCTGTGTGCAACAGCATACGGGATCGATGCGGAGAAGCACAGGCGCTCCGCCGGCAACCCGGCCGCTGCATTTGTTTAGACGGAAGAATCCGCCGCAGGGAAGATTTCACCACCCGTTCACATTCCCCAGACGCCTTCCCTGCCCCCGGCGCGGGAGAATGCCGCGTTTGCGCAAGCAAATCCCAGACAGAAGAGCCATGGAGGGTTAAACTGGATGGTGGTGAGTTGTTTTCGCCAACCTGAGGGCGGCGTGTACAATTCAACCTGCCTCAAAGAAATCTCCCACGAGGACCCCGGACCGACCATGAGCCAGATACAAGGATTAGCAGCGCACGCAGCGGGAGCCGAATTACTGCCGTATAAGTACGACCCCGGCAAGTTGGGCGCGCAGGAAGTCGAGATCGGCATCACCCATTGCGGCGTCTGCCACAGCGATCTGCACCTGATCGCCAACGACTGGGGCATGAGCCAGTTCCCCTTCATTCCCGGCCACGAGGTGGTGGGTACGGTGACGGCGGTGGGCGGCGAGGTCAAGTCCCTGCAGGTGGGTCAGCGCGTGGGTTTGGGCTGGCAGTCCAACTCCTGCGGCATCTGCGAGTGGTGTACCCGCGGCATGGAGAACCTCTGCCCGGCATCGGAAGGAACCTGCGTCCATCGCCACGGCGGTTATGCCGACAAAGTGCGCGCCAACTCCCGTTTTGTGATTCCCATCCCCGAGGGGCTGGAGAGCGAACAGGCGGCGCCCCTGCTATGCGGCGGCATTACCGTTTACAACCCGCTGCGCACCCACGGCGTCAACCCTTCCTCGCGTGTCGGCATCGTCGGCATCGGCGGTCTGGGGCACATCGCCATCCAGTTTGCCCGCGTCTTCGGCGCCCACATCACCGCCTTTTCCACCTCTGCCAACAAGGAAGAGGAGGCCCGCGCGCTGGGCGCGCACCACTTTGTCAATTCCCGCGAGACCAAGTCCATGAAGGAAGTCGCTGGCACCATGGACTTCATTCTCAACACCGCCAACGCCGATCAGGACTGGAACAACTACATCCAGGCGCTGCGCCCCACTGGCACGCTGTGCTTCGTCGGTGTGCCGCCCTCGCCGGTCTCGACTCACGTCTTCCCGCTGATCTCCGGCTTGCGCTCGATCACCGGCAGCCCCATCGGCAGCCCCTTCCAGTTGCGCGAGATGCTCGACGTAGCCGCCCGCCACGGCGTCAAGGCCCAGACCGAGCGCTTCCCCATGGCCAAGGCCAACGAAGCCATCGAAAAGGTCAAAAAGAACAAGGTCCGCTACCGCGCCGTGCTGTCCAACTAATTTCAGCCATACCCTTCCGGATGCCCCACCCAGACCGCGCGCTGGCTTTTGCGGCCTGGGTGGGGTTCTTCATTTGTGCTGCCAGCATCAGGCCCGATCATACCGCCATGGTTCCACCTCGCGGCGCAGGATCTCCGGCAGCGGTATAAAAGAAGCATGACTTCCGTACGAATCGACAAGTGGTTATGGGCGGCGCGTTTCTTCAAGACCCGGGCGCTGGCCTGCAAGGCCTGCGATCTGGGCCGCATTCGCTCCAACGGCATCGAGGCCAAACCGTCCCGCGAGGTTCGCCTGGGGGACAAGCTGGAAGTCAAGAACGAGGGCGGCACATTCGCCATCGAGGTGCTGCTGCTGAGCGAGATGCGCGGTCCGGCGGCGGTGGCGCAAACCCTCTATCGCGAGAGCGAAGCCAGCATTGCGGCCCGCCTCAAAGCCGCCGCGGAACAAAAGGCCATGCAGCAGTATGCACCCCTGCCTGAACACCGTCCCAGCAAGCGCGACCGGCGCCTGATTCACAAGTTTCGCGGCGAATCCTGAGCGGGCCCGAGGAACCTCTGATTCCGTGCGCCTTCTATGACCCAACCTTCTTGCAAGGGCTAAAGCCCAATGATTCTTTGAGCTTTATGTACGGGCTAAAGCCCGTATCCTGCAAATCGCCGACATAATCAGAGTATCCCTTCCAAAAAAGCCACGGCCCGCAGAGGCAAGGGAGCCTGCGGGCCGTGATTTCATAGCGCGTCGAAAACCAGGGCCAACTCAGGCCGCGGGCGAAACCGTGGGCAGCAGGCCCAGCTCGCCGGCCAGCCGCTGCAAACGGGCGCGGGTAGCGGCAGTGGGCGGCACCAGCGGCAGGCGCACCTGGTCCGAACTCCGCCCCATCAGGTTCAACACGGTCTTCACCGGAGCGGGATTCGATTCCCAGAAGTTGGCTTCGAAGAGCTGCGCATAGCGGCGCTCCAGTTCGCGAGCCTGGGGCCATTGGTTGTTGAGCGCGGCGCGGATCATCTGCGCCACCTCCCGCGGAACCTCGTTGGCGGCCACGCTGATCAACCCGTGGGCGCCGATACCCATCGCCGCCAGGCCCAGATTGTCGTCGCCGCTGAAGATTTTGAAGCTGCTGGGCAGGGTGTGCACCAGTTCGGCGATCTGGGTCAGCTTGCCGCTGGCCTCCTTGACCGCCTGGATGTTGGGCGCGGCGGCGGCCAGCCGGGCCACCGTGGCCGGCTCCAGATTGGCGGCGGTGCGGCCGGGCACGTTATACAGCGCCACCGGCAGCGGATCGACCGCCTGAGCCAGCGCCAGAAAGTGCTGAAACTGCCCTTCCTGGGTGGGCTTGTTGTAGTAGGGATTGGCGCTGAGCACGGCGCCGAGGCCTTCGACCTGGCGCAGCAGGGCGGCTTGGCGCAGCAAAACCCGGGTGGAATTGTGGGTGCATCCGGCCCACACCGGAACCCGTCCATGGGCCGCTTTCACCACCAGCCGGACCACCCGCAGCCACTCCTCCTCGTCGAGCGTCGCCGCCTCGCCGGTCGAGCCGCAGGCCACTAGAAAGTCCACGCCGGAGTCGATCTGCCAGCCCACCAGCGCCACCAAAGCCGCTTCGTCGATCGATCCGTCCGCCTGAAAAGGCGTCACGATAGCTGTACCGCAACCAATGGTTTCCATCAAAAAAAGTGTATACCGAAGAGGGCCGCACACGCTCAAAAGAAAAGGGAATGTACCCGGCGGGCGGGGGATCATCGCCGCCTGCCGCTCCGCCATGCCGCCACCGCCCATCTACACCGTGAACCAGCCGGGGCAGGAATGTTGCAGATGCGGCAGCAGAGCGACGCGAATCTTGTTGCGCTTGCGGACCTGCCAGAGGTCATAGACCAAGGGTCCGACTCAATTCAAACCTGTTCGCGATGCCGTTCGACAAATTCCCTCAAGGCGATATTCATACGCGTCTGGTAGCCCGGTCCCTGGCCTTGGAACCAGGCGAGAACGTCGGCATCCACACGCAGCGAGAGCGCACGCTTGAGGGGGCGATAGAACGGCCCGTGCACAGCTTTGCTCCAATCGGCAATGGGCGGCATCTCGGCGGTGTCGATCTCCCCTTCCGGCATTGCCGCCAGAGCATCCAGCTCGGCCTGCAACTGCGGGGTCAATGGCTCAGGATTCCCTATCTTCATACGCCCGCCTCTCATTACTGGTGGCCAATCTCGCGCGGATGATTCTTCCCGCTCCGAACTCGTCCTCCGGCCAAGTGTGAACGACATAGAGAACCACGCCTCCATCCGTGCTGGGCGAACCCAGGGTTCTCCTGCGCTCCACGTCCGGGTACGGATCGGGAACCGAAAGGCACAGCGGATCGCCCAGAGCGCGTTCAGCAAGTTGGAAGCTGACCTTATGCTTCTCAATGTCCGCCTTCGCCTTTTCGGGATCTCATGTCCAGCGCATCGGCTCTCCGTATATACATTACCGTATCTACATTCTGATCGATGGTCAATCGGAGAACGACCGGCAAACCCCTCAGAACGCGAGATCTCAGGAGCAGGAAAACTCGATCCATAAATCCCCGCCCTGCGGCTAGCGGCTGGCCATAATCATCTGTGTGGCGTGCTGGAGGCTGGTTTCGGTAACCGTGGCGCCGCTCAACATGCGGGCGACTTCGTGGGTGCGGGCCTGTTCGTCGAGGAGCAGAACCTGGGTCTTGGTGCGGCCGTTGGACTCGCGCTTGTCGATGAGGAAGTGCTGGTTGGCGAAGGCGGCGATCTGCGGCAGGTGGGTAACGCAGAGAACCTGCTGGCCGCGGCTGAGGGCCTTGAGCTTCTGTCCGACGGCCTCCGCGGCGCGGCCGCCGATGCCGATGTCGATCTCGTCGAAGACCAGGGTGCGGGGGGTGGGACTCTTGGTCTTGGGCTGGAGCGCGCCCTCTTCGACGCTGACCTTGAGGGCCAGCATGACGCGGCTCATCTCGCCGCCGCTGGCGATCTCGTGCAGGGCTTTGAGCGGCTCGCCGGGGTTGGTGGAGATGCGATATTCCACCTCGTCCCAGCCGGTTGCGGTCCAGTGGGCGAAGGCGTCGTTGCTGTGCACGGCGACCTCGAAGCGCACCTTCATGGCCAGCGAGTTGATCTGCGCCTCGGCAATTTTGGCCAGTTTGACGGCGGCGGCGTGGCGCTCGGCGCTCAGCGCAGCGGCCGCGGTTCGATAGGCGGAAGCGGCTGCTTCGACGGCCAGGCGCAGGGAGCGCAGCAGTTCCTCGCGGTCTTCAACCTCGGAGAGCTTGCGCGTCACCTCCTGACCGAAGGCGACGATCTCGACGACCGTGGAACCGTATTTTCTTTTCAAGCGATCGATCAGCGCCAGCCGGTCTTCGATCTCGGCCAGGCGCTCGGGCGAGGCGTTGATGCCCTCGGCGTAGTCGCGCACGCTGGCACTGACGTCGCCCACCAGGGCGCGGGCACTTTGCAGTTGTTGCACGGCCTCGTTGAAACGGTTATCGTAGCGGGCCAGTTCTTCGAGGTTGCGCAGGGCAGCACGCAACCCCACCTCGGCGGAGGCGCCGCCTTCGTAGAGCTGGTCGAAGGCGCCCATGGCGGCGGTGTAGAGTTTTTCGGCGTTGGCCAGGACGCGTTTTTCCGTCTCCAGCGCCTCGTCTTCGCCGGCGACCAGATGGGCAGAGTCGATTTCTTTGGATTGATAGCTCCACAGATCGACCATGCGCAGGCGGTCCTGCTCGCCCTGGAGCAATTCGTCGAGCTTCAGGCGCGCCTCGTTCCAGAGAGCGTGGGCCGCGGAAACCGCCTCCAGCGAGAGCCCGGCGAAGCGATCCACCAGGATGCGCTGCTGGGTCTGGTCGAAGCTGCTGAGGGTCTCGCTCTGGGCATGCACCAGGGCCAGTTCTGGAGCCAGTTGCTTGAGCACGGTTACGGTGGCCGGCTGGTTGTTGACGAAGACCCGGCCCTTGCCGGTGGAGAGGATCTCGCGGCGCAGGATGATCTCGTTGCCCTCGGCGTCGATGCCGTTCTCTTCGAGGATGGATTCCGCGCCGGGAGTGCTCTCGAAGACGCAGGCGACCACCGCTTTGTCGGCGCCGTGGCGCACCACTTCGACGGAGGATTTGCCGCCCATCAGCAGGGCTAGCGCATCCACCAGGATCGATTTGCCGGCACCGGTCTCGCCGGTCAGCAGGTTGAGCCCCGGCCCGAAGACGGCGATGGCGTGATCGATGACAGCGTAATTCTCGGCGCGCAGCTCGACTAGCATAGGAGACTTCCAAATCCAGCGGGATGGTGAGCTTGGTTAATCCGCCACAGGCGCATGACGGAAGGTTGATCGGTTTCAGTCGACGATAATGTTCACCCACCCTGGCCGTAACAGAACGAAACGAATATCCTTCGACTCGCTGCGCTCGCTCTGGATGACAGCAGCGAGGGTGAGGCACCCGCGTAGTAATTGCAAGCGCATTCGAGCGCAGCATAGCAGGTTTGGGCTCCATTTTGAGCCGCCGAGCTTAGCCGCCGCGGCGTCAGGGCATCCAATCGATAACTTGGAAGCGCTTCCATGGTCTGATACCGTTGAAGACTGAGGTGATGTCGATTTTGACTGCGGCTTGGTTTCTTCTTTTGCAGGCAGACAGCGGCGGGAGCGCACCGGCAGGACCGGCGGCTCCGAGTTCGGCGCTGCTGGAGATGGTCCAGAACAGCGGCCCGGTGGCCCTGTGTGTGTTGGCTGTGCTGCTGCTGGCCAGCTTCTACTCCTGGACCGTGATTATCGGCAAGGCGTCCACATTCGGCAAGGCCACCAAGGAGAGCCGGCAGTTTCTACGCGCCTTCCGCAAGGCCACCCGTTTGCAGGAGATCGCGCAACTGAGCCTGCAATACAAGAGCAGCCCCTTGGCGCAGGTCTTCGACGAGGTCTACGAGACCTACAAGCGGCAGACCGGAGGCTTCGGCCCGCCGCGCATCCTGGCGCCCCTGGAGCGCTCGGCACAGACCGCAGCCAGCGAGGCGGTGACCACGCTGGAGCGCCGGTTGACCTGGCTGGCCACCATCGCCCAGGCCAGCCCCTTTGTGGGACTCTTCGGCACGGTAATGGGGGTGGTGGACTCCTTTCACGGCCTGGGCATGGCGGGCACGGCCACCCTGCGGGCCGTCGCTCCGGGCATCAGCGAAGCGCTGATTACCACCGCCGCCGGTCTCTTTGTGGCCGTGCCGGCGCTGATTGCCTACAACCAGTTCACCTCGCGCATTCGCGTCTTTGCCTCGGCCACCGACGACTTCTGCCGCGAGCTGCTGAACTCGTTGGAAGAGATTCCGGCGCGGGCGGCGCAGGCTCCGCGCGTGCCCAGTTTGGCCGGTCCCGCCGCCACGGCAAGCCCCGAAGCCACCCGGGAGGTGGAACGTGGCCTTTACAAGTAACAGCGGCCAGACCCGCTCCGCTCTGGCGGAGATCAACATTACCCCGCTGGTCGACGTGGTGCTGGTGCTGCTGGTGATCTTCATGATTACCGCCCCGGTGTTGCAGTCGGGCATCGAGGTGAACGTCCCCAAGACGCGCACCGTCAAAGAGATCACCGAACAGCGCACGGTCTTGACCATCGACCGCGAACAGCAGGTCTTTCTGGGCGAGCAGCCGATCAACATCCACGAACTGCCGCAACGGCTGCGCGCTGCCGGCGACCCCAGCAAACGCATCATTTATTTGCGCGCCGACGAGCGCGTTCCCTTCGGCGCTTTCGCCAGCGTGATGGACGCCGTGAAACAAGCCGGCATCACCAACATCTCCATCGTCACCCAGCCGCTGGAGACGAAGTAGCGGGGTTGGCTGGTTGGCGGAGCTAGCGGGGTTGGCGAGTTGGAAGATCGACAAAAGCGGCAAAGAAATCCGTAGTTTACCGGAGCAACGAAAAAACGCATGAGCACCCTACTGGAAGGCGAAGAACAACTGGAGCGGGAACTGACGCCGGAGCCGATTGTGGCGCCCGCCGTGGGTTCGCTGGTGTTCCATGCGCTGATCTTCGCCAGCATCGTGCTCTATGGCCTGGTGGTCGGGCTTTTTCATCACAACGTATGGGGCAGCGAACAGGCCGGCGGGGCCATCGAGGTCAAGATGACCAGCACCCTTCCCTTGCCCAGCGATCAGCCCCCCAACGACAACGTGCTGGCCACCGAGACTCCCAGCCAGGCGCCCGCCGAACCCGCCGCCAAGGAGCAGAAGGCCGTCGAAGAGACCGCCATTCCCATCAGCGGCAAGCAGAAGAAGGAAAAAGAGAAGAAGACTGCGGCCAAGACCCAGCCCCATCAACCCGAGCCCAAGCAGGACAATCGCGCCCGCTTCGGCGAGCAGGCCGGCAGTTCCATCAACCGGGCCACGCAGGCGCAGGCCGCGCCGGGGCCGGTCTCGGTCAATGTGGGCGACTTCGGCTCCCGCTTCGGCTACTACGTCACCAACATCGAGCGCAAGATGGACGCCAACTGGTACAAGCAGGTGGTGGACCCGCGCACCCCCAAGGGCACCCGCGCCTACATTCTCTTCACCATCCATCGCGATGGCAGCGCTGGCGACATCAAGCTGGATCGCTCCAGCGGCGTGCCCACGCTTGACCGCTCTTGCCTGCAGGCGGCGCAGCGTGTGGACACCTTTGGCAATCTGCCTGCGCAATATAACCAGAGCACGCTGATCACGTCTTACTATTGCGAGTATTGAGCCTTTCCGCTGCCGCGCCGGCAAGATTCGCCGATGCTGGCAGACGGCGCACGTAGAATGAAAGGGACGGCGAGTGCGCCGCGGCCGAACCGCATGCCTGCCGGTCGGCGAAGCGATCGGACGGATGGTTTGGGACGATCGATGCTTTCCTCAGGAGGGACTGCGCAGCATGAGAGCTGATTCCCGGCTTGTTTCTTCCACTCTGATTCTTCTTTCCGCATTCATCGCCGCCCCCTTGAGCGCGCAGGATTGGGTTCATATCGGCTCCAATCTGGGCAACGAACGCATCCGCATCGCCGCGGCGGATTTCAAACCGGTGGGCGCCGATCCGCAGACGCCGGTCTTGAAGGCTGCTTTCGACACCACCCTGTACAGCGATCTGGCCAACGCCGGCATCTTCGATCTGGTCTCCAAGAGCCTGGCTCCGCAGACCACCCCGGGCTCGCCACAGGAGATCAATCTGGCTCCCTGGGCCGCGGCGCCGGCGAATGCCGCCATGGTGGCCTTCGGAGCGCTGCTGGCGGCCAACGGGCGGCTGACCGTCAACGGCTGGCTCTACGACGCGCACAACCAGGCCAATCCCCAGGTACTGGCCAAGCAGTACAACGAAGCCGCCAGCCAGGACGCGGCGCGGACTATTGCGCATAGATTTGCCGACGAGATCATCCTGCGCCTGGGCGGCGGCATCGACGGCATCGCCGAAACCAAGCTCTACTTTGTCAGCTCCCGCACCGGCTCGAAAGAGATCTGGGCGATGGACTACGACGGGCAGAATCAGCATCAGATCTCCCATCTGGGCAGCATCGCCCTCTCTCCGCGCATCTCCCCCGACGGCTCGCGCCTGGCCTTCAGCGCCCTGAGCAATCAGGGTTGGGCGATCCGCATGTATTCCTTCGAGCTGAACCGGCTGGTGGCCTTCCCTGCCGGCGCGGTGGGCAGCGGAAACTACTCGCCGGCCTGGAGCGGAGATGGAAGCAAAGTCGCGTTTTCTTCCAACCGATCCGGCGGCTCCGGGATCTGGGTGGTCGACGCCAGCGGTGGCAGCCCGCACCGGGTGACGGCTTTTGGAACGGATGTTGCGCCCACCTGGAATCCCCGCAGCGGCGCCCAAATCGCCTGGGTCAGCGGACGCACCGGGCTGCCGCAGATCTACACCATGGACGCCGACGGGGCCAACATCCAGCGCATGACCGACGGCGGCTACGCGATTTCGCCCTCCTGGTCGCCCAACGGGCAGTTCCTCACCTTCAGTTGGAACCGCAAGTACGGTCCCGGCGCCCCCGGTGGGCAAGACATTTACATCATGGACATCGCCAGCAAGCGCTGGTTGCAACTGACCCACGAGGCGGGTTCGAACGACTATCCCTGCTGGGCTCCGGATGGCCGTCACATCGTCTTCGAGCGGGCCATCGGCGGCCATGCCGAGATCTGGACCATGCTGGCCGACGGCACCGAGCAGCACCAACTGACCCACTCTGGCAACAATTTCATGCCCAATTGGAGCTGGAAGTAAGCAAGGCTAGCGGGGTTGGCGGGGCGGGCGCGGCACAGGCGGCCAAGACGCTGGGGGAACGCAGGCGGCCAGCATCGCTCGTCCCCATACATGACGCCGCGCTTCCGAATGAAGCGCATGCGGTGCAGAAGCAGACCGCTTTTCTGCTCTAGAATGTTTACGTCGGCGGATTCCCTTGGGGATGGAACCGAAGGGGTCGCGGCACTTGACCTGCCGGCGCAGGAGATCGTCCCCGACGAGACTCCGGCCCGGTGATAACCAACGTTCTGCCGAGAGAGACTGGCTGCTGCCAGCGTTGAGAACTGCCCATCCTGAGCCGGCGAGCACGCATCAGACCGGGGGCGGAACATCGGCGCCAGAAAGATCGGATCGCCCGGAAGACACTTTTAGTTGCGGAAGGAGTACTCCCTTGAAGTCCAGCTATCGCATCTCCATCCTTGTTGTTGCACTCGTCGCCCTGGTTACGGTATCCGGTTGCAAAAAGAAGCAAGCCCCGTTGCCCTATGCCGAAACCGCCCCGGTGGCCGCGCCCGCCCCGGCGCCTACGGCCATGATTACCGCTACTCCCAATGTGGTCTCGGCCGGCGATCAAGTGCAGCTCTCCTGGCGCACCGTGGACGCCACCAGCGTCACCATCGACGGCATTGGCGAAGTGCCCAGTTCCGGGGTCAAGACAGTGATGCCCACCGCTTCTATCAGCTACCACCTGGTGGCGCGCGGCGCCGGCGGCACCGCCGATGCTACCGCCCGGGTGACTGTCAATCCGCCGCCCGCCGTCTCCGTACCGATTACCACCATGAGCGCCGAGGATGAGTTCAAGGCCAACGTGCAAGACATCTTCTTCGACTACGACACCTACGACATCCGCGACGATCAAAAGGCCAAGCTGGCGCACGACGCCTCCTATCTGAACAGCAATTCCGGGACCAAGGTGGTCCTCGGCGGCTATTGCGACGAGCGCGGCTCCAACGAGTACAACCTGGCCCTGGGCCAGAAGCGCGCCGATGCCGTCAAGGACGCTCTGGTTACCGCCGGCGTCGCCGCCAGCCGCATCCGCGTCATCAGCTACGGCAAGGAAAAGCCCTTCTGCTCGGAGTCCACCGAGGAGTGCTGGCAGTCCAACCGCCGCGGCGGATTCACCATCGACCGTTAAATGCAGCAGACAGCTAACGGCTGACAGCTGACAGTTGACCGCTGGCGAAGGCAATACCAATTCGTGGAGAATCCGGGTGTTTCAGTATTCAGGCTCTTGATCTGGAGCACCCAGTTCCCCAACATCTGTCCTAAATGCCGGCCGTCAACTGTTAGCCGTTAGCTGTTTTCCAAAGGTGAAGAATGCAGACCGTTTCTCCGTTTCGCCGTGGTATTCTTGCCACCGCCACGCTGGCTTTTCTACTCGCCGCGGCGCCCCGCCCTGCCCATGCGGCTTCCAAAGAGATCATCGAGTTGCAAACCCAGGTACAGCAACTGCTGGACCAGGTGCAGCGGCTGCAATCCACCATGGACGCGCGCCTGGGAGTCTTGCAGCATCTCTCCGAGCAGACCGCCGACGACGCCAACCGCGTCACCGCCACCGTCACGGCGCTGCAGCAGAAGCTCAACACCCAGGGCGACACGGCCAGCGGCAAGCTGGACACCGTCTCCGGCCAGGTGCAGTCGCTGAACGATTCGGTGGACGAGTTGAAGTCGCGCATTCTCAAGCTGGACAAGGTGTTGCAGGATTTGCAGACGCAGTTGCAGCCGCCCCAGCCGGCGGTGGTGCCGGCTGCCGGACCCGACGGCGCCAGCCCCTCGCCAACCGCTCCCGGCGCGCCCTTGGCCGGCCCGGCGGGCAGCAACCAGGCTCCGCCCATGCAGGAGACCTTCCAGGCCGGCTTGCGCGACTACAACGCCGCCAAGTATGAAGTCGCCACCGGAGAATTTCAGGACGTGATCCACTATTACCCGATGGAGGATCTGGCCGGCCAGGCGTACTTCTACCTGGGCGAGATCGCCTTCCACGGCCAGCGCTACTCCGAGGCGGTCAAGGATTACAACGCGGTGCTGGAGGGCTTTGCCGGCAGTTCCCGCGCCCCCGCCGCGCAACTGCGCAAGGGGCTGGCCATGCTGCAGATGAAGGACCGCAAGGACGCTGGCATCCACGAACTGCGCCTGCTCATCCAGCGCCATCCCCAGACCCCCGAGGCCGCCCAGGCCCGCGCCAAGCTCAACGCCCTGGGTGTAAAAATCGCGATGAAGTAGGAAAACTCATTTCCGTCTTGCGGAAAACCACGAAAGCCAACGCAAATACTTCGCTGCGACAGGATGACCGATCTCATTGAAGCAATCGGCATAGGGGGGAGAGTTGCCTCTCCTCCCCTGCCACACCACCGGACAAGCGGGTCCGCATCCGGCGGTTCGAGAAGTTGAGGTCAACAGAGTCTCGGGATTCCCAGTTGATCGGCCCAGC